>Ga0308309_10000029_pt1 | contig 143943 bp, 127 predicted proteins | sample HubBroMetageWFT5_FD_192491 | JGI IMG/M metagenome (GOLD analysis project Ga0308309, IMG submission 192491) | Warmed and freeze-thawed soil microbial communities from the Hubbard Brook experimental Forest, New Hampshire - Hubbard Brook CCASE Soil... | ecosystem: Environmental > Terrestrial >...
TATGCCGTCCGAAGCAATCTGCACGCGCAGCCCGTCCGCTTCAAAAAGCCGCTGCAGGGTGCGCTGCATCGGCCGGCTGTCTTCCACCACCAATATGGTATCCACGGAGCCTTCCTTTGATTGCAGCGTCCGATCCGGCGGATTCATCCGCTGGTCGGAATTGAGCCTGAACATGCAGAATCCCGCCGCCGGATTGGCCCATTCTACGGCTGCGCCGAGGGCAACGGGGACTCTCTGCATTGTAATCCCAACCCCGGTCCGTAATCTTCCCGTAAATAGATTGCGAGGGATCGCTCGCGGCATTGTCACCACAGCGTTTAGCGGATGTCAAAAGCTTGTAAATTCTGTCGCCGCGTAAGTTTTCGGTTACCGCGTCAACGGGGACTTGGCAGTGAGCTCCTGTACCGCGGCAAGACTCAATCGCTGTAAACCTGTCGCCATGAAGTCCATACTGTTGCCCGAACGACAAAATAAGCCGTCGAAAGAACTTACGGCCGAACTCTTACCCGGCTGCGTACAGAGCGAGATTCGCACCGACAGCGCTAGAGAGGTTACATGCGCGAGCAAGATTCAGCAATAACGATGAACCGCCGGGAGATGCTCAAACTTTCAGCGTTTACCGCCTTGATTGGAACCTCTGCCATACCCAGTAAGACCCAAGCCACGCAAACTGTCCCCGTGAAGCAGGTATCGTTGCCCGACCTGCCACCGAAGCCGTCGACAGCTGTTGCAGCCAAGCTTTTTCCCGGCTATACGCAGACCGACGTTCGTACCAGCAGGGCGACTATCCCTGTTTTTCACAAAGGCGACGGCCCAGCACTGCTTCTACTGCATGGATATCCCGAGACGCACGTTACCTGGCACAAAGTCGCGCCGAGGCTCGCCGAGCGGTACTCGGTCTACTTACGTGATCTGCGAGGATACGGGGATTCGAGCCGCCCGAGCGACGGAGACCGCCACGTCCATTACTGGTTCCGCGCGATGGCGTTGGACCGGGTCGAGACGATGCGTCATTTTGGGAACGAGCGGTTCCTTGTGGGTGCCGGCGATCGCGGTGCCCGAGTCGCCCATAGGCTGTGTCTCGACTTTCCCAGAAAGCGTGAGCAAGGTTTGCCTCATGGACATCGCTCCGACGTTGACGATGTATCAACAAACCAATCAAGAGTTCGCTACCAGGTACATGTGGCGGTTCTTCCTTATCCAAGCGGCGCCTCTGCCCCAACATCTGATTGGGCTCGATTCTCAATATTATCTGCGAGACATCCTTGGCGGACTGAACGAGACGCCGGGCGCCCTCACGCCGGACGGAGTGAGCGAGGATGTTCGACGCTTCTGCTGCACATCGACGATTCATGCCACGTGCGAAGACTTCAGAGCGGCTGCGGATGTCGGTCTTGCGATGGACGAGGCGGATGACCGTGCGGGAAACAAGATCGTGGTACCGGTTCACGCCCTGTGGGGGGGCAAAAGGAACCGTAGGGTCGTTGTGGGACATCCTCGCGATCTTGCGGGCGAATGCGGCCGCAACCGATACCGGGCGCAGTCTTGATTGCGGCCATTTCCTCCAGGAAGAACGTCCCGAGGAGACCTTTGATGAATTGCAGCAGTTTTTCGGCACGGCGTAGGTCGGAAGCGATCGAAGAGCAAACGGACGCACTTCTTGCTGGATGCGCGCAATTTCAAGGGTGCTGGTAACCCTCGGTCGGTGGCGGGACGTAGTCTTCGCCGTACTTGTTCTTGTGCGCGAATGTAAAATTCGGATTATCGACCACGTGGATCGGTCCCAGCGTGTGCGTGTTCTCGGAAATCGTGACGACCCGGCTTAAAGCTTTCAGATTTTCCGGCAGGCTTCGTTCGTACCAGACGTGCATCTGGTATCGGCCGTCGGGAACGTTGGGAATCGTTAGATGCCCCGTGCGATCTGACATCGCGAAGTATGGCGTATCCACTACAATCACTACCGCGCTCATTTCCGCGTGAATATTGCAAAATAGAAAGCTCACTCCCGGCCGGTCGAATCGCACCGAGCGGCTGGTGCCCGCCTCGTAGAGCCCCAAATCAAACCTCTTGCCGTCGTACATCGAAAAAATATTGTGGAAGAACGGATCTTTGTTGGGGAACTGAATCAGCGAACCCACTTGCACCACAATCACGTGCGGCTCGAAGCTCTTATTACGTTGCACGAGTTCCGGTACCTTCGCCGCAGTCACAGCCGTGGCCGGATCGTTCGCAGCTGGCGCATCGAGCGGCGTCAACCACACCACCACCTGAGATTCATCCACGCGGTTGCCGGTGATTCCGTGTTGATGTCCCCCGGACCCGGGCTTCGACACCGAAACTTCCGCGGTAACAGCGGACGTCTGCGCGGCAGCCGTTGCCGCACTCGTGCCCGCGCACGCACTGCACGCGAGCAGCCAGCCGAGCCCTTTTACGCAGCGCCGCATTTGCGACTTCCACCTCAAAATATGTAACCCACGCTCAATCCGATTTGATTGGCCGTCTCCAAATTGCTGTCGAGATAATACGTCTGCAAGCGCCGGTATTCCGCGGAGAATAAAACATTCGAACGCGCGTGATAGATGAAATTTACGAACGGAGTCAGGTTGCGCGACGTGAGCGGCCCATAATAGTACATGGTCGCGGGGAAATTCCTCAGCTCGCCGGCGAAGGGATTGTCCTGCCCCAGCGCAAAATTCACTTCGAAGTTTGCCTTGGGCTTGTATTTCACCTGAATCCATCCGCCCATCGAATCCAGTCCGCGAATCGTGGTGGTGGGATCCGTCACCGGCCCGGAGAACAGCACGCTTTGCCCGATACCGCCTCCGAACCCGCCCACCGCGCGCCCGCGGTAAAATTCTCCGGTGAAATCAAAATATTTTCCCAGCGGGACGGTCACATCCGTTGTGCCCGCCCATCCGTCCACGCCCCGTCCGAATCCCCAATTCTGCCGCCCGTAGTATCCGCCAACTCCGACCGTCACGTCCCTGCCAAACGCGTGATGACTCCACGCCACCCGCGCAGCGTATGCTGGCTGACCCGATTGTTCGCCCTCGCTCGGCACCCGCATTTGCAGGTTGGGATAATCGCCCGTCAGCGAGTCCAAAATTCCCGCCTGCAACAGCAAACTCGAATCCTCCGACAGCGCCACACGATGTTCGATGCGTATCTGCGGCGTCCAGAGCCACAAATTACCCGAGTAGGAGAGTGCCGGAATCGCCAGCGAAGCCAGTGAGGTCGGCATCAGAGGTGCGAAGAACAGCGAATCCTGTCCGGCAACGATTGAAGTGTCGGCCCAATCCATGCGGATTGTCCCGGTACGCAAGCGCACTACTCCCATCACTGCACCGTTCGGCGCGTCTACCTGCCCGCCCGCGAAATCAAATCGCACATTGGCGCTGGTGTGCGCTCCGGCCACGTCCGGCCCGAACACCTCCACTCCCAGTTGTGACTGGCGCAGCGATCCAGAGAACGCTCCGGAGGTGTCTGGCACGTCGGGAGGAGTAGCGACTTCCGGGAAGTCCAAATTGTCAACCGAGCCGCGCGTCGCAAAAGCGTTCAGCAGCACCATTCCGGAAAAACGCACGCGATATTTCGAGCCGCTTTCCACTTTCGTTTGGCTCTGGTCCAGCACCTTCGCGTCCGTCAATTCCTGATTGTCTTCCAGCTTCGTGACGCGCCGCTCAAGCGACGTACCCTGCTCGCTAGTCGCCGGACCAGCAGCAGCCACAGCCGCGGCCGCCGTGTTATCCGGCGGCGCGTTCGCGGGCGAGGTCACTGCAGCATATGGGTCATGCGCCGGGCCAGGCGTCGTCAGCAATTTCGCAGTCGCGCGATTCAGCTCACTGCGCAGCGCGCGCGCCTCCGCGTGCTCTCGTTCCTCAGTGGCGCGCAGCTCGCTCACCTGTGAATTCAAGCTCTGCACCTGCGCCTGCAGCGCGCGCACCGAATCTGCGAGCGCACGGATGTCCGGCACTGAGTCAGTTGGCGCAGCACCGGGCGAAGCGGGCGGCGGCGCAGCGTTTTGACATTTGCCTGGCGGTGAATAAAGCAGCAAAAAACTGGCGCTGATCCATACAGGAATGAATACTTTTCGGCGCCCGTTGCCTAGCATGGCGGGCCTCCTTGATGATTTTGGTAGGGCCTGTCTGTTCGCCTGGCGCCGCGCCGCACGCCGCAAAATTTCCCAGCGTTCCCTAGCGGACGCGGCATTTCTTGGCATCGCTCGCCTTTTCGCTGACTTGTCCCGCCAGCACGGCGCGGATCATGTCAGCCAAAGAAGTCGAGGAAAATGGTTTCTGAAGTATCGAACTCTGCTGATTGGAAGACGATTCATTGCCGGAGGTTGCATACTCGGTATAGCCTGTCATATAAGCCGCCTTCATGTCCGGCCGGATTGCTTGCAGTCGCTTCACCAGCTCCGTGCCGCTCATTCGCGGCATAATCATGTCCGTGAACGTTACGTGAATAGTTCCTTCGTGCCGCGCCGCAATTTCCAGCGCCTCGATGCCGTCTTTTGCCTCCAGCACCGTGTAGCCCTGCGCTTTCAGGAATTGGCCTGCCAGCTCGCGCACCCCGGCTTCGTCTTCCACCACCAGAATCGTCTCGCTTCCGCGCCGCAGCGCCGCTTGCTTGGCTTCCGCCTCTGCCTTGGATGCGGGACCAGACGCCAGCGGCAGATAAATTTCGAACGTTGTGCCCTTTCCCAGCGCGCTTTCCACCCAGATGAATCCGCCGCTTTGCTTCACAATCCCATAAACGGTCGCCAGGCCCAGCCCTGTACCCTTGCCGACCTCTTTGGTAGTGAAGAACGGCTCGAAAATATGCGTTTTGGTCTGCTCGTCCATTCCGATACCGGTATCGCTCACGGAAAGCAGCACGTACGATGCGGGCGGCATGGAGCCATGTCGCGCGCTGTCCACCTGCGTCGTCTCGACGTTCGCGGTCCGCACCGTGAGCGTTCCGCCTCCGGGCATCGCGTCGCGCGAGTTCACCGCCAGATTCATCAGCACCTGCTCAATTTGGCCCGGGTCGGCCGTCACCAGTTTCAGTTTCGGCTCCGGCACAAACACGTGCTCGATGTGTTCGCCAATCAATCGCGGCAGCATCTTACCCATTTCCGCGACTACCGCGTTCAAATCCAATACGCGCGGTTGCAGCACTTGCATGCGGCTGAAGGCCAGCAACTGCCGCGTCATCGCGACGGCGCGCCCGGAAGCCTTCTGAATTTGTTCCACGCAACGTTTGTGGAATGCGTCGGCGCCGTCGCGGTCAATCAGCAGGTCGCTGTTGCCGCGAATAATCGTCAGCAAATTATTGAAATCGTGCGCCACGCCGCCCGCCAGTCTCCCCACGGCCTCCATTTTGTGCGCCTGGCGCAGCCGCTCCTCCAGCTTTTGCTGCTCCGCCTGCGTTTTCTGCAGGTTCGCGCGCATCCGCGAGAACGCCCCCGTCACCTCGGAGACCTCGTCTCCACCCGTGCTCTCCAAGGGAAAGCCGTAGTCGCCTCCTTCCAGTGCGCGAACGCCAGCGACCAAATTCGCCAGCGGCCGCGTAAACGTGTGCGAAATAAAAAACACCAACACGCTGCCCGCGATCACGCTGAGCAATCCCAGTGCTAGCAAGATGCGATTCAAATCCCGCAGAAATGATGTGGCCTTGTCGAACGATTTCAAAACGGTCAGAGTGACGCGTGGCTGCGCGTCGGGAGGGAGCTCGACGGTCGTCGCAAGATATCGTTCGTTGCCGATTTGCGTTTCCTGCGACCCTGCCGAGTCGCGCTGCGGCTGTCGCGCCAGCTCGGCCTGCTGCGCGTCTGTCAAAGTGCTCGCCACAAAGGTATCGCCCCAGCGAAATGCGACTTCGCTCGACGCGATCTTGCTGAAGTCCTTCGCCGCACGCTGGTCAATCTCGTGGCCCACCGCGAGATAACCGAGTGTTGAATCCTTGGACTCCGCCCCAAAATAAATCGGCTGGATCCACACCTCATAAAGGTGTCCTCCGCCGAACCACCAATCGCGCGGCTCTTCCCTGTTCAACGTAAGCTGCATGAATTCCTGTGCCGCGGGGCGCTCAAAGCTCGCGCTCTTGGCACGCGTCGCCACCACCTTGCCCGAGCGATCCGCGAACACCATCAAATCGCTGCCGCTCAGATTCCAGACATCCTCGGATGCGTCCTGAATTGTTGCGGAGTCCTCGGTGGTCATCATGGCGCGCACGTTGGGAAGGTTCGCGAGCAGTTGGGTCGAGCGCTTCAAGGTCGCTTCGCGCTGTCGCTCGAAGCTCTGATACATGTCGACGGAGTTACGCAGGTCTTCGCGAATATTCTCGCGCACGCGATTCTGCACGCTGTAGCTGACGATCAGCAGCGTTGCGCTGCTCAGTCCAGCGGTGATCGCGAGCAGCGATAGCAGGAACTTCGTCCGTAAGCGAATGTTGCGCACGCAGGTTTCTCCCTGAGGAGAGTCGCCGGACACACGGCAAGCCGGTCTTCCGGCAGGATAATCATTTCGTCGATTATCAATCTAGCAGCGCCTCGCTTGGCTGGGTGTCAACTCCAGCGCGTCCGTGTCGAAAAGGGCATAGCGAGCAAGTTCCGAGGTCATCGGACCGTGAAATGATCGCAGTTCTGTGCGGTACCAGGCCCACCTCGAAGTTGCAAATTGTTGACAAATTACAGACGCAGCCGTGACACGCCCCAGAACCCTTCAGCGGTACAAGTACGGTCCCAGCGCACAGTTGGCTCGCGGATTACTGAGGGAATCTCCGAGGCTCCTTCACCGACCGACGCTCGACGGCGCTGGGTTCGACAAGGAGAAACATAATGAAGCGCGACGCCTCGCAAGACGAACGGTTCCTCAATCGCCATAGTTCCATCGCTCCGCTAGCATTTCAGCGCAAGAGCCTGCTCATTCTCACAGTCCTTCTCTTGGTGTTGCCGGCAGCAGTCAGGGCACAGGACGAAGATCACCAACCGTTCCTGCCCTCGCCCGTTCAAAGCGTCTCCACGGTCCCGGCCAATGGAGACGTGAACCCGTACGGCGTCGCCTTCGTGCCTCCCCAGTTTCCACAAGGGACGGCCAAACCCGGCGACATTCTCGTCTCAAATTTCAACGCCGTCACCAACCTGCAAGGCACCGGAACCACCATCGTGGACATCTCCTCCACTGGCACGCAGTCTCTTTTCTTCCAGAGTGGCACTCCGACGGGTCTCAGCACCGCGTTGAATATCTTGCGCAAAGGTTTCGTGTTGGTGGGCAACTTTCCGTCGCCGGATGGCACTTGCGGCAACGCCACGCCCGGCTCGATTCTGGTGATTAACTCGAGCGGCAAGCAGGTGGGCAGCATCGCCGATTCCTCAATCAACGGTCCCTGGGATTCGGCGCTGTTCGATGAAGGGGACTCGGCGAAATTCTTCGTGGCGAACGGATTGACCGGCACGGTGGTTCGCCTCGATCTGAAAGTCAGCTCGAGCGGCGTGTCTGTAAAGAACGTCACGCAAGTCGCATCCGGCTACCAGCATCAGTGCGACCCGGTTACGTTTGTGGATGCTCCCACCGGATTGGTTTACGATGCCGAACGAGACGTTCTGTACGTTGCCTCCAGCGACGATAACGCCGTTTTCGCCGTCGCGAACGCCGGCTGCGCAGAGAAGGATCACGGCACCGGCAGAATCATTTACCAGGACAACGTTCATTTGCACGGCCCCCTCGGCATGATCATGGCGCCCAACGGCCATCTCGTGGTGGCCAATAACGACGCCATTAATCCCGACCCGAATCAGCCTAGCGAAATCGTCGAGTTCACCGTCGGCGGCAAATTTGTGAAGGAAATTTCGGTGGATCCGAACTTCGGCGGCGCGTTCGGCCTCGCGGTGATGACCAAGGGGGACACCGCGCGTTTCGCTGCGGTGGATGACAACGTACCTGTGCTGCTGGTCTGGACCCTGCCTCTGCCGTAAACAGTTCGCACGGAACGCCCTCGTCCTCCCTCAGCCACGCGCGGTCTGATCGGGGACGAGGGCGCAAACCCGTTCCGTTGCGGGTGCTCACCCAATTTCCTGGGTTCGCGTTGTGTTACTCCACGCATTTGCAACCTGTGCTTTGCCACGCTGTTGCACACCAGAACATCGGGGCATTGACGTACAGCGTCGCGAGGCCTAGCATCAAACTGTAGTTCCCCTTCCTGCTGCCGCGCTCGATCGCGCGGCGACAATCCCAAAATTAAATGGTGATGCTGCGCGCAGCGGAGCATGGCACCGCGCACGAGGACTGTTCCTTGACCACACGCCCGGTTGTCGACCAGTCGCACCCGAAGCTGAACGTCCTTCTCGCGGAGGACAATCCGATCAACCGCTTGCTAGCGCAAAAACTGCTGCAGAAACAGGGCCACGTGGTGACGTTAGTAAACAACGGCAGTGAAGCCCTGGAGCGCTGGGAGCTGAATCAATCCCTGCAATTCGACATCATCCTGATGGATGTGCAGATGCCGGAGATGGATGGGCTGCAAGCCACCGCTGGCATCCGCGCAAAGGAGCTGGTAACGGGCGCGCACATTCCGATCATCGCCGTCACCGCGCACGCGATGAAGGGCGACCGCGAACGCTGTCTCGCCGCCGGGATGGATGGATATATAAGCAAGCCTATCAATCCAGTCGAGCTCGCGGCGACAATCCTGGCGGCTCTTCCCGGACGTCCGAAGCTCCCTGATGTTCCCGCGGATCCGAACCCCAAACCACCGAGCGATGCAGAACTGCTGGCGCGCTTCGATGGTGACGGCGAGTTATTGAAAGAGCTTGCCGGGATATTTCTTCAAGAGTGCCCCAAAATGCTGGACGAAATTCGCGAGGCCCTGCGCACTAGGGATGCGAAACTACTGGAACGAGCGGCACACACGCTGAAAGGTTCGGTGGGGAATTTCGCATTGTCGGGCGCATGGGAAACCGCTCAGCGGCTGGAGTTGCTGGCAAAGTCCGGCGAAGTTTCCGGCGCCGAGGATATGTTTCACACGCTCGAGCAGCAACTGGCGCAGTTCAATCAGATACTCGTAAGACACGCGGCGGAGCCAGCCCATCAGTCGCGCTGAAATCTGCGTCAGCCGAGAAGATTCCTCGCCGCCATCAATTCCGCATTTAAGATCGCCGCGCCAGCCGCGCCACGAATCGTGTTATGGCTCAGCAGCACGAATTTGTGGCCCAACACCGGGCAAGCCCGCAAGCGGCCAACCTGCGTCACCATTCCGCCGCCGCGCTCCACGTCCAGCCGCGGCTGTGGACGATTTGGCGCGTCGTGATAAACAATCGGGGGCTGTGGTGCGCTCGGCAATTCCAATTTCTGCGGCTCGCCGGAAAAATCGCGGAACGCCGCCAACATTTCCTCGCGCGATACGGTCTTCTCGAATTCCACGGACACGCTTTCGGTGTGCCCATTAATCACCGGAACGCGCGTGCTCGTCGCGCTCACTGTCACGGGATGCAGCTCGACGGCATCCGCAACCAATCTCCCCAGAATTTTGCGAGTTTCGGTCTCGATCTTTTGTTCCTCGCCATCAATATACGGAATCACGTTCGCGGTTGCATCCAGCGAGGCCACGCCCGGATATCCGGCGCCGGATAGTCCCTGCAGCGTGGTGACCAGCACGCGCTTTGGTTGATACCTGCGCAAAGACGCCAGCACAATCACCAAAGGCATCGCCGCGCAATTCGGATTCGTGACGATCGCGCCGCTCCAGCCCTTGACTTTTCGTTGCAGCGGCAGCAATCCCAAGTGCTCGGGATTCACTTCGGGAATCAGCAGCGGCACCAGAGGATCCATTCGATGATTGCGCGAATTGCTGACTACGATGTGTCCAGCCTGCGCAAATTCAATCTCCGCTTCACCGGCGATCGAAGAATCCAGCGCCGAAAATACCAGATGCGGACCTGCGCCGGCCTTCAGCGCTTCGACGGAAAGCCGCGCTGTTTCCTCCGGCAGTTCCGTTGGCAAACGCCAGCTCAAATCGCCGTAGCGTTTCCCGGCCGAGCGCTCGCTGGCTGCCAGCCATGTAACGCGAAACCACGGATGATTCGCCAGCAGCGCGATAAACTGCTGCCCAACCGCCCCCGTCGCGCCCAGAATTCCTACATCAATTTTCGCGGAGCCCGGCCGCCACGCGCTTCCGCGTGCAGCTGGTTCCACTCCCTCGGTTTTAGTGGGCACTGGCCGCCGCCACCTTCTGAGTTCTTCGCTGATGATCCAGCAACGTAAGTCCCTCGAGCAAATCTTCCACAAGGTCTTTCGCGTTCTCGCAGCCGGGCGACAGGCGGATCAACGTATCCGAAAGCCCCAGTTCCGCGCGTGTTTCCGCGGGAATCGAAGCGTGGGTCATCGTCGCCGGATGGCACAGCAGGGCTTTCACGCCACCCAGACTTTCGCCCAGCGTGAAGTAACGCCGCGAGGAGCAGAACGCGACCACTTCCTCGATCGTGCCTTCTAATTCAAAAGATACCATTCCTCCGAATCCGGTCATCTGTTTTTTCGCGATCTCGTGTCCAGGATGTTCCGGCAGCCCCGGGAAATAAACCTGGCGCACCAGTGGATGGCCTTTTAGCGAATTCGCGATGGCGATAGCGTTCTCTTCGTGGCGCTGCATTCTTAGTTCCAGCGTTTTCAATCCGCGCAAGGTCAGCCAACAGTCGAACGGAGAAGGCACCGCGCCGGTGGCGTTCTGCAAAAATTTGATCGGCTCGAAAACCGACGCCTCTTTCGCAAGAGCTGCGCCCTGAATCGTGTCCGAATGCCCGCCCAGATATTTCGTCACGCTGTGCACGACGATGTCCGCGCCCAGCTCGAACGGCTGCTGAAAATATGGCGTCGCAAAGGTATTGTCTACTACCACGAGCGCCGATTTCGCGTGTGCGAGGCGACAGATGTCCACGATGTCGTAAACCAGCAAGCGCGGATTCGTCGGCGATTCGATCCACACCAGCTTGGTGCGATCCGTGATGGCCGCTTGCAGCGCCGCGCGGTTCGCGATATCCAGCTGTTTGATGGTGACGCCGATCGGCGCATACACCTTATTGAGGATGCGGTACGTGCCCCCGTAGACGTCGGTGGGAATCACGATTTCGTCGCCGGGGCGCAGATAGGCCTGCAGCACCGCGTTCTCGGCAGCGAGTCCGGACGCAAACAGGGCGGCGTACTGCACGCCTTCCAGTTCGGCGAGCACCGTCTCCAGCCGTTGCCGCGTCGGATTATTTGTGCGCGAGTAGTTGAAGCCCTTGTCCTGCCCGGGCGCGTCCTGTTCGTACGTGGAAGTCTGAAAAATGGGCGCGATCAGCGAACCAGTTTCGGGTTCCGATGGCTGCCCTGCGTGAATCGTCTTCGTCGCAAAATTCATTGTCGTGCTCCTTAGTCCATCCTCTTTTTCGTTTCTGTCCGGCCCATTGTGTCGCGGTGTCAGCGACCTTCTCTTTCACCGCATCGGTTATCGTCCAAATTCAGCTCCGCCGAATATGGCGGAATGTGCTCCGCCGCGGCGTCATGGTCTGGTCGAGGCCCTCGCATGCAAACTGAATGGAGATAGGCCTTGCCCAGCGCACCATGCGCTGCAATAAAAACGCGAGCATTCGCTTTTGCGAATGCAGGTTTTAGTTCGACTTCAGCTTGGGAGTTGAATCTTCAACGACCGGTGGCCGGTCTATCGAGGATCTTATCTCTCCCCACTGGGCAGGAATTAGCACCTTGGCAGTTGCACCAGGTTGCTGTGGCGTCGCAGGGCCTGTCCCCTCAACCACTCTTGATAAGCGCTGCTGGTAAGGCAGCCCCCGCAGAATAGCAGAAATTGTTGTCAGGTCAAGTGAAGATTGCGGCGGTTCAAGTCTCGTCCCACGCGAATTGGGGACAACAGCCCTGATCGCAAAGTTGTTCTGCAGTTCTCTGCGAACTCTTCCCCGCTGCGGTGAATCCCTCGCTTTGTCCGCAGGCTCCGACGATACGACTCGGCGCGAGTCGCCAACGAGTTCCAGGCCGCGCGGCCTAGCTCTGGACTGTCCCAGCGAACAGGGTGATATCCAAGCGGCAAAGCCAATCAAAGCAGTAGACACGCCCTTTGGCTATCCCTCAGAGTTATGGTGAAGCGGTTAGGGCGTTGCTTCGTCTGGGGGAAATAGGCGATGAAATATATCTCTGTTCTATTGGGCGGCCTGTTATTCGTGGCCGTAAACGCCGGAGCTCAGGCGAACTTCGGGGATTCTGTCACGCTTGCGAGCCCCGCCTTCATGACGTACGCGGTTGCGCCGGCAACGGCGGCGACGCCGGCAAGCCCGGCAACAAGTTCCCCGACTCGATTCGCAGCGCCGGCGTTCGCCAATCCGGCGTCAGCATTTCCGGCGGCCATGCCTCAGGACGTGCAAGGTGTGTTTGAGAAGTACAGCTGGGACCTCTATGCCGGCTACTCGTTCTTCCGTTTCTACGAAGTTCCCGGCACGACTTCGAATATGAACGGTGGGAACGTCTCCGCTGTTTACTGGTACCGGGATTGGCTCGGGGCCGATGCAGAAGTGATGGCCACTTATGGCAGCCAGCCGGGACAGAATTCCTGGTTGGTCTTTGGCGGGATTGGCCCGCGGTTTCGCTACGTGGGGCCAAAAGGTATTGACGTCTGGGCGCACGCCATGATCGGAGGAATGTGGATCACGCCGCAAACGCCGTATGGCGGGCAGGGCGCGCTCGCTGGTTTGGCGGGCGTGGGCGTGGATCTGAACGGCCACCATCGGCACGCGGCGCTGCGATTCGCAATTGATGGCATCGCCAGCCGGTTCTTCAACACGTATCAGATCAGCCCGAAAGCTTCGGTGGGGATCGTGTACAAGTTTTAGTAGTCGCTGCGCGGTCTGATTTCCTGAATCCCGGCTGCGGGAGCTCCATTCCGCTGCCACGTGCGGTTCCGTATTGCCACTTACCCGGCAGAAACTTTCCATTTAGGGCGGCGGCTTGCTGCGCGACGCAGATTCAAGCGCTGCTGCGTCACGCAAGCCCACTGTTGTCGGCGCACGAATCAAAATTTGTGCCTGCGGCGAAACATTTACGATGGAATTCGGCGTGCATACCGATACCTAATCGATTGAGCCGCATCTAACCACTGAAGCGGCTCGGAAATCGACCACGAGCGCTGTGACTCTGGTGAAGTGAGACGATCGGTGCTGATCAATTCGTTCCAGCAGGCGAAGCGGATCGTCAAAGTGATCATCGGTTTCACGCTGCTCGCGCTGGGAATCGTGATGATCGCGACGCCCGGACCGGGCTGGCTCACGATCATGCTCGCCCTGGGCATCCTCGCGGCTGAATTCGTCTGGGCGCGACGTTTGCTCGATCGCCTGAAAGAGCAGGGCGTGCGTATCCGGGACACTGTGATGGCTCGCGAGAAGCCCCACCACGCCTGAAGCTCTTCTCTGAAGTGGTCCCCGCCGTTTTCCGCTGTCTGCACCTTTCCGAACTGTGGCTTCATCCCGCTTCGCACGTCGAATTAGCCTGTCCGGATGGTGCAGGCGTCGCTGTGATAGAGTTTCGGGGAGCGGCGTTGAGAACTCGTCTACGCCTGATCGGGGGATTCCGTGGCGGAAAAGTGGCAGCAGGAATGGCGGGGCAAGTGGGCGCTGATCACTGGGGCGAGCGCCGGGATCGGGCTGGAGCTGGCGAAGCTGCTGGCAGCGGGCGGCGCGAATCTGGTGCTCACGGCGCGACGTAGTGACCGCTTGCAAAAACTGGCTGCGGATCTGTCGTCGCAGCGTGGTATCAAGACCGAAGTATTCGCCGCGGACCTGACGCGCCCGGAAGCTCCCGGCGAACTCTACGCGTTCACGGCGAACAAGAAGATTGAGGTCGAGTTTCTGATCAACAACGCTGGTTTCGGCGCTTACGGTTTCGTGCACGAGATTCCCGTGGCGAAAATGCTGGAGATGATTCAGGTGAACTGTGCCGCTGTGGTGCAACTAACGCGGTTGTACATGCCTCCGATGGTGCAGCGGAAGCATGGCGACGTGATGATCGTTGCTTCGCTCGCGGGGTTTCAGCCGCTGCCATTCAGTTCCTGTTATGCGGCGACCAAGGCTTTCGATTTGCTGCTCGCCGAAGGAATCGCGGAGGAAGTGCGTCCGCTGGGAGTGCGCGTTTGCGCGCTGTGTCCGGGTTCGACCGTGACGGAATTTCAGGAAGTCGCGCAGCAGCCGGACCGGCCGTTCAGAAATGCCGAGACGGCGGAGAAAGTCGCGCGCGTTGGCCTGGAAGCGCAAGCGGCAGGGAAGCCGTACGTGATTTCCGGCTTCATGAATCGTCTGATGAAAGAAGGGCAGCGCCTGGCGCCCAGAAGCCTGGTAACGAAAACGGCCGCGAAAATGATGCGGCCTGATAATTCGTAACCGCAGCGGAAGAATTCGAGATCGCCGGGCGAAACGCTCGCGCCAACAGAACAGGTGGTCTGCCTCAGTGAACCACCTGCGTATCGAAGACGCCTGTTTCGATGGTTCCGCCGCGCTTCATTTGGACCCAGAGGCGGTAGTAGCCCGCTTTGGGGAATCCGTAGGGGAAGGATACTTCTGCGGAGCGCGGAGCCATCGACATATCCATCTGAGACATGTCCGTGCCGCTCATGCCGCCTGCGTTCGCTCCCGCTCGCGCGCTCGCTCCGGCATTTCCCGTCACTGAGTTTTTCTGCGCTAGTTCCAGCGCGGCCATGGCGACCGAGCCGTCGGGATGGATATGCGCGAAGACAGAGCGATCGGAATTTACGATTTCCGCGTGTCCGGCCATTCCCATGTAAGGCTGGGAATCGTTGACGGGCTTGCCATCCGGCGTTTCCAGGCGAAAACGCAGCCAGACGAAATGATTGGCGGTGAATGGTGCGGTGCCGCGCTCCCAAATCATTTTGTAGCGATCGGGCAAAGTCGCGGTCGCGCCGCGTGGCGCGTCGCCCGTCATCTCTGCCACCTCACCTCCGCTGTAGCCTCTGAATCCATCGGCGAGAAGCGGTGAAAACGCGGCGGCGGAATTGTCGCCGGTGAGCGCGACGCCGGGAATATCCGGCAGATCGGTTTCCGCGATCATGGTGTCGGGGAAGCCGGATTCGCGAACCACGTCGGCAAAAACTTGATAGCGCCCCGCCGGGATCGCGGGCAAATCCGTCTCGAACGAGATCCCGTTATTTGCCTGAAGACCTGGCTCGGCCAGAACGAGCTGCGGGTGCAGATGGTAAAAGCGATCCATGCCGGGCTCGCGCAACAGAAAAAGATGCATGAGATGGCCGTGATCGGGCATGAGATTGGTCATCACGGTTTCGGGGCGGCTGCTGTGCCATGCGGAGTCGCCCATTTTTAGCAGGAGCTTTCCGCCGGGCTCGAGAGAAACGTCGAGCGGCGGTGGTTTGTAAATCATCCGGCGCGCTTTTGCGCTGGCTTCGGAATTCCACCACCAGTTGCCGAAATACAAGATGCCAAAAACCACGACGGCGGCGCCAGCCATCATCCAGCGGCCGCGGCGGGACCTTTCCGCGGACGGAAATTCGCCGGGCGGTAGCGTGGCTTCCCGGCGTGCCGCGCCCACAATTGAAATAATCGCGACGACCAGCAACGACATCAATGCAAAGAGCAGAATGCCGAGCGATTTTTCCATGGGCAGCGTGCGGCGCGCGGCGGCGGGCACGGGCACGGCGAGTTCGCCCGCGCCTTGCGAGCCTTCCACTTGCACGCGCACTTGCCACGAACCGGATTCCATCAGCCAGATTTTGCCGAAGAAATATTGCGGGTCTTCTTTGGATTGGGCGAGCAGGTCGCCGACGGGCGGATATTTTGCGCCGGGGCCGACGATGTAGAGCGGAACGACAGTGATTTTCGAAATGCCGGGCGTGGCGCTTAGAATTTCGACGTCCGCGGTGCCGGGAATCATCTGCGGCGTGCGGATGGTGATGATCAGCTGATAGGGGCCGGCCGTGCCTTGAAAATAGACGTCCGGATTTCCGACGTGCGCCGAGACCGGCGCGATCAACAGCAGAACGGCGAGCAGCGCCAGTGCAAGCTCGCGCATGCGCGAGGTGATCCCGCGCCGCGGCATGGCGCTCACCGGCGCAAGCCGCGCAATGCGTCACCGGCGGCGAGACCGATGCGCGAGCCGATGATCGAGGTTACGAACGCGATGCCGATTCCATACAAGAAGAGTCCGGTGGTTGGCGCGAGGTCCACGAATTCCCAGTTGTAGTGATATTCCGAAGGCGATTCCATGTATGGAAAATAATTCTGGCCGAAGACCCAATTGCGCGCTACAGGTGAAATCAGAAAATCGCCGAGCGGCCAATGCACCGCGAGCAGCACGGCGAGATAGGCGGTGCCGAGCATGGCCGCGAGAGTCCATTTATTTTTACTGGCGTAGCGGTTCAGCAAAAAATCCAGAGCGATGGCCGGAACAATGATGAGCGTGGGAAATTCCAGCGGCACCATGTGCGTGATTTTGGTGAACACCGGACCGAGTTTCGGCGTCGCGGGAAATAATGGCAGCAGCCAGAGCTGGCCCAGCACCCACGCGGTGTAGATCGCGGCGACGATTGTCGCGCCCCAGCGATAGCCGCTGGCACGCGAGAGCGCGATCAGGATTATCGGCACAGCCAGCGATAAGGCGCGATAGAAGGCGGGGCCGTGCATCTGGCTGCCACCGGTATATTCGGAGAGCAGCACCCAGTGCAGCGAGAGGATCACGCCGCCCATAAGCAGATACAGGCGGCGAAGTCGCGTGTGCGCGTCACCTCGGGCGCGATTCATCCAGCTGACCAGTAGAAGCAGCGCGCCGATCGCGACAGCTAGAATCCCCACGCCCAACACCATGTGCGGGGGACTGACAATGGCTACGTCTAGGCCGAACGAATTGTGCCACCAGTTGTCGAACGGTGCTGAAGTGACCATCACCACGCCGCCCCAACAGGCTAGGAACGCGCCGAGAGGGCCGCGGAAACCCCAGACTTGGATAGAGGCAGCTCTGGCCGCGGGATTATTGCCCCAGGTGGTGGAAAGGATCAGATAGACGCTGGTCAGCGCGACGAGAATGCCGCCTAGTTGGATGGCCATGTGCGCCGGGGTCCAGAAAGTGTCGCGGCCGACGCTCATGTGCCAGGAAATATCCCAGTAGAGGCCGAAAACGATGGAGATGACGCCGAACAGGCCGCACCATATGTACCCGGGGACGGGAGCGCGGGCATCGTCTTTCGGCGTGGAGTAGGGGATTGCGGGGGTTGCGGCTTGTGCCATCAGCGCGGCCTCTGTGGAATCTTTCGGAGAAAGCATAGCAGCATCGGGTGTTGCGGGCTATCGTTGTTCGTTACCGGCTCGGGACGACTTCCGCGCTACCATGGGTGACGAGTGAAGGCGATATCCTGGAGCAGGCGAGCTTCGCCAAAGGGAAAGGGGAGAGCGCGCTTCGGCGTGATACACTTCGGCTAACGTGACGTTCGAGCGCAAAATCGTGGTGGGGTTAGAAGAAATTCGTGCGATCACGTTTGAGTGCCACAAATGCAAATCCCGGCTTACCGTTTCGCCGGACGATATCCGCGACATTCCCATCGCTTGCCCACACTGCAATTTTTCGTGGAGATTGCCGGAAGACCCGTCCGCGGCGCCGAGCGGCTCTTTGCCGAAGGCATTTGCGTTTGGAATTCGGGAACTCAAGATACGGTTTGGAGCGGATGTAATTGGGTTCAAGATCCTGCTTGAGTTCGATGAGCCGGGAAGGCACGCGCTTTAACCACGCCGCACAGAAATTTACCGCAGATATGCAGAGGGCGCAGAGAAAAGCAACGGCGAGTTGGCCACGCGAAGTGTTGCGAAGTCGGTGATGCTGCGTCTAAACCCCCACCGTTCGCATGAAGCAAAGGCGCGAAGGATGGGGCAGCCTTAAAGTCAAAATCAAGTTCAGAACCAACTTCAGAACCAGCTTTAAAACCGAGTTCATAAGCAGAATCAAGACAAAGAGCACAGGCAAGATTGCCTATGCCACCCGTCCGGCAAGGGCGGATTGTTCCTCGGATGATTCCGCGACTACTCTTCGTCGTCGGCCTGGGCTTTTAGTAGGCGCTCGATTACTGCCATGTCTTCGAGGGTCGTTGTGTCGCCGGTGACTGCGCCTTTGGTGGCTAGTTCGCGGAGTAGGCGGCGCATGATTTTGCCGCTGCGAGTCTTGGGCAGCAGGGAAGTGAAACGAACGTCGGAGGGGCGCGCGATGGAGCCGATGGTATTGGCTACGTAGTCCATCAATTCCTTGCGCAGTTCTTTGCTGGGTTCGTGGCCGACGCGCAGGGCTACGAAGCAGACGATGGCTTCGCCTTTGATTTCGTCGGGGCGCGCGACTACGGCGGCTTCTGCTACGGCGGGATGGCTTACCAGGACGCTTTCAATTTCCATGGAGCTTAGGCGATGGCCGGCGACTTTGATGACGTCGTCCACGCGACCGAGGACCCAGATGTAGCCGTCTTTGTCACACTGGGCGGCGTCGCCGGCGAAATAGACGCCGGGGATGCGCGTCCAGTATTCGCGAGCGTAGCGTTCGTCGTCACCGTAGATGGTGCGGAGCATGGAGGGCCAGGGTTTTTGGATCGTGAGGTAACCGGTTTCGCCGGGACCGACTGGCTCGCCTTTCATGTTGACTACTTTCGCGATCACTCCTGGTAGCGGCAACGTGGCCGAGCCTGGTTTAGTCGGCGTCGCGCCGGGGAGCGGAGAAATCAGGATCGAGCCGGTTTCCGTTTGCCACCAGGTGTCCACGATGGGGCAGCGATTTTTTCCGATGGCTTCGAAATACCATTTCCACGCGGCAGGATTGATGGGTTCGCCGACTGTGCCGAGTAGGCGGAGGCTGGTGAGTTTGTGCGCGTTGATCCATTCCGTGCCCCAGGCCATGAAGGCGCGCACCGCGGTGGCGGAACTGTAGAAGATGGTGACTTTGTAACGGTCAACGATTTCCCAGAAGCGGTCTTTTTGCGGGAAGTCGGGCGCACCTTCGTACATTACGATACTGGCGCCGTTTGAAAGCGGGCCGTAGACGACGTAGCTGTGGCCCGTGACCCAGCCGATGTCGGCCGTGCACCAGTAGATGTCGTCCTCTTGTAGATCGAAGACGAGCTGGGTGCTCCAGGTGCACTGCAGCAGATAGCCGGCGGAAGTGTGCAGCACGCCTTTCGGTTTTCCGGTGGTGCCGCTGGTGTAAAGGATGTAGAGCGGATGTTCGGAATCGAAGGGGGCGGCGATATTTTCCTTGGAGGCTTTTTCTTCGAGTTCGTGCCACCAGAGGTCGCGGCCTTCTTGCCAGGCGACTTCTTCCTTGGTGCGTTGCACTACGATGCATTTTTCGATGGTGGGGCAATTTTTCATGGCGGCGTCGGCGGTTTCTTTCAGGGGGACGATTTTTCCGCGACGGAAGCCGCCGTCGGCGGTGATCAGGATTTTGGCTTTGCAGTCGGCGACGCGGTCGGCGATGGCCGTGGCGCTGAATCCGCCGAAGATTACGGAGTGTACGGCGCCGACGCGCGCGCTGGCGAGCATGGCTATGGCCAGCTCCGGGATCATGGGCATGTAGATGGCGATGCAATCGCCGGGCTTGACGCCGAGCGTAAGCAGCACGTTGGCAAATTGGCAGACGCGTTCGTGAAGTTCGGCGAACGTGTATTGAATGGTGGAGCCGTCTTCGGCTTCCCACATGAGCGCGGGCTTATTGGCGTTTTTTTCCAGGTGGCGGTCCACGCAGTTGTAGGAGACGTTGAGCTTGCCGCCTACGAACCATTTGGCGTGGGGTGGTTTCCAGTCCAGGACTTTTTTGGGGGCTTCGAACCAGTGGAGGAGCTTGGCCTGTTCGCCCCAGAAGGATTCGGGATCGGCTTGCGCGGCGGCGTACATTTTGTGGTATTCATCGAGCGAGCCGATGCGGGCTTTTTTGCTGAATTCTTCGGGCGGCGGGATGGGCTTCTCTTCTAGGACATGTGGATCGAATTCCTGCATGATGGCGATTCCTCCGTGGTATTTGTGCGACGGCGCACTGGGATTATGGATGAGCCGCGGCCCGGCAGCGGCGGGGCGCCCTTTGGCCGTCCCTACGTTATTGAAGCGGAGGGGTTTGGTCAAGGAGGGGATTCTAGAAAGGAAGACCGTGCGAGGCGGCGGTGTGCGCTGTGTTGGTATGGAGGCAACGATGTCGGATTACGGTTGACGCGCGGAGGCCGCAGAGAAAAGCAACGGCGAAGGCACGTCCAAGGCGCCCAGCTGAAGCTGGCCGCTACAGAGTCAAAACCAGTGCCAAAAGCTGGATTTTCTTGGAACTTTCCTGGGCTTCGGGGCGAATATGTAACGAGAGTTGCGCCGGGCCGTCCAATCGTCTGCGATGAATAGGGGCATTGAAATTATAGATGAGGGCCTGCTGCTCCGGCGGATGGTGGCCGGGGACGAGGCTGCGTTTACGCTGCTCTACCGGCGTAAGCATCCGGCGATATACCGGTTTGCGTTGCATATGAGCGGGAACGCGTCGATAGCGGAGGATGTGACGCAAGAGGTTTTCATGACTTTGATTCGCGACGCCAAGCGGTTTGACCCTGCGCGCGGGACGCTGGGCGGATTTTTGTTCGGCATCGCGCGGAATCATCTGCGGCGGCGCTGGGAACAGGAACGCAATTCGGTGCCGCTGCCGGAATCGGCAGATGAGCTGGACGCGATCATGGCGCGGAGCAGAGTGGGCGGCAGAAACGGGACTTCCGGATACGGAAATGGAATTGGAATTGGGAATGGCAACGGTCACGCGAACGGCAACGGCGCGGGAGTGAGCGCTTACATGCTGCATCGCGACGAGTTCGCTTCGTTGGAAAATGTGCACCGGGTGCGTCAGGCCATTGCTACTTTGCCGGAAAATTATCGTGAAGTAGTGGTGCTGTGCGAGCTGGATGAATTGAGTTATGAGGATGCGGCGGCGGCGCTGGATTGTCCGGTGGGAACGGTGCGTTCGCGGCTGCATCGCGCGCGCGCGATTCTGGTGGAGAAATTGCGCGACGTGCAACCCGTGCGGCGCGCATCGGCGGTGGGCGAATGAAACAGGATCCCGGCAAGGACATTTTTACGGAAGTGAAGAGGACGAAGCGGATGGACTGCGCGCAATTTCAGGAAGTGCTGCATGAATTGAATCGGCCCGGAACCGAGGGCGCGACGCTTTGTGATCGCGCGCTGGCACATGCGGAGTTGTGCGGTGATTGTGCGGTGCTGCTGACGGAAGTTGAGTCGCTGGATTTTGCTTTGCGCGAGGCGTCCGCGGAATCGGCGGAACTGCAGGCGCCGCCGCGGCTGGAAACTTTGTTGTTGCAGGAATTTCGCCGGGAGAAATCGGCGACTGCTTCGCGCGGAGTGCGCTGGCAGCTCGCGGCGTTTGGTGTGGCCGCGGCGGTTTTGTTGGCGCTGGGGATCACGCTGCACCGGCAACATTTAGTGACGCCGGGCGGCATGAACGCCATGCAGAATTCCGCGCAGGTTTCGTCACAGACTGCCGCCCAGACTTCCGATAATTCGGCAGCGACGAAAACTGGGGCGACTGCGCCGGATTCCGACGCGCAGGCAAGCGTGAATCACACGCAGTCGATCGCTAATTCAGCGCATGTGGCTCGGGCTCACGACACCGAATACACGACTGCGTATATGCCGCTGCCGTATGCGTACGATCCATCGGAACTGGAAGGCGGGGCGGTGGTGCGCGTGGTGTTGCCACGCGCGGCGTTGGTTTCTTATGGACTGCCGGTGGAAGGCATGGGCGTGGCGGACCACGTGACGGCGGATATGGTGGTGAGCCAGGACGGGACGCCGCAAGCGATACGGCTGGTGGCGCAGGCTGCTGCGAATTCTGAAATCGATACGGATTTTTAGAACGACCCATGATTTTTTCGGAGGAGCTTAAGATGAGGAACGGCGCAAAGTTTTTTGCGATGGCGGGGGTGGCGATGATTCTGCTGGTGTCTGGCGCTGCTTTGCAAGCGCAGGATGCGGCGTCAGCGCCACCTCCGCCGCCACCTCCCGGGCATGGATTCGGGCACGGGCCGGGGCGCGACGAGATTCGTTTTTTGGGTTTTGAAGCGGGGCTCGGCGACAAGACGGTGGCGGGTGCGCCTTTCAGCGCGAGTTTTTCGACGGAGACTACCGAGACGCTCGCCGATGGGAACCAGATTAAGCAGACTTCGACCGGTACGATTGCGCGCGATAGCCAAGGACGCACGCGGCGGGACATGACTTTGCCGGCGTTTGGGGCGGTGGCTGTGGCGGGGCAGGCTGCGCCGCATGTGACGTTTGTGAACGATCCAGTGGCGGGCACGCGTTACATTTTGGAAGCGGATACGAAAACTGCGCGACAAATGCCGCCGCCTCCGGACAAGGCTGAGTTCAGTCGGAAAGGGCACGGGGGCGGACCTGGAGCGGACGGCCCTGCGGCTGCGGCGGACAAGGAAACGGTAACGACTTCGCTGGGCACGCAGACGATTGGTGGCGTGGCGGCTGAGGGCACGCGTTACACGCGCACGATTCCCGCGGGACAGATTGGGAACGTGAAGCCGATTGTGGTCGTTACCGAGCGTTGGTATTCGGCCGATTTGCAGATGGTGGTGATGACCAAGCGCAGCGATCCGCGTTCGGGCGACACCGTGTTTCAGATGACCAGCATCGCGCGGACGGAGCCTGCGGCGACTTTATTCCAGGTGCCCGCGGATTATACGGTGGCGCAGGCTGCTCCGCGTGTGCGCGGCGCGGTGCGGATGGCTGGACCGCCGCCTGCGGAAGAATAACCCGCACGTTGTTCGATATTGCACGGACCTAGTTGCTCCGCCTCAAATTGCGGGCGGAAAATTTCCCCCACGCTCCGCCCGCAATCCCTCCTTTTTTGATGACTCGAGCAGGTTTCGTTCGCGCGAGATTTCGTATCCGCGAAATGCGCGTGTCGCGATCTCACGGCGCAGGCCGTTCGCGAACCGCCCCTAGAGGTTTTCGACGGGGCTGACATCGCGGCAAGCTGTGGCGCAGCCATTTGGTCCCGCGGAGCGGGGGCTCAGAATCGATCGCGCTGCAGCGCAATTCACGAAGGCAACCGAAAACCAACGGCTGCCTGGTTCGATGAGCCTGAACCGGCCGCTACAAATTCAAGGGCAACGTCAAAGTCAAAGGCGCCCGCCTGAAAAGCAGGCGGCCGCTACGAGATCAACAGCAAAGGCCACGTCAAAGGCGCCCAGCTGAAGCTGGCCGCTACAGAAGCAAATGCAAAATCAAAGGCGATAGAGTTGGCGTTAGGCAAGGGCGCGGTCGAGGAGTTCTACTACGTGCAGAACTTCCTGGTTGGTGCGGCGGAGGGCGGCGCCGGCGCGGAGTTGCAGGATGCAGCCGGGGTTGGCTGTGGCGATGATTTGGGCTTTGGTTTGCTGCACGTTGTCCATTTTGCGGTCGAGGAGTTCCAGGGCGGTTTCGGTTTCTGTGACGTTGTAGACGCCGGCGGAACCGCAGCATTGATCGGCCAGCGGCATTTCGACGAAATCGATGTCGGGGATGGCGTGCAGGAGGCGGCGCGGGGCTTCGCGGATTTTCTGTCCGTGGACCAGGTGGCAGGAATCCTGGTAAGTGACGCGCACGGGCAAGGGGCGCAGCGTTGCAGTGAGGCCGAGGTCGACTAGAAATTCGCTGATGTCGCGCATTTTCGCGGAGAACGCTTGGCCGCGGGAGTGCGAGGTGTTGTCGGCATTGAAGAGATGCGCGTATTCCTTCAGAGTTGAGCCGCAGCCGGCTGCATTGGTGATGATCGCGTCGAAATCGTCAGAGAGGAAGGCGTCGAAATTCTTGCGTGCTAGTTCGCGGGCTACGTCGCGCACGCCGGCGTGGGCTGCTAGGGCGCCGCAGCAGGTTTGTGCGGCGGGGACGACTACTTCGCAGCCGTTGGCTTGCAGGACGCGGATGGTGGCGCGATTCAGTTCGCTGAACGTGACCTGGGCGACGCATCCGGCGAAGAATGCGACGCGGGCCCGGCGGGCGCCCTTTGCTGGGAGCGTCTTGCCCAGCTCTCGGAAGAAAAAATCGGAGTCGATGCGCGGCAGGAGCTTTTCGCGGTTTTGCAGGCCGAGCAAACGGAGGATGCCGGTGGCGCGGGCTACGGCTGCGAGTCCGGAGCGCTGATAGATTTTTACCGCGCGCGCGGCTGCCGCGATTCTGCCGGGGTAGGGAAGCAGGCGGCGATAGACGAAGTCGCGGGCGATGCGCGCGGCGAGCGGACGTTTATATTTTTGTTCGATCTGCGCGCGGGCGAGCTCGAGAATTTTTCCGTATTCGACGCCGGAGGGGCAGACGGTTTCGCAGTTGCGACAATTCAGGCAGCGGTCAATGTGCAGGACGAACGATTCGCCGAGTTCGAGGCGGCCTTGATCCACCAGAGCCATTTGCTTAATGCGTCCGCGCGGAGAATCGGCTTCGCGTCCCCAGAGGCGATAGGTGGGGCAATTATTGGCGCAGAGGCCGCAGTGCACGCAGCGGGAATAGTCTTCGTACTCGGGCTTGTCGATCGCGGAGAATCCGCTGAGCGTGAGCTGGAATTCGCGTTGCGCGGCGTCGTGCGATTGCGGCGGCGCTGCTTGCGCGGGATTCGGTAGCGGCGGTTCGGAAGCCATTGCGTTGAATGCCTCGCGTGATTCGTATCCAGCCAGTATCTTACGGCATTCGGAGAGCGGCCGCTTCCTGCTACTCGTCGTGAGGCTCGCCGTACCATGGATGTTCGAGTGTCAGCAGGTAGGGCCAGTCCTTTTTACGCGGGAGTGACTTCCGCGCCGCTTCGTATTCAGACTGCGTCAGAAACATCCCCCCTAAATCGTTGCCGCCGTTTATCGCGTATAGTCGGTATTCGGATTTCGCGAGCTGCTCATTGATAATCTTGAAAAACACATAGGCCGGTCTTGCCCAGAGCCGACCTTCGTCCTCAGGCAGAGCCGGTGAGTAGATCACATATTCCTGGCCACCACATCTTACGAGATAGCTGGGCACGTCGTTGTCGATGACGTCCTGAACTTGAGCGGGCTGCGATACATATTGGCGAAGAACTGGCAGAGCCGACTCATAAGCCTTTTTGATTCCGGCCTCGGCAAGATCCTCTGCGTCGAGGACCAGCATTTTCGCGTAATCGGGCCTAAATTTCATGCGCCTGCGAGAATAGCACGACAATCGATCCGACTAGGTCCGGGGTTCCGGCCTTGTAGTCTGAACGATCGAGGGGCGGGTCTGAGACCCGCCCCTACCGATGCGCAGGGGCAGCGCGACGGCGGTCTGCCGTTCACCGCGATGGCCCGCGGTTCAGGATAAAAAAACCGCGGCTACAAATGCAAGGCGAAGCGGTCGGGGCTTAGGATGTTTTGCGGATCGAAGACGGATTTTATTTTTTGCATTTGCGCGGCATCGGGGCGGGCGGGACCCCAAATTTGCAGCGTGTTCTTCCATTCGGCGGGTGCCCAGGGGATTGTGGCGTGGCCTGCTAGTTTCGCGCAGCCTTGTTGCATTTCGCTCGTGGCGTTTGCGACTTGTTGGCGGTATTCCTCGGTGTGATCGCTGGGCAAGATCGCGAAGTAGATTATTCCTAGGCCGCGGGCCATGGCGGCCCAGCGGAGGTTGTTGGATTCGGCTGCTCTTTGCGCGGCGCCTAGGGCTTCTTTCATGCGCATCGGTAACACACTCATTTTTACGATGGTGGTTGCCGGCGAGGATGCTAGCGCGATAGGGATGAATTCGCGCTTGCGTGCCCAGGCGGGCGGCAGCTTCTCGGCGAGGATGGTGACGCCTGTGGTGCCGGATTCTTTGGCCATGCTCTGCAAGTCCTTTGCGTAACGGTCTAGCACTAGCTCGTTTCCGGCGTAGCCTGTCGTTAGCGCCCATTCGTTGTTGGAAATTACATTGGCTGGCATGGGGGCGCGCTCGTAGCGCGTCGCTGCGTCGCTGCCGAAAAGTTCGGCAACGCCAGGGCTGACGATTTCCATTGTTAGCGGCGTGAGGGCGGATTGCGCGATGCGGTGGCGCATGTCCAGCGCGTTTTCGGCGGTGGCGAAGCGCGCGATGCAGCCGCGTGTGGCTAGCGGCATGGGGAACGTCTTGAAATTTACGCGGGTGATTACGCCTAGGGTGCCTAGCGCGCCGATCATTAATTTGTGGATGTCGTAGCCAGTGACATTTTTTACTACGCGGACGCCGCTTTTTGCCGCGACGCCTTCGCCTGTGACGTATTCCATTCCGAGCAGGAAATCGCGCGCGGTGCCGTAAAATTGGCGCAGCGGGGAGTCTACGCCAGCGGCGATCAGGCCGCCGATTGTAGTGCGATTTACGAATGGGACGGGCAGCGGCAAAAACTGGCGATGCTCGGCCAGAACTTGCGCGAGTTTGGCGAGGGGGACGCCGGCTTCGACGCTGAGGGTTAGGTCGCCGGGATCGTAGGCGATCACTTTGTTGAGGCGCGTCGTATCGAGGGCGAGATCGTAGCGGCTGGGAGCGTAGCCGATTCCTAGTTTTGTGCGCGCGCCGGTTGGGACCAGCGCCAATTTTTCGGACGCGGCAAATTCTACGATTTCGGCCACTTCTTCGCCGGAGCCGGGGCGCACGGCGGCGGCTGGCAGCTTGCGGTCAATTTCGTAGGTGGCGAGTTGCGTGAAATCGCTCGCGACATTTGCGGCACCGACAATTTCGCTGAGTCGCGAAGTGACGTTCGGGCTGATGGCGGAGGAGGTCATCTTATTTTATGCGCTGGGCGCGCCGGCCAGGGGCAGCGGACGGACGTGAATTTCGCCGCAGCCTTTTTTCGATGGGAAAATTTTATCGGGGTTCAGCAGGCCTTGCGGGTTGAAGGCAGCGCGCACGTTGCGCATCACGTCGAGATCGGCTTCGCTGAAGAGCAGCGGCATGAGGCGGTCTTTTTCCATGCCGACGCCGTGTTCGCCGGTGATCGAGCCGCCCATTTCGATGCAGAACTGGATGATTTCGTCGGCGGCGGCGACGACGCCACGGAACTGCGCTTCGTCGCGCGCGTCGAAAAGAATCAGCGGGTGCAGGTTGCCGTCGCCAGCGTGAAAAATATTGCCAATCTGGAAGCCGTACTTCACGCCGATTTCATTGATGCGGCGCAGAGTGGCGGGAAGTTTGGTGCGCGGGATCACGCCGTCTTGGACGTAATAGGTGGGCGAAAGGCGGCCGACGGCGCCGAAGGCATTCTTGCGGCCTTTCCAGAGCAGGTCGCGTTCGCGGGCGTCGCGGGCCACCCGGACTTCGCGGGCGTGATGGGCGCGGCAGATGTCGGCCACTTCTTCGGCGTGTTGTTGCACGGCCTCGGCGACGCCGTCCACTTCCAGCAGCAGGACGGCGGCGCAATCGAGAGGGAATCCGGCGTGGACGTAGGCTTCGACGGCGCGGAGCGTCCAGCCGTCGAGCATTTCGCAGGCGGCGGGGGTGATGCCGCGCGCGGTGATGTCCACTACGGTTTCTGTGGTGTCGTCAAGAGTGTCGAAAATCGCGAGGAGAGTTTTTACGGCTTCGGGCAGGCGCGTGAGCTTCACCGTGATTTCGGTGATTAGAGCGAGCGTCCCTTCGGAGCCGACGAAAAGGCCCAAGAGATCGTAACCCGGAGAATCGAGCGCGGAGCTGCCGATGCGGATCAGTTCGCCGGTGGGGAGAACGGCTTCGAGGGATAAAACGTGATTCGTGGTGACGCCGTAAGCGAGCGTGTGCGGGCCGCCGGAATTTTCCGAGACGTTGCCGCCGATGGTGCAGGCTTTCTGGCTGGAAGGGTCGGGGGCGAAATGCAGTCCGGCGTTGGCTACCGCGGCGCTTAGGTCGGCATTCACTACGCCGGGTTGGACCGTGGCGCGCTGGTTTTCGATATCAATTTCCAGGATGCGGTTCATTCGCGAGAAAACCGCGAGGATGCCGCCTTTGCGGGCTAGCGCGCCTCCGGAGAGGCCGGTGCCGGCGCCGCGGCCTACGAGCGGAGTTTGGTATTGGTTCGCTAGTTTTACGATGGCTAGGACGTCGGCGGTGGTGCGGGGGAAGACGACGCAGTTGGGGCGCGCTACTTCGACTGAGCCGTCGTATTCGTAGAGCATTAGTTCCTCGGGGCGGTGGAGAACGGCTTCGGAGCCGAGGAGTGATTTCAGATCGCGGAGCAGTTGAGAATCCATGGACGTGTCGGGTGAACGCGGGGATTAATCGCGCGCTCTCTCATGGTCACTATAGCCGTGTGCAGCGATGGGCGTCAACGAGCGGGGCTCGGTGGTCGGTAGAGAATACGTGAGCTTGCGTGTCGTGACCGTTTTTCGCCAATTCGGGTCGTTTCTGAAACGGCTGCGTTCGCATCGCTCGATCCAATTGCCGTGCTCGTCACTGTTGTAGGCAAAGCGCCAGATATGATTTGGTTCGTTGTCGTCCGCGGAATCATTAAAGCTCAGCACTTGGGACTCGCGGCCTTCGGGATCGTATTCGTACACGTACCTGCCGTTGCCGAGAGGCTTGCCGTCTGCTTTCAGCCCAAACGTCTGTGAGATTCGCGCTTCCGCGTCATAGGTGGAGATCCATCGCTCTGCGACATCGCCATTGGGGATGTAGTATGTCGAGGTGGATTGTACGAGCTTGTTGTCTGAGTAATCGAACGTCTTTCGTCGCAGCAGTAGGTCGTTGGCGCGAAACGAGACGAGGGACACGAGAAGCTTTCCATCGTGTTCCTCAACGCCGCGACCGATTATAGCCCCGGATTTGTCTCGCTTGGTCCAACCGCTGCGTTTTCCATCACTGTCGTGCTCGTAGTCTGTCGCGCCGGCTCCTGATTCCGCGCTGTCAAACTCAAGAGATCGCGCCAATTTTCCTGATGGGTCATAGCTATGACACTCGGAGCGGAAGACATCACCCGCGCCTGTGTATTGGGTGAAATGGACGACCTGCCCGGAGGGAGAGAACTCGACGTCGAAGCTATGGTAATCGACGAAGTGCTCGAAACCGGGGAAGCACGGCTTGCGCTGTTCTAATTTGAGGACAGGACCTTTAACATTATAGTTTTCATTCATCCTGCTTTGTGCGGCCAGCGGCTGGTAGTCACCAGGTGGCCCGAGCACGATCGATCCTCGAATGATACTACCGTCTTCCTTCATTTATCGATTGAAGAGGAATGCCGACGCTGTTCCTGTATGGCGCGATTAGATCCCGCGGAGCCTTCTTATGCGTTTGATGATTTCTTTGGCGGTGGCGTTGGCGGCGGCGTCGGGAGTCCAGCGGCCGTCGCGGGCGAAGGTGAAAAGTTCGGCGCCGCTCGGGTCGAAAACTTTTGTTACGGAGGCGCTGGCGGCTGCGGGGCCGTAGGGGGTCATGACTGGGCCGGCGACGCCGTAGGCTACGCGGTAGTCGAAACCGGATTCGACCAGAACGAACTGGATATGGTGAGTCGCGGCGCGCTCGTTGAGCTTGGCGAAGAGCAATTGCCGCTCCATGGGCGTGGATTGTATTTTGACCTTCAGCGTGACTTGGCCCATCGCGAGCGGGGCGATACAGGCGCTGAAGAATAGAAGTAGGATCGCTCTGCGTAGATGCTTCATGAGTGTTTCTCCTCCGACATTACTATGATGCGTCAACGCGCCGCTTTATCAGCAGCCCTTCGATCCCGCACTGCGGGATCTCGGGATGAATCGTCCGCCGCGGCGGACGATTCACTAATTTGGCAGTATATGTTACAAATTCTGCGTGCAGGCTTTTTGCGAGGGATGCGTTGACTAAACCTAAAATACTCTCGACGCGGCCGCTTTTTCCGGCGGCGCGGGCTGTGCTGGAGCAGCGTTTCGAGGTGGATTATTGGACGCCGGCTGAACGCATCACGCGCGAGGAACTGTTGAAGCGCGTGGCGGATAAGGAAGGGCTGGTGTGCCTGCTCACGGAGAAGGTGGACGAAGAATTGTTGGGGCGCGCGCCGAAATTGCGGATTGCGGCGACGGTTTCGGTGGGCTACGACAATATAGACGTAGCGGCTTGCACGCGGCATAAAGTGGTGGCGACGCATACGCCGGGCGTGCTCGATCATACGACGGCGGACTTTGCGTGGACTTTGCTGATGGCCATCGCACGGCGGCTGCTGGAGGGCGATGCCTGGATGCGCAGCGGAACTTGGCCCGGCTGGGACCTGGATCAGCTGGTGGGCGGCGACGTGTGGGGAAAAACTTTGGGGGTGCTGGGATTTGGGCGGATTGGGCGCGGCGTGGCGCGGCGGGCGCTGGGTTTTGAGATGAAGGTGCTGTACAGCGATGCGGTACGGGCGCCGGAAGAAGTGGAACGCGAGCTGCACGCGGAGTTTGTGGATCGCGACCGGTTGTTCCGCGAATCGGATTTTATCAGCTTGCATGTGCCGCTGCTGCCGGATACGCGGCACCTGATTTCGCACGAGAACCTGGACAAAATGAAGCGGACGGCGTTTTTGGTGAATACTTCGCGGGGGCCGGTGGTGGACGAAGCGGCTTTGGCGGAGGCGCTGGAGAACCGAAAAATTGCCGGGGCCGCGCTGGATGTTTACGAGCATGAGCCGCTGGTGCATCCTGCGCTGCTGTCGCGGCGGGACGTGATTTTGGCGCCTCATATCGCGAGTGCTTCGCTGGATACGCGCACGAAAATGGCGGTGATGGCGGCGAATAATGTAGTGGCGATATTTGACGGGCGCCGACCGCCTAATTCGCTGAACGCGGATCCGTTGGGACTGAAATGAGAAGATGCCGTCGAGCGAGAATTCATTTGAGGACGAAGAGCGCAGCTTCCGGGGCTAAAGCGCCTTTCTTTAGCGCGCTTGCCGGAGGGACGGAAGCCCCTCCCTTCCACTTCCGTCATTAGTGCAACCCCATGAAACAAACCGCTGAACACGTCTTTCGGCATACTTTGGCGGCGATTGATATTCCCGCGGCGATGGCGCGAAAACTGGACCGGCGTGGGTCGCTGCTTAGCGCCGGTAGAGCTGACGTTGACCTGAGCGGCTTTCGCGAAATCGTGGCGATTGCGCTTGGGAAGGCCGCGCTGGCGATGGCGCGCGGGTTGCACGAAACCCTCAGTCCTGAATTTCCACCGGATGGAATTCTCGTAGTTCCTGCGCCTCCTTCGTGGTTGCTTCCCGGTTGGAAAACATTTGTGGGCGGGCATCCCTTGCCTACAGCGGAGAGTTTTGCGGCGGGGCGGGCGATTTTGGAGCGTCTGGCGCGTTGCGACGAGCGGACGCTGGTATTTTTTCTGATTTCTGGTGGCGGGTCGTCGCTCGTGGAGCAGCCGCTAGACCTGGGCGTGACGCTTGCGGATTTTCAGCAGCTGAATTCCGCGCTGATCACTTGCGGCGCGCCGATCGAGAAAATTAATGTGGTGCGCAAGCATCTTTCGGCGACCAAGGGTGGACGGCTCGCAGCGGCTGCGGCGCGCTCGATGAAAATTACCATTGCGGTCAGCGATGTCCCGGAAGGCGAGGAATCCGCGTTGGCTTCGGGGCCGACGGTGGCGGACCCGTCCACGGTGGACGACGTCGAGAGCATCGTTCGGAAATATGGTTTGCTTGCGAAATTGCCGGGTTCGTTGCGCGGAATGATCGAGCGGCGTAGCTTGCCCGAGACTCCTAAGGACGACGATGCGGCATTTGCGCGCTCGCGTTTTGAAATTTTGCTGGGGGAGCGCGAATTGTTGCATGCGGCGCATCATTGTTGCGAGGCCGAGGGATTTACTTGCCTGGTGGATACCGAGACGGATGATTGGCCGCTGGAGCAGGCGGCGGAGCACTTGCTGGCGCAGCTGGAAATTCTGAAAAAGGAGAATCCGCGTCGGCGCGTGGCGATTTTTGCGGGCGGCGAGGTGAGCAGCCCGGTGACTGGCGAGGGGGTCGGCGGGCGCAATTCGGCTTTTGTGTTGGCTTGCGTGCCGAAAATTGCGGGGAAGAGGATTGCGGTTTTGAGCGGAGGGACGGATGGGGTAGATGGGAACAGTCCGGCGGCTGGGGCGGTGGCGGACGGAGAGTCGCTCGCGCGGGCGGTGGCGGTTGGTTTGGATCCTGTGGATTTTTTGCGGCGTTGTGATGCGCATGGATTCTTTTCGCGTTTGGATGACGCTGTGGTTACCGGGCCTACGGGGAATAATTTGCGGGATTTGAGGATTTTGCTGGCGGAGTGATGCTGGCACGCGCAAGCTTTTTGCGGTGAAGCGACGGCAAAGGCGACAGCACAGCATTACCGCGGAGACGCAGAGGTCGCAGCGCAAAGCGACGGCGAGTCGGCGATGGGTCGATCGTGCTGCGTCGAAACCCCCACCCTTCCCGTGAAACAAAAGCGCGAAGACTGGGGCACCCGAACCGTCAAAATCAGGTTCAAAACCGACTTCAGAATCAACTTCAAAATCGCCTTCAGATCCAAGTTGAAAAGCAGAATCACGAGAAAGAGAACAGGCAGGATTGCCCATGCTACCCGTCTGCGCTTACTTCTCCTTGGTTGAGCTCAGTTGCGATTCGATTTTTGTTAGGAGCGCGTTCACTTCGTCCATTTGTTGTTGCAGTTTTTTCAGGGCGTCCAGCGCGATGTCTGAACCGGCTGCCGCTGAGGTCGACTGTGGATTCGACGACCTACCTTGTCCTGCGCCTTGGCCTGCACCTGGACCCGCATTCGCGCCAGCGGCGCCTGGGTCGGCACTTGCAGCAGCACCCGAGCTGGAGCTTGCGCCAGAACTTGTGCCAGCGCCCGCACCTGTTCCTGTGCCCGGAGCACTTGTGTGATTTCCCGCGGCTTTGGCTTTTAGCGCGTCGATTTGCATTTGGAAGTAGGGGGCGGCGCCTAGACTTAGGTCGCCGGACTTGAGCATAGCTTCGAGAGGCGCGATGGCGTCCGGATCGCCGCGTTTGGTTAGCGCGAACAGGGTGGCGTACTTGATGTCAATGTAGGGTTCCTGCAAATACGAAATCAGGGTTTTGGTGACGGCTCTGTTTTTTGTGTCGAGGCCGGCGATTGCGCCGATGGCCGCGCTGCGCGTGTCAAAAGGCTTGCCGGGAGCGGACCATTCGAGCAGCAGTGGGACGGAGCGATCGTCGGCGAGGAAGCCGAGGCCTTCGAGCGCGCCCTTGCGCAGAGTGTCGTCGGGTGAATCGAGCTTTACGGCGGTCGTGAGCACGTCGTAAGCGTTGGGCGCCTTGATTTCACCGAGCGCGTTTAGTGCGGCGGCGCGGACGCGATAGGCTTTGTCGTCGGTTGCGATGGTGGTGAGCTGCGGGGCGAGCGACGCGTCTTCCGTGAAACCGCCCAGCTCCTGTGCGGCGACCTGGCGAACCCAGGGCTTGGGGTCGTTTACGGCGGTGAGAATTTGTTTTTCCGCGGCGGCGCCACCAATTTTTCCCATTGCTTTTAGCGATTCGGCGCGGACGCCCCAAAAAGGGTCGTGCTGGGCTGCGTTGCCGAGGGCGGCGACGACATCGGAATTGTCTTTCACGACGGCCAGCGCTACGGCGGCGTCGGCGCGGTCGGGGACGGTCTCGGCGTTTTTCAACTGATAGATGAGCGCGGCCGGGTCTTTTTTGAAGTCGAGGGTTTTCAGAATGTTGTCGCCCTTATCGAACAGAACCATTTGAGGGGTGCCGTCGGCGGGCAGCGTGAAGGTTTCGTCGGCTTTGCTGACCTGGATCGTGGAGGTTTTGCGTCCGTTGGCAGTCGAGATTTCGATTTCGACGGGCATGTCGAACAGGTCCACCATGCCTTCGACCTTCTGCGTTTGCTTGACCTTCAGTTTCACCTGGTGCGCGACGTCGTCGTAGGTGTAGCCGACTTCATACTTTGGCGCGCCGGCCCGCCAGATCCATTGGTGGAAGAAATGATCAACGTTGGTGGCGGTGGAATGGTCAATCGCTTTTTCGAGGTCGGCGGTGACGACGTTCTGGCCGCGATTTGTTTCCAGGTAGTAATGCAGACCACGGAAAAAATCGTCGTCGCCGAGTTTGGTGCGCAACATTTTCAACACCCAGCCGCCTTTGTCGTAGACGTTGCCGGCGTATTCGATGCTGTCTTCGAAATTTCTTGTGACGATCGGCACCGGATACAGGCGCTTCTGGCGGAACCAGCCGGTCTGATCTTGCCAGAATTCGTAGGCGGCCTCATCGGCGCCGTAACGCTGTTCGGCCCAATAGTGCTCGAAATACGTGGCGAAGCCTTCGTTGAGCCAGATGTTGGCCCAATCGCGGCAGGTAATGAGATCGCCGAACCACTGGTGCGCGAGTTCGTGCGAGTCGAGATCGTCGGAACCGCGCCGAAGTTCGGGCGCGAGTCCGGGAGCGACGAGGCCGCGCGTGGTGAGCGTAGTGGCGCTGGTATTTTCCATGCCGCCTTCGACGAAATCGTTCACGGAAGATTGCGCGTACTGCGCCCAGGGATACGGCACGCCAAGCTTGTCTGAAAATAGATCGAGCATTTGGCGCGTGCGCGAAAATGTGGAATCAATTGTGTCTTCCTGGCCGCGTGGAACTACGTAGCGCACGGGGATGCCGCGCCAGGTGTCTTTCTTTTCCACGAATTCACCGGCTACGGCGGAGATCAAATATGTGGAAAGCGGTTCGGATTGCTTCCAGTCCCATGTTTTAGTGCCGTCGGGTTCTTCTTTCACGCTGACGAGGCTGCCATTGGAGATGGTGAGCCACGTCGCCGGGACCGTGAGGATCATTTCGGAGGTGGTGCGGTCGTTCGGGTAATCGTAGATGGGGATGTAGTAGCGCGTGTCTTCGGCTTCGCCTTGGGTCCAGACTTCCTTCGGACGATTGGGATAATTTTTGTCGGGGAGGACGAAGTACAGGCCTTTCTTCGGTTGGCCATCGTAGCGGATGAAGACTTCGTGATGTTCGCCGCGGCGGGAAGGGCCGGGCAGCAGGACGATTACCGCTGCATCCGTAGTGGAGAATTTTGCGTCCTTGCCATCGAGGGTTACGGTGGCGATATTCAGAGCTACGGAATCGAATTGGATTTGCGTGACATCGTCGCGCAGCATGGCGATGCTATGGGTGACTTCACCGCGGACTTTGCGCTGTTCGACATCGAACCAGAGGTGCGTCTTCACATTTTGCAGATCGTAATCGCGACTTCGCGCGTAGGGTTCATCGGCGCTGGCGAGTACGGGAAGCAGCAATGCGAGGGACAAAAATAGGGCGCACATTCCTGCGGGCAGAAGCGGACGAAAGCGTCCGGAAATCTGAGTCATTCGGTTCTCTCCCATGGCGAAACAAAGATGGCGACAAAAGTGAATAGTATACAACGTGCTGCGGGGCGTTTACGTTTCGTGGTTGTGCTACAGCTCAAATTACAGAAGTCCCTTCGTGCTGCCGCCGTCCACGGCGATCGTCGTGCCGTTGATGGAACTGGCGCGCTCGGATGCCAGGAACGCTACCAGCGCGGCCAATTCTTCCGGGCGCGCGAAGCGGCCGATGGGCACGTTCGCGGTGGATTGCTTCAGGATCTCGTCGTAGGCGACGCCTGCATCTTGTGCGCGCTTTTCGAAAAGCTCGGTGAGGCGATCGGTGAGCGTGTAGCCGGGGCAGACATTGTTGACGGTGATGCCATCGGCGCCGAATTCATTGGCGAGCGTCTTGGCCATTCCCGTGACGCCGGCCCGCAAGGAATTAGATAGCATCAGGCCGTCAATCGGTTGCTTCACGGAGATGGAAGTGATGGTGAGCAGGCGGCCCCAGCGGCGACGTTGCATGCGCGGTAGCACTTCGCGCGCGAAATAAACGCTGCTGAGCAGGACGAGATTGACGGCGGTGCGCCATTCCTCGAGCGTGATTTCCATGAATTTCTTCGACGGCGGGCCGCCGGTATTGGTGACGCAAATATCAATGCGTCCGAATTTCTTTTCCACGGCGGCGACGAAATCGCTGACGCCGTCGGCGTTGGTGACGTCGAGCGCGCGCCAGAAGATCTCGCGACCTGCGATGGCGCCGATTTCCTGCGCGGTGCGTTCCAAGTCGGCGGCGGTGCGCGCGCAGATCGCTACGGCGCAGCCTTCTTTGGCCAGTTCGGTGGCGATGGCGCGGCCCAGTCCTTTGCTGGCCGCCGCCACGATGGCGACGCGTCCTTTTAGTCCGAGGTCCATGGGTTCAGTCCTTCTTCTGCGGTGCGTCGCTGCGCAGGTAGGCGTCGGTCTTGTTGATCCAGTCTTCGCGGCGCGGGGCGAAGAAGTCAATGTCCACGGTGTCTTCCAGGGCTTCGGCTTTGTGCGGGACGTGGGCGGGAATCAGGACGATCTCGCCGGCGTGGACTACCGTGGTTTCGCCGTCGTCGAAGAAAAATTTGAGAGCGCCGGACACGATGAGGGAAAACTGTTCGCTGCGGTGCGAGTGGCGCGGAACAATGCCGCCGCGCGCGATGAAAATGCGGGCGAGTGTGGCGTCTTCGCCGCTCATCATCTGGCGGGAAATGTGCGCGTTGAGTTTTTCGTGTTCTACTTTTTCGAATGATGTGGCTGCGGGCATGGGGCACCTCTTCCTGGGAATTGCGCGACAGGGAATCGTGTACTGAAACGGTGGAATCGTCAATGGGCGGGAGGCGCAACGAAAAGATTGTGGCGCGGGGCGTCGTTCGACTAAGATGCGCGCGTCAGACCCTGGGGCGGGCGCGGGACGGCGGAAGTTAGCGGGAGCGACGAAATTTTGGGAGGTACGGCATGCGACGATTCATGGTGTGCGCGGCGATTTGCGCGATCTTGGTGATGGCTGCAGCGGGTGGCGCCACGGCGCAAATCGGCAAGAGTGTTTCGGTGGCTGCGGGCACTCCCGAAGACAAGGCGCTGACGGACATTTACGCCGCGACGGATGGGCCGGACAAGATCGCGCTGCTCGATAAATTCATGGCGGATTACGGCAAGGGCGACATGGAGTTGCTGGGCGATCAGCTGTACGTGCAATCGTATTTGGCGCAGAAGGATTACGCGAAGGTGTACGAGTACGGCGACAAGGTGCTGGCGCTCGATCCTGATAATTTTTCCACGGCGGTGATTATGGTGCATGCCGCGGAGGAACAGGGCGACAGCGCGAAACTTTTCGACGCCGGCCAGAAGGTGGCGGCGATCGTGACGCGTTACAAGGCGGCGCCGGCGCCCGAGGGCACCGCGGCCGATACATGGAGCGCGCAACGGCAAGGCGTTTTGAAAACCGTGGAAGGCGATGTCGGCTACGTGCAATACGCGCTGCTCAACGCAGCATACAAGACCACCGATGCCACCGCGCGCGCGGCGCTGCTGGAACGCTATGCGGCGACGTTTCCAGATTCCACTTACACGGTGAGCGCGCGCGAGCAAACCGCGATCGCTTATCAGCAAGCGCAGAACGCGCCGAAGATGCTGGCGGCAGCGCAGAGTTTGCTGACTTCGAATCCGGATGACATTTCCATGCTCATTTTGCTGGCGGACACTTGGTGCAATGATCCGGCGCATCTGGATAAAGCGGGAACGTACGCGCAGCACGCGCTTGATTTGCTGTCGCAGGCCAAGAAGCCGGACAACGTGGACGACGATCAATGGCAGAAACAGGTGGCGATTCAGAAGGGTTTGGCGTATTCCTCGCTGGGCGAAGTGAATGTGAACAAGAATCGTAATCCGCAAGCGATTGACGAATTCAAGCAGGCGAGTCCGTTGTTGAAGGCCGATACGTTTAGTTATGCGCAGAATCAATACCGGCTGGGTTTCACTTTGGCGAAGATGCAGCGGATACCGGAGGCGCGGGTGGTGCTTACGGAAGTGATTGGATTGAACAGCCCTTACAAGGCGCGGGCGCTGGATACGTTGAACAAGATCGGCGGGCCGATCTCGTCGGCGAAGACGAGCAAGAAGAGTTCGTGAGGGATTGGAATGTTGCCGTGATACCTGGCACCACGGCGAGGCTGGCGATTTAAGCGGATCGTCGAAGGGCAGAGCTGGTTTATGAAACGAACCTTCCGGGTTGCAGCGGGACTGGCGCTATTTTCACTTTTCCTTTTAATGGCCGCCGCGCCGACTCTTGCACAGCGTCCGCCACATTTCGTTCCGCCGGATGTGATTTACGCGAGCGATATTCCGTATGCGGCCGCGACGGCAGCGGCGGGCGTGGTGACGCTGGCGGTGAACCTGGACGAGGGCGCCAATATCGTGAATGTGCAGGTTCTACGGGACATTCCCGCGTTAACGAGTCCGGCGCTGGTGGCGGTGCGTGGTTGGACCTATGCGCCGGCGAGTTTGGATGGCCAGCATGTTCGGTCAAGCTTGCTTGTCAATGTGGTGTTCGATCCGGCTTATCTGCAGCTGAAAAATGTGCCGCTGGCGCCGGCAGAGCCGTTTCAGCCGCCGAACCCGAAGGCGACACCTTACACTCCGGCGCAACTTCTGGCTGCGACGTATTCGCCATATCCTTCGGACGCTGCGGTGGGCGGTGCGGTGGTGTTGGACGCGCCCGTTGACAGCCGAGGCGCTTTAACGAAGGTCACGGTCATCCGCGCAGTTCCTATGTTGACGGCGGCGGCGAGCGGCGCGTTGAAGACGTGGAAGTTCGGCGCTGCGGTTTACGGAACCACACCGGTTGCATCGAAAGTGGTAGTAGCCATGGTGTTTCGGAAGACTTCGATGCCTCTGCAGTAGCTCTCGTCATCGTTGCACCGGTTCAGGCGCGCAAAGTGCGCGGGGCCACGAGAATTTAGGACTTTCGTTCTTGATGTTTGATCTTGCTGCGCTGTCGCTGGAAGGTGCGATCGTTCCGGGTCTTCGCTGCGGTGAAGTGAAGCATTGCGTGCCGCAGGAGCCAGTTGGCTTTCGTCTGGTAGTCTCGGCCCTCGGTTTTGCGCCATGCGATTCCATCAGAATCCAGTCGCATCGTGACGGGCTTTTTTGCCGGCCGCTAGAATTTGCCGATCTCCGCTGCGCTCCGGTCCAGAACCGGGGGCGCGTCGGAGAAGTCAATGTCTTGGTCTTTTCTTGCGGCGACGGCGCGGATGTCTCGCTTCTGCTGTTATGTGAGATTCCTCATAAGCTTTCCCCCGCAACTTAGCCGGCATCTTCAGCCGTTCCGATGTCAATACATTTGTACGTACATCGAATGCCGAGAGACATCGACGAAAGCAAGCGAAGGCGAGCGTCGGCGCCGGTCTGCCGGTGGTCCACCTTCAGTGGTTCGCGGTGGAGACGAAGCGGAAGGCGTCTTCGACGGCTTTTAGGCCGGCTTTCGAGCCGAGCGCGTTGGATTCGACTGTGGAAAATTGATAGCGGCGGCGCGGCGAGAAATTTTCCGGGTCGAAAGTGCCGGGCGCGACGCGGAAGATCCAGACGTATTGGTGGTGCGCCTTGTCCGGATCGGATGCGGACGTCAGCCCGGTGTCAATCGGGGTCAGGGCCCTGAAATCGGAGAAGCCCTCGATCTTGTGCACCGGCGTGGGCATGGTGACGTTGAAAAAATCCACGTCGTGCGTGAAGATCATTACGTAATCCACTTTGGAAATATCGGGCGCCGGACAGATATTGGAGAAAAGTTTTTTGCGATTTTGCGCGATCCATTTCAACTGGCTGGGCGCAAGGCCGTAGGCCGAAAAATAGTTCTGGCAAGCGGGGTCGGCGCTTTCGTTATCTGGTGGCGGAGCGGGAGCGTCATCGGGATTGACAGCAGGGGTTGCCGCCGCAGAATTGGAGTTGGTAGGCTCTGGCTGAGTCGCAGGCTTGCCCGCCGCTGCTTTGGCCGACGTGTTCGAAAGAGGCGAGGGAGCTGCGGCGGAATTATTGTCCGCGAAAGTGTCGGAGGGCGAGACAGGCTCGCTGGAAGGTTGCTTTTTCTGCGTCGCGTTTTGCGCCGGAGTAACGGCGACCGAGCTAGACTTGGCGGCAGCATCCTGGTGAACGTCCCCAGCCGGGGGACCGGCGAGGGAACTGTCCGGCACGTAGCCCTCGACACCGTTTTGCGCGCGAATTTTTAAATAATGCTGCACACGCCCGATGATCTCGACTTCTTCGCCACACTTCAGTTTTGCTTCGACGCCGCGGGTGCGCAGCGAATCGTAAACAGAGATTTGATCTTGTTGCGCGACACAGCGGACGGTGGCGGTATTGGCCGAGACATTGCGCGCGAGCAGAGAAATAATCACTACGCCAGCGAAGATTGCGAATAATCGGATGATTCTGTTCATCTGCCCCTCCCAATTCCGCAGCTCGACAATCCAGTCTGCTACCTTATGACTTCGACTGTACGAGCAACGCTCGATCGCGCGGAGAATGGTCAGGTCCCGGCAGACCATGCTGCCGAGATTCGCGCTGCAGCGAAACGTGTCCCGCAAAAAGTAATCCAGAAAAATCCCGCCGAGGTCTGGGGCTTGTTGCGTTCGTGCGTCTGCGTGCGCGGGGAGTGTTGCCCAGTTGCCGGGGGCATCGTACTCGCAGTCGAGGCGTCTAGCCAAGTACCGATTGATACGGTACCCGGACGCTAGAGGTACCAGTACCTGGCCTGTGGCACCCACGCACCGGAAGATGATAAGTTGCGATGGAGTGATGTTTGGCGCAATCCGTCACGGTGATCTTAAGCGTTGGGAGGGGCGCCGATGCGCAAACAACCGAATTGGTTCGGGGGGTTGCTGCTTTTCTTGCTTTTATTTCTGGGGGTCAACGGCTTCGCCAATGCATCGGGCACCTCGCCTGTTACAGCGGTGGCGCAATCCACGGCGCCGTCAGAGAAGTTTCGATTCCTGAGGAAGCTGGCACAGGAGTTCTCAATTGACCATAACGCGCGCTGGAAGCATTCCGTTCCTCAGTTTGGCGACGTGACCACGACGATCTCGGTGGCGCCGATTAACTTCGACGGCTGCTCGATCGTTTGGAATCAAATGCAGGAAGGCACCGCATTCGGCCAACTGATTTACATCGAAACGCACCGCTTTGCTGTGCCGCTGGCAAGCATGGACGCGAAGCAAATTACTATCGAGCCGGTGCGCGCGGGGCAGGGCGAGCGTCCTGGCATCGAAGCGGGGGATTACTACGTGGTACGGCTGCAATCCACGAGTGGCAAGAACACGGTGAACGTGGTGGACCAAAACATCGTGTTCAACAGGAAGCGAGGCCCCGTTGCTTCCGTCGAGCAGCCGATGGTTTCAAGCGCGTGGGTGAGGGTCCGCACGGAGGAGCAAGCTGAGCAGCTGAAGCTGCAATTTGAACAAGCGATAGGTGAGTGCGTCGCGGCGGGCCAATGATCGGTGGCGGAGAGGGTGGGATTTGAACCCACGGTCGAGTTTCCCCGACACTCGCTTTCGAGGCGAGCTCTTTCAACCGCTCAGACACCTCTCCGCGCTTGGTGCTCTTGTAGCTTAGCAAAGGCGCGGCAGGCTCACAACTAGCGCCGGCAAACGGTTTCGTGCGGTGTTCGGATTATTTGTGCTTGAATGACCCCGGGAGGCACGCGGATAACGATCCTATGGGTACGCTTGGCGAACTAGGCCGCAAGGGCGTACCGCGCGCGCTTCCTGCGGAGAAGCTTCAGAGAACGCTGGGAAGTAGTCCGGTGTTCTGTTCGTGGAATGTATCGAATTCGAAGATCAGTGACGTAACGACCGGCTGGCCGTTTTTGTTTTCTCATCCTCTGCTCGGCACCAACAAGAATCCTGCACGTCAGCCGCTTCGAAAATTGGGTAATCCACAGATTGTCGGACGCTCGGACATTCAATCCATTTCAAAAGTTACGTAGAGATATTTTCCGTCGCGCTCGACTTGCAGTACGCCTGGGGCGCCTGTCGGCAGGGCCTTCAATGCGGCGCGCAGCTGTGCCAGCGTGGCCAGAGGCTTGCCGTTTAGCGCGTGAATCACGTCGCCGGGTTGCAGGTCGGCTTCGACGCCCATCGAATCGGCGGCGAGGGCCGCGACAATCACGCCTGTAGGCTCGCGCAGGTCCTCGAGCTGCTTCGCTAGTTGCGCGTCAATTTCCACGCCGTAAATTCCCAGCTTCACGACCAGGTCCTTTTCGGGATCCACGAGGTCGCCCAACTGGTCCACGTCATTTTTCTGCTCCGTCACGGGAATTGTCAGCGTGAGGCGCTGCGTGCCGCGCAGCACTTCGGCTTGCATCACGGCGCCCGCGGGGCGCGTGGAAATGATCATTTCGGCGAGCGGCACGCTGCCCATGGCGCGGCCGTCGAGGTTGAGCAGGATATCCTGAATTTTTAGACCGGCTTTTTCCGCGGGGCCGTCGGGGAGGACGTCCGTGACCACGACGCCGCGTTCTTTTTTCAGAGAGAGTCCGGTGGCGAGATCGGGCGTGATGTCCTGCAGCTGCGCGCCGATAATGCTGCGATGCACGCGGCCGTATTTGCGCAGCTCGTGATATACGAATTCGACGACGCTGCTGGGTATGGCGAAGCCCAATCCCTGGCTGCCGCCTGATTCGGTGAGAATAAATGTGTTAATACCAACCAGCTCGCCATTCGTATCCACCAGCGGCCCCCCGCTGTTTCCCGGATTGATGGGCGCATCAGTCTGGATGTACACCGACGGCACGTCCGGGTCCGCTTGCCGCGCCACGGCGCTGACTACTCCCATGCTGACGGAATTTTCCAGGCCTTCGGGGCTGCCGAATGCCAGCACCAGCTGGCCTTTCTTTAATCGGGTGTAATCGGCGAAGGCCATCGCGGGCAAATTTTTCTGTTCAATTTTCAGCAGCGCCAGATCGATCGCGGGCGCGATGCCGATGATGCGCGCGTCGGCTGGCGGGCTGTGTTCGCCGAGACCGAGGCTGGCGCGCACTTGCGAATCACCGGCGGTAGCGGGCGTGAGGACAACGCGCACACGCTGCGCGCCTTTCACCACATGCGCGTTGGTGATGATGTAGCCGTCGGGATCCACGATCACGCCTGAGCCGAGGCTGCGCTGGCGTCCGATGGTGTTGGCATCGGTGTCGTTCTTTTCGTTGAGCGCGCGATAGCCGGTCACTTGCACTTGCACGATGGAGGGCGTGACGCGCGCGGTGAGTTCCTGCAGCGATTCGTTGAATTGCGCGAGAAGGTCCTTGCGGGTTATTTCGCTTGAGGTTTGTGATTTTTGCGCATTTTGTTCGGTTTGCGCCGGCAGGGAAGCGGCGCCTGGCATGGACGCCGCGGCGGCTAGCAAGCAGAGCCATGCGCGGGTGCAGTTACGTATCGCGTTGCGGGTCATTCTTGCGCTCATGCGAATTATTCCTTCTATGATTATTGGTGTGGTGCGGCTTGGGCCCACGCTGCTTACGTCCGAAACGAGTGTAAACAAATCTGCGGTCAGTGGCGAGGGGTCAATCCTAGTCGTGTTGCGTGCATTTGATGTGACAGGAGCACGGCATGGTTTTTCTACCGTCGCGCGGCGAAGAAATCTTTCAGAACTGCGGCGGCTTCATCGGCTAGAACTCCCGCGGCTACTTCCACGCGATGGTTCAGTTGCGGATGATCGAGAACCTCGAAACACGAGTGAACCGCGCCGCCTTTGGCGTCTGGCGCGCCGTAAATTAGGCGCGCGATGCGTGCTTGAATCATGGCGCCGGCGCACATGGCGCAAGGCTCGATCGTGACGTAGAGCGCGGCGCCTGCCAGGCGATAGTTGCCGATGCGCTTTGAGGCCTCGCGCAGGGCGATCACCTCGGCGTGGGCGATGGGGTCGCAATCTGCGATCGTGCGGTTTCCGGCGCGGGCTACCATCTCATTGTTTATTACCACGACTGCGCCGACCGGGACTTCGCCTCGTTCGGCTGCGGCGCGGGCTTCCTCCAGCGCGGCGCGCATGAATCGCGCGTCGTGGTTATCCGCCGGAATCCTATCGAGCAGGCTCATTTTTGGCAGGATAGCATGGAACCGGCGCGGCCATCGGCGGGCTAAGGCACAGCATTGCCGCGACGTCGGAAATCGTGCGCTACCCGCGTCTATTGACTTCCGGTGGCAGGGAAGTCACAATCCTCGAAATGAGAGAACTTCTGCGGCGCGTGTTTCTGGTGGACCTCTTCAAGGGCATGTGGGTCACGTTTCGTTATCAGGCTCCGAAGAATATTTACACCGAGCAGTATCCCCAGGAACGGCCGATGGTGGCGGAGCGCTATCGCGGGGCGCCGCGGCTGAATATGAATCCGGAGACGGGCGAATCGCTATGCATTTCGTGCAATTTGTGCGCCCTGGCGTGTCCGGAGAATTTGATCGTGGTGGGCTGGCTGCGCGACGATGCTACGCGGCGCAAAGTTCTGACCACTTTCACCTACGATACTTCGCGCTGCATGTTCTGCGGCTTGTGCGAAGACGCTTGCCCCACGGATTGCCTCGAACTGACCCAGGATTTCGAGATGGCCAGTTACAGCCGCGAAGGCGCGATTTGGGATCGCCATCGTCTGGAAGCTGGGCCGACTCCCACGCATTACACTCGTTAGACAGCGCTCTATCGAGCGTCGTCGCCGCACCTGTCAGCGATGCACGGTTCGCATACTCCCTACACTTGTGACCGCGGCCAGTGTCGAAAGAACGACGCAGAGAATCGCCCCAACGCAAAGCAGTGCAATCAGCGCGTACTGAATTACGACCCACACCGACAAAGTGCCATCGACAGCGTCTTGTTGGAAGGCGCCCACCGTTCCGCTGATACCTGCCCAGACGACGACAAGAGCAAAGAGCGTCGTTAGGGTAGAACCCGGACCGCCGAATCTGCGATTATTGCTCGCCCAGGTGAGCCGGCCGACGGCGTACCACCATGCGGTTCCCAGAATTAGGAAGAATGCGAATGCTCTGAACTGGTCCGTCATCCACCATATAAATATGAAACATGGGGGGTCGATTCCGATCATACGAAACCAAGCGTCCTGTCGCCGCATTTCGAGAAGACCTGCGAGGGCGCAGAGCAGAACGTGGAGCGCGGGCAGTATAGCGGTGGGCCATCTGGGCACAGAACCCCTGATTTGTATGGAAGCCATACTGCATAATGATAGACGAGCATGAATCGGAGTCCAACCGAACTGTCTACGCTCGGTGTCGAACCACAAAGCCGTGGCAGTCTGAAGCCCGCCGCTACGAAAACTCTCCTGTTATGTTTTGCCCTCGCAGAGCCCACGTTATAAGATTACGCGTTTCCTTTTCGGTTTGAGGACGGATGGAACTTCGCAAAGATCCGATCACGCGCAGTTGGGTGGTGGCAGGGCATCCGGAACGCGATAAAGTGCGGCCGGATCCTTGCCCGCTGTGCCCGGAAAATCGCATCGAGACGCAGACTCTGCTCGCGCTGCCCCCTGAAGGCAAGTGGCAGGTGCGGGTGTACCCGCATTTTCGGCCTTTGTATCGCATCGAAGGCGATCCGGGGCGCAGCGCCGAAGGCATTTACGACCGCATGGCGGCGGTCGGCGCGCACGAAATTGTGGTGGAGACGCCGGACCACACGCGCACGCTCGCGCAGATGAGCGACGAGGAAATCGAGCGCGTGCTGGACGCTTGGGCGCGGCGCATCGCGGACTTGAAACGCGACGCGCGGTTCAAATACGTGACCGTGTTCAAGAATCAAGGCGAGCAGTCGGGCGAGGAGTGGCCGCACGCGCATTCGCAGATCACCGCGACCACATTTGTGCCGCGGCGGATTCTGTACGAGCTGCGTTCGGCGCGCGAATGGTATCGCGACCGCGAGCGCTGCGTCATTTGCGACATTCTGCGCCAGGAAATGCGGCAGGCCAAGCGCATGGTGGACAACGCAGGGGATTATTACGCGCTGTGCCCGTACGCTTCGCGCGTGCCTTACGAAATTTGGTTGCTGCCGCGCACGCACAATCATCAATATGAAGTGCCGCTTGCCGGTGAACAGCGCCGCAATCTGGCCGCTTTGCTCGGACGCACGCTGCGCCGTTTGTTGCAGGTGGCGCCGGGTTATCATTTAGTGGTGCACACGGCGCCCAATACGCAGCAAACGAAGGGCGAGTTGAGCGAATACTGGCGCACCATCGCGGGGGATTATCACTGGCACTTTGAAATCCTGCCGATCGTCGAGCAGCGCAGCAAGTCCTACAGCATCAAGGAAGTCTATTTCAACGGAACCTTGCCCGAGCAGGCCGCCGAACGATTGCGTCAGCTTGACCCCGCAAAATGACCAGCCTCGCCGCCACGCTTTTTGCCGAACCGGACCCACAGCGCGGCGGAATTATCTTCAGGCTGCTGTTCCTGATTTTCTGCGTCGTGTTTCTGGTGATTCTGTATCTGGTGCGCGTTCCGCTGCTGCGATTTGCGGGGGAATTCTGGATTGTGGATGATGCGCCGGAGAATTCGGACGCGATCGTGGTGTTGAGCGGCGACAATTACGATGCGGTACGTGCTTCGCGGGCTGCGGCGCTGTTCAGGTCCGGCATGGCGCCGCGAGTGGTGGCGACCGGGCGGTCGCTACGCTCTTACGCCAGCACCACGGACCTGATGAAGCGCGACTTGGTGGATCACGGCGTGCCGGCGGCCGCGATTATTCCACTGAATCACCGCGCGGAAGATACGCACGAGGAAGCAGTGGCGGTGAGCGAACTCATCGCTTCGCACGGCTGGAAGAAGATTCTGCTGGTTACATCGAACTACCACACGCGCCGGTCGGAATATATCTACGAACGCACTTTGCCGGCGGGAACGCAACTGCGCGTGATATCCGCGCCCGATAGTGATTACGACCCGCAGAGCTGGTGGCGCACTGCGGAAGGGGTCAGGATTTTTTTTCACGAGTTGGGTGGATATCTGCACGCGCTCTGGGAAATGCGGCATGATGATGTACGTACAACCTGAGCAATCAGCGGTGGGGCTGACGGTTTGGCGGCGCGTTGTCATTTAAGTACGCAGGCCTCTATCGTTGCAGCACGTCTCTGTAATATAGTTCCTGCATCACATCAGGACCCCTGCCACCCCCCGCGGGAGTCTCAGCGATACTGGGGAGGAACCCATATGTGGCGTAGAACCGAAGAATTGAAGCCTTCTTCGCCGGGAGCAGAGGCAGCAGAACCGGTCGCAACGACAGCGAATCCGAATTCAACCGTGACTCCACCTGCAACAATTTCAACTTCATCGGTGCAGGCAGCATCCGCTGCCGCGGCATTTACGCCCGCTGCGGCGAGCGCGCCGGATGTGGCTGCGGCGATGAGCGCCGTCTCCACGATCGGGCCAGGCCTGAAAATCCGCGGGGACATTACCGGCAGTTGCCACCTGGTCATCGAGGGCGAAGCAAACGGTAAAATTCACCTGACGAACGGGCGCGTGACCGTCCGCGCCAGCGGCCGCGTGAATGCGGATATCGAAGCGCCGGAAATCGAGATCGACGGCAATGTGCAGGGAAATTTGCATGCTCGCGACAACGTGCGCATGGGTCCTGCGAGTCACGTGCAGGGTAGCGTGCTCGCGCGGCGCTTCCGCATCGAGGATGGCGCGCGTTTCCGCGGCAAAGTGGAAATGACGCGTCCCGGCACTGCGGCCGAAACCTCCGGCGGCAAGGCCTCAACCGGGACCTCGCCGGCAACCCCGCCAGCGACCCCGGCGGCGGCCCCGACAGCAACCGCGGCGACGAGTCCGGCGGATGCCGTGAAACCCATAAAAGCTATTGCAGTCGCACCGAGGGGCTAGCGCGATTTATGGACTGGACGGCCAAGCATAGAGCGAATTCCACGGCTACGGCCCGCGCGCCCGTGAAGCCGGGACCGGAAGTGGCGAACGCTGCTTCCGCCAACATGCGCGTCTCGAACGGGCTGAAAGAATTTCTGTGGCTGATCAGCGATAACGGGCAAGGTAAGATTCTGGATCTGGGCGCCGTGTTTCAGTCCACGGTGATGTTTTTCATCGAGAAAGGTTTCCGGCTTTCCACCGAAGACCTGCTGCGTTCCTGGAAGGAATTTCTGCACGCGGAGGAAGAAAGCCTGCGCAACGCCCCGGTCGGCGATGGCAACGGCCGGGGGTCACAGGGAATGCTGGCGGGGAAATTTCTGGATACCGCGCTGCAGTATTCCGAAGATTATTTTCACGGCGTGCTGGCGTGGGACCTTTTCGACTACCTGGATGCGGAACTTCTGCCGCGAGTGATGGAGCGGATCTACACGGTGATGCGGCCTGGCGGAGCGGTGCTGGCTTCCTTTCACAGCCGAGCGCCGGAGCGTTTCAATCGCTATAAGGTTGTGGATTCGCAGACGCTGGAGTTGGTGCCGACTCCCACGCTGGCGGTGCATGCGCGCGTGTTTCAAAATCGCGAGATTTTGGATATTTTCGGGAAGTTCCGCTCGTCGAAGACGTTCGTCGGGCGCGACCAGGTCCGCGAGGCTCTTTTTCTGAAGTAGATCGTCCCACCGAACGACTCACTCGGCTAATCCAAACTCGTCGAGCTACTTCCACATCCCTCAGATTTTCAGGAACGCTTCTGTCAATCGCGCCATTTACCGAACAGAATGGCATCGAGCGAAAATGGTCCCGACGCTGAGGTAGTCTTCGCTTGCGGTTCAAGATCTGTGATCGACTGGTTTTGCGGAAACCGTAGGGCGGCAACGGTGATCATGCGATCCACACCATTCACGATCTTGCCGTAGTACTGCGCTGCATCGGGGCAAGTATGTGAATTTTCCGGAGTGATGGTTTTTCCGAAGCGCGCTGTTTTTGCGTAGCAACCGTAATATGCCGTCGCCGTTTCAATCGATTGGCCATGAATTCCGTGATAGCCGTAGGCATCATAGCCGGCGCCACGCAAGAGTTCGGCGGCGTCAAGAAGACGTTCCAGTGTGAACATTGGATAGCCAATTCCTTGCGACGCGTCGGCGTTGCGATAACGGTCGTCGATTTCACCGGGCGCTACCGTGACGGTTTGAAAGAAAGGCTTGCTCATGTCGCCATCCGGGCCTTTATTGGCATAGCAGGCGTTTACCTTATCCCCATTGCCGTAAATCGCTCTCTCGAAAAAAGAGGTCCACGGCAAAGTCACGGAGATTGACTTATCCCTGCCGTAGAGGACCGCTTCAATCTCCTGTTGATTGTCCAGTATGCGCGCCAGTGCCAACAGCCCGGTCAGTTGATTCGCCGCGTGGTTACTAAAGTGGTCGCAGGCCCAAGCATGGAAGGAAAAATTGTAATTAAGCGCATTTCGAAGCAACTCGTACATCGCGGAGTGGAAGGCGTTGATTTGCTTGGCATCTGCGTCACTAAGAGTGCCCACATACATGAGAAGATCCTGCGCCTGCACGGAATAGATTACGCCGCGCGCAACAGCTAATCCCGCGCCCGCCGTCGTGCCGACGTTAGAACGCCCGTCGTCACCGCAAAATTGCGAGGGGATGGAAAGAATTCGGCCGTGGCCGTCCTGAAAGCCATGCGCGCTCCACGCCACAAGAATTTGCTTTCCTATCGCCGCAGCCTGCTCCGCGCTTGGCTCGCCCGCAGCTAGCGTCGCACCAGCCTTCAGCAGCGCTGCATACAAGGCCAGTCGTGAAGCAACAACTGCTGCGCCAGCAGGAGGCGTAGAGTTTGGGTTAAGCCCCAGGGCTGAGGAAACCTTCGTGGCGTGGTCAACGTTATGGGTTGTCTGTGGCTCGTAGGAAAATGCATAAGTGTAGATATCCAAGTTACAGCCGGAATAAGCGGCTCCCCACTCATTGCGACCGGAGACATCACGTTTGACTTGAGCAGCAAGTTGATGAAAGCGCTTCGCGGAATAGCTGCCTGGCACATTAATTTGTTTAGCCAGGGCGTTTAGCTCGCTGCGTGTGGTGAATACTCCCGGATGTTCAGCAAGTCTGACGTATCGTCCGGCAAGTTTGGGGGCCGAGAGGTCGGCGACTCCGGGGCCGGTGCCTTGAGGTCGGGCGAACGATTCCGGCATCGCTGATAGCGCGCAAAACAAGCCTACTGCTAACCGCACCACGAACCGAAAGTTGTGCTGCTTGACTATGAGAGGTCTCCTGTCCAACTTCATTCTACAAGCCGCCGCGTTGCGACGGGCCTGCGTGGATTACAACGGTGCGCTTAAGCATTAGCGCCAAGATGCAATCACACAGTTGCTATGAGCTTTGATCATCCGTGCCCCGGCGCTGATGGAAGTATTCAGATTCATATCTTTGCGGTTTCTCGAACGCAATATTTTCCGGTTGCATTCAGCAATACGCGGGAGTAGAAGAGAATTGTAGTCGTAGTGCACGGAGGAATTTGTATGACTCCACCGGGCAGAGTAGTTTGAGATAGACGCCGTTTTCACACCGCTCTTGCGGTGCGCGCCACCGGCGAAGCCTTCGGCATCGCGGTGGCTACGGAAGAAGCAAGCGGGGAGCCGCCAGGCTCCCCGCTTTGCGTTGTGTGCCGATTTAGACCGCTCAGCAAAAATCTGGCGGTGCTTTTACAAGTGAACCGGAAGCGCCCGGGTAATGCTGGTGAAAATCTGCTCGCGGTCCGCTTCCGATAGCTGCATGAACTTTAGCTGTTCGATCACTCACAAGCGGCGTGCCGAGGATGCAGTGACAGTTCAGAGCCAGAGACACGAGCGCGCTGGGCGCGTGCGTCGGTCTGCTGTGTTGAATTAAGGGAGTTGCAGGTCAAGCGAGTAAATTTCTTCGTTGCTGATGTCGCGAACGAGGAGGGGAGAGCCGTCAGGCGCAATGCCGGTCCAAGGACCAAATGGGCCGTAGTAGCGACGGACGTCGCCGATTTTCACGATTGTCTCCAAGCGCAAGTCGGAGAGGCGAAGGCGATAGAAGGCGGGCTCCTGCACCAGGAGCGTATCGAAGAGGATACTTTTTCCGTCGTCCGTCCATTCCATATAGCCAATGGGCCCAAGGCCCCTGGCAATGACAGTCCACTTTCGGGTAGCAAATTCGTAGAGGAGAAGATCATCGTAGTCCGCGTGAGAAGCCAGGAGGTAGCGGCCATCGGGAGACCAACGCGGACAACAGATGCCATCCGTGCCGGCGAGAGTGGTAGTGCGTCGAGAGGCCAGATCAAGCAACTGAATTGACGCGATTTGCTTGCCGCCTTCGATTCGGGTTTGGCCGTAGGCGATGGTCGAGCCGTCCGGAGCCCAGGTGGGATCAAGATCGGAGACTGAGCCGGAGGTCAATTGATCGGCTGGCGCGCCAGCGGCAGGAATCAGGAAGATGTTCCAAGGACGGCCCGGACGAGAGCCGGAAAAAGCAATGCGCGAGCCGTCTGGGGACCAATGCGACAGCGTAGCGCGAAGAGAAGGCCCGGTGAGTTGCGTAGCTTCCGAGCCGTCGGCTTTGGAACGCCAAAGAGTTTGTTCTGGGTAACGGACGTAGGTAAGCATGCGGCCATCGCGTGAGGCTTCCACATCGCCGGCCGAAATTCCGGAAAGAAATGGCACAAATTGGCGAGACGAAGAATCGTAACGCACAAGGACGGCGCGCGGCTCTGCGGCAGTGACGAACAGTTTCTTTCCGTCGTCGCTCGGCGTCCCCATATAGAAGTTAGGCGGAACCGTGGTGAGGGGAACGGCCACCGGGCTCCTGGTCCAGAAGGTGTGACGCTCCGGCAGAGCCCAAATCCTGCTCTGGCCATTGCGCCGGGTCTCGAAAAAGTAGTAGCGGCCGTCGCGTGACCATTCGCCACAACAGCGGTCCGGGAAATCCGTCAGTTCCGTCAGAATCTGATGAAGACCTGTGCCGCTGGCTTGTGCTTCCCAAATTGTGCTTTGGCTGGTCATCCTGTCGCCGACCGTGAAACGCAATCGAGCTCCGTCCGGAGAGAAGCGGATGTGGAACACCGGACCCGATGCGGAAAGAAGTTTGTGCTGATGGGACCCGTCTGCATCGGACAGGACAACATCTTGGTCCCTGGCGAAGATAATTTTGCTGTCGGGCGCCCAGGAGACGTCATTACACTCAATCCCATCGACACTCTGCAAGGAACCCGATGGCAAATCCATGACCTTGAGCGGAAAAGGGCCTTTTTTTGTGTTCGCCGGAGCGATCAGAAGCTTCGAGCCATCCGCAGAGACGCCGCCAAGAAACAGGCCGGGATAGGAGGAGGCCAGCAGAACGGGCGTGCCGCCGACGGTAGGAACCTCCAGGAGCGTGACGCGATCGGAAGCTTGTTCATTGAAGTAGATTTTCCCGTTGTGCAGATGAAGGTTGGCTTTGCCCATTTCGTCGAACGTAATCTGAGTCGAGTCCAGAACGCGTGGCTCGGCTACGGGCGAATGAAGGAGAACTAGCAAGCCGGCGACAACGACGGTGACGAATAGGCCAGCAACAATGAGTCTGGATCGAAGGCGTGCAACGAGAGTCGGCGAAGCGTCAGGGGCCCACTGAACGGGCGAGCGGCCGCCATCCTGAATGACTTGAACCGGGGCAAGGAAACGGTAGCCGCGGCGGGGAACCGTCTCAATGAAAACGGGATTATCCGCGGAGTCCGCAAGTACTTCACGCAAACGCTTGATGGCTGTGTTCAGGCTTGTATCGAAATCGACAAAGGTGTCTGCCGGCCAAAGCGCCGCATGAAGATCTTCGCGTGCGACAACTGTGCCGGCGCTCTCCAGCAACTTTCGCAGAACAAGAAAGGGCTGATCCTGAAGGCGCATCTTGGCGCCGTTTCTTCTGAGTTCACCGGAATGGACATTCAATTCAAAATTGCCGAAACGATAGCGCGGCACGGCTGGCGCTGAAACGGTGTGTGAATTCAATGACACGGTGATTTCGGTCGCTATTATAGACGAATCAATGAACAGAAACGTTGCACGGACGTTATGTCATAACTCGTTGTAAGTGTAAGTTGGCCGGAGCTTTGTGATGTCAGACGTGTTCCAGAGAGAAGTCAGCGGGGCACTATGGAGCTGCTGCTGCACCCAAGCCAATTTAGACGCTCGCGCTACTGTGGTTCGAAGCGTGCACCGTCATGGATCGGACAAACGTCGTTGCGCTGCTGGGAACGCTGTTGCTGTCGGTTGTGTGCGGCGCGGCCGTCGGCGGCACCAGGACGCAACTGGCTAGCAACGAAATGGCCATCAAACTCTATGGCGGCTACTTGGCGGTGGCCCGGGGTAGCATAAACAATGCCGACAATTTACGGTTCTTGCTAGATACGGGAGCAAGCAACACCGCGATCGACCGCCGAGTGGCGGAGAGACTTGGACTTGACGGCCAACCGGCAAGGGTAATCACCTTCGACAAAACGGTGGCGCTGGAATCGACGGAAGTGCAGGACATGGCTTTCGGGCCGGAGCGCGTTTCCAATGTTCGGGTCATGATCGAAGACCTTGAGTACTTGCGCTCGACTGGAGTACATGTGGATGGCGTGATCGGCCTCGACCTGTTCCGCAGGCAGAGTTTCCTTGTTGATTACGCCGGAGAACGCGTGTTGTTCGGTCCCACATCGACGGGCGGAATGCACGGCGTGCCGATGCGCGCAGATGCCAAGTCGATCAGGGTGGAAGTAGATCTCGACGGGCGGCCGGTCTGGCTGGTCGTGGACAGTGGTGCACGCGGAATAACTCTTTATGAAGATACGGTCAAGGACCTGCTGGCGAATTATCGTGTGCAAGGGCGAACCGGCGAATGGAGTCTTGGCGGACCGCTCGAAAACCGCATCGCCATCGTGCCGCGCCTTCGTCTGGGCCGCCAGGATCTCGACAGAGAAGTTGTTCTGATCAGCGCGCCGGGAGCAAACAGGCTCAGCGGTGTTTCGGGATACCTGGGGCTGGCATCGCTCGGTGCAAAGCAGGTTGCTTTTAGCTTCGAGACAAATCAACTGCTATGGAGAAAGTAGGCCAAAGCGGCGGTTATTTTCCTGCCTCGGGCGTCCTCTTCCGGGCGACCGGCATCCGCGGGCTCTTTTGCGGCGACTCGGTGTTCCGCAACTGCCGTTTCTGCCGCTTTGCTCCGTGCAGTGACCTCGCGTTTAGGGGCGCCGCTAGCTGCGCCCGGTCTTGCCCGGACTACAGCATCGCGCAGTGCGGTTGCTTTCTGCATCACGCCTTGCGTATTTTCGTCCCGACAGCGGGCCGGGTTTTGGCCCGATGAGGGATCTGTTTTGGCTTGGAATTACCTCCCATCACAGTAATCGCTCATGGTAGTATGCGTGCCTTCCTAGGAGGCCGCAATGTTACGCGCGACCCTCGTGATCCTTCTCGCTGTTTTCTCCCCCGCGGTCCTGTATTCGCAAGCAACCGCGGAGGACGGCGGAACTCGGCAAGTCCAGGCACAGGACGGTGGAACCCGGCAAGTGCTTGAAAGCATCGTCATTCCCCCCAAGGCAGACGCACCCTTCCTTGCGACTCTGCACACGGAGTGGGTGCGCGGATCATCCGAAAGCGGCACGATTACATTCGTGAACTCGCGACGCGTCGGCCGCGACGCCTCCGGCCGCATTTACCAGGAGCGCTGGATTTTGGTGCCAAAAAACGGAAACGTGAAATCGCGAATGAACGCCATACAAATTTCCGACCCGAGCGCGCATACTCTCTACACCTGCATGCTGCTGGTCACGCCGAAAGTTTGCACCTTAACTTACTATTTGCCTTCTACCGAGACTGTTTACAACGTCACCGGCGTGCCCGCCGGGCCATTGCCGAATGACGCCGGATACGTGACCCGCGAAGATATCGGTCATCAGGTAATCCTCGGCGTGGACACGGTTGGCACGCGCGAGACCGTGACTTACAATCCCGGAGCGATTGGAAACGATCAGAAAATCAACCTTACCCGTGAGTACTGGTATGCCGATCAGCTCGGCATCAGCCTGCTCTCCAAGCGCACGGACCCGAGCTTCGGCACGCAGCTCTTTACGATCACCGACATAACCCTATCCGAGCCCGACGCGGAGTTTTTCGAACTGCCCAAGGACTTCAAGATTGTGGATCATCGCCAGTCAGACGCTCCCGCCGTTAACTAAGTTATCTGCCAAAGCCCGCCGTATCGTCGTGATGAACGCGTAACCGGCCATTGGCAATCGCGCCGCGCCGCCTTGCAAAACTCCACCGATGCCGAGTACTTCCAAAGCCGTTTGGCAAAGCCCCGGATTAGTTTTCTTTCTCCAACTCCACCACTACAACCTCGATCGGTTTCTCACCGGCGTTGACATCGGCGTGCATCGTGTTGGGCAGGTTTGCGGGGAGCCAGTAAGCTTTGCCGGTTTCCCAGACATGAGATTCAGCGGGGCCGTTCTGTTCGACGATCTTCATGGTCCCCCCGGTCATCGCTAGGATTACGCGTGGATGTTCGTGCCGGTGCATGGCGAGGGGTGCGCGTGGAAAAATGACGGACTTCCACACCTTCACGTCGTCATTTTCGAGTAATGGAATTCGCTGCGTTTGCATGGGCTGCTGGGCCTGAACGGCGAATAAAATCGACGACGCGAAAAGCGCGCCAAGAACAAACATCTTCATGAAATCCTCCGGGCGCGAATCGTAACACACAGAAGCGCCAAAGCCGGAAGGTACTAGCGTCCGACAACCTCAACTCCTCCCACTCCAATCTCAACACCTGCGCAGCTCACCCCGCCAGCCCACCCCGCGAACTCCCTTGGTGTAGAATCGCCCTGCACTCTTCGCAGTCAACGCCACGCTTGGCAACTTCGTGGCTCGCGGGAGGTCCGAACTGATCGGCCGTACGCTCGCACATTACCAACTCATAGCGGCGATTGGCGCCGGCGGCATGGGCGAGGTGTATCGCGCTTCGGACACGAAGCTCGGCCGCGATGTGGCGCTTAAAGTGTTGCCGGCCGAAATGGCCCGCGATCCTCAGCGTCTCATGCGCTTCCAGCGTGAAGCTCGAGCCGTCGCCGCGCTCAATCACCCGCACATCGTCACCATCTTCTCCGTCGAGGAGGCCGACGGCGTCCACTTCCTCACCATGGAGCTGATCGAAGGGCAGCCGCTGGATCGGCTGATTCCTGAAGGCGGATTCCCAGTCGAGCGCATCGTGGACATCGCTGGCGCGCTCGCCGGGGCACTCGCTGCCGCGCATGAGAAAGGAATCGTGCACCGCGATCTGAAACCCGCAAATGTGATGGTGACGAGCGATGGTCGCGTGAAGGTTCTGGACTTCGGCCTGGCCAAAGAGATCCGGCCAATGAGCTCTGGCGACGCGACGCAGACGCACAGCCCGCAAACCGAGGCGGGCATGGTGATGGGAACACCGGCCTACATGTCTCCCGAACAGGTTGCGGGTGAAGCGGTGGACTGCCGCACCGACATTTTCTCACTGGGTATCGTGCTTTACGAAATGGCAACCGGGCAGCGCCCCTTCAAGGGGCGTTCGTCGGCGGAACTTATCTCAGCAATTCTTCGGGACACGCCCCGCCCCGTTGCGGAGCTGCGCGCCGATCTGCCTGGCGATCTCTCGCGCGTCGTTAGGCGCTGCTTGGAGAAGGATCCGCAATGCCGCTTGCAAACCGCGCGAGACGTGTCCAATGAATTGCGCGATCTCGCGCGGCAGCCGTCGACGACGGTTCTCGAACCCGTACGCCTCGCCGGCGGCAGCGCATCAGGCGCGGCGCGCGCCAATGAGGGCTTTTGGGTCGCCGTGCTGCCGTTCAAGTACGGCGGCGGAAATACGGACCTCACCGCGCTCGCCGACGGCTTATCCGAAGACATCGTCACCGGTCTCGCACGTTTCTCCTACCTCCGCGTGATCTCTCGCAGTTCCAGTTCGCGCTATGCGCACGAGGTGCTCGACGTCCGCTCCGCCGGCGAAGCGCTTGGCGCTCGCTATGTGATGGAAGGGAGCCTGCGCCAAGCGGGGGCGAAGGTGCGCATCGCCGTGCAACTCGTGGATACCAGTTCTGGCGCGCATTTGTGGGCCGAGGCCTACGATCGCGTCTTCAGCCCAGAGACCGTTTTCGAACTGCAGGATGACGTGGTCTCGCGCATCGTTTGCACCGTCGCCGATTCGCACGGTGTTCTGCCGCACAGCATGAGCGAAGCTGTCCGCAGTAAGGGCTCCGACCAGCTCAGCCCGTACGAGGCGTTGCTGCACAGCTTCGGTTATTTCGAGCGCGTCTCCGCTGAGGAGCACGCTGTGACGCGCGACAACTTGGAGCGCGCCATCCAGCAGGCACCGGGGCACGCCGACTGTTCGGCCATGCTGACGATTCTTTACGTGGAAGAGTATGTTCACGGATTCAACGCCAGGCCCGATCCACTCGCACGGGCGCTCGTGGCTGCTCGGCGTGCGGTCGAAGCAGCGCCGTCCAATCACCTCGCCTATCACGCTCTGGCCACGGTTCTGTTTTATCGGCGCGAATTCCAGGCTTTCCGCAACGCCGCGGATCGGGCCGTCGCGCTCAATCCGATGGACGGCTACACTGCCGCCTACCAGGGTTTTCTGATAGCTTATTCCGGCGACTGGGAGCGCGGTTGCGCCTGGGCAGAGCGCGCCAGAAAACTGAATCCGCATCATCCGGGATGGTACTGGTTTCCTTCGGTCTTCGATGCGTACCGTAAGCGCGACTACCGCGCCGCTCTGGATGCCGCACTTAAAATCAACATGCCCCGCTTCTGGCGCGCGCACCTTGCTCTCGCGGTGATATATGGGGAACTCGGTGAGCGTGACGCGGCGCGCGCTGCCCTGCAGCAACTGCTCTGGCTGAGGCCTGAATTCGCCCCAACTGCGCGGCAGGAGCTTGGGAAGTCTTGGGATTCGGAACTCGTCGAGCAGTTGATGGACGGCCTGCGCAAGGCAGGACTCGAGGTCGCCGGCGAAGCGGGCACCGAAATCGCCAAGCCCGCAGCCGGCCCAGGCTCGTAAGGCTCTTCGACGATCGAGAACTGTGCCCGTACAGCGGCAGCGATCTTCATCACTTGTTCAGTTCCCAATCAACGCGCTAATCGTCCATCCGGATTCAAGTCTCCGACTACCCGACCAATCAGGAGTTGACGGTGGGTCGAAGACAGCGCACAGCTCATCCGCCCACGATGCACCGCGTGATTTTCACTCTACAATTATCCGGTCTGCCCACTCCACGAGCGAAACAAAGATCGCCGGATTGCCAAATTTTGCTCCCCATTGATTCAGGTCTGTTTCCGTGACCCCACGGGCCCGGGAACAGGCTCCTCAAGCAAAGATCGGAATGTGTCTTGCCACAACTTTGTCGAGTGTCTCGCTCAAAGGCGGCCAGCCAACTGGCAGAATCGCACTCACCATCGACTTTCGCAGCACAGAGGTGGCCTCTGCGAGAAGGAAGATTTGTACCTCGTGACCCGCTTCTGCCAGCGCGAGTCCGTGTGCGAACGGAAAAGCCGCCCTTGTTGGGTCGTCGGGACCCCAAGCGCTTTTCATCATAACGTGAAGAGATTTTTTCGACTCTTGTACCTGCAGACCCAACGCTAGAAGAGGCAAACCCGCCAGCTTCGTCAGGAACGAGCGTCGCGCCATATTTTAACCTCCTGAGATGGGATTCCCCTCGGGGAGCAGTGCCGCACGTCTACACCTGTTTTTCTTCTCCGCACTGGCCGCAATCGCGCAAAGTTACAGCACTATCGAGGACCGTGCTGCCAACTGCTGGTAAACGATCTAACCGTCCAAGTGGAATTACTGGACGGCTGCGCGGCGCTCGCTAGTGATCGCCAAGGGCGTCACGTCGAGAGGCGGACGTTTCTCCCGTTTGGCGACCACGCGAGCAAAATGACCCGCCGGCTTGGTTAGAAGCTGATCTTCAGGATCGCGCCGTTATTGCCGACGAACCAACCCGCATGCGGATTCGCGAAAGCGACGGCCCAGTAGCCGCTCGCCCCGGGTATTGGAACCCACGTGAAACCCTCATCGGGAGTAAAAGCAGCTTCTCCTGAAGTGAAGTTCGGCTCCGTCTCGGTCGTGATCACAACGGTATGCGCAAAAGGCTCAAACTCCTCGCCCCGGCCTTCGTCATCGCGATGTTCCGTGCCGCGGATGTAGGCCAGGCAGAAAATGGCTCCCTGCAAGGGTGGTGCGGTGGTAAGAGTCCATGTTTGACCGCCATCGTCAGAGATCGCGGTGTCGGCGCTGATGTTTGAATTCAAGTCGCCGCCGCCCACGATTCCGTGACGGGAGTCTCGAAAGGCCACAGAGACTCCTCCCGCGCTGGGCGAGCTGAGCAACGGAGTATCGTAAGCGTTCCAGGTATTGCCTCCGTCTCTGGTAGCGAGGATTCTCGCAGTCGTTGCGCCGCCTGTGGTAATCCACGCATTTGATTTTCCTTCGGCGGCGATGCAGGTTCCGCTTGCAGCAAACGAGGCTTCACCGGGCAGCGCCGGCGGCATGCTGCCGGCGATGGACTCCCATGTGTTTCCGTTCTTCGTGCGAATGTCGGGAAACACCCCATTCACCGAGTCACTGTGAGTGATGCCGCGGTCCGGAGTCCAGAACGCGAAACAATCATAGAACGCATTGGGATTCTCATTCGTGAACTGAATCGTCCAATGCGCGCCGCCGTCCACGGTTTTGTAAACCTTAAAATCCGTGGTGTTGTTTCCAATGGACATGAGATAGGCGACTTTGTCACTCACGCCATGCACATCACGGAATTGATCGTTTTCTGCTCCGGGGACCACAGCGGCTTTCCAGTGCTCGCCGCCGTCCGTGGTCACCACGTACGTACCGCCAGTTCCGCCGGCCCAGACTACGCGGGAGTCCACAGGACTCACGGCGATCAGCAGCTGCGTGGTGCCGCTTTGCTGCGGCGTGAGTTTTGGTTGATGACTTTTCCAATTTTCTTGCGCAGAGCAAAAAGTTGCGGAGACGGCAATCAGGAAAACGGCCAGCAAATGTTTCGGCATCGGAGCCCTCCAGGCAGGAACGCGTTGCGTGGGGGAGTATAAGAACGCGGCCCAAGGGTGTCAACCGGACTTTCTACTTTGCGTTGACTGCGGGCAAGACCTCACCTCGAACAGGGCGGCGTTTGTCTGCTAACGCGGCACTCGCCGGTCGGAATGAAGCGACATCGTGCTCATATCGCGGAAGCCAATTTGACCCCTCGACCTCGCAATTGCAAACCCGCCCTATATACGAACGCAAGTGTTGGGTGCATCTCGATCAGTCTGTGCGTTAATTTTCTGGTCCTTAGACCCAACATCAGCTTGCGACTCTTCTGGCGGGAGAAGTCGTGTCTTGGGAGCGAACCACGACGGTACCGACGGTGTATCCCCTCCTTTGTACGGCAACGGACCTAGCCGTACCGGGTCAAGTGTCCTACATTGAACATTGTATTCCGTAGCGGAGACACGCTGGAGTAACTTTGTGTGTATGAACGCAGGTAAATGCAAACATGTCCTCATAGCGGACGATAGCGTCACGGTTCGACAAGTCCTCAAACGTTACTTGTCAAACCGAGGGGACGTGGTGGTCTGCGGTGAAGCAGTCAACGGCCGCGAGGCGGTGCAGAGAGCCATGGCGCTCAAGCCGGATTTGGTCCTGCTTGATCTGGCGATGCCAGAGTTGAATGGCGCGGAAGTTGCGTCAGTGCTCAAAGGCGCGATGCCAGAAACGCGCATCATCTTGTTCACAATGTATCGCGAGAACGTTGGTAAGTACCTGAGCTCGGCGCTGGGCATTGACGCCGTCCTTTCCAAGCCTGACGGAGTAACAAAACTGGCAGCAGCAATTGATTCCGCGCTAGGCCAAATTCCAGATCCCACCTAATAGTCCAGTCTGCAAACTCGAAGACTAGTTCCGTTGACTGATTAAGCGTAAGTATAGTTGGGAGCTACCGGTTCAGGTTCATTCCAAAACTGCTAGCACCGGTTGCTGGCAACTGGTTAGCGGTCAAAAGGGCCGTTTGCGCGAAGACAGATCGAATCATGGGAGATGTCCGGTGACGGCGTTACTCAGGATTTGCGGCCGCAACCTGTATCGACTTTCCCCTGTAGAAGTTTGTGACGCGCACCCGGACAAGCCAGTAAACCAACAAAATCAGCGGAAGCAAGGTGAGAAATAAATACACGCCGGTACTGAATAACGCCGGGGATAGATGTTGTCCGAGGCCCGCCGCAGACAGCAATCTGAGCGGCCGATTTGAAGGTCCCAGAAAAAAAGATCCTGCTGCGATGAACAGCCCAAAGCACATCCGCCAGAGATGGCGCGCGATGCGCTTCGCTCCAACAACGCCGCCAGCTACAAGCATGCGAAGGTCTCCTGCGGCTGCCAGCAGCATCACGGAACCCAAAAAAAAGGTCATTCCAACGGGAACTCCGTCTGGCGAGTCCACTCCACTGCGCACGATTGAGAGACCGTTGATCCAAGTAACGATACCGAGCGCCAAGGGAATCAGCAGCACAACCCAATCAAAACGGCGCGTTGCTCCGTCGCTGCGCCTGGCGGTCAGCCATGCCGTTCCGATCAGGTAAAAGGTAAAGATTCCGCCACGGATGTTACTGGGCTGATGTCTTACGATGGCAAGGTACACCGCAACGGCCGCCATGGTGAGCATGGCTGCCACAAAGATTCTTCCCGCCAGTGCGTGACGAGGGGAACCCTTGCGGAAGAGTATTGCCGCGGTGCCGGACAGCAACCCCAAGGTCCCAGCGGCAATATGAACGAGCAGAATCGGCGAATAGGGCATCGGCGCCTCTTGCGGATGTATACGTGGAGATTAGCCGGAAGGTTTCACTCGATTCCGACAGTGAACCCCGCGCCCGGTAAGTTCTCGGAAATTAACGCACTACCGAACGTCCGGTCGTCTCGCCTGCTTCGTGGCTGGCGACGCGTAACTTACGACATCAAGGTTCGATACGCCACTCGATTCGCCGCGTTGGTTGGGGGTACACTGTTACAGCCCGGCTGGCCAAGATGCAGAAAGCGCGCGCCCTGCCCCTACGCACTGTCCTTCACGATGCGCTCCACCTGCACTGCCCTTATTGTAAGCAAGGACGCGTCCTCGCGCGTTGGCCGAATAGGATTTATCCGGAGTGTCCGCAGTGCGGGCTTTCGTTCTTCCGCGAGCAAGGTTACTACATCGGTGGCATGATCATCACGTATGGCCTCACGTTGGCGGTGGTGATCCCCGTTTTTCTTGTCTCGCTTCTCCTGCCCGATTGGAGAATCGTTTCCGACAACGGTCGCTTCGCGCTCTGGGTCCTCTTCGCGGTCCCGCTATCGTTTGCCCTCATGCCCTACTCCTACAGCCTGTGGCTTCATCTCGATTTCTGGCTCGAGCCTTGGAGGCCACCGACACGGCTATAGGACTCCGCGTTTCAGCGCATCGTGATTGCTCTTGGCTTGCTGCGATCAGGCGGCGGTCTTGCGGGTGCGTGCTTTCCATGCTGAGTAGATGGCGGGGAGAAGCGAAAGAAAAATCACAACGGCGATTACGTAGTGGATGCGTTTGTCGATATTGGGGACGGTGCTGCCCAGCGTGTAGCCGAGCAGGATCATGCTCCAAACCCACAGAAATCCGCCGGCGATGTCGAACATCAGGTAGCGCGCGTAACTCATTTCCGCGGCGCCGGCCACGGGAGGACAGAAGGTGCGAACGATGGGCATGAAGCGCGCCAGAATAATCGTGCGCGAGCCGTATTTTTCGTAAAACTCGTGCGCGCGCCGCAGGTGGCTCTTCTTGAAAAATCGCGAGTCCTCGCGCTGATAGAGCCGTTCGCCCATGGTGCGTCCGATCCAGTAGCCCACTTGGTCTCCGGCAATTGCGCAGAGCGTCACAAGCGGTAGCAGCCACACCAACTGGAGTCCGGAGGCCTTGTCTGCGGCGACCACTCCGGCGGTGACCAGCAGGGAATCGCCCGGCAGGAAGAAGCCGACGAACAATCCGGTTTCCACGAAGATGATTCCGCAGACCATCACCATCCCGCCCAGCGCTACCAGCGCGCGGACGTCGGAAAGCCGGTGCAGAAGCTCCTTTAATAGCTCAACCATATTAGCGTGGAATCCTCGCGATCCCGATAGGCGCCGGCGGCCTGCAAAACGCCCCTAAATCGCTGTAAACACCATAACATGAAAGGCTTTAGCCGCCACCCCCAAGAACTGTCAACTGGCTAGTACTACCCTCCTACCGATCATAGCCGCCTGTACCATTGGCCAGTTCGGACCCCTGCCCGAAACTGCACTTGTTCGACGGAGCCAGTCTCATGAGGGGGACAAATGGTAGGTGGTTACGCAATCTGGATGGGGCAGTCAGTCATTCTAAGGGTAATAGCAGGGAACCTGCGAGTGCCTCTCCGCGGGCGTTTGGTCTCAGAAACCACAGACGTCGTCCGTTTGCGAATCGCCGACAGCTGGGATGTGGACATTTTCAAATCCATGGTTCTGGCCGTGGAACACGACAATCCCGTTTACATTTTGAATTAAGGGGGCAGGGCATGAGCGCTCTAACGAGCACTGATTGGAAGTCACACAGCCACACAGCAACGGCAACGTCCCGCGCGCTGCCTTTTCCTGATACCTCGAAGGTTTCGTTTATGCGCGAGAAAGCAATGGCGTTTCGCGACACATTGATCGTGGTCGCAATTCAACTTGTGTTTCGCGCGTCGATGGCAATGCGCCGTTGGAATTACTAAGCGGCACTTTTTAAAAGAGTTTTCGGCCCAGCGTCCCTCACCCCCGTCCCCGGGTCTGCGCCCCCAGACCCGGGGATTTTTTTCTTCCGGAGTTTTTCCAGCCTGCTGGAAAATTTGCGATTTCTACCTAGACTCGCGCTCTGGCCATGGTGGCTGTTGCGGACTCGTGGTAAGTAGTTCCCGCAAGCCTCCCAAGGCCTGACTTGCCACTTACATAGCTTTTTACAAAACCCCCTGTTGAATTGGCCGTTCTCGCGATACTATCCTTCGGAACCAATTAGTACCAAAACAGGAGCCTATTCGATGAGGATTGCTAGCGTCGCGAGCGCCTTTCCAGAGTACTACTACAAACAAGAGATTCTGACGGAGGCGCTGAAGAACGATTGGCGCCATCGGTTGTCGAATCCGGACATCCTCGACCGTCTCGACGAGAGCATGCAGGTCGAGGGGCGCTATCTGGTTGAACCGATCGATTACTATGAAAGCCTGACTACTTGGGGGCAGGCGAACAACACCTGGATCGCGCACGCGCTGGAGCTCGGCGAAGAATCTCTATGCAAGGCGCTGCACAAAGCGGGGATCGGCCCGAAAGACTTGGGCGCGATTTTTGTGACGTCCGTCACCGGCATTGCCGCTCCCTCGCTGGATGCGCGCCTGGTGAACCGCATGGGCCTCTCGCCCAATATCAAACGAATTCCAATTTTCGGATTGGGCTGCGTCGCCGGCGCCGCGGGAATTTCGCGCGCTGCGGATTATGTGAAGGCTTACCCGGACCAAGCCGCCGCGCTTTTGTCAGTGGAATTGTGCTCACTCACTTTGCAGCGCGACGACCTCTCGATGGCTCACCTGATTTCCGCACTTCTCTTTGGCGATGGCGCTGCCGCGACCATCGTGACCGGCTCCAATCGCAAGGCAGACGGTCCCGAAATCCTCGCCACGAAATCCAGCTTCTATCTGCACAGCGAGAAGGTCATGGGCTGGGACATCTCCGAGAAGGGCTTTCGCATCGTACTATCTCCGGAAGTTCCGGAGATGGTGACCAAGCATCTGGGCAAGGATGTGGACGCTTTCCTAGCCGAAAATGGCGCGAAGCGCTCGGACATCAAGTCCTGGATCATGCACACCGGCGGCCCCAAGGTTTTGGAAGCCACCGCGACGGCGCTGGGAATTACGGCGAACGATCTGGCGGCATCATGGGCTTGTTTGCGCCGCGTCGGAAATATTTCATCCACATCCGTGTTGCTGGTGCTCGAGGACGTTTATACGAACAGGCGCCCGGAACCCGGCTCGCTGAGCATTCTGGCCGCGATGGGTCCTGGATTTTGTGCGGAGTTGGTTTTGTTGCGTTGGTAGGAAGTGGGGGCTAGTGGCAACGGGCGCGGAAGTCCTGATCGTCGGCGCGGGGCCAGCAGGGATCGCAACGGCGATAGCGGCGAGTCAAAGGGGACTTCGCGTAACGGTAGCTGACGCGCGTCGGCCCCCGATAGACAAGCCCTGCGGTGAGGGTTTACTCCCTGAGGGTGTATCCGCGCTTCGACAGTTGGGCATTTGGCTGGACTCTTCTGTAGCGTTCCCGATCGCTGGATTGCGTTTTTCCGATGAGGCTTCGTCTGCCTGCGGCAGAATTACGCGCGGCGCGGCGTTTGGATTGCGGCGCAATGTGCTGCACGATCTGCTGGTGCGGCGAGCGGTAGCCTTGGGAGTTTCCTTCCGCTGGGGTACTCGCGTTACGGAATTAAATTCCGATCATGCACGGCTGGATGGCGTGCTGTTTCCGTTTCATTGGCTGGTGGGCGCCGACGGGCAGAGATCCATCGTAAGAAAATTGTCAGGGCTTGGTCCGCGCCGCGTTCGCTCCGCGCGCTTTGGATTTCGCTGCCACTTCGCTGTTACTCCCTGGAGCGAATTCGTCGAAGTGTACTGGGGCGAGCATTGCCAGATTTACGTCACACCGACGGGGCCGGATGAAATTTGCCTGGCGGTGCTTACCAGCGATCCTCAAATGCGCGTTGCGCATGCACTGAAGCATTTTCCTTCGGTGGCGCGCCGCTTGGATGACGCGTGCCGTAGTAGTGAGGAAACGGGCTGCCAGACCGTGCTGGAGTTTCCGCGCAGCATGGCGCGTGGGAATGTCGCGCTGGTGGGCGATGCTTCTTTTACCATTGACGGAATTACGGGGCAGGGCATGAGCCTTGCGTTTCAGCAAGCGCTGCGACTGGGCGACGCGCTCGCATCCGAAGATCTGGGGCCGTACCGCGCGGCGCATCGCGAAATGATGCAAGAGCCGGTGCGCATGGCGCGCTTGCTGTTGCTGCTGGATCGCCAGGCGTGGCTGCGCCGCAAAGCGCTGCGCATGTTCTCTGCAAATCCCAAGCTTTTTTCTCGGCTGATCTCCTCGCATGCCAATTGCCCCAAGCCCGCGCCGATTCGGGCCGGTGAGATGTTTGATCTGGGTTGGCAGGTTTTGCGCGCGTGACGTTTGAAGTCGATACGAGCCGACGCGGCGTCGGCCTTCACGCTGGACCGACCGTATTACGGCGCGTCAGGCGTGCGTTCGTGTTGTTCGCGCTCGCCTGTTACGCCGCGCTGGGGTCCGCGCCGGCTTCGCAGGCGCAGGCGTATGTCGTTACCCTCGATCCCGCCCAGACCAAGGTTGATTTCGCGCTCGACACCACACTGCACAAGGTTCACGGAACCTTCCAGCTAAAAAGCGGCCAAATTCACTTCGATACCGTCACCGGCAAGACCCGCGGCGCGGTTATCGTGGACGCACGCAGCGCTGACTCCGAAAACAAATCCCGCGACAAGAAGATGCATCAGGAAATTCTGGAGAGCCCGAAGTATCCGGAGATTATTTTCACGCCCGCGCGGGTGCGCGGGGCGTTCGATCCGCAGAAATCGTCCCAGCTGGACGTCGCCGGCACGTTTCGCATTCACGGCCAGGACCACGATCTCACCATGACGATTGCAGTCCAACCTGGCGCGGGCTCGCGAATGCAGTGCGACACGCAGTTCGCGATTCCTTACGTGAAATGGGGTATGAAAGACGCTAGCACTTTTCTGCTGCACGCGAACGATACGGTGGAACTGGAAATCCACGCCACGGCTCGGATCACGCTAGACCAAACCGGGCCTTAGCTTTCTCTGCGAACTCTGCGCGATTTTCTCTGCGTCCTGTGACGATGCGACAAGCATCGTACGCCTGAGGTCGGCGCCGTTGTTTCAAGTCGGCCGAAGGACCTCTGCCACACCGCCCCGCGAGCAGCCTCTGTCTGTGCCCTCCGTTTTTCTCTGTTTTCTCCGTGTTAAATCTTTTGACTTTCGATGCCGCGGCGGCCGCCCTCTAGCTCTCCTTGTCCGTAAATAGCAATTCCTTCGCCCTTTGCGAAGCCTTCACCACCGCCTTGATCAACGTCACGCGCAGCTTGCCTTCTTCCAATTCCAGAATTCCATCAATCGTGCACCCCGCCGGAGTTGTCACAGTGTCCTTCAGTAGCGCCGGATGATGCCCAGTCTCCAGCACGACTTTGGCCGCGCCTAACATCGTCTGCGCCGCCAGTAAAGTCGCGAGCTCGCGCGACAAACCCATCTTCACGCCGCCCTCCGCCAGCGATTCCAAAATAATGTAGAGAAACGCTGGACCGCTGCCGGAAAGCCCCGTGACCGCGTCCATATGTTTTTCGTCCACTACGACGGTCTTGCCCACGGCATCAAAAAGTTTGCGCGCGAGTTCCAGATGCTTCGCTGTCGCGTGCTTACCCTTGCAAATCGCGGTGATGCCTTCGCCGACCATGGAAGGAGTATTGGGCATCGCGCGCAGCACCGGCACATTCCCGCCGACGCGCTTTTCCATGTATTCGGTGGAGACCGCCGCTGCGATCGAAATCACCAGTTTGTGCTCGTTTAGCTCCGAATGAATTTCATCCAGTACCGCGCCCACTGCCAGCGGCTTCACGCAGATCAAAATCACTTCGGCGTTTTTCGCCGCCGCGCGATTGTCCGTGCCCAACGTGATTTGCGCGCTGGAAATGCTGCGCCGTTCCGAGCTGGTCTGACGCACGGTGGCGAACACTTGCGCGGGCGCGACGAGGCCATGCTTCAAAAACGCCTCGAGCAAAATGCCGCCCATTTTGCCGGCGCCGAGTACTGCGAGTCCCTTTGCTGCGGAAATTTCCGTCACGTTAGCTTCTCCCCCGTTTCTTTAGTGTCGCCCCGTTGCGCTTCTGTGGCGGATCGTTCTTGCGGTCCGCAATTGTAAGATCGTTGGGCAAGCTTGCCGGCAGCTCGAACGCGCGAACCGTCGCGCCCTTCTTCTGGCGTAGGATGATCTCCTCGCCGCGCCGGAAGATCTCGAGTTCCTGGCTCTTTACTTCGAATTCTTTCGGCAGTTGGACGGCTTGGCTGTTTCTTGACCGGAACATCTTGGCAGTGGCCATGTGGACTCGCTCCAGTTATACCCATCAAGTATCCACACATCCGGACTTGGACCAAAGGAATTGCGCGGCCTGCGCCTCAAGCCGATACCGTAGCGACGACTCTGGTCCGCGCATTTCGCGATGCGGCGGGCGTCGTTCGTTTCACTAGTGATATGATTGTGTTGAAATACGGAATTTAAATTGCCGAGTCAATCTCTCAGGCTCGCACGCGAGGCGTAACCTGTGGTCGAAATACCGCATGAATGGCTGGACGGGGTTGTCGGCATTCTGGAATCGCTCAATCAGGGAGTGCTGATCAACAACGATTGCGGCGAGGTGGTTTACGCCAACGCTCTCTATCTGAAAATGGCCGGGTATTCCGCGGACGAATTCGTCGGCTCGAAAATCACCAGCTGGTATCCCCCCGAAGACGCCCAGGCGTTGCAGCGGCAAATCGAGCGCCGCCAGAGAGAAGGCAGCAACCTTTTTGAATTCTACGTGCCGCACCGTGATGGCAACCGCCTGCCAGTGGTGATCACCGCGCGCCAGATTGAAGATCCGGATGGCGGAATTTTTTCCATCGTCACTCTCACGGATATCTCCGCGCAGAAGCGCGCCGAAAATGAGCTGCGGGAAGTAAATATCCAGCTCGAGCAGCGCCATCGCGAAATCGAGGAGGATTTGCTGCTAGCCGCGCGCGTACAGCAGAGCCTCGCGCCGGGCAGCCTGATGTGGGGAGGCGCTGCCGTCGAAACCTTTTACCAGCCGGTGCGCACCATCGGTGGAGATTTTGGGCTGGTCGCGCCGCGCCCCGATCATCTTTCGTTGATGATTTGCGACGTCTCGGGGCACGGCATCGGCTCGGCGCTGGTGGCCAACCGTATTTACACCGAAACGATGTCGCAAATCGAGCGCGGGGCCGGGCTCGCGCCAATGATGGAGCATCTCAATCGTTTCGTGATCGGCAGCCTGCGCAGCTCGGTTTTTTATTTCACCGTAGTCGCAGCGCGACTCGATCTCGCCGCGCGCACGCTGGAGTTTGTCGGCGCCGGGCATCCACCGGCAATGATCGTCAAGCCGGGAGAGGCGCCGCGCCTGCTGGAATCGCGCAGCTCGGTCCTGGGCCTGCTGCACGATGCCGTGGACGTGGAAAACCCCATGAAGATTTCAGTCGAGCCGGGCGATCGCGTGATTCTGTACACCGATGGCTTCACCGAAAGCTTCAATACGCGCGACGACATGCTGGGCGTTGAGGGCCTCGCCGACATCGTGCGCGAAACTTCCCAGCTTCCGCTGCCGGCCATGACGCAGGAGATCGTCAATCGCGTCGCGGCGTTCCGCCACGGACCTCCGGCCGATGATATGTCCCTGGTTGCCGTCGAGATCCCTTAGTAGAAGCCAGGCCGCCGGCCGTGAAGTGCATATAGATCGTCGGTTTTCTCTGCGACTCCGCGTTTCTGCAGCAATTCGTATCGCTTTCGATGTACTGCATCGGTCACCCACGCACCAGTCCATCCTATGCAACCCGCAACTAAAGCTCCATAATCGGGTTTCTTGCATGGAGGTCACGAGCCGCCATGTCAGACACGCGCATCGTTCTTTGGTTCGCATGGTTCCTTGCTGCCAGCTGGTTGCGCAGGATGGCGATGCTGTTGCCAGTGCACACATCGAAGGGGTTCGCTTCATGACCAAAAAGTTGTCGCTGGTAGTGTTCCCGATGCTCATCGCCAGCATCCTCGGCGCGTTGCCCCAAAACGCAGCAGCTCAAGACCAGGACCCTTCGCAAGTGCAAGCCCAGGTGGTCGATCCGCCGACGCGCGTCGCGCGCCTGAATTACGTTCAGGGCTCGCTATCCTTCCAAATTGCCGGCGAACAAGATTGGATCGAGGCCGACATCAATCGCCCGCTCACCACCGGCGACAACCTGTGGGCCGACAAGGACTCGCGCGGCGAAGTTCACATTGGCGCCACCAGCATTCGGCTTTCCAGCGAGACGGGAATTTCGTTTCTAAATCTGGACGATCGCACCGTGCAGCTGCAACTGGCGCAAGGCACCATCGAAGTGCACGTCCGCCGCCTGGAGCCTGGCAACGCTTTTGAAATCGATACGCCGAACCTAGCGTTCACGCTGGCAGCTTCCGGCGAATATCGCATTCAGACGGACCCTGACGGAAATTCCACAGCGATCACCGTGCGTGAAGGAGCAGGGCAGGTAACCGGAGCGGGAGAATCGTACGACTTGGCGGCCGGGCAGCAATACATTTTCAACGGCACGGAGCAGTTGAGCTTCAACGCGCAAGCCGCGCCGGAATTCGACGATTTCGAGGATTGGTGCCAGGCGCAAGACCAGCGCGAAAATAGTTCTGCGTCAGCGCGCTACGTTTCGCGCGACGTGGACGGCTACTACGATCTCGACGACAACGGCCAGTGGCAGACCGATGCGGACTACGGTGCGATTTGGGTGCCGAGCGGCGTTGGGGTTGGCTGGGCGCCGTATCGCTACGGCCACTGGGTTTGGATTGGGCCGTGGGGCTGGACGTGGGTCGAAAACGAACCGTGGGGCTTTGCGCCGTTTCACTACGGGCGCTGGGCGTATGTGAGTGGCGGATATTGGGGATGGGTGCCGGGGCCGATGGTGGTGCGTCCTGTTTACGCGCCGGCGCTGGTGGGATTTGTCGGCGGCCGAGGAGGTCCGGGCGTTGCCGTGGGATTCGGCGGAGGATTCACCGGTGTCGCGTGGTTTCCGCTCGGGCCGCGCGATGTTTACATTCCGGGCTATCGCGCCAGCCCGCGCTACGTGCAGAACATCAACCTCACCAACACGCGCGTCGTCAACGTCACACAGGTCACGACGGTGTACAGCAACTACATCGCGAACCGCAACGTGGGCGTGAACCGAGTTGAATACACCTACGCGCACGACGCTGCCGCGGTCACGGCCGTTTCGCGTGAAACTTTCGTCGGCGCAAAACCAGTGGCTACTGCGTTCGTTCGCGTGACGCCGGAACAATTGCAGAGCGCGCACGCGACCGAACAGACTCCGCTCGCGCCGACGCGCGCGAGCTATGTGGCGGCGACGGCCAGGCCCGCGCGCGCGAAACCCGCGGTGGCGTTCACCGCGCGGCCCGTGGTGGCCCGCCTGAATCCGCCGATGCCGATCAGTAGCCATTCCATTGTGCACGCCGTCAATCCGGCGGCCGCGCCGCGAGGCAGTAACGCTGCGGCGGGGCCTGCACGCCGGCCCGTGCCCATGTACACCAACGACAGTTTGGCGCAATCGCCAAAATATCCCAACACCGATGCGCGCGCGAACATCAATACCAACGCGAACGGCAACGATCGGCAGAAGGCGAATGGCAGCGAAGGGCCGAACAGCAACGGGCGCCCGCCAGCGAACGACGCCGCGCAGCAGCACCCGGCAGTGAAGTTCACGCCGCCCACCAAAGCGAAGGACGACGACTACGATGTCCATCCCCCGCTGAACCACAAAGCCAGCACGCCTCCGCCAGCGGAGCATCACGATGCGCCGGCGCCAGCGTCGCATCCGGCACCCGCGCCCCGCGAATCCGCACCCGCGCCGCGCCCAAAGAACTGATTCGCGCGACAAGAAAAATAGCGAGGTTGTCATTCCGAGGGCGCAGTTTGCCCGAGGGATCTGCTTTTCGGTTTGGCGTGAGCGCGAAAAGCAGATCCCTCACCCGCTGCCGCGGGTTCGGGATGACAAGCACTGCACTTTTGGCGGAGACTCTTCAGCCACGACATAAATAACATCGGCGCGGAGCGCCGTTCTTTTCGCGGTGCTTTTCCCGCGCGCTTTTGTTTTGCTTGCTGCCGCACCGCGGCGCGACTCGCTCGTCGGCCAACTTCAAGCCGCGCGGTCGCGGTGTTATCATTGAACTTTGCCGCAAAACTCTTAGCGGGGGAGGGCCACACAAAATGCCAGCAGCAAAAATATTGATGCTTGTCGGTGATTACGTTGAGGACTACGAAGTGATGGTCCCGTTCCAGGCGCTTCAGATGGTGGGACACACCGTGCATGCCGTCTGCCCGGACAAAAAAGCCGGGCAATTCGTGCGCACCGCGATCCACGATTTCGAAGGCGCGCAAACGTATTCGGAAAAGCCGGGACACAATTTCACTTTGAACGGCACGTTCGCCGAAATCCACGTCGAGGATTACGACGCGCTGGTGATTCCCGGCGGGCGCGCGCCCGAATATTTGCGGCTGAATCCCAAGGTTCTGGAAATCGTGCGATATTTTTCCACCGCGGGCAAGCCCATCGCCGCCCTTTGCCACGGGGCGCAGATTCTGGCCGCTGCGCGCGTCATTTCCGGCAAACGCGTCAGCGCGTATCCCGCTTGCGCTCCCGAAGTCGAGCTTGCCGGCGGCGTTTACCTTGCTGTGGAGATGACGGACGCAGTGGCGGACGGCAACCTGGTCACCGGCCCCGCCTGGCCGGCGCATCCTGCGTGGCTCGCAAAATTCCGGACGGTGCTCGACCGCAGCCTCGCCGAAAAATCCGGTGCAAAATCGGCAGCTGGCAAGGCGTCGGCATAAGCCCGCAGCACAGCGCGAAAAAATGGAAACATCCCCGCGGTGAATATTCTTGAAACAGAAAGGCTGATGCTACGCCGCCTCGCCGCAGGTGACGCCGCATTCATCCTCGAACTTCTGAACGAGCCGGCCTTCCTTGAAAATATCGGCGATCGCGGTGCGCGCACCCTCGCCGACGCGCGGCGCTACATCGCCAAAGGTCCCGTCGCCAGCTACCGCAAATTCGGCTTTGGCCTGTACCTGGTCGAGCTGAAAGATTCCGGTGCGCCCATCGGCATCTGCGGCCTGCTGAAACGCGAATCGCTCGACGACGTGGACATCGGCTTCGCGTTCCTTCGAAAATATTGGTCGCAAGGCTATGCGCGCGAATCCGCCGCCGCCGTCATGCACTACGGCTGGACGACTCTGCGCCTCCAGCGCATCGTTGCCATCACCAAGCCCAACAATCACGCCTCCATCACCCTCCTCGAAAAACTCGGCCTGCGCTTCGAAAAAACCGTCGCGCTGCCAGACCACGGCGGCGAAAACAAACTTTTCGCTGCCCGAGCGCCGCGCTCCTGAGCGTTTCCAGATAACGACGAGCGCTAATCCGTTTTACTCTTCGATTGAAGCGTCGTCCTAACCGGGAATGTCAATCGGGCTTCGACTTGCACCGGCACTCCATTCACCGTCGCCGTTTTCAACTGCCACTTCCTTACGATTTCCCGAAGCGGAGTCACCAACTCCTTGTTGTCGCATCCCCCGGGCCACACTTCCCGCATGCGCCCGGATCTGTCTGCGGAAACATATAGCGCGCACCCACCGGTTAACAGTCCGCCTTCCACAGCGGGCCAATTGATTTCAGTGCTGGTCAACGACAAGCTTCGGAGCGTCGCCTCGCTAATCCGCAAGCTATTGATCCTGGCTTCCGGCGGAGTGGATTTCTCGATAGCGAACAAGGTTTCAGCGGGCTGACGCACTTCGGTCAGTCGGGTGATCGTCGCCTGAATTGCCGTTCCCGGCTCCGGGTCCATGATGCTCTGTCGCGCAACCTGCTTTCTTCCGAATTCGGAGAAATTCTTGAAGTCCCCGACGAAACCTCCGCTCCTATCGAATTCGTTCGTGAACAACATTCACCGCGGCTCGATACAAAAGGCCCATTGATCGATGCCAATCGTAGTGCGTGTGCAGACGCTTGATATCTGTGGATTCAGTTTGCTTCCGGCCTGTTCGTTACTGTGATCGGGCATTGCAAAGCCCGGCCGAGGATCCAGCATCATGGTGATTAAATTGTTCAGCCACCACGGAAAATAATCGCCGGTATCTTGCACCAAAACATCGTCTCCGTTCACCACTTCGGTCTGCGAAAAGTCCGGGCTCTCGATCGTTCGTCTCTATTTCTCAGGCGACACCCAGTACTCTTCGAATTTTCCTTTGTATCCTGAATCTGGATTTGTGGATTCAATGATCTCTGCTTTCAAGTGAAAGAGTTTACTTCCCGGCAAAGCCATTACCGATTGCTGAATGGCTATCGCTCTCACGTCCGTCCAGTCACTTTTTCGTTCCTGGGCTGTAGCGGGGATTGCCAAAGCGATCACGATAACGGCAATCGCTAGCTTCATCATTCCTCCCTCGGCATAGTCGCGCCGAAGGCATCACAGAGACAAGAAAAGTTTCTTCGCTTTGATTCGCAGTCGTTCGGGGACACCTATTTCCGCTAGTAAGTACTAGTTCTGTCCTAGTTCTGTACGGACGTACAGCTGCGCATTCAACCCGGGCATGTCAGCTTCGGGCGGGAGTCGAAAAAATGGCGGGTTTTCTGAATTTACGCGAATTCAGCGGCTTTGCGTTGAGTCCGCGGGAGGAAAGCGTGCGCGGTCAAATGATGCCGACGACTGCTTTGAGCGACTGTGCCGCTGCAGGCGGGAAAATGATCGAGGACGTGCGCCCGCTTTCGCGACGCCATGCGGGTTCTCGTGCAGCGGAGAACGCGGGAATCGGCGAAATTCTCATCGGTAGTGCCGCAATTAGAAATCGTCGCAAATCACTGAAAACAAAAGGTGGGGGCCATTTCAAATCGGTCGAAAATCGCGTTTCTGTGCGCACCATTTTCGCGCGTAAGTGACGCTGGATCCGAGCGCGGGGCTAACATTGTGGCAAGCTGCGGCGCAGCAAGCAGCGCCCCTGAACTTCGAATTACGATTCACGAATCATCACCCACCAGCCGCTACTCGCTACTCACTTTGGCAGAAACCGATCAGCCCCATATACCAAGCCTAGGGTCAGGAACGCGATCACGACTTCGCCCACTGCGCCTACTAGGAACGGGCGGAAGCCTTGTTTGCCTAGTTCGCGGATGTTGGTGCGTAGGCCTACGCCGGCGAAGGTCAGGAGGAAGGCCCAGCGGGAGAGGTTGGCTAGGCTGGTTAATTGGGGTTTGCTGAAGACTTGGGCTGTGGCCATGGCGCTGATTAGCAGAAAGCCTAGGACGAACTTGGGGAATTTGCGCCAGAGGAACGCGGCTTTGTTGGTGACGCCTTCGGTGTGTTCTTTGCGGGCCCAGTGAATGGCATAGCCCAGGACTACGAAGCCGATCATGGCGTTGCGAGCGGTTTTCGCGAGCACTGCGACCTTACCGGCAGCGTCGGAATAGAGGGCGCCGGCTGCGGTGGCTTCGGCGGTGTTGTCAATGCCGAGGCCGGCCCAGAGGCCGTAGCTTTGATCGCTGAGGTGCAGCCAGTGGCCGACCAGCGGAAAGATGAAGAGGCTGATGGCGCCGAGCGAGAGGATGGCGGCGATGGCGTAGGAGGCGTCTTCTTCGTCAGCGTCAATCGCACCTTGCGCGGCGATGATGGCGGAGACGCCGCAGATTGCGGAGCCGACGGCGAGCAGCGTGGTGAGCTTGGGTTCGAGCCTGAAGGCGTTGCCCAGCGCGGTCATGAACGCTAGCGAGACGGCGATTTCGATGGCGACGAGTGCGAGGGCAACGCCGCCGAGTTTGGCTACGTCGCCGAGCAGGAAGCGCGAGCCGAGCAGGACGATGCCGGTCTTGAGCCAGAATTCGTAGGTGGCGACGCCTGGTTGGAAAAGTTTGGGCACGCCGACGGTGTTGCCGATGACCAGGCCGATGACGATGGCCCAGAGGACGTATTCAATATTCGGGAGCGTCAAGTGGTGGGCTTTGCCGTAGGTGGCTATGGAGCGCTCGATGATTCTGCCGGCGTAGCCGACGGCCGCGAGAAGCGCGAGGCCGGGGATCAGGCGGGCGGCTTGTTTGAAGAAATTCTCGGTTGCGGGTGCGTCGAGTGCGATGGAGCTGGCCATGCGGTGATGTCCTCCTGGGAGATTTTTGGCGCCATCGCGTGCGGCGAATGCGAGCGATCGATGCTCGCGGTGCCGACGACGGCGCAATGAAGTGCGCCGCTACAAACGCAACACGGAACCAACGACAACGGCTGCCCGGTCCCGCTTTGCGGCACCGGCCACTACAAATTCCAGTGCAAAGTCAAAGACGCCCGCCTCCAAAGCAAAAGCAGGCGGCCGCTACAAAGCCAAAAGCTTGGCGGCAAATTACCCTTCGAACCGGCGCTGCCGGTTCTCAGAGTGAATCGCGCTCTGGCGCGATTCACCACGGTACTTGCTTGATCCAGCCGCTCCAGATGGCTAGGGCGAGAGCTAGGGCTAGGATTACGGCCCAGGCGTCGAGAGAAAGCAGCGGCGTCGCTTGGCGCGGTCTGGCGTTGCGTTTGAGTTCGTCGGCCATTTGCGATTCTCCTTGGTGCGTTTGGTGCTGGATTTGGTGGCGTAAAAACAAAATGCCCGCTTGACAGCTGGTGGGCTGTTAGCGGGCTTGAAATCCGGTGTGTAGGGTTGCTAAAGGATTCGGATTGGGCGCCCGCGCAGGCCGGTGCTGGTACAACAACACGGCGTAGAGAGACAGGCGTGGGTGCGGCGATTCATAATTGCAGATCCTACATTGATATGGATGCGTGTGCAACGCGAAAGATTCATCGGACGTGCTTGCAAACATTTAACACAGAGTGCACAGAGAAAGGCGGAGGACACAGAAAAAGGCAACGGCCAGGCGGCGCGTTGACTGTGCGCCGCCTGGCCGGTTGATGTTGATTGCCGCGCTTATTCGAACTTGAAGAGTTCGAACAAGTCGCTGATGGCTGGACCGTTTGTCGGAATGTAGGGGCTGCCTGCCGTGATCGGGTTGGGGAAGTTATCGCGGCTGCGGGTGGTGACCGGCCCTATGCTCCAGTTCTTCTCGATGAACTTGAGGATGGAGACGTGATCCGAGTAGTTGTGCGTGATGTTGCCGCCGGTGGAGAACTTGGAGACGACGAGCAGCGGAATGCGGGTGCCGTCGCCGAAGAAGTCCAACGGTTGCACGTAACCGGAATCGTAGTAGCCGCCGCCCTCGTCGAAGGTGATGAAGATCGCGGTGTCGGCCCACAGAGTGGGATTGGCTTGCACGGCCTTCACGATCTTTTCCACGAAGCCTTCAAAGAGATTTAGCTTCGAGGACGAAGGATGGCCGTCCACGAACCCGCTAGGCTTGACGAAAGAGACGGCGGGAATGTCGCCGGCTGCGATGTCATTGTAGAGCTCGCTGGAGTCCTTGAGGTGCGCGCTGCGGACGGCGGCGTTGGCCATGATGGACGTGTCGTACTGGAACGGGTTGCAGATGTTGCAGTACTCGTCCGCGTTGGTGATCGGAGCGCCGAGACCATTGGGCGAGCCCACGGCGCCGTAGTTGATTTGATATTTATCTTCGGGGATGTAGCAGGGTTCCTTCACCGTTGGCGGTGCGCAGAGCGGCTCGGTCGAGCCACCGTTCCCAGCGTAGTCGTTCCACTGATCGCCGTAATACTTCCACGAAATGCTCTGCGCGATCAGTTCGTCACCGATGCTGGGAACCGCGGAGGGCGGGATCGTGAAGACGGTGTTGGCGGCGTTGGTGTCCAGGAACGCGTTTTCGCCGCGACCGAAGTAGCCAGGGTTGTAGTTGTTCAGCAAGTAGTAGTGGCCGGCTTGGCAGCGCGGATCCACTGGTTTCGGGAGCGCCGCGAGGTATTTCAAAATCGCCGAGACGCCGGGTTGCGTGGGGTCAGCGCAATTGCTGTAAGAGCCGCCGCCGTAAGACGCAGAGCCGAAAGAGCCGCCGCCGTAACCATCTTCGCTGTACCAGTTATTGGTGCCGGCTGCGGGGTTGGGATTTTCGACTTCATCTACTACGCCGGCATTTGCGCCGCCTTTTTGTACCAGCACGTTGTGAGGTGGTACCTGGGCATTGCCAGCGCCGTCGGTAAAGTAGATGGCATCGCCGTGACCGAGCATGATGTGATTGGCACCGGTGCCGCCGCTGACGGACTGGTGGAAGTTGTCGCTCATGGAGTAGGTGTCGGCGAGAGACTTAAAGTAAGGAGCGTCACCCTGCTGCACGTTGTAGAAGCCGAGAGCTGTCGAGCCTTCACCAGTGGTCGTGGCGCCGGGCAGGTAGTTGGTGTCGAAGTTGGATGGTTGCGCCAGGCCGTTGGTGCCGGCACCGACCGTGACTTCGACCCAAGAGAACAAGCTGCCGTTGCACGGAGAGCCATTTGGCCCGACGATGTGATTGGCAGCGCAATCGAGTTGCTGCCACATCTGGTAGAAGCGGTGCACGGGGCTGGCAGCGTACGCGTTGTAGGTGAACAGACCGCCGTTGGTCAGCTGGAAGGGACCGGCCGGGAGGGCATTGACGTTCGTGATGCGCGTGTCGGGAATGTGCGAGGACAAGCCAGTGCCGCCGGAAACCAGGAACGGGTAGTAATTAGTGGGCAAACCGGTTTCGGACGCTTCGGCGAGACTGATGCTGTCGCTGGGGATGTACGAATCCTTCGCGCCGCCGACGAGCGGGGCAGGAAGCACATCGCCGCCGAAATCGATCTTGGGAGGAGTCAGAAGAAAAGGATCGCCGCCGTTTTTTTCGCCGAGGTCGACTGCCGCGAGCTGGTGGGCCTTTGCAAAGTTGGGTCCAGGAGTTCCATCGGCCTTGACGATGCCTTCTGACAGCAGGTTGTTGATGGTTTGTCCGGGCTTCGGCACGTAGGTCGCGAAGACGTGGTCAAAGCTGCGATTCTCACCGATGATCACGATCACGTGTTTAATCGGCGTAGTAGTCTTCCCGTCATTGGCCGACTGGGCCTGGGCCGAGCCGGCCAAAGGGCCGCCGAGCGAAAATTGGAACAGAGCGAGCGAAGTTAACCCGATACGCAAGCAATGCATCGAGTTCGAAGCGAAACGCTTAAAGGACATGCATCCTCCTAAATTTTTTGCGAAATCTGCTCAGACAGAGCTTGTGAGTAATATCTGTTCTTTGTTGCGGCAGAGTTTTCTCGTGTGAATGGTAAAAGACAAATTGTAAAATCAGGTCGTGCCCACTGGTTCGTTGAATCGAAGCAGCGCGAGCGCACACCAATACGCGATTCGCGGATTCTGCTGCGAGCCGCGGAAGACGGATTCAATTGGCGTTTGTCGAGTGGGCTGGAGTGCTACTCGTTCTAGAACTTGCAGTACTTTTTTCTCGAGCTTGAGCGCTGTCGGCTGGTTCGACGCGGATCAGGCCCATCATTCCTCCATCTTCATGTTCGAGTAAATGGCAGTGGTACACGAAAGTGCCGATCGTGTTGGGGTCGCGAAAATCCATGCGCAAGCGGACGCTGGGGTATGCAAGATCCGCGTCTTTGTGATAAGGCACGTTGATCGTGTCGCGCAAAAACGGTTCGTCAATTAGGACGCCATTCCACGCCACTAACATGAAGTGCAGCTGATGGATGTGAAATGCGTGCAGTTCCGTGGAGCGATTTTTGATGATCCAATCTTCCACGTCGCCTTGTTTCGCGATGATGTCCGGAATTCCCGAACTGGGATCGAAGGGCGTGGGGGCTTGGCCTTCGACGGTCAGGTAAAAAGTGGTGGCGCTATTGGGATCGTTGGGATCGAGAAGTTTTTCCGAGAAATAAAGTTTGCGGATGCGAACCGGAGCGGCATTGCCCAGCCAGGGCTCAGTGGGCGGGGGAAGTGGCACGGGCGATGACGCGAGTACTGAACGCGGTTCCGGAGCATCGTCTGAGGCGGTGATAGTGGCGAGCGCGCGATTCGGATCGTTCTCACCGCCTACGCCGGTGTCCACGGTGCGCGTTACGAGCAGGCCTTGAACTCCAGCGGGTGGGCCCGTGACGATGAACTCGACACGGCCGCCGGGCGGCACACCGAGATGCGTTTGCCAGCTGATGAAATCTCCTGTGGTTCCGTTGGCATTGAGGGGAACGCCGTCTAGCGCGATGATACCGAGTTGTTGCGGCACGCGTTTATACAAGACTGCGAGATTAAGATAGGTAATCGCGGAGGCGTTGAGTACGCGCCAGAATTGGCGCTCCTGCGGCTTCATCTGGATCGAGGCGGGCGGGTAATCGGGATAGGGAACCGGCACGAAATTGATGGAGAGGTCTTTCGCGGGCTTGCCGAAGCCGGTGCCGTTGTTGGCGGAGTCGCCGTCGTGGTCCACAAAGAATCTGGGCACGACGGGTTCGGATTTCGATGGCGGCGCGTTGGGATTCAGCAGATCTTGATCGCGTATGACCAGGACGCGTTCCGACAGACCGGCGACTTCTTTATTGGCGCGCTCGATTCCTTCGATGATCATTGCTCCGGAGGCGCCGCCCAGGACCTGTAGCTTGCTGAAACCGTGGATGTGCGGGTGATACCAATACAATCCGGGCGGCTCGTTTTCCGGGATACGAAATTTATATTGGAAGGGCGCGTCGCCGGGTTGGATGGAAGTTTTGAGGACGTCGTCTTGATGACAAACCGCTGGGACCGTGAGGCCGTGGAAGTGAAGATTGGTGGAGGTTAGCGACATCGTAGAGTTCTCGCATGGGTCGGCGTTCTTTCTTGCGGTGGCGCGATCGTGATTGTGGTTTTTGGTGGCGGCGGGAACGGCGGGGGGCGAGTCTGTCAGATCGTTTTTCAAATTTAGGATGAGCAGGTCGCCGGGACTCAGGCGCAGAGTGGGGGATTGATTTCCGTTTGCGTCAAAGTAGCAGAAACGCGTGGTGCCGCCGGGCTGGGTGAAATTGCGGACGGTCAGATCAACCTGTAGCACGCCGCTGTGGCTGCGCAAGTCTTCAGGCTCGGGGACCGTGGCACCGGGAGATGGCCGGGGGCAGGAAGTGTCCGGGGATTCCTGAGCACGAAGGCCAGAGCACAAATGTGCGGAAGACAAGATTGCGAATAAAATTAAGATGATCCTTGGCATTATGACTGCGAACGAATATGTTCTGAGCTCCTGGACCCAAAGTTAGCGACGTTGGCGGCGCGAAAGGCAAAAGAGCCGGCGGGACGCCGACGCTACAAATTCAACGGCAAATTTAACATCAAGTTCAAAGGCGCGCAGCTGAAGCTGGCCGCTACAAAGTCAAAACCTTGGCCAGCGCCGCTACGAAAGCCAGTGCGGTTTAGCTCGCGCCGCCGATTTGGCTGAATAGCCAGAAGAGGCTAGCCGCGAGACAAATCGATGCGGGCAGCGTGAGTACCCACGCCAAGGCCAGATTGCGCACGGTGCTCATTTGCAATCCGGAATGATTTGCGGCCATGGTTCCGGCGACGCCGGAAGAGAGCACGTGCGTGGTACTGACAGGTAAGCCGAACCAATCGGCGGCGCCGATCGTAGCCATCGCCGTAATTTCCGCGGCGGCGCCTTGCGCGTAGGTCAAGTGATCCTTGCCGATTTTTTCGCCGACGGTGACCACGATGCGCTTCCATCCGATCATGGTGCCCATGCCAAGCGCCAGTGCCACGGCCACTTTCACCCACGTGGGAATGAATTTAGTGGCGTTATCAACGTGCTTCTTGTAGTTGGCGAGGATGGCGGTGTCGGCGGCGGAGAACTCCGGCTGATGAGTCTTGTTCATGAGGCGCAGAGCTTCGCTGACGACGTACATGTCGTTGCGGAAGTTGCGGACTTTGTCCTGCGGGACGGCCTTCAATTCGCGGTACAGAGCGCTTTCCGTGCCGATGCCGTTGACGAGTTCGCGCAAGGCCAGCATGGTGTTGGGAGTGAATTGCTTGGTGCGAATGTAATCGGTCACTTCTTCGCGGGAGTCGCCAACGACCGCAGCAGGAGAAACGTAGTGGCCGAGCATGTCCGCGGTTTGCGTGGAAACCGCGACGAAATCCTGGGTTTGCTGGTAGGTGACGGCGTGGTTGACGGCGTAAGCCGTGGGGACGGTGCCGATAAGGATGAGCATGATCAAGCCCATGCCTTTTTGGCCGTCGTTGGAACCGTGGAAGAAGCTGACGCCCGTGCAGGTGATCATGAGCAGCACGCGAATCCAGAAGGGAGGGGGTTCGTTTCCCTTCGGGGCTTGGTACAGCTCCTTATTAGGAATCAGCTTTTTGGAAACGATGAGAAGCAGCGCCGCGAAGACGAAGCCGACGATGGGAGAAAGAACCAACGATTTTCCGATGTTGGTGGCCTGGCCCCAATCCACGCCGCTGGTGCCGGTCTTTACGGACATCAATTGGTTGGCGATGCCGACGCCGATGATCGAGCCGATCAGGGTATGCGAGCTGGAGGCGGGAAGTCCGAACCACCACGTGCCGAGATTCCAGATGATCGCCGCGACCAACAGGGCGAAGACCATGGCGAAGCCGGCCCTGCCGCCGACTTGCAAAATCAGTTCTACAGGGAGGAGCGAGACGATACCGAAGGCTACCGCGCCGGTGGAGGCCAGCACGCCCAGGAAATTCCACATGCCGGACCAAACCACGGCGACGTGCGGTTCCATGGTATGTGTGTAGATGACGGTGGCGACGGCGTTTGCAGTGTCGTGAAAGCCGTTCACGAATTCGAAAGCCAAGGCGGTGAGGAGGGCGATGCCGAGCAGCGCGTAGGGAAGCCAACTCTCTGCGTGGATGCCTGACAGATCTGTAATCAGGTGCCGGCCGATGTACACAAGTCCGCCCAGCAGCACCAGAACGGCAATGAGAATGCCAATTCTTCCGGGCCCTGCCGTCATCTTGGAATCGAGAACCGACGTTCCTGCCGCCATTCAGCACCTCTGATTGTGTGGGAGAGTCAGCTGGCGAAAGTAACGGGTGATTGTTACGGGGGTGTGACAATGCGGTGAACAGTTCCGTACCCGGGATGGGTTGTGAATTTGTGCGTTGCGACGCATCGTGGCGAAGATTTTGTGGCGTGGCGCGCGGCGTGGCGCGTGAATTTGCGGGCTCCGGGCGAACTCGGATCGCCGTACGCTGTTGAAGTCGCGGGCAGTGTGTCGTAATCTAGACGGAACGCACGCGTTGTTTCGGCGGGCCTGTAGCTCAGCTGGATAGAGCACCTGGCTACGAACCAGGTTGTCGGAGGTTCGACTCCTCTCAGGCCCGCCACTTTCCTGTTCATGGCCCTTGTTATTGAGATTGACGGCACAGGTGCGCAAACCGGGCACACCGCGCGCGAGGCCAACACCTTATATTGAATTGTGATGCACGGCCCATTCTTCTGGGAGGTGACGTGGTGAGAGGTCGTGCTTGGCCGCTGGGTATTTCTTTGGCGCTCTTGTGTTTTGGGTGCGGCCGCAAGCCTGTTCTGGATGGACGGAAGGTTTTTCTGCAGTCGGAAGCAGAGTTGAAGGGGGTGCGGTCATTCCGCGCGCACATGGTTACCGGCGAGGGCGGCGGCATGATGACCGACGCGGAGTATCAATGCGATAAGAACATCGCACATTACCTGGAAACAAAAGACAATCCCCCAAGCAAGACGGAGTTCATCGCGACCGAGACGGTTCTGTTCCATCGATCCGCGGACGAGCTGGATGCAATTTGGAACGCGGAGCGCCGTCCGGCGAATTTGAGGGCGTGTACGCGACTGCTGGATGGACCCGATCGAAAAAAGATGGGGGTGCGCTACTTCAGCGCCGACCAGGAACGCATCCTGCCGCCGTTTTCGCTATACGCGACCGAGGATGGGACGACGATCACGCCGCTGGGCAACGAAGTGGTCGACGGAGTCTCCAGCGAAATCTGGAAGGTGGAAGACAAAGCGTTGTTTATTCCTGTGCACACAATTTGGATCGGGACGATCGATCGCTTGCCGACGAAATATGTGGAAGGTGATTTGGCCAAGCCGAAGGGAACGGTGACATTTTCGAGTTGGGGCGAGCAATTTGATATTCAATTGCCGCCTGGAGCATTGTTTCCCAAGGAAGCAGCGCCGGAGCTGTTTCGTTGAGCTGCGCGTGGTTGATGGTGCCGGCGGCCGGGTAGTGGTCAATTCACTCGCCGATGCTGCTGCCGACGGGCACCCAGGCTTTGCCGTCGAAGCGAATCAGAAACAGCTGTTTGATTGGCTGATAATCGGTGGGGCTGATCTTGATTTTGATGCCGGGGCGGAGCATGCCGAGTGCCAGATCGAGGCTGGCGGCCTGTTTCATGACGTTCGCGCGGGTGAGATTGTCGCCGCAATTTTTCAGCACGGCAACGAGAGCCTGGGCGCGTTCGTAGCCCGCGACGTTGTTCTGGTCGCGGAGGCTGGCGCTGGGGTTGTACTTGCTGATCCAATCGAGAAATTCGTGCACAGCGGGATCGCTTTGCGCGCGCGGTGACATCCAGCTCTTGGAGCGGGCGTTGCTGATGACACTTGTGGATTTTTGCAGGCCGGCGGGTTCGAGGAACGCAGCGACGGAGAGCGAGGCGTTAGGAATGAACTGCAGCGGATGCCAGTCGAGGTCGTACGCGGTGCGAATGGCTTGCGTGGTGAATGGCCCGAGGGAGAAGTTCAAGAAAACGTCGGCGCCGGAATCTTTCAGCGCGGCGATTTGCGGTTGTAGCGATTGTTCCGAAGCTTGGTAGGAAACTTCCTTCACGATTAGCTGCGAGGCTTTGTCGCCGAAAGCTTCGCGCGCACCTGCGAGAAATTCCTTTCCGGCGTCGTGGTTCGCGTAAAGTACTCCGACTTTCGCGGCCGGCTTGTTTTGGAGGATGTATTGCGCGTAGGCGATGCCTTCGTCGTGATACGTGGCGAAAAATCCCATGGTCCAGGGAAAATGAGCAGGGTCATTGAAGACGGCGGAGCTGGATTCGACGAAAAGCTGCGGGATTTTGTGGTCGTTCAGATAGGCGCGGATGGCTAGATTGTCTTCGGTTCCGATCGAGCTGAAGATTAACAGGACCTGATCCTGTTCGACGAGTTGACGGGCGAGCGCTGAGCTCTTGGCGGGGTCGGAAGCGTTGTCCACGCTGATGAAAGTGATTTTGCGGCCGTTGATTCCGCCGCGGTCGTTGATCATCTGGAAGTAGGCGGCTTCGGCGCGGGCGACGGCGGCATATTGGCTGGCCCAGCCGGTGTAGGGCGCGATGTTACCGATTTTGATTTCGGTGTCGGTCGCGCCGGAGTCGTAGGACTTTTGGGCTGTGGCGGACGGTGCGGCGATTGCGACGGCGAGCGATGCGATGGCTAGGACGCGTGAGCCGAAGTTGTGAAGTACGAAGCGGTGCACCGTTGAGATTTGCCTCGGCGTGGAATGGGACGGCGTTGTTGTGCCGATCAATGTCGCGCCAGAAGGAACATGGCGGCCGCAATTGCCACGCCGACGAGAATTATCACCGCGAAAATACGTTTGAGCAGCGAAGCTGGAATAGGCGTAAGCGGACCGGGCTGTCTCTTCGGAGGCACCGGCGGGTCGAGCACTCCCACTCCGGTGATTTTTCGCGGCGGGACACCGCCGCGAGAGGAGGATGCTTGAGGTTCCGGTTCGTACTCCCGGTCGGTGAATTCGTACGGCATAGTCCGCAATGCTACTCCCATTCCCGGAATCTCGTCCAGCACCACAAATTGCGCGGCCGCAATCACGCGGGTTTGCAACTGACCGCAGCCACGGCGCTTAATTTTCGCTTGGACCGTCGCGCGCCCGACTCTCCGAAATGCGCACGCCTCGTACGGTGATGTTGTATAAGGGTGGCGTGAGGATGCATTGAAAAACCGTGAAATTGCGTTGGCTGCTGCGGAGCTGCTGCTGCAGGCGGGGATTTTGATCACGCCTGAGGAGGAGCAGCGGATGGAAGTGGCGGATTTTGGTCTGGGCGAGTTGGCGACGACGGGGTTGCAGATTCTTACTTATGTGAACACCGAGCGGGTGTGCGCTAAGGAATTGGTGATGATTCCGGGGCAGACTTGTCCGGAACATTGGCATCCGACGATTGGCGGCGTGCTCGGGAAGGAAGAGACATTTCGCTGCCGGTGGGGAAGCGTTTCGCTTTACGTGCCGGGGGAGCGGACTGTGGCGCCGCGATGCCGTCCGCCGGCTGGGTCGGAGGATTTTTATACTATGGGGCATGAGGTTCATTTGGAGCCGCGGGAGCAGTACACGATTTATCCGGACACGCCGCATTGGTTTCAGGCGGGGCCGCGGGGGGCGATTGTGTCGGAATTTTCGACGCGGAGCACGGATGAGGCAGACGTGTTTCGGGATCCGCGGATTCAGAGGATGGCGGGAAGTGAGTGCTGAGAGTTGTCGGGCGAGATTCAAGAGTTGACGGTTAAAAGTAAAAAGCTCGTTCACGAACGTTTCCACACTTCCATAGCACTGCTTCCGCTGCCGGACCACCGGGAAAGTGTCCGTTTCATTAAAGCGATAAGACTTATCGGATAAATCAGGAATTTGTATTGGACCTAGACGCTGGCGGTAACTACAGTGAAGCTCCCGCAACAGCTCGGACCGGGCTACGACAGAAACGAGACAGACTTACCGGGCGCGTGCTTCCGAGAGTTCGGGGCTTGACGTTGGCGCACGGAAGGACTGATGACCGCAGCGGCCGTCCCATCACCGTATGGAAGTTCCCGCCCCTTTGTGAAATACCAGTTCGACACGGCTTATGACGAAATGTTCTGCGCTCCGGGTTTGCCGCGCGAATATTATCAGGCGTTGCATCGGACGCTGGTGGGGCTGCCTCCGGAAGAATTGCGCAAGAGCCAGCAAGCGGCAGACCTGACATTTCTGCACGAAGGGATCACCTTCACGGTGTACGGAAGCAAGGAAGGGACGGAACGGATTTTTCCGAACGATTTGATACCCCGCATTATTCCTGCCGCCGAGTGGGCCAAAATCGAAAAAGGGCTGACGCAGCGAGTAACCGCGCTGAATTTATTTTTGCGCGACATTTATCACGAAGGGCGGATTCTGAGCGAAGGGATTGTGCCGCGCGAGTTGATTTACAGCTGCAAACATTTTCGGCGTGAGATGCGCGGGTTGAATGTGCCGCGGGACATTTACGTGAGCATTTGCGGCACGGACCTGGTGCGCTTGCCGGACGGAAATTTCGTGGTGCTGGAAGATAATCTGCGGGTGCCGAGCGGAGTTTCTTACATGCTGGCGAACCGCAAGGCTTTGAAGCGCGTGTTTCCGAAAATGTTCCGCGATTATGGGGTTTCGCCGATTGATCATTATCCGCAGGCATTGCTGTCGACTTTGCGGACGCTCGCGCCGGAGAATTGCGCTTATTCGCAGGATCCGGTGACGGTGCTGCTGACTCCAGGCGTTTCCAATTCTGCTTACTTCGAGCACACATTTCTGGCGCAGCAGATGGGGATCGAGTTGGTGGAAGGGCGCGACCTGCTGGTGCACGACAACGTGGTCTACATGCGCACGACGGCGGGGCCCCGTCGCGTGGATGTAATTTACCGTCGCGTGGATGACGATTTTCTGGATCCGTTGTGTTTCCGGCGCGACTCGTTTCTCGGCGTGCCGGGGCTTTTCAACGCGTATCGCGCGGGGAATGTGAGTTTGGCGAATGCGATTGGGACGGGATTGGCGGATGACAAGGCGGTGTACGCGTACGTCCCCGAAATGATTCGATTTTATATGAGCGAGGAGCCGATTCTGCCGAATGTGCCGACGTATATGTTGACCGACGCGGCGCAGCGGCAGCACGTGCTGGAAAATCTGGAAGAGATGGTAGTGAAGGCTGTGGGGGAATCGGGCGGATACGGAATGTTGATCGGGCCGCAGAGCACGAAGCAGCAGCGCGAGGAATTTCGCGCGCGGATTCTCGCCGATCCGCGGAACTATATCGCGCAGCCGACGTTGGCGCTTTCCTGCGCGCCGTGTTTGATTGATGGCGAAGTGGAATCGCGGCATATTGATTTGCGTCCCTACATTTTGATGGGCGAGAAGGTGACGTTGGTGCCGGGCGGATTGACGCGCGTGGCGCTGCGCAAAGGTTCGCTGGTAGTGAATTCGTCGCAGGGAGGGGGAAGCAAGGATACGTGGGTGCTGCGTGCGGGGAACGCGGAGGATCGCACCGCGCAGATTGCTGACGATGTGTGGAAGGGACTCGCGGGAGGGCCGCTGGCGTAAACCATGAGACCTAAACCATGAGAGCTCCGCGAAATTATTTCGGGCGCAGCATGCAGCGGGACGCGGGGATGCTTTCGCGCGTGGCGGACAGCTTGTACTGGATGAGCCGCTATCTGGAGCGCGCGGAGCAGACGGCGCGTTTGCTGGATGTGGAGATGCAGCTTTGGCTGGACCAGTCGCCGGAAGCGGGATTGGGGCGCTGGAAATTTGTGTTGGAGGCACTGCGGATGCCCGCGGCGCAGGGGCCGGTGGATCCCACGCGCCTGATTAATATGCTGGTGTTCAGCCGGACGAACGCTTCGTCCATCGTTTCGTGCATCGCGACGGCGCGGGAGAATCTGCGGCACGTGCGCGAACAGTGCAGCTCGGAAATGTGGGAGCAGCTGAACCGTTTGTATCTGGAAGTGATCGAAACCTGGCCGGAAGAATCGTGGATGTTGAAGTCGCACGCATTTTTTCAGACGGTGCAGGAAGGCGCGCATCTGTTTCAGGGAATTACGGATGGGACGATGAGCCACGGCGAGGGCTGGCAGTTCATTCAGCTGGGACGATATGTGGAACGGACGGACGCGCTGGCGGCTTTGCTGGAGACGCACTTCCGACGCGTGGCGCATCCCGTGGATCAGGCGGTGGAAAGCGCCGAATATCTTGGGTGGGTGGGATTGCTGCGGGCTTGTGTGGCGTTTGAGGCCTATTGCAAGGCTTACACGGCGGAAATACGTCCTTTGCGGGTGGCGGAATTCTTGCTGCTGAACCCGGATTTTCCGCACTCGGTACGGTTTTCCGTGGATCGCGTGAACGCGGCGCTGCACATTATCGGGGAATTGACGGAGCGGCGGGAAAAATTGCCAACGCGCATTGCGGGCCGGATGCGGGCGCAGTTGAGTTACAGCCAGATTGAAGAAGTGATGGCCGACGGAGGTCATGCATACCTGGAAAATGTGCGCGGTGAGTGCGCGCAGATTCATGCGGCGATACATCAGATTTATTTTGATTATTCGATCGAGTCGGAGCTCGCGTCTTAAGGCCAGGCAGGGAAGCAAACAGGCAGAGAAGCGGGGAAACGGCGTAACGGCAACGCGGCGGAGAAAATGGCTTATTCGGTGCGGCACATTACGAGTTTTCGGTACGAGCCCGCGGTGCGGGAGAGCGTGATGGAAGTGCGCATGCAGCCGCGCACGGATTTCCGTCAGCGTTGCCTAAGTTTTACGCTGGATGTGTTGCCGCGGGCGACGATGTTGATGTACCGCGACTTTTACGGCAATGCCGTGCATCATTTCGATATTCCGCAGAAGCACGCGTTGATCGAGGTGACCGCACAGGCGATTGTGGATGTGCTGCCGGCGCAGGATTTTCAGCCGGAGGATGCGGGCGATTGGAGCGACCTGGACGCGCGTGTGGCGCAAACGGATTATTGGGAGATGTTGTTGCCGAGCCAGTACGCGGCGCCGACGGAGCTGTTGGAGAAGCTTGCGAGCGAGTTGGAATTGCAGCGGCGCGGGAAACCGCTGGCGCTGCTGCAGGAATTGAATGCGCGGCTGTACGAAATGTTTGACTACGTGCCGAATACCACGAACGTGGATTCGCCGATTGACGATGCGCTCGAGGCGCGCCGGGGTGTGTGCCAGGATTTCGCGCACATTATGATTACGCTGGTGCGCGGGCTGAAAATTCCGTGCCGGTATGTGAGCGGATATCTGTATCACGAGGACAAGGCGCATGACCGGTCGGCGGCGGGCGCGACCCACGCTTGGGTGGAAGCGTATCTGGGGGATTTGGGTTGGGTAGCGTTTGATCCGACGAATAATTTGCAAGGGTGTGAGCGACATATTCGTGTGGCGGTGGGTCGGGATTACGCGGACGTACCGCCGACGCGTGGCGTTTACAAGGGCGACGCGTCGAGTGAATTGAGCGTGATGGTGGCGGTTTCGCCCATGAATGCGCCGGAGCCGGAGGAATTGCCGCCTACGACCGTGATTCGATCGAAGCCGCTTAGCGCGGAGACCATGGCGGAGTTTGCGCAGCAGCAGCAGCAGCAGCAACAACAACAGTGACGAAATCAACCGCAAGAGCGAAGTCAAAGACGGCCGCCTAAAATAAAAAGCAGGCGGCCGCTACCAATTCGAAGGCAGATTCAAAGGAAAATTCAAAAGCAACGACAATTACTGGCCGTGGTGTGTGGCGTGAGGGTGATGGCCGTTGCCGTTTGTAGTTGGCGCGGCTGCTGGGGCCGCCACGGCGTATATGGCTGTGTCGTCTGCCTGCGGGACCGCGGTGGAATCGTTGTAGAGGCGCGACATGAAATTTTTACGCGAATCGCGTTCCAGGAGATGCAGGATATTTTGCTGCAGGTGGGCGCAGACGGTGCGGGAGTCGGCTGCAGCGTCTACCATCTGAAAATTGAATTCGGCGCTGAGGCGATCGAATTCGGTTAGCAGGGCGGCTTGATAGCTGCAGAAACTATCGAACATATCGTGGCCGGGGTATAGATCCATTCCCGATTCCCAGTAGTCGAAGCCGCGGCTGAAGACGACGCGCGGAAGCAATTGGTCAATGCCGAGGCGCAGGTAGAAGACCGCATCCGGCTTGAGCGCGACGCTGTAGATGCTGCGAATCCAGCGCGGATCCATGCCGCGGACGATGGCGCGCGCCATGAGCGAATAAATGTAACGATCGGTGAGCACGATGAAGCCGGCGCGCAATGCCGGCACGATTTCATTTTCCAGGCGGTCAACGAAATCGGTGGCGTAGAACAGGGCTTGGGTTACGCGGCCGAGATTATTGCCCTCTTTCGCGCGACGAATGCCTTCACCGGCGAGCGGCGAGCGCGTCATGCCGGTATCCACTACCGCGTGGCCCAGCTCTTCCAGCCACGGTTTCAGCAGATCAATCTGGGTGCTGCGTCCGGCACCGTCGGTGCCTTCGATGACGATCAATTTTCCGGCGAGGCCGCCGAGGCGCATCTCCGGCAAAAGCCTTCCGTAGGTTTCTCTCATGCTTGTACCCTCAATTCCTTGGCTTTATCCAAGTGTGCTTTCACGATTTGGCGCACTTGCATCTGTTGGATTTCAATGGGGAGCGTCGCGTCCACTACGGTGAGGCCGAATTCCGGAATCATTTTTTCGTACTCGGACAAGATGCGGCCCTGGAAGAGGCGAAAACTTTCGACGGAATCGTCCGCCAGATTCAGGTCCATACCTGCTTCGTAGAACTTGAAGCCGTCGCGGCCGTCGAGCAGGCGATGGATGGCGGTTTCAAGCGGGACGCGGAAATAGAAGGCGATCGCGGGTTTCACCGCGAATGCGTAGAGTTCGCGGACCCAGGCACGGTCCATACCACGCGCCACGTCGCGGGCGAACGCCGTATAAATGTAGCGGTCGCAGAGGACCACGGCGCCGGCTTTCAGCAGCGGCAGAATGCTGCGTTCGGTGCGGTCGGCGAAATCGGTGGAATGAATCAGGGAAAAAGTGGCGGGCGTGAGCAATTTTTTCTTTTTGCCGTGCTTGGTGGTGTCTTTCACCAGCGGCGAGGAATTCCATTCGCTGAAAACCACACCGTAGCCCTTTGATTCGAGCCATTTGTGCAGCAGGCTTAGCTGGGTGGACTTGCCGGAGCCGTCGATGCCTTCGACGACGATCAATCTGCCGGGGAAGTGATGTTCGCCGTAGTGGCGGACCATCGAGACGGCGGGTTGCAGTGGAGCAAAGACTTCGAAGGGGCCGATACGCACGCCTGAAGCAATCTCCATTTGTCTCCTTGAGGCGATCGCGGCTACCGGTTGCGGGCCACGGTGCTGCGCGCGGCGGCTTGGCGATCAGATTTGGGTTGTCGTCCACTGACGAGAGGCAGTGGATGACGCCTGTAAAATCCTTCATCTGGGCGAAAGATGCAGCAGGTATTCGCGGGGAGTGTATCGAAATGAGAAACAGGGCGGTCGAGGGGTGCTGAGGGGTGATTTGCCTGGCGCCAACGCTGCACTCGGATGGGTTGCGCGATATCCAAGCTCCGCCGTACGAGAAATTCGAATAGGCGGCCGGAAGTTGCCGTCAAATGTGACGTTTGTATTCCCCACACATCCACTCATCCAATTGGTCAGAGGTAGGTCGATTTCGCCTACAATCAATAATGTCGAAGTAACAATCATGCATTTTGACGCGACTCAATTTCTCATTTTTGGCTCAGTAGCAGCTTTCGCTATATGGGTGTGGAGGTTTTCGTCGATCCTGAGCAAGACTCCGAGAGACATGCGTGCGGCCGCGCTGAGAGGTTCGGCGACGGCGATGGGCAGCGAATTCTGGGAGCAGGGGAACCCCTATCAGCGAGAACTTGCGGATGAGTTAACGATTGACCCGAACTCAATCGTTCACACCTTGCAGTGGCCGAATGCGCGCGTCCAGATTTTTTCGTTTCAGGAAGTTCGTCACCGCACCAAAGGCCGAACCTATTACCTCTACTGGGTAGCCTATCGGTTTAGCGACCCTTTGTTTCCAAAGTTCGATTTGAGGCCGACTCGCACGGCGTCCTTCCTGCGTCGTGGATGGTGGAGGAAAATCTCTCTGGCCGGCCAGATCGAGTTCGAAAGCCGCTACACATTGACAGGAGAGAACCGCGCCCTACTCGAACAATTCTTTACAGCTGGCCGCTGCGCAGCAATCTTGTCTCGGGAGTGGCCTCGCGGGATCAGCTTGAACGCCGGCGGCCACTGGGTGTTGGTGCATCGCGAAGCATTCTTTCACGCGACGAGCGAGTCCGATTCCGAAGCCAGCGTAGCGAAAGAAATACAAGAAGTGTCGTCACTTGTGACGGGAATGCTGCCACTTGCGGAGGCGCTCACTGATTCGCAACTGGTCGGGCAATCGCAGCGATACGTTGGTACTGATCCGGCTATCTCGAAAAAAGAACGAGCATGGTGGGATCGATTGGCGATTCTGCTGCTGGGTGTTGCCATCGCTCTCTCAATTCTATTGTCGGTCGCCTTTCTCGGGGCGTGGTGGGAAAAGTTTGACAAAACGATTCTGAGAACAGAAGCGAGGCGATACCTGTTTGCCGCGCTCTTCATTTCTGTGTTATTCGCAATCGGTGAATCGCTGGTTCGTTTTTACGGGAAGACGAAACAGCGGGCGGCAACACGGTTGGAGGCTCAATACTCCGCGTTTCTGAACATACCTTGAATTAAGACCGGTCTCCGCGATTGACCGTGCAGCGTCGTACTGACGCAGCGCAGTTGTTCCCACACAGACTCTGAAGCCACGGTTGCAAATTCAACTACGGCCGCCTAAAAAGCAGGCGGCCGTTACATAATTCAAAAACAAAGTCCCAGTCAAAGGCGCCCAGCAAAAACTGGCCGCTACAACGTCAAAGGCAAAGAGCCGGCGACACGCCGCATACCCCGGGTGATTGACAATCGCGGGGGAGTGGTGGAGAATTCCTCTAGGCGAACAAAACGCGAAGACCTGGATGGCGCTTTTGGACGCTGACAATTGACCCGACCATGGCCGCCAACTTTGCCGCGCTGCGCTCGAAGGTGGAACTCGCTCTGGCGGGGCGCGTGGTTGCGCCGTTCAACTATCGCGATCGCCAGGAGGTGGTCACTGTTTCCAGCGGCATTCCGGAAATTGATTCGCTGACCGGAGGATTGCCGCGCGGAGCGTTGACGGAAATTTTTGGGCCGTCGTGTTCGGGGCGCACGAGTTTGCTGCTGGCCGCTTTGAGTGCGCGCACGGCGCAGGAGGAAGCTTGCGCGTTGATTGATGGAGGAGATGCGTTTGATCCGCATTCGGCGGAGGCGGCCGGAGTGGAATTGCGGAAATTATTGTGGGTGCGCTGTCGGAATGTGGAGCAGACGCTGCGCGCGACGGATCTGCTGTTGCAGGGCGGAGGCTTTGGATTGGTTGCCGTGGACCTGAGCGATATTGCGCCGCGGCTGGTGCGGCACGTGCCGCTGGATTCCTGGTTCCGTTTTCGGCGCGCGGTGGAAGATACGCCGACGATTTTGATGCTGCTGGAGCAGGAATCGAACGCGAAGAGCTGCGCTTCGTTGGGATTGCGTTTGCAGGCGGGGGCGGCTGGGTGGTCGCGGATGCCGGTGGAGGGTGCGGCGGATTATTCGCGATTGCCTGGGGGATGGTTGCTCGAGGGGCGGAGCGCGCGGGGGGAAGTGTCGCGTTCGCGCGCGCAAAAAGGGAGTGCGGGATATTTTCGCGGCGGTTCTGCCGCGGAGCCGCGGGTGGCCAGCGCAGGGATTTTTAAGACACGGATAGATTGGGATTTTTTCAGCCTGCCGATTGCAGCCAAGCGGAAATAACTTTTTGCGAAATCTGGCGGTAATTTTGCCGGATGAGGCCGTGCATTCGAAGAAATATGGCGTTTGCTGCTATTCACGTTGCGAATTTCATGGTGCAGGCGGTGCTGCGCGCTGAGGGTGAGGTGCGCGATAGGGCCATAGCGCTGGTTGATGGGACTGCGCCGTTGATTAACGTGGTGGCGGCAAACGACGCAGCTTGGCGCGCGGGGATTCAATTGGGGATGGCGCAAACGCAGGCGCAATTGTGCGGAGTGGAGATTCGACGGCGTTCGCGGGCGCTGGAGAAGGCGGCGCATGCGGCGTTGCTGGATCTGGGGTGGTCCATGTCACCGCGCGTAGAAGATCACGCGCAGGATACGATTCTGGCGGATCTGGCCGGGCTGAATTCTTTATTTGGCGCGGAGGAAGATATCGCGCGGGAATTTGCGCGACGCGCGGCGGAGTTGCGTTTGCGCGTGCACGTGGCCGTATCCGCGAACCTGGAAGTGGCCGTGCATGCGGCGCGCGGTTTTGCGGGGATTACCGTGATTCCAGAGGAGGAGGAAGCACGGTATTTGAGCGGGTTGCCGGTGCAGACGCTCGCGCCCTCCGCGGAAGCTTTGGAAACGCTGGAGCGCTGGGGCATACGAACGTGCGCGGCGTTGGGGGCGTTGCCGGTGCTGGAATTGTCGGAACGATTGGGGCAGGAAGGAGTGCGTTTACAGGAACTGGCGCGCGGGGCGCATGTGCGTGCGCTGGTGTTGGCTGAGCCGGCGGAAATTTTGGAAGAAGAGATGGAGCTGGATGATGCGGTGGAGGATCTGGAGCCTTTAGCGTTCGTGTTGGGGCGATTGCTGGATCAGGTGTGCATGCGTTTGGCGGCGCGGGCGTTGAGCGCTGCGGCGATTCGTGTGCGATTTGATTTGGGGGATGCGTTCGAGAAGGAGGAGCCGGTTCGCGGGAAAAACGCGACAGCCACGGCGGCGGGAGTGGCGCGAGTGGAAACGGAAGCGGCGGCAGTGGCGAAAACGTATGAGAAGGTTTTGAATCTGCCGGTGCCCATGCGGGATTCCAAAATGCTTTTGAAATTGCTGCGTTTGCAGTTGCAGGCGGATCCCCCTCCTGGCGCGATTGTGAAAATTACGCTGGGGGCGGACCCGGCGCGGCCGCGCACGACGCAGCATGGATTATTTGTGCCCAATTCTCCGGACCCGGAAAGGCTGGAGCTGACCGTGGCGCGGCTGGCAAAGCTGGTGGGCAACACGAATATCGGTTCGCCGGAATTGACGGATACGCATCGCCCGGGAGAATTCCGGATGAACCGGTTTTTTTCGCAGATGAATGAAACGAAGGCGCGGGGAAAGACGGGCAAGAAATTGGCGTCTGGCGGCGATGGCGAGCCTGCTGCTGGGCGCAGGGCGGCGACGGGTTGCCGGATTTTTCGGCCGCGTCTGGCGGCGCGAGTGGAATTGCGCGAAGGGCGCCCGGCGAAAATATTTTTTCGCGGTTTGTATGGGCGGGTGGTGACGGCGTCGGGGCCGTGGAAAATTTCGGGGGATTGGTGGCGGGGGGATGCGTGGCAGCAGGAGGAATGGGATTTGGAGATTCAGTTTGATGGTGGGAGTGCGGGTGTGGCGGAGCATATGCTGGCGAATATGCAGGTGATCGCGCCGGTACGGGAGGCGAAAGCGCACATGCACGCGAGTTTGTATTGCGTTTATTACGATGGGGCGTGCCGGAGTTGGTTTGTGCGCGGGATGTACGATTAGAAATTTGTGGTGCCTCAAAAGCGAAGAGAGATCCTTCGCTGCGCTCAGGCTGACGAATGAAAGAAAGAAAGAGCACAGCCAAGAGTGGCTGTGCCACAAAGGCAACTGCAGGAGCACAGGCAAGATAGCCTATGCCACCAAAGGAAAAGAGCCGGCGGGACGCCGGCGCTACGAAAACCGGGTGGTGGCCAAAGTGCGAATCAGATGAATGCAGATGTACACGGAACTACATGCGCGGTCGGCTTTCAGTTTTCTGGAGGGGGCGTCTTTACCCGAGGAATTGGCGGAGGGGTGTGCGGAGCGTGGGATGGGGGCGATGGCGTTGCTGGATCGCGACGGAGTGTATGGGGCGCCGCGATTTTATCTGGCGGCGAAGAAAAGTTCAGTGCGCGCGCATATTGGGGCGGAAGTGACGTCCGCGGAGGGGTGGCGTTTTCCTTTGCTGGTGGAAGCGCGCGCGGGCTACCAAAATCTTTGCCGCCTGATTACGCGCATGAAATTGCGGGCAAGCAAGGGCGAAGGGCATGTGTCGGACGAAGAAGTGGGCGAAAAAGCTGCGGGGCTGATATGCCTGACGGGAGGGAAGGAAGGGCCGTTGGCGTATGCGCTCGCGAAGGGCGGAGTGGAAAGCGGAACGGCGTGCGTGCGGCAACTTTGCGAACTTTTTGGGCGCGAAAATGTGTATGTGGAATTGCAGCGGCATTTTGACCGTGCGGAGGAAGCGCGCAATCACGCGGCGGTGGACATCGCGCGGAAATTGCATCTGCCGCTGTTGGCGACGAATGGCATCTGCTACGCGGTGCCGGAACGGCGCGAAGTGCTGGACGTGTTTACCTGCCTGCGTCATCACCGCACGCTCGAAACCGCCGGGCGGTTGCTGGGGCGCAATTCCGAACGTTATTTGAAATCGCCGGAGGAGATGGCGCGTTTATTCGCGGATCTTCCCGAGGCCATCGCCAATACACAGCTGGTTTCCGCGCGCCTGCAATTCGATTTGAAGGATCTGGGATACGAGTTCCCGAAATATCCGGTGCCAGATGGCAAATCCCAGGCACATTTTCTGCGCGAGCGCGCGCTGGAAGGAATGATTCACCGCTACGGGTTTCAAAACGAAAAAGCGCGCGCGCAGATTGAAAAAGAATTGAGAATGATCGAGCGACTGGGGCTGGAAGGTTATTTTCTGATCGTCTGGGACATCATTCGTTTTTGCCGCGAGCGCAATATTCTGGTGCAGGGAAGGGGTTCGGCGGCGAACAGCGCGGTGTGCTACGCGTTGCGGATTACGGCGGTGGATCCGGTGGGAATGGATTTGCTGTTCGAGCGATTTCTTTCTGAAGAGCGCGGCGAGTGGCCGGACATTGACCTCGATCTTCCTAGTGGTGATCAGCGCGAGAGCGCAATTCAGTACGTGTACGAGCGCTACGGAAAATTGGGCGCGGCGATGACCGCGAACGTGATCACGTATCGCGGGAAATCGGCGGCGCGGGAAATCGGCAAAGCGCTTTCGTTTAATTCCGAAACGCTGGACCGCTTGACGAGTCTGGTGAGCGCCTGGGAATACAAAAGCGAGAACGACACGCTGGCGCGGCATTTCAAGGATGCGGGGCTGGATTTGCGGCATCCGCAGATTCGCAAATTTCTGGAACTGTGCGTGCAGTTTCAGGATCTGCCGCGGCACCTGGGCCAGCATTCCGGAGGGATGGTGATTTGCCAGGGCCAATTGGATTCGGTGGTGCCTCTGGAGCCGGCGACGATGCCCGGGCGCGTGGTGGTGCAGTGGGACAAGGAAGATTGCGCGGACATGGGCATCGTGAAAGTGGATTTGCTGGGACTCGGGATGATGGCGGTGCTGGAAGAATCGCTGGAAATTATTCGCGACAATTACGGCGAAGAAATCGATTTGGGGCGCTTGCCGTCGGACGATCCGATGGTTTACGAAACGCTGCGCAAGGCGGACACCGTGGGTATGTTCCAGATTGAAAGCCGCGCGCAGATGTCCTGCCTGCCGCGGCTGCGGCCGGTGCGTTTTTACGACATTGTGGTGCAGGTGGCGATCATCCGGCCAGGGCCGATTGTGGGGAAGATGGTGAACCCGTATTTGAAGCGGCGGCAGGCGCGCGAGCCGGCGACTTGCCTACACCCATCACTCGAGCCGGTCTTGGCGCGGACGTTGGGCGTGCCGCTTTTTCAGGAGCAGCTGCTGCGCATGGCGATGATCGCGGCGGGATTTACGGGAGGCGAAGCGGAAGAATTGCGCCGCGCGATGGGTTTCAAGCGTTCCGAGAAGCGCATGAAGGATATCGAGCAGAAGCTGCGGCGCGGGATGGAGAGAAAGGGGATCGCGGGCGAGGTGCAGGATACGATTGTGCAGTCCATCACTTCTTTTGCTCTGTACGGATTCCCGGAATCGCACGCGGCGAGTTTTGCTTTGCTCGCGTATGCCAGCGCGTATCTGAAATGTCATTATCTGGCCGCTTTCACCGCGGCCATGCTGAACAATCAGCCGATGGGATTTTATTCACCGGCCACGCTGGTGAAGGATGCGCAGCGGCATGGATTGCGAATCCGGCCGATCGATGTGACGTGTTCAGATTGGTTGTGCAAGCTGGAAAAGCAGGGTGAGGAGTTGAGCGTGCGGCTGGGGATGCGTTACGTGCGGGCATTGCGCGCTGAGATTGGGGAGGAAATCGTGCGCGAACGGAATGCGCGCGCATTCGCTTCGCTGGATGATTTGAAATTGCGCCTTCCAGCGATACGCAAAGCGGAGCTGACGGCGCTGGCGGAAATTGGCGCGTTGAATTTCATCGCGGGCGCGTGCGGAGGGCATCGGAGAGACGCTTTGTGGCAAGTGGAGCGCGCGGCGCGCAGAGCTGGACCATTGCTGGAAAAATGCGAGCAGACGGATCGCGCCGCGAGCATCGAGCAGGATGCAGGCCAGCCCACAACAATCGTGAACTCGCCGCTGCTGCCGATGACGCCGGAAGAACGGCTAGTGGCCGATTTTCGCGGGACAGGGATGACCGTAGGCCCGCATCCGATGAAATATCATCGCGCGAGCATGAAACGGCAGGGAGTTCTGACGGCCAGCGAACTCAATCGTTTGCCTGACGGAACGCATGTGCGGGTGGCCGGCGGGGTGATCGCGCGGCAGAGGCCGGGCACCGCGAAAGGTTTTGTGTTCCTCAGTATCGAGGATGAAACGGGAATAGCGAACGCGATTGTGACGCCGCGTGTATTTGAAGAGCACCACGTTACGATCGTGCATCAGCAATTTCTGCTGATTGAAGGGCAGCTACAGCATCAGCAGGGCGTGGTTTCGGTGAAAGTGGAGAGCGTTCAGCCTTTGTCCATCACGCGGGCAGAAACCACGTCGCACGATTTTCACTGATGACTGGGAAGTAGCTGCGAAAACTTCAGCCGCGAAAGCAAAGGGAACTCGAGCCGCTAAAGCCACTCGGATTCTGCGCGGTTTATATCGTGGCTAAAGCCACGACCAAGCAGGATTCCCGAGTTCTAACACAAACTCTCAAACTATATAGGCGGTGAGTGAACGGCGGGACCGGAGCCCCGCCGTTCCGGGCCAGTCAGGTTTGCGAATGATGTTAGGCGCCGGCAGCGCTCTTGCGCATGGGAATGGGCGTGGTATCGGTGCGTTGCAGAGCAGGAGCTTCCGCTTCAGCGCGCGTTTTTAGTTGTTCTTCGGCTGCCAGCCAATCGGACAGATCATGGCCGGGTTCGCCGCCGCGTTCCAGAAAGATTTGGTAAGCGAGAATTTCAATTTCCGCCTGCGACGGGACTTTCTTTGCTGCGTCAGACATGGTGTGAACCTCCTCAAGACCGCATTATACGCCTGCTAAAAAACAACGGCGTACAGAGAAAAAGGCAGTCCCAGGGCGTGCGCCCGTTACCTGGATTTTCGCGGCGTTGCACTGGACTTCGACGGTTTGCGACGAGTTGGCTTGCGACGAGCGAACTTACGATTGATCGCTTTGTGTACGGGGCAGCGAACGCTGCGCGAAAGCTGGATTTCGCGCTCGATGGCATGAATCGCGTTGTCGGCGATGTCAATAAATTGCACGCCAACGCCGACTCCGGGAAGAGTGTAACGGACCTCGCCGCGCGCCTGCACTTCCAAGCCAGAAAGCGCGAGACAGAAGCTCAGGTTCAGCACGGCGCCTTCGGCATATTTCCGGCCGGTATTGACGAACATTCCGGTGGTGCTGACGTCCGGCACGCGCGAGATGATGCGCTCCTCGATGCCTTCGTATTGCAGAGCGATTTCCCGGATGCTGTGGATGCGGGGAGCCAGGCGCGCGGTGTCCCAATCCTTTTTTATCTTGGCGGAGCTCATTCGTTCACCACTCCTTGTGGAACCAACGCGAGGCGCTTGGGTTTCACCGTTTTGGCGGAGGTTCTCTTTTTCCCGCAGTGCGGACAGAATAGAAAGGCGGCGGAAAGTTCGCGCGCGCAGGAAACGCAATGCACGCTCGTGACGGATGCGAAGGGAACCACGCGCTGCACTTCTTCGAGAGTGGTAAGTCCGTCGCGAACGTGCTCCAGGGCGTATTCCTGCATCAGCTTCATGCCGCTCTGCCGCGCGAGCGTGCGGATTTCGTCGCTGTTACCGCCTTCGCGGATGGAGGCACGGATGGGTTCGTCCAGCGCGAGCATTTCGTAAATTCCGATACGGCCCTTGAAGCCGGTGAGGTCGCAAATCTCGCAGCCGTTGGGCGCGTTATGGAACGCCGAAGGATCGGCGATTCCTGCTTGCACGAGCTGCGAGGCGTACTCAGGCGTTGTGGGAGTGGACGTTGAACAAACGCAGAGACGGCGGATCAGCCTTTGCGCGATGATGGCGGTGAGCGAAGTGGCAATTTGAAACCCGGGGACGCCCAGATCCAGCAGGCGCGTGACGGCCGAGACGCTGTCGTTGGTATGCAAGGTGGAAAGTACCAAGTGGCCGGTCTGCGCAGCTTTCAATGCAATTTCAGCGGTTTCTTTGTCGCGGATTTCACCGATCATGATGACGTTGGGATCCTGCCGCAAAATGGAGCGCAGACAAGACGCGAAGGTCAAACCGGCTTTGGTATTTACCTGTACCTGATTTAATCCGGCCACCGCGTATTCCACCGGATCCTCCACTGTGATGATGTTAATCGAAGGCCTGCGAATCAGGAGCAGCGAGGAGTACAGCGTGGTGCTCTTGCCTGACCCGGTCGGGCCGGTGACGAGAATCATGCCTTGCGGCAGGCGCAACATCGGGCGCAGGCGCTCTTCGATCCACATGGGAAAGCCGAGCTTGGCCAAATCCTGCAGCGGAGCGTCACCTTCGAGCAAGCGCATCACAACTTTTTCGCCATATTGCGTGGGCAGCGTGGAAACGCGGAGATCAATGCGGCGGCCGCCGATTTTCACCAGGAAACGGCCGTCCTGCGGAGCGCGGCGTTCGGCGATATCCATGTCCGAAAGGATTTTGATGCGCGAGGCTACGGAATTCTGCAAAGCTTTGGGAATGCGCTGGTATTCGCGCAACATTCCGTCCACGCGAAAACGGATGGCGGTATCGTCGGAATGCGGCTCGATGTGAATGTCACTCGCTCTGCGTTCGGCGGCGGCCTTGATCATGGAAGCGACGAGCATGACGGCGGGAGTGGTTCTGGATTTCTGCAGAAGCTCGGATTGCATTTCGCGCATGGCTTCTACGTTGCGTTCCTGCGAGCTGGAGGAGATGAACTCCATCTCCGTGTCCGCTGCCGCGAGCACAATTTCTTTCATGGAAACCAAGGACGCAGCTGCGCCGGCGGCTGCAGTGGCAACGGCGGCCGCGGCTTCCGATTCCGCTGACGCGTAATTTATCGTGATGGCCGCTTCGACTTCCGAGCGAAAGCCCATTCTTGGCGATATTTGCATGCCTGACTTGAAACGCAGCTCATCCAGAAAACGCAGATTCTGCGGCTCGGCCATCACCACCACCAGTTTGTTGCCAGCGGTTTCCAGCGGGAGAGCGCAGCAGCTACGAGCCATCGAGGGAGTGATCAGGCGCAAAGTTGCAGCGTCAACCTCGACGGAAGTGCAGTCGAAGTAGGGAATTCGAGAGACTTCGTCGAGCGCGGAAACCAAGTCCGGCTTGGACACAAGTCCGCGTTGCAGCAGAAACTCGCCGAGATGCACAAGCTTACCCTGCTGATCGCGAAGTGCTTTTTCCAGATTTTCGACGGAAATATGATCCCGTTCGCGGAGGATTTCTCCCAGCCGCTTCTTCTTCATGGCTCAGGCCCCTCGCAGAGCCCTACAAGCAGACACAATTCTGCAAACGATTGTGAGCGGAAGGGGTAAACTAGCTCTTTTATAACATAGGATCGTCCCTATTGGGGGCAGCTTCGTGATTGTTTCTGGGGCAATTTCCACGGTGGCGTGTTGCGGGTGAGCGGGCGAGCCAAATGCCGTGTGGAGTTTGCAGGTCAAGCAAACGAGGGCGCGTGCGATGTTTGATGCCGGATTGCCGAGGGAAGAAGGGGCGGAAAGTCTGACGCGGCGAGTGTTCCTGTTTGGAGCGGTGGCGGCAATTGTGGGTGCGGCGGTGTGGCGCTATGAGGAATCTCAGCGTTCGGCGGTGAAAGCTGCAGCGGACAACCGACCGGCGAACGTTTCGATCGTGGAATTTAGCAACGCTGGAGCGAGGCAAGGGCTGACGCAGGTTCCGAGGATTATCAAGACTGACGACGAGTGGAGGGTGCAACTGGGGCGCAGCGTTTTCGAGATTGCGCGAAAGGGCGACACGGAATTTGCGTTCAGCGGCGAATATTGGGATTGGGAGGAGAAGGGCTTGTTTCGCTGCGTGTGTTGCCAGACGGCGCTTTTCAGTTCAGCGGCGAAATTTAATTCGGGAACGGGCTGGCCCAGTTTCTACGAACCAATTGCCAAGGAAAACATCGCGACGCGCGAAGATCGCAGCTTTGGAATGACGCGCACCGAGGTTTCTTGCCGCCGGTGCGATGCGCATCTGGGGCATGTGTTTGAAGATGGGCCGCCGCCGACGGGGTTGCGCTACTGCATCAATTCCGCGTCGCTGACGTTCTTCAAGTTTTCCTGAAGCGCCGGCCAGTTCCGCGCTACTCCGTTGGGTGACTGATCAGTGTGTTCTGGCTCGCGACGCAGAGCCACGTGCCATTTTGCTTGACCCAGGTATCCGTAAATCTTCCGCGGCGTGAGATGGGCTTGCCTCGCACCGTACCTTTCTCGCGATACATCCCGGTGACGGTCGCGCAGTCGCCATAAACACGGACTTTTAGATCTTCGTAGACGAACTGGTCGCCCTCGGGGCTGGAACTCTTGACGCTGGCGAGGAACTGCGTCTTATCCATCACCGAGCCGTCGAATTCGGTGTAGACCAGCGTGCTGGCGAGAAGCTGATCGAGCGCGTGGGCGTCCTTGTGCTCCTCCGCCAGATTCCAGGCTTTTTCGAGCGAAAGGATGAACGCCTCGTCCGAGCTCATGCTGCTGTGTTCTTGCGCGCGCAGCGGGAGAGAAAAGGTGACGAGAGCGAGGCACATCAGTGAGGCGATTTTCATGTCGGACTCCGAAATGAACGGGCTATTCACGCCCTGATTGCCTTGCTTATCGCATTTCGCAGGCGGGGATTCAAGAGAGATGAACGCGTGGTGTTCGATGCGGGAGATAGCCGGACGCGCGATGATTTGCGGGGCGGCGCTCGGTCATCGATTCTGCGTTCTGGTCAGCGATTTGTGCCGTTTTGTTCGATGAAGGTTAGAGCATCCATCACCGTGCGGAAGCCGCCGCGCGAGCCGAGCATATTGGTTTCGGCTTTGGAATAGAGTGGGTGGCGGTGCGAAGAAAATGTCGCGGGGTTGAATGCGCCGCGGTTGGTGTGAAACACCCAGACATATTCGTGATGGCTCTTGTCCGCGTCCGTGGCGGAGATCACGGCGGTGTCAACCGTTGTGAGCGGAGTCCAGTCCGAAAATCCGTTTGCGTCGGTGTGGACGGCGTTAGGCATGGTGACGTTATAAAAGGCCACGTCATGCGTAAAGATGACGACGAAGTCCACTTGCGCGGGAGAGGGTGCGGGGCACACTCCGGGGAAAGCCTTGCGGCGATTCTGCGCTAGCCATTTGTATTGGTTCGCGGAAAGGCCGTAGGCGGAAAAATACTGTGTGCAGTTGGCGTCTACGCTGTTGAGCGCGGCTACTTCAGACTCTTCATCGCCGTCTGGATCTATGGGCCGCTTCGTGGGCGGCTTTGTGACGCTGATCGGCGCGCGCGGAGTGGTATCCGCGAGCGGCTGCAGACTTGCGGAAGTTTCGATGGTCATGCTGCTGGCGTTGTTTGAATCGTCGGGGGCCGGCGTCCGAGCGGAAACCGGTGCGTTGGCTAGGGTCGCGACCGGAGCGGGATTGCTGACGGTAACCGCTGCGGGAGCTTTTGCTCGGGCCGTCGCGACGGGCGCGGGAGCAGAGGCCGCGACAACCGGAGTTGCGCGGGGAGCCGTCACGGCTGCAACATTGACTGGCGCGGGTTGCGGCGCTGGAGCCGGTTGCGGCGGTCTGGATGGCGCGGCTGCCTTGTACGCGGCTGGCGTAGGTGCGGGTGCAGCAATGTCTTCTGCGACCACGGACGAACCTGCGCCGGAAGCAGGGCTGGAGGTTTTTCCGATCACCGCCGTCGCTGCAGGCGTTGGCTGCGGTTGAGCTGCAACAGTAGCCGGCGCGGCGGCCGTGGATGAAAGCGTGACCGTCGTTTGCGGCGGAGGCTGACTCGGCGCGATCGGTTTTACGACTGCGAGCGGCGCAGTGCTCGCGACCGCGACTGGAGCGCTGGAATGCGTGCTCGCGGGCGCTTCAACGGAATTGTCCGGAGCGCGCGCACCCCGACGGGCCGCGAAGGCGACGGCTGCGGATTCTACATCGTTCGGTTTCTCGACCGGCGCGGGGGGGAGCGCGGATTTCGGGAAAGCGGTGTCGAGCACATATCCTTCGGTTCCGTTCGCCGTTTCGATCTTCACGTAGTCTTTCACGCGCTCGACAATCTGCACCGGGTCGCCGCATTTGAGCTTGGCGGCCACGTTGAAATCGACCAAGGACTCGTAAACCCACACGCGATCTTCATTCGGCGCGCACTTTATATTTACGGTGCCGCCCGCTTTTGCGGACGGAACCGCGGCGATGGTCACAAGCGCGATGAAAATCCCAAGGGTGCGAGTCATTTTGCCTCCAAAACTTGCGGCTGCTTGCTTGGCCGGGCGCCGCGTGGCTTCGGCTTCGAGTGCCATCGAGAGGTAGCGCTCGCGCCAATGATGCGCGAACCAGCAGCACGCGGATGAGCATCGGATCTGGGCGGTATGCTGGTCTCGCGGGTTCGCGGAATCAGCAAGGAAGAGAGGTTGCACGGCATTCCCCAGGACGCACCGCTTTGGACATCGCCCAATCCTGCACTGCCAGTATGGGGACAAGCGAAACCCGGGGACAACTGACCATACGTCTAGAAATGGGGCAGGGTAGGACAGTTCACTTTTTCATCGCCCCCGAGTGCGGCGCTACAGGAAGTACGGGACGATCGGAGGCGAAGCAGAGGCGAACCACTTCGGCGCCTTGTTTAAAATGCTAAGGATGCGCTCCGCGAATTATTTTTTGTGGTGGCCGGCGCGGCGCTGTTTGTCGTAACGAGCCAGGGCGGCTTCGATCACGGGATAGGCAACCGCTGCGGGTAGGATTTCGTCCACTTCAACGATTTTGCCTTCGAGTTGTTTATAGTCCTGGAAAAATCTGCGGACCATCGCAAGCTTGTGGGGCGGCAGCTCGCTGGCTTCGTGATAGGAGTTGTACTCTGGGTCGGCGGTGGCGACGGCGATGATTTTGTGGTCGATTGTGCCCGAATCGATCATGGACATCAGGCCGATGGTGCGCGCGTGCATGATCGTCAGGGGAGTTACCGGCACCTGGCAGAGGACGAGGACGTCGAGCGGATCGTGATCTTCGGCGAGTGACTGGGGAATGAAGCCATAGTTCGCGGGATAGTACACGGCGGAGTACAACACGCGATCCATTTTGATGATGCCGCTGGCTTTGTCGAGCTCGTATTTGACGCTGGAACCCAGGGGAATCTCAATGATGGCTTGAAATTCACGAGGGATGTGTTCGCCGGGACTGAGGTCGTGCCACGGGTGCATCTGAATTCCTCCGAGAACAATTGTAGGCTAACTTGTGGTACGGCGAAGCGCTGAAATTACCTATTCGATTCGACCGGATGTGCGCGCAAGGCATGTGTCGCACCTACGGCGCTCGGAGTTTTTGTGCGAATTTTCCCAGGCCTTCCGGCCTGGGCTAACTTATGCCGCGCCTACGGCGCTGGTGTAAGGGATTTGAACGATTTTGCCAATAGGGAAGAGCCCGCCACCGATCTAAGGTTCGTGCGGGTTGGTGTGGGCTGCTGAATTCATTACGGGCGGATTGCGCCTGGAGATTGAGCAGCGGACACGGATGCCGTGCCCTTACCAACAAAAAATAGGCGCTGCGATTAGGGTTGGTGCGCGGCGCCGCATTGCGCGTCCACTTGGGTTTGTAGCGTGTCGTCGAGCGTTGCGCCGCGGCGGGATTTCGCCGAGCATACCTGGTAGACGGCCAATTGCAGCGCGCCGCGCAGGTCGGCTCCGTCGAGATTGGCGTCCTGCAGATTTGCGCCGTTCAACACTGTGCCGTTGAAATGCGCGCCGTGTAGGTCCGCGCCCTGCAAATCGGCGTCGATAAATATAGCGGTGCCGAGCTGAGCATTTTGCAGATGCGCGCCGCTGAGCTTGGTCGACCACAGATAGGCTTGCTGCAGGTCGGCGCTATCGAGATTCGCGCCTTCCAGATGCGCTTCGCGCAAATCCGCTTTTTCCAGATTGCCGCGCACGAGCGAAGCATTTTCAGCGTGCGCGCCATAGAAGCTGACGCCGTCGAGGCGTGCATCGAGCAATTCGGCGTTTGCCAGCGACGAATAGGAGAGATTCGCTCCGCGCAGATCCACGCGCGTGAGGTTTGCGCCGTCCAGTCCCGCGCGGTCGAGGTTGGCGTGATTCATTTGGGCGCGATCCAGCACCGCGTATTTCAAATTGGCTTGGCCTAGATCAGCGCCGCGCAAGTCTGCTTCGGACATGAACGCGCCCTGAAAATTCGCGCGGAACAGATGCGCGCCTGCCAGAAATACGCCGTAGGCCTGCGCGTAACGAAAATCCGTGCCGTTCAGGTGCGCGCCTCGCACTGCCTGGACCTGGTCATCGGCACCGGTCCAATCGGGCGGGCGCTGCGAGATGGACGCCTCGGTCAATTCGGCGTAAGGGTCGTAACCGACCATCCAGAGAACATTGGGCGCCCAGCGGCGAATACTTGCAGCTGCGAATTGCGGCGCGCGTCGTTGATCGTGAGGAACGCCGGCGATCGTGCCGATAGAGAAAAAAGAGAGCACCACAAAAAGTGCGATCAGGACGCTGGCGGGCTTCAGACGTTTCAGGCGAGCGAACGTGGGGCTCTCGGGTTTCCCTTGCTCGACCCAGCGTTCGGCGGGCCGGCCCGTGCTGGTGGTGCAATAGAGAGCCGCGCCGACGGCAATCAGAATCAGCGCTTCCTGCAGCACTGTGCCGTGCATTTCCTGCAGCGTCAGGTAACGCGCCCAGAAAAAAAGCAGAACGAGCGGGACAGTCCAATAGGCGAGTAGGACCGAGAGACTTTTCTCGATCATGCGCGTGGAGGGAGCATCGGGATTCATCCAGCGGAAGTGCGTGCGCAGCAGTCCGGTGATGATGCGTGGACCTTCTTGGCCGAGCACACGGCCGTCCGGAAACACGGCGGGCAGCTCAAGGACGGAGTCCCACACCCGCTGCAGGTTGTACAGAAACCAGAGATAAACCGCCAGTAGGGCGGCCGGAGCGATCAAGTAGATTTCGTCGGTGGGCGCGGCGGCAGCAGCAGCGGCGGAATGCAGATAGGGAATGATCGCGGAATCGGTGAGCAGCTGGACGTCTTTTGTTTTCCAGATGGTGAGGCAGGAGAGCAGGCTGACGACGAGCGTCGTGCCGAACAAGCGCGCCGCGGTAGTGGACGTACGCTTAAAATCCGCGAGGGCATTAAATTCCAAAATCGTGGCGGGCAGTGACGCCTCGTGAAGATTGGCCCCGGCCAGTTGGCGCGGCAACAATCCCATGGCGGATACCAGCGACGCGCCTTCCAGATTCGCGCCTTCCAGATTGACGCCGACCAGGCACGTCTCTTGCAGATTGGCGCGCACCAGGCACGTGTCGCGAAGATCGGCGAGCAGCAGGTCGGCAGACTTCAAATTCGCGTCCTGCAGATCCGCATGGCGCAGATTAACGCCGATCAGTTCGTGGTCCTCAAGCTGCGCCTTTCGCAGGTCTGCTTTGCCGCCGGTGGCGGCGTGGGAATCCAGCCATTCTTTATGATTGGCAAGCGTTTCCTCGAGCGCCCACTCGGCGGTATCGATTTTGGGTGCGTCTGGCGCGGCGTCGGCGGGCATGAGTTCGGAGCCCGGGACGACGTCTTTCTCCGGCTCGGTCAATGTTATTTGCACGATCGGGTCGGCGTCCGTGCTCGCGTCCACGCTCGTCTCCGTGCTCGCGTTCGCTTTGGTGATTGCGCTCGTGTCTGCGTTTGGGTTGGCGTCAGGGTTGGCGTCTGTGTTGGAGCTCAAGTCGGCAAGCGGTTCGGGCATGCGCGCGTAGGAAAGCGGCACCACCGGCGTTGCAGTTTCCGCGGACGGCTCGTCGAGAAGGAAATTCTTAATCAGGAAATCCTGCAGCACCGCTGCTTCGTTGACCACCGGCTCGGCCGATGGCGCGGCGATGGGCACTTGGGGGGTAGGGAATTGTGGCGGCACAAGATTCAGGTCCGAAGGCACCTCGGGCGGAGGTGTAAGCACCGCCGTCTTCTCCGCGCGAAAAACCGACTTGAAAAGAAACGCCATCGGATTAAACACGTCCCCCAAAGAATGAAACCGAGCTACGACGCAATAGCGGGAGCTAGTCCCGTGTGCGCGTTCATCATTTTAGATTATTTTCAGGCTCGCCAGGGAAGATGGTAGCGCGAACGTTTCCGAAATCATGCCTGTCCTTTGGTCCAAGAGCGGTACAGCTGACCGCGGGTGCTTGCGAGTTGCGGCAGTCCCCGCGCTGATTGCGAGCCCTGCGCCGAGGGGCAGCGGCTTGCGCAGTTGATGGCGTTCGCTCGAACTGCAGGCTGCGTGGCGGCAGTTTCCGCAGTATCCTTATATCAGCAGACATAAAGATGCTGGGTCACGGCGGCTGGGTCGCCGCCTGCATGGCTTGTCAGGGAGGGAACGTGGACGCCAAAGCGTCGCCCGCAGTGAAGGCGCAGACACGCATGGAATCAGACAGCATGGGGAAAATCGAAGTTCCGTGTGACCGCTATTACGGCGCGCAGACGGCGCGTTCACTGATTCATTTCGATATCGGGCGCGAGACGATGCCGCCGGAATTGATTCGCGCTTTTGGCGTGCTGAAGAAAGCAGCGGCGCTGGTGAATAAGGATTTGGGCAAGCTTTCGGCGGAGAAGGCGACGTTGATCGTACAGGCGGCGGATGAGGTGATCGAGGGAAGGCTCGACGAACATTTTCCATTGCACATCTGGCAGACCGGCAGCGGCACGCAAACGAACATGAACGCGAACGAAGTGATTTCGAATCGCGCGATTGAGATCGCGGGCGGCGTGCTGGGCAGCAAGAAGCCGATCCATCCCAACGACGACGTGAACATGTCGCAATCCTCGAACGATACGTTTCCCACGGCGATGCACATCGCGGCCGCGTCTCGCGTGGCCGAAGTGCTGATCCCCGCGGTGGAGAAGTTGCGCGATGCGCTGGCGGCGAAGGCCGGCGCTTTCGCGGATGTGGTGAAAATTGGGCGAACGCATTTGATGGATGCGACTCCGCTGACGGTGGGGCAAGAAATGTCCGGCTGGGTGAGCCAGCTGGATCGTGATATCGAACGGCTGCAGATGGTGTTGCCCGGGCTTTACGACCTGGCGATAGGCGGCACGGCAGTGGGCACGGGATTGAACGCGCATCCGGAATTCGCGGAGCGCGCGGCGCGGAAAATTTCCGAATTGACAGGCTTGCCGTTCGTTTCGCACCCCAATAAATTTGCGGCGCTATCGGCGCATGACGAAATCGTATTTGCGAGCGGCGCATTGAAAACGCTGGCCGCATCGCTGATGAAAATCGCGAACGACGTGCGCTGGCTGGCATCGGGCCCGCGCGCCGGCTTCGGAGAATTAATTCTGCCGGAAAATGAGCCGGGATCTTCGATCATGCCCGGGAAGGTGAATCCCACGCAGTCGGAAGCGATGACGATGGTGGCGGTGCAAGTCTTCGGCAACGATGCGGCGATCGGGTTTGCGGGCTCGCAGGGAAATTTCCAGCTAAATGTTTTCAAGCCCGTGATGATTCACAATTTTCTGAACTCGCTGCGCTTGCTGGCGGACGCGTGCCGGTCCTTTGTGGACCACTGTGTTCTGGGCATGGAACTGGATCTGGCAAGAATCGAGCAAAACGTGAAGAATTCGCTGATGCTGGTGACGGCATTGAGTCCGAAAATTGGATACGACAAGGCCGCGGAAATCGCGCATACCGCGCATCATCAACACACCAGCCTGCGTGCTGCGGCGCTGAAGCTCGGCTATCTGACGGAAAAGGAATTCGACGAGCTGGTGAAGCCGGAGAACATGACCCATCCGTGACGGGTACTGTGTTTTTCGCGCGTCGTGTGTTGATTGCGACCACGCGCCGTTTCATATTGGCACGGGCCGCAAGCGAACAATGGCGATTTCTGCCGCGGTGCCACCAAAAGTTTATTTCTTGGAATCATTTTGGTCGAAACGCGGATTTACTTTGACACTTTGCTCGATTTTCACTGAAGTTTTCTTCCCTACCTAAGTTTTCTTTTTAGGTTTACCCCCCTTCCTCTGGAGCAGTTATGCGTATGTTCGTCGCCGAGAACGACCTTGCCCTCGCGACGTTCCTGCACGATCGTTTCCGCGCCGAACATTACACCTTGGATCTGACGGGTGACGGCGAAGAGGTCCAGCGCTGGGTCGAGGAGCGCAACTACCACGTGGTGATCCTGGATCGGAACCTGGTGCGGGCGGAAGCCGCTGGAGTGGTGCAATTTGTCCGCAGCAAACGGCGGCAGATGCCCATCGTGGTGCTCTACAGCCGAAATCGTGCCGAAGAAGGCGTGCAATTTCTGGACGTGGGTGCGGACGATCTGGTGCTGAAGCCCTTCGCGTTTTCGGAGCTGTGCGCGCAAGTGCGCGGGTTGCTGCGCCGAGGCGGGCGATCGGCGGAAACGGTGCCGTGCATCGAGGACTTGGAATTGAATCGCGTGGAGCATTCGGTGAAGCGCGCGGGGCGGGCGATCGAGCTGACGCCCAAGGAATTTGGGCTGCTGGAGTATTTAATGCGCCATGCCGGACAGCACGTCAAGCGCGCGCAGATCATTGAGCACGTGTGGAATCTGTCGTTCGATGCGATGTTTGCATTTTTCGTCGTCCTGTATTCCTCGGCGCAAATTGACAAACGCAAGGCTGGCCAAGTGGCCGAGGCCATCCAGGCGGCTTTTCAGCAGACGGGCTTCTTCGACGCTTCCGGCTCCAAGTCGGCGCTCGCGAGCGCCCAACCCATCCCTGCTGGGGACGTGCAGATTATCGAAAGCGTTAAACGCCTGCAGAATCTGGGCCGCCTACTCACTTCGCCACAAGGCTCTTTCCCAGGCTCGGTGGATCGCGCCAAGATCGACGAATTGCAAGCAAGATTAGCGGACGCTCTGGCACTGCAAATCGACGATCGTATCGTTTCCGTAAAACCGAACCAGGAGGGCATCGTCGTAAGCCTGCGCGAAGCTGGATTTTTCTACAGCGCTTCCACCCAGCTCGGTCCGCAGACTCTCCCGTCGCTGGCTGCCATCGTGAAAATCATAGGTCCGGAAAAGGCGGATATCCGCATCGAGGGCCACACCGATGATGTTCCCATTCACAATGAAAAATACGATTCGAACTGGGAATTGTCCACCGCCCGCGCGACGGAAATCATCAAGCTGTTCATCACGAAATTCGCCGTCGCCCCCAATCGCCTCTCGGCCTCCGGTTGCGCCGAATATTATCCGACGGCTTCGAACGACACGGCCGAGGGCCGCGCCACGAATCGGCGCGTGGATCTCGTGATTCTGAATTCGATCTCGGACGCGGGTGTGCCCACGCCAACGGTCATCGCGCCCGATGCAGTCCCGTCAGCCACCGCGCCACCATAGTGCCAGGATACCCATCCGCACAAATGGCTGCTGTAGCTACAGCGGTCTAACCTCAATCTGCGGAGTTCATCGCGACACACAAGCTTGTGCAAGACACCCGTGCGCAAAACAGATGATGGAGCCGTTAGTTCGGTTGCGTGCTAACAGGCGGGGGAGAAGCAGGAGTGGCCGGAGCAGGCGTCGCGGCATTCGATGCAATTTCCTTCACCACTTGTGCGGCAAGCTTCTTGCTCACCGGACAGGAAGTGTCGTTGATGCGGCATTGCGCGAGAGTCAACGTGCAGCCGCAGTCGCAGCTCTCGGAATTCATTCGTTTCAGCGCTGCCTTCTTCTGCTCGGGATTCAGTCCGGTAAAATCAACGTCGGGCAGCTCAGTGGCGAGCGCCGCATTTTTCAAAAATATCTGTCCGGTATCTTCAAACGTTTCGACGGTCGCATCCACCGGCAATCCCAGTAGCAGCCGCACCTCGGCCTCATACAGCGCGTTTGAATAAAGCCCTTGGTGCTTTTGCACTACGTTGCCGTCCGGATTCACCACAAACAGCGTAGGCAGTGCCGCCACGCCGCCGTATTCCGCGACGATCGCGCGGTCGGCCATCACAATCGGATAGTTGATGCCGGCTTGCTTGGCGAACTGCTTCACGTCCGCCGGGTCGCCCTCGTCCACCGATACGCCGACAACCTGCAAACGATCCTTGTAACGATTCGCCAGATCAATCAACACGGGAATTTCAGCGCGGCAAGGCGGGCACCACGTGGCCCAGAAGTTTATGAATACGACTTTGCCTTTCCACGCAGCGGTCGATACGGGGTTGCCATCGAGATCCGTCACCAAAAACGCTGGCATGGGTTGCGGATGGCTCGCGAACCTTACGACGTGACTTTGCGGAGAAGTCGCTGCGGGTGCTGCTTTGCTTGCGGCCAGTACGTATGACGCGGAAGACGTTGACGGCGCCATCGCTTTCACGGCGCGCGGCTGCTCCGTACGACTCGCAGCTAACCCGATCGCCAACCCGGCGAGTCCAGCCACCAACGCGAGCACCAGAATAAACGATCTCTTCATTCGCCGCCCTGCACCCCACACTATTATGCGGCACACAGATTCACCGGGCAAGGCGGGATGCCGAGACCGTTGCGCAAAAAAAGGGAGGTGACGAAAAGGAGAATGGATTCAAACCGGGACGCATATTCCCAAATCGGCGCGGCTCCGCAAATTTCGTTTCAGACGCGAAAGTTAAGTGCTTGAAAATACGCTCGGTCCGATTCTCCCGCGCCCCCGTACTTGGGCACTCCACTTGCATTAGGCACGGCGTGGGTCGCGTTCCAACACGATCCGCATCGTCCAGCAAATGGGGAGGAAGGGGCCCACTTGCAGGACGGTATGGGTCGTTCCCACCTGCCTCTGAGAGGGAAGCTGGATGGATGACCCCATGATTCGGTCACGCCTAGGCCGGATCACCGGAACGCGACCTTTGGGGCCTCGGATCCCAAGCCGAGGCCCCTCTTTTTTTTCTGCACGCGCTTTCTTGCCGGTATCGCCCAGCCTCTCGCTTCAATTCCCAGCTCATTTCGTGATAGTTTCTGGCCATGAACACCTCACTCATTTTGTGCCTGGCCTTCGCGATGGGTGTGATTGCCGGTCTGCGCGCGTTCACCGCTCCTGCCGTCGTCTGCTGGGCCGCGCATCTGGGCTGGATCAATCTCCACGGTTCGCACCTGTCATTTCTGGGCTCGATCGTCACGGTCGTGATCGTCACCCTGCTCGCGATCTTCGAGTTGGTCAACGACAAACTGCCCAAAACGCCGAATCGCACAACTCCCGGCCCTCTGGGCTTTCGTATCCTAACCGGTGGGCTCAGCGGCGGGGCGCTGGCAATCGCAGGGGCTCAGGGCGTCGTGCTTGGCGTAATCCTCGGGACCGTAGGGGCCGTCGCGGGAACGTTCGGGGGCTACCAGGCGCGCCACCAGATCGTCACCGGTCTAAAAATAAAAGATATCGGTGTGGCGCTGGCGGAGGATTTGGTTGCAATCGGTGGCGCGCTGCTAATTGTTACTCGGTTCTAGCTTGCGCAGCACCGGAATTCTGGCCTGGCGCAGAACGTGCTCCACGACGTTTTCGCGCAACCGCGAAGCGTCGTAATCGATATGCAGGTAGTTGGTCTTTTCGTCGAGCCGAAAACCCTTCAGGCCGTAAGTATTCGCGAATGCACCCAGCGCGCGGAATTGCTCGGGCTTCAGCGGCCCCTGCAGTTCGTATGTAACAGTCATCTGTGTCATGGGCGTGATTATAACAGGTGGGGCGGGCGCTACGCGTTCACAACTTGATCCCTCGCAAGCGTAGCGCATTGGTGATCACCGAAACCGAACTGAACGTCATGGCCGCGCTCGCAAGAATCGGGCTCAGCAGCAATCCGAAAAATGGGTACAGCACCCCGGCAGCAATGGGCACTCCCAGCGAGTTGTAAGCAAACGCGAAGAAAAGATTCTGGCGGATATTGCGCATCGTCGCGCGGCTCAGAGTGCGCGCCCGCGCGAGGCCGCGCAGATCGCCTTGCAGCAGCGTGATTCCAGCGCTCTCAATCGCCACATCAGTGCCGGCGCCCATCGCGATGCCCACGTCGGCCTGCGACAACGCCGGCGCGTCGTTTACGCCGTCGCCCGCCATCGCCACGATGTGCCCCCCGGCTTGCAGTTTCTTCACGATTTCGTTTTTCTGCTCCGGCAGCACGCTCGCGAGAACTTTCTCGATGCCCAGCTTGCGCGCCACCACTTCAGCGGTCGCGCGACTGTCGCCGGTGAGCATCACGATGTGAATTCCGTCTCGATGCAGCTGCGCGATTGCTTGCGCGGTCGTTGATTTGATGGGATCCGCAACGGTGATCAATCCCGCCGCTTTCCCACCGACGGCGACGAACATCACCGTCTCGCCCGCGGCTTCCCGCTCTCGCGCTTTCTGTTCCAGCGCTTCCAGTGAAATTCCTAATTCGGTGAAGAGCGCGCGATTTCCGAGCGCTGCGATCTTCTCCCCCACGTTTGCCAGCACGCCCTTACCCGTGCGCGACTGGAAATCGCAGCTGTCGCCCGGCAGTATCCCGCGCTCTTTGGCGCGCGTCAGAACCGCAGCCGCTAGCGGATGTTCGCTCGCGCGTTCCAATGTCGCCGCAGTTCGCAATATCGCCGCTTCCTCGAATCCGGGCGCCGCGATTACGGCCACCACCTGCGGTCGGCCCTCGGTGAGAGTCCCGGTCTTGTCCACCACAACCGTGTCCACTTTTTCAAGCGTCTCCAGCGCCTCAGCATTCTTTATCAGAATGCCGGCCTGCGCCCCGCGCCCCGTGCCCACCATGATAGCCATCGGCGTCGCCAGCCCCAGTGCGCAGGGACACGCAATGATCAGCACCGCGACGGCGTTCAACAGGGCATGAGCCATGCGGGGCTGCGGCCCCACGACCGCCCAGACCACGAAAGTAAGCACAGCGATCAGCACCACCGCCGGAACAAAAAATCCCGCTACGCGATCGGCGAGCTTCTGCACTGGCGCGCGGCTCCGCTGCGCCTCGCTCACCATCCGCACAATCTGCGCGAGCAGCGTTTCCTTGCCAACTCGCTCCGTGCGCATCACAAAACTGCCCGTCCCGTTGATCGTTCCGCCGATCACTTTTTGCCCGGGATATTTCTCCACCGGAATCGGCTCGCCGGTCATCAGCGACTCGTCTACCGAACTTTCTCCGTCGGTCACGACCCCGTCCACCGGCACTTTTTCGCCCGGACGCACGCGCAGCATATCGCCCACCTGTATCTGCTCGAGCGGCACATCCAGCTCCGTGCCATCGGCGCGCACCAGCCGCGCGCTTTTCGGCGCAAGCCGGAGCAGCGAACGAATCGCAGCAGAGGTTCGGCTGCGCGCGCGCAATTCCAGGACTTGTCCCAGCAGCACCAAAGAAGTAATTGCCGCGGCAGCCTCGAAATAGACCGGCACTTCGCCCTTCGCGCCGCGCAATGTTGCGGGGAACAGCTGGGGGAAAAGCACCGCAACCAGGCTGTACAAGAATGCCGTGCCCGTACCCAGCGCGATCAGCGTGAACATATTTAGGCTGCGATTCACGAGGGACACCCAGCCGCGCTCGAAGAATGGCCAGCCGCCCCACAGCACCACAGGAGTCGCGAGCGCCAGCTCGATCCAACCCATGGCGGGCATCGTCAAGACGTGCTGCAGCGCCTGACCCGGAATCAGGTCGGACATCCCCAGCGCGAGCACCGGAATCGTCAGCGCGACGCTCGTCCAAAATCTGCGCGTCATCGAAACTAGTTCTGGATTCTCCGCTTCCTCCGCGATCAGCGTGCGCGGCTCGAGCGCCATGCCGCAGATCGGGCACGAACCAGGCCCCGGCCGCACTATTAGCGGATGCATCGGGCAGGTATATTCAACGCGCGTCGCGGGAGCGAGCGGCAGCGTCGGCTCGAGCGCCATCCCGCACTTCGGGCACGCCCCGGGATAATCCTCGCGTACTTCCGGGTCCATTGGGCAAACGTAGGCATTCGCCGGCGCGGGATGCACCGTGGGAATCGCTGTTCCGAGCATATTTTCGTGAGAGACCGCTAACGCAGGAATAGCAGCAGCGGTGTGCGCGCGTCTAAATTGCAGAAGCGTGCCCTGACCTTCCGTCGCCGTGGGTGCATCCGCACTTAAATATTTCGAAGGCTCCGCGCGAAATTTGTCGGCGCATCCGGCGCAGCAAAAATAATAAGTCTTGCCGGCGTACACCACCTGCGCGGCTGCTCGCGCCGCCTCCACCGTCATCGCGCAAACTGGGTCACGTTCCATCATTTCGCCTTTTCTTGTGCCGCCTCACGCCTCGCCGTGTCATCGCGCGTGCGTGTAAATCAGCTTCATCAATTCGTCGTAAGTGGCTTCCGCCTGCGCCGGATTTCCTTTGCGAATCGCCTGCGCGGCGCAATGTCGCAGATGGTTGCGCATCAATCCACGCCCCACGGCGCGCAAAGCCTCTTGCACCGAGGAAATCTGCACCATGATGTCGGGGCAGTAGCGGTCCTCTGCAACCATGCGCGCAAGCCCGCGCACCTGTCCCTCGATGCGCTTCAATCGTTTCAAATTTGCCGATTTGATTTCCGGGCTAACACCCGCGGCCTTGCGTGCGCCGCCGTGAACGTCGCAAGCGCAAGCTGCGGGGTGCGTTGCAGGCGTACCACGTCGCTTCATGCTCGTATACCCCCTGGGGGTATTATGCAGCGAACGGGCACAATCGTCAAGCGTGGCAGGATGTCGCTGGTTATTGCAGGGACGCCTCACCGGCGGGTACTACGCGGAACCGCGCTACTTCGCGTCCAGCAGCGAATCAATGTACACAGTCATCTCCGAACTGGTCCAATCCTGCGGCCCCACGATCTTGCGGTCGAGCTTTCCGTCACGCCCGATCACATACGTGTCCGGATACATGGAAGTGCCGTACTGCGCGGGAATCTGCTTCGAAGAATCGCGAAATGTCGGAAAGCGAATTTGATAAGTCTTCAGGAACTCGTCGTAAGCCTGCTGATCGTCGTCCTCGCTCACGCCCAGCACCATGCCACCGCGCGCAGCAATCCGCCTGTGCAGCTCATTCAACGACGGCGTCTCGTCAATGCACGGCGGGCACCACGTCGCCCAGAAATTCACCAACACAACTTTACCGCGCAGGTCAGAAAGCTTGCTGGGCCTGCCGTCCAGCAGGAACGAAAAATCCTTGGGCGTCGAACCGCGCAAACTCGGCTCGCCCTGGCGGTAATCCGGATGCGCAAATAGCACCAGCAGCCCGGCGATGAACGCGAGCACCAGCCCTGTATTCAGTTTCCGTTTCAGTCCTTTGTCCAAGCATCCTATAATAACGGTATCGGCGAATCGAATGCGAGCGATTTGCCAGACCTTGAATTGGACCGAATGCGCGACCGGAATCCGGAGGTTGCACCATGAACGCCGGAACCAAGACCGAAACGGCTACGAATGCGAACGTCCGGCAAGCCGTGCCCTTTTTCCGTGTGAAAAATATCGCCAATTCCATCCGCTATTACGTGGACGGCCTCGGCTTCCAGATGACCAACAAATGGATTGACGAAGGCGAGCTTCGCTGGTGCTGGCTTCAGCTGGGCGGCGGCGCGCTGATGCTGCAAGAAATTCGCACAGAGGGGCTGGACGCCTTGCTCGCCGCTGGGAAACTGGGCGAAGGCGTTTCGATTTGCTTTCAATGCCAGGACGCGCTGGAAATCTATCGCGAAGTCACCTCGCGCGGAATTCAAACCGCCGAGCCGTTCGTTGGCAACAACCTGTGGGTAGTGACTCTCGCGGACCCGGACGGATACAAAATCGAATTCGAAAGCCTCACCGACGTGCCGGAAGATACTAAGTTTTCGGAGTGGCAGTCAGCCCACGATCACTAGACCGCGGAGCGGCGTCGCCTCCTCGACCAGTCCGACAAAATTATGGTTTCCGCCATCATTCCGGCACGCAACGAAGAAGCCTCGATCGCCCGCGCGGTCGAATCCGTTGCGGCGCAGCCCGAAATTGTAGAAATCATAGTCGTGGACGATCAATCCACGGACCGCACTGGGGCGATCCTCGCCGAGCTTGCCACGCGCATCCCCAAATTGAAAATCCTGCATACACGTGCGCTGCCGCCTGGCTGGGTCGGCAAGAATTATGCCGTCGCCCTCGGCGCGGATGTCGCGCAAGGCGACTGGCTGCTTTTCACCGATGCCGATACCTGCCACGTGCCCGGCTCGGCGCGTCGCGCGCTCGCAGACGCCGTGGACCACAACGCGGTTCTGGTTTCCTACTCTCCGGAGCAGGAGCTAGGCTCGTTCGGGGAGCGCGCCCTCATCCCCTTCGTGTATTGCCGCCTCTCCGCGAAATTTTCCTTCGCGCGCGTCAATAACCCGAAGCTGCCGGACGCCGCCGCCAACGGCCAATTTCTGATGATCCTTCGCGACGTCTATCAAAAAGTCGGAGGCCACGCGGCCATTGCGGGAGAAGTCCTCGAAGACGTAGCTCTCGCCCGTCGCGTGAAGCAATCCGGCTACCAGATTTATTTCACCGCGCCGCTCGGGACCGTTAGCACGCGCATGTACCGCAGTTTCCCGGCGCTCTGGCAAGGCTGGACCAAGAATCTTTACCCGCTGATGGGCGGCACGACGAAGCAGGCGTGCGTGGAATTAATCGAAGTCTTTCCCGTCCTCGAGATTATCGTGCTGTGCGTGCTCTGGGTGCTGCTGCCCGGGGCGCATCGGCCACCCCTCTTGCTTTTAGCAGCTCTGCTGTTGCTCGCGCTATCGCGCCGGTGCGCGCGCTTCGGCCAGGCGCTTTACCGGAATCTGTACCCGATTTCATACATCAAACACTATGTCCCTGGGATGTGTCTTTATAGCGCCGCGCTCGTCGCGTCATGGTGGAATAATACGCGCGGTTCGGTGGTATGGAAGGGCCGGAGCTACCCGTCGGGCACTCAGCCCGTAGCGCAGAAGCCGTTGCCGCAAAGGACGCAATGATCCGCATCACACGCAAAGTCGAATTCTCGGCGTCGCACTTCTACAACAACCCGAATTTCTCGCTGGAGGAAAACCGCCGCGTCTTCGGAAAGTGCAATAATCCACATGGCCACGGGCACAACTACACCTTGGAAGTGACCATCGCGGGCGAACCAGACCCCGCCACCGGCATGGTGCTCGACCTGAAAGAACTAAAAGCCATTCTGCAGCGCGAAGTGATGGATCGAATGGACCACCGCCACCTGAACTACGAGGTGCCCGAACTCGCCGGCAAAATTCCCACTTGTGAGAACATCGCGACGGTGATCTGGCAGCTTCTTGAGCCGAAAATCACGCGCGGCAAACTCGATCGCGTTCGCCTCTACGAATCGCCCAGTCTTTTCGTCGATTGCACCGCCGCATCCTCTGACGGAGCAGGGAGGCGCGCATGAAACTCTCATTAACGCGACGCTACGATTTCGCCGCCTCGCATCGCCTGCACGCACCGCAATTGAGCGAGCAAGAAAACCAGCGCATCTATGGCAAATGCAATAATCCCTATGGCCACGGCCACAATTACACCCTGGATGTCACGGTCACTGGCCCGGTAGATCCTTCCACGGGGATGATCGCGAATCTGGGTGATCTCGACCCGTTCGTCGAACGCGAGGTGCTCGCAGCTTTCGACCACAAGAACCTGAACGAAGAAGTCGCCGAGTTCAAGGCTGTCGTGCCGACGACAGAAAATGTCTGCCGCGAAATCTTTCGCCTCCTGCAGAATTTTCCGGCAGCCCGCCTGGAACGCGTGCGCATCGAAGAAACCAGCAAGAATAGTTTCGAAATCGGAGTGGAAGACTTCGCGTGAGGAGCAAATCAGACATGAGTGAAACAGCCGAAATCATACTGCCAGACCCCGTCTCCGGAAAGATTGGCGAGCTCGTCCGCGAAATCCTCGTGCTACTGGGCGAAAATCCCGACCGCGAAGGACTCCGCCGCACGCCCGAACGTTTCGAGAAAGCACTGCGCTTCCTCACCAGCGGCTACCGCCAGGACCCGGACAAATTGCTGAACGGCGCGATGTTCAACGTTTGCTACGACGAAATGGTCGTCGTGAAAGACATCGAACTCTACAGCCTGTGCGAACACCACCTGCTGCCGTTCTTCGGCAAATGTCACGTGGCTTACATTCCTAAGAAAAAAGTAGTCGGCCTCAGCAAAGTCGCCCGCCTGGTGAATATGTACGCCCGCCGCCTGCAAATCCAGGAGCGCCTCACCAGTCAAATCGCCACGGCGATCCAGGAAAAACTCGATCCGGCGGGCGTCGGCGTCATCATCGAAGCCCGCCATCTCTGCATGGTAATGCGCGGCGTCGAGAAACAGAATTCCACGACTACAACCAGCGCGATGCTCGGCGACTTCCGCGAAAACAAACAGACCCGCGACGAGTTCCTCTCGCTGGTGAGTTCACCACGACCTTAACCGACCCGAGGCCTCCGGAAAGGCCAATGAAATTCGCACGCATCACATTCTTGGTCGCTGGAATGTACGGCCTGATCGTGCTCACTCCGGTCTATTTTCTGGAAGGACTGATCGGCAGGCAGACGCCCCCGCCCATCACCCACGTAGAATTTTTTTACGCGTTCACGGGCGCGGCACTCGCCTGGCAAGTCGTGTTCCTGATCATCGCGCGGGATCCCGCGCGTTACCGGCCGATGATGTTGGCGTCAGTGCTCGAAAAAATCTCTTACGGCATAGCCCTGATCGTCCTGCACCAACAGCATCGCATCGCCGCCTCATCTTTCGGAATCGGCATGGTGGACTGGGTCTGGGCCACGCTATTCGTGATCAGCTACGCGCGCACGCGAAGCGCTTAGCAGCGGACCGAAATCCGCGCATACTGCCGCGCACGCAATCCGCTGCGCGCCTTGCAGCGGCACGCCTCGAACGATCGCGCCGCCGGCTCGCCCTTCCGCCCCCGAAAATCCCTTTGTGCAGCAATCACTGTATGTTAGCATTTTGAAGTCGAAGAGAGACCAAGAGCATAGAGCAGGGCACGACGTTTCAGGAGGGGGTCGAGTTGAGCGCAGCCAAACTGGCATTAATCGAGCAGTTCCGGGTTCACACCAAAGACACAGGTTCACCGGAAGTGCAGATTGCTCTATTGAGCGAACGCATCAGCTATCTGACCACTCACCTTAAGTCCCACGCAAAGGATCATGCCTCACGCCGCGGATTGATCATGATGGTCAACAAGCGCCGCAGGCTGCTGGACTATCTGAATCGTCGCGACCCGGATCGGTATCGCGAGATTGTGGAACGACTTAGTTTGCGCAAGTAGCGCGGATTTCTTGAGCGGTCGTTCCGGCCGCGTTTTTATCCACCGCACAAACCATAATTTTCAGGCGACATGCGGGCCGCGCGGCGCGTTGTCGCTCGTCGCAAAATTTTCCGCTCTGTTTTCTTCTCTGCTTTCTCCCTTCGCGACATTTCCCGAGACTGAAATCTCGTATCTGAATCAAGCGTCCCCGGTGAACCGGGGCAAAAAGGATGTGCAGTGATGTTTGAACAAGTTAGTTTGGAAGTTGGCGGCCGTACCCTGACGTTCGAGACGGGCAAGATGGCCCGTCAAGCGCACGGCGCCGTCGTGGCGCGTTATGGCGATACAGTGGTGCTGGCAACGGCCTGCATGGATAGCAAAGCGGCCGAAAAAGATTTTCTCCCTCTCACCGTGGACTATCGCGAATACACCTACTCCGCGGGCAAAATTCCTGGCGGGTTTTTCAAGCGCGAAGGCCGCCCGTCGGAAAAGGAAATCCTCACCTCGCGCCTCATCGATCGCCCGCTGCGGCCGTTGTTCCCCGAAGGCTGGTCCAACGAGACGCAGATCGTTTCCATGGTGCTTTCCGCGGACAGCGAAAATGACCCGGACGTGATCGGCGTCACCGCCGCTTCTGCCGCTCTGTATATCTCGAAAATTCCATTCACCACTCCGATCGCGGCCGTACGGATCGGAATGCTCGAAGGCAAGCTCGTCGTGAATCCCACGGTTGCCGAGCAGAAGACCAGCACCATGAACATCGTCGTGGCCGGCTCCGATAAGGCCATCGTGATGGTGGAATCGGGCGCCCTGGAAGTCTCCGAAGACGCCGTCGCCGACGCGCTGGAATTCGCGCATGCGGAAATCCGCAAGATCGTCGCCGCCATTCGCGAATTGCATGACAAAGTAAAGACGCAGAAGGTTTCCTTCACGCCTCCGGCATTTGACGAGGCACTCTACAAGCAGCTCCAGCAGCAATACGGCGAGAAACTGCGCGACGCATCCGACACGGCGAAATACCCCAAGTCCGAAAGCTACAGCCGCATCGACGCGATCAAGACCGAAATCTACGCGACGATTCCTCCGGAAGACGTCGACAAGAAAAAGCTCGCCGCCCGCGCTTTCGAGCGCCTACGCGAATTCATCTTTCGGGACGATATGCTCACGCGCAAGCGGCGTCCGGATGCCCGCGCTTTCGACCAGGTTCGCGAAATCACCTGCGAGACGGGCGTTCTGCCGCGCGCTCACGGCTCCGCGCTTTTCACTCGCGGTGAAACGCAATCTCTTTCCACCGCCACGCTCGGCACCAAGGAAGACATGCAGCGCCAGGATCTTCTCTTCGAGAAAGATACCTTCAAGCACTTCATGCTGCATTACAACTTCCCGCCGTTCTCCGTCGGTGAAGTGAAATTCCTGCGTGGCCCAGGCCGCCGCGAAATCGGCCACGGTGCCCTCGCCGAACGCGCTCTGGCGAACCTGATGCCCTCGGACGCAGACTTCCCGTACGCCGTGCGCTGCGTTTCGGACATACTGGAGTCGAACGGCTCCTCCTCCATGGCCACAGTTTGCGGAGGCTCTCTCGCTTTGATGGACGCAGGCGTGCCGCTCAAGTCCGCTTGCGCGGGCATCGCCATGGGCTTGGTCGTTGAAGGCGATAAATACGCCATCCTTACGGACATCGCCGGCGCCGAAGATCATTACGGCGATATGGATTTCAAAGTTGCCGGCACACGGCAGGGAATTACCGCGCTACAAATGGATATCAAGGTCGCGGGCGTCAGCATCGCCATGATGCGCGAAGCCCTCGCCCAGGCCCGCAAAGCGCGGCTGCAAATTCTGGACATCATGGACAAGACGCTTTCGTCCGCGCGTCCGGAAATTTCTCTCTACGCCCCGCACCTCTTTATGCTGAATATTCCCACGGACAAAATTCGCGACCTGATCGGTCCGGGCGGCAAGAAAATCCGCGGAATTATCGAAGCTACCGGCGTGAAGATTGACGTGATGGACGATGGCAAAGTGCACGTCTTCGCATCCAGCGGAAAATCGGCCGAAGAAGCGCTGAAGATGATTCGTGACGTCACCGCCACCGCCGAAATTGGCAAGACCTATCTGGGCACCGTCGTGCGCATCGCGGAATTCGGCGCTTTTGTCGAAATTTTCCCCGGCACCGACGGCCTCTTGCACATCAGCGAAATCGCCGAAGCGCGCATCCGCGCCGTCCGCGACGAACTGAAAGAAGGCGATCAAATCCTAGTGAAGGTTCTGGCGATCGAAGGCAACAAGATCCGCCTAAGCCGCAAAGCCGTCCTGCGCGACAAACAGGCCGCCCCCAAAACCGAAGCCGCAACCTAACAAGTTAAGGGGGGAGTTTATTCACTGCGAGAGGGTGCCCCGCCCTTCGGTTTTCGAAGGGTGGGTTTTTTCTTTCACGCTTTTGAATTTGTAGCGGTCGCCTTCAGGCCGGCGCCGTTGACTCGCTTTAACGCACTTTTATTCTTCGCGCCCGCTAATCCGTTCGATATTCGCGCCCACATCCTGCAACTTCATCTCGATCATCTCGTACCCGCGGTCAATGTGATACACGCGGTCAATCCAGGTGGTGTTGTCCGCCACCAACCCCGCCAAAACCAAGCCCGCGCTAGCCCGCAAATCCGAAGCCGTAACCGGCGCCCCACTCAACGGCGTAGGCCCTGTCACCGCCGCCTCGTTACCATCAATCTGAATATTTGCCCCCATGCGCACCATTTCGCTCGCATGCATATAGCGATTCTCAAAAATAGTCTCGCGCACTCGCGACACTCCCTGCGCCTGCGTAGCCAACGCCATAAATTGCGCCTGCATATCCGTCGCGAAGCCGGGATACTCCTCGGTAGTCACGTCCGCCGCCACCAGCTTCTTCGCCGCCCGCACGTGCAATTTATGGTCGCCCTCGCACTTGATCTCCACACCGCAAGCCCGCAACTTCTCGATCACTGCCTTTAAATGCGCCGGCTCGCAATCGGTCAGCGACAATTCTCCGCCGGTGATCGCCCCAGCCACCAAAAACGTCCCTGTCTCAATCCTGTCCGGAATGATCGCGTGCGTCGCCCCATGTAATTTGTCCACGCCCTCCACGCGCAAGGTGGACGTGCCCACGCCCTCGATCTTCGCCCCCATCTTGATCAGCAATTCCGCCAGGTCCGTAACTTCCGGCTCCATCGCCGCATTCTCCAAGATGGTCTCGCCGTCGGCCAGCACCGCCGCCGTCAAAATATTTTCCGTCCCGGTCACCGTAATTTTCGGAAATCGCAAAGTTGTCCCGCGCAAGCGTTTTGCCCGCGCTTCCACGTATCCGTGCTCCACCTTTATTTCCGCGCCTAGCCGCTCCAGCGCCTGAATATGCAAATCAATCGGCCGCGCGCCAATCGCGCACCCACCCGGCAGCGAAACGCGCGCATAACCAAAACGCGCCACAAGCGGCCCCAACGTCAGCACCGAAGCACGCATCGTTTTCACCAGCTCGTACGGCGCCTCGCGCATGGACACCGTCTCCGCCTGAATAATAAATTCGCTAGGCGGCAAATCCGGGCTCTCGACGCGACAGCGCATATGCGCCAGCAACTTCGCCATGGTAATGATGTCGCGGACGTGCGGAATATTCTGCAGCGTCACAGTGTCAGCGGTCAGCAGAGCAGCGGCCATCGCCGGCAACGCCGCATTCTTTGCGCCGCTGATCCGCACCGTCCCTTGCAGTTTGCGTCCGCCCTGAATCTTGAACCGATCCATGATTATTTCCCCTGGCCTTTCGAAATAGCCCGCCTCTTCGGATGCAGCTCCAGCGCCATTCGTGCATTTCCGCCAGACCGGCGCAGCGATCTCCGCGCAGCCACGGCATTCGCCCCAGTCTTCAACATCACCAACGCCGCCGGCAAATCGTGTCCCGCCTGCCGCAGTGCGTGTTTCGCCGCAGACGCAGTCACTCCCGCAGCCTCCGTCAAAATGCGCGCGCCCCGTCGGTGCAACTTCTGATTTGTCAGCGCCACGTAGATCATCCAGTTCTCATAAACTCTGCCGAGCCGTACCATCGCCGTAGTGGAAAGCATGTTCAGCACCATCTTCTGCGCCGTTCCGGCCTTCATCCGCGTGGAGCCGGCAATCGCTTCCTGCCCGGTTTCCGGCGTGATGGCAATTCTTGCCATGCGCGCCAGCGGCGATCTAGGATTCGATGTCACCGCCACCGTCACGCACCCTCGCCTTTTGGCCCATTCCACGCCGCCCAGTACGTACCGCGTCGTTCCGCTAGCGGCGATGCCCACAACTACGTCTCGCCCAGTAACCCCGGCCTTGGCCAAATCTCTCGCACCATTTGACGCAGAATCCTCCGCGCCCTCCACCGCCCCGCGCAGCGCCTTCGCGCCACCTGCAATCAGCGCCTGCACCATCTTTGGCCGCGTGCCAAATGTCGGCGGGCATTCGGCCGCATCCAGCACCGCCAGCCGCCCGCTCGTTCCTGCACCGATATAGACAAGCCGACCGCCGCGACGAAAACTCTTCACAATCGCATCCACAGCCTGCGCAATCTGCGGCAGCACGCGCTGCACCGCCAGCGCCACGCGCTGATCCTCATGGTTCAGCACGCGCAAAATCTCAATCGTGGACTTGGTGTCCAGCCCGCGCGTCCGCGGGTTGCGCTGTTCCGTTCTGGTTGGTGTCACCGCGCCCTCAGCCGCTCATCGGCCTGCAAACCGCCTTCCATTAATTATACCGATAGGCGAGTACCAGTATGGGGCTTGTAATGAATTCCGGCAGCCTATGTGACGAGGGAGTTATCGAGTGGTAGTGGAAGCGTTCGCGACGCCCAGGGCTTGCAGGATTGCATCATGGATAGCGGGCCGCACCTGGCGAATCTTCTCGTTGGTGCGCGTGGGGTTCACGCGATTGGTCAGCAGCACCACAAAAAGGTCGCGTTCCGGGTCAATCCACAGCGATGTCCCGGTGAATCCAGTGTGCCCGTAGCTGCCCGGCGAGAAATAATGCCCGGCGGAGGATGTTGGCGGCGTCGGCACGTCCCACCCGAGCGTCCTGGCCGAATCGCCCACGGTCTGCCGCGCCGTAAATTCCTGAATCGTCGAGCGCGCCAGCAAACGATGATGCGCGTAAATGCCGCCGTTCAGCAGCATCTGCGCGAACGCCGCCAAATCCCCGGCAGTGCCAAACAATCCGGCATTTCCCGACACGCCGCCCAGCGCGAACGCATTCTCGTCGTGCACTTCGCCGCGCAGCAACCGCTTGCGGAAATCCGAATCCATTTCCGTTGGCGCGATTCGCGCGCGCAACGAAGCAGGCGGGCTATACATCGTATCGCTCATGCCCAGCGGCGCGAAGATGTGCCCCTTCGCGAATTGCGCCAAAGTATCTCCGGTCAACCGCTCGATAATTTCCCCCAGCAGGATAAATCCCAGGTCGGAATACTCCACCTGCGCGCCGGGTTCGTGCACCAGCGGCTCCGCCAATACTTTGGCCAGCACTGCGTCGTGACCCTTGGCGTCCTTGTAAAAATCGCGATGCGCCGGCAATCCCGAATCGTGCAGCATCAACATCCGCACCGTAATGCGCGCGCGCCACGAAGAATTCGGATCTGATTGTGCGGCGGCGGAAAACTCCGGCAAATAACGCTCCACCGGCGCATCCAGGTCCAGCCGTTTCTGCTGTACGAGCATCATCGCCGACGTGGTCGTCGCGATCACCTTCGTCAGCGACGCCAGGTCGTAAATCGTGTTCTCGGTCACCTTCGGCGCTTTCGCGTCGCGCGTCGCCGATCCAAACGGATACATCGCCAACTGCTCGTGGTAGCCCACCGCCAGCACGCCGCCAGGAAAAGCCCCCGCCGTCACAAAGCCATCGAGCAATCCGAACACGGGATGCAGCTGGTCTTCCATCTGCGCAGGCGCCGGCTGCAAAGTCATCGGATCCACCGCCACGCGCAAACCATCCCCCCGCTGCACTGTTCCCGGCACAGTCACCGGAATCTGACCTTCGACCGCGACCTGCCCAAAAAGAGCGCGCACAGCCGCCACCTGCGATACTGAATTCGTCGAAAATTCAGCAAGCCAAGTCCCCACGCCCGGAAATCCCTCAATCAAATACGGGCTGCCAAACGCAATCACCGCAGTCGGCTTCCCAGCCGCAATCATCTGATTCACGAATGCGCGCTGCTCATCCGGCAACCCGACATTCCCCTTACGATCTGCAACCCGCACAAAGAGCGCCGCAATCGCCACGTCATAACTATCAGCTGGCGGTAATTTCAGTGTCGAGACGTTCGCAAACTGCATGTCCGCGCGCAACGCCTTCAGCGAATCTACGCGCCAGCGAATTTCCGGCTCGATCGTCTCCCCCGGATAAGGATCCGCATCCGCCGAAAGCGAAACCAGCAGCACGCGCAAAGGTTTCGTCGCGTCCAGCGGCAGCAAATGCGCCGTATCGCGCAACAAAGTAACGCCGCGGTCCGCGATACTCTGCGCCTGCGCTGCAAATTCCGGCCGCGCGAACTTCGCGTCCAAATGCTCGATATCAGCCAACCGATTGCGATCCAGCCCCAACCGCGACTTCGCCTGCAAAATCCGCCGCACCGACTCATCGACGCGCTTCTCAGTGATTCGCCCGGAGCGCACCGCCCCCTCCAGTCCCGCCATCGCCGCGTCCGGCACCGGCGGCATCAGAAGGACGTCCGCGCCCGCTTCCACCGCCCGCACAGCCGCTTCGCCCGGCGGATAGCGCGACGTCACACCGCCCATGTCCATCGCGTCCGTAACCACTAGCCCCTTATATTTCAATTCGTCGCGCAGCAATCCGGTCAAAATCTTCCGCGAAGTCGTCGCCGGCACGCTCGCATCCGGCTCAAACGCCGGCACCGCCAGGTGCCCCGGCATCACCGATCCCACGTTCGCGCTTATCGCCGCGCGAAACGGCACCAGCTCCGTCGCCTCCAGCGCCTTGCGGTCTCCCGGGACGGTCGGCAGCGCTAGATGCGAATCCACGCTCACGTCGCCATGCCCCGGAAAATGTTTCGCCGTCGCGAGCCCGCCGTTGTCTTCAATGCCGCGAATTTCCTGCGCCACAAATTCGCCCACGCTCTTGGGGTTTTCGCCAAACGAACGAATGTTGATGATTGGGTTGTCCGGATTGTTGTTCACGTCGGCGTCCGGCGCGAAGATCCAGTGCACCCCCGCCGCGCGCGATTCCAGCGCGATTACTTTGCCAATCGTGTAAGCCAGATTCGGGTCGTTAGTCGCGCCTACCGCCATCGCTGATGGAAACGACGTACCTTCATCCAGCCGCATTCCTGTGCCGCTCTCAAAATCCGCGCCAATCAACAGCGGCACTTTCGCGCGCCGCTGCATCTCATTCGTCAGCTCCGCCGTGGGATAAACCTGGCTGCGCTCGATGCCCAGCGGCCCGCGCGTCGTGCCCACGATAAATCCGCCCACATGATTTTCTTCCACCTCATGCACCAGATTCTTGTAGTCCGCGCTCTCGGCCGAAGTAAACACGCCAAAGTAGTAGGGCATCAGCATCTGCCCCAACTTTTCACGCAAAGTCATTTTCTTCAGCGTGGATTCCACCCATGCAGAATTCGCGCCACCAACAGCGGCGGCGTTTCCGGCTGAGCTTCGTGCTTTGGTTGCGGAGGTTTTTTGCGAACGGGCGTAGGCTGTCATCAGTAGGAGCAGGAGGAGCGCGAAAATTCCGAGTTTACGCATTGCACCCATTCGGAACGTTCCAGGTTGACGCTCGCATCCCGCGGCTGTATATAACACACGGTAGCATGCCGCACAACGAATCCTCCCCCGTCATGTTTCGTATCGGTTTCGTAGTGATTTGGCTCGCATTCGCCGCCATCACCGGTATCGGCACAGTTGCGACCCGCGCAACGCACAGCGATTCGTCGCCAGCAACGCTCCCGCAGTCGCCCGACCACACGAAAACGGGCGTTGACGTGCTCGAAGAGCAAAATTTCGCGCCACTGCGCGGCAAACGCATCGGCCTGATCACCAATCAAACAGGGGTGGACTCGCAGGGCCGCCGCACGATTGACGTCCTTGCCCACGCGGACAATGTAAAACTTGTCGCGCTCTTCAGCCCCGAGCACGGCATCGCCGGCCAACTCGACGCCAAAGTCGGAAACACCACCGATGCCGCCACAGGCCTGCAACTCTTCAGCCTCTACGGCGACACGCGCCGCCCCACCGACGAAATGTTGCAGGGTCTCGACGCCCTGGTCTTCGACCTACAAGGCGCCGGCGTCCGCTTCTACACTTTCATCACTACCATGGGCTACTGCATGGAAGCCGCCGCAAAACACAAAATCCCGTTCTTCGTTCTCGATCGTCCCGACCCGCTAGGCGGCGAAAAAATCCAGGGCCCGATGCTCGATCCCTCGCGCATCTCCTTCGTCGGATATTTCCGCTTGCCCGTCGTCTATGCCATGACGCTGGGCGAGTTAGCTCAAATGTTCAACGTCGAAAATAAAATGGGCCTCGACCTGGATGTAATCGCCATGAAGAATTGGCGTCGCAGCCAGACCTTCGACCAAACCGGCCTCACCTGGATTCCCCCCTCGCCCAATCTGCACACGCTCAACGAAGCGTTCCTCTACCCCGGAATCGAAATCCTGCAGGCCGCTGGAATTTCCGTTGGCCGGGGCACCGACGCCCCGTTCGAACACCTGGGCGCGCCCTGGATCCACTCCGATGTTTTGCTGAATTCACTGACCATGAGGCAAATTCCCGGCGTGAGTTTTACCGCTACCACTTTTACTCCGAGCGACGGCCTCTACAAAAGCGAAGCCTGCGCCGGCGTCAAACTCGCAATCACGGATCGTAATGCGTTCGACTCCATCCGCACCGGCCTCGAAATCGCCGACGCGTTACACCGTCTCTATCCTGAGCGCTTTGAGGTTACCAAGCTGATGGATTTGCTCGCCTCGCAAACCACGGTGGACGCCCTCATAGCGTACCAGGCCCCTAGCGGCATCATCGCGAGCTGGGATGGCGACCTCGCGGAATTCCGTGCGCTCCGCGCAAAATATCTCCTCTACAAATAAGCGCCGAAAAATGTTCGCGCGCTACCGCGAGCCGCGCTCCTGTGCGATACCATATCTCTATGCGAATCGTCTCCCTGCTTCCCTCGGCGACCGAAATTCTCTACGCGCTCGGCGTCGGCGACCAAGTCGTCGGCATCACGCACGAGTGCGATTTTCCGCCCGAAGCTGCCGGCAAACCCGTGCTGATCAAGCCGCGCGTGGATCCAACCGCCGCGCCAGCTGAAATCGATCGCCAGGTCAGCGAACTGGTCGCGCGCGGCGAGAGCATCTACGCGGTTGACGCCGACCTGCTCGAGTCTCTCGCGCCCGACCTAATCGTCACACAGGATCTCTGCCACGTCTGCGCCGCATCACCCGACGATCTCGCTGCGGCGCTCGCCCGCTTTCCGCGCCCGCACCGCGTGCTGACCCTCACTCCTCACTCTCTCCATGACGTCTGGCAGGACATCATCCGCGCAGGCGAAGCAACAAACACACTCCCGCGCGCCGAAGCTCTAGCCGCCAAACTGAAAGCAAGAGTGCAAGCCGTCGCGTCAAGCACGGCTTCAGCCGAGGCGTCCGCCATGGCCCGCCCCGCCGGACGAGCCGGTGTCCGCCCACGCGTAGCCTGTCTCGAGTGGCTCGACCCGTTTTACGTAGGCGGACACTGGGTCCCAGAGATGGTGGCAATTGCGGGCGGTGAAGACGCACTCGGCCGGGCAGGGCACCCATCATTTAAAGTGTCAGCAGACGACGTCGCGGAATCCAACGCGGAGGTGATCGTAGTAATGCTCTGCGGCTACGACGCCAAGCGCAACGCAAAAGAATTTCAAGCCACGAGAATTCCGCCCGACTGGGAAAATCTCCCAGCCATCCGCAATCGCCGCATATTCGCCGTCGATGCCAACAGCTACTTCTCGCGCCCCGGTCCGCGGTTGGCGAATGGCGTCGAGCTTCTAGCGCAACTGCTCATTCCACAAGGCTCGCACCCGCATTCGCTCGAAACCGCATACGTAAGACTTTGAGAAATGGAGCTAATCCGCGGTCACTACACTTCGATCTCGCCACGCCCGGTAAAACAATAGCCCCGATAGCATCAGCGCCAATCCAATCGACGACCGCACCGGCCGCTCAATCCAAATATTCACGGTAAGCGCCAAAGCCCCCAAAACAAACAACGCCGGCACCACCGGATAACCCCACGTGCGATAAGGGCGCCGAAGCCCAGGAGAAATCCGCCGCAGCCGAAACATCGCCACCACCGACAGCGCATAGAAAATCCAAGCCGCAAACACAAAAAGGGAAGTCAACTCCTCGAACGTCCCAGTCAGCGCCATCAAACTCGCCAAAGTCCCCTGAAAAATCAACGCCCCGCCCGGCGTCCGAAATTTCGGATGCACAATCCCGGTAACGCGAAAAAATAATCCATCACGCGACATCGCATAAGGCACGCGCGCGCCACTCAAGAGCGACGAATTCAGTGTCCCCAGCGCCGCAATCACCATCGCAATCGTGATCCAACCCGCCGCCCCGCGCCCCGCGAAGCTCGCAACCACATCCGAAGCCACGTGCGACGAACTGGCGACGCTAGCAAACGGCAACGCATAGAAACAAACCGCGCTAAATAACAAATAAATGCCACCCACCAAAATCGTCCCACCAATCAACGCCAAAGGAATGTTGCGCTGCGGCTGCTCCACCTCCGAACCCACGCGATTCAAATCCTCCCACCCGTCATAAGCCCACAACGCAGCCGCGAGCGCCGCAAAAAACCTGCCCATCGTGCCAAGGCCAGATCCAACCGGCCAAAAGGGATGAAAATGCTCCATGCTTCCATGCCCAAACCAAAATCCCGCCGCCACAATCGCCAGAACCGAAGCAATCTTCAAAATCGTCAACGCGACCTGCACTCGCCCGCCCAATCGCACGCCCAAATAATTGATGAAAGTAAAAAGCGCGATCGCCCCGACCGCCAGAGGCTGCGCCCAAGTAAATACGAAATCATAAGGCTTGCCGGAGAAAGGACTGGCGAGATGCCAGCTAAAAATCGGCACAGCAATCGCCGGAATCAGAAAACTCGAAAATCGCGCGAACCCTGCCGCGATCGATGCCGCCGAGCTCGACTCACCCACGGTCGAATGCATCCACCCAAAAAGAAATCCCCAAACCGGCCCCAGCCCCTTACGCAAATAAGCGTACTGCCCGCCCGCTTCCGGCAACGCCGCGCCCAATTCCGCAAACGAAAGCGCCCCAAACAGCGAGAGCAGCCCGCCCACAATCCAAGCGGCATACACGACGCTCACCGACCCGCCCACCGCCGCCATCTCACCGGGCTTCAAAAAAATTCCGGTCCCCACCATCGTGCCAATCACGATGGCCGCCGCAGCCCAAGGCCCCAGCGCACGTATCAGGTCAAGCCGCTCGCCCTGCTTCGATGAGGTCCCGATAAAGCTTCTCCCTCACAACCCCAACAAGCTCAATCCGGCAAGCCGCCCGCAACTTTAATCGGCCCCGGCGCCACTTCGCTCGCAATCGTGCCCACCACGAACGTCAAAATCGTGCCCGCCACGACGTACCAGGTCCAAGCCAACGGCGTGAACCGATTCACCGCAATCATCGCAACGAGCCCCGCCGCGAATCCCAGCAACGCCCCATTTTCATTCGCGCGCGCATTCCAGGTCCCCAACAAGAACACACCCAGCAAAGCCCCGTAAGTGATGGACGCAATCGTCAATCCCGCCACCAGCACCGGCCCCCATGGCACCAGCGCCAGCAGACCAAGCACGACACCCCACACCAAAGTCATCCGCCGCGAAGCGCCCAGCGATTGCGCCGCAGTCTCGGCGCGACGCGCCCCCATATCCATCATGCTCGATGAAGCCAGCGAGTTCAACGAGCCGCTGGCGTTCGACATCGCAATAGCAAAAATCGAGGCCAGCACAATTCCCGCCAGCCCTACAGGCATCTCATGAACGATGAACGCCGGATAAATTCGATCCGCATCGCCTCCCGGCACAACCAGCCCCCCATTCCGCATGTACACAAAAAGCATCACCCCAATCACCAGAAACAAAGTGAACTGCACCAAAATAATCACGCCGCTCACCAATAGCGCCTTCTTGCTGTCCCGCTCGTTCCGCGCCGCTAGCAACCGCTGCACCATGGTTTGGTCCGTCCCATGACTAGCCATCGTAAGAAAAGTTCCGCCAATCAACCCAGACCAAAACGTAAAACTCTGCGTCAAACTAAACGCAAAATCGAAAACGCGCAGTTTTCCCCCGCTCGCCGCTGCCACTTGCACAACTTCCGGCCAACCGCCAGGAATTTTGTGCAAAAGCAAAAAGAACGCCGCCACCGATCCAGTCAAATACAAAAAGAATTGCACCACGTCTGTCCAAATCACCGCGCGCATCCCGCCCTCGAACGTATAAAACATCGTCAGGACCGTAATAATCAAAATCGAAACGCGATCCCCCGTAGCAAACGCCACGCTCACAACTTTCCCGATTGCCGAAATCCGCACACCCTCCGCCAAAGCCCGCGTCCCCATGAAAACCACCGCTGCCACCGACCTCATCCTCGTACCGAAACGCTTTTCCAGAAGCTGGTAGGCGGTATAGAATTCACCTTGGAAGTATTGTGGTATAAGTACCACGCAGAGGATCACTCGCGCCACGAGGTAGCCCAGCACCAGCTGCAGAAAACCGAGGTTTCCGCCGTAGGCAATCGCCGGCGTCCCGATGATGGTGAGCGCCGAAGTTTCTGTCGCGACGATCGAGCAAGCCAGCGCCCACCACGGCGCCGTGCGGCCGCCCAAGAAGTAGTCGCGCAGATTTTGCTGGCCACGCCGGAATCGTGCGCCAAAAAGCGTGATGGTCGCGAGATAGAGCACCAGAACGCCGAAGTCGATTAGGCTGATTTGCATTGCGCTACTCTAAATTCCGAAAGTATCTGTAGGTCGCGCGATGCTAACTGCCCGCTTTGAACGCTGTCAAGCATGGGGCAACGAATGACTGAAGAAACTCACGCGCCGGACGCTTCCTTCTACCTGGGATTTGACGGCGGTGGCACAAAAACAGATTGCTTCCTGGTGGACGCAGACTCCAACGTTCTCGCCCGCGCCACCGCGGGCCCTTCAAATCCACTGCGCGCCGGCTACGCGAAAGCCTGGTTCACGCTCAGCGATGCAGCCGACGTAGTCCTGGAGCGCCACCACCTGAAAGCCAGCGATATTCGCGGTATCTGCGCCGGCATCGGCGGAGCCGGCCGCGAATCCGTCGCGAAACGCATCGCCACTTTTCTCGAACGCGCGTTCCCCGAAGCCGCAGTCACGGTGACCACCGATCTTGCAATCACCCTAAACGCTGCCGTCGGTGAAGGCGAAGGCATCATCCTGGTCGTGGGCACCGGCTCCGCCGCATACGGGCGCGACGCACAAGGACACACCGCCCGCGCCGGCGGCCGGGGCCCCTGGTTCAGCGACGAAGGCAGCGCCTTCGACATCGGCCGTCGTGCGCTCGCCGCCGTAGTTCGTGCCGAAGAAAATCGCGGCCCGCAAACCGCTCTCTCCGCAAAAATGTTGAAGTGGCTGGGCTGCAACGACTGGAGCCGCGTCCTCGACTGGGTAGTCAAAACTCCGGATGATGTTTTCCCTCGTATTTTCCCTCTTGTTGCCGAACTGGGCGACAAAGGCGACGCACTCAGTTGCGAAATCCTTTCGACCGCTGCGGCGTCGCTCGGCGATCTCGCCGTCAGCGTAATCGAAAAACTTGGCATGCAAGATCACGAAATTTCCATCGCCAAAGCAGGCGGCGCCAACGGGCGCAGCAAATTCTTCGATGCCGAGATTGACGCGCGCTTGCACGAACTCGCGCCAAGTGCCCGGGTCGTCCCGCTGCAAATGAAACCCGCCGAAGCCGCGGCGAAAATGGCGATTGGTCTGGGGAAGCGCAAGGCTCATGCCGGATGAACTTTCCGCGCGTGCGCACAGTGCGCAGTCCGCGCCTAAAGAAAACTTGCAAGCGCTGATCCACGAGTCCGACGAAGAAACTCTCCTCGCTCTGCTGGAAAATCCGCAGCTCGAAGAACCGCACATTTCACAAATGCTCGAGCGCCTCGATCTTTCCGCGAACGTTCTCACGGCCATCGCCGAAAAGGGAAAGTGGACCACGAGCGAAGGGGTGCGCTTGCGCCTGGCGCGCCATCCGCGCACGCCGCGCCGCTTCGCGATCGCGTTGCTTCGCCAGCTCTATCTGTTCGACCTGGTGCGCCTCAGCCTGCTGCCCTCGGCGCCAGCCGAAATCCGCCGCCTCGCCGAAGAATTAATGATCGTGCGCGTGCCGCAACTTCCCATCGGCCAGAAATTAACTCTGGCGCGCCGTGGTCCTGCCCGTGTCGTCGGCGCCCTCCTGGCAGAAGGCCACCCGCAAGCGATCAAGCTCGCGCTCGGCAACGCGTTTCTCACAGAGAGCCAGATCCTGAAGGTTCTGGCAAAAGCAGGCGTGCCGGAGCGCGTCGTAGCCGCCATCGCGCAACATCCGCGCTGGGCCGTCCAGTACAATGTCCGCGTCGCGCTGGTTCGAAATTCGCACACGCCCATTCCGGTCGTGCTGGCTTTCCTCCCAAATCTAACGCTGCGCGACCTGAAAGACCTCGCGGAGCTCGAAGGTGTTTCGCCCCACGTTCGGCGTTATATTCAGAAGGAACTCTCGCGCAGGCCAGGTGCAAAATGATCACGCGAGAACCCCGGGACGCCGTGCCTCAAGAGTTGGCGTTGTAGGGGCCAGCTCTAGCTGGGCGCCTTTGACTTTGCCGTTGACTTTGTTGCGGCCGGTCCCGTTCCGCGGGACCGGGCAGCTTTTAAGGTGGTTTTTGACCCGGCCTTCGTAGCGGCGCATTCTAGTGCGCCAAGCGTGACGCGGAGATCACCGATGGCGGTCTGAAGACCGCCGCTACAAGAGCCGCGCACGCTTTTTCGCAAAATATGCAGCAGCCAGAACGCCAGTATTATCGTTGCCAATAAACGAGGCTCCATGCCAAACCGCAAAACCCAAATCCGGGTAATCGTAACCCTAGGCGCCGCGCTTTTCATCGGCGTCCTCCTCTATTCCTCAATGCAACAAACCAAAAACGAATTCGAAGTCTGCCAAACCTTCAAAGGTGCCATGCACTGCGCCACCGCCTCCGGCGCGACCGCTCAAGAAGCCATCCGCAGCGCACAGGGCATAGACTGCCAGATGCTCGCCAACGGCCGCGACGAAAATATCGTCTGCCTCGACACCCCGCCGAGCAGCGAGCGTCAGGTGAAGTAGAGTCAACTCATCGCTTTCCGGTGTCCAATAGACGCAGCGGACGTGCGTACGGCGGTCTTGGCAGGCGTGGGTCACGGGCGAATTGACACTCAACCGCCCGCCTCATAACATCAAACCGTCACACCACGGGAGACAGACTTCACGATGACGCGTTGTTTGAACTGTGGGGCTGAACGGCTCAGCGACACATGCGACGCCTGCGGCCTCAGTTCTTCCGCTGCGGAATTTTCCCTGCGCCGTTCGCTGCTCAATCGCACCGCACTATTTCTCGTAGGCGCGATCGCCTTCATCGTCGCCAGCGGACGCTACCCGGCCCTCGAACTCGATGGCATCGTAATTTTTATCGGCGTAGTATTTTTTCTTACGTTAGGTCTGGCGATCATCGTCGAACGCCGCGCGCTACGTCATCAGGAAGTTGAATCTTTGAAGCGCATTTACTACGGTTTGCTCCCGCTACCATGGTTGCTCGCTGCGCTGCTCTACGGAAACGGCGCGCTCGATCGCTCGCCAGCCCACATCGAAAAAGCGCGCGTAATCAGCAGATTTTCCATGACCGGCCCGGTCCCCAGCCGTCGCCTGATCGTAAATTCCTGGCGCGCAGGCCATCGCTTCGAACGCATTCCGGTCGATCGCAGCGATTTCGATCGCTTTACCACCGGTGACATCGTGGACATCCAGGTAAAAGACGGCCTGGTGAGCATTCCCTGGGTAGCCACCGTCTCCCGAGATTAAAATAACGTCGCGGACGTGCCTTTGCCCTTCTCTGTGCCCTCTGCGGTAATCGCCCCTGCTTTCTCCGCGCCGCAATCCCGCAACTAAACCTTTGCCGGATTCTCCCGCTTCAAAAACTCCCCCGCCCCAACCTTGCCCACAAACTTTCCGCCCTCCACAATCACCCGTCCCCGAGACAAAATCGTCTGCGGCACGCCCTTCACCCGCGTCCCCTCAAACATCGAATAATCCACCCGCATGTGATGCGTCTTCACACTGATTGTCTGCTCTTCGTCAGCATCAAAGACAATCAAATCCGCATCCGACCCCACGGCCACAGTCCCCTTGCGCGGGTACAATCCGAACAATTTCGCCGGTGCCGTGGACACCAGCTGCACAAACCGGTTCGGCGAAAACTTCCCGCCATGCACCCCGCCGCTATACACCAAACTCACGCGATGCTCGATCCCCGGCCCGCCGTTAGGAATCTTCGTGAAATCATCCTTGCCCAGCTCCTTCTGCTCCTTCATGCAAAATGGACAATGATCCGTCGAAACTACCTGCAAATCATCCTTCGCGAGCCCTTGCCACAATTTTTCCTGATGCCACTTCTCGCGCAACGGCGGCGTAAACACATATTTCGCGCCATCGAATCCCGGCCCATCCATATTTTCCAGCGACAGGTACAAATACTGCGGACAAGTCTCCGCATATACGCGCAACCCGCGATCCCGCGCCTCGCGCACCTTCTCCAGCGCCTCGTTGCATGATAGATGCACGATGTACACCGGCGTCCCCGCCATCTCCGCCAGCGCAATCGCCCGCGAAGTCGCTTCCGCTTCCGCCGTCACCGGACGCGTCAGTGCATGATACTTCGGCGCGCGTTTTCCCTCCGCCAGGGCCCGCTGCACGATCACATCAATCGCGCCGCCATTTTCCGCGTGCATGCAAATCATTCCGCCGCAGTCCGCCGCCACTCCCATCGCCTTGAATATCGAAGCATCGTCCAACATGAACACGCCCGGATACGCCATGAACAATTTGAAAGTAGGCACGCCCTCGCGCACAAAAGCCTTCATCTCATCCAGCTGCGCCCCCGCAATATCCGTGATGATGCAGTGAAACGAATAATCAATCACCGCCTTGCCGTCCGCCTTCTTCATCCAGGTGTCAAACGCATGCCGCAGCGCCTGCCCCTTGTACTGAATCGCAAAATCAATCAAGGTTGTCGTCCCGCCGTAAGCCGCCGCCACCGTCCCCGATTCGAAATCGTCAGCGCTAGTCGTCCCGCCAAACGGCATATCGAGATGCGTATGCACGTCAATCCCGCCCGGCATCACCAACATCCCCCGCGCCTCAATCACCTTGCCCGCACCCTCCAGCGGCAAATTCAACCCGATCACAGAAATCTTCTCGCCAACAATCCCCACATCGCTCAGATAAGTATCAGTAGCCGTAACAACGGTCCCACCCCGAATCAAAGTGTCAAAGCGCATAACCCGCCATCCTCCTCATAATTCTCACGAAGCGTTGTAGCTTACACCGCTTCCGCATTTTCTTGCAGACGAACAATCGCGCGACGACACACTGGACTGCGCCTCACGATTAGGTGTAGAAGACAGCATGAGCGCAGCTTATAAGTTCGGTTCGATTCCCGACCATGAACGCCGTTACGACTACCAGAATGTATTTTCCCTCGAGAAGAACCCCAGGGCTGGAGCGGCTCGTCATTGCTCCGTCCGCAAAGCAAGTGACTTTAATGGTCGAACTGCTAGGCGCCATGCCCGAACCCTATGGGATCCTCTATGTCTTGGTAGTACCTCGAAGTGAAGCGGAAGCAGGGAGATATCAGGCCGCGGATTTCAGATCGAGAAATGAAACCGAAGATTTTCTAGGCAGATTCAAAGATTTTTTTGAGAACGATGGCCGCCACCACGTCTGGATCGCGTCGCGTCCCAGGCCTGACCTGCTTGTGTATGACCGCCACAATGTCATCTACGCGTACGGTCGACTGCCGCAATTTGAGAGAATAGTTTTGCGTCGCGGGCTGTCTAAAGTTGACGACGTTAAGTTTCCATCGCCGCACACTCACAATTACAATGAAGCGTTCGACGAAGACGAAGAAGAGTTGCTTCGCTATTGGCCTTGGCTGCGGTCCCCTCTGCGAGACAACGATTGCTGAGCTGGATTGACTATACTTACCAGGCCGCAACGGCGACAGTTTCGAATTCTCTGTGCCTCTGTGACTCTGTGGCAAGAAATTCAGTCCCGAACACTTCCGCGATTCCCTTGAGCCTCCCCGCAATCCCTGATGCTAGAATGGCGTCTCATTTCAGCTCAAGGAAACGACGGCAAGTCCATGACGTTGCGCGAGACAGCTCCCAAACTTTCGCCCGAGCAATACGAAAAAAACTTCGCGGAAATATCCCCGCGCATGACGCCCCGCCAGGCCGCCGTGGAAGCCGCCCGCTGCCTCTTCTGCTTTGACGCACCCTGCACCATCGCCTGTCCCACCCACATTGACGTCCCGTCCTTCATAAAAAAAATCACCACCGACAATCTGCGCGGCTCCGCGCGCGTGATTCTGGAAGCCAATATCCTGGGACACAGCTGCGGCCGCGTCTGTCCCACCGAAGTCCTCTGCGAAGGCGCCTGCGTAATGCACGAGAAGGAAGAAAAGCCCATCGAAATTGGCCGCTTGCAGCGCTACGCCGTCGATCACGTCCTCGATCGCAATATCCAGCTTTTCCACCCGGGCGCTCCCAACGGAAAGCATGTCGCCCTAATTGGTTCCGGCCCGGCATCGCTCGCCTGCGCCGCCGAACTCGCAAAACTCGGCTATCGCACGACGATTTTCGACCGTAATGAACTCGCCGGCGGCCTGGACACCTACGGAATCGCCGCCTACAAACTCCGCGCCAAAGATACTCTGCGCGAAGTCGAACTCGTCCGCGGCCTGGGCGTCGAATTTCGCCAGAAGACCACAGTTGGCAGCGACATCACCTTCGCCCAACTCGAAAAAGATTTCGACGCCATCTTCATCGGCGTCGGCCTCGGCGATACCGGCGCTCTCAAAATCCCCGGCGAAGATCTGCAAGGCGTCATCGGCGCTATGGAATTCATCGAACCAACCAAAGTCCGCCCTTTCACGCAACTGAACGTCGGCCGCCGCATCGCCTGCATCGGCGCCGGCAACACCGCCATCGACGTAGTCACTGCCGCCAAACGTCTCGGTGCCGAGATCGTTCACCTGATTTATCGCCGCGGAGAACACGACATGCCCGCCTTCCGTTACGAATACGATCTCGCGAAACTCGATGGCGTCAATTTTCACTGGCACGCGCAACCCGTCAGAATCCTCGCCGACGCCAGCGCCAAAGTCGCCGCAGTAGAATGCGTTCGCACCCGCACAGAATCCAGCGCGGGAAACAAGCGCAGCCAAATCGCAATCATGCCCGGCAGTGAATTTCAGCTGGAAGTGGACATGGTCGTGCGCGCCATCGGCCAGGAGCCAGTAACAAACTTCGTGCGCGCGGTCGAGGGAATTAGGCTGCGCGAAAACGGCACCATCGCCGTGAGCGATCGCTTCCAAACCGGAAACGCCAAATATTTCGCTGCCGGCGATTGCGTGAACGGCGGCAAAGAAGTGGTGGACGCCGTCGCCGAAGGCATGACCGCCGCCCGCGGCATTGACGCGTGGCTCGAATCGCCGCGCGGAAAGAATTAATCGCCGTGCGCGTGCCCGAATCATGGACCGAGCGCCTGCCAGTCCTGGAAGAGCTCGAACAACCCTGGGAGCCCGTCCCGCGCGCAGCCCTGGTCGCCTGGCTCATTTTCTACGCGCTCTTCCTCTACCAGCGCGCCCGCGGCACCGGCCTTCTACTCCTGATGGACGGCGTTTTCGTCCCCATCCACGAAGGCGGCCATCTTCTGTTCCGCCTCGGCGGCGAATTCATCATGGTCGCAGGTGGCACGTTCCTGCAATTGTTCGCCCCCTTCGCGCTAGCCACATATTTTTTGCTCCGCCGCCAATCGCAAGCCGTAGCCTTCTGCCTGTTTTTTTTGTTCGAACAATTTATCCCGATCGCCACCTACATGGCCGACGCACGCGCCCAAGATCTGCCGCTGCTTACGGTAGGCGACGCCGAATACGTTATCCACGACTGGAATTATCTGTTCGGCAAACTAGGCGTCCTGGACCACGACATCCAAATCGCCGGCGCCGTGCGCGCAATCGGCTGGCTAGGCATGCTAGCCGTAGTAATCTGGCTGATCTGGCGCGGCATCAACGACGTGCCGTCTCCGTCGCCCAAGAATGCAGTTGGGAGGTAATCCATGTCAGACCTAAGCGTTAATTTTTGCGGCCTACGCTCGCCCAATCCCTTTTGGCTAGCCTCCGGCCCACCGACCAACACCGGCGGCCAGGTAATGCGCGCCTTCGACGCTGGCTGGGGCGGCGCCGTCTGGAAAACGATCGGCGACCCAATCCAAAACACCTCCTCGCGCTACGGCGCCATAGATCTAAACGGCGTAAAAATAATGGGCCTCAACAACATCGAACTAATCAGCGATCGCCCCGTCGCCGTCAATCTCGCAGAAATCGCCGAAGTAAAAAAACGCTACCCCAAACATCTCGTAATCGCCTCCCTAATGGTCGAATCCAAACGCGAAACCTGGCACGACATCGTTCGTCGCGCCGAAGACGCCGGCTCCGACGCGCTCGAGCTAAATTTCGGCTGCCCGCACGGCATGAGTGAACGCGGCATGGGCGCCGCCGTCGGCCAAGTCCCCGAATACACCGAAATGATCACGTCGTGGGCCAAAGAAGTCGCGAAGACTCCGGTGATCTCGAAACTTACGCCGAATGTCACGGACATCACGCACATCGCGCTCGCCGCCGAGCGCGGCGGCGCCGACGCTGTCAGCCTCATTAACACAATCAATTCGCTGATGGGCGTCGATCTCGAAACTTTCGCGCCGCGCCCCAACGTAGCGGGGAAGTCGTCCCACGGCGGCTACTGCGGACCCGCCGTAAAGCCCATCGCCCTCCATCTGCTCTCGAGCGTCGCGAAAAAAGTAAAAATTCCCATCGTCGGTATCGGCGGAATCGGCGATTGGAAGGATGCAGCCGAACACATCGCCCTCGGCGCCTCCTGCGTGCAAGTCTGCACCGCCGCCATGCACTACGGTTTTCGCATCGTCGAAGATATGGCCGAAGGCTTGGCAGCCTACATGGATGACCACGCCTACCGCTCCACCGAAAATTTCCGCGGCCGCGCAGTCCCCAACGTAATGGACTGGGGCGACCTCGACCTCAACTACAAAATCATCGCCAAAATTGACGCCGGTCTTTGCATCGGCTGCCAGCTCTGCTACGTAGCCTGCGAAGACGGTGCCCACCAATGCATCGAACGCGCCCCGCAGAAAAACGCCAACGGCAAACGCAATCCCAACAATATGGAAGTTCACGTCCCGCGAATCATGGAAGAAGAATGCGTAGGCTGCAACCTGTGCGCGCTGGTCTGCCCGGTGCACGGCTGCATCACAATGGAGGAAATCCACACCGGCCAACCGCCGATGTCCTGGAAACAAAAAGTTAGCAACGCAACATGACCAAGGCGTAGGACAAGCGCCATAGGCGCAGCAGAAGTTAGCCCAGGCCGGAAGGCCTGGGAAACGATCCCAAGATGATCCGAAGGGCCGTGGGTGCGATACAAGCCTGACCAAGATTGGCGAACACTGTGGTCGGCAAATACGTCCCCGCCCGATCGCTTCTAATAAAACGCCCGCAAATCCGGCATGTGCGGCAATTCCACATCCAGCGCCCGCCCGTAATCTCC
>Ga0308309_10000030_pt1 | contig 141443 bp, 131 predicted proteins | sample HubBroMetageWFT5_FD_192491 | JGI IMG/M metagenome (GOLD analysis project Ga0308309, IMG submission 192491) | Warmed and freeze-thawed soil microbial communities from the Hubbard Brook experimental Forest, New Hampshire - Hubbard Brook CCASE Soil... | ecosystem: Environmental > Terrestrial >...
GGCGCAAAGGTTGTGGTGCAGAGCATTCAAGTCACCGGTTCCACGCCAATCCAGTTGAGCATCGAATTGTCCCGAACTCTATCAAAAATTGAAGGAACAGCTCTTTTCAACGGGAAGCCCTTCCCAGGCGCGATGATCATTGCGGTTCCCGAGAATCCAGAAACCAATCTGCCACGCTTCCGGCGTGATGAAAGCGACAGCGATGGTACGTTCACGCTGCGCGATGTGCTGCCCGGCCGATATAAGATCCTGGCGATCGAGAACGGCTGGGATCTCGAGTGGGCCAACCCCGCGCTTCTCAAAACCCGGCTTGACCATGCCGAGAGCGCGGACGTCCAACCCAATCGGACCTACCGGACGGCAGTCGACGTCAAGTAACCTCGTCGATCGTCGATCTAACCGATTAACCGAAACAGGCCCGAGACCGGCTTCCGCCTGGTTTGCGACCAGCCGGCTAAATAGAATCCCTCCGCTGATTGCAATTTCAAGTTATCATTTCAGCACGGATTGGCGCTGGTACCGCTGACGGCGACCTGGAACGATGACATTTGGGGGAAGCATGGCGATCAACTTTGTGCGGATACGGGACGGAAATGACGACTCCATACGCTTTCAACCCATGGAGCGCCTGAAGGCATACTTGTTTGGGGCAACGGTATTGTTTGCGTCGTTTGGGATGGGTGAAGCCGTTTATCGACTCCTGTTTTCAGAGTTTGACGGCATCACCGATCGTATTCCGGTCGAGGTGCTGTTTGGTTTGGTGTTTGCCTGGCTCGCAACTAAGTTCGTCGGCGGCGTGTACAGAAATCGCAAGGAGCGGAGCGCAAGGCTCAACTTCATTTGGGCTCGGAATCATCAAATTCGAGGCGCACTGGAAGGGATCACTCCGCTGGCCCACCCCGCGAAAAACCAGCAATCGATCCGAGTAATCCGCGAAGAAGTCGATAGGATTGAGTGGGCGCTTAAAGAGATCTTGCCGAGCTAAGCTTCTGCCTCGTTCCGCCAAGTCTGCGTGACTCAACTTGACGGAAGCAAAGTGAGTTGGTGAATGGTGGGCGCTATAGGATTCGAACCTATGACTTCCACCGTGTGAGGATGGCACTCTACCGCTGAGTTAAGCGCCCACTGAGTGCGGTAAGTTCATCATTATACACAAGTTCCCGGCTCACGATCTTGCTGCTGAATTGCCTCCGGCCTGCGTTGCAGCCCTCCTCCACCTCGGAGAACCGCTTCGAGCACACGGCCATTGTGCCTCCAACTTCAGACTCATTTCTCAGCCGGACTTCCGGAATCTTTCAGGTCGCGATAAAACTGCTGCAGAACATAGAAAGCCTGCTTACGCTCTCCTTGATCGGAAATGAGGCCCTTTCGGTTGCGGTAGTCTTGAACACCCGGTAAGAATCGGCGAGGCGAGTGAAAATCCATCAGCACCCAGGGTGAGATTCCTGCCAGAGTGGGTATGCGTTTCAGCATATTCAATTGGTGCTTGTAAAGATTGGCCTGATACTCTTCGGTCCAGCGAGTATCAGTGTCGCCATGGTTGCCGAAGGGCGCGCTTCCGCCAAACTCGCTAACGATGAGCGGCTTCTCATTCGGAAGCATCCACTGTAAGTGATCGCAATCTTCTGGATGTTCCTTGCCATACCAGCCCAGATACTCATTCAAACCGACGACGTCCAGGGACTGAGCCAGCGAATCCGTCAATGCGATGGTGTTTGGCGCCGGGTGCTCAAAATGGTTCAGCGCCGCGGTAATGAGACGAGTGCTGTCAAGCATCCTCGCCTGGTCGATTAGAGATTTCAGGAACACCAACCGGGCCGGTTCGGCGGGAGTCTCGTTCGCGACCGACCATAGCACCACCGCTGCCCGGTTGTGGTCGCGCGCAATCACGTCGCTTATCTGGTCTTTGGCATTCTGAAGAGTTGCAGGATTCTCCCAGGCAGTTTCCCAGTACACCGGAATCTCGGACCAGACCAGCAGGCCAAGGCGGTCGGCCAATCGAATCATGGTCTCGTTGTGAGGATAGTGAGCGAGACGCACAAAATTGCAGCCGAGTTCCCTGGCCCACTGCAGGAGTATCTGATCGTCTTCCTCCGAATATGCTCTGCCTCCCCGAAACGGAGCTTCCTCGTGCAACGAGATGCCACGAAGCAGGATGGGTTGGCCATTCAGGAATATCTTTGAGCCCCGGGTTTCGACGCTGCGGAACCCGATTTGATCGGTGAGGGAATCTCCGGCCGCCGCCAGCCTCACCTGATAGAGCCTGGGATTCTCCGGCGACCAGAGTTTGAGGTTCGCGGAAAAGCGGAAATGCCCGTAGCCACTAGCGTCGGTGGCGATTTGCTGTTTGATTCCGGCTTCCGGGATCTCCAGTGTGACCTGCTGAGCTGTCGAGGCGCCGTTCAGCTTGACCCAGCCTTCTATTTCATTCAGCGAGCCCTTAGCCAGTTGCACCCAGTAGTCCTGGATGAAGGTTCCTGGTAGCTCGACTAGGGCAACGTCGCGGGTCAGACCGCCATAGTTCCAAAAATCGGTCACCAGCCCTGGGACATTCTCCGCTTTACGCTGATTGTTGACTTCCACCACCAGAAAATTCCGGCCCTCGCGAATCTGATCGGTGACCTCGAAGTTGAACGGCGTGAAGCCGCCTTCGTGGTCTCCAAGTTTCTGGGCATTCAGATAAACAGACGCTTTGTAGTTGGCGGCTCCGAAGTAGACAAACACGCGCGAATCGCTGCGCTTGCGGTAGGAAAACGATTTTTCGTACCACACCGAGCCTTCATAGAAGAACAACTCGGGCCGCTGCGTATTCCAGTCGCCGGGGACGTGCAATGTTCCAGAAGTATCGAAGTCGTATTCGACGAGGTCCCGTGGGGTCTTGGGCTTCGCATTTTCGTAGAAGCGCATGCCCGTTCCCGTTTCGAACGGGTCCACGATGGCACGCCAGATTCCATCGAGGCTGATGCTGGTCCGGCCAGGAATGTTGGTGATGAGGTTAGATGGCGCTGCCGCGGCGGCAACCGCAGCAGCAAACCAGCAAATAGCGATCAGCAGACACTTTCTGAATGCTCTCATGGGATTCCTCGCGAGATGCCCCGGCTCACCACCAAATGCCGGGGCTCGTCCTTTTCGCGTCGCCGACTTTTATACCACGCCCATCTTCAATAGAATAACGATTGTCTTACTAGAATAACGATTATCTTTGCCCACTCATCTTGCCGGCCTTGCTCGTTGTGTTATGAGGTTGCCGCCGGGCGAGCATTCCGGCAGAATGCCTCCGGTATGACTTCGACGCCAGCTCGGCCGGCTCCTCTTCCGATTTCATCAGGAGCCTCCGTCGTTCTCCACGGCGGATTTGTGGTCACGGGCATCGTAACCACGCTGATTGGCCCTCTGTTGCCGACACTCATCGGCCGTTGGTCCATAAGCGACCAGCGAGCCGGGCTATTTTTCACAGCGCAGTTTTGCGGGTCGATGGTGGGCGTCGCTTCCATCGCCTGGCTGATCAAACGAGGATACGGGCTCACGTTTGTGTGCGGCTTCAGCCTGATCGCGGCGGGAGTAGCAGGCTTAAACCTGGGCAGCAATCTTGTGTGCCTGGCTGCGGCCACCGTGTTCGGCTGCGGACTGGGGCAGGCTCTTTCAGCCACCAATTTATGGGTGGCGGAGGTTGCAAAAGTCCGTCGCGTGGCTGCGCTCAGCATTTTGAACTTGATGTGGGGAATCGGCGCGATTGCATCCTCCCCATTGGTGATGCTTGCTCAACGCCACGGGGCGACGTCGTGGCTTCTCTACGCAATCGCAGGATGCTCCGCGCTTACGGCTGTGATTTTGACCCGGATGAACCTGGAGCCCGGAGCGACGGAAAAAAATGAAGAGCCCAGTCCGAGGCGCCGGGAGAACATCAGCATGAGAAGCACCGTGAGCCTGGCTGCGCTGTTTTTTCTCTACGTCGGGTCCGAGAACTCGGTTGCCGGCTGGGTTGCCTCGCTGACGAAACGAATGAATCCTGATGCAGGCGACCTGTGGGCTCTGGCGCCCATGTTTTTTTGGGGAGGATTGCTCGCCGGACGCGCTCTGGTCCCGCTGGTTCCACTGCGGCGGCGCGAACGCACCCTGCTGGCAATCGGCTTGATGCTGGCTGCCGCGGGCGTCTGCGTTCTACTGGAGGCAAAGACATTCGCGAGCGTCGCAACCTGCGTGACAGCTGCGGGCTTGGGCCTTGCCGGGATTTATCCGATCCTGATTGCGTGGCTGGTGAAGGCGTTTGGCGAAAGGTCGAGGCGAATCGGCGGGATCATGTTCGCCCTTGCGGGACTGGGGGGCGCTACCATGCCCTGGTTCGTGGGACTGATATCCACAAGGGTGGGAAGCCTGCGTGCTGGTTTGCTGGTGCCATTGGCGGGGTGCGTGGCGATGTTTGCATTGATAGCGACGATGCTCGATCCGGTTTTCCGGGGAACAAGCAAACCGGAGGGTTAGTTTGTGTCATGGTCTGCTTCACTGAACCCCGTCGCCAGCTAACTATCTCCAGGTCAAAGTCGTCACGGAATTTGCCTTCAATGGGACCGGGGCCGCCAGATTCGCGAGCCGCAGTTCGATCGTCCTTGTGGGTCCCGTGTTAGTCACGACCAGCACCTGCTGACCGTCTGGATTCTCGAGGGCAACATGCTGCAGGGCAGCAGTCGCGCTCTGGGAGTCAAAGCGGTGTGCTCCGCGACGGATGACACGGGAGTAGTGAGCAAAAGCCCAGTATTGCCCGCTGCGGGTGATCTCCTTGGTCTGCGAGTTGATCGTTACCACGCCGCCGCAGGGAAAGGGCCCGATGTTCGGCCGGCCGTGCTCATCGAGAGCCAGGTTCCATGCCGTGATGGAGCGGCACCAGTTGTTCAGCGCCCCGCTGAAAGTTTCCCCCCACTTGCACCAATCCGTCAGATAAGCGGGATCAGTGTAGTCCGGGCCACCTTCCGTCCAATGCATCTCTGCTTCCGGAAATGCTTCATGGACCTTGCTCATCATTTCAGGAGTGCCATAGTAGCCGTGCCAGGCAACCGCATTGGCGTACTTGCGAAGCATGTCATCCTCGAGCATGCATACGGCGCGTCCCCACAAATTGTAGTTATGGTCCAGAAGCCAGATCTTGACCGGCATCCCGCTGCTTTCTAGGAGCGGACCCATATGGTCGCGCACAAATTGAATTTCGTACTCCTGGGGCCAGATGCAAGCCGGCATTTTTCCATCTTGATCGGTATCCACTTCGTTCTGCGTCGATAGTGCCTGCAGCGGCACGCCTTCGGCTGCGTACCCTTGCAGAAACTTCAAGTAGTATTTTGCGTAAACTGCCAGGTAGCGGTTGCGCATCGAGCCACCCAGCATCGTGCCGTTGAACTTCATCCAGCCGGGCGGGCTCCAGGGAGTTGAAAAAAGGAACAGGCCAGGATTCGCCTGCCGCGCCTGGCGCAGCACGGGAAGTATATATTCGCGGTCGTGCTCGATCGAAAATCGCTTCAGCTCCGGATCGGGTTCGCCCTCATCGTAGCTGTAAAGTTTTGTCGAGTAGTCGCTCGATCCCACGCAGATGCGGCCAACGCTAAGCCCCATTTCCGATGGGTGAAACAGCTCATGGAAGAGTTGCTCTCGCGTTGCAGGCGCGAGTTGATTGAGCGTGTAGCAGGCGGCGTCAGTAAAGGCGCCTCCAAAGCCCAGGATCTGCTGGAACTTCAGGTTGGGATTCAGCCGTATCTGGTCGCTTCCAGGCGTGCCCGAGGCCGGACGCCAGGTAGCCCGGGGCGCGGCGGCAAAACGTTCGTCGCCAGACGTGACCCAAATGGAAATCTCGGGGCTGGCATTCGAGGTTTCGTTTTCGGGCTCGCTCACTGCGGCTGCGGGCCGCACCAACTCGCCGGGAGCAACCGCCGCCGCCAGCCCCAGAGCTGAAAGTCCGAGAAAATTCCGTCGCGAGGTTTGGCCTGTCATCTCTGTCTCCTCAAGAACCGAATTAGTAGCTCTTAGCGCCCTTTATAACGGGTTTGGACGGCGTACAGGGAGCTGCGCGCCAGAACGAACAAGGTACTGCCATCGCTGCCGCCGAACAACAATTGCGAGGGCCGTTCTGGAATGTCGATCGTATCGATCAGCTCACCCGATGGGTTATACACGTACACTTGCCCTGCGGCGATATAGACATTCCCCTGGTTGTCCGTCGTTACACTTTCTCCCCCCTGCTCGGCGAAGAGCTTCAAGTTCGAGATTGCTCCGTCGATGCCGACGCTGCCGACGTAGGTCTTCTCTCCGTTTTCATCAGAGACGTAGTAGGGCTGGCCTGTAACCGCAGGGGCGAGACCAAAAGCTCGCAGCGTGTTATTCAACTTGGATCCGTAATAGAGTTCCCCGGTCACAAAGTCCTTTCCCGCGGGAAGAAAAGTCGTTCCGTCCGGAGAGATGAACTGATAAGGCTGCTTAGCGGGAATAGCTTCGAGAAAATCGTTTTCGTTTCTCCAGTAGTCGACAGGCAGGACGGGGGTCATTCCCGGGCGTGGCGCGGCCGCCACAGCTTTTAGCAGCGTAATATCGTCATCCTGTTCGCCGGGCTTGAAGCTGTATACAGTTCCCATGCCCGCATAGGAGACCACGATCAAATCGCCTGCCTTATCAAGAAACAGTTGAACCGGATCCAGGGGATTGTCACGAACCTTCGACAGTTGTTGGGTGGCGGCGGACCAGCGGTAGATGGTTTGCCATTTGGCGTCCACGAAATAAACGTTCCCGGAGTTGTCGACCGCTCCGCCCGAAATATTGAAGAAGCCACCCGCGACTTTCTCAACCTTCGCGCCACCGGCCAGAATCGGGGAGGGCTGCCGCGGGCTGATTTGCGGCGCATCGCCGGACATCGTCAACCACGAGAATTCGCGCTGCCGTATCTCAAGGTTGTGAGTTTGATCGTAAACGGCATTGTCGAAGGACACTTTGCTGTCGCTGTAGCAATGCACGTTGCGAAACCGTATATTCCTGGAGTTTGCAACCGTGATCGCATAGGGGAACGGCTGATAAGCGCTCACAACACGATACATGTGCAGGTTTGCCAGCGTGATGTTGCTGGAATCCCGGATGTCAAGGGGCAAAGCGAAGCCGCCCTCGCCCCGCTCCTCTTCCGTTTGGAGCGCGTATATTTGCCAGTTGGAAGCGTGGTCGAGCACTACTTCGTTGCGAACGTGATGCTCGCTCGACAGTTCGTAGATTCGTCCTCCGGTCGAAGTGTTCGAGATGTACAAGCCCGCTTGCGCGAAAGTACTGGGTGTCCAGATGCCGACAAAAGTCCCGCCGCCAGTGATCCACAGGCTGGGATACTGCCCGTCCCAGCGGCGCTTGGGGTTGGAGTCGGCGCTATGGGTGTCGTTATAAATCTCTTTCCATACTTTGGAACTCTCTGCCGCACTGGCGTTCGGATCAATCGTGCCGTGACCTCCCAGAAAGCGAACATCGTTCATCATCGAATCCTTGCCGGCCATCCATTTCGCCGCCACCGCGCGCGGATTGATGCCGTTGGTGTATAGGCCAATGCCGGTCACGATGTTGGTCCCGTCTTTTGGAGTTTCCAGCAGCGGCTTGGGACTGCCGACGCCTTGATAGGCTGGGGTCGAATCAGCAAGCAGTATTCTCGTGACGCTTGGATGCAGGCCGATGAGAACGGTATCCGGCTTGAGCGTGATGGTGTCCGTCACCCGGTACTGGCCGGAGGGCAGATAAATCGCGCGGTGCTCAGCGATGGCTTTTCGGAACGCGTCGGTATCGTCGGTCGTACCGTCGCCCATGGCGCCGAGGGAGCGGATATCGACCCAGGTGTCGGCCGGCGGCAGATCCAGGATGTCGGACTTGATTGGATTTGGTAATGCGCTCAACGACGCAGTCTCATAGACGTCCTGAATCGCGGGCACGGCGCCGATCTCCTGATACTGAAGCCCATGCGAAAACGCCTTCACCTCGTATATCTCCGCCGGACCTGCAATGTGTTTTCCGCTCTCCCGGTAGAGTGCAAACACACGAACGTTCCGGCAGACAACGTTTTCCATGTTGATCTCGGTGCGGGCGCTGTTTTCATTGCTGATGATTACCGCGGGACCGGTAATGTTTTCCATGCGTCCATCTTTCACCCAGAGTTCGTCTGAATACTGAGGATCGATGGAGATCGCCGTCGGGACATTCTTGAATTGCGGACGGATCAGGGTCAGTCCGGCTTCGTGCTCCCTGATCGCGGCTTCGCGCTGCCCTTCAAACGTAGCGTCGATCACGGTAAATTGCCATCCCGGAGAGGGCTTCCGGGACCAGATCCCGTACTGGCCCCCATAAAAATGCACGTCTTGGGCAACGTTGCCCCCATCGTGAATTCCCGCAAGGCCCGAACCGATGTGAAAGTCCATGTGAGCCAGAAAGCAATGCTGAGCGTAGTGGGCGCGTATGCCCACAGCGCCCGGATTTCCGTCCTGAATTTCGATGTCGATATTGCTGATCGCGGAATAGAACGTACCCGGGTTCGCATCCGGTGGAGTCGCATTCGCGCCGGGGCGCCCGCCCGCGAAGAACACCATATAAGCCGGCCCTTGCTGAAAGCCCGGCGTGTCTGCAGCCAGCACAAATGTGGGCCGCACCGCCCCAAACCCGATCAACCGGATTCCGGGCCAGACGTAGATCGTCTTGGTCAGGCGGTAGCGCCCAGCCGGAACGAACAGAATGCCCTGGTTGGTCTTCTCCTGGACTTTATTGATGGCCTGCTGCAAGACAACGGTGTCATCCACAACTCCGTCGCCCTTCACGGGAAAATTATCAGGCGTCAGGTAAATCGCTTTGGCATCGTTCAGGCGGGACGGGTAGTACGAGGCTCCGAACAGGGGAACAACCGATGACAAGATCACAGCGGCAAGAAGTCTCTTCATCATCGCGATTTCTCTACGCTATTACTTCGGAACTTCGTCGCGCCGACGCCGGAGCGGATCGCGATTGCGATCCCTCCGCCAGTGGCCCTGACTATTTCGGACTGGTATTGTCGTTTTCGTCCGAGGCTTGCTCCTGATGCAAGTCGTGGTAAATTTCCCGAAGTTTGTCCTTCATCCCCTTATACTTTTGATATTCCTCTAACTCGTGCTGGGCATCCGCTGTGCGTCCACTTTGCCGATACACGGTACTCAGGCGGAAATGAGCCAGCGCGCTGGTCGGGTCTAGTTGCAAAGCATGCTGCAGAAGCGGTTCGGCTTTTTGCGGTTGGTCCAGGGTCATGAAGACCTTGGCCAGGCCAATGCTGGCTTCGGGGTCGCCGGGTTGCAACTCTATGGCTCGGGTGTAACGCTCGTTCGCTTCCTTCAGATCGTCTCTCTGAAGGGCTATCTCCCCCAGCCTGCATTCCGACTGTTCGTCGAACGGATTGGCTTCCAAGGCTGCCTTGTATTCGCTCTCAGCTTCTTGCCGGCTCGCCGCATTCGACAAAGTGTGGAGCATCTCCGCCAGTTCAAAATGGAGCCCCGGAAGTCGCGGGTCGAGCTTCAGGGCGGCCCGGTAGTGCTCGATCGCTTCGGGGGTGTTTCCACGTTTCGCCAGTTCGTGGGCCATCGCTTGCTGCATTCGGGCGGAACCCGGTTCCACCACGGACAAGCTGAGCAGCGACTCGGCGGCCAGATCCGAATAGATCCGGTAAGCGCTGTAGAGAATCGCTTCATTCATTGGTTCCAGCTTCCGAAGATCGCTTACGATCGCCGCGGCCTTATCCAGTTCGCCCATCGCGGAGTCGATTTCGATTAGCTCCATGCCAGTCTCGATTCGAATCTTCTCTTCTTGCACTTTTGGAAACGCTGTCTCCAAATCGCGGCGAGCCGCGCTGATCTTCCCCGTCCGCTTCTCGGCGATGCCGAGAAGAGCTTGAGTCTTCCAAAGCGTGGGACGTAGTTTCAGCGCCGCGCGGAGCTCTGGAATCGCATTCGTATAGTCTCCCTGGAAGAACAGCACCGTGCCCAGATTGCCACGAGCATCCACGTTATTCGCATCGAGGGCTACAATGGCTCTAAATTCGGGCGCCGCCAAGTCCGGTCTGTTCTGCTTCAAGTATTCCGCAGCTTTACGGTTGTGTGATTCGATTTGCTGCTGCGGGGTAGGGTTCGATTGAGTGAACCCTGACAGCAACCCCAGAACGAGAACCTCCCACAACAAGACGGTGACCGCTTTGTTCCTCATGTCACGATTGTACGGCGGTCAAGACCTATCTCTCGTTCTTCCCGCGTAGAGCTGAGGACGGCGGCATGCCGCCGTCCTTACTTTGTTACGCCAGCGCCGTTAGAAGAATATCCGCGCGCCCAGTTGGATCGTACGTGGCCCGTTCGAGACGCCTGTGATAGTGGCCACGCCCGAACTACTCACGTCATTGTTCGGCAGTGTGAAGCTCGGATGGTTCAGGACGTTAACGAAGTCTCCGCGAAGGGTGAGCCCAGCTCGTTCCTTGTAATGCCAAGTCTTCGCCAGAGACAGGTTAACATCAGACAGTTTTGGTCCGAAGAGCGTGTTTCTGCGTCCATACCCGAACGACCCGTTGCCCTGCTCGGTTGGGGTCTCAAAGGCCGCAGGGTTGAACCAGCACTTCAGAGTGTGTGTATCCGAGCCATTGGGGCAGGTACCTGAATTGGGGGAGGTACCCGTGGGGTTGGCAAACACATTGCCGGCCTGCGAATAGTCGTTAACACCGTTGTCCAAAACCGTGAATGGAGTGCCGTCCTGGTAGATAAATGTCCCTGATATGCGCCATCCGCCAAGCGCGGCGTCGAGGATAGCATTCCGGTTCATAAAGGGCTTGCCCATGCCAAACGGCAGTTCGTATACCGCGGTCCCTTTGAGCGCTTGCGGGATGTCGAAGTTCGAGTTGCCGTAGTTAGAGGAGGGATTGTTTCCGATTTGCCAAACCTGAGCCCCGGCGGTGCTGCCCCATCCGGCCGAGTCCTGATCATCCAGCATATGCGACCAGGCATAGTTGACATCGAAAGTCAGCCCTTTGGAATAACGCTTCCGCACGTCGAGTTGCAACGAACCGTAGTTGGAGATGCCGTTAAAGTTTGAGCCGGAAAGGCTTCCAAACGCCGGAAATGGACGCGCGCAGGTGCTGGGGCTCAGGGCGATTGACGCGGGAGTTGCCCCGTTACAGGCCGATATATCGGACGAGTTCAGCAGGGCCAGGTTGGTAATTTGGTTCGCGTCGGTGACGTATTGAAGATTCGCCGCATGACTGCCGACGTAATTCGCCGACACCGCAAAGTCCCTCGCGAACTGGTGCTCGATGGAGAGGTTCCATTCCCAGATCTCTCCTGGCCGGATGTTATAGGGTTCGTTAGGTGGACTAAAGACGGGATTGGTGGTGTAGGCCGCAGGGTTCTTCGAACCCTGAATGTAAGGCAGGGCGTTTTCCATCATCGTAGCGCTCGAGCTCAAATAGAGTGGGGTAGTGTTGCCGGTACCGGAAATCCAGCCTGTGTCCCCGGCGGCGCTGAGAGGGTCGCTGATGTTGCCCTGAGAGGTTGCGCCGAAGCCCATTTGCGCGCCGCCCTCACCACCATAGAGATCCATACTGTAGTTATAGGCGAAGAACCCTATACCGCCCCGGACGACAGTGTTGTCCTTGACCGACCAGGCAAAGCCTACCCGAGGGAGGAAGATGTTCCAAACTGGCTTCTGCAAGGTCGTTCGGTTATCCTGAGGGGAAATCCAGATCGAACCCAGGGTCCCCGCGAAGGGGCCGGTGGTATTGACGAGATTCTGGTCGAAATCGCCAAGTTTATTCTGTACCTCGCTCATGCCCGTGTTCCCCTCCCACCGCAAGCCGAGGTTGATGGTGAGATTGGACTTGATTTTCCAGTCGTCTTGAGCGAAGGCCTGCGGGCTCTTCAGCCGCATGCCCGTCAGCCCCTGATTGTTCGCGGACCAGGACTGGACGTTGCCGAGCAGGTAATCCGCGAAGCCCGCGCCCGCGGTTCCGGTATTCAGCGTACAGCTTCCTGCCGCTGTTGCAGTTCCTGGCGTACAGGCGGAAATGCCTGCGCTGTATTGTCCGCTAAAGCCGTAGTTGCCGGCGCTGTTGGAGCCCCAGGCCGTTGTGTTGCCCTCGGCCATCAACACCTCGATCCCGAAATGCAGAACGTGCCTGCCCTTGACGAGCGTCACCATATCGGAAGGGTCAAACGAGTTCTCGATGTAAACGGCGTCCGTGGCGGGCGACAAGGCGCTTACCGCGCTCGGGCCGCCGAATCCACCATAAATGCTTGAGTTGCCGATGAAGGGGAATTGGTTGAAATGGGTACCTTGCAGGCCAAATGCCGTCGCGGGGTTCAACCCGATGGACTGAGAAAGGAACCAGTTACCTTGCTTGGTGTAACCCATCCGAATTTCGTTGACGATCGTCGGCCTGATCGTCCATACGTCGCTGAGCTGCGTGTTCCAGCCATCCACGTCCCCGCTACCGCAATTCAGCGGGCAGTTGAACAGCCCGTTGTCGACCCCGGGGTTATCCTTCTGGCTAATCGAGAAGTTGATGCGGTTGTTCTGGTTCAGGTTATAGTCCAGCCGTCCAAAATACCGGTGAACCGGGGCGGGATTGATATGCGCCAGGTAGAGGTTATTTGTGCACTCGTTCTGGAACGGAGCAGCCGCGCATGTTCCTACCCCTTGCGGTGCGGTTGGCCAGCCATACTTCGAAGCAGTGATGGCAGCCGCCACAGGGTCCATCCGGCTGGGCACGCCGCCGCAGTTGGTGCCGTTCGGAATCATGTTGAGGCCGCCGCATTCGCTGGCGAAAGAGGCGCGAGCAAGGGTGGGAACGCATCCAGCACCAGTGCATGTGCCCGACCCCGTGGTGGTGAGCGGGTCATAAATGGGGTACATGCCGGTAAAATCACCCGCCACCATGGCGGCCGTAGGAACGGTAACGTAGCCGTTCGAGGCGCTATTATTGACGATCCTGTCGATGTCGAAGTAGAAAAACAACTTGTTCTTGATAATGGGCCCGCCGACGGAGCCACCAAACTGGTCGTACCGCAAATACGGCACTTGAGACGCTGGGTTAGAAATTTCCGGGCCCGAGGGGTTCAGGGGATTTGTGATCAACTTAGGCGCCTGATTATTGAAATAGCCGTTGGCGTTTAGAAAATTCTGCGAGAAAAACTCATACCCGGACCCATGCCAACCGTTGGTTCCACTCTTGCTGATCTGGTTGAACATGACGCCGCCCATGCCGTATTGCGCAGAGAAGGAAGAGGTGTTGACCTGAACCTCCTGAACGGTCTCAAATATCTCATCGTCGTTGTTGTAGCTGGCCGGCAGTAAGGTGCTGGCCCCGTCCTGAAGGAAGTTGCCGAAGTTCGGCAGGTTGCCGTTGATGGAAACCGCGTCGCCGGCATTCCAAGCGCCCCCGCCCAGCGAGTTCCGCCCCTGTGTAGTGCCTGAAGCGCCCGCCAGATAGATGTTGAAAGCAGCCCAGTCCGCGCCGGTGATGCCGCCCCCCGCCTGGGGCAGCTCTGACATGGTCTTGGAATCCATGATGGTACCCTGCTGGCCGGTTTCGGTCTCCAGGAGCGGCGCGCCTTCCGCAGTCACGGTCACGGTTTCCGTTATCGCGCCAACTTCCAGGCTGGCGTTCTCGGTGATCACGCTGACCTGCAGCGCGATGGGGCCACGCACCAGTTTCTTGAAGCCCTTGGCCGTGAAGCTGATCTTGTAGTTTCCCGCAGGTGTGGAGACGGTATCGTAGATACCGTCACCGTTGGTGAGGAAATCCTTTGTCTCTCCCGTGTCAACATTCGTGAGCGTGACGGTTGCACCCTGCACCACGGCTCCCGCGGCCGACACCGTGCCTCGAATCTCACCGGTGTTTCTACTCTGTGAGAATGCCGACCCGGCCACGCACATCAGAAAACAGACCGCAAGTGCCCAGCGAATGAAGCTCGTCATGGAGTTCCTCCCACGGCAGAAGTCGTTCCCGTCATCAGAGACGGTTTTTGCGAATTAAACACATCGGTTCCCGGACACAGTTCCAATTGCGAGACCCGTTTTACTTCGAGATAACGCGAAATAACGTTGTTCTACTGAGGTTTCAGCTAGTCTGTTTACACTATTCCTTGCTGCCGAAGGTTTTAGCTCTAACCAGCTTTGCTTGTCAAGACAAAAATATCGATATTCTTGCGGGAAAACGATTACTTGGTGATTTCTGGTTAGGTCGAGGCTTAACTCTTAAGATACAATCCGGTTCCTGACAGCAAGGTAATCGCGGCGGAAGCCCCTGGAAAGGGCGACCGGGGAAGATTTGCCGAATGAGCTCTTTTAAAAAAACGGTGGATCGGAGCAAGAAGACGGCCGTTACACTGCGGTCCGTGGCAGAACGCGTCGGACTTACCCCCAGCACCGTTTCGGCCGTTCTGAACAGTTCTTCCGCTTCGCATTCCGTTCCTGAGCGGACCAAGAAGCGAATCCTGGCGGCGGCGCGTGACCTCAACTATCGGCCAAATTTCTTCGCGCGTTCCCTGCGGGTGAAGCGCACCTACACGATTGGAGTGATTCTGGAAGAAATCGGCGACGCCTACGGTTCTCTCATAATTAGCGGCATTGAACGTTATCTTCGAGAGCAGAATGTCTTCTTTCTTACGGTGGCTCACCGCCACGACAAGAAATTGCTCGCAACGTACTCGACTATGCTTCAGGAGCGAGGGGTCGAGGGCTTTATCACGGTGGACACTTTCTTGACTGAAGAGCCCCCTTTGCCGACAGTGGCTGTTGCCGGCCATCGCAGGATCAAACGCGTGACCAATATCGTTCTGGATCATCACCATGCCGCCTCGCTCGCGTTGAAGCATCTGGTCGATCTGGGCCACGAGAAAATCGCGTTCATGAAAGGCTCGACCGTAAGCGTTGATTCCCACGACCGCTGGAACGCGATCTGTGAAGTCGCTGCCAAGTTGGGCATTCGCATGCGGCCGGAACTAATTGTCCAGATCGAGGGAGACGATCCCACCCCAAATCTGGGCTACCCGTTTGCCAGGCAATTGCTGGCGCGTAAGCAGCCCTTTACTGCCCTGTTTGCCTACAATGATATTTCCGCCATTGGTTCCATCGGCGCGTTCCAGGAAGCCGGCCTGCGCGTCCCCGACGATTTGTCAGTGGTTGGCTTCGATGACATTCAGAGCGCTGCCTACATCAATCCGCCACTCACGACCGTGAGACAACCCCTGCAAAAAATGGGTGAGATCGCAGCCCGTACGCTGCTCGACCGCATCGAGGAACGGGCGAAGTACGTTCCAGAAATTGCCATCGAACCCGAGTTGGTGGTGCGCAGGTCCACCGCACGTCCGAGCAGTTGACACCATGGCCGTGAGGGCAGAACAGGTCGAGCAACCGCAAAATATTTTCGTGATTGCTATTGATTGACTCCACTCGCCAGAAATCCGCCGTCTACCACAAGGATCTGCCCGGTCACGAACGATGCCGAGTCCGACGCCAGAAATACCGCTGCTCCCACCAGTTCCTTCAACTCGCCAAATCGCCCCAGCGGCGTGCGCATCAAAAATTCATTTCCCCGCGGCGTATCGTCCAGCAGTTCCGCGTTCAGCGCCGTGCGAAAGACTCCTGGAGCGATGGCGTTGGTCAGCACGCCCTCCCTTGACCACTCCACCGCCAGCGCCCGCGTCAGCGCCGCCACGCCCGCCTTACTCGCGGCGTAGGCAGCCACTTCGTGCAAGCCCACAAAGCTGCTCAACGAAGCAATATTGATGATCCTTCCATACTTACGGCTCAGCATGTGCTTTCCGAACACCTGGCAGGCGCGAAGCGTCCCCGTTAGATTTGTCTCTAGAATGTCGTTCCAGTCCGCTGCCGGGAAGTCCACTGTGGGCGCACGCTTGATCTTGGCCGCACAATTGATGAGAATTTCAACCTTTTCAAACCGCTCCAGGCATGCCGCGAGCAACCGTTGCAGTGAACTCGTGTCGCGCGTGTCCGTCGTAACTCTCAGCGTGCGCTTTCCCCGTGCTTCAATCTCTCGCGCGACCTCTTCCACATTCGCCGCATTCCGTCCCGTGGCGACCACGTTGGCTCCGGCATCCGCGAGCCCCAGACTTAAAGTTCTGCCTATTCCGGATGTGCCACCAATTACGACGCCCACCTTGCCCGACAAATCCAAAGCTGAAAACATTTTGTTGGCTTCCTCTATGACCCACGCGATTCGTGGCAGTCGTTTGCAGAATACTCGTCTGGCTGCAGGGATCTGACGATCGTTCTTCGGCAGGGCAGCTATTTTCCTAAAATCGATCTTGAGAAGCCCACAAACCCAACCCAGGATTCTCTATGAAATAGATCTCTTCGCCCGCCACTCGATTCCAGCCATGCTGCAGCTTCGCCGGATCGTACAGTTGTATCACCTGGTTCAATTCACCGTACTCGAAGCCGGCCCCTTCCACTTCTTCACGAGTCAGGCGGCCCGCACACCACGTGATCCGGAATCGCCCTTCGGACGAACCGTGGATCAGGTGTGCCGCCGCGCTCAAATCCGCGGCCAAGTCTTCGTTCTTTCTGACCATCGCCAGAGTTACCTCCGTGCCGTGGTAGCCATATTTACGTATGAGCTGGTCGATTCTTGGGTCTTCGCCAAACTCGCATACGCCAGGAGCCAAAATGATCAATTCGCCGCCATCCGCCATCGCCATCCGCGTCCTGTAAATCGCTTTGTTCCCCAGCCATGTGCTGTGAAATTCGTCCGGGTCAAGATAAACCACGGCTTTGCGCATCGGGTTGGGCAGCAATGCAAAGTTCACGCGAAAACTCAACTCGGCCGCAAGCTGAAAGCATTCCGAGTCATCTCCGACAAACAGGCCCCGAGCCACAGTGGCTCCAGAAGCATTCCGGCCCACGACCGTTAGCACGTATACAATCGGGAGGTTGTTAAGGAAGTGGCTGGCCGCATAGTTCAGGACCCGGCGCACCGGATTATCCGCTCGTCCCATGATGCGCTCCATCCCGTAGACGGCGCCCAGATAGTGACTGCGATTAATGCTGTCCGGTCCGCCGGTTCCCACCAGGATGTTCTTGTTGTGGTTCGCCATCCCGACCACTTCGTGCGGCACAACTTGCCCGACAGACAGAATCAGATCGAATTCTCCGCGAACAATTAACCGATTCACCTGGGCTGGCCATTCATAGTCCAGCTTCCCTTCCGATTGCGCGTAGATAAATTCCCTAGGCACCACTCCGACTGTTTCCACATCCTCGCGCCAATTGTGCGCACGGAAGAGATGGTGCGGAACATCGCCAAACATCGCCTCGATCTGCTCGGCTGACATCGCCTTGTGCGTTCCCAGAGCGGGCAGCACTGTGCACAGATTTTCTCCGTAGTAGTCCCACGCATAATGCGTCAGTTCGCCGGATCGCGACGCCGCACGGGTTTGGTCCGGAGGAACTGCCAGAACCTTTTTGCGCCTCCCAAGCTTATCGAGCGCAGCAAACAAAAAGCCCCTTAGCTCTCCCACAGAGAACTCGCGATCCGGGCCACCTTGTACGCAATAGAGACTCATGGTCGATGCTCGAATTCTAATCCCCGCCAAGAGCTAAGCCAGGCCCAGCTTCCCCAACGCTTCTCCGACGATTTCCTCGGGTGGCCGGCCGGCTTGGAGTACGACTACATCGCTGGGCTCTTCGAGGTCTGAAAATTGTCCAGCCAGAATGGCTTCACCCGCGAAGTGCCCGATGCGACTCTCAAGATGTGTCTTCATTTCATCGTAAGTGCCTTTGAGGTAGCAAATCCGCAGATCTAATCCCGAGGCGAGCTTTTCGCGGTAGCTCTGCTTCAGGGCAGAGCAAGCTAGCACCGCGTCCTGACCTTTCGTGGCGCAATTCAGAAGTTCCACGCGAATCGCAGCTAACCATGGCTCGCGGTCGCCGTCAGTGAGAGAAACTCCACGCTTCATTTTTTCGACATTGTCGGGAGGATGGAACGCGTCCGCATCTAAGAATAGCCAGGCCAACCGCTGGGCGAGAAGTCTTCCGACGGTAGTCTTCCCCGCCCCGGTTACACCCATTACAAGAAGGATCATGCGCCGAATTCATCCTCTCTCTGATGTTTCATTCTGTCGATTGCACTTAACCTTGTATGTGCACATCGGCTTTTTTCAGGCCCGGCGCCATGATCTGCAGAAATACAAGTCCAACCAGATACGAAGCAGCTGCAACGGAGAACAGAGGAGTGTAGCTGTGGTAAACCTGCAGCACCCAACCCGTGCTCAGTGAAAACAAGACGGCGCCCACGGAGCCTGCCATTCCACCGATCCCGACGACTGCGCCGACGGAACTGCCTGGGAACATATCCGAGACGGTCGTGAACAGATTCGCAGACCAGCCCTGATGCGCCGCTGTCGCGAGACCTAAAATGCCGACCGCCGACCACAGGGAAGAGACCCGGCTCGCAAGGAAGATGGGCAAGATGAGACTCGCGCAGATGAGCATCGCGGATAGCCGCGCTCTGGCCATGGACATTCCCGCTTTGGTGAAAGCCGTCGGCAGCCATCCCCCACCAATACTTCCTGCTGCCGACAAGTTGTAAACGACGATGAGCGGCAGACCGATGTTGCCGAGTCCGAGATGATACCGGGCATCAAAGAACTTCGGCAGCCAGTAAAGATAAAAATACCAGATGGGATCGGTAAGAAACTTTGCCCCGGCGAACGCCCAGGTCTGCCGGTAAGACAGGAGCTTGCCCCAGGGAATCTCAGAGGCGGGCTCTGGCCGGCCGTCATGAATGTGTTGCAGCTCAGAGGGACTGATGCGCGAATGATCCTCGGGGCGGGAATACCGGGTGATCCACCACACGATCCACACCGCGCCAAACACGCCCGTCGCCAGAAAGGCAGCGCGCCAGCCGAATTTGAGGGTAATCCAGGGAATGAAAGCGGGCGCGACAATCGCTCCGACATTCGTTCCAGAATTAAAGATGCCGGTGACCAAAGAGCGCTCTCGCTGCGGGAACCATTCCGCCGTCGTCTTGATGGCGGCGGGGAAGCTGCCCGACTCACCAAGTCCAAGGAAAAAGCGAGCGATTCCAAAACCAAGCGCCGAAGCGGCCAACGCATGTCCCATGGAGGCGAGGCTCCAGAAGACCATGATGATGGCATAGCCAATACGGCTACCGAGCCTATCGACGAGCCGTCCGGCAAGGACAAGCCCAATTGCGTAGGCGAATTGAAACGCGCCGACGATGTAGCCGTACTGTGCTTCCGTCCAACCGATAGAATGTTGCAGCGTGGGTGCCAGGAGCCCAAGCACCTGACGATCCAGGTAATTAATCGAAGCGGCGAAGAACAACATGGCGCAGATCGACCATCGCACTCTTGTCAAGGGAGAACCGGGATCGTTCACCATAAGATCGGTTTCCATATCGCACCGATAGCGCCGGAGGCAACATGCAGACTCGCCTCTATAGCCGGTAAGTTCTTCGCGCCAGGCCGTAGGCAAGATCGGCAGCGATTTCGTTCGCCTCGTCTTCATCGATTCGATGCTCAGCGACCAGGCGTGCCAGGAAGGAGCAATCGACGCGGCGCGCGACATCATGCCTTGCAGGAATCGAAAGAAAAGCTCGAGTGTCATCGTTGAAACCGACGGTGTTGTAGAAGCCAGCGGTTTCTGTTGTGTATTCGCGGAAGCGCATCATGCCCTCCGGGCTGTCATGGAACCACCACGCCGGACCTAACCGGAGGCAGGGATAGTGTCCGGCGAGCGGAGCGAGCTCGCGGCTGTACGTCGATTCATCCAGAGTAAACAAAATGACGGTGAGACCGGGTTCGTTGCCGAAGCGGTTCAGTAAAGGTCTTAGCGCCTGCACGTAGTTGGTGGGCGTGGGGATGTCCGCGCCGACGTCGCCTCCGAAGCGATCGAATAGCTGAGCGTTGTGGTTGCGCAGACTGCCCGGATGAATTTGCATGATCAGTCCATCGTCCAGGCTCATCGCGGCCATTTCGGTGAGCATTTGAGCGCGAAACAGTTCGCGCTCATCCGCATCGCTATTGCCCGCGGCTATTTTGTGAAAGAGACGCGCCGCTGATTTGGGGTTCAGATCGGCGGTAGAGGCCGTAGGGTGGCCGTGGTCCGTTGCCGTGCAGCCGAGCGCCTTGAACTCCAGCCGTCTTTGCCGCAGCGCGGAGAGATATCCTTTCCAATTGCTTGTATCCACGCCAGTCATCTGCCCCAGGCGCGCAAGATTCTTCGTAAAGTGATGAAAATCAGGATCGATGACCGGATCAGGGCGAAACGTGGGGAGGATGCGTCTTTTGAAGGACGAGGCGCGGATTGCTTCATGATGAGCGAGCGAATCGAGCGGCGAATCCGTGGTCGCCAGGGCTTCAAGTCGAAAGCGTTCGTAGAGCGCGCGCGGACGAAACTCCGGAGTGCCGAGCTTTTCCGCGATGGCGTCATAGTATTGGTCGGCATTCGCGGGCGTAAGACGCGCCTCCAGGCCAAAAAGATACTGGAAAGCAAAATCCATCCAGAGTCTTGTCGGTGTCCCCCGGAAAAGATAGTAATGCTGCGCGAAAATGCGCCATACGGATCTGGGATCTTCCACAGACGCTGATCCAATCCCGAGTTGTTCCAGAGGAACACCCTGGCTGTAAAGCATGCGAAAAACGTAATGGTCCGGAACGACAAACAATTGGGCGGGATCCGGAAAGGGCTCGTCTTCTGCGAACCAGCGAGGATTGGCGTGGCCGTGCGGGCTAATGATCGGCAAGCCGCTTATGCTGGAATAAAGCCGCCGGGCAATGGAACGAGTGGTCGGGTCCGCCGGGAAAAGTCGGTCCTCGTTGAGGATCGTCACTGATTCACCTCGGCGAATACACTGCTGGCGCGAACCTCTCTACCCTCTGAGCGTGCCCGGTCGAATATCATTGCGTCCATCGATCTCAATTTGCCGTACAGCGAGGCTGGCGTTTTCCTGCGAAATGGGCCGCCCCCGGCCAATTTGCGCAGGCGATATGGTATTCGCTCAAGTAGGGGCTTACAAGTTTATTCGAGGTTCATCGATGGGATCGAACAGGAATGAGACGGTTGAAGCGCCGGGCCGGCCTCTTTAAGGCGCACGCGATGTGCAATCGGCGACAGAATCGCGACTCTTATGCCTGGCGTATATCTATCGTTGAGCACCTTTCGAAGCGGCCTCGACTCTCCGGGGGATGCCAATGACAGGAATTGCGCGACCGAATGCAATTTTCTGTATCTAACCAACTCGACCAGAGACGTCAGAAATGTGTAATCATCTCTTTGCCTGGGACCGGGACCGAGCATGGCCAAACCAATTTTGCTAAGCGTGGATGACGACTCTGATGTTTTGCGGGCGATCGAACGCGATCTTCGTTCGCAGTACGGCGCCGAATACCGTGTGATCGGAAGCGATTCTCCTGAGGGCGCGCTCGATCTCCTGAAACAACTGAAGCTGCGTAACGACAGCGTGGCCTTGCTTCTTGCCGACCAACGCATGCCGCGCATGAACGGGGTCGAATTCCTGCAAGAAGCTATGGCCATTTTCCCCGGTGCGAAGCGGGCATTGCTCACCGCGTATGCGGACACCAACGCCGCGATCAGCGCCATCAATCACGCCAGCATCAATTATTTTTTTCTGAAACCCTGGGATCCTCCCGCGGAGCACTTGTATCCGCAATTAGATGATTTGCTCGACGACTGGCAAGCTTCCTTCCGTCCAACCTTCCAGGGGATCCGGTTGCTGGGCACCCGGTGGTCGCCCCGATCATATGAATTGCGGGACTTTCTGGCCCGCAACCATGTTCCCTATCAATGGATCGATGTCGAGCTTTCCGCCAATGATCCAGAGACCAAACGCCTGTTGGAGGCTCTGGGTCCAGAGGCGGCCAGTCTCCCCGTCGTGCTCTTCCCCGATGGGACGAAGCTTCTTGAGAGTGTGCCCGCGGACGTGGCGCAAAAGGTCGGGCTGCGGACGCGCGCCCAAACCAGCTTCTATGACCTGGCGATTGTGGGTGGGGGACCAGCCGGTTTGGCCGCTGCCGTTTATGGAGCCTCCGAAGGTCTGCATACAGTCATGATCGAGCGGGAAGCGCCCGGGGGTCAGGCTGGCATGAGTTCCCGCATCGAGAACTATCTCGGATTTCCGGCGGGACTCAGTGGCGCCGATCTCGCCCGGCGTGCCGTGGTGCAAGCCCAGCGTTTCGGAGTGGAAATCCTATCGCCGCAGGAAGTTGTCGGCGTCCGAACGGAAGGACCCTACCGAATCATCAAGCTGGCGGATGGAAGCGAGATCTCTTGTCACGCGCTAATGGTGGCAACGGGGGTGCAATGGCGGCGCCTGGAAGCTCCGGGGATCGACAGGTTGCAGGGGGCTGGGATTTACTATGGTGGCGGCGCCACAGAGGCTCTGTCATGCAAGGGTGAGGTCGTCTATGTGGTGGGGGCTGCGAACTCGGCGGGGCAGGCGGCAATGAACTTCGCGAAATACGCAGAGCGCGTCATTATTCTTGTGCGCGGTGAATCCCTTTCCAGCACCATGTCACAATACTTGATCGATCAGATTCAGGAGACACCCAACATTCAGCTGTGGAAACATGCCAGCGTGGCCGAAGCCCATGGCGAAACGCATCTGGAAGAGATTTCGGTGCTCTGTTCCGATACCAACAAGATTGAGCGCGTGCCGGCGAGCGCGATGTTTATCTTCATAGGAGCATTGCCGCGGACGGATTGGCTGGCAGACGTCGTCGAGCGCGACGAGCGTGGTTTCCTGTTGACTGGTCCCGACCTTATCCGTGACGGGCAACGCCCGAAGAACTGGACGCTCGACCGGGATCCGTTCTTGCTCGAGACCAATGTTCCCGGCATCTTTGCCGTAGGCGATGTGCGCCACGGTTCGATAAAACGGGTGGCCTCCGGAGTCGGCGAAGGGTCGGTGGCGGTGCAATTCATCCATCAGTATCTGAGCAAAGTGTAAATGGTCGACACATCCGAACTACTTCGCGTCCCCGTATTCGCTGATCTGCCGGAGGATCAGATCGCCTGGTTCATCAGCCAGGCGCAAGAGATGAATCTCAAAGCGGGTGACATCTACTCCCGCCAGGGCGATCCAGCCGATGCCATGTTTGTGCTTCTTGAGGGGCAACTTCAAGGGCGGGGCGAGCGGGGGGGCGAAGCCTTCGTCTTCGACCTAAAGCCAGGCGACGTTACTGGATTGCTGCCGTTTTCGAGGATGAAGCAGTTCACCGTGAGCGGCCGAGCCGAGACAGACAGCCGAGCCCTGCGATTTCCTGCCGCGTTGTTTCCAGATCTTGTACAGAAAATGCCCGAGCTGACCAAGCGTCTCGTGGGACTTATGTCCGACCGGATTCGCGAAACTACCCGGCTCGAACAACAGAGAGACCGATTGGCTTCTTTGGGAAAGCTTTCGGCGGGACTTGCACATGAACTCAACAATCCGGCTTCTGCCGCAAAACGCGCCACCAGTCAATTGCGCGACATTCTAACCAAGATCAGGAACGCAAGTCTCGAGCTGGGAAGGCGGGATCTTTCGGCCGCGCAGAAATCAGAGATCGAAAAACTGGAAGCTTCGTTCACGCAGCAGGATGTGGTTCCACCGGATGCGCTGACCATCAGTGACCTGGAAGACCAGATCGATTCCTTGTTGCGCAGTCATGGACAAAATGACTTGTGGCTACTGGCGGCTGGCCTTGCCCGACGGAACATCAAGCCGGAGGTGGTTGAATCGTTGTTTGCGAACCTCGATGGAGACACCGCCCGGGCCGCTCTGGTCAGGATTGCCGCTTCGGTGGAGGTCGCGAGTCTGTTACACGAAATCGAGAGCAGCACCTCGCGAATATCGGATTTGGTTGGCGCCATCAAGGAATACACCTACATGGACCAGGCGGCGGTGCAAAACGTAGACGTTGTAAAGAGCCTGGAGACCACGCTTACCATCTTGAACCACAAGCTGAAACAGGGAGTGGTGGTGCAGCGCGATTACCAGCGCGTTCCCCTCCTCGTGAACTCGTTTGGCAGCGAGCTCAACCAGGTCTGGACCAACATTATTGATAACGCGATCGACGCGATGCACGGAAAAGGCGAGCTTCGCATCCGTACCTACCGCGACGATGGTTGCGTTGTGGTTGAGATTGGCGATAACGGTCCTGGAATTCCCGACGAGGTCCAGCCCCACATCTTTGAACCTTTTTTCACCACCAAAGGAGTCGGGGAAGGTACGGGCCTCGGGCTGGATACGGTCCAGCGAATTGTGAGGAAGCACCGGGGAAATATTCAAGTTAGTTCCAAACCGGGCGAGACGCGTTTTCAAGTCTGGCTCCCGTTAGCAGGGGCTCCGGCCTAAGGTGTTGTCGCGGGCGTGGCGAACCCTGCGAAAACGGCGTCCAGGCACTCTACCGCTGAGCTAAGCGCCCACTTGGTTGCGGCAAGTTGATCATTGCACAGAAGTTCGCGTTCACGATCTGGTCCACGACGCTACCTTCGACTCCCCTGGCAGCCTCGGTCCCACTCTAAATAGACGGGCCGCCGCTTCCCCCACATCCCTACATTAGAGCGCATTGAGGCGAACGAATGCGGCATACGCCGACATTGCACCCCGAACGTAACCTCGCTTGCGCAGAATACGGACGCAGGTCCGCGAAGGCACGAGACAACCCTAAAGATTGCAGATCGAGCTTCCCGCCCTAACGGGTGAGCGGAGCTCGACCGATGGCGACCGACAGAGGTGGTCGTCAGATGGGCGGGCGGGTTCTCATGGTCCTATTGGTGTTGACAGGGGCTGGGTATGGGCAACATTTGGCGGATGTGCCGGTATCGACCGGAACTTCGGTAACGTTGGCGGTCTTCGGTGCTGAAGTTGTAGCCGACGGCGTCACGACGAGAGTTCTGTACCAACGGCACTACGGTGAAACTGATCCGCTTGCCAAGCCGTTCGTTCGCGCCGGCGTGCCCGGACAGATCGGGGCGAGTCTGCTGGGAGCGGGAGCAACGGGCAGTGTGTGGTTCGTGCTTCACCGCACGCATCACGAGGCTACGGCGAGGTGGTTCTTACGCTCGGTGAACGCTGGCGAGGGCTGCAACGTCGCCCGCCAGTTCGCGATTCTGCGGACGAGCAGGAAGTGAAGCAACGTGTTTAGGGGCCAGTCCCGCGCGTGCCGGGACGGGTGAGGCGGCATGTAGCAGGCGGTTGACCGGCAGAAAAGCGCGGCTTCTCACTCGCCGATTTGGCCCGGACGCCCCCATTTGGAGGGCGCGACCCGGCGTGATAGCCTATCGACGGCAGGGCATGGGGCGGGCTCGGACCCGCCGTGCCGCTTGCCCGAATGGCCGTTCGTTTCCGGTCGCCCATGTCTGCCGACTCCAAGCCTTCCCGACCCGCTGTATCCCCCTCACCTGCGAAGACTTCCGAGGGTTCAGCGGAGCAAGAAAGGGAGCAACTTTCTCCCCACAGCCGGGTTCGATCTAGTGTGAGCACTGCCGCCATGGACCGGGGCGTCCTGATGGCCTCGCTGGGGCCGCGCCCGACGGGCACTCTGCAACCAGCGATGGCCGGCGCCGAAAGCTACACCGACGCCGAAGTCATGCTGCGGGTGAAGGCGGGGGATCAGTCCGCTTTCGACTTCCTGGTGCAGAAATATCGCCGGCCGCTGGTAAGTTTCATGTACCGGATGGCGCGCAACACGGCAGCGGCGGAGGACCTGGCGCAGGAGGTTTTTCTGCGCGTGTACCGCTCGCGCCAAAGTTACGAAGCCAGCGCCAAGTTCACCACCTGGCTGTATCGCATTGCGACCAATCTGGCAGTCAATCATGCGCGCGACACTCGCAAGGAACGGCCAGAGGTGACGGTCAGCCTGGACGAACCGGATGAGGAGACGGGCACGACACTGGACGTGGCCGACAGTACGATGACGGCTGAAGAAACCTTGGTGCGGCGGGAACGGATGGCGGCCATCCGGAGCAAGGTGGAAGCCTTGCCGGAACGGCAGCGGCTGGCAGTGATCATGCACAAGTACCAGCAGATGGATTACAAGCAAATCGCGGATGTTTTGAAGTTGAGCGAGTCGGCAACGAAATCGTTGTTGTTCCGGGCGTACGAGTCTTTGCGGGAACAGTTACGAGAATTTTTGTAGGGAGCGGCGCTTTGGTTTGGGCGTGACAGCGAAGAAGTGACGTGGCGAAGAGAAACTGAGGGGAGCACGGTTATGAGGTGCGAAGAGATTTGCGGAATGATGCCGGACCTGGCGTCCGGCCTGATGGGAATGACGCCGGAGATCGGCGGGCATTTGGCTGGCTGCGGCGCGTGCGCCGGAAAGATGGAAGAGGTCCGGCAGACGATGGCGTTGCTCGACGAATGGCAGGTTCCGGAGCCGTCGCCCTATTTCGATATGCGTCTGCAGGCGCGGCTGCGGGAAGAGATGGCCAAGCCGCCAGCGGGTTGGCTCGCGTGGTTCCGGCGTCCGGTGCTGGCTGCGGCGCTCACGGTGCTGATGGGAGTTGGCGTGGGCCTGTTCTTCACCCAACACAGCGGAATCTACAAGTCCGGCAGTGAAGAGATCGCGGTGATGGATTCCCAGGTGGCGGAGCCGGGCACGGCGGTGAGCGATCTGCAGGCTTTGGACAAGAATCACGACCTCTACTCCGACTTCGATTTGCTGGATGATCTGGAAGTACAGCACGATGTGGTGGCGAATCCATAAGGGCTAGGACGAACCTAAGGGTGGGGGAAATGCGGCGGGGAAATTTTATGACGGGATGGATGGCGACGGCCGTGCTGGCCGGAGTGGCCATTATGGCGTCTCCTTCTCCATGCTCCGCCCTGCGTAACAACTTTCGTTTTCCTCCTTTGCAGAAACGGCAGGCAGAACCAAATCCAAGTCGTCCGCAGCAGCCGCCTCGCCAGGCGCAAGGCCACGCCGGCGACTGGCTCCGCCGCTACAAGGGCCTGCCTCCGGGCGAACAAGAGCGCGCGTTGCAGAACGACCCGGCATTCCGCCGTTTGTCTCCGGAGCGCCAGCAGTTGTTGCGGCAGCGGCTGCAGCATTTCTCGAGCCTTCCGCCGCAACAGCAGCAACGCATGCTGAGCCGCATGGAAACGTGGGAACACCTGACACCGGGTCAGAAAGAACAGGCGCGAGAATTGTTCGGCCGGATGCAACAGCTTCCCCCCACTCGGCGGCGGATGGTGAATACCGCGGTGCGCGATCTGCGTGCCATGCCGCCAGACCAGCGCGAGCAGATCATCGATTCCAACCGCTTCAAAGGCCTGTTCTCTCCGGAAGAGCGCGACATCATGCGCGGAGCCGCCCGGCTGCCGCTCGCTCCTGCGGAAAATGGCCGACCCGAAGAATCTCCGGCACCTGAGCAGTAGGGCATTTCTCGAGGCCATGGGCCCGGAAAGACGACGCACTGGCCTCCCGCAACCATTGGAGAAGGCCAGTCTGGAGCAACTTTACTTCACTTCTATTACCGATTGCTCACCCTGGCGCTTGCTATGCGTCTAAGCCAAACAGCACAGCGGTCAGGCGCTAGTTGTCCATTTCAAGTGCTTATCCCAGGGTTGCGGCTGAATCTGCTGTTTGATCCCCACGAGATACAAGAAGAGGAGTCTCCCATATGCCCAGGTTTCGTCTGCTTGTCCTGCTTTCGGGTCTTTTGTCATTAGCCGGTCTTTGCCAAGCCCAATCCATAATGCTCGATCTGCCCCGGCAGAGCCAGCATGCCGTGGTTGTACAGCGCATTGGCATTACCGACATCACCGTCAACTATCACCGGCCATTGGCCAATGGCCGCCAAATCTGGGGCAAAGTTGTGCCCTACGGACAAGTCTGGCGCGCCGGAGCCAACGAAAATACCACCATCACATTCGCCGATCCGGTCACCATCGAAGGCCAGCCCCTCGACAAGGGAACCTATGGCCTGCACATGATTCCCGGCGAAAATCAGTGGACGGTGATTTTTTCAAAGATGTCTAGCGCATGGGGAAGCTTCAGCTACAAGCAGGATGAAGACGCGCTGCGAGTCACGGTGAAGCCGCAACCTGCCGAGTTTCACGAAGCGCTGACCTACGATTTCGATGACGTCAAGAACGACTCCGCAGTAGTGACTCTGCGCTGGGAAAAAGTCGCGGTGCCCTTCAAAGTTGCGGTCAAAGTGGACGACATCGTCGAAGCCAGCATTCACCGGCAAACCCGCGGACTCAATCAATACTATTGGGAGGGCTGGGACGAGGCGGCGAACTACTACCTCACCAACAAAATAAATCTGGACGAGGCGTTGAAGGATGAAGATCAGTCCATCCAGGTCGAAGCACGCTTTGACAATCTGCTGAACAAATCTCTCATTCTCGATGCCATGGGCCGGAAAGACGACGCCGTAGCCTCCCGCAACCAGGCATTGGAGAAGGCCAGCGCGCAGCAACTTTACTTCTATGGCCGTCAGCTTCAGGCGGAGAAAAAGCCGGAAGAGGCATTCGCTCTGTATCGCTCCAACGCCAAGAAATTCCCCGACTATTGGACGTCGCACGTCGGTCTGGCCCGTGTTTATAGCGGCCAGGGCGACTTCGACAAAGCCGTCAAGGAGATGCAGGCCGCTCTGACCGGCGTACCGGATAACGCCAACAAGTTGAACCTGGAAAACTACGTGAAACGCCTGCAGTCCAAGGACGACATCAACCGCTAAGCAAGCCGTGCTCGAAACACTGCGTGCAACGAGATGGGCCAGCCCCAGGGCTGGCCCGTTTCATTTGCGAGATCGTCTTTTTGCGCAATCATCTTGCGCGATCATCGCATCGACCGCTCCCGGCCTATCCCGTGTTATGCAGTCCGGCGGCAATGCCGTTGATGGTTGCGCCCAGAGGATATTCAAGTTCCCCCAGGCCTTGTCCCTGCTGCTTGCGCCGCAACAGCTCAACCTGGATCAAGCTCATTGGGTCCACGTAAGGATTGCGCAGATGAATGGATCGAGCCAGCACGCGGTTACGAGCCAGCAACTCGCGTTGACCCGTGACCCGAAGAATCATCCGCCGCGACCGCAGGAACTCATCTTCCAGCATCGCGAAAACCCGCGTGCGCATCCCCGCATCCTTGACCAGTCCGGAATAAACCCGGGCAATGTGGAGATCAGCCTTAGCCATTCCTAGTTCGATGTTGCGCACCAGATCCGAGAAAAGCGCAAAATGCTTTAACATCTCGCGCAGCAGCCGTTCATGGCCTCTTCCCTGCTTGATGAAACTCTCCAGCCCACGCCCGATTCCATACCAGGCCGGCACAGCATGCCGGCTCTGCATCCATCCGAATACCCACGGGATGGCACGCAGATCCTCCAAACTGCGGCCTTTGGTCCGGCGCGAGGGCCGTGAACCGATGCGCGCTGCATCCAGTTCGTGGATCGGGGTCGCCTGCTCAAAGTATTCCAGCACCTCGGCATTCTCCGCGATGTCGCGGCGATAGACACGGTAGGCTTCTCCTGACATTTCCTCCATCGCCTCTTCCCAGCGCGTCTGATCTTTTGCCGGCTGGGCGCCATTGCGTGTGAGCGCTTCCAAACTGGCGGCAATCATCAGTTCCAGGTTCCATTCCGCCAGCACCACATCGGCGTACTTCCAGTTTAGAACTTCTCCCTGTTCGGTGATGCGGATGCGTCCGGAAAACCAGCCTTCCGGCTGCGCCAGGATGGCCGCATGCGTCGGCCCGCCCCCGCGCCCCACCGTGCCGCCGCGGCCATGAAAGAGCCGTAGTTTCACTCCGCATTCTTCCGCCACCTGATGCAGGTCCCGGTGCGCTTTGTACAGTTCCCAGGTGCTGGTCAGCATTCCCCCGTCTTTATTCGAGTCAGAATAGCCAAGCATCACTTCCTGCCACCGTCCCCAGGAATCAAGCAGTGATTGATACTCAGCATGCCGCCACAAACGCCGCATCGCCGCCCCGGCCGCGCGCAAAGAATCGATCGACTCAAAAAGCGGCACCGGCATCAGTCCAAAATCGTCTAAGCGATGATTATCTAAGCGATGATGCTTTGAGCGAGGATCGTCCAAGTGAGGATAGCGTAACCGTGGATCTTCCCCGGAACCAGCCAGATTTACACCGCAGGCCTTCGCCAACCGGACCACATTGAGCACATCCTCCTCGGACTCCGCGCCGCTGATGATGTACTGGCGGATCGACTGTGCCGGGTAAACCTGCTTCAGCCGCTGGATCGTTCGGAACGTCTCGATCAGCTCCTGGGTCTGGGGAGAAACGTCGCTGCTGTCAGCCGGAGCCGCGCCCGCTGCCAAGTCCGGGGCGGTCTTTCTTAGTTCGCTCTTTCTTAGTTTGGTCTTTAGTGAGCTTTTCAGCCCGGCCTTGTTTAGGTCAATCCTCTTGCTGCTGATCTCTTCCAGAACTTCCGCGTGCACCCGCGCATGCTGGCGGATATCAAGAGCCTGCAGATGGAAGCCGAAAGTTCGGAGCTGCCGCAGCAATGGATCGACAAAGGCTTCCGCCAGCCGCTGCCCCCGATTCGATCTCAGGCTCTGCCCCAGCAGAACCAGATCTGCTTCAAATTCCGCCGCATCTTCATACGAATTCTGAACGCCTGGTCCTTCCCGGCTGCGCTGCAACCGGTAAATCACATAGGAAAGAAAGCGGCGGTAAAGCTCCACCGTATTGTTCAACCCCCAGAGCATGGGCGCCCCAGGCATCGATCCTTTGTACTGCTTCAGACGCGCCACAATGTCGGTCGAGGCCTCCACTTGCCGCAACGACGAACTGAGGCAATCGCTCAAGAACTCCACGTCTCGAATGTATTCCCGAAGAATCACCGCACGCGCCAACTCCAGGGCATCCTTGACGCATTCCGGCTTGACCATCGGATTGCCATCCCGATCGCCGCCGATCCACGACCCAAAACTGATCAGGTTCGGCAAATCGTCCAAGTCAAGTGCAGCACCGTAAACTTCCTGCACCGAATCCGCCACTTCGGCATAAATGCGAGGCAGCGTTTCAAACACCGAGAGCCTGAAATAGCGCAGTCCCATCCTGATCTCGTCGTTGACGGTGGGTTTCGTCTGTCGAACTTCATCGGTCTGCCAAAGCGACGTGATTTCGGCGTGGATGATCTGCTCGCATCGCAGCGCCTCGGCCGGAGTGAGCGGAAGACGGTCCAGCCGCTCCAGTTGTTCAGCGATGCGCCGCCGCTTCAGCAGGATGGTTTGCCGCGCCACTTCCGTAGGATGCGCGGTAAATACCGGGGTCACCGTAATCTGGCAAAGAGTCGCCAGCGCCGCCTCGGCTGAGGTTCCGGCGTCCTTCAGCCGCAACAGTGTCCCGTGAAACGACCCGGGCAGTGGCGTGCGTTGACCTTCCAGTTGCCGGGCACGGCGTCGCCGCTTCCGGTGGTTGGTCTCCGCCAAATTTGCCAGTTCGAAATAAATTGCGAAGGCCTTCGTCACTTGATAGGCACGGGCCACTTCCATTTCTGAAATCATCGCCTGCGCGCGAGCCATAAGCTGGTCGCGGCCGTCCGCGGCACTGTCCCGCACCCCCTCCCGATGCCGAATCATCAGCCGCCGCAACTGTTCGACGGTATCGAATAGCTTCTGGCCCACCTGCTCCACCAGCACTCGTCCCAGCAAAGCACCCAGCGAGCGCACATCCCGCCGCAGGGAGTTGTCCTTGGCGGAATCGTCCGACTGCGCCGTCAGCTCCGACAAGCGGGCCTTTTGATCGTCCGCTTTCCACAGTGGTTTGATCCGGGTCATGAGGGTTGCACTGAGCGCGCAGGTAGACGACAGGATAAATCAAAGCAGCACGTAGCTGCGGAGGGGCGGCGAAAAATCCGGCGGGGACTGCGTGGGCGAACCCCGATCCTACTTCGGAACCTCGAAGCGATAGCCAATGCCGCGCAGCGTCTTCAAATACCTTGGGTGACGAGGATCGAGTTCTATTTTTTCCCGCAGCCGCCGCACGTAGACGTCGATCGAGCGCGGGGTTACGAAGGGAGTCTCCTTCCACACCGCGTCCAGCAACTGGTCGCGCGTCAAAACGCGTCCGCGATGGATCGCCAGATACTCCAGCAGGCGAAATTCTCTTACCGTGGTAAGAACCACGCGTCCTTCCACCTGCACCGTCATCGAAGAAGCGTCGATTTCAAGATCGCCCAGGTGAAGCACTTCCGGCATTACCGGCGGTTGGCGCACGCCGCGCAGCACGCTGCGAATCCGGGCAACCAGCTCGCGCGGGCTGAAGGGCTTGGTGATGTAATCGTCTCCGCCGAGTTCGAGTCCCTTGACCCGGTCCGCCTCGGCCGTCTTGGCCGTCAGAAAAATGATGGGGGTTGAGGAAAGAGTGGGGGTCTGCCGGATCTGCCGGCAGAGTTCAAAGCCGTCCGCCCCCGGAAGCATCACATCCAGAAGAAACAGCGACGGCATCTCGCGCAAGGCTTCCGCAACCACCGACCCTCCGCTGACAAAGCTCTGCACATCGAAGCCGGCCGCCTGAAGATTATGGGAGATCAGCCGTGCGATGTCCTCTTCGTCTTCTACCACGAAGACGAGGGAGTGAGACACAGCCGCGATACTCGCATCGCCGAGCGGTTCGTAAGATCCCATGGGAGAGTGCATCGTCACCTGATGGCGGCCTGTCCCCGCCAAGGTTCCGGTGAGCCGGGTTCTGCATTGAATGTATTTCGGAGATGTTGCGACAATGTTTCCCGCATGTTAACGAATGATGAATTTCAGAGGCAGTGGTCAGTGGCCAGTGGCCAGAAAAATCGTACCTCTCATCGCAGGAACCGGGGAATTAACTGGCCACTGGCCACTGGCCACTGCTCTTAAGTCGCCGCCCGCTTCTTCGGCGCGTGCCGCAGGCTGCGGCCCTCAATCAGGCTGTAGAGATCTTCGGCAAGATTGGTGGTATGGTCCCCGGCGCGCTCCAGGGCCTGCGCCATCAGCAGCACGTCAAAGCTCGAAGGATTGCCCTGCGACGCCTGTTCGGTGAGGTGCTTCTGGAACAGGGCATGACAGACGCGGTCGATGTCCTTATCCATTTGCAGGACCTTGCGGGCGCATTCCAGATCAAGGTCGACGAATCCGCGATACACCAGATCAAGCATCTCCCGCAGGATCGCCGACATTTCCACCAGTTGGCGCACATCGGAAGCCGCCATCTTCGACGTCCGCGACTGCACTCGCATGGCCACACTCATCACCAGATCGCCAATGCGTTCCAGGTCGGTGGTGCACTTCAGGCTGGTCAGCAACTGGCGGGCCCGCGCCTCGTTCACCCGCGTGATGGCAGCCGGCAGGCGCTCATCAATGTAGCGTTCGATGATGTCGAGTTCCTGCTCGCACTCCTTGATCGCCAGAAAAGCCATCCGTGAAGAGTGCGTGAGCAGGTCTCGCACGTTGAAAGCTGCGTCGCGAGCGATCAGGAACGCCTTGAGTGCCGTGCGCGCCAGATCGTCAAGTGATCCGGATCCTTTCCGCGAAGTTTTCTTGGCCGCTTCGCGGCTTCGACCGGGCGCTGGCTCAGCAGTGTCAGTGGCGCGGGACTCTTCAATGGCAGTCCGCAATGTGGAAGCTTTGCGAGGCATGTTTCCCAGAGGCGACCGCGCTTGGTCCCCCGAATTCAGACTATCTCAGTGGTCACCCAGCAGGCAGTTTACTGGAGAAATGTGAAAGGACCGTGAATACCCGGCCGCAGATCGCGGTTGTAGGTCTACTGTTTTTTCCCTGTAAAACCCTTTCCTCTTTAATATAGAAAATCAATACCGGACCCAATAGTCGCTCGAATCGGAACGTTCTCAAGTCATGGAACTACTCGAACATCTCAGACGTCAGTTTTCCTACGATGCCTGGGCAAACCGCGAAGTGCTGTCCGGGTTAAGAGCAAGCACGCGCCCAGCCGGGCAGCCGCTGCAACTGCTGGCGCACATTCTCTCCGCCGAACGGCTGTGGCTGGAACGCATCCGCAAGCAACCGCAAAGCCTGCCCGTATGGCCGGATTTCTCCATCGACCAGTGCGAAGCCCAAATCGCCGATCTCGCCCGGCTTTGGCACGAATATCTCGCACAGTTGTCAGTCGCGAAGCTCGCGGAGAAGGTCTCATACAAGAACAGCAAGGGCGAGCCGTGGACCAACACCGTGGTAGACGTTCTGACCCACGTGATACTGCACTCAGCCTATCATCGCGGACAGATCGCCAGCCAAGTGCGAGCCGCTGGGGAGCAGCCCGCCTATACTGACTTCATCCACGCCGCCCGCCAGGGTCTGATCGAATAAGATCCGATCGTGAAGAATGGGCTGCTCGAATAAGATTCGGCCACGCCTACCGGCGACCACCGCCGCAAGGCCTGGTTTGAGAAGCTGGCTCTGACGCCCAAGCACCAAAAATCAACCACCGAATCTGGGGTAATATCTTGGGGATGAAGAAACTCTCCGCCTTCGTTCTCCTGTTGCTGTGCGCCGTGATCCTGCTGGGCGCAGCCGACGAACCAAAGTTCCCCTCGATGCCGGGTGCGGTTTCCGGCAACGCCGTCGCCAGCCTCAAAGGCGGCTTCGAATTGTTCTCCATAATGGGAGTCGGTCCCAAGAAAACCTGGGACGACGTTACCAACAAGGTCTACGTCATGACCCTGGCACACGCAAAGTGGCACGAAGGCCAGCCGGTACCCGGAGTTGCCGGCCGTTTGGGCGCTTCGGCTGGCGGAGCCAAGGGACAAGTCGTTCTCATGGGTGGCTATGTTGTGGACGCCCAGGGCGATGAGATCACGGTTCCGGATGTGAACGTCTACATCGGAGAGCGGCGCTGGTACCGCGGCAAAGACATTCCCGTCCCGGTGGACCGCGCCGTCGTGGGCGTGGACCATGACCGCTTCGTCTATCTGATCGGCGGCCGCTCGGCCAATGGCCCGGTGAATAACGTCCAGGTCTACGACGTCGAAAAAGACTCCTGGAGCCAGGCCACGCCGTTCCCTGGCACACCCGTCTTCGGACTGGCTGGCGGCTTAGCTGATAACGCTATCGTAATCGTGGATGGCGCCAAAGCAGGGCCGGCGGGTGCTCCGCGCTACGTTGCCTCCGACGAATGCTGGCTGGGCAAGATCGATCACAAGGATCCCAATAAGATTGAATGGAGCAAGCTCCCAGCCCATCCCGGCCCCGCGCGTTTCGCCATCGCTGGCGGCGGCGTCGACCGCGATCACAGGATTTTCTTTTCCGGCGGCACCGCCACTCCTCACGATTTCAAAGGCGTCGCCTACGATGGCCAGCCCACGGAAGGAAGCACCGTCACCTTCGCCTACGATCTGCATCACGGTAAATGGGAAACCGTCAGCGAAGACACCTACGATCCCCGGGCGGACAGCCACCTTCTCGACACCACGATCGGACCCGTGGTCATCGGAGGCATGGTAAAGAATCTGGCCGTGACCGCACGCGTAACGCTGCTGCCGAAGAAATAGCAATCACCAGCTGCCGGAAAATAAAGTTAGCAGCGATCGTTCGCGAATGGCGGAGTCGTTTGCGGTGTGCGGAACAATCGGGGGTATCCCCCCTCCCCCCGATCTATTGGAATCATCGGGTTGGCAGCAAAATCGCAATTGATCTATGTGGCTCAATAGTCTGCGGGCAAAATCCTGATTTCAAAGAGCTTAGAGGACGATTCGTGGGGCCAAGTTGGCTTGTGCCAACCGTCACGGCCTCGACCATGATCGCCGAATTGAATTTGGGAGACAAGGTCAGATGTCACAGGCGATTGTGGAAAACGTAAAGATGGAACGAATGAAGACGGGCAAGGTCCGCAGTGCCCACCCTTCGAAAATCGCGAAGGGTGAGGCAGCCTCATTCGTGGTGGACCAAGAATGGGCTGGCCTCCGGGTTCAATGTTTAAAGTGGTCTGTTCTATGGTACCGCTGACGCTCGGCTTTCGTTTTCTTGTAGAAATCATCCGCTGCGTCTTTGAGTTCATCTAAACACTGTACTGCTAGTTCCCAATACACATTGTCTCTCTCATTGGCTGTGAGAATAGGCTGTATCTTTTGAGCAGCCCATCCGAACATGTAGATGCTGAGGTGCTGAGAAACTATCCCGGATTTTAGCAGTAATGCCAACTCCTCTAAATCGCCGAGAAATTTGCTGAAATCATCTTCCGTTGCCTCGCTCCATGATGTGCGACTAAACGCGCCCGCTTCCATCGCACGAAGATTCTTCGTAATAAAGGGGGTCTGCCAGAGCCGCTGATGCGCAGCGATAAAACGCAATGCGTTCTTGACTCGCCTTTGTCTTCGCTGCTGAATCGAGTTTGTGATGTAAACTGTCAGAGCAACTGCAGTGCCTACAATCGTCGCTATGTTTCGACCATCCTCCAGCGTCAAACACATCATTTTGTTCGCCTCTCGCTCTCCGAGGGCTACTTCACATATTTCAGGGCGATCTGGCCCGTCACTTCACGGGCGAAGACTCGTGATATTCGATTGTCGAGAATAAGAATGTAGACGCCGGGGTTAGCTAGGGCTTGATGAATCTCGCACGCCCTTTCTCTGCAAGAAAAGATCGGCTGCCCCTGATACGCCAGCATCAATGTGATCTTTCCATCCGCACCGCCGACAGAGGAAATCTGACCATCCAATTCAGCATTTCCCTGGTTCTGATTGATGGGTATGTTCCAACTGCGTACCTGTCGAGGAGGCACTGTCATCGAGCCATTCATAACGCTCGTGCTCACCGTGTTCTCAGCAACGACGTCAGAGAGCGGTCTTGGACTCTGGCCGTTGAGATATGGCTTTGCCCAATTGATCGGGATAACGAAGTTGAGGTTTTGCCCCTGCGTTTTGCCAGCAGACGAGACGCCGATAACCTTTCCGTGTTCATCTAACACCGCCCCGCCGCTCGATCCATGACTGATCGGAGCACTGATTTGGATGATGCCATTTCTCAGGGCACTCACGATGCCTTCGGACATTGTGTTCTGAAGGCCCAAAGGAGAGCCGATGGCGACAACCTTGTCACCGACTTGCATTTTGTCAGAATCGCCTATCTCCAGGACCGTTGTCGGAGCGGGCGTCACCTGTATAACCGACAGGTCACGATTCTGATCGTAGACTTCGACGCCCTCGACAGAGCCGACCGTCCCGTCGCTGAACTTCACAGTCGCACGATAGGCTCCCCGGATTACGTGATAGTTCGTGATTGCAGTCCCGTCTGAAGCGACAACGAAGCCGCTGCCTAACTCACGTTTGCGTCCTTCGTCGTCGTAGGTTTCGATGAGGATCATTCCGGGACTCTCGGCCTTGTAGATTTCTTGCGGCGAGAGGGAGCGGGGAGCACTTGGAGCTGAAGAAGACTGTACGGGAACAATCGGAACCAAAGAAGATTGGTCAGGTGGACGGGCGATCAACGGAGGAACGTTCGACTGAGCTGACTGTACGGGTACGTTGAGAGTTCTTTTCTTCGATTGAAGGTTATTGACGAACCACGCAATTACAAGGAGAACGATGACCCCGCTGACGAAAGCTATCAGAATCGCACCAGTGTTCGGTTTGGGAACTGCTGGCCCCGTGCTGGTAGACACGACTCCTGCGAGGGATTGGCCGCACTTTCGGCAAAAGAGCGAATCGTCAGGATGTTCAGTACCGCACTTAGGGCAGAACAAGACACTCCTCCCACCCCCTCAGCAGTGACGTTAGTCCGACTCCCATTGGGTGTCAACTGACTGCTGAGGTTCTTGTTGGCGGGTGGCCATCCCTTTCGCATTCTCCTCTCGAGAACTGTCACCGTTTTCCGTGTCCCGTTTTTGGAGTCCACTCCGTCCGTCTGTCCCAGGATTCCGTCCGAGAACTGGCCACTGCTACCGCGCCCGAGCCAGCACCAGCGTAATGTCATCCGGCTGTTCGTTGTCGCCGATCCAGTCGTCGACTGCCGAGGTAACCGTCTCGCTGATCTGCACCAGCGGCAGGCGCCGGTTGGTGCGCACCAGATCAATCAGCCGTTCTTCGCCAAATTCTCCGAAGTCGTTTTCCGGCTCGGTGACGCCGTCGCTGTAGGCCAGAAAGATTTCCCCGGGATGCATTTCCACGGAACCTTCGTCGTAGGTCATATTGTCGAACAGCCCCACCACGGTCCCGCCAGCTTCCAGCCGCCGCACCGCGCCATCTCTCCCGATCAGGATCGGCGGCAGGTGTCCCCCATTGCTGTAGGTAAGTTTATGGACTCGCCCGTCGTAGATTCCCAGGAACAACGTAGCGTACTTCTCCGGCGGAGTACTCTCGTAAAGCTGGTGGTTCAGCAGGCCGAGCAACGCTCCCGGAGAAACTTCGATGCCTTCGGGCCACGCCGCCATGATCCTGCCCGCGCCCGCCACCGCGCCCACCGCCACGGGTTCCCGCATCTGCGGCAAGCTTTCCACGCTGTAAGCGCGCACCGCCGAGTGGATGGTCGCCATCAGCAGCGCAGCCGAGATTCCCTTCCCGCTGATATCACCCACGGCCAAAATCAGCTTGTGGGAACTCGCAGTAAGAAAGTCGTAGTAGTCGCCACTCACGGTGCGCGCCGGACGGCAAAAACCATGCACTTCAAGCGACTCCAGCTCCGAAACCTGCCGGGGAAACAGTTGCGCCTGCACTTCCTGCGCGATGGCGAGTTCGCCCTCCAGCCGCTGTTTCTCTTTCTGCTCTTGAATCAGTTTCTCGATGGATTCAGTCATCGAGTTGAACGACAACGAAAGCTGCGCCAGCTGGTCCGCGGACTTGACCGGAATGCGATGACTGAAGTCGCCGTGATCCACATGCTTGGTAGCTTCGTACAGCTGCGCTACCGCGCCCGTGACAGTTCGCGTCATGCGCGTTCCGATAATCAAGGCGATCAGTTCGATCACGGCAAAAATAATCAAGATCGCGAGCAGGATGTACTCCACTCCTCGCACAAAATCTCCCAGCGCGGCGAACAGGTGGCCATAAAGCACCGAAGGACGAGTCCGAACTTGCATCACGGCGCCAAACCGCCCGCGCTCCCCGGTCTTCCAGTCCAACACAGAGAGTGGCGCGAAGAACGTGACCTCGCGATCCATGCTGCCCGCGGCCACCGGCACGCTGCCCACGGTAAAGGTAGGTTGCAGATCCACCGCTGCCCCGCCCTTACCCTCGTGGAGAACGACTCCGCTTTTCCTGGCTTCGGGATTCACCCAGGTCGTAGTCTTTGGGTTTGCATCCTGCTGGCCCGTCTTGCTTTCCTCCGGTCCGGAGTCCGAAAGCGTGATTTCTCCCAAATCCGCTGCAATCTTCCCCACCAGCTCTTTGTCGAATGGTTCACTGGTCACGATGGTGAGCGTCTTCGATCCCGCCGGAAGCAGAGTCACTACCCGCAAATGCAACCCGTTGCGGTCGCGGGTGATTTCGCGCAGGCCGCCTTTGGCAAAAGTGGGAAGCGTGAGTGGAGCCGCGCTGGCTTCATCCCCCAAGGGCACCAGCCGGTCTCCCTCCCAGGCGCACATCTGCCTGCGTGCCCAGGCGGCATCGCGCTTTCGTAAGCCCGTCAGCGACTCGGCGGTGGGATTCTCTCCACGTTCCAGGCGTGACGCCAGTTCGTTACCCACCGCGGCGTTCACCGCTTCCATGCTGCGCAACTGGGAATTGATCTCCGAAGTCACGACGAAAATCGCGAACTGACCGGCCAGCCCGTAGAGCGTGATGAAGGTCATCGCCACCAGCAGAACTGCTGGAATTACACCGATGAACATATAAGTCACGATGAGGCGATTGCGCAGACGCCACAGAACTCTTCGCTTCAGCCCACGGAACGCAACGATGGAAAACAATAACGCCGCATCGAAGACAAGAAACTTAACCCAACCTCCAATGCTGTCACCCCAAGCCGGGGCGAATAGCTTCAACAGCATTTCAAGAGCGAAAAGTCCTATTGCGAAGACTAAGGAATAGCAGGCTCCGCGCGCGATCCATCCCTGCGGCCAGAAACCGGCCGCCAGCATTCTTTCGCGAAACTTCGAGTAGAACTCCCGCATGATTTCACGTCGCCGGAACCGCTAGATCTCCGGATACAGGTCGAAAAACGCTTCCAGGCTGGTGCGCAATTGCTTCTCGATTTCTTCCTTGCTGCCTTCGAGCACGTGCATGGTAACGTGCGCCTCGCGTCCGTTGGCAAGCTTCACGGGAGCCTGCCCCACTTCGGCCACATCTTCGGAAGGCAGGAGACGCATCCCGTAAACCAGTGTCAGATTCGCCATGTCTGAATTCTAATCGAAACCAGTTCCCAGTTCTCAGTTCTCAGTTCCCAGCAACCCAAGGTTTTAACTGAGAACTGAGAACTGGGTTATCATTCTGGCGTGATCCCAAACCTCATTCTGATCCTGGCTGGTTTTCTGCTAGTTCTTCCCGCTGTATGTCAACAGCCTGCCGAGCCCGCCTCGACGCAGCCGCAGGTGAAAGTCAATGTGCTGAACGTGTGCGCGCCGTCCGCCGAGGAGCAGAAGGAAATCGCTGCTGCCCTGGCGCGCATTCCCAAGCAGCCGCTGTTCAGCCTGGACTTCGAGATCTCCCATGGCCGCTCCACGCTGACCGAGGCTCCAAACTTTCTTCAACCCGGAAAAAATACGCACGTTTCTGATGAGCCGTCGGTCGCCAGCTACGTTCGCATGCGACGTGAATTCGCCGTGCAAGCCTTGTTTTCCAGCGTCCAGTACTCCTTCAGCAACGATGGGCAGAACATGATTGAGACTCTGGTGCTGCACGTCCGCGATCCCAAAGACTTGATCCAGGTCTCGATGGAAGACACCGCATCGGCCATCAGCAGCCCGGAAACCATGGTGGCGGCCAACACTCCCGCCAGCCGCATCCGGCTGGAACGTTTCGGAAAGTCGTCGATAGCGCTGGCCCGCTGCGCTGGCTCCGAAAACGGACCTCCGCCCGACCAGAGCGCCTATGAACCACTATTCCGCAGCGCGTCCGAGGTGCTGGCCAACTATCGCAGCCTGCTTGGCGTGCGCCACACCGTACCCGCGGAGCTGGCCCAGATCCCCGGCGTGGGTACGAAAACACCCGCAAAACCAAAATCAGCCAAGCCCGCCGCAAACCCGACTGAAGAAAAGAAATGACTAAAGCTACCCCCGTGTACGCTATGACCTGCCTGCCCTGAGCGGAGTGGAAGTGTGGGGCAGATTTTGTTCTTAGCATCCGAAGTGCAGCTTGCATCGAAACTTGAAATCAGCAATCTAACGGCTAGTCAATCATGAGCGAAACCCGCAGCGTCGTCATCATCGGTTCCGGCTGCGCCGGACACACCGCGGCCCTTTATGCCGCACGCGCCAATCTGAAACCTCTGGTGGTAGAAGGCCATGAGCCCGGCGGACAGCTCTCTCTCACCACGCTGGTGGAGAACTTCCCCGGCTTTCCCGAGGGGATCATGGGACCGCAACTGGTGGAGAACATGCGAAAGCAGGCGGAACGTTTCGGCTCCGAATACCGGACGACGCATCTCTCCAGCGCCGATCTTAGCCAGCGTCCGTTCCTGCTCCATCTCGGCAAGCATCAGGTGCACGCGCAAGCGCTCATCATCGCCAGCGGCGCTTCCGCCCGATGGCTGGGGCTGCCCAACGAGCAGAAGCTCATCGGCCACGGCGTCTCTTCCTGCGCCACCTGCGACGGCTTCTTCTTTTCGGGAAAGGAAATTGTGGTGATCGGCGGCGGCGATTCCGCCATGGAGGAAGCCCTGTTCCTCACTCGCTTCGCCACCAAGGTCACGCTCATTCACCGGCGTGACAGCTTTCGCGCATCCAAAATCATGCTCGATCGCGCCCAGCACAACCCCAAAATTCAGTTCCTCACCGACACTGTCGTCGAGGATGTCTACGACCACGCCAAGCAGGAAGTCACCGGCCTCAAGCTGCGCAACGTAAAGACTGGGAAAGTCTGGGACTTCCCGACCAGCGCGCTGTTTCTCGGCATCGGGCACGAACCCAACGCGAAGATGTTCGCCGGCCAGCTCGAAACCGACGCCGACGGTTATCTCAAGACCCACAACTACGTGCTAACCCGCGTCCACGGAGTATTCGCCTGCGGCGATGTGCAGGACCGGCGCTATCGCCAGGCCATCACCGCCGCCGGAACCGGCTGCATGGCTGCCATCGAGGTCGAAAAGTTCCTCGAAGAGCACGGCGCCTGAGCGTTCATAACCTTTCGCGTCTGTCGCTTTGCCTCCCGGCCATTGTCGTCGGCGTTGCTACCTTGCGGCATGGCTCCGGTGTGATACAACTTTCTGTGCTCTTCATCCCCCAATCGGCCCCGGCATCTAATCATCTTTCAGGTGCGGCATGTTAAGAACTTTCTTTGTCCGTCTTTCCGAAAACCCATCTTTGCGCAACTTTGCGGAGAGTTCCTCACTCGGCCGCCGCGTCTCCGGGCGCTTCGTGGCCGGTACTGAGATTGCCGACGCCGTCCGCGCCACGCAAGCCATCAACCGCGCCAGCATGAGCGTAACCATCGACAACCTGGGCGAAAATGTCGCCAATCCTGACGAAGCCCGCCACAGCGCCCAGCTCTACCATCAGATTCTCGACGCCATCGCCGCCCACCAGCTCAACGCCAACATCAGCCTCAAACTCACGCATATGGGGCTCGATGTGGACGAGAAGCTGGCTCGCGAGATCGTCAGCGGACTGGTCGCCAAAGCGGCATCCATGGACCCTCCCGGCTTTGTTCGCGTCGACATGGAGGGTTCGCCCTACACCCAGCGCACCCTCGATTTCGTGCACGAACTCCATCGCGTGCCGGGAAACGCCAACTCCGTCGGCACTGTAATCCAGGCATACCTGAAACGCTCCGAGAGTGACGTTGAAAAACTCCTGAGCGAAGGCATCCGCATCCGCCTGTGCAAAGGCGCTTACAAAGAGCCTGCGGAGATCGCCTTCCCCGTCAAGTCCGACGTCGATGCCAACTATGTCAAGCTGATGAAAATTCTGATGAAGAGCGGCATCTACCACGGCTTGGCCACGCACGACGAAAACATCATTCGCCAGGCCGAAGCTTTCGCGACGCGCGAAAAACTCTCCCGCGACTCGTTCGAGTTCCAGATGCTCTACGGCATCCGCCGCGACTTGCAGCAAAGTCTGGTGCGCAACGGCTGGCGCGTCCGCATCTATATCCCGTTCGGCAGCGAGTGGTATCCCTACTTCATGAGGCGGCTGGGCGAGCGCCCGGCCAACGTGCTGTTCATAGCGCGCAACCTGTTGCGATCGTAAAGCAGTGGCCAGTGGTCAGCGACCAGTGGCCAGCACGAACGCGTTCGGGCTAAGACTGGCCACTGATCACTGATCACTGGCCACTGAGGTTAGGATATGTTCATCAAACTCATTCTTCCGCTATCTTTGGTTTTCGGCGTCGCCGTGTGGGCGCAGAACCCGACGCCCGGCCAGACCCCGGACAAGCCTCAGGACCAGATCGGCTACAAATCCGCCGCCGATGCCGAGCAGAAGAAGACGCTTCTGCTAAAAGACTTTCAGCCCCGTTCCATGCTGCACGCGCCGGAGCACACCGTCGACCGCGCCAAGTTTTATGTGATTGATGTTCACAGCCACGTCAACGACGCCATGGGGATCGACAACCACATGCCGCCGGCGCGCGTGGTCGAGATCATGGATAAAACTAACGTGAAGACAGTCGTGATCCTGACCGGTATGTGGGGCGATAAGCTGCAAAAGGTGATCGACGAGATGGTCAAGCCCTATCCCGGACGCTTCATCGTCTTCGAGCAGATCGACTTCAGCAAGATCGACAACCCAAATTTCAGCCAGGAGATGGTGGCCCAACTCGACGATTCGGTGGCACGAGGCGCTCGCGGCCTGAAACAGTTAAAAGACCTCGGCCTCAGCATCAAGGACAAGTCGGGAAAACTGGTGGCGGTCGATGACCCTCGCCTCGACCCGATCTGGGAAGAGTGTGGGCGCCTGGGCATCCCTGTCTCCATTCACGTTACTGATCCCGAAGCGTTCTTTCATCCCCTGGACAACACCAACGAGCGCTACGAGGAGTTGACGGAGCATCCCGACTGGGGTTTCTATGGGCCTCAGTTTCCCACCAAGGAATCGATCCTGGCGGCACGCGACCGCATGTTCGCCAAGCATCCGCACACGACTTTTGTGGCGCTCCACATGGCGAACTGGCCGGAGAATCTCGACTACGTCTCTCACCTGCTGGATACGCTGCCCAACGTGATGGTTGAGTTCGGCGCCCGCGAGGCCGAACTCGGACGCCAGCCTCGCCGCGCCCGCGAGTTCTTCCTCAAGTATCAGGATCGCATCATGTTCGGCACCGACAATGGCGTGGAGGAGGCCATGTACCGCAACCACTTCCGCTGGCTCGAAACCGCGGACGAATACTTTGACTACTGGGGATATCCCGGGCAGGGCCGCTGGAAAATCTATGGCCTGGACCTTCCCGACGCGGTCCTGGAGAAGATCTACCACAAGAACGCAGAGCGCCTCTTCCAGCAGTTCCGCGGAGAGAGAACCGCTCTGGCAAAATAAATTGCTGGTCTACGAAGATTTTCGTTGACACTACGAATACCTTCGTATATGGTCTCCTTCGATGAAGCAACCACCGCAGAAGCCTACCGCATCGGAGCTCGAAATCCTCCGTGTTCTCTGGACCCGAGGCCCTTCGACAGTCCGCGAGGTGCACGACGCCTTGAACGAGAAAAGGGCCATGGGCTACACCAGCGTGCTGAAGTTCTTACAAATAATGACCGCAAAAGGCACGGTTCGGCGAAACGAAACCCAGAGGGCGCACGTCTATGAAGCGTGTCTGCCGGCGGAGCAAACCAAGCGTCAGCTTGCCGGGGATATGCTGCAGCGCGTCTTCGAAGGCTCCGCCAGCCAGCTCATGATGCATGCCCTGGCCGGTCGCGAAGCTTCACCCCAGGAAATTGACGAGCTACGCCGCTTGCTGGACCAATACGAGTCTGACGAACAGGAAAGGAGCCGGCGATGACCGGTCTCACGAATTGGCTTTCCCCGAGCACGATGCATTCGCTGGGCTGGACCCTGCTCCACTTTCTGTGGCAAGGCACGGCCATAGCGGCGCTGGCTGCGGTGCTCATGACTCTTTGCCGCCGTGCTTCCGCCCGCTATGTGCTGGCCGTGGGCGCGCTGGCTCTGATGCTCGCCGCGCCGATCGCTACGTTCTTCTTTCTTACACCTTCTGGCGCAGCGGCCCCCGCGGCGGGGTATTCTCCAGTCGCGCAGATCCAGCCCACACCCGCGAACCATGGCGCGGCCGCGACCTCATCCGGATTCTCCCGCTTCTCTCCGTCGCTCGACGCTCTACCCTGGCTGGTGGAAGCGTGGCTGCTAGGGGTAGCGTTCCTCAGCCTTCGTTGCGCCGGCGGATTCCTGCTCCTCGAGCGGGAGCGCCGCAAACAGTCGAAATCCCCAAGCGCCCGCTTGCTTGCGATCTGCCACACCCTGCAACGCCGCCTTGGTCTGGACCGGACGATCCGTTACTGCGAGTGCCAATGGCTGCAGGCTCCGGCGGTGATTGGCTGGTTCCGTCCCATCGTGCTGTTGCCCGTGACGGCTCTCACCGGACTTTCCGAGGAACAGCTGCAATCGGTGATCGCCCACGAACTGGCGCACATTCAGCGGCTCGACGCTTTCGTAAATGTTTTCCAGGTTTCCGTCGAGACTCTGCTCTTCTATCACCCCGCCGTATGGTGGCTGAATAGGCGCATCCGCGCCGAGCGCGAGCACTGCTGCGATGATGTCGCCGTGTCCCTTTGTGGCAATCCAGTAGAGTACGCCCGCGCTCTCACTCTGATGGAAGAGTGGAGAAGCGCGCCTGCACTGGCGATGGCCGCGAACCGCGGTCCGCTCTCCGATCGGATTTTCCGCCTGCTGGGCCTGAAGTCGTTCGGCGCCGGAGCCCGCGGCATTGGGCTCACCGGCGGACTGCTCTGCCTCACAGCGGCGCTGGTCGCGGGCAATGCCTTGCTCGAGATCGCTTACCCAAAGCCCACCGTGCATGCCGGTGGAGTTTCTCTCGCACGACTCGGTCTTGCGGCAGCAGCTGCTCCGCAGTCAGCACCGGCGCCCGCTTCAGCTCCGGCCCCGGCTGGCAAACCTTCTCCGGCTCCGGCGCGTCCTCAAGCCGCGCCTCAGGCGAGTCCGAGCGGCTCCTACATCGACGGTATGAAGGCCGCGGGCGTTGGCGATTTTACGATCGACCAGCTCATCGCGATGAAGATTCAGGGCATCACTCCAGAGTACGTCCGCGGACTGCATGATCAGGGACTGCATCCCGATGCCGACGAACTCGTCGCCATGAAGATCCAAGGGGTAAGTCCCGATTACGTTCGCGACTTGCACGGCCTGGGTTTAAAACCGGATGCAGACCAGATCGTCGCGATGAAAATCCAGGGAGTCGATCCAGCCTACGTGCGCGACCTGAAGGAAGCGGGCATTCAACCCGAGATCGACCAACTCGTCGCCATGAAGATTCAAGGCGTCACGCCAGCCTATGTACGCGCGCTACACGATCAGGGCTTGCTTCCCGATGCCGACAACCTCGTGGCCATGCGCATCCAGGGTGTAAGTGCGGAGTACATTCGCGACATCCTGGCTCTCGGCCTTAAGCCGACGGTCGATGAGTTCGTTGCCATGCGCATTCAAGGTGTGACGCCGGAGTACATCAAGAGCCTGCAGGCAGCCGGACTCAAGTTCGATGTCGACGACGTCATTCGAGCCAAGATACAGGGAATCACCAAAGAGTTCATCGAGAAGGCCGCCAAACATGGGTTCGAGCACCTCACGCTGGAGAAGCTGATCCAGCTCAAGGACATGGGAATCCTGGAACAGCCGGCTGACATTTAGGGGAAAACATCTTATGAGACTGCATCGCACGTTTGCTTTTCTCGTATTCGGCTTCTGCCTGCTCTTCGCGGTCGTAAAGAACCGCGCGGCCGACATCCGTAGCGGAGACTGGACGATTCGCAAGTCCGACGAACCGGGCAAAGTTGCATTCTCGCTGATTGAGCATCAACACGGTGGAACGTCGGACCACGAATCCGACTGGCCGGCAAGCTCTTTCCCCGGCGTCGACGTCTCCAAGCCCGGCCGCCAGGACGTTCACTTCACCATCGCGCGCGATGCCGGCAAGATCGAATGCGAAGGCTTCCTTAACAACGGCGAAGGCGCGGGCATCTTCCATTTCCAGCCCGACCCTAACTACGCTCGCGAGATGCATCAGCTCGACTTCAACGTCGATGAAGAAAAGCAATACAGCATGGCCGTACAGGATGTCAGCCTCGAATTCGCCCGGCAGATGAGGAACCAACATCTCACCGATCTGGACGCCGACAAGCTGATCGCATTCCGCATCTTCCGCGTGGATTCAGCTTTCATCGAGGAATTGCGCGCGGCCGGTCTCAAGGTTTCCGACAGCGACAAACTGGTGGCCTTCCGCATCCACGGCGTCACGCCGCAAATGATCCGGTCTCTCCATCAAGCCGGCTACTCGCCCGATGAAGACACGCTGATTGCCATGAGAATTCATGGCGCCACGCCGGAATGGATCGAGGAACTCAAGAAACGCGGCTACGATCACGTTGATCTCGAACAGCTGATTGCCTTTCGCATTCATGGAGTCTCGCCAGAGTTCATCGATAAGCTGCAGGGCCTGGGCTACAAGCATCCCGACCCGAATGAACTGGTAGCCATGCGGATTCACAACGTCACACCGGAATACATAACCGAACTGCGCACGCGCGGAATGCAAAACCTGAGCATCGATCAACTGGTCAGCATGCGCATTCACGGCATCGACTGAAAGTCAGTGGCCGGGCAAACTTGAACCGGCGCGATGCCTGACCACTGACCACTGACCACTGCTTCCGATCACTGCTCCGGCACGGCCGCCCCATCGGCGCGAGCGTCCGACGCTCCGTAGTTCACCTTGGCCTTCGAGTCGTGCATCACGGCCTGCCCGCGGCCCATGGCGGTGGTGTATTCCCGCCGCACGTCGAGTTGATGGCCCATCGCGGAAAGTTTCTGCCGCACTTCCGGCGCAACTCGCGACTCAATCACGATGTTGCACCCGCGCTCCGGACCGACCGTGAAGCGCGCGTTCTCCATTGCTTCCTGAATGTTCATCCCGTAGTCGACTACATTGGAGACGAATTGCGCATGCGCCAGCGGCTGATTCGCTCCTCCCATGATCCCGAAACCAATATGCTGCTCTTCATGCTCCATGAACGCCGGAATAATGGTATGGAAGGGCCGCTTGCGCGAGGCTAGCGCATTCGGAGACGCAGTATCCAGCGAGAACAGCGCGCCCCGGTCCTGCAGCACGAATCCCATGCCGCGCACCGCAACGCCCGATCCGAACGCCTCATAATTGCTTTGAATCAACGAGACGATGTTGCCCTCGCGATCGACCACCGAAAGATAAGTCGTGTCACTGAAAGGCGGAGCCCCGGCCGCAACTCCGCAATTCGCCTTGCGGGGATCGATCAGCTTGGCTCGTTCCCGGGCGTATTCCTTCGACAGCATCCCCTTCACCGGAATCTTCTCGAATCGGGGATCGCCGTTATAACGCCCCAGATCGGCATAGGCCAGCTTCATGGCTTCGATCTTCTTATGCAGCTCGGCGACACTGAGCGGCCCGTCGGGCGAGGCCGGAGCAGTCTCCATAATGTTCAGCATCTCCAGCGCCGCCATTCCTTGTCCGTTGGGAGGAAGTTCGTAGACCGTCCAGCCGCGATAGGTCGTTGAAATCGGCTCGACCCACTCCAGCGAGAACTCGGCCAGATCATCCGCTGCCATCGTTCCGCCCAGGCTCTGCGACGTGCTCAAGATCGCGCGCGCAATCTCACCTCTATAAAACGCATCCGCCCCGTTCCCTGCCACCAGCCGCAAGGCTTTGGCGAGATCGTGATTCTGGAACACTTGTCCCACAGCCGGAGCTTTGCCGCCAGGCAGATAAACCCGCCGAGCCTCCGCATCGTTCGAGATCCAATCCACGGAGTCATTCCAATAGGACGAAATGATCTCTGGAACTGGATAGCCATCCTCGGCATAAACGATCGCCGACTGAAAAAGATCGTTCCACGCCAACCGTCCAAACCGTTCGTGCAGCGCCTGCCAGCCCGCAACCGCGCCCGGCACCGTCACTGAGTCAATACCCGCCCCCGGCATCGAGGTCGCGCCTTTCGTCTTTAAGTGCTCGATAGTCAGCCCGCGCGGCGCCCATCCGCTGGAGTTCAAGCCATAAAGCTTGCCGGTTTTCGCCTCCCAATAAATCGCAAACAGGTCGCCGCCCATGCCGTTCATCATGGGTTCCGTTACCCCAAGAACAGCGTTCGCAGCAATCGCCGCATCCACGGCTGAGCCTCCTCGCTCCAGGATCTTGGCCCCCGCCACTGAGGCTTGAACATGGCTGGTCGCTACGATGCCATAGCGTGTGACCACCATGGAGCGCGCACTGGAACGGTCTTTTGCGGCCATAAAGGACGTAAGCAGCAGCACGGCGACTGCAATCCGTATGGAAATGTTCATGGTATACCTGCAGCTGTCCGCTATCAGCTTTCAGATCTCAGTTCTCAGCAAAGAACGTCTTTCCCAAACCGACAACTGGAGGCACGAAGCTGAGAGCTGAGAGCCTCAAGCCTTCCCATTCACTTCTTCAACCCCGCCGTAAAGTTCGTAACCACGGTGACGGACTGGCTGACCTGCTGCACAACCCGGTCAAGAAGAAATTTCTTGCCGTCAGGAGAGACATCGTAGAAGACCTGCGGGGCGGACCAATTGGTGATCAGCTTCTCAGCCGCGCCGAATTGCAGTGCGCCTCCCGCATTCTTTACCGGGACCGCGAAGAGGTTGAACGTCAGGTCCATATAGTAGAGTTCTTTGCCGTCCATGCTCCAATGCGGCACGGCGCCCCCGTTGGCTGAGACCTGCCACTTGCCCTGCCCGCCGCCAAAGGGCATCACATAAACTTCTGACCTGCCCGATTCGGCCGAAGAGTAGGCGAGCCAACGGCCGTCTGGAGAAAGTCTTCCACCCGTACCCCGCTCCACTATCAGCGATGGCTTGCGCTCTCCCTCCAGCGGCAAGGCGAATATCTGCCGCCAGGGGCCATCCCGGAGCGGCAGCGAATACAGCAGATACTTACCGTCGCGCGACCAATCGTGAAGTCCGGGCTGCTGCTCAACGGTGAGCAAAGTCTCTTCCGCGCCGCTGCCGTCGGAGGGTTTGCGGCAGATGGCAAAGTGCCCGTTTTGAGCGGAGGCGTATGCGATCCACTTGCCGTCGGGCGACCAGATGGGGGAAACATTCCCAACCGGCCCAAAGGTGAGCCTGGTGCGGACTCCACGCGTCAGATCGAGTACCCAGATATCAGTCTGGCCGGCGTTCATCTGGAGAGCAACGCGGTCTCCTTGCGGGGAAAGAACCGCGCTCTGCAAATCAGGGAGCTTGCCGGCAATGGTGCTGATGTTCCCGCTGCGATCCATCCAGACTAACTCCAGATCGCCCGAGGCGCCGCTGCCGAAAACCAGCAGACCATCGTTGGAGGCTGAGGCGTCCATGTGCCAGGTGCTGGCGTCGTTCATCACACCCTTGGCCACATTTTGGGGTTCGCCACTCAGCGTTCCAGCGGAAGGGTTGAAAGGCTGCGCCATTAATTGGTCGCCACGCCCGAACAAAAGAAAACCGCCTGCGTAAATGGCATTGGTTTGAGCGCGGAACAGCGGACGATTTTCCCGGCCGTCGAGCGATGCGTAGTAGAGCGTGTTGTTCCCCGACTTGGAAGCATCATGGTGAAGCGCGATATAGAGGAAATGCTTACCGTCGGGAAGGAAAAACGGCCAGCGATGCGAGGTGTGAAGAGCAGTGTCAAGCTTCGTAATTGGAACTGGAGTGCCTCCGCTGGCGCTTACGCGCATGAGAGGCGCTGTGGGAGCCGGCGAGAACAGGATCACTCCACCCGCTCCCCACGCGCCGCCGCGACCGAGGGGCACCTCACAAACTATCTGCGTCGAACCGCCTTCGAGGTCGACCGTTTTGAGCTTGCCGTCGGCAAAGAATCCGAGGGACCGGCCGTCGGGCGACCAGAAGGGAAAAGTCGCGCCTTCAGTACCGGACAGTTCGCGAGCTTCCACTGTATTCGTGGGACGGACCCAGAGCGCAGTCCTGCCGTCCGCGCCGGTGGCCGCAAACGCGACGAATGTGCCGTCTGCAGACGTTACCGGCGGCCCGGCAGCGTCGCCGGTGAGATTGAACGTGGCTTTTTCAGGAGGATTGATAACGCTACGGATGGAGTGGGTGGATTGTGCCGGATGGTAGAAGACCATGACGGCAGCCGCAGTGAGAACAATCGCTGCCACAAGCGCCGCTGCCCAGCCAATCCGTTCGCGGGCGCGGGGCGCGCCCGTTGCTGCCGGCACCGCCGGTGAAGTGCGGTCCGCCGCAATCCATTGCAGCTCCAGCTTGATGTCTTGCGCCGACTGGTATCGCTCTTCAGGATTCTTCTGCAGACACGTTTTCACCACACGCTCAAACGCAGGCGGCGTGTTCGGCTTGAGGACGCTCACCGATTCCGGATCTGCCTCCAGAATCGAGGACGCCAGCGAAATCTGGCTCTTCCCAGAAAACGGCCGCTTCCCCGCCACCATCTCATAAAGCACAGCCCCAAACGCAAAGATGTCAGAGCGCGCATCCGCTTCTTTTCCTTCAATCTGCTCCGGAGCCATGTACTGAATGGTGCCGATAATGCTGCCCGCGGTGGTCAGCGGACTTAGCGGACTCGGCCCGCTCAACGTGGCTGCCGCCGTGAACGAAGGTGCTGACCCGGACCCCGCCGTCGACTGCACCCCCAGCGGCTTCGCCAGCCCAAAATCCATCAGCTTCGCTCCGCCCTGGGTCACCATGATGTTCCCGGGCTTCAGGTCACGGTGCACAATGCCGCTGCGGTGCGCCACTGCCAGCGCCTCGGCAACGGCTATCCCGATCTTGAAGACTTCGGCCAGCGGTATCGCACCTTTACGCAACCGTTCCGCTAGAGTTTCGCCTTCCAGAAACTCCATCACCAGATAGTCGGTGCCATCCTGCGATCCGATGTCGTAAAGCTGGCAGATGTGGGGATGATTCAGCGAAGAGATCGCTCTCCCCTCGCGTTCCATGCGCTGCTTCAGTTCCGGGGAAGAAGAAAGGTGAGAAGCGAGAACTTTGATCGCCACGGTGCGATCGAGGCGGGTATCGCGGGCACGGTAAACTTCTCCCATACCGCCAGCGCCCAGCGGAGACTGGATTTCGTAAGGACCAAGTTTCGTGCCAGCAGTGAGCGCCATCCGTGTCGCGCAATTATAGTCTTACCATCGATCACGTATCATTTGAATTGCCCGAAGCAACAAGGACTCCTTGTGAAAGCAACCTTCTTCCGTCTGATTCTCTGTGCCATCTTCGCCGTCTCGGTGACGTACGCGCTGGCGCAGCCCACCCAGGCCGCGGGAACAGAAGGCTCGGCACAAGCTCAAACGGCTCAGCAACCGCAGGAACTGAAAGTCACGGAATACAGTCTGCCTCCGGACAAACTCGCCAAAGCAGAGGCACTCTACAAAACGCGCACCGTGCTCTATCTCCTCGGCATGGTCTTTGGAATCGTCGTTCTGTGGGTGCTGCTGAAGCTGCGTGTAGCGCCGGCATTCCGCGATCTCGCCGAGCGCGCCAGCAAGAACGGTCTTGTGCAGGCGCTCGTCTTCGTGCCGCTGCTCACGCTTCTGATCGCTGTAATCTCCCTGCCCATCGACATCTACGAGCACATCCTCTCGCGCGCCTACGGACTCTCCGTGCAAGGCTGGGCTTCATGGGCAGGAGACTGGTGCAAAGCCGAAGGGGTCGCGCTCATCATCATGGTGCCGGCGGTCTTCGCGTTATTCCAGATCATCCGCAGGAGCCCGCAGCGCTGGTGGTTCTACTTCTGGCTGCTCACCCTGCCCTTCATGGTTCTGCTGATCTTTGTGGCGCCGGTCATCCTCGACCCCATGTTCAACACGTTCGAGCCTCTCGAGAAAACCCAGCCGCAACTGGTCGCCCAGATCGAAAAGGTAACCCAGCGCGGCGGGCTCAGCATTCCCCCCGACCGCATGTTCGAGATGGAAGCCAGCGAAAAATACACAACCTACAACGCCTACGTCACCGGAATCGGAGCCACCAAGCGCGTAGTGGTCTGGGACAACACCTCGCGCGACCTCACCCTCCCCGAAACTCTCTTCGTCTTCGGACACGAAATGGGCCACTACGTCCTGAACCACGTCTACAAAGGACTCGCCTTCGCCGCAGCCCTGCTGCTGGCAGGTCTTTGGTTGGGACGCCGCATCGTGCTCGCGCTGCTGGCGCGGTGGGGTGAGGCCTGGCACATTCGCGGCATCGACGATCTCGCAGCCCTGCCCGTGCTGATGCTCGCGCTCGCGCTGCTCACCCTGGTTGGCGAACCCATCGGCAACGCCTTCAGCCGCCACCTGGAACACCAGGCCGATATCTACGGACTCGAGGTCACGCACGGCCTGTTCCCCAACAACCGCGAAGTCGCAGCCTCGTCCTTCCAAAAACTCGGAGAGAAAAGCTACGACTATCCCACCCCAAACCCGCTGCTCGTCTTCTGGTCCTACACTCACCCCCCCATTGCAGACAGAATCCGCTTCTCGCTCCACTACGACCCATGGCACACGCCCGCGGGACCAAAATATGTGAAGTAGAGACCGGGTTCGATCAAGGCGAGAGTAAAAAACAGGTAAGCTGGTAGCGCTACCGGGAATCGAACCCGGGTTTGAAGATTGAGAATCTTCCGTCCTAACCCCTAGACGATAGCGCCATTTCGAGAGCTTCGATTATAGCAAAGCCGGTTCTGCCACTTTCTTCGCCAAGGCAGGGTTCCACAGCCTCCGGAAGGTTTATACTGATGTCAACTCTGCCACTAAATTCTGACGTGATCCTAAAGTTTGCGGGGCGAAGTGTATGTGGTTTGCTGAACAACTCGATTCATTCCTAAATCTAGGCATTTGTAAGGAGTATCCCAATATGGCAAGGTCAAAATCGACCTCAGGCGGCAAGACTAATCTCCCAAACACGAGTACAAGTACGAGTACAAATAAAGACCAAGCCCGTCTGAGCAATCCAGCCAACATACCCGATGTGAACGCAGTCGCGGCAGAGACATCGCCCGCCGGAATCACTCCGGAAGTCAAAGTCACGCCCGAACCCAGGAAGTTAGAAGTCGTGAGGACCGAGCCCCGGAAAAATGTGGCTCAAGTCAACCTGGTTCCGATCAATCTTGAGGATGAGATCCGGCGCCGCGCCTACGAACTCTACCAGCAGCGCGGCCCCGGCTCCGGCAGCGAAGCCGAGGATTGGCTCATCGCGGAACGTGAAGTGCGGCAGCGCTACCGTCATCAGCAGAGCGCTTAGCAGCGTCGGCCTCAGAAGACAGAGCAGCGGCCGGTCTTCGGACTTCGCCGCTGCTTCCGGCTTCGCGGTTGCCTAGCACGGGCGTTTCTGAAAAAATAGGCCGGGGTCCCCCACATGGCGGAAATAGGTAGTTTCGCACTGCTTCTCGCTTTGGCCCTGAGCACTTACTCGTTCCTCGCCGGAATCATCGCGCTGGCTTTCCAGAATCAAGCCTCGCAACCCGGCAACGGCAGCGCTCACCGCTCAGTCATTTCTACTCCGGCAGAAAAGAATTCCCTGGCTGCCCTGCTCCGCCGCAGTTCCGAGCGCCTGGGCGAGACTGCTCGCCGCGCCGGCATCGCCATTTTTGCCGCAGTCTTTCTGGCTGCGGTTGTCCTCGTCACCTGCGCCTTCCAGAATAACTTCTCCATTGCCTACATCTTCCACCACAGCAATCGTGATCTCCCAGGTCCTTATAAGTTCGCAGTGCTGTGGTCCGGCCAGGAGGGCTCGCTATTGTTCTGGTCGCTGCTGCTCGCCGCCTACGGATTCGTCTTGCGCCTGCGTTACAGGACCGACCCGCGCCTCTTCGCTTACGCCTCAGTGGTTCTAGCGGGCGTGCAGATCTTCTTTCTCCTGCTGCTGAACTTCGCCGCCAATCCATTCGGCATTCTCGAAGGCCCGCTCCGAGCGGATGGCAGCGGCCTGAACCCGCTGCTGCAGTATCCCGAGATGGTGATTCACCCGCCCATGCTCTATCTCGGCTACGTCGGATTCACCGTGCCCTTCGCCTTCGCCCTGGGCGCGCTGATCATGAAGTATCCCGGCGAAAAATGGATCAGCATCACCCGCCGCTGGACCATGGTCACCTGGGCCTTCCTCACCTGCGGAGTCTTTCTCGGCGCGCACTGGGCCTACTCCGTGCTCGGCTGGGGCGGCTATTGGGGATGGGACCCCGTCGAGAACGCTTCCCTCATGCCCTGGCTCACCGGCACCGCATTCCTGCACTCCGTCATGATGCAGGAAAAGCGCGGCATGCTGAAGATGTGGAACATGTGGCTGATCTTCGCCACGTTCTGGCTTGCCATCCTCGGAACTTTCCTCACCCGCAGCGGCATCATCAGCTCCGTTCACGCCTTCGCCCAGTCTTCCATCGGCGACTGGTTCGCCTGGTTCCTGGCCATCACCCTGGCCGTCTTCGTCTTCTTCTTCTTCAAGAACAAGTCGCACCTGAAAAGCGAGCACAAGCTCGAATCGCTGGTGTCGCGCGAGTCCAGCTTCCTGTTCAATAACTTGCTCTTCGTGCTCCTCTGCTTCACCGTGCTCTGGGGAACCTGGTTCCCGAAAATCTCCGAACTCGTGCAAGGCAATAAGGTCACGGTGGGGGCGCCGTTCTACAATCGCGTAGCCATCCCCGTAGCCTTGCTGCTGCTGATCCTCACTGCCGTCGGTCCGCTACTGGCATGGCGCAAGACTTCGCTCGAAAGCCTGAAGCGCAACTTCCTCTGGCCGATGGTCGGCGCCATCGCGGTCGCCATCTTCCTGATGATTACTCCCCAAAGCTGGGGATCGGCCTTCGGCCTCAAACCTTGGCAGGACATCGCATACTTCTATTCCCTGATGGCCATCGCGCTCTGTGTCCTGGTAACGCTGACCGTCGCCAGCGAGTTCTACCGTGGCGGCCGCGTCATCTCGAAACATACAGGTCAAGGCATGTTTGCCTCGATGGTGCAGCTCACCCACCGCAATACCCGCCGCTACGGCGGATACATCGTCCACTTCGGCGTCGTAGTGGTCATCATCGGCTTTGCCGGCGCAGCCTTCAATCAGGACAAAGAGATGGAGATGAAAAACGGCGACCAGATGACCATCGGCCCCTACACCGCCATCTGCCGCTCCTCCACCGAGGACGACAATCCCAACTATTTCAGCCAGTGGGCCGTGGTCGACGTTTACAAAGGCGGCAAACAGGTCGGCACCATGACCCCCGAGCGCCGCTTCTACCACGCCAGCCAACAGACCTCCACCATGCCGTATATCCGCTCCACTCTCAATGAGGATTTGTACCTCGTGTTTGAGGGAGTGAACCAGGATAACGGCCATCCCATCCTCCGGGCTCACCTGAATGCGCTGGTGATGTGGATCTGGATGGGCGTGTGGATCATGCTCGGTGGAACCGTTCTGGCCCTCGTTCCAAATGCGCCAGCGCCGGCCCGTGTTCCCGCGCCAGCAAGGCTAGGGCAAGTGCGTGCCGCTCCCGTAGCCACAGGAGACTGATGCGACAAATGTGGGGACAGCCGCCCTCGGCTGTCCGCCGGGCGCAGCCCGGCTGTTTTGATGGCAGCGCCCGTAAATATGTCATGCCGATGACGAACTCGAATCCAACAACGAACCCGGGTACCCCATTTCTCGCGTCTTTTGCGAGAAGTGGGAGACCGCGCCACAGGATTGTGGGCATTCTCCTTCTATCGCTCGCCATCTTCGCCTTCCTCGGCGCCGGAGACCCCGCCACGCGCTTCACCGAAATCGGCCACCAGATGATGTGCATTTGCGGTTGTAACCAGATTCTTCTGGAATGCAACCACGTCGGCTGCCCTGACTCCGACGGCATGCGCAATGAACTGATGGCGGCAGTCTCTCGCGGAGACAGCGACAGCCTGGTCGAGCAAGCCTTCGTCCAGAAGTACGGACCGACGGTTCTGGCTGCTCCAACCACGAAAGGTTTCGACCGCGCCGCATATATCATTCCCTTCGCAGCTCTGTTCTTCGGCTTCGGCCTGGTTGTGCTGGTCATCCGCTCCTGGAAGAACCGCCCAACTCCAGCCATTGCCGGCGGCCTCCGCCCGGTCCGCGGCGCCGAACTGGAACAGTTCCGCGACCAGGCCCGTAAGGAGACTGATCTATGACGAAGGACGATCTGTGATGAAGGACAATCTATGATCTGGCTCATCTGCCTCGCACTCTTTGTCGCGTCTCTCTTTTATGTCTTCTACTTGCCCGGAAAACTCTTTCTCGGTCCGGAGAAAACCCGTGCCGGCTATCTCCGCGAACGCAAAGATGCCGTCTACGAAAACCTGCGCGATCTAAACTTCGAATACAAAGCAGGCAAAGTGCCCGATGCCGACTACAGTTCCCTGAAATCTTCCTTGCAGGACGAAGCTGCCACCATCCTGGCCGAGATTTCCCGCCTGGAAAAGAACCCCGCACCGCAAAAAGGAACCCAATCTTGAAAGAAACCCTCCGCAAAGCTGTCATCCTGAGATCTGGGCGAGCGACCGCGCCGCGTGCTGCGCGAAGCGCAGGATGCAATAAGCGCGACGCGAGCATCCTCATCGCACTCGCCGTCCTTCTCCTGGGACCATTCGCCGCCGCTCAAACTCTCACCGGCACACTCAAGAACTCCACCACGGGCAAGCCCTCCGCCGGAGACGAGGTCGTCCTCCTGAAACTCGGCCAGGGGATGGAAGAGGCCGGCCGCACCAAAGCCGACGCCCAGGGCCACTTCAGCTTCAAGCTCGACGACGCTCAAGCCCCGCACCTGGTCCGCGCCATCCATCAGGACGTCACCTACCATCGCATGGCGCCTCCCGGAACCACCTCCGTGGAAGTCGAAGTCTACGACGTCGGAAAAAAGATAGACGGCGTCGCAGTGATCGCCGATATCATGCGCGTCCAGATCGAGCAGGGACAACTCGAAGTGGTCCGTGAATTCGGCGTCCAGAACACGTCCCTTCCGCCGCGCACTCAGATGAATGAGCGCAACCTTGAGTTCTACATTCCCAACGGAGCACAGATCATCGAAGATTCAGCCTCCGCCACAACCGAAAACGGCAACCCGCTGAAGTCCGCTCCCGTCCCCGAAGGCGAGAAGAACCGCTACTCATTCATCTTTCCCCTGCGGCCGGGACTAACGCGCTTCGAGGTAGCCTATCAACTCCCCTACAGCGGAAGCGCCAATCTCGATCCCAAGTCCGTCTATCCCCTGGAACATTTCGTGGTGATGACGCCCAAGTCAATGCAGTTCACCGCCGCCGCTGCTTCGGCTGGCTTCAAGCTGATCAACTATCCGAACGAGCCTGACGCCAGCGTGCAGGTCGCTTCCAACACCAAGCCCGGCCAGAACCTCGCCTTCAAAGTTTCCGGCGAAGGCACACTCGAAGCTCCGCAGGAAGGCGGCCAAAGTTCGGCCAATCAAAGTTCGGCCAATCAAAGTTCGGCCAATCAAGGCGAGGCGAATCAAGGCTCGGCGAATCAAGGCTCGGCTGGCGGCCCGCCCGCTTCAAGCAGCACTCAGGCGAATAGCCGGCCCGGCGGAGGACTCGGCCCGCCCATCGATGCTCCTGACCCGCTGCAGCAATACCGCTGGCAGATCCTCGGAGGCATCGCCGCAGCTTTGATCGTCGGCGGCATTTACGTAGCCGTGCGGCAACAGTCCGCAGCACGCGCTCTGGCGCGCCAAAAGGCCGGTTCTTCCGCGCCCTCGGCCATGCAGCAAGAGGACGACTACGAGCCCGCTGAAATCCTGGCGACGCACACCGCCCGCCCAGCAGCGCGTCCCACCTCCCTCCTGCTCGATGCCTTGAAAGAAGAGCTCTTCCAACTCGAAGTCGAACGCAGACAAAACCAAATCTCGCAACCCGAATACGAGAAAGCCAAGTCTGCCCTCGATCAAACCCTCGAGCGCGCCCTCAAGCGCGAAGCCCAGAAAGCCTGAGCGCGTACGACTGTCATTCGACTGTCATTCCAATAAGCACTGTCATTCCGACCGGAGCTTCCCCTTCCCTTCGGGAAGGGGAAGCGGAGTGGAGAGCCTGCCCTGAGCAAGCGAAGCGCGCCGAAGGGAACCCGCTGTTTCCCACCAGGATCCCACCTCCAAAAATGCTCTAATACCTTATGGCCTACACCTGGTTCATACTCCTGCTAGCCATCGCGGTGACGGCTTTCCTGTTGCTCCTAACCTACGGCACGTCCCTGGGCAAGGCTGTCCACGAGCGCATCCCCGACCGCCCGCGGCGCCGTCTCTTCGTGGCTTCCGTAAGTTTCTTCCTTACCTTCGCCGGGGTCCGCGCCGTAGTCTTCGCCATCCTGCACCAGATTCCGCCCTTTCATTTCATCGAGCACGATGGCCGCCACATTCATCACCTGGTCTTCGGCATCATTATTCTCCTTGCGGTGGGATACGCTTGGCTAGCCGACATCGGCACTGGCGAGGACGATACATCGCTTCTCCTAAGCCGCCTGATGTCCATCCTCTACGGTGTAGGTGCGGCCCTCACCCTGGACGAATTCGCGCTCTGGCTGAACCTGAAAGACGTCTACTGGTCCCCCCAGGGACGGTCTAGCATCGATGTCGTCGTGCTCTTCGGCGCACTGTTAGCGGTGAGCGCCTGGGGCGCTCCGCTATTCAAATCAAGCCCCAAAAGAAGAAGCTAGACCGCGACGGTTGCCCCGTCCTTGTCTCTCCGTTCTTTGGAGAGACAGGGCGGGGATTCTGATCTTGAGCACTCAGGTCTTCGCTTCGACGTATACTTCTCCGTCAGAAAACCCGCAAACACTCTCAATGACAGGAGAACCCGCTTGCCTATTCCCAAAACAAGTCCCGTGAAGACAGCAGCCCTGATCGTAGTAGCGATCGCAATCTTCAGCGCTCTCTTGCTCGCAAGGCCCAGAACCTCCGCCGCCCAGTCACCCGAATCTCCCGATGTCCCCTCGCTTGAGCGGCAAATCGTCGCCAAAGAACGCGAGGGCATGGAAGCTCTCAAGACCGGCGACCTGAAACGATTTGGAGATCTTACGGCCGATGATGCGGTCCTCGTGGACGCGCAAGGACCCGCAACCAAGGCGCAGGTGCTCAAGAACGTTACCGGATTTACGCTCACAGACTACTCAATGGATGACGTGAAGTTCGTGCCGCTCTCAGACAAATCCGGGCTCATCACCTACAAGATCAGCGAAAAGGGAGTCTCCCACGGCAAGGAGTTCGCCGCGCAAGCCTACGTCTCCTCCATCTGGACGAAGCGGGGAAGTGACTGGGTCTGCCTGTTCAGCCAGGAGACCGCAGCCCGGCAGCACTGATACGATTCTCAGATATCTCGCCTCATGAATCCCGGCTACTATTCAGGGGCAGAAGCGGGTGCCCCATTTCTCGCGTCCTTTGCGAGAAGTGGGATTCCACAAACCTCAAGCCTTGGGATTTGATCCCCGACCACGGGTGCCCCATTTCTCGCGTCCTTCGCGAGAAGTGGGATTCCACAAACCTCAAGCCTTGGGATTTGATCCCCGACGCACCCCTGCTCCGCCAATGTTATCCGTCTGCTGATGGACCCACGTCGGGCGGAAGCAAACCCACGGCAAGACGCGGCCGCCGAAAGAAACGCGAAAGAGTATCGGCAAGGCGGGGGAACCTTGCGAACTGAGCCGCCAGCCGGGGCTCCACCCATTCAGATGTCAAGAAGCCGGCCCGCCCATTCCTGCGTCCAGTGCATCGTCGAGCCTGCTCTTCGGGTTGGCCGACCATTCGGAATCAAGAGCACGTGACTTGAGTAATAAAGACGCTGCGTTCCTGCCCTGGTTCGAGTCCTTAGCAACTCTATAATTCCACTGTGACAAGACCATCCAAGGCCGCCGAAGGGTTCCTCATAGTTTTCGGCCTGTTTTTCTTGGCTTTTGGACTCTTTGCCGCAAGCACCTTCTTCTTGAGTGCTTCCGGCCAGACCCAGGGGAATGGCTGGATAGGACTTCTTGTCGGGGCGATCTTCACTCTGGTCGGCGGCGGGATCGTCTACGGCGCAATTTATGCGAACCGCAAGTTGCAGGAAAAGGTGGCAGCCGAGCAGTCCAATCCCGAATCTCCGTGGCTATGGCGGAAGGACTGGGCGTCTAGCATGGCGGAAAGCAGGAACCGCAACAGCGCCATCGGCCTTTGGTTGGCAGCGATTGTTGTAAATACGATTACGTTTACAGTCGCGGCGTCGAACCTCCCGAAACTCTGGCGTGGCTCCGATCCCAAGGCCTTTGTCCCGCTTTTGTTCTGTGTGGCTGGCCTCATTCTCGCGGGTGCGGCCATAAGGGCCAGCATCCGGCGGAAACGCTTTGGTCATACTTGTTTTCAGTTCGCCTCGCTGCCCTTTTCTCCCGGCCAGTCGCTGAAGGGCACGATTCACTTGCGCTTTAATACCGACGCCAGACATGGCATTGACCTGAGGCTTTGCTGTGTCCGCCAGGTCACCACCGGATCGGGCAAAAATCGTTCCACTTACGAGACTGTCCTTTGGCAAGCTGACAAGAATGTGCCGCAGGTATCGCTCATGCCCGGACCCATGGGCGACGCGATAATCCCGGTCGACTTCAGCATACCGAGCGATGCCTATGAGTCGAATCAGGACCAGCCGAGCGATCAGGTTCTCTGGCTCTTGCACGCGCAGGCGGACGTTCCCGGCGTCGATTATTCCGACGATTTTGAGGTTCCAGTTTTTCGCCGGACGCCCTCGCCGGCTCTAGCCTCCGAGCCTGCGGCTGTCTTTCGGAATCAGACTCAGGGCGTAAACGAAGCGCAAGGCGAAACCGTTCCCCCTGCCTTCCAATTTGATGCGACTGATGTGGCCGCTCCCGAGAACCCGAAAGTTGTCGTGTCAGCCGGCATCAACGGGGGCACCGAATTCTACTTCCCACCCTTTCGCAATCCGGGGGGCACCCTGATTTTGATTCTCTTCACTGCCATCTGGACCGGCCTCGTCTATTTCATAGCACATTCCCGGGCCCCTTGGTTCTTCGCTGCTGTGTTCGGGTTTTTTGATTTCTTCCTGATCTACGCACTGATTCAGTCGATGATGGGTTCATTTCGCATCGAGGTGGGCAACGGCAAGATTGTTTTCCGCCGCGCCCTGCTGGGCATCGGGGCGGCTCGTGAGTTTCCTTTCCCGGAGATTGCAGAGATTTTGGCCGTGACCCCCAGCGCAGGCAAAGGCACACAACCTTCTTACTCTGTTCGTCTGCAGACCAAGGATGGAAAGAAGGTGACGCTGGCTGACGCAATCTATAACCGTCAAGAGGCACGCTGGGTCGCGGCCCAACTGGAGAAGCTCGTCGGCCTGAAACTCGACACTCACGTCGCTGCCGAATCCGGTTTCGGCGCCTATGGTCCGCCGCCGCAACGCGGACGCGTACCCTCGGGATCGCCCGCACCTTTTCGCCGCAACAGTCCGGCAGCAATCGTGATGGGGATTGCGTTCTCTGTCGCCTGGATCGGCTTCCTCGGCTCCCGCTTCCTCTCGATGGGTCACGGAACCACGAACCGTGTTTCGAAGCCGGGATCACCGGCCAGAACCTCTCTCCGGCAAGTGGTCTATTCGCAACTCACCGACGCGGATTTGCTGCGTCTGCAAACGCTCCCGGAACAGGCGCAGGCAGAAGAATTGCTGGACCGGGCAATTCGGCACGATCCCCGCGCCCTCGAGTTGTTTGAGCAGAATATTGACTCCTGGCACAACCTCAATCGCACTGCACGCATGAACCAATTGGAGCAGCGCTCCGGTTTCTCCACCGACCTGCGCGTTCGCTACGCTAACGCCGATCTCAACCTGGCAATCGACGGATTGCCAAAAACCAACGAGTCGGTGGATCAGCTCATCGCTCAGGCACAAGCCGATCCCGCACATCGCTCTTACAGCGTCTACCATATGGGAATGCTGGCCGGACGCGGCGCGGGCTACGATCGCATTTATCCCGTCCTGGTCGACTATGCCAGGAATGACCCCGACCCACAGGTCCGCCAGTGGGCCGTCGAAGGGATGCGCTTTCTCGGCACCGATGAAGCTCTTGACCAGCTGTTCGATTCCTTTACGCACGACCCCTCTAACGCGGTCCGCGATCGCGCCGGCTGCAACGTGTCCGATGGCGGCAACTTCAAGCGGAGTCAGCGTATGCGAATGGTGCCTCCACTGCTACAGCTGGTGGCCGATCCCCAAGCCACTCCACAAATGCGCAACTGGGCTTTCCTCGCATTGCACGAGATCACCGATCAATCCCTGCCTGCCGACGCCTCGGCCTGGCAAGACTGGTATGCCCAGCACAGGTCCGAAAAGATGGCCGAGTTCCAACAGTTGGACTGGTGGAGCGTCCGCGGCGATCAGTAGAAGCCTCCTCGAGCATTGAGGATGCCCGAGTCACCGGCAGCCCGATTAGCACCATTTAGCAAACGACGAGGCCGAGTGCCAGCCTCGTTCGCCGTTTTTTACCGCTTTTCCTTCGCCCTGTGTCTTTTCTACCACTTTCCAGCTGCTTCCCATAAACCTATTACTGTCAACGACTTGCCGCCAGACAACTATAGCTTTAAGGTGGTTTTCCGAGTTTTCCGAGATTTCCACAGTGTTCCGGTAAAACCGCTTATATGTTCCGACTGGAACATTCGAGCGAATGTTCCGGCCGGAGACCGCTGGGCATGGCAGGCATGCATCGCCTCACCGACCGGAACATCCAATGGGGTGAGGTCGAACCTGAGGTTAGACTGAGGCTATGGCAAACACTTTCAAGACTGCGTTCCTGCTGACCGCGCTGACGCTACTGCTGATGTTGTTTGGCCAATACTTTGGCGGGCAGAATGGGATGCTGCTGGCCCTCGCCTTTGCCGCCGTCATGAACTTCGTCTCCTACTTCTTCTCCGACAAGATCGCCCTGGCCATGTACAAGGCGCAGCCGGTAACGCGCGAGCAACTGCCGCGCGCCTACGAGATCGTGGAGCGCCTCACCCAGAAGATTGGCATCCCGATGCCGAAGATTTATGTGATCCCAACCGAGTCGCCCAACGCCTTCGCCACGGGACGCAACCCGAAACACGCGTCAGTAGCCGTGACCCACGGGATTTTGGGTTTGCTGAACGACGAAGAACTGGAAGGCGTGCTCGCCCATGAACTAGGGCACGTGAATAACCGCGACATCCTGATCAGTTCAGTAGCGGCGACCATCGCGGGCGCCATCACCATGCTCGCCAGCATGGGACGCTTCGCCATGATCTTCGGCGGCGGAGGCGGCCGCGACCGCCGCGGCGGAGGCCTTGCGGGACTGTTCATGCTGATCGTAGCCCCGATTGCTGCCAGCCTGATTCAGCTCGCTGTGTCGCGCTCGCGCGAGTATCAGGCAGACGCCACCGGCGCACACTTCACCGGCAACCCCTATGCCCTCGCCAGCGCCCTGCAAAAGCTCGACGCCTACTCGCGGCGAGTCCCCATGCAGGCCACTCCGTCGACCGCGCACCTGTTCATCATCCAGCCGCTGCTAGGCATGAACTTCGGAAACCTTTTCTCAACCCATCCACCGATTGCGAAAAGGATCGAGCGGCTGACCGGGCGCCCGGCTGAGTTTATGCAGTAACGCTGTCAGCTATCAGCTATCAGCTTGAGCCAGTGCAAGATGTGCCGGTACCTGCGTTCAGAATTCGAGGCGGAAAACTCCGGCTTGGCTGAAAGCTGAGAGCTGACAGCTAGTGACATCGGTAACTCCGCCGCCGCTGCGCCTGATAGTAAAATCCAGCCAATGTCCCCTGAGACCGCAATTGCCGTGTCCTCCAAAGCTGCTGAACTGGAAAAATCGCTTCGTCGCGTGATTCGCGGCAAAGACGATGTGGTGCGCCTCGCGTTGGTCAGCATTTTCGCCCGCGGACACCTGCTGATTGAAGGCGTCCCAGGTGTGGGCAAGACCACGCTGGGCCAGGCGCTCGCCCGCGCCATCGATTGCACTTTTCAGCGCGTGCAGTTCACCAGCGACATGCTGCCTTCCGACGTGCTGGGCATCTCGGTGTATTCGGCGCTGGAGCAGCAGTTTGAATTCAAGCGCGGCCCCGTCTTCACCAACGTATTGCTGGCCGATGAAATCAACCGCACGACGCCGAAGACGCAGTCTGCGCTGCTGGAAGCCATGAACGAAGGCCAGGTCACGGTCGATGCGCATTCTTACGAACTGCCGCAGCCTTTTCTGGTGATCGCCACGCAGAACCCCGTGGAGCATCACGGGACATATCCCTTGCCGGAATCGCAGCTCGACCGATTTTTGATGCGGGTGCGCATGGGCTACCCCGAAGCTGCAGCGGAGCGCGAGATTTTGCGCTCGGAAGCTGGCGCGGCGCACTTGCAAGACCTACGCCCGGTGCTCACCGGGGCTGACGTGCTCGAGATGCAAGAGGCCGTCAAGCAGATTCGTGTGGATGAATCTTTGGTGACTTATGCGCTTGAAATCGTGCGCCGGACGCGCGATTCAGAATTTCTGTCATTGGGAGTCTCGCCGCGAGGCGCGCAGGCACTTTATCGTGCGGCGCAGGCCATGGCGTTTCTCGATGGCCGCAGCTTCTGCACTCCGGAAGACTTCAAGCCGCTGGCCGTGCCAGTCTTTGCCCACCGCGTGGTGGTCAACGGAGGCTATGCCTCGACCTTGAAGAAATCCGAGCAAGCCGATCAGGTGCTGCGCGAGATTGTGGAGAACGTGGCCGTGCCGGTTTAGCAGTGGCCAGTGTTCAGTGTTCAGTCTTCAGTGGCCGGTCGCGCTGCGGTGTGAAGATATAATTCTTCCTCATGTCCTTCCTTCGTTTCCTCATGCTGTTTTCACTCGTCGTCTGGATTGGCGGGCTGATCTTTTTTGCTTTCGTGCTGGCGCCTACGGCGTTCTCGGTTTTGCCGACGACCCATCTTGCCGGCAACGTGGTGGGGCGTGCTCTGAGCAAGCTGCACTGGATCGCGATCTTTTCCGGAATCGTTTACCTGATCAGTTCCCTGCTCTACAGCCGCTTCACGGATGGCACGGCGCATGTCTTCGCTGCGCGTCATGTTCTGCTCTGCCTGATGCTGGCTCTCACCCTGGTCTCGCAGTTCGGCATTATGCCTCGCATGGATACGCTGCGTGCATCGCTCGGGGATGTACGGTCCGCGCCGATCGACAATCCCGATCGCATGCAGTTTGACTCGCTGCATGTGTGGTCGACGCGGGTGGAAGGCGCGGTGCTGCTGTTGGGATTGGTGGTCGCGTTTCTCACGGCTCAGCAGCTTGGGATGCGCTAGGTCGAGTGTCGTGGTTGGTAGCGCCGGGCTTCGCCCAGGCTTGGACGGCCGAGGCGGCCGTCTCCACATCAGTATCGGTGTTGCTTACCGTTCGCATTGGGCAATATCGTCTTTCTCATTTATCCTGAAAGGTTATCCCACGATCCTGAAGCGCAGAGTGAGCGTTCACTTTGAACCCGCTGCCCCGACGTTGCGGCTAGAAGCCAGGAGCTAGAAACTTTCCTTATGAAAACCGGCATTATTGGCCTGCCTCAGGTGGGCAAGACATCGCTGTTTCGGATTCTTACCAAGGCGCATCTATCGAGTCAGGCCAGCGCCAATCCGCGCGAGGCGCACATTGGGGTAGCTAAAGTTCCGGACGACCGGCTTGACCGGCTGGCCGCGCTTTACAACCCGAAGAAGCTTACGCACACGTCGGTGGAATACGTGGACGTAGGGGCAATCGGGCAGGAAGCGCTGAAGGACAGCGCCTACGCCGCGCATCTGCGCAATGTGGACGCGCTTGCTCACGTGGTGCGAGTGTTTGACGACCCCTCGGTGCCACACAGTGGGGAGATCGATCCACTGCGCGTGATTAAGAACGTTGAGTTTGATCTGCTGGTGAGCGACCTCGGGCAAATCGAAAAACGGCTGGAGCGGCTGGAAAAAGACCTCAAGAAGATGAAGACTCCGGAGCTTGAAAAAGAATTCGAGCTGTTGAAGCGTGCCAAGGTGCAGGTGGAGTCCGACAAACCGCTGCGCGAAATGGAGATGACCGCCGAGGATAAGAAGCGCATCAAGGGTTTCATGTTCCTGAGCGAGAAGCCGATTTTTTATGTGCTCAACATTGGCGAGTCGACCGAACTGGGCAAAGAACTGGAAGAAGCGGTGAGCAAGTACAAGCTTACCGAAATCGCCGCGCGGCCGAATGCCGCGGCCACCGCGATCTGCGGCAAGGTGGAAGCCGAACTTGCAGAGATGAGCGACGCCGATGCGGCCGAGTTTCTCTCCAGCTATGGTCTAACAGAAAGCGGGCTGGTGCGGCTGATCCGGACCACTTACAAACTGCTCGGGCTGATTTCATTCTTCACGGCCGGCGAAGATGAGTGCCGCGCCTGGCAGATCCCGGCAAACTCACGCGCACAGGACGGAGCGGGAGCGATCCACTCCGATCTGGCAAAACATTTCATCCGCGCAGAAACGATTCGCTGGGATCAGTTATTAGAGGCAGGATCAGAGGCCAACGCCCGCGCCAAAGGCACGCTGCGGCTCGAAGGCAAAGATTACATTGTGCAGGATGGCGATGTGATGCATATCAGGCACTCGGGGTGAGTACCTGGTACCCAGTACCTAGTACCTAGTCAAAACTTGGGTGGACTTGGAGTCCCGAGTTGGGACTGGAGAGTCAAAAGCAGAATTCTGGGCGCTGAGTTCGACGTCTTTGCTTATAAGCTAGAGGGCGATGGGGCACCATTACAAGGACTTGATCGCCTGGCAGAAATCGATGGACTTGGCTAATGCCATCTATGATGCCACTGAGGCTTTTCCGAAGCGAGAAACCTACAGTTTGACCGATCAGATGCGTCGGGCCGCCGTCTCGATCCCGAGCAATATATTGCGGAAGGGCAGGGACACTTCAGCCGGCGTGAGTTTCGTTACTTTCTTCGATACTCCTGCGGATCCCTGGCCGAACTCGAAACTCAAATTGTCATTGCACAAAGAAGAAATTATCTTACTGAATCGCAGACAGCAGAAGTTCTTAAACGCACGCATGAAGTGGGGAGCTTGAACGGCCTCCTGAACTCCCTTAAAGAGCGAATCCCTGCGGCGTGAGAGATTTGACTAGGTACCAGGCACTAGGTACTTTCTTACTTCATGCATCCCATTGCTATCGCCATTTTGCTTGGACTCACAGCCGCTGCTGCCAATGTCTTCGGGGGAGCGATTATTGTGCAGCGCAGTTGGGAGCGGCGGTATCTCCGCTACTTTGTGGCCTTGGGCGCGGGATTCATGCTGGCCACGGCTTTGGTCGAGATGGTGCCGGAGAGTCTGGAGCTGCGCGGCCGGAGCGCGGCTTATCTGATCCTGTTCGGCTATCTCGTCATTCACTTCTTCGAGCACACCGTCACGCCGCACTTCCACTTCGGAGAAGAGACGCACAAAGATGAGTTCATGCATTCGCACAAAAGTTACTCTGTGCTGCTCGGCTTGATCATTCACACGTTTTTTGACGGCATCGCCATCGCATCTGGATTTCTGGTTTCGAATGCTCTGGGCTGGATCATCTTCTTCGCTGTTTTCCTGCACAAAATTCCCGAGGGCTTCACGGTGAGTTCGGTAATGCTGGCCAGCGGGCGCAGCCGCGGCACCGCGTGGGGCGCGTCGGTGATGTTAGGCGGGGCAACGCTGGCCGGGGTTCTGACCATGGCGCTATTTCGTCAACACGTGGACGCGGGGCTGCCTCTGGCGGCAGGCGTGACGATCTATGTGGCGGCTTCGGACCTGGTGCCCGAGGTGAACAAGGAACCGGGAGCCAAGATGGCCCTGCTGGTCTTCGTTGGAGCTGGGGTTGTGTTTCTGCTGGACGCTTTATTTCATGGACATTGAGGGCTGTGGGCGCGAAAGGCTGGCTTGAGTTGGCGGTGACGTTCAACTCAATGTTTCGTTTTGTGTTCTGGCAGCGGGAGGACGTGCAGTCCCGGGATCTTCTTGAAGTCCTTTGCATCCGACGTCACCAGAATGCCCTCCTTGGAAGCGGTGGCGGCGGCGAAACAGTCCGCATAAGGCAGGCCGTGACCGGCTTTGAGCTGGGCAGCCCGCGCCGTCACCGGCTCGCCTGCATCGAGAACCGCCAGGGGCAGCAGCTTTACCCGGTCCATGATCCTGGCCGTTTCCGCGAAGCCCTCCGCTTTGGCGATGGTGTAGTACACCTCGCCCCAGTTAATCACGGACATGTGGAGCGGCTGTTCCACATCCCGGGCTTGCTTGAAGAGCCGGTTGACGGCGTCAGCGCCGGGTCCGCCGGTGAGAAAGCGATAGAGGGCGTTAGCATCGAGCACATGCACCTTCATCGCAAATCTCGATCCTTGCCGCGCTCCACCCGGCTGGGGAGCCCGCGCCCTGCCAGCACGCCCTTCATGGCATCGATAAACTCATCCGTGACCGGCTGAAGGAACAGGCGGCCTTGCTCTTCGAGAAACGCCACTCGCGTGCCTTCGTCGATGCGGAACTTGCGCCGGATGTCGACCGGAATCACGACTTGACCTTTAGCTTTGACCGTTGCGTACTCAATCGTCATAGTATGACATTATATTCACAAGTTGTACTTCGGTCAATTAGTATGACTTACTACAGTTGGTTGTACTCAGCGGCTAAAACCGCGCGGGGTCGCGGCCTCTTCGGCACGAGCGGACTCATGCCCTTTCTCACCTCCATAAAGGGGTTTGCCGGAACTGTTCTCAGTCCACCGAATGCTTGGCGGTGTAACCGTCGCGGGAGACGACTTCGATTTTCTGATCTTTGCCCTTCTGGTCTTTCACTTTCAAGGGGCCGCCATCGGGGGCTACTACCTGCACTTTCAGCTTGCGATAAGTGCCATCCAGCTTGCTGTTGGTGGGATGGTAGGCCAGCGAGTATTGCTTGCGAATATCCTCACCGACTTGCTGGAAGATCTCGCCAAACTCCGCCTGGAAACGCGGGAAGTAGGCGCGGCCTCCGGTCATGGCGGCGAAAGTCTTCAGTTCGTTGTCGGCCTGCAAGTAGTCGATGGTCTGGATGCGAGGGCTTGCAATTCCGTGGGAACGGCCGGTACAGCCGTGGGTCTCGCAGTAATTGCGCAGCGCCCATCCGATGCTGACGGCGAAAATGGTTACGTCCTTGGTGTCTTTCACCTTCTTCATGATCTTGTCCAGCGTCAGCTTGCTGAAGGTGTCGATGCCGGTCGAGACCAAAATCACGTACTTCTTCCCTTCAATGCGGTCCAGCCGGTCGAGGGTATCGTACAGAGCGTCAAACTCATTGGTTTCGGCGAAACCCGGCATGCGCAACTGGTTCAGCGCGCCGAACGCCGCCTGCTTGTCCTGGGTGAAATCGACCAGGATGTGCGGCTGCATGTCGTAGTAGCTCACCGCCACCCAGTCGTCCTTCTTCATAGTGTTGGCGAAGGTGTAGGAAGCGATGAGGGTATCGCGCAGGAGGAAATAGTTGGTGGAGGCAAACTCCACCAGCAGTACGGCGGTGATGGGGGCTTGGGATACGTTGAAGCTGGTGATTTGCTGCGGCGCTCCGTCCTCGAACAGCCGGAAATTATCCTGCTTCAGGCCAGGGACAAATTCGCCGGCCTTGGTTGTGACCAGCACGTCCACATTCACCAGGGGCACGTTCACTTTGATGGAATAGTCGGGCAAGCCCTCGACTTTGGTGGGCGAAGCGGAGGGCGGCGGCGGCGGGGGGGGAGCTTCGTCGGGATTTTTCTTCGGGATGGAGTAGGGACCAACGCTGCTGTCGGGCCCACCAGCCTCCGCCGGAACGTCCTGCTTGGGCTTGGCGTTGTCCTGGGCTTGCGGCTTGTCTTGTGGCGGGGCTTGGGATTGGTCCTGGGCGGAAACTGGAGTGAGGCCGGAGAGCAGGATCAGCAAGACCGCGAACGCCAGCATCAGCCTGATGAGATTCTGGAAGCGCGACCGCCAGCTCATGACCATCCATTTGGCAAGCATTAGGAACCTCTCAGGAGATGGAGATAAAGGCTCTATGGAGCGAAAATTCCCTGTGCTAGTATAGACGCAGGAGTTCGCGATTGGGATGTTTTGCCCGGCTCCGGTATTTCCCCTCCTGGCAACGACTTACAATCTGGCGGAGTCTAATTCTGTAATGGTAGGCTTGGCTGGTCGATGCGGGCGTTGTTCATGAGAAAATTTGCTTTCGCGTTCTTCGTTGCCTGCCTGTCTTTTTCCTATACAGCTTCCGCGCAAAACCCCTCCGCGCCAGCGGCGCAAAACCCTCAAATCATTGCCGTTAACCAGATTCACTCGGGCATGCGCGGGGTGGCCTACACCGTATTTGAAGGGGTGAAGCCCGAGGCCATGGAAGTGGAAGTGCTGGGCGTGCTGCACAACGTCAACGGACCCAAGGGGGACATCATTCTGGTGCGGCTGCACGGGCAGAAGGTGGAGTATACGGGCGTGGTGGCGGGCATGAGCGGCAGTCCAGTGTATCTCGATGGCAAACTTGCCGGGGCACTCGCCTTTCGCATTGGAGAGTTTTCCAAGGAGCCCATCGCCGGGGTTACGCCTATCGCCGACATGCTGGAGATCAGCGCGCTGGATCGCTCGCCGGCGGAAGAGACCTCCGCTGTCAAGCCCTCGGTGAATGCGGTTGCGGGCAAGACTGCTGCGCCCGGCGAGGTTTTCGGGCCGTCGTCGATCGATTCGGCCGGGAAAGACTTTGCTAATTATCTAAAGCCGATCGAGACTCCGCTGGTCTTCAACGGATTCTCCGAACAGGCGATCCAGCTTTTCGCAGGCCAGTTTGCTTCGGCTGGAATCGTCCCCGTCATGGGAGCGGGCTCGGTTAGCAATGACAAACAGCCGGAACCGCTCGAAGCCGGCTCTGCGGTGAGCGCCGTCCTGGTGCGGGGCGATATGAATATTGAGGCCACCTGCACGGTGACCTACGTGGATGCGCAGCGGTTGCTCGCATGCGGACATCCCCTGCTGCAGTTCGGCTCCGTCGATTTGCCCATGAATAAGGCGGAGGTTTTAGCCACGCTGGCCTCGCCACTCAACGCTTTTAAGATTGTGAACACCACCGAGCCTGTGGGAACCTTTGTACAGGATCGCCACACCGGCATCATGGGCGTCTTCAACCGCCAGCCAGAGATGATTCCGGTTACGCTGAGTATCCACAGCAGCACGGGAGTGAAGCAATTCCACTATGAAGTGCTGAATAATCCGAAGCTGACGCCGGTGGCGCTGATGGTGACGGTGTTCAACGCGCTGCACGGGGTCAACGAGTTCGGCGAAGAGATTACGTACCGGCTGGCGGGCAGCATCGGCGTGAAGGGATTCCCCGAAGTCACGATGCGCAACATGTTCGCCCCGGCGGAGAACGGACAACCGGCGGCGATGCAGGCCGCGATGTCGCTGGGCGAACGTTTCGAGCGCATCTACGACAATCCCTACAATGCTCCGTCCATTGCCGGGGTGAAGCTGGAGTTCGACCTGGTGCGCGAACGCCGCCTGGCGCGCCTGGAGAGTGCCCGCACCGATGTTACGGAAGCTCGCCCCGGCGACGACATCATGCTCGAAACCGTGCTTGCTCCTTACCGCGGCGAGCGCATCGTGCAGCAGATTCCGGTGAAGATTCCTACCTCGGCGAGCAAGGGAACGTTGCGCATCCTGGTGAGTGACGGCGAAACTCTTGACCGCATCGGACATGGCAATCCGGCCTTCGGCCGCAAGCTCGATCTGGCCTCGACGATCGCGATGCTCAACAAAGAGCACTCCAACAACCGCGTCTATGTCTCGCTGCTCGAAGCCGACCCCGAAGCCCGCGTCGCCGACAAAGTGATGCCGACGCTTCCCATCTCGATCATGAATGTGATGGATGGTATGCGGGGCAATCAGGAAATGGTGGTCTCTGGCGAGTCGAGCGTGGATGAAACGGCAACGGCGCCACTGGATTATGTGGTGTCTGGGGCGCAATTGCTGACCATTACCGTGAAGTGAGCGCCCAGCATCCCAGAGCCGCCAAGTATCATCAGCCACCAAGCTGTCATCCCGAGCGAAGCGAGGGACCTTGGTGTTCGTATGCGCCATCCGCGCCTAAAGCAACACCAAGATCCCTCGCTTCGCTCGGGATGACACTTTACAAGTAAAACCAGCTCACCAATGCAGCAGCACCCCGGCTTTTTCCATGTGCCGGAAGCCGTCCGTCTGCAGAGCTGCGAGCACCATCAGGGTTCCGTTGTAACCCACGTGGGCCAGAAAGCTGGACGCCACCGACTTAGTCATCGCCCGCACTGTGGTGAGCACCACGCCGACCAGGAAGATGATCAGCACCGCTCCCCAGGAAAACCCGTATTGCGGTAAGTGCATAAGCCCGAAGCCCAGGGCAGTAAGAAAAATTCCCCAGGCAACACCCAACCTCCGCGTCACCACGGGATAAAGGAATCCGCGAAAGAAGAGTTCCTCCATCAACGGTCCCAGAGTAACTGCGAAGACCGCGATCAGATAGGCATCAAGTGGCTGGTCGAAGAATTGATCAAAAGGGGTGTTCTTCGGCATGGGCAGAAATCGTCCCAGAAAGTCGATTCCAAGCATCAGGACCCCTATGCCGACCATGCTCACTCCGGCAAGTCCCGGCCAATTCCAGCCAACGGCTTGCCAGAAACGGGCGCGATATTTGCTCTCGACCAGCAGGACCATGTAGGTCGCGACGACGACATAGGCAAGAAACTGGGAAAGCAGTGCCAGCGCCGGCTTCCGCGCAACTTCCATCCAGCTCTCGTGAGGGTAAGCGAAGCGATGCGCCCCTGACACAACAACGAGTGGCGCGATCACGAACGTGAGCAGCACGGTGATTCCGGCGATTTGCAGTACATCCCAGCCGTTCCAGACAGGATTCTCTCCGCCTTGCGGCGCAGCCGTGGCCAGCAGGGGATATGCGTCGGGAACCAGAGGGACCGCCGTCTGCGACTCGGCGCTCAGCGGCTGCAGATCTAACTGCGGGTTCTCGGCCGACGTTTCGGGGGAAGCGTCCGGCGAAGTTTCGGGTGATAACAAGAAAGATCCCTTCTGTAAACTGACAATCGATCCATAGCAGATTACGAGCTTTGGAGGAATCTGGCGACCGCCCTACGCACTCCGCTTCCCGTTCCCGGCAAAGTATCCCGTCAGCGCCTGGCCCGTGTACGACTTCTTGACCCGCGCCACCTGTTCCGGCGTGCCCTGCGCTACGATGCGGCCGCCTTCTTCGCCGCCTTCGGGCCCCAGGTCAATCAGCCAGTCGGCGTTGCGGATCACATCCAGATTGTGTTCGATAATGATGATGGAATTGCCCAGGTCGGTCAACCGGTGCAGCACGTCGAGCAACTTTCTTACATCGTCGAAGTGCAGGCCGGTGGTGGGTTCGTCGAGAAGGTAAAGAGTTTTTCCCGTCTGGCGCTTGCTCAATTCACGGGCCAGCTTGATGCGCTGGGCTTCGCCGCCGGAAAGAGTCACCGCAGATTGGCCTAAGTGAATGTAGCCGAGCCCGACGTCCACCAGGGTTTGCAGCTTTTGCTTTACCTGGGGAATGTTTTCGAGAATGGGCAGCGCGTCGGACACCGGCATCTCCAGCAAGTCGGCAATGGAGTTGCCGTTGTATTTCACCGCCAGCGTCTCGTGATTGTAGCGGCGTCCGCCACAGACTTCACAGAGCACGTAAACATCGGGAAGAAAATTCATCTCGATGCGGCGCTGCCCCTCGCCCTGGCAGGCTTCGCAGCGCCCACCGGCAACGTTGAAGGAAAAGCGTCCCGGCTTGTAGCCGCGCTCGCGTGCCTCCGGCAGCATGGCATAGAGATCGCGGATCGCGGTGAACACGCCGGTATAAGTTGCGGGATTCGAGCGCGGCGTGCGCCCGATCGGCGACTGATCGATGCGAATCACTTTGTCAATGTTCTCCGCACCCATGATCGCCTTGTGCTCGCCTGACTTTTCCCGCGAGCGGTAAAGCTGGCGCGCCAGGGCGCGGTAGAGAATGTCGTTGACCAGGGTGGACTTGCCTGATCCGGAAACTCCGGTGACCACCGTCATTACGCCGAGCGGGAAGGTTACATCGAGATTCTTGAGATTGTTTTCTCTCGCGCCGAGAATCGTCAGTGCGGCGCCGTTGGTGTGCCGGCGTTCGGCGCGCATCTCGATCTGCACCTTGCCGGAGATGTAGGCTCCGGTCAGCGAGTTCGGTTCGCGCATGATCTCTTCCGGCGTTCCGTGCGCCACCAGGCCTCCGCCGTGGCGTCCCGCGCCGGGGCCCAGGTCGATCACGTAATCCGCACGCCGGATCGTCTCTTCGTCGTGCTCAACCACCAGCACGGTGTTGCCCAGGTCGCGCAGGTTCTCGAGCGCGTTCAGCAGGCGCCCGTTGTCGCGATGATGCAGGCCGATCGAAGGCTCGTCCAGCACGTAGAGCACACCGCGCAGCTTGGATCCAATCTGGGTCGCCAGGCGGATACGCTGGCCTTCGCCGCCAGACAGAGTCGCGGCCGAGCGGTCGAGCGAAATGTAGTTCAGTCCCACCGCATTGAGGAATTGCAGCCGCTCGACCACTTCGTGCATGACGCGGCCCGCGATCTTTTCCTCGCGGCCGGCCAGCTTGATCCCTTGCGCCACTTCGAGCGCCCGGGAAATCGGCAGCGCGGTGAATTCGGCAATCGACATGCGGTTTACCTTCACCGCCAGACTCTCGGGTCGCAGCCGCTTGCCGTGGCACGCCGGGCAATCCGTGGCCGACATGTGATCCATCAGCCAGTCGCGATAGCCTTCTGACGTGGACTCCTCGAGATTCTGCTTCAAGTATCCGAAAATTCCTCGGAAGCCCGTCTTGCCGCGGCCCGACTCGCCATTCAGCAGCAGATCCTGAATTGCCTCGGGAAACTTCTCAAACGGCTTATTCAGATCAATGCCATGCGCCGCCGCCACCACTTGCAAACTGTGGATGAGGCCCTGCGACGCCGAACCCGGCCCCAGTCCGCCATCGAGCAGCGGCTTCGACCAGTCATTGATCACCTTCGCGGGATCGAAATCATAGCGGCTGCCGAGGCCGTGGCATTCGGGACACGCTCCATACATACTATTGAAAGAAAAAGACCGCGGCTCCAGTTGCGGGACGCTGATACCGCAATCCGGGCAGGCCAGCTTTTCGGAATAAAGTTGCTCTTCGCCGCCCACTACGGCCACCTGCACCAGGCCGCCGGCCAGCTTCATCGCCAGACCCACCGACATTTCCAGGCGATGCTCGATGCCCGGCTTCACCAGCAGGCGGTCAACCACCACTTCGATGGTGTGGTTCTTGCGCTTGTCGAGATTGAGGTCGTCATCCAGATTCACCAGTTCGCCATCGACGCGGGCGCGCTGGTAGCCGTGCTTGAGCAGGGTCTCCATCTCTTTCTTGAATTCGCCCTTACGCCCGCGCACGATCGGGGCCAGCACCATGACGCGATCTTCCGGGGTGAGAGCCATCACCCGCTGCACGATCTGCTCCGCCGACTGGCGGCTGATAGGCCGTCCGCACTTGGGACAATGCGGAACCCCGATTGAGGCGAACAGCAGGCGAAGATAATCGTAGATCTCGGTGATCGTTCCCACGGTCGAACGCGGGCTCCGGCTGGTGGTTTTCTGCTCGATGGAGATGGCCGGGCTAAGTCCATCTATTGCATCCACATCCGGGCGTTCCATCTGGTCCAGAAACTGCCGCGCGTAGGTGGAAAGCGTCTCTACGTAGCGGCGCTGGCCCTCGGCATAAATCGTGTCAAAGGCCAGAGAGGACTTGCCCGACCCGCTGAGCCCGGTCACCACCGTGAGGGTGTTGCGGGGGATCTCAACGTCGATGTTCTTGAGGTTATGCTGGCGCGCCCCGCGCACCGAAATCTTGGTAATAGCCATCTAGTTTGGGTTGGATTGCCCTTCCGTAATGTCGACAGGTCTCCAGACATGTTCGACATTAGGAATGCACAGCTCTACTCCGTATCTTAGCGGTCAATAGCGGCGAGCGTCAACGCAGGTAGATTGAAGAAGCCGCGTATACGAAAGCAGGGCTTGCGGCATCTGATTTCTGAACGTTTTAGTGAAGTTCGTTACTGCACTTCAAGATAAGGGTGGTTGACCGTGATTTCGCTCTTCATGCCTCTGATTCTCTGCCTTACTGTAGTCGTATCCGTCGGCATTGGCGTCATTACCGCTTATGCGGCTGTCATCGGCATCCTGCATGCCTTTGGCCGCGCTTCGCACCTGCGACCACAGCAGCAGCCCGCGGAAGCTCGCCCACGCCTGATTCTTGTTCCCACGCAGCACCACGCCAGCGGCGACTAGACGCTGCTCGCCATCTCGAACTCTTCAATTACCTTACAAATGTGTCGGTCATCGGTTCTCGCCCCTCACTCCTCATGCGTGGGCTGGTGACGCGCGGCGCTCCCTCCACCATCTGGCAAGAGGGTCAGTGGGCTTGCTGCAGCGCAATGGAATTGAGGTTATGGACCCAGCGGGCGGGGCGTTTGTCATCCGAGACGATCAACTGGAAAGGGCCGTAATTCGTGAGCGGCTTGCCATCGCGAATGTCGGCCACCAGCACTTGACCTTCGTGAAAGCTGGGATCGACTTCGGCAAGAGAAAGGACGACCGAGTATCCATCGGAACCGGTGGCGATGAGGTAGCTCGTCATCGCTTCTCCGTGAAGCTCCTTGCCGATGGGCGCGTTCACCTTTGCAAGCAAAGTGGCGAGAGGAACCCCGGAATAGGTTTCGGCAGCGTTGGTGTGGCCGTTGTGCACGGTAATGGTGATGTGCGGCAGGGCGCGAAAATCCGCGGGTGAGAGGGTCACGGGAAGGTGATAGGGGTCGGCGGTGAGTAGCAAGATGCCCTCGACTGCATAGGGCCCGTCACTGTGACCTACCTCTAGAACCACTGGGACGAACTGGCTGGCGCTGAACTGCCCCCCGGGAACCTTCACGTCGATGTTCCGGGTGTAGGTTCTAAATCCCCGCGCGGAAACGGACAGGGCATACGCACCCGCTCTTAAGTAAATCCCGCGTTCGCCGTGGTCGTCGGTTTCGAGGTTCGGGGGAACTGGGTCTGGGGCCGGTGCAAACCTGATCTGCGCATGCGGTATAACAGCTCCGGATACATCGGTCACACGGATGACAATCGGAGTGGTTGTCCCCTGCTGGGCTAGGAGCACGCAGGAAGTGAACAGCACGGCGCAGAGCGACCCGATCTTCGCGTTCAGGTTACGCATTGTGGAATGATAGCGCGACCGCAGGAGCGCTCGAACAAAAAAGCAGATCCCTCCACTCCACTTCCCATTCCCTTCGGGAATGGGAAGCTCCGGTCGGGATGACAATCCTAAAAAGCGATCAGAAGGTGAACCGACCACCGATTGTCGGAGCACAATTGTTGTTGTAGTTATAGGGGACGCCGGGGCCATGAGGAATGGCGATGGCCAGACCGCCGCTCACCCAGGAATACGCAATTCCGATAAAACCGTCGAAGCGCTTGGTGAAGTGATGATCCGCATAGAGCGACCCCTCGTTGAGGGTGCCCGCGCAGGAAGCGCGGAAACCGGCTGAGGGCGAGCAGGCCTGCGGAACACGGAAGTCGTTCTGCCGCTGTTGATACCAGGAGAAAGTGAAGTCGGTCTCACTGCGGTAGGTGTACTTCACGCCCGTCCACCAGATGTTCACCAACTTTTCAGAATCAAGATTGTCGTCCTCGACGCCGCTCATGACGTAACCGCCCTGGTCCGAGGCGCCGACGCCCAACGGGTCCGACGGGTTGTTCTGCCAGATGTATTCGTAGCCGGCAAAAAACTTCCACGGGTCCAGGGCATACTTGGCGGCGAACATAACTGCGTTATTGTCGGTCACGATGCCATATACCGTGTTGTTCGGGTCGATCAGATTGACCCCGCCGGTGATGGGGTTTGTATTGATGCTGTCCGTGGTCGACTGATAGGACTGCCCCGGACTCTGACTCTCAGGCCCCAGCAAGGGGTTCAATACGCTGATCGCCTGGTTGTAATGTTGGAAGACGAGGTCAGCGGAGAACTTGCCGTAGTTACCGCCAAGGTCGAATCCATAGGCGTTGTTATGCGCCGATTCCGGTGTACAGGTAGCGGCAGTCCAGGTTGCGGAGTCCGAGTAGCAGCCGCCAGAACCACTGGCAAGTTTATACATCGCGCCGAAATGGACCGGGCCATAGGCAAGGCGGTACTTCACGGCGTCATCCCAACGGCTGTCCTCGGTGTCGCCTCCGCCCGCCATCGTGCCGTTATACCCGATGTAGGAAAAGGCATAGGCGCCGCTGGCCGGATCGTAAAGGAGCATCGCATCGGTGCCCAGAGCGCGCTGACGACCGAAGGTCAGCGTGCCGAAATGCGCGGACGATATACCGGCATAGAATTCGTCATTGAAGGGTTGGCCCGCGCGCGCGCCGTCGATGGCTATCGAATAGCTGCTCCTGGGAAGGCCGTTGTTGATGGTGTCGGTGGCTGACGCGTTGGCGAGCAGGCCGGACTGCGGATTAATGCCGGTTGAAGCGTTGAACACAACGGACCAGCCCGGCAGAAACTCTTCCTTGCCTCGGATGCCCAGACCTGTCTGCGACAGGTTGTTCGGTGCGACGAGGAATCGATGTTGATAGCCGTTTCGGTTCACCAGAGATTCGCCTTCATAGTTATAGCCATTCTCCGGTAATCCGTGGCTGACCCAGCCGACCCCGACGTCATACGCGCCGTACAGCGTGATGCCGTGCCAGGTCAGCGCGCAATCGGTGGTGGCGAACTCGTGGCCGCTCGCGCAGGGGTCGGGGGTCTTCAGCTGTGCAGGGGACAACGCGGACGAAAGACCCAGAACGAGGGCGGCGAAAAACAGGGCAGCGGTACGCATTTAGCGCCTCCGTGGCAATCGAGTAATAGAACCCGAAAGTGTATATGAGATACGGTTACCTTGTCTAAAGATACATGGATATGAACATAAAATCGGCGTCTTACTCATCGCGTCCTCGAGGCTCGGAGTATTGACCATGCCTTGCCTTGACTGTAGGATTTCGTTCCGATGCGGAGGAATGGCCAATCCGAGCGAAAGAACGGGGAGTTGCTAAAGCTCCGTGACGCGGCTTTACAACTGGGAATCAGCTTCCCCACCATTAAGCAGTGGATTTACAAAAAGAAGATTCGCAGCGTGCAGACTGTCGGGGGGCATCACCGCATTCCGCAAAGTGAACTCGACAGGCTGCTGTTCCGAACCAGAGGAAGAACGGCTGCGGAACGAACTCAGGCGGTGCGCCGGGTGAGCGGACGCAATCAACTGGTGGGGCGCATCGACCAGGTCCGCATCAGCGGCCTTATGGCGGAAGTGAAGATTTCAATCGGAGAACAGCAAATTACTTCCATCATCACCGCGACCTCCGCCCGTGAAATGCACCTCAAGCCCGGCCAGACTGCGATTGCCCTGATCAAAGCCACAGAAGTGATGATCCTGCGGGTGGGAGATTGATTTGCGGGATCGTGATCGTGATTGCCGGAATCGCACTTCGAGACTCTCCTGCAATTGTTTCAAGGTGCCGTGCTCGTCTATCTGGTAACAGGGGATCAGGAACGCGGCCGAAGGGCTCTTGACCGGTTGATCTCGACCGAAAGGCGGCTTCGATCGGGTCGAGTCAGGCCGGAGCATGGTAGCATCTGAGTTGTAGTTGCATTCTCCTCTCCGCTCTCTGCAGGCATGCGCATGGCCCGCTCTCAAGGCACTTCCGTCGGCATTTTCCTGGCAGGCTGCGCGGTCTTTTGTTCGAGTATCGCCGCTCCTGCCGCCGAGCCCTCTCCGTGGCTCGAAATCCACTCCACTCACTTCACCGTGATCACTGATGCCGGCGAGAAGAAGGGAAAAGAAGTCGCCCTGCGCTTCGAGCAGATGCGAGCCGTCTTCGGCATTCTGTTGATGAAGGAGCGCCTCAACGAGCCGGTACCGCTGACCATCCTCGCCTTCAAGAACGACAGAAACTACTACCAGAGCGCACCGTTGCGCCAGGGTCAGCCCATCGACGTTCCCGGCTTCTTTCTGGCCGGCGAAGACCAGAACTTCATTGTGCTGAACCTATTTGAGGAGGAGTCCTGGCGCGCCGTCACCCACAACTTTGCCCACCTGCTGCTGAACTACAACTATCCTCCGGTCCCGGGATGGTTCGACGAAGGCATGGAGGAGTACTTCAGCTCCGTCCGCGTGGATGACAAGCAGTATGAAATCGGCAGCGACCCCGAACTGAACCCCATCTTCACGCAGGATCTGCTGGAGAATCAGCACGAAGCCCGCAATCCTCCGAAGTCCCTAACCGAGCTTCTCAGCGGGCAGGTCTGGCTCGCGCTGCCCGACCTGCTCACCATGAAACATGACACCTCAAGCTACACCGAGGGCACGCACCATACGCTGTTCTATGCCCAGTCCTGGATGACAGTGCATTACCTGCTCCACGAGAAGAAGCTGCCGGAAACCGGAATCTATTTTGACCTGGTCGAAAATCGGCACATGCCTGTTGAGGAAGCCATCCAGAAAGCCTACGGCGTGACGTCCGCCCAGTTCGACCAGGCCGTAAAAGACTACTTCCACTCGCTCACGCTCTTGTTTGTGACGCTCGACGCTTCCAAGAAACCGGATTCGCCACGCAATGCACCACAGGTTTACCAGTTCCCCGCTCTCGTGGGCCCGAACGACAGCGCGATCACATCCAAGGTTCTCCCGGAAGCGGATGGGCGCGCTATAGCGGCTGAGGTAAAAATCAGAATTCCCGATCGCCGCGAGGCCGGTCTGCAGGAATTGCAGGCGCTGGCGACCGCCCCCGACACCACTGTTCCCAATGCAGCTGACGACAAAAATAAGAAGAAAGATAAAGACAAGAATAAAGATAAAGATAAGGGTAAAGACAAAGACGACCAGACAAATGCCCCGCTAGTGACCGTCGCGGGCAACGAGATCGCGCACCGCGCTCTGGCCTGGGACCACATCCAGCGCAGCGAATTTGATGCCGCCGCCGAAGAACTGGGTGATGCCGCCACGCTCAACCAGCGCGATATCTGGATCCGTTACTACCTTTCCGTGTTGAAGTACCGCATAGCGCAGGCGAAGCACACGGATATGCAAGGCCTGCCCAACATGATGCAAGATCTGCGCGCCGTGCTTGAGTGGTATCCCGAATTCGCCGACGCCTATGATCTGATGGCCATGGCGCGCATGGAAGGCGGGGGTTCGGTGGCGGCCATGCAGGCCGAGCGCGCCGCCATGCAGCTCGGTCCGCGCAACCAACAATATGTCTACCATCTGGCGGAGATCTACATTCAGGACAAGAAGTGGGACGCTGCGGGGACCTTGCTGGAACGATTGAAGAGCAGCAGCAATCCCCAGGTCGCCGCCGAGGCTCGCGAGCGGCTGGGACAGCTCCCGAATGAGCAGAAATACGGCTTGTCAACCGCCTCCGCGGCTGCCCGGAAACTCTCCGCCCAGAGTTCCCCGTTTGACGTGCTGGAGCAGGACGCCGCCAAGCGCGCCGCTGCGGCCCAAACGACTCAATCCGCAGGCAAGACGGATACTCGGCCCGCGAAGTTTCTCCAGGGCCGGCTGGTGGGCGTGGACTGCTCCCAGTCGCCGGCCGCTACTCTTACTGTGACCTCCGACGGAGTGGTTCTGAAACTGCGCACCGCCGACTACAAGTCGCTGCCGCTCATCGGAGCCGACACGTTTTCGTGCGAGTGGAGTAACCGGTCGGTTTCGGTGAACTTCCGGGCCGGCGGGCTGGCGGATGGGGATTTGGTTTCATTGGAAGTGCGGTGAGTCTCAATCGCTGTGTGGATTTCTGCCTGAAAACAACCTTGCGTGCCTTCAACTGGAACACCTTGGCTGGGCTGGATTTTCCTTTTGTCTCTCGATGCCCCCCTCCCCCTGGGGTCTATGGGAATCATCGAGTTAGCAAGAAATTCCGGTAGTGGGCTACTCATCGGGGCTGTGAAAAAGTTGGCAGCCCGAATCGGAAGTCTACAGCTTCGCCGCTTCGACGAGCTCAGAGCAGGCCCTGCCCTTGCAAGAAACGGAGAGACAAGGACGGGGCGTCCGGAGCTGAATCGAGCGGAAAGGCTGGCCCAGCCCCCTGTTGTCCTTGCCCTTGATGTTGCTTCTTGATTCCTCCTAGACCCTCGGCGGGCACTGGAGGATAATTGCCTTCCCCCCGATCGTTGGAGGCTTCGTAGCGTCCAGCGAGTGTGATGTGATTGTTCTCTTTTCGCGCCCAGGGCCTGTCCTTTACCAAGGTATTTCCGCCGGAGGCCTGCGAATGCCCTTCCGCCGCTTTGCTCTCTCGATGCCGCATATCTTTTTGCTGATGGTCGGCTTGTGCGCGATCTGTCCGGCGCAGCGCTTGCCCATTCGTCCACCAGGCGCTGCATCCGGCGCGCTCGGGCGGACTGTAAAACGCGTGCCCACGCTTCTTTCTAGACGTTACGAATCCAAGTGTTCGTGCAGGACGGCTGCGAATCCGTTGTGGCAGAGGCAAACAGCAGGTTCCTCGGCTCCGCCGTCGCTGGCGCTCCGGCTCCGGTCGGAATGACAGAGTGGTGAAAGTGTCGGGAGTGCGTCCTCAGTGGCAATTCGAGGGCAATGAAAAACCCTCCCGCTGAGAACGGGAGGGTTGGCAATCGCGGTACCAGCAGGTTACGCGCGGACGACATTGCCCGCTTGAAAGCCTTTGGGGCCTTTGAGCAGATCAAACTCCACGGTCTCACCCTCGTTGAGCGAGCGGTAGCCGTTCTCCTGAATCGCGGAGAAATGCACGAAAACGTCTTCTCCCGTGGAGCGCTGGATAAATCCATATCCCTTCGCCCCGTTGAACCACTTTACTGTTCCCTTCTCTCTCACAGAAAAACTCCTTTCCCTAATCATTCAGAATTAGTTTCCTGGATCTCCCGCATCGATGCCCCAAGCGAGCGGAGCGCCCCCTCGAGAAAACCAGTGAAACCCGGTTGCGTCTCTCTGTGCCGGAGAAATTGCCCCAAAGCAAAAGACTCCTCGGTTCAGCGACGCGTAAAGAAAACACGGCGAGAACTTCCGGAGCCCTGGACCATCGGCGCTTATTTCTACCGCTCTGCTCAAGACATCAACCTGCCTTGCGAACTCATGCCCCGACGTTCAGCGGGTCATGAGCCACAGATAATAAGCAGTATTAAATCGTTTCGCAAGAAAAATGAGCGGCCAAGATCATAAAATAACCAGCGGTCACATTCAAATCTTTAACGAAGTATAAGAAATGGTGAGTTTCGGCCCTCATTGCGGCGTCCGGCAGCAGTTTTACGTAGTCACGCAACTTTCTACCTTTGGTTCGCCGGGAAGCTGATGCCAGCCGCAACCCTTTGATAGGATTAGGCAAGCGCCGTGCCCGACCAAACCACAACTACCGTCTCCGACTCCTCGGAGGGCTCACCGACCCTTCCGCGGCCGCCCCACCGCGCCCAGTTCTCCGGGATGGCGATCTCCACCGCGAAATACCTTCTGCGCACCGACGTGCACACCTTTGCCTTCTCGGTCGCGGCCAACTCGATCCTCTCGTTCTTCCCTTTCGTAGTGCTGTTAATGACACTGACCCGGCGTGTTTTTCACTCGCCCGTGATGTATCGCGTGGTAGTGGGGCTACTGCGCGACTACCTGCCCGCCGGGCAGGAGTTCGTCATCCGTAACCTGGACGCGATGACCAACGCGCGGCACCGGGTGCAGATTGCTTCGCTGGTCATCTTGCTGGTGACGTCGACCGGCGTGTTCATGCCGCTGGAGATCGCGCTCAACCGCGTCTGGCGCTTTCCGACCAACCGGTCCTATCTGGGAAATCAGTTGATCTCCCTCGCACTGGCCTTCGGATGCGGCGTTCTGGCGTTGCTCTCGATCGCATTGACAGCGGGAATCGTGGCACCCTTCGAATCTCTGCTGCGCGGCCATGGCATCGGACTTATTAACGAGGTGGTGGGATTTATCGTAATGAAGGTCTTCGCCATCGCCGCCAGCATCGCCATCTTCTTCCTGATTTACTGGGTGCTGCCCAACGGCAAGGTTCCGGCGCGGGCTGTCCTGCCTACTGCCGTCATCATGGGAGTGCTCTCGGAAGCCCTGAAGTACGGCTACATCCTGGCCCTGCCCTGGCTCAATTTCAGCGAAGTCTACGGCCCCTTCGCGCTGTCGGTGAGCATGATGTTCTGGGCATTCCTGACCGGACTTCTGCTGCTCGCCGGCGCCAACCTGAGTGCCGAAGAGCATCAGCGGCACGAGCTCTGGCCTCGCCAGTCGTTACGCGCACCAGATCCGGCTGGCGGACCCGGAGTGGGAATGACTCTTTAATCCACAGGCTCTTTGTGACATCCGTCACTGCATTGCGCTTGGCTGCCAAATTAGGATCGCTTCGGTTTCCCAGACTCCTTCGAGCAGACATTAAGTCCAGGTGATCGTATGACCGGGAGTTGCTGGCGTCTGCTCGCCGCTGTCTCGCTGATCTTCGTCGCTGTAGCGCCTGCGTTTCTGCGGGCGCAGGACGCTGCTGCGGATCGTTCTCCCGGCATTGCCCCTGACCTCGCCTCTGACCTCGTCGCCCCTGTCCTCGCCCCGGATTTGGCGCCGTTACGCTACGACTCGCCCATCGCGCCCGTGTGGATTCCCCCGCCCAGTCTGCCCCGGCCTTACCCGGTTGGTCGCGATCCAGTCGTTCGTTATCCGGTTGGTGGTTACTCAGCGATCCCCAGGAGCAGCGTTTTTCAGCAACTTGTTTTCCGGCGAATGGTTCGCGCTGCTGGGATCATTTTCTCCGGCCGAGTCACCTTCATCGGACGTGCCGCTTCATCTTTTGGGCAAGCTACAGCTTCCACTACCGTCACCTTCCAGGTTGAACATGCCATCCGCGGCGCCTCGACGGGGCGGAACCTGACGATCCGCGAGTGGGCTGGCCTCTGGAGCAGCGGCGAGCGCTACCGCGTTGGCGAGCGCGTGCTGCTGTTTCTGTATTCTCCGGGCAGGTTGGGCCTGACCAGTCCAGTGGCGGGAGGCTTGGGCAAATTTGCGATGGATTCCCGGGGCAGGATTGTGATGAGCCAACAGCACGTCGCAACCCTGGCAGCGGATCCCATTCTGGGAGGAAAAACCGTTGTGCCTTACGCCGACTTTGCACTGGCCGTGCAGCGCTCGAGCCAGGAGGAATGAGCCGGACATGACCATACCGAAGAGAACTGCCGCGCACTCAATCTTCCTCCGGCTGGCGGCAGCCCTGGCCGTCGTCGTCTTTTTCGCGATCCTCGCCCGCGCTGGCGGCCCCAAGTATGTAGCGGGCTCCAGCTACTTCAACTCATCAAGCATGGGCCAGCCCCTCGCCTGGTCGCAGGGCCAGGTGAACTATTACACCGACCAGGGTGATCTCAGCTCCATCCTTCCGAACGCCTCGGCCAATTTGTTTGTCGCCAACGCCTTCGGCCAATGGACTTCCGTTTCCACCGCGGCCCTCACCGCAAACGCCGCTGGACAGCTCGCGGAGGATGTTAACGGCAGCAATATCGCTGTAAACGCCAACGGAATCGTCACCGCTCCCGCCGACATCACTCCCTCCGCCACCGGAACCCCTGTGGGCATCGTCTACGACTACGATGGCTCGGTCACTGACGCCTTGCTTGGGGCGGGTGCGGGCGATCCCTCGCAATGCTTCTGGAATGCAGTCTTCGGCGGAGTAGACAATTTTGGGGCAGGCGCAACCTTCCTCCACGCGTTGGTGGTCATCAACGGCCAGTGCGCACTGCAGTCGTCACAACTCACTGATGTGGAATACCGGCTGGTGCGAGTGCTGGGAAACGTGATTGGCCTGGGTTGGTCGCAGATGAATCTGAACGTAATCACCGGTAATCCGCCGCCGACGCTCGATGACTTCGCCGGGTTTCCCGTGATGCATTCCATCGACCCGGTTAGCTGTGTGCCGATAACAGCCTGCTACGCCAATCCCTACCAGCTCGCGCCCGACGATATGGCGGCGCTCTCCCGCCTTTATCCCGCCGGCCCGTCGGCCACCAGCGCCCGAATCTACGGCTCGGTTTACTTTGTGAATGCGCTGGGAGCACCCACACAACCTATGCAGGGCGTAAACGTGGTCGCGCGCTGGATTGACCCCTCCACTAACCTGCCCTCGGACGCGTATGGCGCCTCGTCGGTTTCCGGGTTCCTCTTCACCGGCAACGCCGGCAATCCCATCACAGGCTTAACCGATCCGCTGGGAACTCCCTACAGCGAGTTCGGATCATCCGATCAAACGCTCGAAGGATTTTTCGATCTCGGTGGATTGCCGATCCCGAACGGAGCGAGCACTGCACAGTACGAGCTTACGGTCGAGGCTCTGGATCCGATGTGGTCCGCCGGCGTGTGCCCCTACGACCCGGCGCAAGTCGCGCCTTCTGGAGCTTCCCAGTCGGTCGTTGTAACTGTGGCGGCAGGAGGCGGTTTTGAGCAGGACATTCTCATGGCAGGCAGCGCGCAACCCGTCCCTCCATGGGCTGCAACGGAGACCTGGAGCGCTCCCGCGCCGGTTCCTTCCCCAGGCGACTGGGTCGGCTCCCTGAGCGGTTACGGGGATGTTGGCTACTTCCTGATCACCGCCCAGGCTAACCGCACTCTGTCGGTAGAGGTCACCGCGCTGGACCAGACTGGCGCCCCCAGCGAGTCGGAAGCCGAACCAGTGGTCGGCATGTGGACCCTGGGTGATCCTCAGGGCACGTCTCCGCCGGCTTTTACTTCGGCTCCGTTCAACTCCGAGACGTTCGGCATGAGCCTTCTCGACGCGCAAGTGTTCATTGCGAATAGCTTCATCATCGGCATCACCGATCTGCGCGGCGATGGCCGTCCTGATTACCAATACCACGCCCATGTGCTCTACGGGGACTCGGTGACCCCGGCGCGCGTCCCGGTCACTGGTGGCGCAACCACTTTGCAGGGTACAGGCTTTGCGCCCGAGCTCAGCGTCACGCTTGGCAGCGTGAGCGTGCCCCTGCTGGCGACCAACGCCAGCCAGATGCTGGTAGCGGCTCCGGCGCAAAGCGATGGGCTGCAAGCCGTCACCATCACCGATCCGGTCAGCGGGGCATCCTCCGTTATGACGAATGCGCTGACGTTCGGAGCGGCTTCCACAGACCAGATTGTCTTGTTACTCGGATCGAATCCTCCCACTCCAGTAGGCATCCAGGCCACCAACCCTGTATCCGTGCAGGTGCTCGCTTCCGATGGCATCACGCCGGTAAATGGTGCGACCGTGGGATGGACCACCACTAACGGCGCCATGCTCTCAGTTTGCGGTGGCGCTCCCACTTGCTCGGCGATCAGCGATGAAAGCGGAATCGCTTCCACATGGGTTACGCCCGCCAGAACGGGGAATGCGGCCATCATTGCGACTCTCGCTCCAGGCGTGTACAGCCCCGCTCAGTCGGTCAGCGCGACGATGACGGCTACATCTTTGCCTTCGCAGATCGGAGTCACCACGCCTTATCTCTGGGTCGCCAGCGGAGCATCGCTCAGCGTGCCGCTCACGGCGATCGTGGTAGACATGGGCATGCCGCAAAGTGGCGTCAAGGTGAATTTCTTCATCGACCAGGGATCCGGATCGCTGAGTTCCGCGAGCGCGGTGACGAATAGCAACGGCGACGCGTCGGTCACGCTCACCCTGACGGACTTCACCGCCAGCGTGCAACTCAGCGCTTGCGTCGCAACCGGAAATAGCCCCTGCCAAACGATCTATGGGAATGCAGTGGCTGCGGCGATGCTGAACCTGCAGCCCGTGGCGGGCGCGGGCCAAGTAGTCACGGGGACGCCCTTTCAGCCACTGACCGTGCGCGTGACCGACTCCTCGACGCCGCCGAATCCTGTCCTCGGAGCAATCGTGCTGTTTCAGTCCACCGTTCTGCGTCCGGAGGGGGACGATCTAACGCTGGGCAGTTCCGGCACGCAAACCGGCATACCCGTCATCCTGGGCGCGAGCCAGAGCACTGCGCAGAGCAATGCCGGGGGCCTGGCAAGTTTTGTCCCTTCGGTGGGAGGCTTCACCGGAACGCTGGAAATTGAGATTCAAGTCTCGGCCGGAACCACAGCCGTGCTGCAGGACGAACTGATGAGCGTTCCGGCCGGCAGCGGCGGGAACACTTCATCGCCCACCAGTAGCCTGTGGCACGGAAGTGTTCCCGCGCCCAGAGGACCGCCGCAGCCACGCGAAGACGATCGCTGAGGATAGGGATGGGCTGCCATGCTACCGCGCTAGCTTCCTCCCTTAAACGGGCCGACGCGGGCGCTGCTTCCCGGAGACCGATCTGATGATCAGCTTGCCGCTCGCGTCAGCAGGCATGGGCACCTTGGCACGGTTGAGCGCGACATTGATGAGGGCGCGGACTTCAGGATCATCGAGCACCTTGGCATCGGCCTCGCCCGCGTTGTAAAGGCGAATGTTGCGGACGACGTTGCCGTTACCTCGCAAGCGCTTACCAGGATCAGGCAAGCCGGCGCCCTGCAGAAAGCACAGCGTTACCCGGCCCGGAGGCAGCACGAGAGAAAAGATCGCCTCCGAAGGCCGCTCGGTTGGGCTGAAGCCGATCACCAGCCAGTTGTAGTTGTCGTAAACCATTTCCACGGCCCCGGGGGCGAACTTGCGCATCTTTGCGAGAGCGCGGCGGGCGAATGTTTCAACCTCCGGGTCGTATTTCGCCAGGAAAGAGTCGAGTTGACGCTCGGCCTCCGCCGGCGACGGTTCGGAGGTCTTCTGGGCGTCGCGATTTGTGAATTTCGGGCTGCGCATCGTGGTCTTCCTTCAAAGGATCAGAAAGGACGCGGCTTCAGCCGCGCCGAACACGGGCTGATAAATCCGCGCTTTATCTGAGGGAATCTGCCGTCAGGGGCTGAAGCCCCAACATCTTGAATCTTCAAACGGCACGACTGATGTCGTGCCCTTCCCAGTTTTCTTGGTGCCCGCCTGAGCCATGCCCGCCGCTCGCCACCGGGTTCGCTTAGCCGAAGCCCGCTTACTTCTTCGTCCCCTGATCTTTTGTCCATTGATCCACCCAATCGTTCACCGTCTTGTACCAGAGCTGAGAATTTTGCGGCTTGAGCACCCAGTGCCCCTCGTCGGGGAAATACAGCATCTTCGAGGGCACGCCTTCCATCTGCAGCGTGGTGAAAAGCTGCAAGCCTTCGCTCACATCGAGCCGGTAATCGCGCTGGCCGTGGATCACGAGGGTCGGCGTCTTGAAATTCTTCGCGAACTGGTGCGGTGACCACTTCTCATAGATCGCGCGATTGTCGTAGGGAGTGCCTTTGAACTCCCAGTCGTTGAACCAGAGTTCTTCGGTGGTCCCCCAGGCGGATTCGGCGTTGTACATGCCGTCGTGCGACACAATGCACTTGAAGCGGTCGGTGTGGCCGAGCACCCAGTTGGCCATGTATCCGCCGTAGCTGGCGCCCAGCGCGCACTCCCGGTCTTTGTCAATAAAAGCGTAATGCTCTTCCGCGTAGTCGAGGCCCTTCATCAGGTCTTCAAACGGATCGCCGCCCCAGTCTCCGGTGATGGCGTCGATGAACTTCTGTCCGTAGCCGGTTGAACCGTGGAAGTTGATCATGATGACCACGTATCCGCTGGGCGTCGCTGAAGTGGGCGCCGCAAACAGTTCGGCATTCCAGCGGTAGCTCCAGTCGTCGCCCCACGCGCCCTGCGGCCCGCCGTGAATGAGGAACTTCACGGGATATTTCTTCGCGGCATCGAAGTTCGGCGGCTTGACCAGGAAGCCTTCAACTTTGTCGTTGAGGGCGCCAGTAAACCAGAAAGGTTCGATCGGCGACATGGCAACTTGAGATAGCACCGAATCGTTGATGCGAGTAAGTGCCTGGGAAGCCTCCTCGCCTAAAGGAAACTCGGGAAATCCGGCTCCATCGCAGATGGGCGGAGCGTAAAAACAGGAATCGATTGGAAGGCTGCGAATCTCCGTTGGCCCTTGAAGCGACATTCGGGTGAAGAGGAGCTTTTCGCCAGCTGCAGATACAGCCGGGTCACCGTTAAAGCCCTTTATTAGCTCCAAGACATCGCTGTCCTTGTGGTAACCAGAGGACCTCTTCCAATTGGTTCCATCCAGCATCCGCTGGTAGATCCATGACTCGCCCGCGTTTTCGGCGGCGAAATAAATGGAAGATGAGTGAGCACTCCAGGCAAAATCTCCTACCCAGTGATCGAAATTCTCTGTCAGGTTCTTCTTCTCGCCCGTCTTGCGGTCATACAGCATCAACCGGAAGCGGTCGCTCTCGTATCCCGGCCTCTGCTGGGCGCGGTAGGCGATGTAGCGGCCATCGGGCGAATAGAGCGGCGTCGAGTCGCTGGCGGGATTGTCGGCGGTGATGTTCTTGGCCAGCCCTCCGCTGACCGGGACGATCCACAGATCGTTGTTGGTGGAAGCCGCCGGATTCTTGTCGTGATTCGAGGCGTAGCAAATCTCCTGCCCGTCGGGCGAGAAGGCGTAGTTGTCCTGCCCGCCGAGCGAGAATACGGGCGCATCGTAGTCGCTCGGGGTCAGATCAAGAGGGGTCGATGAAATTTCATAAGAAAGAGGGCGCGGCTTGCTATCCGGAGAAACCACAACTCCATGGGTCGTGGCGGGAAGTTTGGTCGAAACCACAAAGATGTGGGTCCGCTTTCCTTCCTTGTAGGCGTTCCAGTGCCGATAGAGCAAATGATCGAAGATTTGCGCCTTGACCTTGCCGTTCTGCGCCGCATCGAGATTCGCCTTGTTGCACGTGGCTTCTCCTCGATCATCGAACGTGCAGTTGGGATAAACGTCCGAGGTGAAGAGAATGTTCTTGCCATCGGGCGACCACAACTCGCCGCCAGCTTCGGTCACGATGTCGGTAAGCTTATGGGTCGCCGTGACCGTACCAGCCGCGCCGTCGAAATCCGCAATCCAGACCTGCGAGCCGCCTTCCTTCGTCGAGAGGAACGCGAAGCTCTTCCCATCTGGCGCCCAGCGCGGGCGATCTGCGTCCTGATCGGCGATGATTTCTTTTTCCTGACCTCCGGCCGTGGGCACGATCCAGATGTGCGGCGTCTTGGTGTTGGCTTCGAGATCGACGTCGACCACGCTGAAGATCACCCACTTGCCGTCGGGCGAGACTTCGGGCTCGCCCACGCGCCTGAGCTTCATCATGTCTTCGAAGGTGAAAGGGTGCTTGGCCTGCGCAAACGCAGGAAGGGCGCAAGTGAGAATGAGGATGAAGGCTGGAAGAAGCAGTGAAAGACGCCGCATGAGACACCTCCTCGGCAAACGGATGAGTGTAGCAGGGGAGAGCTTCCAGCTTCTAGCTCGCCCCCCCCCGGCAACCCCTACATTGGGGCAGCATCCAACTAGAAGGCAGGACTGCAGCGCCCTGCCCCCGGCCTCACTGAGCGGAGAGGGGTCCGGGGCAGGGTCGCTGCGGTGTGGAGCGACCAGGGGCTCTTGGCGCTCGTCTCGCAGATTCCGTAGAGACCCACAATCCAGTAAACTGGAGGCATGAGACTGGCTTCCCGCAGCGCTCTGTTTTTCCTCACCGTCACTCTCCTGGCGGGTGCGCGGCCCACCGCCGCGCAGGAAGGTCCCCTTGAAAACACTCCGCCGAAAGGCACCACGCCCGAGGAGATGATCACGCGCTTTGCCGCCCGCGAGAAACTTTTCAAGGAAGCGAGAGAGCACTACACCTACCGGCAAGACATCAAGGTGCAGACTCGCGACGGAGACACCGTCACCGGGGAATATCACGAAGTGTTCGATGTGCTGTATGACGATAAGGGCCATCGCATCGAAAACGTTGTATTTGCGCCGCAGTCTTCTCTCGAACAAGGTGGGCTGTCGCTCGATGAAGGCGACGTCCAGGATTTCCGCAACCGCCTGCCCTTCGTGCTTACCAGCGAGGAAGTTCCGGAATACAACATCCTCTACGTGGGCCAGCAACAGGAAGACACATTGCACTGTTATGTCTTCGACATCGCACCCAAAGCGATTGTGGGCAAGAAACGCTACTTTCAGGGCCGCATCTGGGTGGATGATCGCGACTTTCAGATCGTGAAGACTTATGGGCAAGCCGTGCCGGAAATTCGCGACACGAAAAAGAAGGGCAAAGAAGAACACCTTTACCCGAAGTTCACCACCTGGCGCGAGCAGATCGACAACCAGTACTGGTTCCCCACCTACACTCGCGCCGATGACACGCTGCACTTCAACGTGGGCGATATTCACATCCGCGAGATCGTAAAGTACGAAGACTACAAGCGCTTCGGTTCCAGCGTGAAGATTCTGTATCAGGGTCAGGAGGTTCCGAAGGCGGACCAGAAGGATCAGAAACCTCAGCAGGCTCCCGATCAGAAGCCGGATGAGAAGAAGCCGGACACAGCGCCGAGTCCGCCACCGCCGCAGAAGTAGCTTTCAGCTGTCAGCCAACACCAAGATCCCTCGCTTCGCTCGGGATGACACGACATTCGTAGCAGTTCGATCTCCAAGGGATTCCGGGCACGACATATGTAGCAATTCGATCTCCAGGGGATTCCGGGGGAGATGCGCGAGGAGTGTGGTCGTGTGGACGTGCTTTGATTGAGAGCCGACGACTAAAGGCCGAAACCTTAGTAGAACAAATACTTTCTCCACTTATCATCCGACCTGCCCATGAGGCGCATGATGTGCCGGCTGGTGTGGAGGTTGAAGGCGCGGGGTTCGCGCATCAGCTTCATCCCTACTTCGAGAGGAAACTGGTTGCCCTTGCGACGATTGCAAGTGTGGCAACAGGCCACCAGGTTTTCCCAGGTGGAGGAGCCGCCGCGGGAGCGGGGAATCACGTGATCCAGCGTCAACTCACTCGAAGACAGCACGGTGGCACAATACTGGCAAGTGTTGCGGTCGCGCAGCAGGATGTTCTTCCGCGACAAGGCCCGGCTCTGGTGCGGGATACGGCGATACTCCAGCAGGCGGATCACCGAGGGCACGCGCATGGCGATGCGCGCGGCGTGCAGGAAGTGTCCATTCTCTTCTTCCGTCATGGCCACGCCCTTGAGCACAAGCACAAGGGCGCGCCGCGCCGCGCAAACATTGATAGGCTCGTAGGACGCATTCAGCACGAGCACGGGCGCGTGCAGCGAGTTTCCGTTGCTGTCGCGATGCATCGCCGCCGACGCGAACAAGCCGGCGGCGTGCCTGCCGGTCGGTCCTGTCTCGCTTTCGATCCTGGCTGACATAAGTTCTAGATCCCTACGGCTTTGGCCATTGGAACGTGGCCCGCTGCGATCCTCTCGCCCCTCTCACTATCGACGCCCGGTCGAATCTCTAAATGCTGGGCAGAGATCTTCAGGGTGCGCGCCACAGTCGCGACCCAAACCTTGGTTGCGCCGGCGCGGCGCAAAACCCGCGCACACTCCGAAACGGTTGCGCCCGTAGTGTAAACGTCGTCCACCACCAGCACTTCGCGGCCTTTCACCGAGTCATGCTGCGCCATTCCGAAAGCACCCCGCAGGTTCTCCCGGCGCTGGTGGCTGGTGAGGCCGATCTGCGATGCAGTTTCGCGCTTTCTCTCGAGTGCTCCCGCGCACAATCGCAAGCGATCTCGCGCCGGGCTGAGTTTCATCGCGGCCCGCGCAATCAGTTCGGCCTGGTTGAAGCCGCGCTGGCGGAGCCTGCTACGATGCAATGGCACAGGAACCAAAACCACGGGGTCCGCCGGAAGATCGGATTCGAGCGTCGCGATCGCTTCCGCCAGCATTCGTCCAAGAACGTTCGCCGCCGGGCGCACGCCACCATACTTCAGCAGATGAATCAGTTCACGCAGGCCGCTTTCATAGCTGCCATACGCGGCCGCGCGCGCGAAGACCGGCTCGACGCGGCGGCACAACCCGCATCGAGAGTCGCCTGCAGGCTCAAACGCGTAAGGGGAAAACAGTCGCTCGCCGCAAATGGTGCAGACTCCACTCAGAATGGGGGGCATGGCACCCAGGCATTCCTGGCAAACCGGGAGGCGCGAGATCCTGACTAACGGTGTGCCGCAGATGCGGCAATCGGAAGGAAACAAAACAGCGAAAAGACTTTCGGCAATCTGGCGGCCCCAACCTCGTCCAACCTGGACCTCGCCGATTGGTTTCTGGTTAGCTCCGGAAGCAATAGAAGGGCTTGCCACTGCAGCTTTGGCTTGGCTAGCCCGAATTCTGTCCCCACTACTGCTGAAGACGGCCTCCGCGTTGCCCGCAAGAAATCTTTCTGGGCGGGCGACTCTGCAACTGCCCGAGTGCAAAATTCTGCAATTGCGTGCTTTCCTTAGAGTATAACGGCGGCCGGGTCCGCTAGGCAACGTTACGACCGGGTCTTGGCGCCGGGGTGGCCACCTTTTTGATTGGTTCCGGCAACCGCTCCTTCACGGGCATGAACAGAAAACGATAGTCCCGCCGGAAGCATTCCGCGCAACGCACGGGTTGCAACAGAAAAATCCGCAGGAAAATCCGCTCGGAAAACGTCCGGCGTCGCGAACGGAAGCCGACATCGCTGCCACAATCGTCGCAGTGGAATGTAAGGAATTTCTGGAATCGGACCTGATCGGGGGAATTTCTTACCACGCTACACCTCGAACCAACGAAACTACGAAGAGGCAACCAACCGATTAAACCCATTTTACCCCTAAGCGAGGAACAAGCCAATCCGTAAGGTGCCAGTCTCGGTAAATGCCTGGGCTGCCAGCATCGCACTTGTAATGCAAGCCGCCCGCGTGCTAACGTGCCGCCGTTTAGTGTTTTGAATAAGTTACGGCACGAAATGCTTTCATCTCACGCTCTACGAGGATTCCACCTATGAGTAGTCCAGTCCCCGAATCCGGAACTGGTGTCAAGAAACACGTCCCTTTCGTGCCAGAGAGCATGGAGATGAAGGAATTTACTGTGCGCGCTGTGCTGCTGGGACTTCTTATGACGGTCGTCCTGGGAGCAGCCAACGCGTACTTGGGCCTGCGCGCCGGTATCACCATCGCGGCTACGTATCCGGCTGCGGTGATTGCGATGGCCGCAATGCGAGCCTGGAAGGGATCGCTGCTCGAAGAGAATATTGCACGGACTGCTGGATCGATTGGCGAGTCTGTCGCGGCCGGGGCGATTTTTACGCTGCCTGCGTTCGTGTTGGCTAAGGCATGGCCCTCATTCCGCCCCGGTGATGCTTACTGGAAATCCACGGCACTGATCATGGTGGGCAGCATTCTGGGAGTTCTGTTCATCTCTTTGGTACGGCGCGGTATGGTGGAGGATCCCGAACTACCTTTCCCGGAATCGCTCGCGGCATCGGAGATTCACAAAGCCGGGCAACGGGGCGCGCAAGCAGCGAAGTATCTCTTCTGGAATATCGGCCTTGGTGGAGTGGTTTACATTCTGGGGAAATTCGGGTTGTTCGCCGCCGACACTGATCTTCACATTGGCGTCGGCAGTCTGGGACGCACTCAGGTTCGTCTTGGCACGGTGGGAAGCACGCACATCGTACCCACCGGTGGAACTACCGTGTTTGCGGCGCCGAGCGTGAGTCCCGCCTATCTCGGGGTCGGCTACATCATTGGCGTCAAGCTGGCGTCGATCCAGTTTGCAGGGAGTGTGCTGGCCTGGGGCCTGTTGGTGCCCTTGATGATCTTTTTTCTGGGGCCGCAGCTTAAAGCCTACATTCCCGCCGATACTCCAGATAATTGGGCAACCATGGCGGATGCCGTATGGCGATACATCGTGCGTCCGATTGCCGTCGGCGGAATGCTTGTGGGCGCGGCCTACACCTTGTTCAAAATGCGTGCGAGCCTAACCGCCGGAATCGGCAAGGCATTTGCGGACCTGCGCCAAACTGCCGCCCAGCAGGCGAAACTGCCTCGCACGGAACGGTATATGAGTTCGAAAATAGTCTTCGGTTTGATCGCCGTAATGTTCATTCTGATGTGTTTGCTCTACATCAAAATCTCAGGCCTGGTAGGGCCCGCCATCCTGGCGGCAGTGGTAATGATTCTGGTGGGATTTTTTTTCGCGACGGTGTCGGGCAATCTGGTGGGATTCATTGGCTCGTCCAACAATCCCATTTCCGGTTTGACGCTGTCGACGCTACTGATTGCAGCGCTCCTGATGGTGGCGCTCGGAGTTTCCGGTACCTCGGGAGTGGCTGCAGTTCTGGGAGTGGCGGCGGTGGTTTGCGTTTCGTCAGCCGTGGCTGGCGAGCTATTGCAGGATTTCAAGGTCGGTTACATTCTAGGAGGCACGCCTCAGAAGATTCAGGCCGCCGAACTGATCGCGGTCGTGGTGGCAAGCCTGGTTATGTATTTTCCCCTGATGCTGCTGCACGAGGGCAGCATCAAAGCCGGCGGCGTGGGATTTGGCGGGCCGGAACTTCCGGCGCCGCAAGCAGGGCTGATGGCAACGTTGGCCCTGGGGATCGTAGGCCACGATATGGCGTGGCCGTTGGTGGTCGTGGGAATCCTGTTCGGGATCGCCATGATCATGATGCAGGTGAAAAGTCCCATGCTGGTGGCAGTCGGCATGTACCTGCCATTCGGAACTACATTCGCGATCTTCGTAGGCGGAGTGTTTCGCTCACTCGGCGACTGGGTCGCCGAGCGCCGCGGCTTCAACGGCGCCCAGAAAGCGCGGGTCGAAAATGCCGGGGTGCTGGTCGCTTCCGGACTGATCGCAGGCGAAGCCCTATTGGGATTGGTTTGGGCGGGATTACAGTTCGTCCCATCGTGGGGCGCACCGAATCACCCTCCGCAAATCTTCAGTGACCCCTCGTACCTAGTAGGAGGAATGATCGTGCTCGCCGGCCTGGCGGCTTTGATGATCTTTGTGCCGGCTTCAGCCGCCGGCGATCCGAACGAACCGGCGCCACCGACTGCCATGATGTAGTAATGCTGTGGTTGATTGTGTCGTGCGTGCGCCCCCGCCCGCGTCCTTCGCGCAACGAAGGACCAGTTCGTGATTTACTTGTCTCATGTCCGTGGCCGCAAACATTTCCTCGATTAAAGAACGCATCGCGGCTGCAGCGCGCCGAGCCGGACGTAAACCTGACGACATTACGCTAATGGCCGTAAGCAAGACTCAGCCCCCGGAGCGCATCCGCGAGGCTTATGACGCCGGGCAGCGCCTGTTCGGCGAGAATCGAGTTCAGGATTTTGCAGCCAAAGCCACCGCGCTTCAGGACCTATGCGCCGCCGAGTGGCATATGATCGGACACCTGCAGACCAATAAGGCCGCAAAGACGGCGGAAATGTTTCGCGCCGTGGATTCGGTCGATTCGCTGAAACTTGCCGAGAAACTGGACGCCGCAGCCTGCAGGCTTGGCAGGAAGCTGGACGTGCTCATCGAAATTAACCTGGGCGGCGAAGCCGCCAAGAGCGGCGCCGCACCGGACTCGCCCGCACTCGACGAATTGCTGCTTGCCGCGCCCCGACTGGAGGCGCTGGTCTTCCGCGGACTGATGACCGTGCCTCCGTTTACCGACGATCCTCAAGGTGCGCGACCCTACTTCCGCAAACTGTGCGAGTTGCGCGATATGATTGCCGCCCGCAACCTGCCTGCCGTCGCGATGGACGAACTTTCCATGGGAATGTCGCACGATTTCGAAGTGGCCATCGAAGAGGGCTCATCCTGCGTGCGTGTTGGCACCGCCATCTTCGGGGAGCGAGTAAAAGCTTAGCGACGATGACACAGGCTCAGGAGGAAACGCCATTCGAACTCTGGACCGACTTTTCGCAGGGGCCCTGTTTGTTCTAGCGATCACGGACTGCCTGCTCGTGCCGGCAACCTATACCGGCAGAATCTGGATCTTCGGGACGGGCCTGGCCTTGCTCTTCACCGCCATGTTAAATGTGCTTCGAATTCGTAACGGCAGCGGGGTAAAAGGCCTGAAGCTGTTTTGCATCACTGCGAATGTTTCGATGTTTGTGTTTGCGGTCGCACTGATGGCCAGCATCGGAATATCGCGCACACTGCACAACCCGCAAGTACCTTTCGCGGGCGCCCTCCTGCTGGCCGAAATCATGTTTTCGTTAGGCAAGAGCGATTGATACCCATACAGGAGTCAAGCGGCGGAGTGACATTTGAGGTCAAAATCCACCCCCGAGCCAGGAAAAATGCGATCACCGGCGAACTTGGCGACGCGCTAAAGCTCTCTCTAACCTCGCCGCCCGTGGAAGGCCGCGCCAATCAGGCCTGCATTGAATTCTTTGCAAATCTTTTGAAGGTACCCCGCTCTTCCGTTACCATTGCTTCCGGCCAGACCAGCCGCACAAAACTCATTCGCGTGGCTGGACTCTCGGGCGACGAAGTCAGGAAATGCATTGCGATGTAAACGCGGGCAGATGTAGACCGGGCAGATGGAACCATCGCAAAAGCCGCGGGCGAGGGCTGACCACGCCACACAAGTCATCACGGAGCACTCTTGAGCTTTTCCGAACGCTTTCATGAGATTCGCACTGGGTTCGAGCGTCCCTTCTGGGTCGCCAACATCAGCGAGATCTTCGAGCGCCTTTCCTACTATGGAGCTTTCGCTTCTCTTGCCCTGTACCTGCAGGAGCGTCTGAATTTCTCCGCCGAGCAGACCGGAACCCTGACCGGTATCTTCGGCGGCATGGTATGGTTTCTCGCCATCTTCGGGGGCGCCGCCGCGGACCGCCTGGGCTTCCGCCGCGCTCTATCAATTGCTTATCTCATCCTCGCCGCTGCGTATTTCCTGATTGGCTCCATCGGGGCGTCCTGGTTGGCTCCGGTGCGCAACGCCGTGCCGCTCAGTTTGTTTGTCGGCTTCATCCTCATCCTCCCCGCGCTTGGTATCTCACTGGTAAAACCTTGCGTGGTCGGCACCACGGCCCGCGCTTCCAAGCCAAACGTCCGCTCGATCGGCTACTCCATTTACTACACGATGGTCAACATCGGCGGTGCCGCCGGACCGCTGTTTGCCTCCTGGGCGCATCGCCACCTCGGCGTCGAGAGTGTTTACAGAGTTTCTGCACTCTTCGTCTTCGCGATGTTTTTCGTCGTTCTGATCTTCTTCCGCGAACCTCGCAAGCTCGGAGACGCACCTCCGCCGTCGATCGCGACCGTCGCGCGGAATTTCTGCGTCGTCGTGGGCAACTACAGGCTGGTCCTGCCGGTGCTGTTGCTCGCCCTGCTGCTTCGCATCGCCTTGTGGATCTATCCCGGATTCGCCGTGCCGTGGTGGATCTGGACCGGACTCCTGGTAGCGGCACTCGCCGGCATCAGCCGCTTCATGTGGTTCCTCGTGATCTTCACCGGTTACTGGATCGTGTTCTGGCAACAGTACATCAGCTTGCCCGGTTACATTCACGGCTACATCAATTCGCAGACTAGCGTCGAACTTGTTCTGGTTACCGACGGCACCGTGGTGATTTTGTTCACCCTCCTGGTAAACTTTCTGACGCGCAGGATTCCTGCTTTTCAATCCATCATTCTGGGTACCCTGATAACCTCTGCCTCCTGGTTGATCCTGGCTTTCTGGCCGACGATTTGGGGCGCGGTGCTTTCTATATTTGTTCTCGCGCTCGGCGAAATCATCCAGCAACCGCGCTACTACGAATACATCGCGCTGCTTGCGCCTCCAGGACAGCAGGGCACTTACATGGGATTCGCATTCCTGCCGATCGGGATTGGATCGTTAATCGGCGGATGGTTCGGCGGGACACTTATGCATCACTTCGGAGAAGTAACGCACCAGCCGGTGCGCGTCTGGTGGGCTGTCACTGCCGTGGGCGTGGTGACCACCCTGCTGCTGTGGATCTATGACCGGGCGTTCAGAACGGCCGCTGCTCCGCCGACGCACTAAGGCCCGATCCAGGTAGTGGTGCAGTTTGATTGTCATTCTGAACAAGCGTTCTCTGCGCAGTGAAGGATCTGGGAGAGTCGCGCGACGGGGCCTGCCCTGAGCAAGCGAAGCGCGCCGATGGGTCGCGTTTTTTCGACCCATCAATCGCGCGCTTGACTCTCTTCCTTATCAAACTGCACCACCACCCCGATCCACTTGCGCTTGACTTTGCGTTCTGCCTCTGGAATCATTCGCTGCCAGTTAGTGAATCGAAGGAGGTTCTATGCCACATTATCTTCACCAAGTCGCGTACTCCCGCGAGGGGTGGGAAGCGCTGCTGGCGAATCCACAGAACCGCATTGAGGCGGTAAGGCCCGTGATCGAGAAGTTGGGAGGCAAGCTGGAAACCGCCTGGTTCGCCTTTGGAGAATACGATGTACTCGTCGTTTCCGAACTGCCCGACAATGTTACCGCCGCGGCGATTGCCATGGCGTTTGCCGGCGGTGGCGCCTGCAAGGCTGTTCAAACCACGCCGCTGATGTCCGCGGAGGAGGCTTTGCAAGCCTTCAAAAAAGCCGGGGAATGCGGCTATCGGCCAGCTACCATAACGACGCGCGCAGCGTAAACCGATTACAGCAAGCAACAATACAGGCGGCCTCGCCAGGCCGCCTTTCTTGCCAGAGAATGATTCGCACAGCGAACCGTGTCCCAAGTCAAAAACACGCCCGTCGCCGTTGCCGCCCAACTTCGCCGCGCACTGAAAGGCTGCGGTTCCGCCGAGCACGCAGCGGGCGTGCAGTGGTTTTTCAAAGATGAAATTACATCGCACGGTTGGTATACGGCGGACTTGCGCCGGGCCGCCGTCCGCTTTCGCAGAGAAGTGAGAAAAGAGCACGGGCTCGATTTTCTGATCGACGTCGCCGATCGTCTTTTCTCCGGCTCGGTGTTGGAAGAAAAGATAGCCGCCGTGTTCTTACTGGAGAAACTCGACGGCGAGCTTGGCGACGCCGAGTTCAAACTCTTCGAGACTTGGCTCGACCGCATCAGCAGTTGGTCCGATCACGACGCCCTGGTGCACGATCTGATTGCTCCCATGGTCGCCGCCAAGCCTGCGCGCGCCAAGACTGTTTTCCGCTGGGCAAAGTCAGCCGACCGCTGGCATCGCCGCGCGGCTTGCGTGGCCCTGATTCGCGGCTCGCGCGCGAAGATGTTTTTTCCAGAGATCAAGAAGCTTTCCGATTCTCTTCTCGCGGACGAAGACGACATGGTGCAAAAGGGATTAGGCTGGCTGCTGCGCGAAACTGCCAAGTTTGATGCCAAACGGACGGTTCCATATCTGATGAAAATTCGCAGACGCGCGCCGCGCCTGGTGCTGCGAACGGCTTGCGAGACGCTGCCGGCAAGCGTCAAGAAAAGGATCCTCGCAGACGACCGCGCATAAGCCGCGCCGGGATAGTCCCTCCCGTAACTTGACATCATTCCACCCACTGCCGATACTGAAAAGGACAGAGCGCCTTTACACCGCAAGAATTGCAATGGCCCCGGCTTGCTGGGGCCATCGGCTTTTTTGGAGTTCCTGCCGCTTCAGAAGTAGCTGAGCCAGGCATCCGTGCGCCGCTGCTTCAAGGCCGCAAACCAGCGGCACAGCGGATAAAGCGTAAGCACGACGACGGCCCACACCAGATACACAATCGGCAAGGAATATCCCCATCCCGGCGGCTGAGTAATGGGAAACTGGCCGAGGTCCGCCGACTCAAACATCCAGTGTACCTGCCCGTAGCGGACGTAGCACACCGCGACCGCCAGCAGGTGGATCAAGGGGATGTGCAGAAGGTAGTAAAACATTGGCACTTTGCCCACGATGAGCGCGGGCCGCAGCCAGCGCGGCGTCCCGGCATCGACCGCCCATAAGAAAAGCAGCGCCGGGCCAAGCGTCATCAGCAGATAGAGCAGCGATGGCGGATATTTCGCAGTATTCAGGAACGATAGCGCTGTATAGGCCGGAGACCTCTGCACGGTCCAGGGAAAAGGATTGCCATAAATATTAGTAGCGCGAAGCACGACAAAAACTGTGATCAGCACCAAGCCCAGGCGCAGCAAAAACCTTCTTCTGCGATCAGACGCCCATCGGAAAACCTGGCCGAGGCCGTAGCCAGCCGCGGTGACTCCAACCCACGGAATCAATACATAGGTCACAAACAGGATGTGCCGCGGACTGTTCACGATGAAATTGGGCGAGTGCAGGATCGACCACAACGGATTGGAGGACTCAACCGAATCGAGCAGGTTGTGAGCCGCGATCATCACCACGCCGAACGTCGTCACCGCCCAGGCTGGCAGGTAAACCAGCAAAGAAAGTACGATCATCGCCCAGCCCAGCGCCCATAAAACCAGAAGTAAGGTCACATGGTAATCGAAGTTAAACTGCCAGCCGAGGCAGCGCGTCACCGTCAGTTCCAGAAAGATCAGCCAGAGGCCACGAGTGAACAGGAATCGAGATAACTCCCGCTTGGTTTGCCTGCGCAACGAGAGATAAGCTCCAGTGCCAGTGAGCAGGAAGAAAACGGGAGCGCAGAAATGCGTGATCCAGCGCGTGAAAAATAGTGGGATCGTCGTAGTGGCAGGGTCAGTGGGATTCAAGCCGGAATTGCCGAAGAAGTCCCGCGTATGATCCAAGGCCATCAGGATCATGATGACGCCGCGCACTACATCGATCGATTCGATGCGGATGCGCTTGGTGGTCACGGCCTCGGTCATGGCAGACATTGGCGTCGCGGTATCGCGTCGTAGTTTAGCAGGGAATCAGTAATGAGTGTCCACCGTCTGGAATGCGAGGCTCAATATGCTGGATTCGCCCAAATCCCTCCCATTGTTTACAATAGGGGTTTGCCCATGGATCTGGCTGCCATCCAATCTGCGCTGCGCGAACGCAACATCGACGCGTGGCTGTTCTACGACCACCATCATCGCGATCCCATCGCCTATCGGGTGCTGGGCCTGCCTGCCGGCCTGATGGTGACGCGGCGCTGGTTCTACCTGATACCGGCGCAGGGCGAACCCGTGAAACTGGTCCACAAGATTGAAGCCGGTCACCTCGATTCCCTGCCCGGCAGCAAGCGCCAGTATTCCGGATGGCAGGAACTGTTCGACACGCTGAAGTCGATCCTGGCGCCTTACCGCGACATCGCCATGCAGTATTCACCCAACAACATCGTCTTCACCATCTCTCTGGTCGATGGCGGAACCATCGAGTTGCTCCGGGGTTTGGGGAAGAACGTGGTCAGCGCGGCCGACCTGGTGGCACAGTTCGAAGCCACGTGGAACGAAGACCAAATTAAGACGCATTTTGCCGCGCGCGACAGTGTGGATGCAATCGTGGCGGCCTCCTTCAAGGAAATTGGGCAGCGATCGCGTAACGGCGGCACCACGGAACACGAAATCCAGCAGTGGTTCATGGAGGGGTTTCGCCGCGAGAACCTGCTCACCGACGATCCCCCGATAGTCGCCGTTAACGCCAACGCTGGCAACCCGCACTATGAGCCCCGCGCCGATCGCCCGGTTCCCATTCGCGAAGGCGATCTAGTACTGCTCGATGTGTGGGGGAAGAAAGATACTCCGGGAGCGGTGTACTACGACATTACCTGGATGGGTTTCGTCGGGAAGGCTCCAACCGACCGCATGCGCCAGGTATTCGAGATTGTGCGCGACGCACGCGACGCCGGAGTGAAGACGGTGATGGATGCGATCAACGCCGGGCGCCGCATCGCCGGATGGGAAGTGGATCGCGCCACCCGCGGCCACATCAAGCAGAAAGGCTACGGCGACTATTTCATTCACCGCACCGGACATTCCATCGGCACCGACGTCCATTCCAATGGAGCTAACATGGACGACCTGGAAATCCACGACGAGCGCCAGATTCTTCCCAACTCTTGCTTCTCCATTGAGCCCGGCATTTATCTGCCGGAATTCGGTGTGCGCAGCGAAATCAACATGCTGGTCCGGCCCGGGTCGGCGGAAGTGACCGGCAACATTCAACGTGAGATCGTAATTATCTGATGGCAAACTCCACTTCAGCCAAAACGAAGGTGGCCGAGCCGGCGCAGCCCGCCAGCATGATGTCCGTGATCGCGCCTGCGGTGGGCTGGCTGATTCCGGGCGCAGGCCACATGATCCAGAAACGCTGGATTCGAGGCCTGCTGCTGCTCGTCTCCATCGGAACCCTCTTCGTGCTCGGCCTGATGATGCAAGGCCACATCTACAAGGCCAATGGCGGCGACATCCTCGACATCCTCGGATTCATCGGTGATTTGGGCGCCGGCGGATTGTATATTGTGACCCTCGCCATGAACTGGGGACAGGGCGCAATCGCCTTCGCTGTTGCCGACTATGGCACCAAGTTCATGATTGTCGCCGGGCTGCTGAACTTCATTGCAGTGGCGGACGCCTACCACATCGCCATCGGGAAAAAACAATGACCGTCCAGCTCACTCACTTCGGTGCGGCATTTATGTTCGCGCTCTTTGCCTCCATCGTCTTCGGCATCACCCACCGCGAGACCACCCGCGACATGGTCCGCTACGGTCTGTATTGTTTTGCCATGTTCCTGGGCGGCGCCCTGGTGGCAGGTTGGGCCATGTGGCTGGTGCGAAGATAGCCTTTGGCTCTTAGCTTTTAGCTCTTAGTTGTTCCTCACGACGCTGGCGTCCAGTTCTTTGCCCGAAAATTTCTTCCCGCAAGGTTGCGCCAAGGGAATAAGCTAAAAGCCAAGAACTAACAGCCAAAAGCTTCTACCCTTCCCACACGAACGCATCGAACACTCGCTTGGTCTCAAAATTCAGGCGGCGGTAGAGAGCAACAGCGCCGCCATTAGCTTCGGTCACGGTCAACGAGAGCATGGAGAATCCGCGCTTGCGGAGATTGGCGGAAGTCGCCGCCAGCAACGATTCCCCGATGCCACGCGAGCGGTACTCAGGGAGCACGCACACCTGGGTGACGTGACCCACATCGTTGCGAACCCGAGAACACAGGATCAGCCCGATCAGATTCTTCGCCTTGCGATCCACGGCGGCGTAGGACGACTCCACATCGAACAACCCGCATCCCGGAAACCGCACAATATTATTCAGGAAGCGCAACGATCCACTCAGCGTGTGGTATTGGTCATTGATCTGGGCATCGACGTGGCTGCGATAGGCCGCGGTAATCACTGCGGCTGTGGGCTGATAGTCCGCTTCGGTCCAATGCCGGATTTCGACATCCGCGTGTGTCGTCGGCGCTTTCGCTGCAGCGTTGCCCAGCCCGAGAACCATGAACAGCCGCGGATGGCGCTGGAATCCCTGATCCAGGAACGGCCGAGCCACGCTTCCTGCTTCGTGCGCCAGCAACTGGGCCTCGACCCGGTGAATCCCGGGAGACTGCTGCAGCGTCTCGATCACATGCGTCAGCAGCCTGATTTCAACCTCGTGCGCGTTTGGAAAACGGCCGCCGTTCGCCACGAAAAGATCGCCGACCACTCCCTTGCTGCCTTCATACACAAAGAAGCTGTAGCCGAAGATCCGGCCGCGCTCGATAGCGGCGTATCCGGGAAGGATTTTCGCATCGACATAGCGGAGGATCATCTCCGCCGAGCCGTGATAGTCCCATGACAAAAGACTTGCCCAGGCCCGCGTCTCATCGTCGAGCAGCGGACGCAGGTCCACGGAGGAAAAATGCCTGAGGTCGAGAATCTCCACGGGGCTCCGGCAAAGTCCGCCAGGAAAACTGGCTCGTTCGCAGAACTCCGAGTTTAGTGCGTTCCACGACGCGAGGCAACCCTGCGGAACACAGGGCAGCAACATCAAGCGCTAGTGCGTAGAACCTGCCGCCGCTGCAACCCAATAGTAGTCCACGCGCTGCGCGGCATAGTGCCCGAGATAAGAAACGCGGCGGCCCGCGACCAGCTTCGCAGTCTCCACTTGCGAATTTTCTGGTGCCACCAGCAAGTGCTCTTCGGCCGGCACGCTGCCCCAGTCGTAGTTAAAGGTTAACTGGTTCCGATAAAAAGTGAGCCCGTATTCCAGTTCGCGGGAAACATGGTAAACCGCCAGGGGCAGCGGATGCGTCTCTACACCGGCAATTTCCTGGGCCAGCGGACGTGCCGATAACGTCTGGTCCAAACTCACAGAGCCGAATTGCAACACGGCCCACACGGTAAGCAGAACCGGAATCAGAGTGACGAACCGCAGCAGGCGCAAACCTGTCTTGCGGAGCAGCGTGAGCGCAATTCCGGCAGACAGCACAAACGCAACGCCGAGGGCACCCAGCATCGGCCGTCCCCAGGGAAGAACGCGTTGTGCGATCAGGTAGGCAATCAGCAAGGCGGGAATCACCAACAACCCTGCCAGCAGCGCATGCAGCACGACCAGCCCTTTCGCGGCCGGCTCGCTTTGTTCCAGGTGGCGCCGCAGGTACTCCGCTAACAGCAGCCCGCCCGCCGGAATCACTGGAAGAATATAGCCGGGCAGTTTCGATTGGGAGATCGAGAAAAACAGCACGGGCGCGATAAGCCAGCAGCAGGCGAACACTCCGAATTGATATTCGAGATCACCCTCAGGACTGCCCGTCAAAGTTCGCTTGGCCCACCACGAGCGGGTCGATTGTACGAAAGCGGCAATCACAAAGACCGTCCACGGGACCAAAGCCAGCGCCGTTACTGGCAGGTAATACCAGAATGGTTCCGTGTGGTGATAAAGATTCGTCGAGAACCTGCCGAGATTGTGTTCGACAATGAATTCACGGAAGAACTCCGGATGGCCCATCTGCACCGCGAAATACCACGGCAGGGCGATCGCGCAAAACAGGAGAATCCCCGGCAGCCAGAGCGTTTTCAAAACCAGGCGTCCTTCACGAACCGCAATCGCATAGAGCACGATCACCCCGGCAGCGAGAAACGGAGCGACCGGTCCCTTTGCCAGCATCCCCAGTGCCATGAAGCCATAAAAGACGGCAAGGTGAATTCTGCTTCCAGTCTCCCGCCAGGCCCACCAGCCGAGCATGCCAATGGTGAACGCCGCGGCCAGCGCCATATCCATCGAGGCGGCGCGAGCATATCCCACCATCCCGGCCGAAGAAGCAGTAATCAGTGCGCCATCCAGCTCAAATCCACGGCGGAAGCGGCGCAGAAAAAAATACACCGCAAGCACGAGGAAAGTGGCATCGAACACCGCGGGCAGCCGTGCCGCCCAGTCGCTCACGCCGAAAATCTTGTACGCCAGCATGGCTTGCCAGTAATAAAGCGGAGGCTTTTCCAACCAGGGCTGGCCCCCGAGCACGGGCGTGATCCAATCGTGGCGGTCCAGCATTTCGCGCGCCACCTGCGCGTAGCGCGGCTCATCGGCTCCAATCAGCCCAAACTGTCCGAGTCCGTACAGAAACAGAAAAGCGCAGAAGCCGGCCAGCAGCAAGGAGTCGGTGCGGGTGCGGTTCGTCATGGGGGTTGCGTTCTGGGGGCAGCCGGCATCGCTGCTAAATTATTGATTTCTGATCGTTGATTGTTGATAGAAAAAGCAGCGACAGGTGAAGATATTCAAACAGCAATCAACAATCATCAAATCGGCAATTCCGGAGAAGCAAGCTCAGAGACTCATTGTACGGAAGGACCGCAGTGCAACTGTTCCAAAACTTCGCGCACCGCTGCGGCGAGCGGCCCATCCACCGAACAGCCACTGGCACATTCATGGCCGCCACCACCAAAGCCCTCAGCCACTCTCGCCACATCGAGCTTGCCCTTGCTGCGCAGACTCACTCGGTAACGCCCGTCCGGAAGCTCGCGGAAGAATGCCGCAACCTCAACTTCTCCGATCGAAAGCACGTAATTTACCAGGCCTTCGCAGTCTTCTTCCTTCGCTTCAAAGCGCTCCATTTGCTCCTGCGTAACCCAGGTCCACCCCACGTGCCCTTTGGTGTTGAGGTTGCGCAGCGCTTCGCCTAGCAGCCGCATCTTGGCCACCGAGTGGGCAAAATAAATACTACGCGCGCAATGCGAAGGATCGGCGCCCGCCAGAACCAACTCGCGCGCCAGGGCGAACGTACGCTCGTTCGTCCCCTGGAACATGAACGATCCCGTATCCGTCATCAGCGCAGTATAAAGGCAGGTCGCAATCTCCGGAGACAAAGGCGTTCCCGCCTCGCGCGCCAGGCGGAACACCATTTCTCCCGTCGCCACAGCCTGCGGATCGATCCAGTTCACATGCGCGAACGGCCGTCCGCTGACGTGGTGATCGATGCTGATCAGGAACCGGTTCTCCAGTCCCTCCAGCCGCGTGCGGTGAATGCTGTCACATTCCAGAATGATCGCTGCCTCATAACTGCCGGCAACGCGATTGGCCTGCAGCACTTGATCGGCGAAGGGCAGCGCGCGATAGATCCGCGGCACGCCATCGTGCAACACGACGTCTGCGTGTTTCCCCATGGCGCGCAAAACCTGGCAGCAGGCCAGCGCCGATCCGATGGCGTCGCCATCGGGCCGCGCGTGCGACGTAAGTACGAACCGGTCGCGCTGCTCGATTTGCCGGAGAACATCCTGCAGCATCGCTATGCCTTTTCCTGATCCGCTTTTGTGCGAGACTTCATTCTCTTTTTGGCCCGCGCCAACAGTTCCTCCACTCGCGCCTTTTCCCGCTCGGAACGGTCCAGCCGGAAATATAATTCCGGCGCCCGTCTCCGCCGCAATCGCTCCACCAATTCGTGCCGGATGTATTCTTTGGCGGCGAGCAGACCCTCAAGACTCCGCTCCGCTTCCGCGTCGTCGCCGTCCACATCCACCAGAACCTGCGCCGACCGGCCATCGTCGGCCACATGCACAGCAGTCACCCTCACCAGCCCGATGCGCGGATCAGCCAGTTCGCCTTCGACGAGCGTTTCGATCTCCTCGCGCAGAGCCTCGCCCAACCGCCCGCGATGATACTTGACCCCACGCTTCTCCACCGCTCACCTCGAAGTAAAACGCATGAGAATATCAGAAAATCGACCGCAGGTGTTGGCCCTCAAGTGCTATTGTCGCGCACAAAGGAGTGCGACGGGTAAGTACAGAGGTAACAAGACGATAGGGGATGGCTTCGGCGAGACCGGACAGATCGACGGGACGAGGCTTCGAAAGGTTTGCGCGGAAGCCCAACAGCCGGAGCCCGAAGCCCGGATTACAGGTACTCCACAAACGAATCCGCAATTTCGGCGCCGTGATTGTTGGCAATGCGGGTGGCCGTCCGCTCGACATTCTTCATTAATCCATCGAGATAGTCGCGCGAATCGGAGACGCTGACCACGCCAATGGTGGCGCGATTCCACACCGGGCTGGGATCGAGTTCGGCGACAGAGACGTTGAAGCTAGCGCGCAGACGGTCTTTCATGCTGCGCAGGACTTGGCGCTTATCCTTGAGCGATTGTGCCGCTTCGATGTGAAGTTCCAGGGTCAGAGAAGCAATCATAGAGAAGGCACTCAGAGGTGATCGAGACCGCATCGCACTTGGCGCCGAGCGATCTTCGATATGGTAAGGTAGGCTGGGATTAGCATATGTTCAAGCCGCTCGCGTATGCCATTCTAGCCTGCCTCGTGGCTCCCTCGCAGACGGACGTCCGACACGCACCGCCCGCGCCGGATGTGCAGCTGACGATTAGTGGGCCGCAATTGATCCGTGCCGATCAAGACTTAAAATTCAGAGCGTTTCTCGTTAATCGTTCCGCCGAACCCATCGTTGTCCCCTCATCGACCGGCTGGTATCAGGCGGTCTTAACATGGAAAATAACGGACACCTCGGGCAGGTTGCTTCCGCCCAACAAGCGCGGGATGGTCTTTGGAGACAACGTGGGCGCTGGACAAGGCCCTGCATTCAAAGATGCAGATTTCGTCTTATTGAAGCCAGGGGAGAAAACAGAGATTATGAATCTGGGTGACCCCGCCGACAGGTTCGTGTTCGAGGGCAAGGGCTTTTACGACGTAACCCTACAGTATTCCTTCTCGCCGCCGCTAAACACACCGCATATTGTCACGGGGCAGGGGCCAGATGCGGAGCGCTCACAGTTCGGACTCTATCACTCCACTCTCAGCCCGGAGCTTAGGAGTCACTTGCTGAAGAATCCTATCGAGGCCACTTCCAACAAGTGGAGAATGTATCTTGAGTCTCCGTAAGCGTTGAGAACGCATCTCGCTCGAGGATTAGAACTTGATTCCCAATCCCGGTGCCTGGCCGGTTACGCTATTACTTCCGCGGCAATCCGCTCGGTAGCAAACGCCTCGATCACATCGCCGACTTTGATGTCGCCGTAGTTCGAGATCGAGATGCCGCACTCCATGCCGTTCGTAACCTCTTTGGCATCGTCCTTGAAGCGCCGCAGCGACCCCACCTTGCCCTTGAAGACTTGCACATTGTCGCGCAGCAAGCGCACTTCGGAATCGCGCTTGAGCAAGCCATCGCTCACGCGGCACCCGGCCACAGTCCCAACTTTCGGGATGCGGAAAACATTCAGCACTTCGGCGCGGCCCTGGTAGGTTTCCTTGATCGTAGGCTCGAGCAAACCGGTCATCGCACGCTTGATCTCGTCCTGCAGTTCGTAAATGATCGAGTGCAGCCGGATGTCCACTTTCTCCTGCTCGGCGATTTCCTGCGCCTTGCGCTCCGGCCGCACGTTGAAGCCGATAATGATCGCATTCGACGCGGAAGCCAGCAGAACGTCGGTCTCCGTAATCGCGCCCACGCCCGAGCGCAGCAGCTTCAGGCGCACCTTCTCGTTTGAGAGCTTGGTGAGCAGGTCGGTGATCACTTCCACCGACCCCTGCACGTCGCCCTTGAGAATCACGTTCAGTTCCTTGGTGCCGGCGGCCTTGATCTGCTCCGCCAGTCCTTCCAGCGACACACGCGAACTCTTGGCCAGCGCCGCCTCGCGCGACTTCTGCTCGCGGTATTCCGAAATGCCGCGCGCCTTGTCCCGGTCGGCGACAACAACAAACTGATCTCCAGCCTGGGGCAGCGCCTCCATACCAATGATCTCCACGGGAGTCGAAGGCGGAGCCGTCTGCAACTGCGCGCCGCGGTCGTCAAACATCGCGCGCACTTTCCCGTACACGTTGCCCACTACAAAATTGTCGCCTGCATTCAGCGTTCCGTTCTGCACCAGCACCGTGGCCACCGGCCCGCGCCCGCGATCGAGCTTCGCTTCCAGCACCACACCAGTCGCCGCTCTTTCCGGCGTCGCTTTCAATTCGCCCAGGTCGGCCACCAGGCAAATCATTTCCATCAGCAGATTCAGATTCGTTTTCTTCTTTGCCGATACATCCACGAACACGGTCTTGCCACCCCACTCTTCCGGCATCAATCCCCGGTCGGCAAGCTGTTTCTTAACTCGGTCTGGCAAGGCGTCCGGCTTATCGATCTTGTTCACTGCCACAATGATGGGCACTTCGGCGGCGTGCGCGTGGTCAATCGCTTCGAGAGTCTGCGGCATTACGCCATCGTCGGCAGCGACCACCAGCACCACAATGTCGGTTGCTTTTGCGCCGCGCGACCGCATGCGCGTGAAAGCCTCGTGACCGGGCGTGTCCAGAAACACGATCTCGCGCCCGAACGCCGGCGATTCCTTGTCGGTAATCCGCACCTTGTAGGCGCCGATGTGCTGCGTAATGCCTCCCGCTTCGCCCCCAGCCACATTCGTAATTCGGATGGAGTCAAGCAGCGTGGTCTTGCCGTGATCCACATGCCCCATGATCGTAACCACGGGCGGACGCACCCCGGTTTCCGGCACGGACTCTTCGCCCGCGGCAGCCGCATCAATCTCCTTCGCCGTTTGCTCTTCGAACGTGATCACGTTCGTATCCGCACCGAAGAACCGTGCCATTTCGCTGGCCAGTTCCGCATCCAGCGTCTGGTTGATGGTGGCGAAAACGCCCTTCGACAGCAAACGCGAAATCAGATCCTTGGCGCGAATCTCCAACTTCTCCGCCAGATCCTTTACGCTGATGCCTTCCGTAATCGTGATGCTGCGCGTGATCGGCTGCGGCTCGTTCGACACCACCATGCGCGGTGGCGGCGTATAGCCCTTCATCGGGCCTTCCTTCACGCCGCGCGGAACATAGCGTTGGCCGGGACGCCGCGACGGACCGCCGGGACGGGCTCCAGGCCGCGTGGTTCCCGGAGGTGGAAGCGCCGGCCCCACACCCAGCGGACGCGCTCCCGCTGGCGACTGCCGCGTAGGATGCATTGGCCTGCGCTCGCCCGGACGCAGCGGCGGACGCGGCGGACCTCCGCCCGCAACTGGCGGGCGGCGCTGAAATATCGGCTGGCCAGGCACCGGACGTCCCGGCACGGGGCGCGTCGCCCCACCTATCGGAACCCCGGGCTGCACCGGCGGCGGAGCCGCCCGCAGAGGAGCCTTATACACCGGTCGTGGCCCGGTTTGCGGAACAATCATGCGTGGCGCCGGAGGTGGCGGAGCAGCCGGACGCGCCGCAATGGGAGCCGTTGGCGGCGCCATCGCCGAAATCACCGGAGGCGTTCCCGCAGATGAAACTTGGGCTGCTGGAGGCGGCGTCGCCGGGCGTGCCGGAGGCGCGCTGACGCCTGATGGTGGCGCTGGCGATGCTGCCGGACGCGCAGCAACCACAGACGCTGCCGGAGCTGCAATCACCGGTGCTGCCGGAGGTGCCGCGATCGGCTTCGTTGCCGCAGGTGCGACCGCCGCCGGTTTTTCCGCCGGAGCGTGCGTCACTGGCGGAGCCGCTGGACGCGGTGCTGCCGGCGCGGTCACAGCTTCCTTCCGCTGCGTAATCGCCTTCAGCACATCCCCAGGGCGGGAAATGTTTGAGAGATCAATCTTGGTCTTGATTTCTTCTTCGCCGCGCAACGCGCGCGAACTGGACTTGCCTGCCGGAGACGAACCTTCCGCCGAGGAGCGGAGGTACACGCGAACTTTCTCCGCTTCGTGCTCTTCCAGAGAACTGGAGTGCGTCTTCTTCTCGGTCACCCCCACGACTGCTAACGTGTCGAGAATGGCTTTGCTCTTGACTTCCAGCTCTCGGGCAAGATCGTTGATTCGAACCTTACTCATCCGGCCTTTCGTTTCTCCGTGTTGTAGTTAGGTCTTCATTGCGACCTCACGGAGTCAGTTTCTTTGGTCCCACGCCGTCGAACCTATGCCAGCGTGCCATCATTATTCCCTGGTTTCGGAAGCGGATTCCTCTGCGGCAGCGGGCTGCTCCCCGGAATCCTCCGCCTGCCCTTTGTTCTCGTCCGGAGCAAGCACGTCTGCTTCGACAGTGCCTTCTTCGGTCGACTTAACTTCCGCACTCGCCGCCGTTTCATCAGCGGACGCTGCTTCTTCAACCGCCACAGGAACTTCTGCGGTAATATCTTCCCCGCCTGCTTCAACGGATTCCGGCGTCGCAGCTTCACCTTCCGCCGCCACTTCGCCCTCAACCGCCGCACCCTGCTCCAGGCTGGCAAAGTAATTATTCACCGCAAGACTGATTTTTTCCACCGTCTTCGGCCCAATCCCCTCAATCGCCTCAAGCTGCTCCGGCGTCATGTCGGCCAGAGCTTCCACCGTAGTCACGCCCGCAGCGCCCAGCTTTTCCACCAGTCCTTCACCCAGGCCAGGCACGCTCTCCAGCGGCGTGGCGGTCTGCGTCACCATCGCCGACATCTGCTGCTCCACTTCCTGCCGCTTCTCTTCCTCGCTCTTGATGTCGATCTTCCAGCCCAGCAGCTTCGCCGCCAGCCGTACGTTCTGCCCCTTCTTACCGATGGCAAGCGAAAGTTGGCTGTCATCGACAACCACTTCCAGATGCTTGCCCCCGGAATCGACCACGGTGACCTTGCTCACCTTCGCCGGCTGCAATGCCTTTTCGGCGAACGTCACCGCATCTTCGTGATACTCGATGATGTCAATCTTTTCCCCGTGCAACTCGCGGATGATCGACTGCACCCGCATCCCCTTCATGCCCACGCAAGCGCCCACCGCATCAACATCCTTGTCCTTGGACATGACCGCAATCTTGGTGCGCTCTCCGGCCTCTCGCGCGATAGCACGGATCACCACGGTCCCGTCATAAATCTCCGGAACCTCTGTCTGGAACAAATGCTGCACCAAATCCGGCACGGCGCGAGATACCACCACCCCCGGCCCCTTCGAAGCCTTTTCCACTCGCGCAATTACCACCCGCACCCGCTCGCCGATGGCGAACGATTCCAGCCGCGACTGCTCTTTGCGCGGCATGCGCGCTTCCGCCTTGCCGATGTCGAAGATCACATCCGGGCCTTCCACCCGCTTCACCGTCGCGTTCACCACTTCACTCACGCGTCCGATGTATTCGTTGTAGACCGTGTCGCGTTCCGCCTCGCGCACCTTCTGGAAGATCACCTGCTTCGCCAGCTGCGCCGCAATGCGTCCGAGGATCCCTTCCGTGACTTTCGGAATCCGCAACTCCCCGCCAACTTCCAAACTCGGATTAGTCTTGCGCGCATCTTCCAGCGTGATCTGCAGCAGCGGATCTTCCACCTGTTCCGGAGTCTCCACCACCGTCTTCACTGCGAATGCATTGATCTTGCCGGTTTCTTTATCTAGTTCGGCGCGCAGATTTTCCTGCGTCTTGTAGTACTTGCGCGTCGCCATCACAATGGCGTCTTCTACCGCGCTCACCACAATCTGCGGATCAATCCCCTTTTCGCGGCTCAACGCGTCGATCGTGTTGTAAAGCTCACTTGCCATAATTCGGTTCTCAGTACCTGGTACCAAGCACCCAGTTTTTTCAGTTTCAGCCGGGACATACACCCGACCAACTGGGTACCGGCAACTAGATTTCCGGCACCAGATTCGCCTTCTCCACATTGGCGAATTCAATCCCGATCTTCTGTCCCGGCTCCGCCGAAGCCGCACCCATCTTCCTGCGCGACTTGTGGCTCGCCACACTCAAGTCCAACAGCAGCAATCCGTCGCGAAAGCTTTCCAGCCGGCCCTCGAAATACCGGTTGTTGTTCACCGGATTCCTGGTCGTCAGCTTCATCCGCGCTCCCAGGAAGCGCTCAAAGTCGGCCGCTTTGGTCAGCTTCCTGTCCAACCCTGGCGATGAAACTTCCAACGTATAGCTGGTTGAAATCGCATCCTCGACATCAAGGATGGTGCCAAACTCGCGGCTGAAGTTTGCACAATCTCCGTGCGTCACTCCACCCAGCGGATCGCCCGCAACCGCTCCGGGCTTGTCCAGAAACACGCGCAGCATGCGGGCTTTGCCGCTCCCGCGAAACTCTAAGTCGACCACTTCCAGCCCGCTGGAGGCCGCTACCCGCTCCGCAATCTCGCGTACCCGTTCAAGCTCAAGTGCCATGCATCCAATAACTTGCAGCCCAGCCCACCCAGCAGATTCCTCCGCAACGAAAAAGTGGGCTTGCGCCCACTGGTGTGCTTCGCCAAATGCCGGTACTACACAACAGTTCTCAGTTTTCTAATATACGCCGGATGGGGGGTAAAAGACAAACCGCGCGGTGGTGGTGCAGGCCTTCAGCCTGCGCGGGCAGCAGCCACTTGCGTTGGGCTTCAGCCCGTGAGGGACCTCATCAGCGCCACGGGTGGAGCAGGCCTTCAGGCCTGCGTCGAAGCCACCCAGTTGCGTTAGGGCTTTAGCCCCTGAGCGAACCTCGCCAGCGCCACGGGTGGCGCAGGCCTTAAGGCCTGCGCCACCCAGTTGCGTTAGGGCTTTAGCCCCTGAGGGACCTCGTCACCGCCCTGCGCCCACACCAACCTTCCCCGGCCCCAGAATCGCCCGCCCCGGGAGCACATCCGGCACAACCTTACCTTCGTCAACGACAACAATCCCTCCGACCACCAAATACCGCACACCCACACTCGGCTCCATCGGCTTCGCAAAAGTCGACTGGTCCCTGATCGTCGCCGCATCGAACACCACAATGTCAGCGTCGCAGCCCTCCTGCAATCTGCCCTTCTGTCGCGCTGCCGGCGTCGACCGCTCCAACATCTCCGCCGGCATCAGCGTCATCTTGCGGATCGCATCCATCAGCGTCAGCGTTCCCTTTTCTCGGACATACTGCGCCAGCACCCGCGAGTAAGTCCCCGCATTTCGCGGATGGCTTTCGAGGCCGTCGCTGGCAATCATCACCAGAGGATGAGGAATCACCCGGTCCACCATCTCCTGCGTGTTAGCAAAAACCAGCACCCACTGCGAAGTGCTGGAGTTATGCAGTTCCTCAAAACGCTCCTTGGTGAGATGTTCCCCAGTATCCGGCAACACAAGATCGCCATAATCGATTCCGAGTTTCTCGCGCCACCCGGGATTGAACACCGCCGAGTTCACCGCGGTCATGCCTGCGATGTAGGGATACGCTTCGGTCGTTACATCCAGGCCGCGGGCGCGCGCACCCTCCACCATCGAGAGACACTCCAGCGAATCGCGCAGGCAAGTGCTGTGGATGTGCACGATGTGCAGCGCTGCCCCCGTGATGGCCGCCGCCCCAATCACTTCGCTGACTGATTCAATGGCGGAGCCCGGCTCGACTCGCCCCGCGCTGCGCATGTGGGTGTAAACCGGAAGCCTCCGCTCGGCGGCCAGACGGAACATATCAATCACTTCCAGCCGGGTCGCTCCAGGCGTGTACTGAATGCCCATCCCAATCGCCAAGCCGCCGGCGTCAAGCTCAGCACGCAGCCGTCCCCGTATGGCTTCGATCTGCTCGGGCGTGGCGGGCAAGTCAGTAGCTGCTCCGCTCTTGGGCAGGATTTCCCCAGCCGGCAACGGTGCGCCAAACACGAGAGCCCGCGCCGCCACATGGCTGGCTGAAGTGCCATAGTTGATCAGGGAGCGTCCCTCTTTTGATTTCAGGAACTCAGCGACGTCAGGCGCGCCAATCTCCAGCTCAAGCGCCGTGGTCACACCGTCAAGCGCCTTGAGGCGTTGGCTCTCCAGGTTTTGGGCATGCTGATGGAGATCAATAAAGCCGGGAGCAACCACCAGACCCGCAGCATGAACCATGCGCCGTCCGCTAAGCGCCCCCGGCGAGATGCGGACAATCTTTCCGTCGCGAATACCCACATTGCGCACGCTATCCAACCCGGTCTCTGGATCAATGACCCGCCCACCTTCGATTACAAGATCGTACTGCTGCGCCGTCACAACGGTCGTTGAGAAAGCCACGAAACAGAGAAACAGAATCAGCCTGCGCATAGTTGCTCCGTTAAACTTACCGAGGATACCAAAGAGGTTGGCTGTCACGTGAGCGAAGCTGCGTCATTCCGACAGCGCGTGCCTTGCTTCACGCACGGAGGAATCTCAGTCGCAACGGCCTGATGGGGAACCCTTGGGCCTTCCGGCACCGCACCCTCCAAGGCAGCACTGAATCCGAGATTTGCCTCAATCCCCGGCCCTCTCTAGAATAAAGACTCACCCCACAAGGCTGGGAGAATTTCCGAGACACTTATGATTCATTTTCCAGTACCCGAAGCTCTCACCTTCGACGACGTTCTTCTCTTACCCGCGCATTCCGATGTAATTCCCGCGACCGCCACCACCCAGACCCAGCTCACCCGCAACATCAGCCTGAACATCCCCATCGTCAGCGCTGCCATGGACACCGTCACCGAATCCCACATGGCCATTGCGCTGGCCCAGCAGGGCGGGCTCGGCATCATCCATCGCAACCTCACCATCGAGCAGCAGGCCAACGAGGTCGATAAAGTGAAGCGCTCGGAAAGTGGCATGATCGTCGATCCAGTCACCATGTCGCCCACCGACAAGGTCAGCGATGCGCTCGAAATCATGCGCAAATACAAGATTTCCGGCGTGCCCATCACCCAGCATGGCAAGCTCGTCGGTATCCTCACCAACCGTGATCTGCGCTTCGAAAGCCGCTTCGACATTCCCATCGATCGCGTGATGACCAAGAAAAATCTCATCACTGTGCCCGTGGGTACAACACTCGAAGATGCCGAACAGATTCTCCACGAGCACCGCGTCGAAAAACTCCTCGTCGTCGACGACAAGTACAACCTCAAGGGACTGATCACTGTAAAAGACATCCAGAAGAAGCTGAAGTATCCCAACGCCGCCAAAGATTCGCAGGGACGCCTGCGTGTAGGCGCCGCCATCGGCGCGACCGGAGATTTTCTCGAGCGCGCCCAGGAATTGGCCTCCGCCAAAGTCGACGTCCTCGCCATCGACAGCGCTCACGGCCACTCCACCAAGGTTCTCGAAGCCGTGAAGCTTATCAAATCGAAGCTGCCCGAAATGCAACTGCTCGCCGGCAACGTCGCCACCTTCGACGGCGCCTGCGAACTGGCTCGCGCCGGGGCTGACGGCATCAAAGTCGGCATAGGCCCCGGTTCGATCTGCACCACGCGTGTAGTCACTGGCGCCGGCGTCCCGCAGATCACGGCGATCGCCGAAGCTTTCCGCGCGACGAAAGACGCTGGCATCCCCATCATCGCCGATGGCGGCATCAAGTACTCAGGCGACATCACGAAAGCGCTGGCCGCCGGCGCAAGCGCAGTCATGATCGGCTCGCTCTTCGCCGGCACCGATGAAAGTCCGGGCGAACTCATCCTCTATCAGGGCCGTTCGTTCAAGTCGTATCGCGGTATGGGCTCAATCGGCGCGATGGCGCAGGGTTCCAGCGAACGTTACTTCCAGAACACCGAAGGGGATTCCTCCGCCGCGGTTTCTGCCATGGACGGCGAATCCAATCGCCTGGGCAAACTCGTTCCTGAAGGTATTGAAGGACGCGTTCCCTATCGCGGTTCGGTCGCCATGATCGTGCATCAGATGGTTGGCGGATTGAAGTCCGGCATGGGCTACTGCGGCTGCGCCACCATCGCCGAACTGCTCCAGAAAACCCGATTCGTCCGCATCAGCGGCGCCGGACTCCGCGAAAGCCACGTCCACGACGTCATGATCACCCGCGAGGCCCCCAACTATGGCGTCGAGTAATCGGTCTCGGCCCGGACTCTACTTATGTGGGGACAGCCGCCCTCGGCTGTCCGGCCCGGCGCAGCCGGGCCATGGCTCTCACGCTTGAACCCCGACCAGCGCAATCTTCTCAAGGCCTGGATCGCCGCGATCCTGTGGCTCATCGTCATCGCCATCGAGTCCAGCGCCCTACTCTCCGCCCATAACACCAGCCGCATCCTCTATCCCCTGCTCCATTTCCTCTTCGGCATGGACATCCCGCACTTTGAATACTGGCACTTCTACATTCGCAAGGGAGGCCATGTCGTCGGCTACGCCATCTTGAGTATTCTGCTTTTCCGCGCCTGGCGCGCCACCTTGCCCGCCATGTCCAGTGTGAAGTGGACGCCGCGCTGGGCGACGATCGCAATTTTCGGCACCGCTATCGTAGCCAGTCTCGACGAATGGCACCAGAGCTTCATCCCCTCCCGCACCGGACGCTGGCAGGATGTAGTTCTTGACACCTGCGCCGGAATCGGAGCGCAGATACTAATTCTCCTGTGGTGGAAAGCTTTCAGGAAGACCACACCAGATGATTAGGGACAATTGAGCGGGTGGAGCAGGCCGGGTGGATCAGCCCGAGCGGACGCCAGGTGAACCCGGCCCGGTGGACACCAGGTGGAGCACGGTCGCCGGGCGCCATCTGGACCAAGCTGGGTGGAGCAAGCCAGGCGGATCACGCCAAGTGGAGCAAGCCCGGTGGATGCAGGTGGAGCAGGCCGGGTGGAATAGGCCGGGTGGAGCAGGCCTTCCAGGCCTGCGTTAAAAGCTGCCATTTGAATCGGGCTTTAGCCCCCGGAAGCGAGATCACTTCCTCGCACGAGCGCCCCTCGCCACCTGCAAAATCCCCGCAGCCACCAGCGCCATCGCCACCGAGAAATAAAACGGAATGGCAGCGCCATAGTGCTTCCACAGTTCGCCGGTGATCAAGCTGGCAGCCAGAGTAGCCACGCTGGTTGCAAAGAAATAAATGCCCAGAGCGCGCCCCCGCACCTGCTCGCCAACAGACTCGACCACCAAAGCCTTCAGCACCGGCTGCGTTAGCGCATAGTAGAACCCATACACCGCCATCGCAATCCAGATCGCGAGCGCAGACGGCGCGCGCCCAAACACAAAATAAACAGCCGCAAAAATCAGGTAGCCCGCCGAACCGACCATTCGCCGCGAGACGTGGTCGCTGAACCATCCCGCCGGCCATGACGCGAGCGTGTAAGTAATGTTGAAAACCAGGCCCAGCAGGGGCGCAAGCGCTACAGGGATCCCCACATTCTGCGCCCGCAGAACCAGAAACATATCGCTCGAGTTTCCCAGCGAAAACAAAGTCACGGCCACCAGAACGAAGTAAAAGCTGGCGGGAAGATCGATGCCCTTGCCCTTTTCACCTGCCGCCGATCTTTTCGAGGTCGCGGCCGAGTTTGTGGCCGGAAGGGCTGGAGACTCTTTCCTTCGCGAGCACTTGGTCTCGCGAATGCCCACCAGCGCCACCAGCACGCACAACGCGCCGGGCACAGCGGCTGCCCAAAACACGCTGCGGATTCCAAAACGCGCCAGCAGAACCAATGCGGCGAGAGGACCAGCGATGGCTCCCGCAGAATCCATTGATTGGATCAGCCCATAAGCCGCACCCAGACGGCTCTTCGGCACAGACTCGGCGACCATCACGTCGCGCGGTGCCCCCCGCACGCCCTTGGCCAGGCGGTCGGTGAAGCGAATCAGTAGAATCTGCGGCCAGGCAGTGACGATCGCAAGCAGAGGCTTCACCGCGTTGGCGACAAAATATCCGGCAACGACCAGAGGCTTGCGGCGCTCGATCCGGTCGGTAAGATATCCGGAAAAAAGCTTGGCAAACGACGCTACGCTTTCGGCAAGTCCTTCGATCAATCCCAACTGCGCCGGCCCCGCGCCCAAAGAAGCCAGGAATGCCGGCAACACCCAGTACGCCATCTCGGAGGCCGTGTCGTTCAGAAAGGAAGTGGTTCCAAAGACGTAGATGTTCCGAGCAGCGGAAGGCTCACGCTCGGCGGAAAGGTCAGGCATGAAGCAGTTTTATCACGGTAGGAAAGCTAGAAACTGAAAAGCAAGAACCGGGACTGCATTCAGTACATGGCGTCGTACTTCGTCACGACCCACTGCCCGTCCTTGTTCTCGGTGGTGACGGTGAAGAGTTCTTTGTATGTTCCGGGCTGGCCGGCGGTGGTAAGGCGCTTGCCGCGGTAGTGAAGGATGGTCAGCGGCGGCGCGCTCTCCCACTCCGCCAGATCCCACGAAAGCAGCGGATGCTGCGCCTCGGAATTGCAGATGAAGTGAGCATACTTCTTGCGGTAATCGTGCTCCCAACCGGAAAGCAGTTCGTCGCAGTGGCCGTCGCGTAACTGGCGAAGAAAGAGGTTGGCGCTGTGCTCAATTGTCCGATCGCGCAGCGGATTCATCCGGATGCTGTTGGGCAGGCCTGTCAAAGGATCGTGGTCTTCGGACCGCGCCAGCACCGGTCCCTGATTGCTCAGCCACCAGATGTAGCCGAGAAATCCAAACACCAGCAGCGCGCCAATGCCCACAGCAATGCCGATCTGTGTCCGAGTAAATCCCATCCTGAGAGAAAGTTTATAGGGTTGGCAACTTACGGCAAGATTACCGCCGGGGGCCGCGAGAGGACATGTACGAGTGGGGAGTTTGGATCCCACAAGGTTTCCGAGTTGGGCGCAAGCCCAAGGAGGAACCTGATGTTTGCGAGTGTCCCTGCTCGCGAAAAAAAAGGGCACGGCTTGTGCCGCGCCCTTTGGATAACATCAAGACAACTACTTCTTGTCTTCGGACTCTTCCTTGACCGGTTCGATGCCGCCATCGTGTTGAGCCTGCGCTTCGGCGTCCTCCATCGCTTTCCTGGCCTCGGCGTTCTTCTTGGCGCGGTTTTCGGCGCGCTTCTCGCGCTTTTCGTCCAGCACCTTTTCGCTGCCCAGCAACTCGAGGAAGGCCTTGTCAGCGCCGTCGCCCTTATTCCAGCCGGTGCGGATAATGCGTGTGTATCCGCCGTTGCGGTCGCCAAAACGCGGTCCGACGGTGTCGAAAAGCTTCACGAGCGCCTCGTCCGTCATGAGGTAAGCGCCAGCCAGACGCCGCGCCGCCAGGTCGCCGCGCTTGCCCAGCGTAATCATCTTCTCGACGATCGGCCGCGCGGCCTTGGCCTTAGGAACGGTAGTCTCAATGCGCTCCTCGACGATCACCGACGTGACCAGGTTCCGCAGCAGCGAGCGCCGGTGCGCGGTGTTTCGTCCCAGTTTGTATCCTGCAACTTTGTGACGCATTGTGAACCTCAGTGGTCAGTGGCCAGTGGTCAGTGGCCAGTATTCGGTCTCTAAATATTGAGTCAGTGGCTAGCAGCGAGTCTTTGGTGTTTCTGACCACTGACCACTAGCCACTGACCACTGTTCTTACAGCTGATCGTCCGGTCCGTAGGCCGAAGCCGGCAGCACCAGATTCGAAGTCGGCCCGGGCACGGCATTGCCGTGCTCGTCGATCTTCATACCCAGGCTCAGACCCATCGAGGACAAAATCTCCTTGATCTCGTTCAGCGACTTGCGGCCGAAGTTCTTGGTCTTGAGCATTTCCGATTCCGTCTTCTGCACCAGTTCGCCGATGGTCTGAATGTTCGCATTCTTCAGGCAGTTGTAGCTGCGCACCGAAAGCTCAAGCTCTTCGACGGAGCGGTTCAGATTTTCGTTGTGGATCTCCGGCTTACGGTCGTCCGACGAAGACACGCCAGTTTCGATCTCTTCCTCGAAATTGATGAAGATATTCATATGGTCCTTCATCAGCTTCGCGGCCAGACCGATGGAATCGGCCGGCGTGATCGAGCCGTTGGTCCACACTTCGAGGGTGAGCTTGTCGTAGTCGGTGATCTGCCCGAGACGCGCGGCTTCGACGGTGTAATTGCACTTGCGCACCGGCGAGTGCACGGAATCAATCGGAATGAAGCCGATGCCAAGATCCTCATCGAAGTTCTTGTCGGCGGAAGTGTAGCCGCGGCCGCGCTTCAGGCGCATTTCCATGTCGAGCTTGCCGCCTTCGCTGACCGTCGCGATGTAAACATCTTTATCCAGAACTTCCACGTCGCCATCGGCCTCGATCATGCCGCTGGTGACCACGCCGGGCTGGTCCGCGCGCAGGTAGATGGCTTTCGGCGCATCGCCCGCCAGCTTGAAAGGAATCTGCTTCAGGTTGAGGATGATGTCAGTCGCATCTTCCACCACGCCGGGGATCGACTGGAATTCGTGCAGCACGCCTTCCATCTTCACTGCGGTAACCGCCGCGCCTTCAATCGAACTCAGCAGCACGCGGCGCAGGGCGTTGCCCACGGTCGTGCCGAAGCCGCGCTCAAAAGGCTGCGCCCAGAAAATGCCGTACTTGTCGGTGAGGGTGGAAGTGTCAACTGCGAGACGTTTCGGTTTCTGAAAACCTTTCCAAAGCATTTGTTTCTCCTTCGGCCGTTTTGGCTCAGAGCTGACTCCCTGAATCGGTCTAAGTTCAGGTGGGTGCCCCATGTCTCGCTTCTTCTCCGAGACGTGGGGATTTTCGTCAGCAAAGGCTGATCTGGCACGAAATGTTTACTAGACCAAAAGTTCTTCTGGTACTAGATCCTTCGCTTCGGCTGAAGAACGCCTCCGCTCAGGATTACGCCACCTATTTACTGTACAACTCAACGATCAACTGCTCATTGACCGGCAACTGAATATCTTCGCGCTTGGGCAGCGAAAGTACTCGCGCCTTGTACGCGTCGCGATCGACTTCCAGCCAGTTGGGCAGCGTGCCGTGGCTGGCAAATTCCTTGGCCAATTCCAGCACCAGAAGCTTGTGACTCTTCTCCCGGATGGAAATTTCCTCGCCCGCGCTGACTTCGTAGGAAGGAATATTGACCTTGCGATTGTTGACCGCGACGTGCCCGTGGCGAACCAACTGCCGCGCCTGCCGCCGGGATTGCGCAAAGCCCAGCCGGAAAACCACATTGTCCAGCCGCCGCTCCAGTTGCTGCAGGAGCAACTCGCCGGTCACTCCGCGGCTACGCGCTGCCTTCTCAAAGTAGTTACGGAACTGGCCTTCGAGCGTGAAGTAGATGCGTTTCGCTTTCTGCTTCTCTCGCAACTGCAGCCCGTAGCCAACGATCTTGGCCTTGCGGTCTTTCCCATGTTGTCCGGGAGCGAAATTCCGCTTCTCGATGGGGCACTTATCGCTGAAACACTTCGCGCCTTTGAGGAATAGCTTCATGCCCTCGCGGCGGCATAAACGGCAGACAGCATCGGTATAACGTGCCAAGTTGTTCTCCTTTTAGATGACCGGTTTACGGGTTTGGCTTCACCCTTCGTCCCGGACGAAAATCAGTGGCCAGTGATTAGTGGCCAGTAAACCTTATTTTCTTGCTGGCCACTGGTCACTGACCACTTTCTTACACTCTCCTCCGCTTCGGCGGACGGCATCCATTGTGCGGAATGGGCGTCACATCGCGAATAGAGCGTACCTCAATCCCCGACGATGCCAAAGCGCGCACCGCCGACTCGCGGCCGGAACCCGGACCGCTCACTCGCACATCCACGCTGCGCACCCCATGATCGCGCGCCAGGTTGGCCGCATTCGACGCAGCCTGCTGCGCGGCGAACGGCGTGCCTTTGCGCGATCCCCGGAAGCCCAGCGATCCCGAACTCTTCCACGACAGAACGTTGCCATTCATGTCGGTGATGGTCACGATCGTGTTGTTGAAAGACGCCTGCACGTAGCACAACCCATGCGGAACGTGCTTGCGCTCCTTCTTCTTGAACGTCTTTTTCTTGCCTTTTTTCTCCGGTGCGGCTGTGCCGCCCGCTGCTGCTGGTTTTGCCATAATTAGTTTCCAGTGGTCAGTGGCCAGAGGTCAGTTCATCAGAAGCCTTGCTGGCCACTGATCACCGGACACTGGACACTGCTTCTTACGTTTTCGCCGCCGACTTCTTCTTCTGGGCGACCGTACCCTTGCGCGGACCTTTGCGGGTGCGCGCGTTGGTATGCGTACGCTGTCCGCGTACCGGCAGATTGCGGCGGTGACGGAACCCGCGATAGGATCCGATTTCGATGAGCCGCTTGATGTTCATCGAAACTTCCTTGCGCAGATCGCCCTCCACCATCCCTTGCGACTCAATCACGGTGCGGATCCGGTTCACTTCCTCTTCGCTGAGGTCCTGAACCTTCTTCATCGGGTCCACCTTGGCCTCGTCAAGAATACTTCCGGCGCGCGGATGCCCGATGCCGTAGATATAAGTCAGCGCGATGTTGATGTGCTTCTGGCGCGGTAAGTCGACGCCTGCGATACGTGCCATATTCCTTGACCTCTCCCGGCTCTCGGCTCTTAACTTTGGGCTCTTAGCTAAAAGCCAAGAGCTAACGGCTAAAGGCTACTAGCCCTGGCGCTGTTTGTGTTTCGTGTTGACGCAAATCACCCGCACCACACCCTTGCGGTGGATGACCTTGCACTTGTCACAGATTTTCTTTACCGATGCTCGTACTTTCATAATTTCTCAGGTCCGCTTCTCAGTTCATGTGGGGACGGGCGCCCTCGCCCGTCCCCCGGGCAAAGCCCGGCTTCTTCTCTATTTATACCGATAAACAATCCGTCCGCGATTCAAGTCGTAGGGCGAAAGCTCCACCGCGACCTTGTCGCCGGGCAGGATGCGAATAAAATTCTTGCGCATCTTGCCGGAAACATGCGCCAGCACCTGGTGCTTGTTCTCCAGTTCCACCTTGAACATGGCGTTGGGCAGCGGTTCCAGAACCACTGCCATCACTTCAATCGCGTCTTCTTTGCTCATCGACTCCTTAAAATCAGTGGTCAGTGGTCAGTGGCTGGCGGCCAGCAACCCTGCTTTCCGGCACATATACGCCGTGCCCTTTCTAATCCTCTGGTGACAAGTGGCCACTGATCACTGACCACTGGCCACTTACTTCGTCAAAATCACCGGCCCGTCCTTCGTCACCGCCACACAATGCTCGAAGTGCGCGCTGAAACTTCCATCAACCGTAACCGCGGTCCACTTATCGCCGAGCACTCGAGTTTCCGGCTTGCCGCAGTTCACCATGGGCTCAATTGCCAGCACCATGCCTTCCCGCAATTTCGCGCCGTGGCCGCGCGCCCCAAAGTTCGGCACTTGCGGCTCTTCGTGCAAGCGCGTCCCAATGCCATGCCCCACAAACTCACGCACCACGCTGAAGCCGGCTGCTTCCACGTGCTCCTGCACCGCCGCTCCCACATCGCCCACCGAATTGCCGATAAGCGCCTGGTCGATGCCCCGGTAAAGCGATTCCTCGGTCACCGTCAACAGCTTGCGCAACTCCGGCTTCACCGCTTCGCTGACTGGAACCGTGATCGCCGCGTCGCCATAATAGCCGTCAAGCACCACGCCGCAATCGATCGAAACGATATCGCCCTCTTGCAGCGCCCGCTTTTCCGACGGAATTCCGTGCACAATCTCTTCGTTCACCGACGTGCACAACACGCACGGATAATCGTAGTAGCCCTTAAACGCCGGCTTGGCCCCAAGTTCCGCAATCTTCTTCTCCGCGGCGCGCTCCAGATCCATCGTCGTAACTCCGGGCGCTACCATCGATCGCACTTCGTCGAGAACCTGACGTACGATGCGGCCACTGTGCCGCATCCGTTCAATCTCCGCCGCCGATTTGCACACAATCGCCATTCTTACGCGTTACGATCTTCAAGAATCCGGAAAATCTCGCTCGTGACTTCGTCCATCGGCCGGTCGCCGTTTATCGTGATCAATCGTCCCGTGCGCTGGTAGTAGTCCGCAACCGGAGTAGTTTGCTCCTGGTAAGCCGCCAAACGGGGCTGAATCACCTCCAGCCGGTCGTCATTGCGGGTCACCAGCTTCGACCCCTCAAGGTCGCAAACTTCATCGACAGAGGACGGCTGGAAGTGGACGTTGTAGATCCGTCCACAGGCGGGACAAGAACGGCGTCCAGAGATCCGGAGCAACAGTTGATTATAGTCCACGTCCAGACGGATCACAATTGGCCAGGCCCGAGTCGGGCGCGAGTTGTCAAAGAGCCTATCGTCGAGCAACGCATCCAGCCATCCGGCCTGAGCCGCGGTCCGGGGAAAGCCGTCCAATATATAACCGCGCTTGCAGTCCGGCTGCTTCAATCTCAGCCGAACCATCTCGCAAACCAGGTCGTCTGAAACCAGCTCTCCTCGTGCCATGACCGCCTTGGCAGCCACCCCCAGTTCCGTGCCCTGGGCCACGTTGTACCGCAGCAGGTCTCCCGTGGAGACCTGCGGTACCAGATACCGTTCCATGATGCGCTTGGCCTGGGTGCCTTTACCGGCGCCCGGCGGTCCAAGCAGAACCACGGGACCCAGATCGCGTGAGGTTTCCTGCGCCATCGAGTTGGCCAAAGCCTCCCGAACCGTGTTCAGCAACAGGGTTCAGCAACCCCACACAAACCTGTAATCGAGCAATCGGATACTTTGGAAATCTACCAGCGCGTTGCCGTCATCTCTCAATCGCCAAATCACCGATTACCCAACTACAAATCTTCTTACGACCAGTTCCTGCGCCCGCGAATGCGTCCGCTGCGCGGCGTGAATCCATCGTAATGCCGCATGATGAGCTGCGCTTCGATCTGCGTAACCGTATCCATGGCCACGCCCACCACGATCAGCAGCGACGTTCCGCCAAAATAGAAATTCACTCCCAGCCCGTTGGTCACCCACACGGGTAGCCGCTCAAACAGCGTCCCTCCCAGCCAGAACGGCAAGTGGTTCAAGTGAATGCCGGTAATCATCCACTCGGGGATAAAGGAAATGATGATCAGGTACAGCGCGCCCACCAGCGTGATCCGGGTCAAAACTTCGTTAATGTAGTCGGCCGTGCGTTTCCCCGGACGTATCCCCGGAATAAACCCGCCATACTTCCGCATGTTGTCGGCCACTTCGCTGGGATTGAAAACGATCGATACATAGAAGTACGCGAAGAATATGATTCCCAGCGCATACAACAGCGTGTAAAGCGGTTCGCCCCAGGCCAGCATGCGAAACAGGTCCCCGATGTAGCGCGTGTTTTTCAGGCCAACCCCGATGGTCTGCGGCAAAGTGAGAATCGAAGACGCAAAGATCACCGGCATAACGCCGCCCGCGTTCACCCGCAAAGGCAAGTGCGTGGACTGTCCGCCCATCACCTTGCGCCCGACCACCCGCTTGGCGTATTGCACCGGGATGCGCCGCTCGCAGCGCTCCACGTATACGATGAACGCCACCACCGCAATCATGAACACAACCAGGCCGGCCATCAGCACCGGCGTAATCGCTCCCCAGGTCCCATTCTTGGCTTTGTCAAAAAGATCCTGCACGCCGCGCGGCAGCCCCACCACAATGCCGGCAAAAATCAGCAACGACATGCCGTTGCCAATTCCGCGGTCGGTGATTTGCTCGCCCAGCCACATGATGAACGCGCTGCCCGTGGTCAGAGTCAGCATGGTCATCAGAATGAACCCGGGACCTGGATGAAGGACGAAGTCTCCCGCCTTCTCCAACCCGTAGGCGATCCCGAAAGACTGTACTGCGCTGAGGATCACGGTGATGTAGCGAGTCCACATCGTGATCTTCTTGCGCCCCATCTCGCCTTCTTTTTGCAGTTTGGCCAGCGGCTCATACACCACCGTCAAAAGCTGCAGGATGATCGACGCCGTGATGTACGGCATGATGCCCAGGGCAAAGATGGTCAGGCGCCGCAGGTTGCCGCCAGAGAACAGATCCACGAAACCGAGAAACGATCCCCGGTTTTGATTGAAGAAGTCCTCCAGCTTGAGAAAGTTCACGCCCGGCGTGGGGAGATGTCCGCCCAGCCGGTAAACCGCCAGCAGCGCCAGCGTGAACAGAACCCGCTTGCGCAGGTCCGGAATGCGGAAGATGTTAGCCAGCTTCTCAAACATTACTGCAAGACCTCAACCTTGCCGCCTGCCTTGGTGATTTTTTCCTGCGCCGACTTCGAGAACTTGTGCGCATGCACCGTGATTGCGATGCTGAGTTCGCCGTCGCCCAGAATCTTTACTGGAAGCTTGGCCTTGATCACTCCCGCTTTGCGCAGAACCTCGGGCGTGATGGGTGCCCCGTGCAGCTCCCCGCCCAGCGCCATCAGCCGCTCCAGGCTCACGATATTAAACTCCTTGCGGAAGATGTTGGTGAAGCCGCGCTTCGGCATGCGCCGGTGCAGCGGCATCTGGCCGCCCTCAAAGCCGCGAATCAGACGCATACCAGTGCGCGAACGCTGGCCCTTGTGTCCGCGGGTGGACGTTTTGCCCATGCCGGAGCCCATACCGCGCCCCACGCGCTTGCGCTTTTCCGACGCCTTCTTCGGTGCTCGAATATTCGATAAATTCATAAATAAGCTCTCGGCTTTCAGCCATCAGCTTTCAGCCACAGCGGTTTGCGCTGAGGGCTGATAGCTGAAAGCTCACAGCTTCTACGACAAGATCTCGACCAGATGCGGAACCTTGGCCACCATGCCCCGAATCGCCGCGTTGTCCGGACGCTCGATCACCTGGTTCAGCCGGGTAAATCCCAGCCCCTTCACCACCCGCTTCTGTTTTACCGGGGCGCAAATGGCCGAAACCACCCACTTCAGGTGGATCTTTCCGCGAACCGCCTTAGGCTTCTTCGTCGTCATCGCCAATTCCTCAATTCCGTCTCTCTCGGCACTCGGCACTAAGTACTCCGTACCTAAGGTACTAGCTGCACAAAGACTAAAGTTCCTGCACCGACTTGCCCCGCATCGCCGCCACGCTCTCCCGGCTCTTGAGGTGCCGGAGCGCGTCGAAGGTCGCCTTGATCACGTTGTGCGGGTTAGTAGTGCCGATCGACTTGGTCAGCACGTTCTGGATTCCCACTGAGGTCATCACCGCGCGCACCGCACCCCCGGCAATCACTCCCGTTCCTTCCGGAGCCGGCTTCAGCAGTACTTTCCCGGAACCATAGCGTCCCAGCACCAGATGCGGAATCGAGGTCTGCGTCAGGTTCACCTTGATCAGATTCTTCTTCGCCGCCTCGATCGCCTTGCGAATGGCCTGCGGCACCTCCTTGGCCTTACCCGCGCCATGGCCCACCACCGCCGCCGATGGATCGCCCACCACCACCAGCGCGGCGAAGGAAAGGTTCTTCCCGCCTTTTACCACTTTAGTCACGCGGTTGATGGCCACAACCTGGTCCTTCAACTGGAACGAATTTGCATCGAGCTTCTTGATTACCGTTGGCATTCTTTAAACCTAGCCTTTAGCTGTTAGCTCTTGGCTTTGTTTTTTCAGCTCCAGCTAACAGCCAGGAGCTAAAAGCTAAGAGCTGGTTAGAACTGCAATCCTGCTTCGCGGGCCGCATCGGCCAGCGCCTTCACTCGACCGTGATAAATGTAGCCGCCGCGGTCAAACACTACCTTACTCACGCCCTTGGCCTTGGCCCGCTCCGCAATGATCTTTCCTACGGTCTTCGCCGCCGCCACGTTGCCGCCCGTACGCCGCTCTTCCTTCTTGCCCTCGGCGGAACTCGCAGAAACCAGCGTCTGGCCGTGAAGATCGTCGATCACTTGCACGTAAATGTGATTCAGTGAACGGTATACGTTCAGCCGCGGACGCTCTGCCGTTCCCTGCATCTTCTTCCGGATGCGATCGTGAATGTGTCCGCGCTTCTGGTTCTTCGATTTCTTTGTAAACATAAAATCTGTCCTTGTTCCCGAATAACGTTCCCGAATAACGTTCCCGAATAACGTTCCTGCCGGAAGCTACTTCGCTCCGGTCTTACCCACCTTCTTCTTCAACCTCTCGCCCGCATACCGCACACCCTTGTTCTTGTAAGGATCGGGCGGTCGCAGCGATCGCATTTCCGCCGCCACCTGCCCCACCTGCTGGCGGTCGATTCCAGTTAGCGAAATCTTCGTCTGCTTGGGATCGACGGCAGCCTCCACGCCCGTAGGCAGCGGGTACTCAATGGGATGCGAGTAACCCAGACTGAACACCACCGTTCCCTTGCCCTTCATCTCGGCGCGGTAGCCGATGCCGACGATTTCCAGGTCGCGCGTCCATCCCTTGGTCACGCCTTCGACCGCGTTGTTCACCAGGGCGCGCGCCAGCCCGTGCAGAGCAGCTTGCGAATCGTTCTCGCGGATGGCAACAATGTTCCCATCCTTCTGCTCCACCGTGATGCCCGAGGGAAGAGCCGTGTCCAGCTTGCCCTTTGGCCCCTGCACCAATACCGTGTTGCCTTCGATTTTTACCGTCACCCCTTTGGGGATCGGGATCGGCTTTTTTCCAATTCGTGACATAAGAGCTTCTAGCTTCTAGCTCCTGGCTTCTGTCCAGGCGCTTTATCGATGATTTACTCTTTCGATCAGTCCGCTTATTTCTCGCAGCGTGATTAGCTAGCAGCTAGAAGCTAGTAGCTAGAAGCTGCCTTACCAAATCTCGCACAATAACTCGCCGCCTACGCCTTCCTTGCGCGCCTGGCGTCCAGTCATCACCCCGCGTGGCGTTGTCAGGATGTTGATCCCCATCCCGCCCAGCACTCGCGGAATCTCGCTGCGGCGCACGTAAACCCGGCAGCCCGGACGCGACACGCGCTCCGCCTTTGAAATCGCCGCCTCGTTGTGCGCGCCGTATTTCAAATAGATCCGGATGACCTTGTGACCTTCTTCTTCCGTGGCCTTGAAGTTCGAGATGTAACCTTCTTCCTTTAGGATGCGGGCGATCTCCACCTTCAGCCTGGAAGCCGGAACGTCCACCTTCTGGTGCCGCGCCTGCAGCGCGTTGCGCACCCTCGTCAGCATATCTGCCACCGGATCGGTCAACCTCATCGTTTGCTTCTCCTCTCGCCACCCGTTCGCTCCGCTGTCAACGGAGAACCTGCGGCAGCTTGTTCTGCTTCGCCATCCTCAGCGAGACGCTTCTTGCCTCGCGAAGGATCTGGGCGCGCCGCGCGATCATTCTCGCGCTCTTTGCGAGAACTCGCGCGTTCGGCGCGCTTCCCTACCAGGACGACTTCGCGACTCCAGGAATCTCCCCGCGCAGCGCCAGTTGCCGGAAGCACAACCGGCACAGTCCGAACTTGCGCAGATACGCGCGCGGCCGTCCGCAAATCTTGCAACGGTTGTGCCGGCGCGTGGAGAACTTGGGCCTCTTCTCTTTCTTGTCGCGCGCCAGCTCAAACTTCTTTTCGATCTTCGCGTCCTTAACCCGTTTCGCTGTAGTCATGCAATCCTTAATGAATGTTTGTCATCCAACTCTGAACCGTTGAAACCTCGAATGAAAACTTTATTGTGTCCGGAACGGCATCCCCAGATGCTTCAACAGCGTGCGCGCCTGGTTGTCGTTCGCCGCAGTGGTCACAATCGTCACGTTCATCCCCTTCATCTTGTCGACTTTCTCGTAAGAAATCTCCGGGAAGATCAACTGATCGTGCAATCCAATCGTATAGTTGCCCCGTCCGTCGAACGACTTGGTGGAGACTCCCCGGAAATCTCGAACCCGCGGCAGCACGATATTCACCAGTCGGTCGAAAAATTCATACATGCGGTCGCCCCGCAGCGTAACCATGGTTCCAATCGCCTGCCCTTCGCGCACCTTGAAGGCCGCAATCGACTTCTTGGCCTTGGTCACGATCGGCTTCTGTCCTGTGATCTGTCCCAGTTCATTCACCGCGGGATCCATCACCTTCGAGTTCTGCGTAGCCTCGCCCATGCCCATGTTCACCACGATCTTGTTCAGCCGCGGAACCGCCATCGAGTTCTTCAGTTCGAGTTCCTTCAACAGAGCCGGCGCAACTTCCTTGTCGAACCGCGTCCGCAACCGCGGCCGCTCCTTGGCGCTATGCCGCGCCTGCGCCGGAGCCTTCTGCTCCTGGCTCGCGTCCTTCGATGCCTTCCGCTCTTTTTCTTTAGCCATCGCGTCTCTTCAACTCCCCCTCACGGTTTTGGATTGTAAGAAGCTCTCAGCCATCAGCTCTTAGCCGTCGCTTCCTGCGTATACCGCTGCGTGAGACTAAATTTCCACCACCACTGCCGGCATCATGGGCCAAAAGCCAAAAGCTAAAAGCCAAAGGCCAACAGCTACTTATCCAGCGTCGTTCCGCACTTCTTGCACACTCGAACTTTCCGGTCCCCGCGCATCTCGTGCCCAATGCGCACCGGGCCGCAGCTCGGGCACACCAGTTGCACATTGGAAAGCGCAATCCGGCTCTCCTGCTCGGCAATGCCGCCCTTGATATTGCGCTGCGGGTTGGGACGCACGTGCTTTTTCACCATCATCACGTGTTCCACCAGTATCTTGGTGTCGTTTGGAAACACGCGCAGCACGCGTCCTTCCTTCCCCTTGTCCCGCCCCGTAATCACCTTCACGGTGTCGTTGCGGCGGATATCCACTCGCTTGTGTACTGTGCTGACAGTTCGCATTTCCAGCTCTCAATCCTTGTTCTCGGTACTCGGTACTAGATAACCTCAGGCGCTAACGACACGATCTTCAAAAACTTCTTCTCGCGCAGCTCGCGGGCCACCGGACCGAAGACGCGCGTCCCTACCGGCTCGCCCGCATCGTTGATCAGCACCGCCGCGTTCTGGTCGAAGCGGATGTAGGTACCGTCGCGCCGCCGATGCTCCTTGCGCGTCCGCACGATCACCGCCTTCACCACTTTGCCCTTCTGCACCTGCCCATCCGGAGCGGCTTCCTTCACGGAGGCGGTGATTATGTCGCCGAGGCCGGCATTCAGCCCGGTGGAACCGCCAAGCGGCAGAATCATCTGCAGCTTGCGGGCGCCGGAATTGTCGGCGACCTCCAGCATGCTTCTCATCATCACAGCCATGGCTTCAATCTCCCTCGGTCGCTCTCCCGCCGCAGCTACTTACCCTTGCCTTTACCCAGACCTTTGCTCTGGCTCTTCGCCTGGCCTTTGTCGTCGCGCTCCAGCGCGATCTCAGGCACCAGCGTCGTCTTGCGCACTATGTCTTTCAGCTTCCAGCGCTTCAACTTCGAGAGCGGTCGCGTCTCCTCCAACCGCACCACGTCGCCCACGTGCGCTTCATTCTTCTCGTCGTGCGCATAAAACTTCTTGTTGCGCGCCACCACCCGCAGGTAGAACGGATGCGCCTTCTTCCGCGTCACCAGCACCACGATCGTCTTGGCCATCCGGTTGGAGACCACTTCTCCCACCACTTCCTTGCGCCGGCCCGGCACATGCTCGCTCTGCGGGGTTGCGGACTTCTTGGCTGCGGCTTCCGCCATTAGCGTTTCTCCGTTGCGGCGGCGCGCGAACGCTCGCCCAGAATTGTCTTGACCCGCGCAATGTCCTTGCGCATCCCCCGAATCTTCTTCAGGCTCTCGGTCTGCCCCATGTTCAGTTGAAACTTCAGCTTGAACAACTGGTCCGCGAGATCCTGCCCCTGGTGCTGGAGCTCGGCGTCGGTTAAGTTCCTCACTTTGTCTGCCTTCATAAAATTCCTTAATATCGGCTTATAGCTGACAGATTCCCTCAGTGCGCCGTCTCCCGCTTCACCAGGGTCGTGCGCAGCGGCAGCTTGTGTGACGCCAGCCGCATCGCTTCGGTCGCATCCACGATCGTGACCCCTTCCATCTCAAACAGAATCTTTCCCGGACGCACCACCGCCACCCAATGATCGGGCGCTCCCTTGCCCTTGCCCATACGGGTTTCGGCCGGCTTCTTGGTCACTGGCTTGTCCGGAAACACCCGAATCCAGATCTTGCCCCCGCGCTTCACAAAACGCGTCATGGCCACGCGGCTGGCTTCAATCTGCCGGTCGGTGATCCATCCCGGCTCCAGCACCTTCAGCCCAAAGTCGCCAAACGCCAGCGTACTTCCGCGCCAGGCCTTGCCGGTCATGCGGCCGCGTTGCTGCTTGCGGTACTTCACTTTCTTCGGCATCAACATAAGTCAGCTCTCTTGTCATCCCGAGCGAGACGCTCTTTCGTCTCGCCTCGTCATCCTGAGCGAGATGCTTTTTGTCTCGCCTTGTCATCCTGAGCGGCGTTCTTTGCCGCGAAGGATCTCGGACTCCCCGGAACCCGCCCGATCGAAGCCCTAAAACGCTCCCACGCCCTGCTGCTCCCGCTTCTTCACCGGCAAAATTTCGCCCTTGTACACCCAGCACTTCACGCCAATCACGCCGTAAGTCGTCCTGGCTTCCGAAAAGCCGTATTCGATGTCGGCCCGCAGCGTGTGCAGTGGCAAGCGACCCTGCAGATACCATTCGGAGCGCGCGATTTCGTTTCCATTCAACCGTCCGCTCACCCGCACCTTGATGCCCTTGCAACCGAAGCGCAGCGCCGAATCCACCGCCTTGCGCATCGCCCGCCGGAAGCCAACGCGCTTTTCCAGTTGCAAAGCAATCGCTTCCGAAACCAGTTGCGCATCGAGCTCGGGCTTGTGCACTTCCTGGATGTCGACAAACACTTCGCGCGACGTGCGCTTCTGCAAATCGCCCTTCAGCTTGTCGATCTCCGCACCCTTGCGCCCGATAATAATGCCCGGCCGCGCCGTCTTGATGATGATGCGCAGTTTGTTGCCCGGACGCTCGATCTCAATCGTGCTCACGCCCGCTGACTTCAGCTTGTCCTTCAACTCGTTCTTCAGCTTGATGTCTTCGAGCAGCAGCTTGTCATAGTCCCGCTCCACAAACCAGCGCGACTTCCAGGGCTTGGTATAGCCAAGTCGAAAACCGTAAGGATGGACTTTTTGTCCCATTGCTTCTCCTAAAATCAATCCAAAACCTGTCATTCCGAACCCAACCCAAATCTTGTCATTCCGAACCCGCGCAAAGCGCGTGCGAGGAACCTGCTGCTACCGGGTGCCCCATTTCTCGCGCGTTCTTTGCGCGAGAAGTGGGAGCCCTACCACTACTTGGCAGCAGCCTTCTTCTTGCCCGAACTCGCCGCCTTCTTCGCCACCGGAGCCCGCCGCTTAGCCGGAACCGATGTAGCCCCACCACCACTAGCCACGCGAGCCGCGCCATTCCCCCGCTCGGCCAGCACCAAAATAATGTGCGCTATGCGCCGCTGGTACCGGTAAGCCCGCCCCTGCGGTGCCGGACGAATCCGCTTCATGCGCGGCCCCTCGTTGGCAATCGCGTTTTTCACGTACAAATTATCGATATCTACGTCCAGATTCTTCTCCGCGCTGAGAAAGTTGGCGTTGTCGAGCGCCGACTGCAGCAACTTGCCCACATGCGCTGCCACCCGCTTCTTGGTGAACAACAGCGTGTTGCGCGCTTCTTCCACTTTGCGCCCTTTGATCAACTCCAGCACCAGGCGCGCCTTCTGAGGCGAAACCCGCAAGTAACGCATTTCAGCTCGGAATTCCATATTCTCGTCTCTGTCCTAAGCCTTTTCGCTCTTCGCTCTCTGTTGCCTTAGCCAACGGCTAAAAGCTAATGGCTAAAAGCCGCCCTTACGCCTTCGGTGCCGCGGGCGCTGCCGCCGGAGTAATCGCCCCCGGACCTCCCGGAATACCCGCCGGCTTCGCCGCCACTTCCGTCGCCGCTCGCATCGAGTGGCCCTTGAAGTTGCGCGTGAAACTGAATTCGCCCAGCTTGTGTCCCACCATGTTCTCGGTGACATACACCGGAATAAACTTCTTGCCGTTGTGCACCGCAATAGTGTGACCCACCATCTCCGGAACTACCGTGGAGCGCCGCGACCAGGTGCGCAAAACCTTCTTCTCGTTGCGCGAATTCATCCCCTCAACCCTGGCCATCAGGAAGCCATCCACGAACGCGCCCTTCTTAGTTGAACGTGCCATAAATTCAGCTCTCAGCTTTCAGCCGTCAGCTCTTGGCCAACAGCTCCTAAAACTTTGTCATTCCGAGCGAAGCGAGGAATCCTGCTTCCGCTTGCAGCGCTACTTACTCCGCCGGCTCACAATAAACTTATCCGTCCGCTTGTTATTCCGCGTCTTATACCCGCGCGTCGGCTGCCCCCATGGCGTCACCGGATGCCGCCCGCCCGAAGTCTTGCCTTCACCACCGCCATGCGGATGGTCCACCGGATTCATCGAAACGCCGCGATTCACCGGCTTCCAGCCCATCCAGCGCATCCGTCCAGCCTTGCCGATGGTGATGTTCTCGTGATCCAGATTCCCCACCTGCCCGATGGTCGCCATGCAGTCCTGCGAAATCTTCCGCGTCTCGCCAGAAGGCAGCTTCACCAGCGCGTAATCGGATTCCTTCGCGATCAACTGCGCCGCTCCGCCCGCCGAGCGCACCATCTGCGCGCCCTTGCCCGGCTTTAACTCAAGATTGTGAATCGACGTGCCGGGCGGAATATTGCGCAGCGGCAACGCATTGCCCACCAGAATGTCAGCCTCCGGCCCGCTCACCACTTTCTGTCCTACCTTCATCCCTTCGGGCACCAGAATGTAGCGCTTCTCGCCGTCCGCATACGCCAGCAGCGCAATTCGCGCCGAGCGGTTCGGGTCGTATTCAATCGTAGTCACCGTCGCGGGAATGCCGGCCTTCTCCCGCTTGAAGTCAATAATGCGCAGCTTCTGCTTGTGTCCGCCACCCCGGTGCCAGCTCGTAATGTCGCCCGAATTGCGGCGTCCGCCCGTGCGCTGCTTCTTTTCGATCAGCGGCTTATGCGGATGCCGCGTCGTAATATCGTCGTTGACGATCGTCGTGCGATACCGCAACGTCTGCGTTGTAGGTCGATATGTCTTGATTGCCATAATTGCTCTCAGCTTTCAGCTGTCAGCTTTTTTCTGATCTCAACCGTCGCTTTTGCTGATCGCTGAAAGCTGACGGCTGCTAGCTGCTTCCTACAGATTCTGCGCGTACTCCGGCATCTTCTCCCCGGCCCGCAGCCGCACATAAGCCTTCTTCCAATCCGGACGGTAGCCGGCAAACTTCCCTCGCCGCCGTTCTTTTCCCGGATAGGTCGCGGTCCGCACCGAATACACCTTCACCTTGAAAATCGTCTGCACCGCTTGCTTGATTTCCGTCTTCGTCGCCTTGGGCGCCACCTGGAACACCAGAGTGTTCTGGTTTTCCTTGATCGCCAGTCCTTTTTCCGTGATCACCGGACGCCGAATGATCTGGTATGCGGATTTCATCACGCCACCTCCGCCGCTTTTTCATGCCGCGTACGCTTCCGTGGAGAAGCCGACGCCTTCTTCGCGCCTTCATCTTCCTTCGCTTTGCGATGCCGCTTGGGCACTGTGTTCTGCAGCGTGAGTTGCAATTTCTCAATGGCAGGGTGGGAAAAAATCACGCGATCGTATTTCAACAAATGATACGGATGAACCTCATTGCCCGCGATCAACTCGAGTCCTTTAATATTGCGCGAACTCAACTCCAGGTTGCGATTGCCCGCGTTCGGCGCCTCCACGATCAGTACGGTCTTTTCAACTTTGAGCGCATCGAGAGCCGCACGGAACTCCTTGGTCTTCGGTTCCTTCACCTCGAACGCATTCACGATGGTTAGCTTGCCATCGGCGAACTTCGCCGCCAGCGCCGAGCGCAGTGCGCCCAAAAGCTTCTTGCGCGGGAAGGCGTAGTCGTAGGAGCGCGGCGTCGGGCCATGAACCGTAGCGCCGTGACGCCACAGCGGCGACCGGATCGAGCCAATACGCGCCCGTCCCGTACCCTTCTGCTTCCACAGCTTCTTGCCCGAACCGGAAACCTGCCAGCGGGCCTTGGTAGCGTGCGTGCCGCGGTGCTGCCCGGCGCGGTAATGTTTCACCGCCTCCCAGATCAGGTCTTCATTCACCGCGCTGAAAATCTCATCGGCAAGATCGAACGTTCCGACCTTGGCGCCACTCAAATTGTAAATATCAATCGTTGCCATATAGCTTTGCTCTGTCTGACCACTGGCCACTAGCCTCTGACCCCTGGGTCTACGCCTTCTTCGCCGCTCTCTTAGCTGCCTTCAACGGATCGACCGTAGCCGAACCCGCGAATCCGCGCCGCTCTCTCGGAGGCTTCTTCGACTTCATGATCACGAGATAACCACCCTGCGGTCCCGGCACGCTGCCTTCCACCACAATCAAGTTCTCGTCCTTGTCCACGCCCAGCACTCGCAGGTTGCGCTGCGTCACGCGGGCGTGACCCATGTGTCCCGACATGCGCATTCCCTTGAACACGCGCGAAGGAAACGCGGACGAACCAATCGATCCCGTAATTTGAAACATCGATCCATGTGACTTCGGACCACCGGCAAAATGATGCCGCTTCACCACACCCTGGAAGCCTTTTCCTTTGCTCACTCCCACGATATCGACAAACTTTTCGCCCTCAAAAATCTCCACCAGCACCCGGTCGCCAACCTTCACCGTAACCTCGCTGTCGGCAGCCCCATCGGTTTCGAGCGGCACTTCGCGCATGAACTTCACCGGCGGAAGATTATTCTTCGCCAGATGTCCGCGCGCCGGCTTGGTCAGCCGCGATTCCTTCACAAACTCGACCAGGCCGATCTGCGCCGCTTCGTAACCGTCCCGGGTCGCCGACTTGTGTTGCGTAATTACACAAGGGCCAGCCTGCAGCACCGTGACCGGGCGCACATCGCCCTTCGAGTCAAACAGTTGCGTCATGCCGACCTTCTTGCCCAGAATTCCCGTAACTCGAGTTGCCATCTCAATCTCCATTCCCAGCATGGCCGTAAGCTATTGGCTGGGGAGCTAATCTGCTCGTATGGGAACGGACGCATTCGTCCGTTCCGCGGGCGAAGCCCGCGTCTGTCCGCGCTATTTGTGCTCTTTCCCGAATGCCTTAATCTCCACATCCACCCCAGCAGGCAGATCCAGCTTCATCAGCGCGTCCACCGTCTGCTGCGTCGGCTCGAGAATGTCGAGCAGGCGCTTGTGCGTGCGGATCTCAAACTGCTCCCGCGACTTCTTATCCACGTGCGGCGAACGCAGCACGCAGTACTTGTTCTTCATCGTGGGCAAAGGAATCGGCCCCGCGATCTGCGCCCCGGTGCGCCGCGCCGTTTCCACAATCTCGCCGGTCGACTGATCCAGGATGCGGTAGTCGTAAGCTTTCAACCGGATGCGAATTCTTTCTTTTCCAATCACGTTTCACTCTCTCTTTACCCCTCCCGGCGTCTCCGGAAGGAAAGAACCAGCGGCAAGAAGCAAGCCGCGTGTTACTTCTTTTATGTGGGGACAGCCGCCCTCGGCTGTCCGCGGAGCGAAGCTCCGCACTTTCTTCCCTACTGCACAATCTCCGCAATCGTTCCCGCGCCCACCGTGTGTCCGCCTTCGCGAATGGCAAACCGCAACCCCTTCTCCATCGCCACCGGCGTGATCAACTCAATCACCAGGCTCACATTGTCCCCCGGCATCACCATCTCGGTTCCGGC
>Ga0308309_10000031_pt1 | contig 138967 bp, 120 predicted proteins | sample HubBroMetageWFT5_FD_192491 | JGI IMG/M metagenome (GOLD analysis project Ga0308309, IMG submission 192491) | Warmed and freeze-thawed soil microbial communities from the Hubbard Brook experimental Forest, New Hampshire - Hubbard Brook CCASE Soil... | ecosystem: Environmental > Terrestrial >...
TACGACCTGTCCGCCAATCTTTCACGCGAAGAACGGTTGGTAGTGGAAGGCCGCTATCGTGACATCGATCATGAATATGAGAAAGCGATCGGGGTCTATCGCGCGCTCTTCACTTTGTTTCCAGACAACGTCGATTATGGACTCAAGCTCGCGGCAGTGCAGACTCGAGGCGGCAAAGGGCATGATGCTCTGGCCACAGTCGAGTCGCTGCGCAAACTTGCACCTCCAGCTTCTGATGACCCCCGTATCGAATTTGCGGAGGTGCAGGCGTGGAATCTGCTGGGGGATTCTGTGCATAAAGAACAGCCCCTCGCGCGCGCCGTGGAGAAGGCAAAGGCGCAGGGTTCCCGTCTGGTCCTCGCAGAAGCGCGGGAAATGCAGTGCGGGTTTTGGAGGGACTTTCGGTCAACTACAGAGAATGCGGTGGCGGCATGCCGCGAGGCGAGGGATATTTTCGCCGCCGCCGGGGACCAGGAGGGCGAAGCCAGATCTTTGCGGATCTGGGCAGATGTGGCTTTTCAAACGGATGTACCCGAGTCCATTCGCCTGTTCCATCAGGCACAGACTATTTTCAACAGAAATGGATCCGAAGCCGACGTGGCCAACGTGCTCAACAACCTCGGCAACGTATATGAATTACAGGGCGATCCTGCCACCGCCGAGAAGATGCTGCGCCAGGCCGTGGCCATCTTTCAACGCATCGACGACAAGAAGAACATGATTACGGCGATCGGAAATCTTGCCGACGACCGATTGGATCTCGGGGATCTGCGGGGCGCGATGCAACTCTACGAGGAGGGACGGCAGGACCGGGACCCGGCGGATACCGCTTATGCCGCCCTCGCAGGCGACAATATCGCAATCGTTCACCAATTGCAGGGGGACTTGGAGGAGGCCAAGCACGGGTTCGAACAATCCCTCGCGACCTGGCAGAAGAGTGGCGATCCGAACTCCGCTTATGCCCTATGGGGGTTGGGAAGCGTGCTGTTCCAGGAGGCCGACTTTTCCGGCGCCCGTAAGATGTACGAGCAGGCGCTGGCTATACGGACCTCGGCACGCGACGAGTTCACCATCGCGGAGACTCAAGTCGGGATTGCGGATTTGTCCCTGGAGGAGGCGCATTCTCCCGTCGAGCAAGAAGCGGCGATGCGACAGGTCATCGAAGTTTTCCAGAAGCGAAAAGCCCCCGACGACGAAACTCTGGCCGGGTGCGTCCTGGCCCGCGCGCTGCTCGCCGAGGGTAAACCAGCACCCGCGGCCGACGCGGTGCAACACGCGCGGTCGCTCGCCGCAAAGAGCCAGAATCCTGAAATCCGCTGGCGAACCGCCATCGCTGCGGCCCGCATCAACACTGCTGAAAAAGATGCCGCCCGCTCCGCTGCCGGGAGTGCGATGCGCAAAGAGCTGACCACCATCATCGCGAAGTCGCGGGAGCTGGGTTACCAGGGAATTGAGCTCGATGCTCGTCTGGCGTTCGCTGAAATTGAAATGAAGGCAGGACAAGCCACTACGGGACGTGCGCACCTCGCCGCGGTCGAGGCGGACGCCAAAGCCAAAGGCTACAACCTCATCGCACGTAAAGCTGCCCTCGCTCGCGGCTGAGGTTTCCGCAGACGCCTGAATCAGGCAGCTAACATTGGTTCACAGCCAGAGTCGTTCGTCAGGGTTTCCTAACGAACGACCGGCTGCCTTATTCTTCATCTCCGTCAGGGTCAGGACCGAGCTGGTTCGTATTGAAGTGGTAGTGGAGAAAGAAGTCTGCGTCATGCACGGCTGGAACTGGCGTAAACACTCTTGGTGAGGTCAGAGTGAAGAAAGAACTGAGGTTATCGGAATAGGCGTCGGCATAATCTCCGGGACCGATCAGGCCCAATCCTCCGAAATTGGTTTCGACAAACTGGAGCAGGCTGCCGAAATCATGATTCGAGTTGTCCACATAGCCTTGCGGGGTGTAGGCGGAGACCACGATCAACGGCACGCGAAACCCATACACGTAGTGGGCGCCCCATCCGTTAGATTGTCCGATTTGGAATGGCGGAACGTGCTCGTACCAGCCTCCCCAATCGTCCCAGAAAATCAGGATTGCGGTATTCTCCCAATAGCCGCAAGTGCTGTTGCCGATTGAATTGACAATGGATGCGATCCAGGACGGCCCCAGGCCCGTGTTGCCTCCCGGAAGGTCCGATTCCGCCCCGTCCGGTGTGACCCAGTCCACCGACCGGAGCCGGCAGTTCCTGATGTCGTTCAAAATCCTGGTTTGCGGTATCGCGACATGGTTTGTCCATTCCTTCGCGGTACAAGTGAGTTTTCCACTCACCGTCGCGGGGGTGCACATGTGGTTGATGGCATTGGGCGCCGTAACGATGCTGCTGGCGGTCGCGGCATAGTAGGCCCAACTGATTGGCCCTTGCGGTGCGTTATCCAACAAATCAGTCAGGGTCGGATGCTCAAAACACGGGTACTGGTATCCGACAATCTGTCCCGTTGGACCCAAAAGCGGTACCACTACGTCCGCCGCTGCCAGGCAACCGACCGGGCCGGAAGGCGACGTATTATCCGAAGCAAATAGATTGCTGGTCGTAGTCGGCGCCGACGTCCCAGAAAGGATGAACTGGTGCGCCGGGAAGCTTGGCCCTTCGTTGGTCTGGAACATCCGATTCGCGTACCCGTAATTTGTGGCGAGGTCAAAATACGGTTGAATGGTCCCGGTGGAGTTGTCGACATACTTGAACTGAGGATTCGTCGGCATGGTGCAACCCGGATTCGGAACCACCGTAACCTTGTCGGCCCCGTCCATTTTTCCGTTGTCATACTCTCGTAGAAATTGGTTATGCCCGTGGATCACCTCGTAGCAATTTGCCAGCGGGATTGCGGTCAGCGGAATGGTCTGGCCTAACGAGTTCAATCCAGAAGTGGCAATATCCACCCCCGGCTCAAACGTAGGGTTACTTCCGAAAAGGTTGTCGGGTGAGCGGTTCTCCTGGACGATGAATACGATGTGTTGAAAGGTCACGCTCTGCGAATAGGCAATCCCTGGCACCAATAAGGCCAGGACCGACAAGGCTCTGATGGCGAGTTTCATATCTCCTCTTTTCCTTTTCGACTACAACGTTTTCGACTACGACGTTCAGCGAAACCAGGGAACGATAATCCTGCGCAGGATCACAATCAGCCGGACAACACTGCGACTTGTCCGACCTGAACCCAGTTCACCCGCGTTCCCCAAAGACAGCGCGCTTTACATGGCCGTTCTACAACGCAACCTCATTGCAGCAGGATCCCTACGCTGTTCCCTAATGACTCTGTAACCGCCAGGTCCAGCTTGCCGTTTCCGTTGAAATCCCCGACCACCGCCGACACCGGGTTGCCGCCGGTCGTGAAGGGAATAGCCGTCTGGAACGTGCCGCCCTTGACTCCCAGCAAGACCGAGACGGAGTTTGATGAACCGTTCACGGTTGCAATGTCCAACACTCCATCTCCGTTAAAGTCTCCCACAACAATCGAACTGGGCCCCGCGCCGGTTGCGTACGCCACGCCGGTACCGAAGGTTCCTTTTCCGGTTCCAAAGAAAATGGTCACAGTGTTGGAAGTGCCATTGACCACGGCAACGTCAAGGTTGCCATCGCCGTTGAAGTCGGCCATCACCAGCGCCACCGGGTCGGTGGTCGAAATGGTCGCAGTCTTCTTGAACGTTCCGTCGCCGTTGCTGGCTAGAGCGAAAACCGCGTTACCAGCCGCATCCGCCACCAGCAGGTCCATCACCGCATCATTGTTGATATCGCCGGCAACCGCTGCTACCGGCTGGGTGAAGGTGAATTGCGCGGTCGACTGCGCTTTGAGAGTGCCATCCCCATTGCCGAGGAAAACCGAGAGCGTATTGACCGTCGCATTGATCACAGCCAGATCCAGGTGGCCATCGTGGTTGAAATCGCCCACCGCCAGTGAAACCGGCTGGACCGTATTTCCGCAGTCCATCAGCAAGGTGCAGTTGACTAATCCAGCGGCGTTGAAGGTTCCATTCCCCACGCCGACGAAAATCTGGATTCGGCTACTCAGGGTATCGCCCACCGCCAGATCCAGAATCCCATCCCCATTGAAATCCCCGGCAACCATGGGACCTGGTAGGGAACCGGTCGGTAAAGACAACGTTGCTCCCGGAGAGAAGGTACCATCGCCATTGCCTAACAGAATTGAAATCGAACTTCCACCGCTAGTCGTGCCCTGGTCAGCCACTGCCAGGTCCATGATGCCGTCGCGATTGAAGTCTCCGATCACAATGCCCTGCGGGCCGGTCCCTACTCCAATGGACTGCGGGGCGAATGAGACGCTCGCAGCCGGTGTGGTGATGGGCAGGAACGCGGCAGTCGAAGTGCCGCCTCCGGGTCCAGGGGTGGTTACAGTAATCACCGCGGTTCCCGCGCTGGCGATGTTCGCGCTCGGGACCGTACCTTGCAGGATCCGTTTTCCCGTGGCTTTGGAAACCAACGGCGTGCCGTTCCAGTTCACGATCGAGGAACTTGTGATGCCGGTGCCCGTAACCTGCAAGCTAAACGGCGCTCCGCCCGGTACAACACTCACTGGTTGCAGCGGTTGACCAATCTGCGGGACGGTATTGTTGGTTGAAAACCCACCCGAGCCGGAAAGGCCGACCGCTAGCGGACTGTCCAATTGTTGATAGCGAACCAGCACGTCCACCGGACCCGACGTGAGTCCAAGTCCCGCAGGAGTAAACGTGACCTGCACCGTGCAAGTGCCATTCGGCTGCAGAGTGCCGCTGCAGTTGTTGGTTTGGGCAAAGTTTCCGAAATTATAAGTTCCCGTTATCGACACGTTGCCCAGAGCAACTGGCTTCTTGCTGGTGTTTGTAACAGTAATGGATTGCGGAGCGCTGGTTGTGCCCAAGGCTTGACTGGCGAACACCAGAGAAGTCGGCGACACCGACATGGTTGCTCCCAAACCGGTGAGATTTACCAGTTGCGGGCTGGAGGGGTCGCTATCGTTAATGGTGATCGTCCCCGGTCGGTTCCCAGCCGCGGTCGGAGTGAATGTCACGGTGATCATGCAGCTACTCTGGGCTGGAACCGAGGTGCCACACGTATTGGTCTGGGCAAAATTCCCCGTGATCGTGATGCCGGAAATGGCCAGCGGCGCAGTTCCCCCATTCGATAACGTCACCACCTGGGCCACGCTGGTGGTACCGACCGACTGTGTTCCAAAGTTGATGACGCCGGGTGGCGAAATCGCAATCGCGCTCCCAATGCCGGTTAAGCTGACCGTATGCTGAGTTTGAGAGCCACCGGTGAGCTTGTCGGTAATGGTAACCGTCGCAGTCCGGGGACCCACTGCTGTGGGGGTGAAGGTCAGGTATACGTTGCACAGAAATCCGGGGATCACGGCCCCGCAATTGTTGGTCTGAGTAAAATCCGTTCCGCTGACCGCCACGCTGATCACCGTGTCCGTAACGGTAGTGCTCTGGTTGACGTAGGTCAGCGAGTACTGGGGACTCGATGTGCCCACCTGTTGCGGCTGGAAATTCTGGCTCGAGACTACAAACGGGCAAGTCTGGGGTTGCAGCACCAGAGGCGCCAAAGGTGTTTGGTTGAAATTAAAGCTGTCCAACATGTCGTTGGCTTTCAAATCCCGCTGCGTGAGGTTGGGCAGGCCGAAGAGTTCTTCAATAAACTTGAGGACCGAGGAAGCCTCATACGTGGTGTGCGAGATGTATCCCGACTTGGCGTAGGGAGAAATGATGATGAAGCCCACCCGCTGGCCGGGTCCGAAGACATCCTCCGCCGGTGGCGGCACCGCATCATAAAAACCACCGGGATCGTCCCACATGAGAAAGATCGCAGTGGAATTCCACAGCGGCCCCTGCATGACGGCGTTGATCTGGTTCACGGTCCAATTTTCGCCGTAACACGTGCTGTAGGTGGGATGCTCGCTCTCGTGATTCGCCACCACCCAGGAGACCGCCGGAAGATTCCCGGCTAAGGCATCGGCAGGAAAATTTGTGTACGGGACAATATGCTCGGCCCATTGCGACGTGTTGTAGATGTGATTGATAGCGGTGTAGGCATTAAAGATGATGTGCGGCGGAGCGTAGGAGGACCAACTGAGGCCCTTGGTATTCAGCAGGTCGCCCATCGTGGTGATGTCAATACAGGGGTATTCGCTGGTGACGTTTCCGAATTGGTCGATGACTGTCGCAATTCCTCCCGCGGGAGAAGTACAGCCAACCGCTGAGTCCTCGCCCAGGTGCCCCTGGCTGACAATTCCACCCGAGCCCGCCGCAATCGTATAAAGATGATTCGGAAAACTGGAAGCGTGGATGGAGGAAAACATATGGTCCCCCAGCGTGAAGTTCTTGGCATAGGCGAAATAGTTCGGGATATCTGCCTGCTGGTGCTGCGTGAAACAGATGAAGATACCGTTGGCCGTGCACGTCGGGTCAAGATCATAGTGGTCCATCTTGCCGTAATCCATCATCGCGATCAGGCATGCCCAGTCATGGCAAATGTCGTAGGGCATCGCATCCGGAGTCTGGCCTAGCGGTATAGTCGCTCCCGTGGAAAGCAATCCCGTTGTCGATCCCGTCGCTCCCGGGAAAGCTCCGAAGTACTCGTTGAAGCTGCGATTCTCTTTGACGATGAACACGACGTGCTGAATCTTGTTGATGCCGGTTGCTGCCGCGGCACGGGCGTTCGCCGCTGCCTCGGCATGGTCCTCCGGGGCGATAACGTCGGTGGATTGCGCAATTCCCGTGGGCGCGAGGAAGACAACCATGAGCAGCATCGCTGCGAGATGGGAAAGGGAATGGCCAACGGAAGCGCTTTTCATTTCGGTCTCCAGGAACACTTGGTTCGCACCAATGCCGGGTTATTGTTTGGGGGGGAACTGCAAAGCGGCGTCGAAACCCTCGTTGGTCCGGGAATTTCCGGTCCCGTCGTTGGGCATCACTCGATCAAAAACACTTACAACTTAACTTGGATGATAACTGACCGGACCCTTCGTGGAGTAGAGGCGAAATTCTCTACTGCCAAAAATTGTCACTCCTGAACGGAGGTAGTCACTACTATTTGCACGACAGGACTACGGGCGATAGTTGTTACTCGAGCGGAGTCATCCCGAAGCCCCGCGTTTGCTGTCGCCGATAGTTCTTGTTCGGCAAACAGAGCGCTACGCATTCGCTGAAGTCAGCCCGGAAGGTCAACTACCGCTTCACGCGGAACCTGAGGCTTGTTCTTGCGCCGACTTCCTGCACGCTGATTTTCTCAAGCCGGATTTTCTCGAGCCGGACGCGCTCCAGGCTGGAGCTCTCAAACGACCGGAGACCGATGCCTAAAAATACCGGCATGATATCAACCTGAAGCTCGTCGACGAGTCCCCCATCCAAAAGCTGTTGGACAATGCTGACGCCGCCGACCACCTGAACCGCCTTATCGCGCGCGGCAGCTTTCGCTTGGGCGACCGCTGATTCCACACCGTTGCTTACGAATGTGAAGGTCAGGTGCTCGTCTTGTTTCGGTGCAACCCTCGGCGGGTGATGGGTCAGCACGAAAATCGGCACTTGGAATTCGTAGTTGCCGACGTACAAGTCGGGGTCCCCCATCTCGAACGTCCGTCTTCCCATGAGGACTGCACCAGTCTGCTCGATAATGTCCCTCATGTAAGCGGTGTCTCTGAGCGCCCCCAAGTCGGGATAGAGGCGACCTGCGTTGCCATTTTGATCGGCTACGAACCCGTCAAGCGAGATAGTCATCCCGACGATTACTTTTGCCAATGGTTCCTCCGTGTCCGATTATGTCGATCCGTCATTTCAAGATTATCTCCAAAATAGGGTAGCGGCGTGTCCCAGTGAAAAGACGTGATTTTTGACGTTGGAGTAGCTCAATTGGCGAAATCGGGCGTTTACACTCATTGAGAACGGCGCGATCCGGTCAATGAGTAATATGTGATATTTCGCCGAACAGGCGGAGGATCTTCGCCATGGCTGTTGGGCTCGGAGTGAGAAGTTTTCCAACTGGTATAAATATCAATCAGGCCAGCGCTCGTCTCGTCGTCGGCCACCCGTGCAAGACGTGGTTCGATGGCCGCTCTGCGCTCCGCAGTAATAACTGAGTTCTCTCCATGTTTCTTTTTGAATCCGAACGGCTTCTGTTTCGCGAACACCAACCCGGCGATATGGAAGCCTACTGCGCGCTGGAAGCTGATCCGGTGGTCCGGCGCTATGTGGGCGGCACTCCCCGGCCACATGAGGCTGCCGTGCACAAGTTCCGCAATACGTTCCTCAAGAACGCCTCGCGCAAACTGGCACTCCGGGCAACCGTCTTCAAGCCTGAAGGGCGCTACATCGGGTACTCCGGTCTGTATCCGAATTTCCGCCCCGGCGGTTCAGTGCCGGGCGAAGCGGTGCTGGCATTCTGCTTTGCCCAGGAGTATTGGGGTCGAGGATTGGCCACCGAGGCGGGCCGCGCTTTCGTGAACCTCGGCTTCGGCCAGTTGCGGCTCAAACGAATTGTTGCCGTGGCAGAAGTGGGGAATGCCGCGTCTATTCGCGTACTGGAAAAGCTCGGATTCGTCTGCATCGAATCCGAGACCGGCCTGCGATCGTTTTACAAATTTGAATTGCTCAAGTCTTCGCCCTAGGCGCGCGCTCTAGCAGGCCGATGCGCGCGGCATTCTGGACCCGTTCACCTTCGATCCCTTATCGCAAAGCCGAGCGTGATCGGAGAGAACTCGGTTATGCCCTGCGCTTATTGCGCAACAGGAAGGTCGATCTCTCGGATCACTTCGCCGGTTCCTTCAGACTTCCCGTTCACCTTCAGAAAAGGATTTCCATCAGTAAAAATAATGTGTATTGGATACTGCTTGCTCAGATTCTGCGTAAGGTATTTGACCCTTTCGATCGTTGGTTCAATCAGTTTCTTGTCGTCCGGGTTGCCATGCGTATAAAAACGCAAATCAATTGTATTATCCGATTCCAATTGATATCCCGTCATTGAAAACCCATCGCCCGGCAGTTTTCGACGTCGTAGATCTTCGTAATCGACATAGGGTTTGCCGGTGTCCACTGTGAATGTCGCTCCGCTTACTGCAATGCCTTGGTGAAACGCACGAATACTAATGGCGACACCGACCATCACAACAACAACTGCCAGCATTTTCTTCATATTCTTCATTCTCCCTGCGTATGTTTAGCACGCCGAAGGAATCATCCGATTGGACCCCCTCGAGGCCTCGCAAGCCCGATTATCCGGCAGCCGAATATATGGATTGAAGAGTACTAAAGTGCTTCGCCGCCCGGGAGATTCCAACTGGCGAAACACCGCATTACACTCATTTGATCAGGTCCCCCACCTCTGCACCTGGACCGCTTCAGGTTCACAATGACCTGCGCCGGCAAGGGCAGGGAAACCCCGACCCTCTACAGTTTCCACTACAGTGCTCTTGGAGAGAAAAGCGACCCAGCGGCAAGGGATTGAAAAGTGGTGCGCCCTGAGAGATTCGAACTCCCGACCTTCTGGTTCGTAGCCAGACGCTCTATCCAGCTGAGCTAAGGGCGCGCGCTTTTAACTCTAACAAACAAAAGAAAAACAGGGCAAGTGGGTTTTGTCCGCTTGCCCTGAATTTGGCCAACTGTCCGACTTCTGTCCGGTTTTTTCACTGGACCGATTTTGTGACCGGCAGAACGGCCAGCCGATTTTCTTGCTGCTGGGCCGCTGGAGAACGCTCATTCCCGGCGTGCCGTCCGACAGGAGTCAATGAGTGTAAATCGCCTGATTTCGTCAACTGTGCTAACGTTGACGCTCAGCGGATCGCATCACCATGTTATGAAAATCGGCCCCGGCCGTTATCCCGCAATCTTCGACGCACTGGCTTTCTTCCTATTTCTCACCTCGACTATCGTTTATTCGCAAGGCGTGAAAACTCCCTTCGCTCCCGTGCCCGCGAGTCAACGTGGTTTACTCACAAAGCGGTTGAATGCTTACACGAAAAGCTTCCGCAATCAGCGTTGGGGCACGCTCTACGGCTTGGTGTCTGATGCCAACAAGGGGCTGAACAAGCGCACGTTCATTTCTGCGATGCAGAATACCTACGAGATGCGGCACCTTCAGAAGTTCACGCCGGTTCGGACGGAATCGGCAGGCCTTGGATATGACGTGTACGGATGCGGGGAAGTTCCTGGCCGAGACGAAACCATTGTAGCGGTCCGTGCGGTCTGGGAGCATGGCAACTGGTTCTTCACGGAGTGGACTTACATCGACCCTTGGGAACCTTGCTCGCGCCTCTCTGATCCTACGTGGAGGCCTCGGCCTCCGCTCAGGCTCGACGGCCCAATGATGGAACTGGTATGCCGTCTGAGCGTCTGCGAACTCTAGATGGCGAGTCAGTCGGAATTCAACGAACGTGAGTCGTCGCAAAGGCTTCATGAAACTGGTCCGACCGATCTCTGGAAATGATTGGCGTAACATCGCCATTACACTCATTGACCCCACTCACGCGCAGCAGCTATGTGCTGGCCCTAGCCAAGCTGGGCGCGGAGAGCGCTCTGCGTAGCGGCAAGGACAAGAAACAGTCCTGACTGTCCGGTGACTGTCCGACTTCTGCTTACGATCTGGTCCTAAATGAGCGTAACTTACTGGTAAACAGCATCTAGTATTCTCAGTAGGTTACAGGCGGGCTTGGTATGGCGTGGACACTCAAAAAGGGTTCGTAGCCAGACGCTCTATCCAGCTGAGCTAAGGGCGCGCGCTTGTAAGTCCATCATAGCAAATAAAATTAAGGGCATCCAGTTTGCGGCTGCCCCTATGCCTATGCGCGTTCTGAGAAAAACTATGCGCGTTCTCTCTACTGAAGTGTTTTCGGAACCGGGAGAGTGGAGCCGGGGGCGCTGGAACAGAGAGGGTGCGGTTGCGGCTCAGGTGCCTACCAAGCGTGGTGAAAACGTGGGTTTGCTCTCCGGAGGATACACCGCCGGGTCAGACCGATTCTTTCACCGGTTGATCGCGCAATTGTTCGCGCTTATCTATTACCTTGTGAAACTCGTTCGCAAGCTCTCTTGGGGGCGTCATCGAGTCCGTCACACTATCAGCTTGCTCGGGCAATGGATGATTCGAGTCAGTTGCTTCGTTCGGGGGCATAGCGCGACCTCGATCTGATAACACTGAACAGCCTACCCTTCGAGGCAAAAGCTAATCTGAGCACAACCGCTCAGTTTGCTGCAATCAAATCGTCACTTCGTCTTTGGATTTTCGTTGCCGTGACCGGCGCGTATGTCTTTCTTCTCAACTGACCGCACTTCATCACGGTCGATGTCCACGTTCACGTCTTCGTGGCTCACCACTGTGGAGCCATGCGGAACCACGACCGCTCCATCCTGTGGCACGGTCATCCCCACGTTCGCTAGCCCCGATAGACTCTTCTCCAGCGCGTGCATTTCCCTAATGGTTTCCCTCGTCTTCCCCAGCGCCTTGGCGTAGTCCCCCAATTCCAAGTGGCCGCTTATGATCTGCAAATGGCTCGTCAATCTGTGAACCGACTCCTTCACAACTTTCAGCATGTCGGTTCCTCCTTTCCGTTCCCACGGAGTTATCATAAAACAAACCAAGAAACTTGAAGCCAGAAGGTCCGTCGTTCCTTCCTTGCCGGTTAACTTCGGGGTTGCCTGTTAAGCGACCGGCGCGAGAAGATGTCCCGCACGGACCTTTGCACATTGATGACACCACCTCCTCCTCATGCGCTACTGATTGGCCTTGTGTAACAATTCTTTACGCGATTGCTACTCTTCTTGACGCTAGCCGAGAGTAACCTTGATGTAGTTGGCGAGTTAAAAGAAAACTACGGCTTGGACAGGGAGGATCTTATGAGTCCGGTAAAGATAGCTCGCACAGGATTTTTGGCCGTTCTTTTGGCAACATGTGCAGTCGGCTCCGACAAGACACCGCACACTTACCAAAAGGGGACGATCAAAGGTTGGGAAAATCGCACAGACATCTGGGGCGCAGGCGTGGTCGGCACGGATGCTGAAGGGGTTCCCCGCAAGGTGACGGTTTTCGAATTGAAAGGCACGGACCTGGTCTACCAGATTGACTACTGTGGCGCTTTCCAGGCAGGACAATTCGGGTTAGGGCAGGCTGTGGATTACCGAGTGGACAGCGACAGGCTCTATATAAGCCGCGACAACGGCAAAGAATACAAATGCAAAATAGAAGGGCAGAAGACCCTGCACGACCCTAAGGCCGCTGCTCCCCTCGCCGAACTCTAACGACGGAATTTTGGGGTTGAATCAGCGTCTCGGGTGATTCAGCATCGCCAGCATCGGATAGAGCACCCCACGCAACAACCCAACCATTCGTTGCGCCGCGTCCCGCGCCCGAAGTAAATCTTGCCCGGCTCAGAGCAATTCCTACAAAGCCGGCAAAAAGTCTGCCTGTATTTTGAGTGGGTTACGGACGGCACGCCAGATGCTAATAGAAGACCAGACGAAGTGGCGCGCAACGGGGCGTTCCAAGGATAACTTCGGCCAGAGGTTTTCTTGGGCGCCCCTTGCATTGAGCGCGTCAGCCCGGCCCAAGCCCTCCCCCAACTCCCTTTCTTCGCCCGCGGCTCTACGCCAGCGCTAAAGGCTCCCGTACATCCACTCCCGCTTGGCGCAAGAGTCGCGCCACACCCTCTGTCTTAAGGCGCGAAGCGTCAAACTCCACCCGCACCGTGCGTTCCCGGTCGTCGAACTGCACCCGCCGAACTCCATAGACCTCGCGCATACCATCGATGGCCCGCAATTCCTTCTCGCCGGGCGCGGCGCCGTAGCGAAAAACAACGTCCAGATAAGTCATGGGATAGGTCCTTTGCCGCTATGATGCCGATGCTCCGGCCGTCCACCGGGCTGAATCCAATATAAAGCATTGTCCATCAAAGTGAGCATGCGTCCCCAGTTGCGGATCCTAAGGCATGCGGCAACGTGGAAGAGCGGCGCTCCGGCCGTGCATGAAGCGCTCCTGCCAATGCCGGCATTAGCTCCTGAGGAAGCTGCCTCCTGAATGTCCACAGAACCATCAAACCAGCCATCCGGACCTGAACGCGATCCAGTCTGCGGAATGACTGTGAATCCCGCGACCGCCCAACATCTCCACACCCCTGGCGGGAAGAATTACTATTTTTGCTGCGTGCCCTGCCTGGAAAAATTCAAAGCAGAGCCGGCGAAATATCTCGGCGAGACCCCGGTTGCGCGTTCTCCCGGATTGGTGATGCCGGGCGCTGCAACGGCAGCCAAACACTCGAACATTTACCAGACCACAACTTCGCTAATCGCTGCGGCCGAGAGCACCCCCTACGTCTGCCCCATGTGCCCTGAGGTCCGCGAACCCAAGCCCGGCACTTGCCCGTCCTGCGGAATGGCGCTCGAACCCCAAGTTCCCGTCGCCCCAACCCGCACCCAGTACACCTGTCCCATGCACCCGGAGATCGTCCGGCCCGGCCCCGGTTCCTGTCCCATCTGCGGCATGGCCCTGGAGCCGCGCACCGTCACCGCCACTGTCGAGGACAATCCCGAACTCCGCGACATGACCCGCCGCTTCTGGCTGAGCCTCGCGCTTACCGCGCCGCTCATGGCGATCGCCATGGCCGCAATGCTTTGGCAGATGCCCCTCCACCGCATCCTGCCCGGCCCGGCTCTGCCCTGGCTCGAACTCGCGCTGGCCACGCCGGTCGTGCTCTGGGGTGGCTGGCCGTTCTTCCAGCGCTTCTGGACTTCCCTCGTCAATCGCAGCCCAAACATGTTCACCCTGATCGGCATGGGCACCGGCGTGGCCTACGGATACAGCCTCATCGCCACGCTTGCGCCGCGGATCTTCCCTGAATCTCTCCGCGCCATGGCAGGCTATCCCGAGGTTTACTTCGAGGCCGCAGCCGCCATCACCACCCTGGTCCTGCTCGGCCAGGTCATGGAACTGCGCGCCCGCAGCCGCACCAGCGCCGCCATTCGAGCGCTCCTCGATCTCAGCCCCAGGACCGCGCGCCGGCTCAACCTCGACGGCAGCGAAAACGATATCCCCCTCGAGCAGGTGAATCCAGGCGACCGTCTACGCGTGCGTCCAGGAGAAACAATCCCCGTCGATGGCGTCCTCCTCGACGGCCGCAGCGCCATCGACGAGTCCATGATCACCGGCGAGTCCCTGCCCGTGGAGAAATCACCAGCCAGCAAAGTCATCGGAGCGACCATCAACGGCGCCGGTTCGTTCATCATGCAGGCCGAGCGCGTGGGCAGCGAAACCCTGCTGGCGCGAATCGTGCAACTCGTCGGCCAGGCGCAGCGCAGCCGCGCTCCCATCCAGCGGCTCGCCGACCGCGTCGCCCGCTGGTTCGTCCCGATAGTAGTCGCCGTCGCCGCGCTCACGTTCCTCGCATGGTTCCTGCTCGGTCCGCAACCCCGCCTCGCGCACGCCCTCGTGAACGCGGTGGCGGTGCTCATCATCGCCTGCCCCTGCGCGCTGGGACTCGCCACGCCCATGGCAATCATGGTTGGCGTAGGCCGAGGCGCGCGCGCCGGTGTGCTCATCAAGCATGCCGAGGCCCTCGAGATTCTCGAAAAAGTCGACACCCTCGTAGTCGACAAAACCGGAACTCTGACCGAAGGCAAGCCGCAAGTCGTAAGTTATTCTCAAGCCCTGCTAGACGAACCCGAATTGCTGCGCCTGGCCGCCAGTCTTGAACGTGCCAGCGAACATCCCCTGGGAGCGGCTGTCGTCGCAGCCGCGGCCGACCGCGGCCTCCGCCTTTCTCAGCCCGAAGAGATTACGTCAGTGACCGGCAAGGGTATTCGCGGCATCGTCGACGGAAGAAAAGTTGCCGTCGGCAGTCCCGCTCTCATGGCTGAGGTAGGAGCCTTGCAGACTCCTGCCGTCGCGGCCCTAAATCAGCCGGGCGGCACGGTTCTATGCGTGGCGATCGACGGTAAGTATGTCGGAAACCTTGGAGTCGCCGATCAACTGAAGCCCTCCACGCCCGATGTTCTTCGCAATCTTAGAGCGCACGGCATCCGCATCGTAATGCTCACCGGCGATAATTCTGTCGTAGCGTCATCCATTGCGAAGACGCTGGGCATTGACGAATTCGAAGCCGAGGTGCTGCCCGAAGGCAAGTTAGCGATCATCCGAAAGCTGCAAGGGCAGGGAAGAGTCGTCGCCATGGCCGGCGACGGCATCAACGACGCCCCCGCGCTCGCCCAAGCCGACGTAGGCATCGCCATGGGCACCGGCACCGACGTCGCCATGGAGAGCGGCAGCATCACGCTGGTCAAAGGCGACCTCACCGGAATCCTCCGCGCCCGCAAGCTAAGCCAGGCCACCATGCGCAACATCCGCCAGAACCTGTTCTTCGCCTTCGCCTACAACGCAATCGGAGTGCCCATCGCAGCCGGCGTGCTCTATCCATTTTTCGGCGTGCTGCTGAGCCCCATCTTCGCCGCCGCGGCCATGAGCTTCAGCTCGGTCTCGGTGATCACCAACGCCCTGCGCCTGCGCAACGTGAAACTCTGATTGTGCAGAAGGATCGTGCAGGTCGGAGAAGGATCGTGTGGGTCTAAGAAGAACCGTGTGGGTCGGAGAAGAACCGTGTGGGTCGGACACTCCTGTCCGACGCCTTTGACTTTGCCTTTGCCTTTGACCTTGACCTTGACGTTAACCTTCCTACAGCCTCCCCAGAAAATCAATAACCTCCGGCTCCGTCCAATCCACCGCGCCAATGAACTTGCGCCGCACCACCCCATTGCGGTCGATGATGTAGGTCTCGGGAAACTTGAAGGTTCCGTACAACTCATTGCTCTTTTGATCGGCATCCCGCACCGAGAGCAGGCTCACGTTGTGGTCTCGCAGGAACCGCCGGTAGTTATTTGCATCGGCATCAACGCTCACCGCCAGCACGGTCACCCCTTTCGACTTCATGCGCTGCTGCATCTCCACCAGCGAGGGCATTTCCTCGATGCAGGGCAGGCACCACGTCGCCCAGAAATTCAGCACCACCACCTGGCCTCTGAACTGGCTCAGCGTAACCGTGCGGTCGGAGTCACGCACCGTGAAATCCGGAGCCGCCATGCCAATTCGCGATGGACGCGACCCGCTGTAGCAGCCGGAAAGCGCAAGCGCAATCGAGACCGCGACAATAGTCACCGTAAAACGAAGGATGCCTCGCACCCAGCTATAATAATGGATTCGACGTATGCCTGCGACAGACACAGTTTCCGGACGACCCACGGCGTCGGTGATCGTGCCGGCGCGCAACGAAGAGACCTGCCTGGGCGCATGTCTGCAGTCCCTGGTCACGCAACTCGGCGTCGCTTTCGAAGTGATCGTAGTGGACGATCAATCCACGGACCGCACCCGGGCAATCGCGTCCTCGTTTTCCAGCGCAGGAGTCCGAATCATTGATGCCGGCCCGCTCCCCCCAGGTTGGACCGGCAAAAACAACGCGGTCACTGCCGGTGCCCGATCGGCTCGCGGCGAATGGCTGCTGTTCACTGACGCCGACACCATCCATCTGCCCGGATCCCTCGCCCGTAGCCTCGCCGAAGCCAGGCGTCAGAACGCAGCCCTGCTCTCCTACTCGCCCCAGCAAATCGTGAACGGTTTCTCGGAGAAGGCCGTCATGCCCGTGATCTTCGCCGAACTGGCAGCGAGCTTTCGCCCATCTCAAGTCAGCGACCCCAACTCTCCTGCCGCGGCCGCCAACGGCCAGTACATCCTGATCTCCCGCGAAGCCTACGACGCAGTCGGTGGACACGCCGCCATCGCCGCCAGCCTTCTCGAGGATGTCGCCCTAGCCCGCGCCGTCAAACGCTCCGGCAGAAAAATATTCTTTCGCTACGGCGGAGACGCCGTCCGCACTCACATGTATCGCAGCTTCGCCCAACTCCGCGAAGGCTGGACCAAGAATCTCGCGCTCTTGTTCCCCTCACCCCTGCGCCTCGCTGCACTGCGCACTTTGGAATTCATCCTCATCGCTGCCAGCTTCGCAATCAGCATCGTCTCCGCCGTTCGCGGACACCGGCAGCCCGCCATCGTCGCAGCAATGCTGGCCGTGATCTTGTACACGCTGTTCCTCCTCCGAATCCGCCGCGCGCACTTCTCCTGGGACGCAAATATCCTGGCTCTGTTCGGCCTGCCGCTATTCTCATACTTGTTGCTATGTTCGGCCAAAGCGCACGCGAAAGGCAGCGTCCCCTGGAAGGGCCGCAAGTATTCGGATGAAGCTCATTTACTGGCAACTGGCCACTGACAACTGGCAACTGTTCCTATGGTCTATCTCACGCGCAAAGCTGAATTTTCCGCATCGCACTACTACCACAACCCGGACTTCACTCCGGAAGAGAACCGCCGCGTCTTCGGTAAATGCAATAACCCGCACGGCCACGGCCACAACTACACCCTCGAAGTCACCGTAAAAGGAGAAGTCGATCCGCGCTCCGGTTTCGTGGTCGACCTGAAGCAACTCAAAGAGGTTATGCACCGCGAAGTGCTCGACGCCATGGATCATCGCTTCCTCAACAAAGAGGTTCCTGAGTTCTTGCACCAGATCCCCACCACCGAAAACATTGCCATAGCGATCTGGCAACGTCTCGCCAGCAAACTCGCAAGCGCCAAACTACACCGAGTGCGAGTCTACGAAACCCCAGACCTATTCGTAGATTTCTACGGAGAAGCGTGAGGCTGACGATCACAAGGTTCAGAAGATGAAAGCTCACCTCTCACGCCGCTATCTCATCTCCGCCTCCCACCGCCTGCATAGCGAAGCCATGTCGGAAGCGGAGAACCAGACCACCTACGGAAAATGCAACAATCCCTTCGGACACGGACACAACTACACTATCGAAGTGACCGTCAGCGGCCAGGTCGACGAAAAAACCGGTATGGTCTGTAACCTCACCGATCTCGATGGCTTCATTAAAAGGGAAGTGCTGACCCGTTACGGCCACGAGAATTTGAACATGCTGCCGGAATTCGCGCAGGAAGTGCCCACCACCGAGAACCTCTGTATCCAGATCTACGAAATAGTGCAGCGCGGCTTCCACTTCGCGCATCTGGAAAGAGTAGGACTAGAAGAAACGATGATGAATTCGTTCGAGTACAAGGGATGATTGTTCTTCAATCGCACACTCGCCCGATCACCCGATCGCACAATGATTAACTGACTCGACTATGAAACCCTCAACCGAACTCTCAACTCTAACCAGCGCCAGCTTCGAAGACCTCGTCCAGGAAATCCTCGTCCGCCTCGGCGAAGACCCGCAACGCGAAGGCCTCCAGCAAACTCCCGAGCGAGTTCGCAAGTCCCTGCAATTCCTCACCCGGGGCTACACCGAAGATCCCGGGCCTTGCTCAAAGGCGCTCTTTTCACCGTCACCTACGACGAGATGGTCATTGTCAAAGACATCGAGATGTTCAGCCTCTGCGAGCACCACCTGCTGCCATTCTTCGGCAAGGTCCACGTAGCCTACATCCCCAACGGAAAGGTGATCGGGTTAAGCAAAGTTCCGCGCTTGATCGAACTCTTCTCCCGCCGTCTGCAAATCCAGGAGCGCCTCACCACCCAAATCGCCGAAGCCATTCAGAAGGTGATCGAACCGCAAGGCGTAGCCGTAGTCATCGAGGCCCGCCACTTATGCATGATGATGCGCGGTGTCGAGAAACAACACTCCGCCGCCGTAACCTCCTCCATGCTGGGCTGCTTCCGCAACGAAAACGAAACCCGCTCCGAATTCCTATCCCTGATCCGCCAGCGCCCCAACGGGATCTGATCCCCGGAATCTCTCAGTTATAGAGATTCATGTGGGGACAGCCGCCCTCGGCTGTCCGCCGAGCGCAGCTCGGCCGCAAGCCTCACAGCTGACCCGGTAAGATGTCTCCCCCAATCGGAAACTGTCGTCGGGTGCCCCATTTCTCGCGTTTTTTGCGAGAAGTGGGGGGTTTAGCAGTAAGATCACAACTCAAAACCGGAGCCTCAACCCTTGCCAAGACCCACCGACCCACACCCACTCCGCAACCAGTTCGCCCTAGTAACCGGCGCCACCCGCGGCATCGGCCTCGCCATCGCCCGCGCCCTCGCCGCCCAAGGCTGCAATCTGGTTCTCACCGGACGCGACCCCGAAGCCCTGCGCCGCATCAGCAGGGAACTAGCCTCTGCAAAACTTCAAGTCCTCGCCCAGCCTTGTGACGTTCGCGACCCTCAATCCATCGACGATCTTTTCCGCGCCATCCGCCGGCAATCCAAGCGTCTCGATATCCTCGTCAACAACGCAGGCATCGCTCACGCCAATCTCACCGTCGACAAGCTCCCGCTGCCGCTCTGGCAGGACGTCATCGAGACCAACTTGACCGGCACATTTCTAGTCACCCAGGCCGCGCTCGCCATCATGAAGCGCGGCGCCACCATCGTGAACAATCTCTCCATCATCGCCAATCGCGTCTTCGCCGGCTCGGCTGCCTATGCCGCCTCCAAACACGGTGCCCTCGGTTTCACCAACACACTCCGCGATGAATTGCGCTCCAAAGGCATTCGCGTAATCGCACTGCTCCCCGGAGCCACCAACACCGAGATCTGGAACACTTTCTGGCCGCAAGCCCCGCGAAAAAAGATGATGTCTCCCGCCACCGTCGCCGCCGCGGTCGTCAACGCGATCCTGCTGCCTCCCAACTCCACCGTCGAAACACTGGAGATCCTCCCCACCGCCGGCATTTTGTAAACCCATAACAAACACAGCCTCAGTGTCTCGGAACCCGACCTGAGTAAAATCCATAGTCAAGTTTTTTTCACAGCGCCTGGTTCCGGCGTTTACACAAAAGGAATTTCCCGCTAAGATTGCGCTCGCCCATCACACATCTCCGGAGGAACCAGCCATGAGCAAAGCACCTTTTCTAACCGCAGCAGTGTTGGCGATCGCGATCCTTACGCTCCCAGCCCACGCCCAGGATGCAAAAAAAGAAGCTGCCGTAAAACCCGCGGCCAGCCCCTCGCAGGTCGTGCTCGACTCCTGGAACGACATCGGCCGCAAACTCACCGCCATGGCCGAAGATTTCCCCGAGGATAAATACGACTTCAAACCCACACCCGCCCAGCGCAGCTTCGCCGAACAACTGCTCCACGCCGCCGGCGTAAATTATTTCTTCACCAATCTCGCCCTCGGCCAGGCGTTGCCCAAGGAAGAGAGTCCCAAACGCGATCAATTCAAGAACAAGGCCGAAATCGCTGCCTACGTGAAAAAAGCCTTTGCCGATGGCGCCGCTGCCATCAAAGCGAAAGGCGACAAAGGAATGTCCGATCTCGTCGTCGACCCCTTCGAGCACCAGCAGGTCCGTATCTCCGACCTGGCCTGCGGTTTCATCGAGCACTCCGGCGAACACTACGGCCAGTTGGTGGTTTATTACCGGATATCAGGACTCGTGCCCCCGGAATCGCGCCCCAAGAAATAGTGAACTTAAGAAGTCATTCCAAGACGATGCTGTCATCCTGAGGCCCGCGTTCTTTGCGGGCCCAAGGATCTCCGCCTCCGCCGTTGCTCAACCCGAATACAGAAACTGCGCAGGATTCGTCACCTCACGGCATACGGATAGCGCAACCCCCGCTCGCCGAAAAGCTTCACCAGCAGCGCTCCGGAGACGAATCCGCCCACGTGCGCCCAGAAGGCGATTCCGCCCGCGTTCTGTCCCTGAACCGCAAGCACCGTCGCCGTCCCGCTCAAGAATTGCAGCGCGAACCAGTATCCCAAAATTACCCATGCCGGAACCCATAGCACAAACACAAAGAACCAGGTCAGCACCCGCGCTCTGGGATACAGCACAAAATATGCTCCCAGCACTCCCGCAATCGCTCCGCTCGCCCCGACCGTGGGCGCCGTCGAGTGCAAACTAACCGCCACCTGCGTGGCCATGGCAATCAATCCCGTGAAAAGATAAAACACCAGGTACTTGAAATGTCCCAGGTAGTCCTCCACATTGTCGCCAAAAATGTACAAGAACCACATATTGCCGATCACGTGCATCCACGACCCGTGTAGAAACATCGACGTGAAGAAGGGAAGCATAATCGCCAGCAGCGAATACTTGGGCGAGCCTGCCAGAAACGCCGCCAGATGCGACGGCACCACCCCAAATTGACGAATCAGGAGTTCCAGGCTCCGGGGATCGAGCGCCCACTCAAAGAAAAAAATCACCAGGTTCAGCCCAATCAAAAAGTAGTTCACCCAGGGCGTGCTATACCGAGGCTGGTCGTCGCGAATGGGAAGCATAAGGAATCTGTTAGTTTGGTAATGGAGTGATCGCGCGGTTGGGTGATTGAAAAACCTAAGTCCGGCTCACGGCGATTTTCAATCGCCCAAGTACCCGATTGCCCAATCACTCAATGTACTCAAGTACCAAATTACCAAATCCTCTCATGAATGGCGTCATCATCGTCGACAAGCCCGCCGCCTGGACCTCGCACGACGTGGTCAACCGCATGCGCCGCATTCTCCGCCAGCGCTCCGTCGGCCATCTCGGCACGCTTGACCCGCTCGCTACCGGCGTGCTCCCGCTGGTCACCGGCAGCCTCACGCGCCTGGCGCAGTTCTACACTGCGTCGGAGAAGACTTACGAAGGTGTGATCCGCTTCGGCTTCGCCACCAATACCTATGACGCCGATGGCGACCCCGTCGGCGACCCTTGCCCCGCCAATCCCAGCCTGGAGCAACTCCATCAACTCGCCGCCCAATTCCAGGGCCTGATCGAACAAGTCCCGCCCCCATTCTCGGCCAAGAAAATCCACGGCGTCCCCGCCTACAAGCTGGCCAGAAAACAACAAGAGGTAGTCCTGAAGCCGGTGCAAGTCGAGATTAAGGAATTTGTCATCCTCGCCGTCGAGAACGACCGTGCACGCTTCCGCGCCCGCGTAGCTTCCGGCACGTACATGCGCTCGGTAGCCCATGAAATGGGCCAGCGTCTCGGCTCCGGAGCCCATCTCGAATCTCTGCGCCGCACCGCCGTAGCCGAATTTGAAATCGCTCAGGCCCACACGCTCGAAAAGATTGAAACACGAATAGCTGAAACACAAATAAAGGATTCTCATTCCGAACCGGGCGGAAAACCCGGTGAGGAACCTGCTTCTCCCTGCCGCGAAGCCATCACCGCCTTCTTCGTCCATCCCCGCCAGCTCCTGCCTCAGTTTCCCGCCGTCACCGCCGACGACGCCACCGCCGCCCGCATCCGCAGCGGCCGTCCCGTCAATCTTCCCGAACTCTCCCGCGCCCGCCAGGTCAAAGTCTTCCACGGCCAAAGGGACTTGATCGCTATCGCCACCCGCGTAGCCGGCACCCTCTTCCATCCCAAAATCGTTTTCCCCGGTGAGTAGAGTATGGGTCGAACACTCCCTTCAGCCAAAATCTTGTCAAGACCCCGAACCCGGCGTTTTGGGATTAAGTCATTGATTCGCATGGAAAAATAAACTTGGCTAACCTGGCGGGTTTACCCTTTGCAGGGTGATATAATAGGATTATAGAGTCAAAACAACGGCGCAGGCCCTCTCGGTCTTGCGCCGTTCGTGTTTCTGGACGTGTTATCCCGTAGAAGGCACTGTCATCCCGAGCGAGAGGGCCTGCCATCCCGAGCGAGAAGGCACTGTCATCCCGAGCGAGAAGGCACTGTCATCCCGAGCGAGAAGGCACTGTCATCCCGAGCGAAGCGAGGGATCTTGGTTTCCTCGCCATCCATCACAAACAACAGGAGTGCTTCAGGCGCAGCCACGGCTGCGCTTCTCGGCCATGCAGAAGAAAAACGACAATTCGGAGAAGCCGCCCGCCCCACCCCCAATCACCCTCCATGCCGTCGCCGAACCCACCCGCAAGCGTCGCGGAGAAGCCGCCGAAGCCGCCTTCCTGGCCCGTGCCACCCATCTCGGCTTCAGCGTCTGCATCCCCTGGGGAGACAGCGACCGCTACGATTCGGTCGTCGAACTCAACCGCGGATTCCTCCGCGTCCAGGTCAAATCCGCCACCCTCTACGCCGAGACCCGCTATCGCGTCAAAACCACCGGAGCCAGCGGAAAGGTCTACACCAGCAAAGAAATCGACTTCTTCGTCGGCTACGTAGTCCCCGAAAACATCTGGTACATCGTCCCCATCCAGGCCATCGGCCACCGCAAAAACATCCGCTTCTATCCCACCACCCGCCGCCAGTCCCGCGCCATGTTCGAAAAATACCGCGAAGCCTGGTGCCTCCTAGATTCCCCCCTAAGCGTCCGCCTCCGCAAAGGCCACCCACGCCGCTGCCGCAGCAACAACCTGGAACTCCGCTGCGCCCTCTGCCCTCTACGCGGCTAAGAGGCCGTGGATGAGCAGAGCAAACAGCAGGGAAGTGAAGCAACCCGTGTGGGTCGGACACTCTTGTCCGACGCTTTTGACCTCGATGTTGGGTTTGCCCTTCAATGTTGGTGTTGCTCGGCTCTTTCCTGTGAGTCGGGAGTGCCGTCCCATGCAAGTTCAACCCCAGGGTCAAAAGCGTCGGACAGGAGTGTCCGACCCACACTTGCTACCCCCAACCGCAAGCGCTGAGGAAGGTGGAGGTCGACTTGTTCATTCGTCACAGACAAACTGGCAGGGAGATGCAATGCTCGTGTGGGTCGGACACTCCTGTCCGACGCTTTTGACTTTGAATTTGATCGTGCTTTTGCTTCTTGACTTACAAATGCCCAAGCAAACCCTGGAAAGAAAATACGAATACCGCCGCATGCTGCCGCACTACCAAAAGGCAGGGCGAGTGCTGTTCGTAACCTTCTGCAAAGGCAATCGAATCGCGTTTGCTCCCGAAGCCCGAGACGTCGTCCTCGAGCACTGCCTTCATGACAACGGCAAACGCTACGATCTCCACGCCGCCGTCGTAATGCCGGATCACGTTCACCTCCTGCTGCTGCCGTTACGAGACGAGAAGGGCTGGCCGTACTCTCTGCCCACAATCCTGAAGCTGCTCAAAGGGACGTCAGCCCGAAGCGTCAATAAGCTAATGGGCTGTTACGGCCCCGTCTGGCAGGAAGAATCCTTCGACCATGTTCTGCGATCCCAGGAAAGCTTCGAAGAAAAGCTGGAGTACCTGCGGCAGAACCCCGTGCGGCGAGGATTGGTGAAGAAAGCTGAAGACTACAAGTGGCTGTGGATCGAGCAACCAGCAGGGAAGTGAAGCAACTCGTGTGGGTCGGACACTCTTGTCCGACGCTTTTGACCTCGATGTTGGGTTTGCCCTTGAATGTTGGTGTTGCTCGGCTCTTTCCTGTGAGTCGGGAGTGCCGTCCCACGCAAGTTCAACCCCAGGGTCAAAAGCGTCGGACAGGAGTGTCCGACCCACACGAACGAATCCATAGATCCTTCGGCCCGCAAAGAACGCGGGCCTCAGGATGACAAGGGCGGTTATACTTGTGAATATGTCCGGCACTCCCCAGAAGACCTTCTACCTCGAAACCTTCGGCTGCCAGATGAATGTGCATGACTCGGAAAAGGTCATTGGCACGCTGGTGAACGAGGGGTACCGGCAGGTGGAGACGGTGGAAGAAGCCGGGCTGGTGCTGTACAACACCTGTTCCATCCGCGATAAGGCGGAACAGAAGGTCTTCAATCGCCTGAACGACTACAAGAAATACCAGAAACAAGGCAAAAAGTTCGGCGTGCTGGGCTGCGTAGCCCAGCAGGAAGGCGAAAAGATCTTCGAGCGCGCGCCGCACGTATCGCTGGTCTGCGGATCGGCCTCCTACCGGAACCTGCCGCAGATGCTGGTCCAACTGGAGAGCGTACCGCCGCAGGCAGCGAAGACTGGAAGCCCGATCCGGATTACCGGACTCGACGATCGCGAAACCGAAGACTGCTTCGAGACCGAATTCACCGCCCGCAGCAATCCCCATCGCGGATACATCACCATCATCGAAGGCTGTGACAAGTTCTGCTCCTATTGCGTGGTGCCGTTCACGCGCGGCAAAGAGCGCAGCCGCACTTCTGACTCGGTGCTCGCCGAAGCCCGCCAGATGGCCGATCTCGGCTACACGGAAATCCAGTTGCTGGGGCAGAACGTGAATTCCTACAAAGATCCGGCAGGGAAGCCGGGGGGCGGATTCTACGGAAAAAAGAAAACCTTTGCGGAATTGCTAGCCGCGGTAGGCGAGGTGCCGGGCATTCGCAGGGTGCGCTTCACCACCTCGCATCCCCGCGATTTTGGCCGCGACATCATCGAAGCCATCGACGCCGTCCCCACCCTCTGCGACCATGTACATCTGCCGGTGCAGAGCGGATCAGACCGCGTGCTGAGCGCCATGCAGCGCCTCTACACTCGCGAGCAATATCTCGAGCGCGTCGCCTGGATGAAATCGGCAAAACGCGAGATCAGCATCACCAGCGATGTAATCGTCGGCTTCCCCGGAGAAACAGAAGAAGACTTCGCCGAGACTTTATCGCTGCTCGAGGAAGTCGGCTACGACTCTGTCTTTACGTTTAAATACTCTCCACGGCCAAACACTCCGTCACTGGCGCTAGAGGACGCCATCCCAGATGAAGAAAAGGCACGCCGGCTGGAGGTCCTGATGGCTAGGCAGAAGGAGATCCAGATAGTCCGCTACAAGAAATACATAGGAACAATCTCGGAAGTAATGGTTGAAGGCAGAAACGAAGCCCGCGCCCAATGGATCGGGCGCACCTCGCAAAACAAAACCCTGAACTTCACCGCCCCAGAGTCAGCCGCGCCCAAGGTGGGAACGTACGTCCCGGTAAGAGCAACCGCCAGCTTTCCCAACAGTCTTGTCGGCGAATTGGTGGTATAAGAAGCGAAGAAGCGCCGCACGCAGTCGGAGGAGCAACTCGCAGCAGCAGTGGAGAGAACAGGCAGTCGAAGCAGCAGTCGAAGGAGTCCCCATGGAAGTAGAAATGACAATCCGCGGACTTTTGATGGATCCGGTGTCGAATATGCCGATTGTGATCCTTAAGGATGTGGCTGGGGAGAGTGTGTTGCCGATCTGGGTGGGGGTTCCGGAGGCGAACGCGATTGCGCTGGAGATGGAGAAGGTGAGTACGCCGCGGCCGATGACGCATGATCTGATCAAGAATGTGCTGACCGGGCTGGAGACCCAGGTACATAAGGTTGTGGTTACGGAGCTGCGGGAAGATACGTTTTATGCAGTGATCTGGCTGGAGCGGAGCGGCGAGGTGATCAGTATCGACTCGCGGCCTTCGGATGCGCTGGCGCTGGCGCTGCGGGTGGATTGTCCGATCTTTGTGGATGAGATCGTGTTGAAGAACTCGAAACAGGCGGCGAATATGTCGGACCGCGTGACCGCCGAGGAGCTGCGCAAATATCTGGAAGGGCTGAACGACGAGGATCTGGGTAAGTACAAGATGTAGGCCTGCCTGCCTGCCTGCCTGCCTGCCTGCCTGCCTGCTTTACATAATACCTGTTATCGGACATTGCATCTGATCCCGTGAGTGTCGGTTGTTGCTCCCTTCTCGACGAATAAGCCCACACTGCTCCGGATTCGCTGCCATCCTTGTCAGTGTCAGAGTCAAAGGCAACATCAAGATCAGAGTCAAAGGCGTCGGACAGGAGTGTCCGACCCACACTTGCAACTGCAACTTCAAGGGCAACCCCAACTTCAACAGCAACCGCGACTTCAACGGCCAGGGCAACCCAAGGTCTCAAAGGCGACGGACGGGGGCGTCCGTCCTACATGTGTCGTCTACCAGGGCTAGGAACGCCTGGTGGAGGCGGGTGTCGGCGGAGAGTTCGGGATGGAATGTGGCGGCCATGACTGTTCCCTGCCGGACTGCTACCGGGGCGTGATCGTTGCCTTCGGTGGCGATTACTTGGACGGCTTGGCCTACGCGCTCGATCCTGGGGGCGCGGATGAAGACCATTTCGAGGGGTGAGTCGCCGGGCTTTTCCGGCAGGAATCGGCCTTGGCGGATGGAACTGTCGAGCTGGCGTCCGTAGGCGTTGCGGCGGATGCGGATGTCGATTGCGCCGAGGCCGGCCTGCGTGGGATTTTCTACCTCGTTCGCCAGCAGGATGGCTCCGGCGCAGGTGCCGAAGGTGGGCTTCTGGCGGACGAATTGCTTCAGCTTTTCGAAACCTTCTTCTCCCAGTAGTTTCAGGAACGTGCCGGACTCGCCTCCGGGGATTACGAGGCCGTCGATTTCGTCGAGTTGTCCCGGCTTTTTTACCAGCACAACTTTGGCGCCCAGCTCTTCGAGCCGGCGGCGGTGAGCGTCGAAATCGCCCTGCAGGGCCAGGACACCGATCGTCATAGCAGTGGTTGGTGGTTCGTCGTCAGCATTTGGCAAGGATCCCGCTGGTTCCCGTTCCATCTGATTCTACTCGAGGCATCGGCGATGCTTGACTTACCACAAGCGGAGGGACGGCGGAGTCGGGGGACGCGGCGGCCCCTAAGGGGAGTTTCTGTGATGACGCTGGGGATGGCAAGAAAGTAATCAGCAATTTCATCGCGCCTGCCGAATTCGGATGAGGGGCCCAAGGCCGTGGCAGCGCTATCGAACAGGCCGCAAGGAGTGTAAAGGTCTCTACCGCCGCTTAGTAATCATGGGGACTGCTGCTCGATACGACCGAACTACCCCACTCAAGCCTGCGGCAGGCTTGAGTGGGCCACCCGCCTTTGACGGACGCTACCATCCACGCGTCTGCAGCATGTGAGCTTCGTCCAGGCCCGCGACGGCGAGGCCTTTCATCGCGCCTTGCAGGTCTTCGCTTACTTCGAGTAACACTTTGGGGTCTTGATAGTGCGTGGCAGCTTTGACGATGGCGCGGGCTCGCTTTTCGGCTTCGGCTGGAGGGGCGAAGGTGGTGGAATCCTGCATGAAGATGCCGCTGCCTACGAAGACGGCTTCGGCGCCTAGCTGCATTACGAGGCTCGCATCGGCGGGGGTGGCAATGCCTCCGGCGGAGAAGTTTGGGACGGGGAGCTTCCCTGTTTTGGCGACCATCTTTATTAGTTCGTAGGGCGCGCCGTGTTCTTTGGCTTTGGCGTAGAGTTCTTCTTCGCCGAGGACGGTCAGGATTTTCATCTCCTGAACGATCTGGCGGATGTGCTTTACGGCGTGGACTACGTCGCCGGTGCCGGCTTCCCCTTTGGTTCGGATCATGGCCGCGCCTTCGGCGATGCGGCGGAGAGCTTCGCCCAGGTTACGCGCGCCGCAGACGAATGGGACTTTGAAGGCGTGCTTATCGACGTGGTGAGCTTCGTCGGCGGGGGTTAGGACCTCGGACTCGTCGATGTAGTCGACGCCTAGTTCCTGGAGGATCTGGGCTTCGGCGAAATGTCCGATGCGGCACTTGGCCATTACCGGGATCGAGACTGTGTCCATGATCTCGCGGATTTTCTTGGGCGAGGCCATGCGGGCTACGCCGCCTTCGGCGCGGATCTGGGCGGGGACTCGCTCCAGGGCCATGACGGCCACTGCTCCGGCTTTTTCGGCGATGGAGGCTTGCTCGGCGTTGGTGACGTCCATGATCACGCCGCCTTTTAGCATTTCGGCGAGGCCGGTCTTGAGGCGGAGGCTGGTGTTGCTGCCGTTGTTTTGGGACATGTTGGACTCTTTTCTGGAAGCGGCTTTCAGCGATCCGCTATCAGTGTAGCTGACTCATTCTAACGCTGGAGACGGGTTTGCGGGAACCCTGGCAGGACGTCGTCGGTACGGCACTTCGGTACGGCACTTCAAAAACCCCACCCTCTTTTCGCAAAGGACGCGAAAAGAAGGATGGGGCAGCCGATTCCGTACAGGCACGTCAAAAACCCCACCCTCTTTTCGCAAAGGACGCGAAAAGAAGGATGGGGCAGCCGATTCCGTACAGGCACGTCAAAAGCCCCACCCTCTTTTCGCAAAGGACGCGAAAAGAAGGATGGGGCAGCCGATTCGGTACGGCACTTCAAAACCCCACCCTCTTTTCGCAAAGGACGCGAAAAGAAGGATGGGGCAGCCGATTCGGTACAGGCACGTCAAAAAACCCACCCTCTTTTCGCAAAGAACGCGAAAAGAAGGATGGGGCAGCCGATTTGGTACAGGCACGTCAAAAACCCCACCTCTTTTCGCAAAGGACGCGAAAAGAAGGATGGGGCAGCCGATTTGGTACAGGCACGTCAAAAAACCCACCCTCTTTTCGCAAAGGACGCGAAAAGAAAGATGGGGCAGCCGATTCGGTACAGGCACGTCAAAAACCCCACCCTCTTTTCGCAAAGGACGCGAAAAGAAGGATGGGGCAGCCGATTCGGAGTTCAGGAGGTTACTTGAGGGGACTGGTTCCGGCGGAACAGGAACGGGAGTGCGCCTAGCAGGAGAGGCGTCCCGGGAAGAAATACCCAGTTCCACATGAAGAGTACGAAGGCCGAGGGGCCCAGGGCTCGCTCTGACCCCAGGATCGTTGCACCCAGAAAGATGATGCAAAAACAGGCGAGGAATGCCATGACTGGAAACAGGCTTGAAGCGAGACAGGTTAAGAGCCCGCCTCCGGCACGACGGGACAGCCAAGCTGCGACGGCACCGCATAGCGGCAATGCGGCAAGCCATTGAAAATTAAACGTGGTCGCGGCCTGGTGGGCATAGTAGATGTGAGGTTGGACTCCAAGCAGCAGGACAGCCGTCAACGACAGCATGGCGGCGAGCAGGCTGACCAGACCGGGCAGCCAGAGTTGTTTGGTTCTTGCGTTCATTCTTCCCTGGTTCATGGTTCCCTCCTTGAATTTCGAGCGCTGAATGTCTTGTGCGAGCGGACGCCATTGGATCACTTCGTTGATCACTCGTTCGCGGGCTTCGGATTCGCTCAGGCCGTGCTGTATCTGTTGGTCGTAAAGATCTTCGAGGTGCGCGGCTAACTCGGCGATGACTTCCTGTTGCTGGCTCGCCGGAAGACGGAGCGGATGCAGGTGTTCCCGGACCAAGTTCGTCCAGTCATTGGTGAATCGGTCAGGCATTGGACACCCCCGCGAGGCAGTCGAGAGCGTGGAAGAAGACATTCCATTCCCGGCGCAGAGGTGCGAGTTCTTTCTTGCCGGCTGGAGTGAGGCAGTAGTAGCGGCGGTCGCGGCCGGCCTGATTGGCCTCCCAGCGGCCGGCGATCCAGCCGCGTTTTTCGAGGTCGTAGAGCATGGGATAGAGCGAGGCGAGGGTGAAACACAGCGCGCCGCCGGTCTTCTCCTCGATTTGTTTGGAGATTTCAAAGCCGTAGAGGGGCTGATCGGCGAGCAGGGCAAGGATGGCCAGTTCGGCGCTGCCCCGGGCGATTTTGGAACGGATGCGCTTGGTCATGATGAATATAGGAATCCTATATTCCGAGGTTTTCGTCAACGTTACTTTAGTCGGGGTTCCTGCGGGATGGGTCTCCGGATCATGGGTCTGGGAGGTTTGTCGTGATATTGGAACGAATCATAGGCGGAGGTTGCGGGGGTGCGGAATGGTGGTATTATGCGCGCGCCTGGAGGGACTATGGCTGACGGCGCGGTCGCTCTGAATACGATCAAGCACGTTGTGGTGCTGATGCTGGAAAACCGCTCGTTCGATAACCTGCTGGGATGGCTCTATGATCCGCAGAACGATCCGCCTTTTAACCGGCAGCCGCCGCAGAACTTTGAAGGAGTTTGGGGGAAGAATCTTTCCAATCCCGACACGGCTGGGGTGCTGGTGCCGGTCGGAAAAGGCACGGACCCGGCAGCGCCGAATCCCGATCCGGGTGAACCGTATGAAGACGTTTATGCGCAGGTGTATGGGCAGAAGAGGATTTTGGCGCTGGGCGAGGTTCCGCCAGTCCCGCCGACGCCTTGCAACATGCAAGGATTTGTTTACGACTACACCTTTAAGTGCCAGGGCACGGCGGTGAGCCCTAACATCATCATGAATTGTTTTACGCCGAAGACGGTGCCGGTGCTCTCGAGTCTGGCTTACTACTACGGGGTGTGCGATCACTGGTTCTGCTCGGTTCCGACGCAAACGCTGTGCAACCGGTCGTATGTGCATGCCGGGACATCGTCAGGATACGTGGATAACGGAGGCGGGGACGGCATCCTGCTGGTGAACGACACGCCGACGATCTTCAATCTGCTGCAGGATGCGGGGCGTACATGGAGGGTTTATTGCGCGAGCTGGATTGTGACGAGCGTGGCACTGCTGACGCAACGTCGGTTGTGGGATGACGCTTTCTCCGATCATTTCTCGTACTTGCACGAATTCTGCGAAGCGGCGGCGAAGCCGGGAGGACTGCCCGATTATTCTTTCATCGAGCCGACCTACATGGATTCGCTGCTGTGGGGGGCGGAGAACGATATGCATCCCGAAGCGCAGGATTATGAGTTTTTCGGGCCATCGAATGTGGAGCAGGGGGAGAAGTTGCTGTACACGGTGTATGACGCGGTGCGCAAGAGTCCGGACTGGGAGTCGACCATGCTGATTGTGCTGTTCGACGAGCATGGAGGGTGTTACGACCATGTTTGCCCGCCGACTTCGGCGAGTTGCGGGTTTGCGATCTCTCCCGATGGCGTGGTGATTCCGCCGACGCAGAAGGGCGGGAGCGGGTTTCAATTCGACCGGTTGGGAGTGCGGGTGCCGGCGATCGTGGTCTCTCCATTCACAGCTCAGGGAACGATCGCGAATAAAGTTTACGACCACACCAGCGTGCTGAGCACCGTGGTGAATTGTTTTGGGCTGCCCGAAGGACAACTCGGTCAGCGCCAGGCCAAAGCGCCGGATGTCAGCGCAGCGTTGAACCTGCCGAATGCGCGGCAAGATGTTCCTCCGATTGCCGCGCCGGCGGGATGGGATCCGTCGCTGGCGGCTCGGGTCGCGGCTTCTACGCGGGCCTTGCTGCATGCCAAGAGCAAGCCGCTATCCCATTTGCAGCAGAGGATCGTGGTGGGAGCGGCGCACCGGATGAATGTGTCCGCGGGAAGGATTTATGAGGCGTCACAGTTGAAGACAGCGTTGGAAGCGGATGCTTATCTGATGAAACTCGAAGCGGAGTTCCACTTGAAGAAGCTGGTGTAGGGGCGCAGCAAGAATCTTTCACCACAGAGACACAGAGACACAGAGAAAATCTTAACTGGCAAATCCCTACTTACCGGCAAATTTCGCGAACATGAGATCGGGATCGATGGCGATGAAGATTCCCTGGCTGCGGGCGAGGACTTCGTCGTTCTCGTTTAGGATTTGGGCAGCGTTGACGTGAGTTTTGCCGCGCACCTGGATTTCGCGTCCCTCGACGCGCAGGGGCTTGTGCAAAGGCACGGGCTTGAGGTACTCGACCGTCATTTCGCGGGTAAGCGCGACGACGTGATGCAGGCGGTTGACTTTACCCATGGCGTCATCGAGGATGCAGGCGATGATGCCGCCGTGGCAGTGGCCCGGCGGGCCGGTGTAACGGTTGTTCAAGCGGAAATGGCAGACAAACGTTTGGCGCTGCTCGTCGAGGATGAATTTGAGGCGCATGCCTCCGGGATTGTTCATGCCGCAGACGAAGCAGTTGTTTTTTTGCATCTTGACGTAGCGGGTGTCGTGGCCTTGGGGCTTGCCGGGCATGGATTGATTCTAACCTGAGCGGTTTCTTCATTTGTCTACTCTTCGTGGTTTGATCGCGGGTGCTAGCAACGACGGAGCAGCAGTTTGCGAGACTTCGCGCGCTGGTTGAGGTTGTCCTGGATAACGCATGAAATGGTATAGGGATACGTGGCGCTTGATTTCGCAGGTTATCAGGGGATCGCGAGCCAAACCTTTCTTTGCAGAGGAGCCTTCAGCTTCGCGGCGGGCAGGAGCGGGAGGACGGGGAGGAATTGAGCGGGAACGTTTTCACTTCCTTAGTTCTGCTTTAGCTTTAGTCCGCAGGCTTTAGTCCGTATCCGTACGAATCCGGGAAATGCGGGGCTGATTTTTTCTTTCTTCGACAAGTCGATTGCTTTATCCTCAAGCGCCTGTGTTAAACTCGCCGCCGACTGGTGCTTTTGCAGTTGGGCTTGGCGAGCGGCGGTGAAGGAATCGTTTTGCGTGGTTTGTGTCGGGGAGGACTAGGGAATGGGCCTCGCGTTACTGGTCGTCATCTGGCTGATCACATTGGCCAGCACTTACTTTTTTGTCGCGAAGACATGGTGGCTGCCGGTTGGAGCTGCCGAAGCGGCTGGCTTCATCGATGGACAATTCGCCCTCACGCTGGTGCTGATGGGAATTGTTTTCCTGGCGGCGCAACTTTCGCTCGGCTATTTTGCGTGGAGATACCGGGAACAGCCTTCGTCGCCGCCGGTAGATTATTCGCACGGCAGTGTAAAGCTGGAACTGGTATGGACGGTGCTGACCACGGTTTTGTTCGTGGGGTTGAACCTGATGGGCAGCCGAGTGTGGGCGAGCCAGCGCTTTGACCAGGCCGGGCCGGGAGCCGTGCAGGTTGAAGTGACCGGCATGCAGTTTGCCTGGTATTTCCGCTATCCGGGGCCAGACGGCAAGTATGCACCCACGAGCGTAAAGCTGATGGACCCTTCGGCGGGAGGGGAAGCCGCACTCGGGCTCAACACCTCCGATCCTGACGAGGATGATGTGGTTACCGGGACAATGTATTTGCCGGTAGACCGCGAGGTCGACGTGAGCCTGCGGTCGGTGGATGTGATCCACAGCTTTTTTGTGCCTTCGTTGCGCTTCAAGCAGGACGCGGTGCCGGGACTCAACATTCATATGCACTTCAAGCCGACGGCGATCGGCGAGTACGAGATTCTGTGCGCCGAACTCTGCGGCTTGGGGCACTACAAAATGCACGGCATGGTACACGTCGTCAGCCAGGAAGATTTCAACCAGTGGCTGGCGGCACGGGAGGCGGAGAAACATTAAATGGCAACCTCGGCTACCGCACACGCGCACGCGGCCCCTCAGGGGTTCATTCGCAAATATATTTTCAGCCTTGATCACAAAGTTATCGGTCTTCAGTATTTCTTCCTGGCGCTCACGGCGGTGTGGGTGGGGATGTTTCTGTCGCTGCTGATGCGCATCCATTTGATCTTCCCTGCGGCGAGCCTGCCGCTGGTGGGTGAGATCAAGCCGGAAACTTATCTCAGCCTGCTCACCATGCACGGGACCATCATGGTGTTCTTCGTGCTGACAACGGCGCCGCAGGGCGGCTTTGGGAATTACTTTCTGCCGATTCAGATCGGAGCGCCGGATATGGCGTTTCCGGTGCTGAACATGCTTTCGTTCTGGACGACGTTTGTGGGCTTCGTGGTTATCCTCGCGGCATTCTTTGTACAGGGAGGAGCGCCGCTGCATGGGTGGACGGGGTATCCGCCGCTCAGCGCGCTGCAATCTGCCGGTCCGGGTGAAGGGCTGGGCGCTGACCTGTGGATCACGAGCATTGCGATCTTTTGTTTAGCGTCGCTGATGGGCGCGTTGAACTTCCTGACGACTACGCTCGATATGCGAGCCAAAGGCATGACGATGATGCGCATGCCGTTGACCGTGTGGTCTTGGTTCATCACGGCGATTCTTGGATTGCTGGCGTTCGGTGTGCTGCTCTCGGCGGGCATCCTGCTGCTGATGGATCGCAACCTGGGCACCAGTTTTTATGTGCCGCTGGTGGTGGTGAACGGACAGATCATGGGGCACAAAGGCGGGTCGCCGCTGCTGTGGCAGCATCTGTTCTGGTTCTTCGGGCATCCCGAGGTCTATATCGCGATTCTGCCAGGCATGGGCGTGACCTCGCAGATTCTGTCGACGTTCTCGCGCAAGCCGATTTTCGGCTACAAGGCGATGGTATACGCCATGCTCTCGATCGGATTTTTCGGGTTCATGGTGTGGGGCCACCATATGTTCATGAGCGGGATGAGCCCTTATTCGGCATTTGCCTTCTCGCTGCTGACCATGTGCATCGGCGTACCTTCGGCGATCAAGACGTTTAACTGGCTGGGCACGATGTATAAGGCGCGCATCCGCTTCCAGACACCGATGCTGTATGCCATCGGGTTCGTGTCGCTTTTCGTCTCGGGTGGTTTGAGCGGGCCGTTCCTGGCGCAGCCGGTGCTCGACATTCAATTGCACGACACTTATTTTGTGGTCGGTCACTTCCACTTGATCATGGGCGTGGCGGCGATCTTCGGAATGTTTGCGGCGACCTATTATTGGTTCCCGAAAATGTTTGGGCGGATGATGAATGAGACCTGGGGAAGAGTGCACTTCTTCATCACGCTGATTGGGACTTACGCGATCTTCATGCCGATGCACTATCTGGGCATTGCTGGAGGTACGCGGCGGTACTCGCAATATACGGAAGTGGCGTATCTGACGAAGTTGATGCCGATTCATCAATTCATGACCTACGCTGCGATCATCACGATTTCGGCGCAGTTCATTTTTGTGATCAATCTGTTCTGGAGCATGTTCAAGGGGCCGAAGGCGAGCGACAATCCGTGGGAATCGACGACGCTGGAATGGACCACGACGACTCCGCCGCCACATGACAACTTTGGGGCGTGACTCCGGTTGTGCACAACGGTCCTTATGAGTATGGAGTTCCGGGCGCGGCGCGGGATTACGTGATGCAGACGGATCCGCCGGTGGGCGGGGGGCACTGAGACGATTTAGGTATTTATGGCCACGTTGACTCCAAGCACTCCGATGAATCAGTTGGGCCGGGGCGGAGACCGGCCAGCGCCTCCGAATGGCGGGGGCGACGATGGCGGCTTTCAGGATTCGGGGTTGCCGAATTATGGCGTACGCTTGCGGCGAGCGCGGCTGGGACTGATCTGCGCGATTGCGACCGTGTGCATGGTGTTTGTTTCGCTGACCAGCGCGTACATTGTGCGGCGGGGGTTGCCGACGTTCGATGACTCCAGCCGGACTTACTTTCGTGACTGGAGCGAAGTGCAACTGCCCTGGGTGCTGCTGGCCATCAATACAGCAATACTTCTGATCAGCAGTTTGACCATGGAAGGCGCACGGCGTGATATTGCGCGGCGGGCGGCGCTGGCTCCAGTGAGGTCGATTCCCGGGGTCTCGCTGGGCGAGGAGCGGAACTTCCCTTGGCTGGGTGTGACCGTGGTGCTTGGTTTGGGATTTCTGGTGGGACAGTGGATCGCCTGGGGCGAACTGAAGAGCCGCGGATTCTTCGTGGCCACCAACCCAAGCAGTTCCTTCGTTTACTTGTTGACGGCCGTGCATGCGGTGCATCTCACCGGGGGAATTGTGGCGTTGCTTTGGGCGGGCGTCAGTTCCCTGCAGCACAAGCCCATTGAGGGACGGCGGATCGTGGTTGATGTCGCGGCCTGGTATTGGCATTTCATGGCCGCGCTTTGGATTTATGTTTTTGCTCTGTTAGCGTTTGTAAGGTAGCGAGTCGAACGCACGATTATTGCGTCGCAAGAAGCGCGCAACGCTTCATGCGGCTCGCCCGGGTCCTTCGACGGGCATAGAGCGCCCGTCTCAGGATGACAACGAAGCACGAAAGGGGACACTCGGGAATGGCTGACGCCACTCTGCAACATAGCGCCGCTGCCGGGCACGGACTGGCGGGCGAGTATGAGGCTCCGCTGTTTGGGGCGTATTCGAAGAAGGTTGGGATGTGGCTATTTCTGGCCTCGGACTCGCTGACCTTCGGAGCCCTGCTTTTTGCCTTCAGCTACAACCGGATCTATACCGCGTGGCCCACACCGTTTGGCAAAGACAGCATCATCAATGCGACGGTGATGACGGCGTGCCTGTTGTCGAGCTCGCTGACGATGGTGATGGGAGTGTTCGCGGCACAGCGGGGCGATCGGAGATGGACGCGGCTGTGGCTGCTGGCAACGATGGTTTTCGGGACGGCGTTTATCGTGCTGCACGGCATGGAGTGGACCAAGTTGATCCACGAAGGGCTGACGATACCGGGGTTTCCGAAGCCCGCGGGTCAGGGTGTGGGAGAGTACGCCAAGATCTCGCAGGGCGTGCCACAGTTCGCGGCGACGTTCTTTGGCCTGACTGCCATGCACATGCTGCACGTCACGATTGGCGTGATTTATCTGGGCGTGGTGGCGCTGCGTAAGTGGTTTCTGCCGATTCTTGGAGTCATCTGGCTGGCAGCCTACCTTGTGATTCCGGCGGACAATGTTTTTCATTATGGGGTGCATGCGCTGCTGATCGGCTTGATTGTTGCAAGCATCATTCTTTTCCTGAAGCCGAAAGACTACGACGCGCATGATGTCGAAGTATCCGGATTGTATTGGCACTTTGTCGACCTGGTGTGGATGTTCATCTTCCCCCTGGTCTATTTGATGTCGACGAGGGTGTAGCGGCTTTCGCCGCCGAGGAAAACAACATGCACGATGTTGCCAAGCACGACGATAGCAAAGGGCAGTATTTCTGGGTGTGGGGCGCGCTGCTGTTTCTGACCGGGGTGGAGGTGTTTCTCGGTTACAGGCAGGTATTCGAGCCGGTGCGCATGCTGGAAGTGCTGCTGGTGCTGTCGGTAATCAAGTCGGCATTGATCATTGCCTACTTCATGCACCTGAAGTTTGAAAAGCCGTTGATGCGCTGGATGCTGGTGATCGCGGTGACCGGTTGTTTTGTGATTATGTATTTCTTCTTTTTTCCGGATGCGGGACGCATTCTTCGGCTGGGCGTTCAGTAAAGGAATCGTGATGAAGTTTCTCTGTGGCAGAGGCCGAGCGTTTGCGCTGATGGCGGTGCTTAGTATTTTTACGATGCCCGCTTTTGGACAGGGCTGCGCAATGTGCAATGCGGCGGCAAAGAGTACGCCCAAGGAGGGACAGCAGGCAATCAACCGGGCGATCCTGGTGATGCTGGTTCCTCCGATTGGAATTATGGTGTTTGGGTTTGGATTGGCTTTCCGGTATGGAAAGCGGCGGGATCAGGAACAGGATTAGACGAGCGCGATACCCCTTCCCCAATGTACTTACCCACGGCTTACGCCCCGTGGGAAGGCTCCAGACAGGCTGTGGGCTGCAATCTGCCGCCGCTTCGCGGCTATCCGCGGTGTCTTGCTGTCCGTCATTTCGAGCGCACTTCCTGAACGCAACTCTGCTTTATAATAAAAGATTCGGCAGCGCTCTTTGAGGCCGCTGGGGACGCTCCCGGCGGGCTTTGGTCTGTCTGCCGGACCACTTACCCGATGTCTGACTCACTACCCACGGAAAGCATTGTTGTTCGCGGCGCCCGCGTTCATAACCTCAAGAACATCGATTTTGAGGTGCTGCACAACACCCTGACGGTGGTCACGGGGGTCTCCGGGTCGGGCAAGTCCTCCCTTGCGTTTGACACTATTTATGCGGAGGGTCAGCGGCGGTATGTGGAATCGCTCTCGGCGTATGCGCGGCAATTTCTGGAGCGCATCGAGAAGCCGGACGTGGATTCGATCGATGGCATCGCGCCGGCGGTGGCGATCCGGCAGAAGAATACGACGCGCAATCCACGGTCGACGGTGGCGACGGCGACCGAGATTTACGATTATCTGCGGTTGCTGTTTGCCCGCGTCGGGCGCACTTATTGCGCGAACTGCGGCCGCGAAGTGAAGAAAGACACCGTGGACGAGATTGCGGACGCGGTGTTGGCGCTGGACCCGGAAACGCGGGTGCAGGTGGTTTTTCCTCTGCAGCCGGGGGTTGCCGTGCCCCAGGAAGGGGAGAAGAAGGTTGCACGCCCGCGCAAGTCCAGCAAGAAAGCTGCCACGCCGAATTCAGGACTGACCGAACAGCTTAAGGCTCGTCTATTTGACTTGCGCAAGGCGGGCTTCAACCGGCTGTATCAAGCGGGCCAGGTGTTTGAGTTTTCCACTCCAGAGTCTCTGTTGGATCTTCGCTTTGAGCAACCAGTGTTTATGCTGGTTGACCGGCTCACTGTTTCCGCGGAATCGCGCTCGCGCATCGTGGATGCGGTGGAGACCGCGTACCGGGAATCGGGCGAGGTTATCTTCGACCTGCCTCCGCATGACGACCAGCCGGCGCGGCAGTTGCGGTTTGCCCAGCGCTTCGAATGCAAGAGCTGCAATCTGCGCTACGAGGAACCGGAGCCGCGGCTTTTCTCCTTCAACAATCCTTATGGAGCGTGTCCGCGGTGCCAGGGATTTGGGAACACGATTGACTTCGACCTCGACCGAGTCATTCCGGACCCGACGAAATCGCTGGGTGAAGGCGCGATCGATCCCTGGAACAAGCCAAAATACCGGCCGCTGTTCACTGAGATGAAGCGCTTTGCCAAGCAGGCTGACATCCCGCTCGACGTGCCCTGGGCAGAACTCGACGACGCACAACGGGAACTTATTCAGGAGGGGGATGGAAAGTTTCTGGGAGTGCGCGGGTTCTTTCAGTATCTTGAACGGAAGAAATACAAACTGCACATCCGCGTCTTCCTGAGCCGGTATCGAGGATATTCGACTTGCCCGGAGTGCCGGGGCACACGGCTGCGGCTGGAAGCGCGCCAGGTCAAGATCGACGGAAAAAACATTTGTGAAGTCTGTGCAATGACAGTGGAGGATGCGGCAAAGTTCTTCGCCGGGGTCCGGTTAAGCCCGGAAGAAGCCGAGATTGCGGACCGGCTACTGCAGGAAATCCGGGAGCGGTTGCGCTTTCTGAACGACGTGGGCCTGGAATATCTGACGCTCGACCGGCTGTCGTCCACGCTTTCCGGCGGCGAGGCCCAGCGCATTCAGCTTGCTACTTCGCTGGGCTCGCGACTGGTGGGCACGCTCTACGTGCTGGACGAGCCCTCGATCGGACTGCACAGCCGCGACACGCACCGCCTGATCAAGATCCTGCAGGATCTGCGCGATCTGGGTAACACGATCCTGGTGGTCGAGCACGATCCTGACATCATGCGGACAGCGGACCGGATTCTCGATCTGGGTCCGGGAGCGGGGGAAAACGGCGGCAAGCTGGTGGCGGCGGGAACTTACGATGAGATTCTGCGGAATCCCGCGTCACTTACGGGGCGTTATTTAGCGGAAGACTTGCGCATTCAAATACCAGCGGTGCGGCGCCAGCCGGGAGTGCAGCAGATCAGGATCAAAGGCGTGCGGGCTAATAATCTGAAAGGTGTGGACATTTGCATTCCGCTGGGGATGCTGGTGGCGATCACGGGAGTCTCAGGGTCAGGAAAATCCACGTTGCTGCATCAGGTTTTGTATCAAGCGCTGAGAGAAGCGAAGAAACAGCAAAGCATGGGCCCGGCGCGCGGCGCGGCTACCTGGGAAAGCCTGGAGGGTGATCAGTTCATCGATGAAGTGGTGCTGGTCGATCAATCTCCGATTGGGCGGACGCCGCGTTCGAATCCCGTTACCTACATCAAAGCGTTTGATGCCATCCGCGATCTGTTTTCATCGCTGCCTGAGGCCAAGAAGCGGGGTTTCGCCTCGGGGCACTTTTCCTTCAACATTCCTGGCGGGCGGTGCGAGATATGTCAGGGCGATGGCACGGTTACGGTGGAAATGCAGTTTCTCGCGGACGTTGAACTTATCTGCGAAGAGTGTAAAGGCACACGCTACAAGGCGCAGGTGCTCGACGTCCGCTACCACGGCAAGAACATTCACGAAGTGTTGAACCTCACGGTGAAAGAGGCACTTAAATTCTTCGCGGAAGTGCCCAAGGTGACCGATAAGCTGCGCGTGCTGGAAGAGGTTGGGTTGGGATACTTGCGGCTAGGGCAATCCGCGACAACCTTGTCGGGTGGAGAAGCGCAGCGAATGAAGTTGGCGGCGCACTTGCAGCCCGCGGCGCGTGAGATTGGGCGGCCGAGCGAAGCGCGGCCGGACGAAAGCCGCCGGCGCCGGCGGCTGCTTTATATTTTTGACGAGCCTACGACGGGACTGCATTTCGATGATGTCAGCAAACTCCTGGCCGCGTTTCGGCGTCTGATTGAGGCAGGCGGGTCTATTCTTGTGATCGAACACAATCTGGAAGTGATCAAGACCGCCGACTGGGTGATCGACCTGGGGCCGGAAGGTGGAGCGCGGGGCGGCAAAATCGTGGGTGTGGGCCCGCCAGAGGCGATTGCCAAGCTGCCCGGCTCTTACACCGGCAAGTATCTGGCCCGGCTGCTGAATGGCAATGGCGCGGGCAATAGCAACGGAGCGTCGCGGTCCCATGGGAGCAAGTAAACTTCTTGCGGGTTGCCTGGTGGTGTTGACGGCGGGCGGAAGCTCGGTCGCGCAGGATGCTAGCCCGGCTTCGGGGCAGTCCTCGTCGCAAGCTTCGCCGCAAACTTCGTCACCATCCCCGGCGCACCGACCGGTGCATCGCATCCAGGTTGAGGTTGAGGATTCTCAGCCGCCGGAACTTGCCCTGGCGGAAAGTGCGATCGACGAACGGGATTACGCTGCCGCTGAACCGCTGCTTCGAAAGCTGGTTGACCGGGACCCAGCGAGCTATGTGGCGTGGTTCGATCTTGGCTTCGTAGAAAATGCTCTGGGGAAGGTGGACGAGTCGATCGCGGCGTATCGCAAGTCGGTTGCGGCAAAGCCCGATGTTTTCGAATCGAACCTGAATCTTGGGCTGCAACTAGCTAAGACCGGTCAGGCCGATGCTGAGGACTTTCTGCGGGCGGCGACTCATCTGAGACCCAGCAGTCACACCGCCGAGGGTCAATACCGGGCCTGGCTCTCACTGGCGCAGACGCTGGCAAAGTCGAAACCGGAAGAGGCTCTGGCCGCCTACCAGCACGCGGCAACTCTTCAACCCAACGAGGCTGAGCCGCATCTTTCCGCCGGCCAGCTTCTGGAGGAGGAAAACAAATATGCCGAGGCGGAGCAGGAATATAAGCGGGCGTTTGCGCTCGACTCAGCGTCTCCCGACGCGGTCGTCGGGTTAGCCAACATCTACATGCGGGGGCGGCGGTTTCCCGAAGCAGAGGATTATCTGCGTAAGTTGCTTGCGGCACACACGGAGTCTACGGCGGTTCATATTCAGCTTGGACGGGTGCTCGCTGCGGAGGGCAAGACTGACGCCGCTATCGGCGAGTTGCAGGCAGGAATAAAACTGGCACCGGGTGACGATGCGGCCGAGCGCGATCTGGCGGACCTGTACCTAACGGCGGGAAAAAATGACTTGGCCGAAGCCGCCTACCGGCGGTTGCTTGCAGCCCACTCTAATGACGCGGAACTTCATCACGGCCTGGGCAAGGCTCTGCTGTGGCAGAAGAAATCTCCGGAAGCCCAGCGGGAGTTCATTAGTGCAGTAAAGCTCAAGCCTGGGCTTGGAGGAGCGTATTACGATCTTGCATTCGCCGCCAACGACAATAAGGATTATCCGGTCGTGATTCATGCGCTGGATGACCGGGCCAAACTGTTGCCGGAGACTCCGATGACATATTTTCTGCGGGCATCGGCTTATGATCACTTGCGCGATTTCAAGAACGCGGCGGTCAACTTTCGCCTCTTCCTCAAAGCTGCCAATGGGAAGTATCCTGATCAAGAATGGCAGGCGAAGCATCGGCTCATTGCTATCGAACCGAAGAAATAGTGCCAGTGGAACCCAATGCTGTTCGGGATGGAACATTCACGATTCTGGCGGATTGCGGCGGCGGGCCTGGTGTTAGCCATGGCGGCCGCGGCTTTCGCGCGGGCCAGCAGCCAGCAACCTACGCTCGAAGAGTTGAAGGAGCGAGCCGCCAATGCCAGTGCCGCCGAGCGGCCGTCGTTGTGCATCCACATCTCCGAACTGCAACTGGATGCGGCCGACCGATTCTATGTTGCGGGCGACAGCGAGCAGGCGAAAGCTGCGCTGGCCGACGTGGTTGCTTATTCTGAGTTGGCCCGCGACTCCGCGATTCAGGCACGCAAGCACGAAAAACAAAGTGAGATCGCCATTCGCAAGATGGCCCACAAGCTGGCCGACCTGAAGCACACGGTCCCGCATGATGACCAGGACCAGGTACAGAACACGGTGGACCGCCTGCAAACGATTCGCGACGATCTGCTGGCTGCCATGTTTCCGAAAGGTGTTAAGAAATGAGCACTTCCTCACTTCGAGAATGGATTCGAGCCGGCGCTTGCCTGGGCATGTTCCTGCTGCTGGCCGCGGCAGCCTCGGCTCAGCGGCACCGGGATCCCTTCACGCAGCCGGAGATTGACCAGATCCGCGACGCCAGTTGGGAGCCCGAGCTGCGGCTTTCTCTCTATGTGAAGTTTGCGCGGGCCCGCCTGGTCGCGCTCGAACAGATGCGCAGCGATCCCAAAACGAAAGGCCGCGCGCAGCAAACGCATGACAAGCTGGATGACTTCCTGCTGATCTACGACGAATTGAACGACAACATCGATACCTACGTCGATCGCAAGGACGACATTCGCAAGCCGTTAAAGGTGGTCGCTGATGCCGATACGGAATTCCAGGCCAAGCTGCGTGCCTTGAAGGACGCGGCCGACGTTCCGGTGGAGGAAATGAAGCAATACGAATTCATTCTGACCAATGCCCTCGATACCCTGGACGGTTCGGCGGACGAGCACCGCAAGCTGCTGGCTGAGCAGGAAGAGGCCGCGAAGCATCGGAAGAAATCTGACTCGAAGCCATCGGGAAGCAGGTCCGAGTGAACGGTTGGTGCTAATCGAATTCGTTCAAATCAGTCCGTGCTAAGCTAGGCTCACTGTGCGTGAGGGACTGCTCGAAATCTTTCATCAGGAACACCGCCAACTGCGGCCCGGCGCTACGCTGCCTGAGCTGAAGATCGAGTTTTTTGCTTTCGCGAACGTCAACAACACCATCCGCCTGCGCGAGGGCAGGCTTCTGGTGCGGCTTTCCGATCTGCTTGAGGGCGCGCCTGAGGCGGTGGTGCGCGCTATCGCCCACATCCTGCTGGCCAAGATGTACCGCAAGCCCATTGATCGCAGCCACGCGGCCCGCTATCGAAAACATGTGGCCAGCCACGAAGTGGTGAGCAAGGCGCACCTAGTGCGGCAGATGCGGGGACGCAAGCGTCTGCACTCACCTAAAGGCCGATTCTACGATCTCGAAGTTGTTTTTGAGGACCTGAACCGGAGATTCTTCCATGGACTGCTGGGCAGGCCGCGCATGAGTTGGAGCCCGACCAAGACGCGGCGCATCCTGGGGCATTACGATCCGGCACATAATGCGATTGTGATCAGCCGCATCTTTGACCAGTTTCTGGTTCCGCGCTACGCCGTGGAATATATTGTTTATCACGAGATGCTGCATCTGAAGCATCCAGTTCGGTTGCGTGGAAGCCGGCGGTGTGTACATTCGGCGGAGTTTCAGGCTGAGGAGAAGCTGTTTCCGGAATTGGATAAGGCGAATGCGTTTCTGAAACGCATTTGATTCAGCCACGGCTCTTCCCTGTACGGAAAAGCGATTCAATGCACAAATCCGCCATGTGATGCCGATCACGCGCGTTTGTGACGCAGCGGATTGACGCCTCAGCCGCACCGGCATATCCTTGAAGTTGAAATTGAAATTCATTTTCAAGATCGTTGATGGCGCGGTTTTGTCTGAGAGAATTCGGCAGCGTGCAGTATCGCGAGAGTGAAGGTGCGGAGATCCTTCGCTCCGCCTGAAGTGCGGCTACGCTCAGGATGACGATATTCGGACTGCATCGGCTGCTGATTTGAAATAGTAGGCAATTCATAAATGCTTCAGGCTTTCATCATTACGCTCCGCGAGGGGGTCGAGGCGGCCCTGATCGTGGGAATCACACTGGCCTATCTTGCCAAGATTGGCCGGAATGATTTGCGTAAGGCCGTGTATGCCGCACTGGGCGCTGCCTTCCTCGGCAGCATTGGAGTGGCTGTTGTCATTTCCCGGCTGAACTGGAACGAAGACGCGTTTGAAGGCTGGATCATGCTGGCCGCCGCCTTCTTCGTCATCACCATGGTTATTTTCATGATGAAGACGGGGCGCAAGCTGAAAGGTCAGATCGAAGGCAAGGTCGGCCTGCTGGCGGGTAAGGATGCGTGGGTTGGCCTGTTCTTCTTTGTGTTTCTGATGGTGCTGCGCGAAGGCGCGGAGACGGTGCTGATCCTCTCCGCGGTCTCCCTGAACTCCACAGAACTGATGAGCTTTCTGGGCACGCTTCTGGGAGTGCTGGCGGCGATTGCTTTCGGTGTGATGTTCGTAAAAGGCAGCGTACGGATCAACCTGCAGAAATTCTTTCGGGTCACGACGGCAATCCTGTTTCTGGTCGCATTGCAGTTGGTGATTGCCGGCCTGCACGAGCTCTCGGAAAGCGGCGTGATTCCTTCTTCGAAGCGCGAGATGGCCATCATTGGTCCGATTGTGCGCAACGATCTCTTCTTCTTCGTCACGATTTTTGCCCTGGCCGCACTGATGGTGTTGTTCGATGCTAAACGGCGCGAGCCCGTGCCCGAGCCTGCTTCGGCGGCTGAACGACGCAAGGCAGCCTGGACGGCGCGCAAGGAGCGCTCCTGGATGGCTTCGGTGTACGGCTTCTCCTTCGTCTTCATCGCTCTCGTGACCGCGGAATTTATCTACGCCAAGAGTGTGAGCGCTTTGTCTCCGGCCGTCGAAGTCAGCTTCGTGAACGGTGAGGTGAAGATTCCGCTGGCCCAGGTTGCGGATGGAGACTTGCACCGCTATGAGGCGCAGGAAAATGGCACACCGATCCGTTTCTGGCTTTATCGCAAGCCGGATGGCAGTGTCGCCACCGTGTTCGACGCCTGCCAGATTTGCGGCGCTGTCGGCTTCTACAGATCGGCTAACGGAGTGGTTTGCAAGAACTGCGCCGCGCCGATCAATCCGCAGTCCGTGGGCACGGCGGGCGGCTGCAATCCGGTTCCGCTCAAGGCGACCCAAACCGCCGACTCCGTGATTATCCAGGAGGCGGACATCGCGGCCGGTAGCCGCATGTTCGAGCAACAGTAACGGATGTTCGCGCGGCTCGTCTACGAATCCTTCCGCCGCCAGAAGCGGCGTAAATTGCTGGCCGGAGCGGCCATCACTCTGGGCGTGACTGTGGCCACGGCGATGATTGGGGTCGCCACCGATATTGGCGACAAGATCAATCGCGAACTTCGGACTATCGGCGCCAACCTGCTCGTGACTCCGCAGGAAGACACGCTGGACGTGGAAATTGGCGGCGTCAACCTGAAGCCGCCGAGCGACGGCGCTTTTCTGAACGAAGTGGATCTGCCCAAGATCGAAGGGACTTTCTGGCACAACAACATCACCGGATTTGCGCCGATGTTGCCAGTGAACGTTACGCTGCAGCACGATGACGTGACGGAAAACCTTACTTTGCTTGGCACTTACTTCGCCAAGCAGATTTCTTTTGGCAAAGAAGTTTTCACCACCGGCGTAAGGTCCACGCACTCCTGGTGGAAAGTTTCGGGCACATGGCCTGATGACGGTTCTCGCGATGTGCTGCTCGGAGAGAAGCTGGCGACGCGCCTCTCGGCCAAGGCTGGCGACGAGGTAACGGTCTTGGGCCGGCAGATGCATGTTAGCGGGATTCTTTCCACCGGCGGCGGCGAAGACGATCAGATCGTGGCGCCGATTGCGCTGGCCCAGGAGATTCTCGGCAAACCGGGCGCCGTTCGCCGAGTGTACGTCAGCGCCCTCACTAAGCCTGAGGATGCGTTCGCCCGCCGCGATCCCAGGAGCATGTCTGGCGCGGTTTACGACCGCTGGTATTGTTCGCCATATCCGCAATCGATTGCCTTCCAGTTGCAGGAGGCGATTCCCCACTCCCATGCGGAACAGATTCGCCAGGTCGCGCAGAACGAAGGCGTGGTGTTGACTCGCATTGAAGGCCTGATCATTCTAATCACGCTGGCCGCGCTGTTGGCCTCAGCACTGGCAGTCTCTGCCGCCATGGCAACGGCAGTCTTCGAGCGCCGAGCCGAGATCGGGTTGATGAAGGCTCTGGGTGCGGGAAAGTTCGCGGTTGCTTCGGTTTTCTTTGCCGAAGCGACACTGCTCGCCTTAATCGGCGGCCTCGCAGGCTTCGCCTTTGGAGAGTTGCTGGCCCGCCAGATCGGCCACGCCATCTTCAATTCGCGGATCACGATTCCGCCCGTGCTTTTACCGGCGATTTTGGGGGTCGCGGTGATTATTACTTTTGCGGGAAGCGCGGCGGCGATTCGCAAAGCCGTTGGGCTTGATCCTGTGTTCGCGCTGCGAGGTGAACTGTGAGCGCAAATGTCTCGCATTCCGAGCAGGGTGTGGTGGCAAGCCGCGCACAGTCTCCGCATGCTTCCATGTTTCTGCGGATGCTGGTGCGCGCTGCTGTGCTTCGCCGCGGGCGGGCTCTCTCCGCGCTGTTTGCCATGGTCGTCGCGGCGGCGGTGACTACTGCAATGCTGAATCTTTACGTCGATGTGCAGGCCAAGCTCCGGCGCGAGTTCCGCAACTACGGTGCGAACATCGTCGTCGTGGGCAGAGACGGCGCTTCCCTTCCCGCTGACGCTCTCTCGCACGTGGAGTCTGTGCTCGCCGGGCGCGGCCTGGTTGCGCCCTTTGCGCTGGTGGTCGCCCGCACCGGCAATGGTCAGGCCGTCGTTGTTGCGGGCGCGGATTTCGATCGCGTTCGACAACTCGACACCTGGTGGTCAGTGAGCCGGTGGCCTTCGGCTCCGCAACAGGCTCTGATCGGCGTACGTGCTCTTTCCGCCGTTTCGCCGAACCATCAACCCTTCGACCTCAGCTTTCAGGGGCACACGATCCACCTGATGCCCGCCGGAACGGTGCAGACCGGCGCCGCCGAAGACAGCCGCGTGTATCTTTCGCTTGCGGACTTCGTTTCCTGGACAGGGGTGCAGCCTTCCACAATCGAAGTGGCGGCCGCTGGTTCGACGCAAGAGATCACAGCTATCCTGCAACAGCTTGGACAGGCGATGCCGGCAGCCGAGGTTCGCCCGGTGCGGCAAATTATGGAAGGCGAGGCTCGGGTTCTAGGTAAGACTCGCGCTACGCTGCTGTCCGCCGCGGCGCTCATCATTCTGACTGCCGCGCTGTGTGTGCTGGCTACGCTGATGGGATGGGTCTTCGACCGTCGCCGCGACTTCGCCATCATGAAGGCGCTGGGCGCTTCCGACCGGCTGCTGAACGGCTTCTTCGCCGCGGAGGCGGCAGCGCTGGGGGCAACTGGAGCCGTGATCGGATTTGTTTTCGGCATCGCCATCGCGGCGTGGATCGGCCGGGTTAACTTTCATGCTCCCGTGGCCCCGCGTTTCAGTGTTCTGCCGTTCGTTCTGGCTGGTAGCATGGTGGTGACGCTGCTTTCGGCAATCCTCCCGATTTCGATGTTGCGCCGGGTGCAGCCGGCGGTCATCCTGCGGGGAGAGTGAAATGATTCAGATCAAAAACGTGACCAAGCTCTACTCCTCACAAGGCGCGGGACAGGAGAGCGCGGATGGCAACGATAGTCAGAGCGGCGCTATTCATGCGCTCGATCATATTTCCCTGCACGTAGCACCCGGAGAATGGCTCTCGATCATGGGACCATCTGGATCGGGCAAGTCTACCCTCGTCAATCTGATTGGGTGCCTTGATCGTCCGACCTCCGGCGAAATCTGGCTCGACGGCCAGAACCTGGCCGGCATGTCCTCGGCCGATTTGAACCGCGTGCGCGCCGAGAAGATTGGATTCATCTTCCAGCAGTTTCACTTGATTCCATTTCTTACTGCCGTCGAGAACGTCATGCTGGCACAGTACTTCCACAGCATGACCGATGAGAAAGAGGCGATGGAAGCTCTGACGCGGGTTGGCCTGGGCGACCGAGCGCATCACTTGCCATCGCAGCTTTCGGGCGGCGAGCAACAGCGCGTCTGTATCGCGCGGGCTTTGATCAATGACCCGAAGATCATTCTGGCCGACGAGCCCACCGGCAACCTAGATGCCCAAAACGAAGAGATCGTGCTGCGCCTGCTGCGCGAGTTTCACCGGCAAGGGCGGACGATCGTGATGGTAACCCACGATCCCGTGGTGGCGCGCCTGGCCGACCGCCGCATCGAGTTCCATCACGGCAAGATCGAGTCCCAGGAAGTTTTTGCCATGGCCGACGAAGAGCAATTCGATGAAGTGCTGGAAGAGCTTTGGGTTCTGGCCGAACACGGGGAGATTGCTGAGGTCGAGCGAATGGAAGTCCACGGCGCGCTGCCCGTCAGCCTGGCGGTTGAGAAGATGATTCAGATGGGGTTTGTCGTCTCCACCCCGCATCCGCCTCATCCTCACGAGCACAAGCCTTTTGTGAATCCCTGTCACGATGCGCTCAAGCCCGTGGCTGCATCCATCGGCGATGGAACGCTGATCGTGGAACTCACTCCTCGCGGCCGCGAACGCGCCGGGAGCATCATCCGCCGCCACCGCCTGGCTGAGCGCCTCTTTACCGACAGCCTGGCCATGGACAGTGAATCCGAAATCGAGCAGCAGGCCTGCAAGTTCGAGCACATCCTCTCGCCCGAAGCGACTGATAAGATCTGCACGTTTCTTGGACACCCGCGTACCTGCCCGCATGGCGCACCGATCCCGCCGGGGGCATGCTGCGGAAGCGGTCTTGAAGTGGCAGCTACCGCCCGAAGCGAAACCATCCGGTCGAAGTAGGTTTTCCGCTAGTGGAATGGATTTTCGATGCGCAGGTTATGAAACTGCCGCCCACGTTGCATGTCCTCGCTATAGAGAAGTTCGCAACCCGCTTCATGAGCTGCAGCCACGATCAGCGAATCGTACCAGGACAAGCGGTGCTGATGGTGGATCTGCAAGGCAGAAACAAACAGTGCTGGTGAAGAATGGACAGCCAGCAATGGACGAAACACGGTACTTAGATATTCCTCTGCGGCAAATGGCGACATGGGGCGGACGAACCGCGTGAAAGCAACGCTGAAGAACTCCTGCACAACCTGATAGCTCACAATCCCGTTGCGCGTTTCAAGGCCATCACGAATCAGTTCTGCGGCCCGGCGAGCCTTGTGAGGCGCAGTGATGTCGAGTGAGTAAACGAAGACGTTCGTATCCAGGAAGAATTTACCGCTCATTCATTTCATCGCGCGTGAAGTGTCGTCCCGGCTGCACGTCTCCCATGCGGCGCATAAGAGCGTCAAACGCTGCCCCGCTGCCCGATTGTGCCGCATACTGCTGCAACCACTCCCGAAATACTGCATTGAGCGTCTTGTGCTGGGACTTTGCCACCAATCGGGCTTGCTCAATCAGAGCGTCGTCCGCACTTAGGGTCACGTTTTTCATACGAAAACAGTGTACACTATATTGGGTATGAATGCAATTGAGCCTCGACCCCCTTCTTTAGCAGCTTGCATCGAAGATCGAAGGTACGGGCCGGAAAGGTCGTACCAAAAACGGTCCACAGAACAACCCTGAGTCTGGATGGAGTGACCTCGGGGCATCGAGTTGATCATCAATTTCACGGCATTCCGAGGTTTATCATTGGGCGAGATCATGCGGCGACCCACCATCGGCGTATTCGATTCCGGCGTCGGCGGCCTTACGGTTCTTAAAGCTTTACTTGAAGTCGTCCCGGACGCCGACTATCTCTACTTTGGCGATACCGCTCGCCTTCCCTACGGCTCCAAGTCAGTTGAAACCGTGGCTCGCTACGCGGTCGAAGCTGCGCACTTCCTCGAGGCCCACGGAGCCGAGTTGCTGGTCATCGCCTGCAACACGGCGACTGCGCTCGCTCTGAACCGCATCACGGACGCAGCCCATGTACCGGTTGTAGGCGTCGTAGAACCGGGGGCCGAGGCAGCCGCTTCTGTCAGCAGGAACAAGAAGGTTGTTGTCATCGGGACCGAGGCCACGGTGAGCAGCCATGCTTACTGCAAAGCACTTCAGGCGCGCGGTCTCAACGCACGGGAGAAGGCTTGTCCGCTGCTGGTGCCGCTGGTTGAGGAGGGATGGGTCGAACACCCGGTCACGGAACAGGTGGCTCGCATTTACCTGGGTGAGGCCTTTGCCGACGGCTTCCACGACGCGGACGCGCTGGTTCTCGGCTGCACACACTATCCGCTGCTGAAGCCGCTGCTGCATCGCATCGCGCCGCCGCATGTCAGCATTGTGGACTCCGCCGAATCGACCGCGCGCGCCGTGGCCAGCCATCTGCAGAAGCTTTTGCCCTCCACGCCGGCTATTCATGAGGAGCGGCGACCGTTGCCCCGCCTCAAGTTCTTCGCCACCGACTCGGTGGAGAAATTCCGGCGTCTGGGTGAGCGCTTCCTCGGGCACGCCATCGAAGACGTCCAGCATGTGGACCTGAAGGAATAGAGCATCTCGCTTCCGGCTATCAGCGATTGCGCGCAAGGTTCGGATAGCCTTTCCGGCCATCACAGAATTACTGTGTCCGAGCAGTCGTCTGAACACTCAAATCAGAAACAGCAAGCTCGCGCTAGACATCATGCATCCGCTCGACAACATCATCTGGAAGGCGCTGACCACGCGGCAGGCGCAGTTCGCGGAGTCCTGCGATCAGGCCCGCAGGTTTATGCCGGAGGTCACGTTGCTGGCCGGGTTTCGCGAACCTACGCCGCAGGGCTACGAATCGCTTGCGGGACTGCTGGATACTCGTGGAACGATTGCGCTGTTCCTGGACGTCCCTTACCAGCCGCGCCCTGGCTGGAGTCTCGTCGCCGGCACTCCGATGCCGCAGATGGTTTACCAGGGCGGCGACGCGCCCCTCGCTTCGCGGTCCGGGTCAGTTCCGGAAATCATTGAGCTCGGAGTCGCGAATTCGCCCGAGATGATCGAGCTTACGGCCCTGACCAAGCCCGGCCCCTTCAACAAACGCACTCATGAACTGGGCACCTACCTGGGAATTCGCCGCGACGGAAAGCTGGTAGCCATGGCCGGCGAGCGATTGAAGGTTCCCGGCCACACCGAAGTGAGCGCCGTCTGCACGCATCCTGACCACACCGGCCACGGCTACGCCCGCATCCTGATGACGGAGGTGATGCGGCGCATCCGAAGCCGCGGCGAAACACCGTTTCTACACGTTAGGGAGGACAACGTCCGCGCCATCGATCTGTACCAGAGGCTGGGGTTTAGCCGGCGAGTGCTGTTGCACCTGGCAGTGCTGCGGAAGGTCTAGCTTCGCGGCGAATTGAGAACCGGGAACTGTGCGCCTCAGTACAAATGGAAGTCGACTTCAACCGCCATCTCGACGTTCACGGGATGGCCATCTTTCAGGCCTGGCTCGAAACGCCACGTCTTCACCGTCTCAATGGCCTTTTCATCCAGCCCCATGCCCAGTGAATTCACTACGCGAATGTTTGTGGGACGGCCGTCGGCAGCAACCACAATCATCAGGGTGCAGGTTCCCTGGTACTTGGCTTTGCGCGCTTCTTCAGAAAACTCAGGATCAGGAGAGAAGATTGGCCGCGGCGGAGTCACTCCCCTGCCGGGACGGAAAACACCGCCGCCCATATTGCCGCCCTCGCCCGGTCCCACGCCCGCCCCCGAGCCCGGTCCAACACCAGTCCCGGTACCGGTACCAATACCACCCCGGTCTCCTGTTCCATTCGATGGAATAACGGCGGTGGATTTCGGGTCGCCAAGGTTTGGCATGCTGTTCATGGCCACCTTGATGTCGGGCATCACAATCACGGTGGGCTCAACCGCCAGCTTGGGGTCGAGATTCCGGATCCTGGCGGCTGGAGGCGTGATCTGCTCCATCGAGAATTTCGGCAAGCGTCCCTGCGAGGCCTTCAGGATGTCGTGGTCTCCGCCGCCGCCGCCGCCGCCGGCCTGGGTTTTCGCGGGCTTCATCGGGATGTAGTCTCCCGGATCGACCAGAGCTACCGACGCTTTAGCCTCGACCTTGGTCACGACCCGCCGTCCTAGAATTGTGCCGCCGATTATCAAAGCAATCACGATCACGTGAACTGCGGTCGAACTCAGGGCGCCATTCTTCTTGTAGTTGTAGAACCCCCAAATATCTTTCACCGGGATGGGCTTCGATTCCAGCTTCAGCGGGGGAAGTTTCTTGGGAAAGAAGAATTCATCCAGGCCGCTAAAAAGCGACTTCCACAGCGGCTCGAACGTGTCCGGAGCCAGCAGCAGGTGGAGTTCCGGCTCGTTGCCGGGGTTCGCAGTGAGGCCCGGAGTGACCGGTGAATTGACGCTCGGATTGACTTCCGCGGATGGCATTGTTTCCGGTTCGGTTCTCCTGGTGGGACAATGAACAGGCTATCTTCCTGGTGACGCTCCTCTTACACAGATGAGCAGTCTTTCCAACAAGTTGCCTCTTGAAAATCTTGTCTGACTCTTCCTCTAGCCCTTGGAATCGGGTCGAGTCACCGCCACTGGCGGTATCAAGCTCCCGAACCTCAGCCTCTTAAAGCCTTCTACTAAAATTGTACCCCTTCCGTCACCCTTTACGAAGTGTATTTCAAGTTCCCGTGGGGAGTGTCCTTCCTGTCGCCCTGCAGGCGGTAAACACGCTGGTTCCCTCGATTCTGCCGAGTTCTGGTTGCATAGACGTAACCCAACAGCTCTCCCTATAATGAGAAGATTCAATCATTTGGGAGAATCCAACCGGGTGCCGTTCGAACTGAAAGCTACCATCAATCTGCCTAAGACCGCCTTCCCCATGAAGGCGAACCTGCCCCAGAACGAGCCCAAAATGCTGGCCCGCTGGGAGCAGATGGGGATCTACAAGCGCATCCGCGAGGCTCGCAAGGGCTCGCCCGCCTACATTTTGCATGATGGTCCGCCTTACACCAGCGGGCCCATCCACCTGGGCACGGCGCTGAACAAGTGCCTGAAGGATTTCATCGTCAAATCGAAAACCATGTCTGGCTTTGACGCGCCCTACGTGCCGGGCTGGGATTGCCACGGCCTGCCCATCGAGATCAAGGTGGACAAGGAACTTGGCGGCAAGAAGCTGCAAATGCGTCCCACTGACGTGCGCGCGGCATGCCGCAAGTACGCGCAGAAGTTTCTCGACCTGCAGCGCCAGCAGTTCAAACGCATCGGCGTCTTCGGCCGCTTCGACCGCCCTTACGCCACCATGAATCCGCAGTATGAGTCGGTCGTGCTCTCGACGTTCTTCTCGTTTTACGAGAATGGCTTCGTCTACAAGGGCCTGCGCGCCGTCTACTGGTGCATGCACGACGAGACCGCCCTCGCCGAAGCCGAGGTCGAATACCAGAACCACACCAGCCCTACCGTGTGGGTAAAGTACGGATTGCTCGACGATCCGGCGAAGATCGACACGGCTCTCGCGGGGAAGAAAGTTTCAACCATCATCTGGACCACAACTCCGTGGACTCTGCCGGCGTCGATGGCCGTGGCTTTTCATCCGGATGAAGACTATGTGGCCTTGGAATCCGGCGGCGAAGTTTATATCGTCGCATCGAAGCTCGCGAAAGACGTTGCCGAGAAATGCGGGCTTTCAAATCCGCGTGCGCTTGCTCACTTTCCTGGTCGCAAGATGGAGCGCCTGAACTTCCAGCATCCCTTTCTCGACCGCAAAATCCTCGGCGTGCTGGCCGAGTACGTCACCATGGACACTGGCACCGGAGTCGTCCACACTGCGCCTTCGCACGGCGCGGAGGACTTTATCACCGGCGTCAAATACGGTCTGGACGCCACCAGCAACGTCGACGAAAAAGGCATCTTGCGCAACGGACTGCCGGAATACACCGGTAAGCGCGTGTGGGAAGCAAACCAGCCGATCATCGACCTGCTTAAGAGCCGTGGCGCTTTGCTGCACGCGGAAAAAACCGAGCACTCCTACCCCCACTGCTGGCGCTGCCACAATCCCGTGATTTTCCGCGCCACTGAGCAGTGGTTCATCTCCATGGAAACGCCCATGCCGGGCGGGAAGTCCAAGGACGACACTTTACGAGCCCGCACCCTCGAAGAAATCAAGCACGTGAAATGGGATCCCGCTTGGGGCGAGGAGCGGCTCTCGAACATGATCGCCACGCGCCCCGACTGGTGTATCTCGCGGCAGAGGGTATGGGGCGTTCCCATCGCTGTCTTTCTTTGCGAGAGCTGCGGCAAGCCTCTGAATGATCCAGCCATCAATCGCAAGGTCGTCGAATTGTTCGCACGCTCTGGGGCCGATGCCTGGTTTACATCTGAATCAGACTCGATTCTTCCCGCAGGAACAAAATGCCCGCATTGCAAGGGCGCCAAGTTCGAGAAGGAAACCGACATCTTTGACGTCTGGCTGGAATCCGGCGCGAGCTATCTAGCCTTAGTCGCCGATCAGACCAACGACGAACCCACGTATCCCTGGCCGTCCGATCTTTACCTCGAAGGCGGCGACCAATACCGCGGCTGGTTCCAGTCGTCTCTGCTCTGCGCCATGGGCACGCATGGCACGCCGCCCTACAAGGGAGTAGTCACGCCGGGATGGACCCTTGACGAAAAAGGCCAGGCCATGTCGAAGTCTCGCGGCAATGACGTGGACCCGGTCGATATCGCCGACCGTCTCGGCGGAGAAGTCGTGCGGCTCTGGGTCGCATCCGTCGACTTCCGCGAAGACGTGGTTGGCTCCGAACGGCTTATGCTGACCGTCGCGGAGAACTACCGCAAGATTCGCAACACCTTCCGCTACATCCTAGGCAATCTTGGCGACTTCGATCCGCAGGCTGACGCGGTTCCGCTCGAGAAAATGGACGCCCTTGACCAGTACATGCTGCGCCAGACTCTCGCCTTCGCGTCCGATGTGCGAAACTCCTACGACGAATTCGCCTTCCACAGGATCTATCACCGCCTGAATCATTTCTGCATCGTCGATCTGAGCGCCTTCTACTTCGATGTGCTCAAAGACCGGCTGTACATCTCCGCACCCAAGTCGCCGGCTCGCCGCAGCGCGCAGACGGCAATCTGGCGCATCGGCGAAGCGCTGGTGCGCCTGCTCGCTCCCATCATGACCTTCACCTCGGAAGAAGTTTGGGACTATCTGCCGAAGGCTGCTGGACGCGGCGAAAGCGTGCACCTTGCGTTGTTCCCTTCCGCGGCGGAGATTCTTGGCGACGCCAGGAACGCCGCAGGCGATTCCAGTTCCGCCCCGGAAAAGACCAGCGACGACTGGACCACGCTCCGCTCCGTCCGCGACGAGGTCCTCAAAGCGCTGGAAGAAGCCCGCAACAACAAGCTGATCGGTACCGGCCTCGAAGCCCAGGTTCTGCTGACTGCACCCGATCCGGTCTACTCCGTGCTGGCCCGCCACGCCGGCCAGCTCCGCTATCTGTTCATCGTTTCCGCGGTGAAACTTGTCCCCGGCTCGGGTAACGGCACCGGAGGAATCCACGTCGAGGTAAAGAAATCCGATGGATTGAAATGCGAGCGCTGCTGGAATTACTCGATCCACGTGGGCGAGGATAAGACTTATCCCACAGTCTGCGAGCGCTGCAGCGCGGTGCTGAGGGAACTGGAAGCGAGAACGTAACCTCGCCTCAACTACTTGAAACTGTCATCCGAGCGAAGCGAGGGATCTTGGTTTTTGCCCGCGGCAGAAACCCCGACGAAGTCGGCAAAAAACAAGATCCCTCGCTCCGCTCGGGATGACAAACACTTGAGGTCAACCTACTCCTAACAGCATCTGCCTACTTCAAGTCCTCCATCGCCGCCTCCAGCACTTCCCTGCCCGGCCTCGTCAGCGATTCCGGCAATGTGGCCAGCGGTGCATCGACCATATTCAGCATGTCGAGGAAGCTGGGCGCCTTGGTGTTCACGTAAAACAGGCCCGTTAGCACTTCGCCCTTGTCGTGCGCTTCGGTCAGGCGCGTGATGGCCTGGATTCTGTCGGTGGGGTCGTAGTCTTCTTCCAGCTTGCGCAGTTGCAAGTGAGAGCCATCGTGCATCGTGACCTGCACTGTCGTCCCCGGATCGTACTCGACGTCGATTTCTTCGAAGTGTGGCACGAAGCTCATCTCCTGCAAAGTCTCTTCGTGATCCTTCACATACTTGTAGGACTTGGTCGAGCCTTCGTGATCGTTGAAGGTCACGCAGGGCGAGACCACATCGAGCATCACCGTGCCCTTGTGCGCGATCGCGGCTTTCAGCATGGTGCTCAACTGCCGCTTGTCGCCTGAGAATGAGCGAGCGACAAACGTCGCACCCAGTTGAATGGCCAGCGTGCAGGTATCAATCGGCGGCAGGTCATTCAAGACGCCGGACTTCAGCTTCGATCCCAGATCGGCAGTCGCCGAGAACTGGCCTTTGGTCAGGCCGTACACGCCGTTGTCCTCAATGATGTAGATGATGGGAAGATTCCGGCGCATGAGGTGAACAAACTGGCCGATGCCGATCGAAGCGGTATCGCCATCGCCGCTCACGCCCAGCGCAATCAGATTGCGATTGGCCAGCATCGCTCCCGTGGCCACCGATGGCATGCGGCCATGCACGGAGTTGAAGCTGTGTGAACGGTTCATAAAGTACGCGGGACTCTTGGATGAGCACCCGATCCCGCTCAACTTCGCGACTCGCTCCGGCTGCACGCCCATGTCATACATGGCTTCGATAATCCGCTCGGAAATGGCGTTGTGGCCGCAACCGGCGCACAGCGTGGTTTTACCGCCCTTGTAGTCAATTACCGTCAAGCCGATATAGTTTGTCTTTGGTTCAGCAGCAGGCGTGGTCGCCATTTACTTGCCCTCCATGGTGCTCAATTCGTCGGTAACGGAGCGCGCATCGAGCGGCAATCCGTCGAGATGGCTGATGCTGCGCATTCTTGTAATCAGCTCAGGTTTCAAATCCAGTTTGAGCAGGCTGAGCATCTGCGCGTCGCGATTCTGCTCGACCACGTAAATCCGTTCGTGCTGCTCGATGAATTCATGCACTTCTCGCGTGAAGGGATACGCTCGCAACCGCAGGTAATCTGTTTCAATCGCGTATTCATTACGCAACTGATCCCGGCTTTCGATGATCCCCCAATGCGACGTGCCATAGGCGATGATCCCGATCTTTGCGTTCGTGCCTTTGAGAATCTCCGGCCGCGGCACAAACGAGCGTGCAGTCTCAAACTTGCGGTTGAGCCGCTCCATATTGTTTTCGTAATCGTCAGGCCGCTCGCTGTAGCTGGATTTATCGTTGTGGCCGCTGCCTCGCGTGAAGTACGCCGCCGCAGGATGGTCGGTTCCCGGCAGCGTGCGGTATCCCACGCCGTCGCCGTCCAAATCCTTATAACGGGCAAACCCGCCCAGCTTCGTCAGGTCCTCCCTGCTAAGAACCTTGCCGCGTTTGATCGGCGTAGTCGGATACTCGAATGGATCAGACATCCAATTGTTCATTCCGAGATCCAGATCGGACATGACGAACACCAGTGTCTGGAACTGCTCCGCCAGATTGAAAGCCTCCGGCGCCATGCTGAAGCACTCCGCCACCGAGCACGGAATCAGCATGATGTTCTTGGTATCGCCGTGCGAGAGAAAAGCGGTGGCAAGAATGTCGCCCTGCGAAGTCCGCGTGGGCAAGCCGGTCGAAGGCCCGACTCGCTGGATATCCCAGATCACGCCGGGGATTTCGGCGTAATAAGCCAAACCGGCAAACTCCGACATCAACGAAATTCCGGGACCCGCGGTCGCGGTCATGCTGCGCGCCCCCGCCCAACCGGCACCGATCACCATCCCGATCGCCGCCAGTTCATCCTCTGCCTGCACAATGGCAAACGTTGCTTTGCCGTCGGGACCGATGCGGTACTCCTTCATGTACTCGATCATCGTCTCCACCAGCGAAGATGAAGGCGTGATCGGATACCAGGTCACCACCGTGCATCCGGCAAACATGCAGCCCAGCGCCGCGGCCGAGTTGCCGTCAATGATGATCTTGCCGGCAGTCTTGTTCATGCGTTCGATGTAGAACGCTCCGCGCTTCTGCAGACTGGCTTTGGCATAATCGAATCCCGCCTGCGCTGCGGCCAGATTCAGGTTCGCGGCTTTCACCTTGGTGGCAAACTGCTTGCGGATCGCTTTCTCTACCTCGCCCATCTCAATTTCGAGCAGTTGCGCGACAACGCCCACGTAAACCATGTTCTTGACCAGTTTGCGCAGCTTCGCCTCAGGGCAAACCGTCGCGACCAGTTTGTCGTAGGGAACCGAATAGAAAATCAAGTCGTTGCGCAGCTTGTCGAGGCCAAGCGGCTCGTCATAGAGCACGGAAGCGCCCGGCGCCAGCGACATCACGTCGTCCTGGGCGGTCTCGGCATTCATGGCCACCAGGAAATCAATTTCCTTTTTGCGGCCAATGTAGCCGTCCTTGTTAGCGCGAATTGTGTACCAGGTCGGCAGGCCGGCAATGTTCGAAGGAAACAGGTTCTTGCCCGAAACCGGTACCCCCATCTGAAAGATCGACCGCAGCAATACTGTGTTTGAACTCTGCGAGCCGGAGCCATTCACCGTACCAACCTGAATGCTCATGTCGTTGACGATGCGCTTGCGCCCTAATTCTCCGCTCGTACCCTGAGGCGCAATATCCGTAGTGGCCATCCCTACACCTTCCTTTGATTAAAAAGCGGAGCAGAATCCGCCCGAACTAGAATTGCATAAGGGGAACCTATGATTATACGGCGGCGGCGTTTTCTCAGCACGCCAAATCGCCCGCCTGAAGCCGGGAGGAACCTATTTGGGAACGGGAAGCAGCAAGAAAGATCGCTCTGGACTCACTACTCGGCCTTGAAGAACTGGGCAATATTGCGGAATTTATCATAGCGCGACACGATCAGGTCGGAGGGCGGAATCTTCTTGAGTTCCGCGAAGTGCTTCTGCAGACTGACATCCAGCAAGTTCGCCGCGGCTTCGTGATCCCGGTGTGCCCCGCCTTCTGGTTCCGGCACGATATCGTCGATGCAACCCAGTTCGCTGAGATCCGTCGCCGTAATGCGCATGGCTTCCGCCGCCAATTCCTTCTTAGTGGAATCCCGCCACATAATGGCTGCACAGCCCTCGGGCGAAATCACCGAGTAGATTGAATTCTCCATCATCAGCACCCGGTCAGCTACCGCGATCGCCAACGCTCCGCCGCTCCCCCCAACTCCAATCACCGTCGCGATGATGGGCACTTCCAGCCGGGCCATTTCGCGCAAGTTGTAGGCAATCGCCTCCGCCTGCCCGCGCTCTTCTGCGTGAATTCCAGGGTAGGCGCCGTCCGTATCCACCAGCGTGAAAATCGGTCTGCGAAACTTCTCCGCCACTTGCATCACGCGCAGCGCCTTGCGGTATCCCTCGGGGTGCGGTGTCCCAAAATTACGGTGCACGCGCTGCTTCATGTCCCGCCCCTTTTGGGTGCCGATCACCAGAACTTCCTCGCCATGAAATCGAGCCATGCCGCAAACCACTGCGGGATCGTCGCCGAAACCGCGGTCCCCATGGATCTCGCTCCAGTCCGTGAACACGCGCTCAATATAGTCGAGCGTCTGCGGACGCTGCGGATGCCGGGCCAGTTCCGTTTTCTGCCAGGCGGTCTGCAAGACCTTCATCTCCTGCCTGAGCGTATGGAGGCGCTCGTGAAGCTTCGCGAGCTGGCGGTGCGTTTCCTCATTCTGCCCCGCCGTGGCCTCGATCAGCGCCACCTGCCGCTCGATCTGCTCCAGTTCCTGCTGCGCCTTGTGGGTGGTTTCCATGGCTTAACTGATCCGTATCCAACTGATCATGCCGTAACGGATCAAATTCAACTGATCACGCGGACACTGCCCCGCCCGCACAACTGCTCGACGCGGGCGATGAAGTTGCGGTCCGGCAGCACATTATAACCTTCCGCTTCCATCACTACCATGAAATCCCCCGAGCGTTCCACGTCAAACAACACTCGCGCTTCGCCCCTGCGCTCCTTAAAAAGCGAATGAAGATCGTCCACCGTGGCCTCACCCGCGGTCTCCAGCGGCAAGCGGATGCGAATCGCGCGCGGCAGCGGAACTTTGGCATCCTCAAGCGCCATAATCTCAGCCGCCGTGATCTTAGGATTCGCTCCTTCTTCGATTCTCACTCCAGCCCTGACCAGCACCGGCACTTCCAGCTTCACTTTGTCGCCCAGCCGTTTGTAGGCTTCCGGAAAAACGATCATATCGATCGACCCTGACATATCCTCGAGCGTGGCCTGCGCATAGAACTCCCCGCGCTTCGACTTTTGCACGCGCAGGTTGCCGATGATCCCAGCCGTCGCAACCGTCTCGTCTTTTCCGGTGGACCTCGTCATCGCGGCGATCTCGTCGATTCGCAAGGCCTGTAAGTCTGCCAGCTTATCTTTGTATTTCTCCAGCGGATGCCCGGTGATGAAGAAGCCCAGAATCTCTTTTTCCGCCGCCAGGCGTACCTGCTCGTCCCAGTCAGGAATGTTCGGCAGCCTCTCGTTGTTCGCCTCGGACTCTTCCTGCTGAAACACTCCGAACAGTCCGTGCTGTCCCGATTCCGCGTCGCGCTGCGCCTTCTGGGCGCGCTCCATGGCGCGGTCGAGCACGGTCATCAATTGCGAGCGCCGGCCCAGCGAATCCAGGGCTCCGCTCTTGATCAACGACTCCAGAACGCGCTTGTTGAGCAGCCGGAGATCGACATTCTCGCAGAATTCATAGATCGACTTGAAGCGTCCCAGCTTCTTCCGCGCCCCCACAATCGACTCAATCGCATTGCCTCCGACATTCTTCACCGCCGCCAGCCCGAAGCGGATAGCTTCTCCATGCGGCGTAAAGTTCGCATCCGAGACGTTGATGTCCGGCGCTTCCACCGAAATGCCCATCTCGCGGCATTCGTTGATGTATTTCACCACATCATCCGTACTGCCCGTGACGGATGTGAGCAAAGCCGCCATGAATTCCACCGGATAGTGCGTCTTCAAATATGCCGTATGGTAGGCCAGCAGCGCGTAAGCCGCCGAATGCGACTTATTAAATCCATATCCCGCAAACTGCGCCATGAGATCGAAAATCTTTTCGATCTTCTTTGGCGGAAACTTGCGCAGCGCCGCGCCCTGCACGAAGCGTTCGCGCTGCTGTGCCATTTCCTCGGGCTTTTTCTTTCCCATCGCGCGGCGCAGTAGATCGGCCTCTCCCAAGGAGTAGCCCGCGAGGGCGTTGGCCGCTTGCATTACCTGTTCCTGATAGACGAAGACGCCGAGCGTTTCCTGCAGGATCTCTTTCAATTCGGGCAATTCATATTCGATTTTGCGGCGTCCTTGTTTTCGCTCGATGAAATCGTCAATCATCGCCATCGGGCCGGGACGATAGAGCGCATTAAGCGCCGTCAGGTGCTCGATCGAGTTTGGCTGGTAACGCCGCAGCACATCCCGCATCCCATGCGATTCAAACTGGAATACGCCTGACGTCAATCCCTTGTGGAAGACCTTTACATAAGTCTCCGAATCCTCCAGTGGAATGTTTTCGAGCGTAATCGGCGTGCCGCGCGTCTGCATGATCAGCTTCAGCGTGTCGGTGAGAATCGTGAGCGTGGTCAGCCCAAGAAAATCCATCTTCAGCAGGCCCATCTTCTCGATGGCAACCATGTCGAAGGCCGTCACGATTTCGTCGTTCTTGGTGCGATGCAGCGGAACCAGGTCTGTCAGAGGACGCGGAGAAATCACCACGCCCGCAGCGTGAACCCCGGAGTTGCGCACCATCCCTTCCAGCTTCTTCGCGGTCTGGATCAACTCTCGAATCTGCCCATCTTTCTCCATCGCCTCGCGCAACTGAGGCGAGTCCTCAATCGCCTGATCGAGCGTGATGTTAAGTTGCGTGGGAATCATCTTGGCGATGCGATCCACATCGCTGTAAGGGATGTCCATCGCTCGCCCCACGTCTTTGATCGCAGCCTTGGCCGCCATCGTGCCAAACGTGATGATCTGCGCAACATTGTCGCGGCCGTATTTTTGCGTGACGTAGTTGATGACCTCGCTGCGCCGGTTCATGCAGAAATCGATATCGATATCCGGCATGGAAACGCGCTCCGGATTCAGGAAGCGCTCAAACAGCAGCTCATGCTGCAGCGGGTCAAGATCAGTGATGCCAAGGGCATAGGAAACCAGCGAACCAGCCGCCGATCCCCGCCCCGGCCCCACCGGAATGTCATGCTCCCTGGCGTAGCGGATGAAGTCCCACACGATCAGGAAATACCCCGGAAACTTCATCTGCTGGATGATCGCCAGCTCGCGCTCCAGCCGCTGCTCGTAATCCGAAATCGGATGCTTCAGCTTGCCCTGCTCGTGCAGTGGCAGCAGCGCCGCCATCCGCCGCGCGAAGCCTTCGCGCGTAACATGCACAAAGTAGCTGTCAATGGAGTAGCCCGGCGGCACGTCGAATTGCGGGAATGGCGTCGCCACCTTTTCAAGGCGCAAGCTGCAACGCTCGGCGATGTCGAGCGTTCGCGTCAAAACCTCGGGCGAATCCTTGAACACGCGATACATCTCGTCGTGGCTCTTGACGAAGAACTGCGTCCCCTCAAACTTCATCCTCCCCGTGTCGTGAATCGACTTGCCCGTCTGGATGCACAACATTACGTCCTGCGCGTGCGCGTCGTCCTCGCACAAGTAGTGGCTGTCGTTCGTCGCAACCAGCGGCAGTCCGAGATCTTTCTCTAACTGGAACAGTCCCGGATGGATCTTGTGCTCCATCGCCAAACCCTGATCCTGAATCTCAAGATAAAAGTTATCCTTGCCGAAGATGTCTCGAAGCGTTCCAGCAGCCGCGCGCGCGGCGTCGTAATTCCCTTCCATCAACCGCTCCGCGACCTCGCCCTTCAGGCATCCCGAAAGCCCGATCAGCCCGCGGGAATGCTCCGCCAGAAACTTCTTGCTCACCCGCGGCTTGTAGTAAAAGCCATGCAGCGAGGCTTCCGACGTGATTTTCACCAGATTGCGGTAGCCCTCTTCGTTCTCGGCCAGCACCAGCAGGTGGTTGTAGGTATCGCCGTCGGGCGGCGTGCGCTCGATGTTGTGATCATCCTTCTTGCAGATGTAAAGTTCGCAGCCCACAATCGGCTTCACGCCGAACTTGTGTGCCGCATTCACGAAATGCACCGCGCCAAAGATATTGCCGTGGTCGGTCATGGCCACGGCAGGCATGCCCAGCTCTTTCACGCGCTGGCAAAGCTTTTCCACATCGCAGGCGCCGTCCAGCAAGGAGTAATCCGTATGCAGGTGCAGGTGGACGAATTGGGACATAGGCTCAGTCTAAGTTTACGTTGGCGTCATTCTAACGGGAAAGGCGCTTGAGCGAGCGTCAAGTTATCCACAGAGCGGTCGTCGTTGCGCAGGATTTGCCTTTAGAGGCTACTGACCGTCACGCGCGCCGGGCAGCCGGAAGCTCACGCCGCGATCGTCGTTCGCCTTCGTCGTCGCCGCAAGGTCGAGATCGGCAAGCGAAATCTTCTGCGTATGCTGCGGGTTGAAGTTCCACAAAGTCTGGCCGACGATTGCGTAGTTGTGTATTTCCTGTTTGTGCTCATCGCGGAACACCAGCACCGTGGCCGGCGCAGCTTCCGTGATTTCTTCCGCGCGCGGCGGCGGAGGCGCCGACCGTGCATATACATCTTGATCGCCCTGTTCGCGCATTCTCTGTTCGTCAAGGCTCTGCGCGTTCATCTCGTTCGCCAATCCAGTCTGGTATTGCTGATCTTGGTTGTACGAAGAGCCCGAATCCCACCACCAGTACGGATCGAATGCCCCGCCATAGCCCCACGGATATCCATAAACGCCGCGGCAACCGTATCCGTAGCAGTTGTTCCGGAACCCGTAGCTGCGGATTCGCACGCCGCCAGAATGATTGAAGCCCCGTGAGGAGAACGACGGACGCGAAGCGTAGCCCCGTGCTGACGGACGCGCCGCAAAACCTGAACCGGAGCGCGCCCCGCTGAAAGAGTGCCCCCCGCTCGCATGGCCACCAAACCCGCCGTGCGAAGCCATTCCGCCGCCATGCCCGCCACCCGATGCATGGCCTCCGCCGTGTTGCGCCGAAAGCGGCACGGCTGCCAGCAGGAGCACGAACGCCGCAATAAATAGCGGACGATGCATGCCCTTAGTATACGCCCGATTCCGGCTGGTCAATCCAGAAATTGCCACTTTCGCAGGGTCTACCGCTTCTTGGCTTTTCCCTTCTTCTGAGCCGCCTTCTTCGGCTTTGCAGGGTGTTTCACCGCCCGTTTAGCCGCGTGCTTCGGAGGTTTGCCCTTAGCTTTCGCCGGCTTAGGCTTCGCCTTAGAACTCGGTTGCGCCTTCGCGGGCGGCGGTACCGGAGCCACAACCGCGACCACCGGCGCGGCCGCACCCTTCCCCTTGCCCTTTGCTACTTCAACCTTCTTGCCCGGCACGGCCACAGCAGGCGCAGCCACCGCCGCTTTCGCCCCGCGCCCGCGCCTGGGTGGCGGCGGTGGCGGAGGCGGCGGTGGCGCAAACGGCTTCAGGAATTTCAGCGTCTCCGTCCGCGAACGCAGCTTCCCGTCGAGCAGCAGCATAAACACGTCGCGCGCAATCTTTGGATACTCCGGCAACTGCGGCGTGATCAGCAGTTCCGTCATCTCCGGCAGCGGAATCCGCTGCTGCACCTGCCGCCACTTGGTCAGGAAGTTCTTGATCTTCTGCGCCACCGTCTGATGCCGCGCCGTCACTGCCAGAAACAGAATCATCTCCGGCCGCGCCCCAGACAAAAGATTCCACGTCCTCGACGGCGTCGCCGCTTCCTTCCCCGTCAATCGCTTTGCCAGTTCCTTGGCGTGATCCTCGATGTCGCGCCACGCCTCAATCAAATCCTTGCGCGGAATCTGCCGCCGCAGATCGGAGATGTCTTTGTCAGAAAGCCGCGCCGTCAGAAAGTGCATCACCGCCGGCGATGGATCCACGGTATAGCCCAGGTCGACCATCTGCTGGCGCGTCTTCATCAACTGCCCCAGCCCGTTCGTGTCCACCTTAGCCGCCGACCAGTGCGGATGCAGCACCTTGAGCCAGTCTTCTTTTTCCAGCGTACGCACCACGTTCAGCGGATCGTCTTCATGCGCCAGTTGCGCAATCTCATGTCCCACCGCGCTGCGCGAGATGTGCTCAATGTAATTGTTTTCCCGGGCCGCATCGTAGCGCTGCTGCGTGCGCTCCTCCATCGGCCAGTGAAAGCGCGCCGCAAAACGCGTCGCCCGAATCAGCCGCGAGGGGTCTTCCACGAACGAATAGTTGTGCAGGATCCGCAACAGCTTGGCTTCGATGTCCGCCACGCCGTTGAACGGATCAAGCAACAGTCCCCGCGACCCTTCATTCAGCGACAGCGCCATCGCGTTCACGGTGAAGTCGCGGCGGCGCAAGTCTTCCTGAATGCTGGCTGGCGCAATCACCGGCAGCTTGCCTACCTTCTCGTAGTGTTCGGTGCGCGCCATGCTGATCTCGGCGCGTACATTGCCCGGCAGCACCAGAAACAGCGTGCGCACGTCTTCGTCCTGCCCCGCCACTTGTGCGCCGGCTCGTTCGAAATCTTTTTGCAGCTTCAGGGGATTGCCCTGAACCGTGAAGTCCAGGTCGCGGATGGTGAACCCGCTGATGATGTCGCGTATCGCGCCGCCGGTCAGGTAGAGAGTGATTCCCGCATTGCGCGCTACTTCCTGCACTAGATTGACGCCCTTCAACTGATCCGGCGTCAACCGGATTTCCATGGTGTAGATGTAATCAGCCATTCGTCTTCAAGACAACGTAGGTTCCAGCCATCCAGCCGGCCGCAGTTTCTTGCACATCCTGGGCGCGGCAGGCGGAACAAACCCGCGCTTTCCACAGGATTTCCACAGGCCGCTGCGGCCAGACCAGCCCATTCTCGGGCCAATCCAGACTCAAGCCATTAAATACAAAGCACTTAAATAGACTTTAGTCGCGCCGTGGCAACTTAAAGGAATAACACAACGTTTACAATTTGGCTACTGCCAACGTGGATTCGCGCGATTTCTTCCCAATTAGTGCGAGAATGATACGCGGAATCACGGGACCAGTCCCTTTTGGGACGGCATTCATTAGCCCCGGACGTAAGTCCGGGGTGCAGGCAAGCAGATGGAACCAGTCCCGTGGGGACGGCACCTCATTTTATCCGTGCTCGTCGGGGACCGAAATCCGCCGACGACAACCGACGACCCATGCCTTCAACCCACAAGAAAGTGATCGTCCGCAAGATGGACCGCGATTCCGTCTCCGGCTACGTCTCGCCCGCCCAATTCGTCAACGAAGGCAAGCTCGAATTGCTCAATACCGCTGGCAACGTCGTCGCCATGGACCTCCGCGAGATCAAGGGCGTCTACTTCGTGCGCGAATTCGGCGACTCCGAGTCCCTAACCCGTAAGACCTTCACCTCCCGCCCCCGCTCCGAAGGCCTGTGGGTCCGCCTCCGCTTCAAGGACAACGAAATCCTCGAAGGCCTAATGCCCTCCGACCTAACCCAGAACCTCCCCGAAGGCTATCTGGTAAACCCGCCCGACCAGCGCTCGAACACGCAGCGCATCTTCGTCCCCCGCACCGCCCTCGAATCGCTAACCGTTCTGGCCGTAATCGGCGCCCCCCGCCGCCCCCGCCGCGGCCCCATCGACGACCAACGCCAGGTAACCTTGTTCGAAGAGTAAATCTGCCTTGTAGAGCGGGCGCCCTCGCCCGCTGCCTTTGACCTTGATCTCGCTCTCAAATCGAAGCCGCTAGGGGTGGCTAGGTTCGACGTGGCTGGGTTCGGATTCCGGTTGGATCACGGGCGAGCAGGAAGTAATTCGTAAGTTGCGCTTATGACGGACTAGCCCCGCCGCAGCACATCTCGTAAGTCTATGCAATCAGCACTCGCCCCCGCCAACTGCCAGCCCGTAACGCGTTTTTCCTCGCTTTCTCTTCGCCCTGTGTCCTTTCTGCCACTTTTCAGCCTCACGCCCTAACTCCATCCCTCCCAGCCACTTGCAACCCACTAACTATAGCTCTAAGGTGGTTTTCCGAGTTTTCCGAGATTTCCACAGTGTTCCGGTAAAACTGCAGTTATGTTCCAACTGGAACATTCAACCGGAACATTCGCACCAGTGCTTCGGCGAAAACAGTCGTAGCAACTCCCCCGTGACAAACAAATGACAAACGAAGCCGTGTAGTAACACGCCTTTCTGCTGTATATTCTTGCCGCGCGGTCATGGATCGCTGCTCTGGAACCCAGGCGGGTCGCAGCTTTTCACCAGTAGCTGCAAGTACTTTCCTCCGGAGTCCTTATTCCCTGGCACGGGATTGCAATTGAACCCCTGTGCTCCCTGTGGTTAACTTCATCCAGAGTCTCAAGGCAATTTCCAGGACGAAAACCAAGAAATGATAATGCGAAGGTCGGTCGAGTCCTGGTGGTCGCGCGGCGCGGCAGTACTGGTTTGCCTTTGTATCGGGAGCGGAATCGCCGTAGCCGCCAGCCAGCCTCATTACCTGGTCACGAATGACGATGCGCCGCTCGCCAACAGCGTCACTTTCTATACCATAACTGCGAACGGCCTCCTCACCCCCAAGCGGCAAGTGTTCACCGGCGGCTCGGGCATTGGGGGCGGCTATTTTGCGGCGAACCGCGTGAGCGTCCTCAACAGTGGAAGCCAGCAGTGCGTCTACGCCTCCGACGCGTCGACAGGCGACATCGCCGGAATCCTCGTCGGCAGCATGCGAGTGGGCGGCCGAGCGTATGGTTCCCCCACTGACGGCGGCACGTCGAACGGCATCGGTCTGGCCATGAACACCCAGTACCTCTACGCCAGCTTCACTGACTCGAACACCATTGGAACCTTCCAGGTTCAGCCCGGCTGCACTCTTGCATTTGTGAATGACGTCTCCGTAGCCGGCCTGCAAGGCGGAATCATCGCTGGCATGGCGATCCATGGCAGCATGCTGGTCGCTACCTTCAGCGATGGCTCCATTGAGTCCTTCAACATCTCGGCCGGCACTCCGGTATCGAATGGCGACGAACAGAACTCCACCGCCTATCTCAAATCGCAAGGCGCCACCTATCCCAACGGCGTAGAGATCACACGCGACGGACGCTACGCTCTCTTCGGCGACACCTCCACGTCAACGGTGGTCGAAGTCTCCGAGATTTCCTCCGGCAAACTAAGCAGGACGGTGGTCTATAACCTGGGGAGTGCCATCAACTCCAGCAACATTATGCTCAGCCCCGATGAGACGCTGCTCTACATCATGAACACTCAAGGAGATGAAATCACAGCCGCTTCGTTTGACCAGAGCACCGGTAAACTTTCGGCCGTTTGTGCCTCCAACAAACTCAAGGGCTACAGCTCGGCCTGGTCCTATCTCGGAGGTCTGGCCCTGGGTACAAACACCGGAACCGGCGGAATCCTGTATGTTGCCGAGTTTGGCGCACGGTCCTCAATCGCGATGGTTGGGGTAAGTTCGACTGGCGGAAAGTGCGCTCTGAAAGAATTGTCCAACTCGCCCGGCGCTGATCCAAATAGTCCGGGGCTGTTATCGGTCGGCGCTTTTCCGCCTCAGTCTTTCTAGCAAGGTGCGAAGTGCCTTGAAGTGTGTTTGCCGGAATGCCGAAGAGGTTTCTGGAGATCTGAGATTCAGAAGATCGGAAGACTTGAGGGAGTTGGCATGCGCGCGGTGTCGAAGTATCTGCTTGCGTTTCTGATGTGCGGATTTTCTTTCGCAGGAGCGGCGGCGCAGTGTCCCGCTCGCCCCAACACCGGTACCGTGGTTAAGGATGCCTTAAGCCTTTATTCGCAAAATGGGGTGCTCAACGCCAACTTTGCCATGGCGTACTCGGTCGATACGTCTGGCTATTCGCATTACTGCTACAAGTATGAAACTGGCACGGGGCCTGTAGAGTCGCCCACCTTGCGCCTCCATCCCGGCGATCAACTTCTGCTCGGCGTCAAAGACCTCATCTTCGGCGATGGCGCGGATTCAATCAGCGGCATGGACATGTCTGCCCCGGCCGGAGCAACTTGCGGAGATGGAGGCCCGGCAACTTTACAATCGACTAACGTTCACTTCCACGGTCTGAATGTTTCACCCGCCTGCCACAGCGACGACGTGCTCACCACTTTGATTCAGCCGGGTTCACCAGGGTTCGAATACAACATCCAGATTCCAACCACAGAGCCGCCCGGCCTTTATTGGTACCATCCGCATGTGCATGGCTTCACAGAGTTTCAGGTGAATGGCGGCGCCGCCGGAGCGCTGGTGGTTGAAGGGATGGAAAAAGTGCGCCCGGAGGTGAATGGACTCACAGAGCGAGTGTTCGTCATTCGCCAGCAGTACCTGGTTCCCTGGGTCCCCGGACCCTACGAACTAACGCTGAACTACCAAGTCGCCGGTGCCCAGGGCGCCCCTTCTCCAATCATCCAAATGAAGGCGGGCGAAAAGCAGTTCTGGCGGGTTGCCAATGCCACTCTTCAGGATTTCATGCCATTGCAAGTGTGGATCGCCGGTGTGCCGCAGCCATTGGAGTTGATCGCCCTCGACGGCTACCCGCTTGCCGCGCCTCGGGTGGTCGACACGATTCTGGTGCCTCCGGCAGGACGAGCGGAATTTATCGTGCAGGCTCCGCCCACGGGATCGAGTGCGCAATTCGTCTCCCTGGCTTATTCAACCGGCCCCACGGGCAACCAGGATTTCGAACAAGTCCTCGCCAAAGTCGAACTCAGCGAGGATGGCGTCAGCAAGCAAGCGGCGAAGCCCATGGTATCCGCGCCCCATATTTCCGCCGACAGTCGTAAAGACGCAGGGCTGAGGGATCTGACTCCAACCGCCACCCGGAACCTTTATTTCTCCGAGGAATTCGGAGGAACCAACGGTCCCATCCAGTTCTACATTACCGTCGATGGACAGAAGCAAAAAGTTTTTGAACCCAACGAGAAGCCCGTGATCACCACCAAGGTGGGAGCGGTGGAAGACTGGACCATCGAAAACCGCGCCCTCGAGACCCATGACTTCCACATCCACCAGATCCACTTCATGATGTTGGAAGTCGACGGAAAACCGGTCACCAACCAGGACCTTCGCGACACCATTGAGATTCCCTATTGGTCAGGCTCCGGGCCCTATCACAGTGTGAAGGTGCGCATGAATTTCAGCGACCCGACCATTGCAGGTACGTTTCTGTTTCACTGCCATATCCTGCTGCATGAGGATCTCGGCATGATGCACAAGATCCTGGTTGAGCCCTGATGCTCTCCAGCCCTACTGAAGTCCAGCGGCGGCGCTCGTTGCTGCTAAGAACTCGTTGCTGCTAAGAAAAGGAAGGTTCTAACCGATGCGAAAAAGGATTCTCCTCGTCCTGGGCGGCATGTTGTTGGCAATCGCCGCCTACGTGTGTGGGAGCAGAAATGCGACCATCGCCTACGCTGGACCGCCGACACAGAGTAGCGTCCCGAAGTCGTATGGACGCCTGGTTGCGGCTATTGCAGACCAGATCGGCACTGGCCTGGTCTTCGAAGACAGCCAGGGCGTGATTCGCTTCGTCAGCATGACAGGCATGAAAGAGGGGGAACTGGCCCGCTATGATCAAGCCCCGACGCATGGCGGAATCCCCAAATCGTACGGTCATCTGGTGGCGGCGGTGGTCAACGGTGAGGGCACGGGGCTGGTCTTTGAGGACAGCGAGGGCGTGATTCGCTTCGTCACCTTAACCGGCAAGAAAGAAGGGGAACTCATCCGCAATTAATCGTGATTTAACTGATGGTGATTTAACGGATGGTGATTTAATAGGAGCCGCCATGACTGTTCCTTCCGCACCCCCAGCTAAATCGTCGCCAATTCCCTGTTCGTGCCGCGCCGCCATGGCGGTCCTGGCCTTCACCACCCTCCTCGCACCGACTTTTTCCTCTACCGCCACCGCCCAAGACTCGACTCCTGTAACCCTCGCCAAACTTCGCGAAACCTGGGTGCAAGACCTTCGCACCAAACAGCTCGAGCCCATCCTGAAGTTCTATGCCCCAGACGCCGTCTTCCTCCAACCCACCGGCGAACGCATCACCGGCTCGGCCGCGCTCCGCACCCTCTTCCAGAACATAATGGCCACCTTCAACAGCGATCTCACCCTCCACAGCCAGAGTCTTGAAGCATCGGGCAATCTCGCCTACGACAGCGGCGACTTCCAGGAAACTCTAACCACCATCGCCACCGGCGCTAAAATCACCGCCAAGGGCAGCTACCTAATCATCTTCAAACGCCAGCGGAGCGGCAGTTGGCAAATCATTCAGCAAGTCTTTACCGGTACCCCGCCACCTGGCACATAAGCCAGACAGAGAGCAAGCGTTCGGATATGCCGGCGACCGTGCCGGTGCATCCATATCCCCTCCACTGGTGTACGATTTACTCGCGTCTTACTCCTCTACCATGAAACTTGCACAGATCGCATCCGCCCTTCACGCGCGCCTGGAAAACGGATCATCCGACACCGAGATCACCGGCCTCAGCGGCATTGAGCAAGCTGGTCCGGGAGAAATCTCCTTCGTCTCGAATCCCAAGTATGCTGCCGCGGCTCGGCTCACCAGGGCGGCAGCCGTCATCGTGGCCGAGAACTTTCCGGTCATCCCGGCGGCGACGCTGCGCGTGGAGGATCCCTATCTCAGCTTCGCCCGCGCGCTCGAACTCTTCCACCAACCGCCTCGCTATGCCCCGGGAGTGCATCCCACGGCAGTCGTCCATTCCACGGCGAAGATTGGACGCCACGCGCACCTCGGCCCTTACGTGGTCATCGGCGAGAACGTCGAGATCGGCGACCATGCCGTGCTGCTGGCGCATGCGGTGATCTATGGTGGCGTGAAGATCGGGGACAATTTCTTCGCTCACGCGCACACCGTGGTCCGCGAGAACTGCCGCATTGGAAATAACGTGCTGCTGCAGAATGGCGTGGTGATCGGCGCCGACGGCTTTGGTTTTGCTAAGACCCACGACGGCCGCTGGCACAAGATTCCCCAGCCTGCCCCCGTCGTCATCGAAGACGATGTGGAAATTCAGGCGAATTCCTGCATCGACCGCGCCAGCGTCGGCGAAACTCGGATCCGCCGCGGAGTTAAGATCGACAACCTGGTGCAGGTTGGCCACGGATCGCAGGTTGGCGAAGATGCGCTGCTCTGCTCCCAGGTCGGCCTTGCCGGTTCCACGGAAATCGGCAAGCGAGTGATCCTTACCGGGCAGGTCGGCGTCGTCGGCCACTGCAAGGTCGGGGAAGCCGCCATTGTCACTCCGCAAAGCGGTGTGGCGAATGACATTCCTGCCGGGGCTCTGGTCAGCGGCGCTCCCGCCGTCGATCACAAGTTGTGGTTGAAATATTCTGCGATCCTGCCCAAGCTGCCCGAAATCGCCCGCGCAGTGCGGTCCCGCTTCCCGAAGGCGTAGGACCACAAAAGCGGACGGCTTTTACGATCGCTCCTGCCGCACATTTCTTTCGTGTGCAAGACTCTGCACCGCATTGCAACCTTCTGCATCTTGACAAACGATTCGTCATCGAGGAAGCTTCAATTACTTCGCTAGGCCTCCTCCGGCGCGCGCCAACCTAGGTGAGCCCCGCAACCAATTTCGAGTCGAAAAGGTGAGGTACGCATTATGCAGATTAAATCGATAGACAAGCTTATGTTAACGTTGGCGCTCGCATTCGCCGCGCTCGCAGCCCCCCACGCCCAGGCTCAGACCTTCAGCGTAGTTCACAACTTTACTGGCGGAAGCGACGGAGGCGGACCTCTCAACGGCTTCACGATCGACAGCGCAGGCATCCTCTACGGCACGACCAATTCGGGCGGCACTTCCAATTACGGTGTGGTGTTCAAGGTGAACCAGGGTGGCGCGGAGACTGTGCTCTACAACTTCGCTGGCGGGTCCGACGGAGCGAATCCCGACGGATTCCTGATCATGGACAAAGCCGGCAACCTCTACGGCACCACCACCGCTGGAGGCGCTTCGGGAGCGGGCACGGTGTTCGAAGTTGCCGGCGCAGGCAAGGAAAAGGTCTTGTACAGCTTCACCGGGAAAACCGATGGAGCAGATCCCGAAGCCGGATTGGCCATGGATGCTGCGGGGAATCTCTACGGCACCACCATCGCAGGCGGCACGCGTGGCAATGGCACGGTTTTCAAGCTCACTCGTCCGAAGACGGGAGCGAAGTGGACCGAGACGGTGCTTTACAGTTTTGGCACGGGCACTGATGGTGCAGTCCCCGTCGCCGGTGTCACTCTGGATACGGCTGGGAATGTCTATGGCACAACTTCTGTGGGAGGCACTGACGGATACGGGACAGTCTTCCAGTTGACCCCGTCTGGATCAAGCTGGACGGAAAACATTCTCCATGACTTCCAGAATGGAGACGACGGCGCCACTCCCTATGCGGGCCTTATTCCTGACAAGGCGGGCAACTTCTATGGTGCCGCTACGGATGGCGGCACCGGCGGCGGCGGCACGGTTTTCGAGCTGACACCCACCGGCGGTAGTTGGACTTTCACCGTGCTCTACAGCCAACCTGGCTGGGGCATCTCTGGGAGTTTCCGCAACCTGCTGCTCGATGCGGAAGGTAACCTTTACGGCACAACCCACTGCGACGGCGCGAACGACGCCGGGACAGTTTACAAACTGACCCCCGCAAGCGGTTCCTGGACCTACACCTCGCTCTACGTCTTCACCGGCGGCAGCGACGGCCTCTACGTGTTCAGCAACCTGGTATACAGGCAGGGCGCGCTTTACGGTACGACGAACGAAGGCGGCGCGGACAGCCACGGGGTCATCTTTAAGGTCAAACTGTAGCTGATCCCTGCAAGAGTAGACCGCCGGCATCCTTGATTTGTATTTGGGGTGCCGGCGTTTTCGTTTCTCAGGGCAAGCTGCATTCCGGGCGTCGACCGTTCAAGCGGAAGCGTTTCTCTCGGGCACCGAAGCGTCGCCCGCAGGCGGTGGAGACGCATCCTTGACGACGGACGCACTTTGCCGGTACTCGGCCGGCAGCCCGCTATCAATCACTGCCCGCACTTTCTCCATCAGACACTCGCGGCTGCCAAAATCTTTGGGCTCGATCGGCGGATGAAAGATCACCGTCACCACTCCCGGCTTGATCGCGAACCTGGCCTTCGGCATCACCTCGTGCGTGCCTGCAATGGTCACCGGGACCACCGGCACAGAGCACTCCATCGCCAGATAGAATGGTCCCTTCTTGAAGGGCAGCAGCTTGCCATCAAAGGAGCGCTTGCCTTCAATGTAGATGGTCATGTTGAGCCCCTGCTGCACGACTTGCTTGGCGACCCGAACGGATTCAATCCCGGCGTCCCGATTTCCGCGATCGACCGGCACCAGCGACCCCATCCGCATCGCCCGCCCCAGGATGGGATAGCTGAATAACTCTTTCTTCACCATCACCGAAGTGCGACGCGGAATCAGGGGTATGGTGATCGGCGGGTCCAGGTTCGACACGTGGTTCGACATGAAGATATAAGTACGCGCCGGGTCCAGCTTGTCGAGCCCTAGGGTTTGCACGCGCACGCCGGTCAGCCACACCCCATTCCACGCCCCAATCATGAACATGCGGTACAGCAGCCGAATGTCGCCGGTCAGAAAAGTCCAGGGGAATCCGATGAGCGCCGCCACGGGCGCGGCCAGTGCCCAACAAACCAGCATCGCGATGGTGCGGATCATAGTGAGTGTGCCCCTAGAGCCTGTGTGCCTCTAGTGTGACGACGGCTGCGGAATCTCCGCCTCGCCCTTCAGCCACGCTGTCCGGCGCGCCCGCTGTTCCGCCGTGATGTTCTCGATGTCGGTGAGCTGGTATGAGATTTCTTCGCGGCTTCCCGCCTTCCACTTTAACTCGCGCTCTCCACCGCGCCGGCCGCGTACTTTCACCTCGATCATGTCGCCGGGAGTCAGCCGCGACATCTCCTCCGAGGAGTCCTGCCCGGCCGTCTTGCCGTTGATTTCCAGAATTGTATCGCCCACTTGCAGACGGGCTCGCTCAGCCTCGCTGCCCGGCGTCACGCCCCCCACGGTCATGGGACCGTCAAAGTTTCGTGACGCCACAAACCCCGCATCCGCCAACGTGCTCTTTCCCTCTGACAGACGCAATCCCACGCCACGGAAGAAATCGTTCCATGGGATCTCCTCCGTTCCCGCAACATACTTCGCGAAAAACTCACCCAGATCCACATGGCTCACCGCCTCGGCGGCCTCGCGCACGCCGGCCGAGTCAGAAAAGAACCGGCCCTTCTTCGCGTAATTCTGATTCATCCATTGCAACACCTCGCGCAGGGACGCTTGCCCGTGGCTGGCCTCGCGCACCGCCAAGTCCAGCGTGATGCCCAACAGTTCCCCTTTGTTGTAATAGGAGACGCTGCGCTCTGGACGCCGGTAGTACATGTCGCCCTCCAGCCATGCATCCAGGCTCGATTCTTCCGCCGACTGGGTAAGGTGCGCGGGACGCCGCTCGAGTTCGCCAATCCCTGACGCCAACTCCTGCTCGAAGTGGCGCTCGTCGAGCAGCCCCCCGCGCAACCGGATGAAGTCCGCCGCCGTGCTGGTGCATCCCTCGCTAAACCAAAGCGCCCGCGTGTAGTTCTCTCGGGTGTAGTCCACCGGCTCAAGCGTCTGCGGACGAATGCGCTTCACGTTCCACAGATGAAAAAACTCGTGTGCCGTCACCGAAGCCAGCACCTCGGGAGTCTGCGCCAGCACATCCGCATTCAGCGCAATCGCGGTCGCATAGGCGTGCTCCATGCCGCCGCCCCCCGGTCCTCGCGGAAAGTGATAAAGAAACATGTAGCCGTCGAAAGGACGATCCTCCATCCAGCTCGTCGCCGCAGTCACGATCGTGTGTAACAGGGCAGCAACCTTTTCCATGTCGTAGTCGCCAGACTCGGCGTCAACAATCACGCGATAGTGTGCACCCCCTTCATCAAAATCAGATTCCCGGAACATTCCAATCTCGACCGGAGAATCCACTAGGAGGTCATAGGTTTCCGCGCTGAACCTGCTTTCCGGCATTGGCGTCAGCGGCGTGGCCACATGCCATCCTTCGGGGACCTGGTTGAAGCGCACCGCCATCGGCCCGTTCCGCGCGTCCACCGGATACATAAGAACCTGAGCCAGATTGAGGAATGCATGATGCGAATTGAACTGCGCGCCGAACGGTCCCGGCGAATCTACAAATATTTGATACTCAACAACGGCGCCGTCCTGCGCACCCTCGATCCGCCACCGGCTCTTGTTCAGTTCACGCACGGCGAGGGCGCGGCCGGCACGGTCTTTGGCGCGCACCCAGTTCACGTATTGCGCAAAGTCGCGCACCTGATACAGCGCGTTCCACACCGGAAGCTGCAACTCCCGCCGCGCCGACCCTTCCGGCAACAGAATCTGCACTTCCACCAGATGCTGCTCGGGGTTCGCCAGGGAAATTGTATAGTTGGTTGCCGCGTTGGAATGCGACAGGGCGATCCCCATTAGCAGCCACAGGAGGAGAGTTAGGCGTGCCGGGCTGGTTACGATCGAACGCCTCATCATCGCTTCCCCGCGGCATTCGCCGAATTGACGCTGGCAGACTCCCCAGCCAACGCCCGCAACCGCGCCGGCAGCTTCTCGTAGATCCCGCCGAATCCTCCGTTGGAGAGGATCGCCACCACATCGCCGCCGCGCATCTCTGGAGCAATCGTCTCCACAATCGCATCCGCATCAGCCACCAGCCGCGCCCGCCGTCCATGCGTCTGAATATCCGCCGCCAGTTCCGGCAACTCCAGCCGCTCATTTTCTGGCACCAAGTCTGAGCGGAACACGCCCGCCACGATGACTTCGTCCGCCAGCGCCAGGCTCCGCGCCAGGTCACTCTGCAGCACGCGCCGCCGCAGCGTATTCGATCGCGGCTCCAGAATCGCCCACAAACGCGCCCCCGCATATCTCGCCCGCAACGCCTTCAGTGTGCCTGCAATCGCTGTCGGGTGATGCGCAAAGTCGTCAATAATGGTGATCCCGTTCACTTGCGCCTTCACTTCCAGCCGTCGCTTCACGCTCTTGAACGTTTTCAGCGCCGCGGCAATCTCCGGTTTCGAGATGCCGTACCCCGCGGCCAAAGCGGCGGCCGCAGTGGCGTTCCACACGTTGTATTCGCCCGCCAGCGGAAACTCAAGATCGGCCCAGGCTTGCCCGTTGTGCAATACTGACCACGACGTCCGTCCCGCTTCGAATTTCAGGTTCGTGATTTGCCAGTCCGCCCGCCCGCCCGCACCATAACGCTCGACCGGGCAAAACGCCTTCTGTAAGCAGCGTTCAAGGCTGGGGCTCTCCGTGGCTTCTCCCGTCATTCCATCGAAAGCCACAATCCGGCCCCGCCGAGGAATCAGATTCACCAGTCGCTTGAACGCCGTCTCCACCGCATCCAGATCCTTGTAAATGTCGGCGTGATCGAACTCCACGGAAGTGAGGATCGCCGCATCGGGAAAGTAATGCAGAAACTTCGGTCCCTTGTCGAAAAACGCCGTGTCGTACTCGTCGCCTTCCAGAATGAAATATTTCCCCTGACCGAGCTGAAAGCTCGACCCGAAGTTTTCCGCAATTCCACCGATCAGAAACGACGGCTGCATGCCTGCCGTATGAAACATCCACGCCAGCATCGAGGTCGTCGTAGTCTTCCCATGAGTCCCCGCCACCACCAGCACTTCCTTACCACGCAAGAATTCCTCGTGCAGCAGTTGCGGCAACGAGCAGAACGGAATGCGCAGGTCGAGCAATTGCTCCAATTCGGTGTTCCCTCGTGAAATTGCGTTGCCCACAACCACCAGATCGGGGCGAGGCTCCAGGTTCCGCAGATCAAAAGGCGCCACCGAAATACCGAGTTCCGCCAGAAAATCGGACATAGGAGGATATGCCGCCGCGTCCGACCCGGTAACGCGAAACCCGCGCTGCTTCAGCATCCCCGCCAGCGATGCCATCGCGGTTCCGCAAATACCAATCAAGTGAATGTGCTTTTTCTCGGTCATGCCCTCTGCGAGTTTAGCTCTTCCCCTCCTCAGTTACCGCCCCCTCCAGAACTCTCAAACTCACCTGCCCACCCCGCACCGTCAACCCAGCCCGCACCCCAATCGGCAGCGTAATGTTCCGCGCCGTCACATGTCCCGAGCGCACACCATACGCCACCGGCACTCCCAACTGTCCCACAATGCGCTGCACCACTTCTTCCAGTGTGTACCCCTGATGCGCGATCTGCACACAATCGCGCATCTCCCCAAACACAATTCCCCGCACCCTGTCCAACTTGCCCGCCAGCTTCAACTGCATCAGCATGCGATCGATCTGAAATGGTTTTGCAGCCAGGTCCTCCAGAAACAGAATCGTCCCTTCCGTGCGAATCTCGTAAGGCGTCCCGAGAGAAGCAACCAGGATCGAAAGGCAGCCTCCATAAAGAATCCCCTCGGCCGCACCCTCGACCAGCCCACTCGCTCCAGAACCGGCACCCAAGGCGGGCTCCCAAGCCGTCGTGTCCGCCAGTGCCGCCTCCCAGGAAGCCAGGTCCACGCCGTCCTCATGCGCCCAATCTTTCGCCACCATTGGCCCATGAAACGTCACCAGGCCCGCGGCATCCGCAAAATAAGTGAGCAGCGCGGTAACATCGCTGTAGCCCACAAAAATCTTCGGGTGAGCCTTGATCTTCTCCAGGTCCAGCGCTTCGAGCAAATAGTTCGCGCCGTACCCGCCCCGTGCGCACACGATCGCCCGCACGTCCTCGCGCGTAAACATTTCTTCCAGTTCGCGCGCCCGGCGTTCCACAGATCCCGCGAAATAAAGATCCTGATCAAGGATGGAATCGGAATAAGACGGCCGGTATCCCGCGCGGCGCATTGCTTCGCATCCCGCCTCCAGATCGCCCCGCTTTACGTTGCTGGCTGGCGCCGCAATGCCGATCGTATCGCCCGGCCGAAGGGCAGGCGGCTTGATACGGGGAGTGGTTGAAGAAGACATGCGGCAAGAACCCTGTTGTGAAAACAAAACACGACCGGTACAGATGAGGATTGCGAAGACTAAACTGCATCCAGCGAACTCGGGAGCCTAACTCAGAAAGAACTCTCCCCGGCACACCAACCGCGCCGTCCCCTGAAGAAACACCACATTCCCTTCCTTCCGCACCGTTTGCGTTCCCCCAGGAGTATGCACCCGAACCGGCGATTCCGCCCGCCCCGTCGCCATCGCTGCCATCGCCGAGGCGCAAGAACCTGTTCCGGAAGATTGCGTCTCTCCCACTCCGCGCTCGAAAAAACGAACGTTCACATCATGCCTTCCATCCACTGCAACCAGTTCAACGTTCACGCCCTGCTTGAACTCAGAAGAGCGCCGAATCGCAGCCGCCTTCATCTGCCAGTTCTCCGCAAACTCCTTCACAAACATCACATAATGCGGATTCCCCATCGAAACCGGAATCCCACGCACTTCGTCCGCGCCCAGCCTTACCGCCAGTTCCGCTCCCACTGCAGCCTCTCCCATTTCGGCCTCAAACTCGTACTCGGATTCATTCCGTCCTTTCAGCACGCAAGTCTTCACTCCAGCCCCAGTCTGGATCGTAATTTCTTCCTTTCCCCGTTCCTCGCAAACATAGGCTGCCACACAACGCGTGCCATTGCCTGAAATCTCAGCCTCGGAACCGTCGGCGTTGATCAGCCGAATCTCCAAATCCGCCGTCGCGTGCGGATACATCCATTCCACTCCGTCCGCTCCCACGCCCTCGTGCCTGTCGCACATGCGTCGGGTAAGCGCTGCCATGTCCGCGGGAGCAAGATCGCTTGACAGAGTCAGAGAATCGATCAGTAGAAAATCATTCCCGCATGCGCTCGCCTTCACGAATGGAATCACCATGGCGTGCAGGCTCACTCCATTTCCACCGGCCCCAACGAAGTCACGTTGCCCAGCACCAGCGACGCCGTCAGTTCGCGTAGCAACTCCTTCTGCTCACGGTTGCACCCAGCCACGTTAAATTGCAGCCGGACGTGCTCCCTCGCGCTCCCGCTCATAATCCTGCTCGCCATCTCTCCCTGCAGCAAATCGAAAACATGTTGCCAGTTCATGGAGTTGACTCTTTGTCCGGGAAAGGCGTGAGATGGCCGAATTTTATCACCGGAGCACGCACCCTCAAGTCTTCCAGCGTTAACCCGCCTGATTACCGCGTCAGCTCTCTTTTTTCCCCCGGCCGACGTCCCTGAAATATCACTGCCGGCGGTTGCCCCGTGGTGTGGATCTCAACCAACGCAGTCAAACCCTGGTCCTTCGCCGCCTTCCACACGGCGTCGCTCTCGAACCCCACGGCGTAATCCGCATACGCCGCCGGATCCGCTAATGCCCGTTCCCATAGCCCCTCCCGATCGACCGGCTGCTCCCACACCCGGTGATTGCCCTCGTTGATGACCCGCCGCAACGGAATCCCCGCCTGCTCCAGCGCGCCCACATGCTCTCCCAGATACATCAGCAGTGTGGAATCCGCCGGCAAGGCTTTGATCCAGGTCGCGAGCTGCCCATCCAACGCCACGCGCCCTCGCATGTTGATCGCAGCCTCGCGATAACAGATGGGTTCCGCCCGCCAGATCACCCCATAACTCGACGCCGCCACCAGCAATATCCCCAAGATCGTGGCCACGTTCGCCCAGCGGCTCCAGGACACCCCAACTCGCGGAATCTTCGCTGCGGATTGGAAAACGAAAGAAATCCCCAAAGGCACAAACACGGCAAATGCTGGAAGCAATTGCAGCCCGTAACGTAGGTTGTAATACGAAAACGGCCACCACTCCGGCACGAAAATCGGCACGCTCCCATACGCCACGGATAAGGCATAAAAGGGTAGCGGCGCCCACAGCAACAACATGATCCGGCCCCGCCCGCCAAACCCCGCCACCAGACTTCCCAGCAGTGCCAGGGCCAGCCACAGGCGCCCCGGCCAGGTTGCTTCGCTCACATTCAGTTCCCCCGCTTTCAGAAAATATGAGCCGGCAGCCAACAGATTTCCCTTCGCCGGGTTCACCGTCCCCGTCTTTTGCTCGATTGCCTTCGCCGAGTAAGGCCCGTTCGCGAACTCCAGCGGATTCCGGTAGACGGCGGAGTTGTACGCCAGCCAAAGCAGCGGGCCTGCCGCCGCCAGCAAAACGAACTTCAGAGGAGCCGTCCGAGAAGACGTATCTGATGACCCGGGTGCACCATCCTCGCGCATCCTGCGGCGCTGAGCGCCCACCACCACGACTCCAAACCCCAAGACCGCAGCCAGAAACCATCCGTCATACCGTGTCAAACACGCTGCCACCAGACACAGCCCGCACTTTGTCAGCGATCGAGCGGCCTTCTCGGAGTCCGTCTGTCGCGCGAACTCGGCGAAATACACTACGGCCCAAATAAACAAAGCGAGATACAGCGACTCTCCCATCGCGGTCGCCTGCATGTAAATCAGATTCGGATTCGCGCCATAGACAATCGCCGCCGCCCATGCTCCCACCTTCGCCGCCCCATCCACTTCCCCGCTGCGGCTGAGCGCTGCGCGAACCAGCCGAAACATTCCCAGCACGCCCAACACGAACGCTGCCATGGACGGCATCGAGCCGCCCGAACCGCTCTGCCACATCTGCTTCGACACGATGAATGGCACGATTACCAGATGCGGCAGCGGCAGCCACACTGTTCCCAATTGCAGCAACCCTGGAGTCTTCGAATCGAAAACGCGGCGCGCGATGTTGATGTGCGCCACCGCATCCCCGTACAGCAGCACATCGCCATGCCGGTAGTAGTAGAGAAAGGAAAACACCGAGACGAAGATCGCCAGCCAGACCAGCCGCACGACCTCGATTTCGGAACCCGACCTCGGCGGCGGAGATTGCGGCTTCATTCGAGGTGAGTGAGTTCGCGAAAAATCTGGAAGCGCGCGTCGATTTCGTCCCGGGTCAGCGACTGCAGCCGCTCCGTGCCAAAATTTTCCACGGCGAACGATCCCATCACTCCACCATAGAACAGCGCCCGCTTCAGCACTTCGCGATTCAACTCCTCCTGCGACGCCACATAACCCATAAATCCCCCGGCAAACGAATCGCCCGCTCCCGTCGGATCTTTTACTTCATCAAGCGGCAAGGTCGGCGCGCGAAACGGATGACGTCCAATCCCAAATGCTCCTTCGCGAAAGAAAATCGTCGCCCCATATTCCCCGTGCTTGATCACTAGCGCCTGCGGCCCCATGGCCAGCACCTTTTGTGCCGCCCGCGGCAAATGCTTCTCCCCCGCCAGCATCTTCGTCTCGGTATCGTTGATCAGTAGCACGTTCACCAGCTTCAGAGTCTCCGCCAGTTCCTGGCGCGCGCCCTGGATCCAGTAATTCATGGTGTCGCATCCCGTCAGCCGCACCCCATTCATCTTGCGGCGCACGTTCGCTTGCAACGTCGGTTGAATATTCGCCAGGAACAGAAACTCCGTATCCTCATACTCCTTCGGAATCCGTGGCTGGAACTTCTCAAACACGTTTAGGTCGGTGAAGTTTGTCTTGGCCTCGCTGAGGTTATCGCTGTAGCTCCCACCCCAGCGAAACGTCTTCCCCGCGGCGCGCTCGATGCCGCGGGTATCCACGCCGCGTTTCTTCAGAACGTTTTCATGCTCCGCGCTAAAATCCTCGCCCACCACCGCCACCATGCGTACCTGAGTAAAATAGCTGGCTGCCAGCGCGAAATAAGTCGCCGCCCCGCCCAAAATGCCCTTCACGCTGCCCGAAGGCGACGTGATGTCATCAAACGCAACCGATCCAACCACGACAATGCTCATTGGGAACGCGAGTTTCCTCTCTTAGGTCTTACTGGCCACTGATCACCGACCACTACCCTTCACATACTTCCCAATAATCAACTTCAACTTCTTGCGCGTCGCCGCCGGAATCGTCTTAGGATCCGTCAGGATCGCATGCGCCAGCGCCGACCCGCACTTGCACGACCGCACCCGCGGCATCGCCGCCACCGTCTCCCGCACTACCTTCGTCGCATTCTCCGCATTCTTCAGCAGCACCGCCACAATCTGATCTACCGTCACCGAATCATGATGCGGATGCCAGCAATCGTAATCCGTCACCATCGCCACCGTGACGTAGCAGAGTTCCGCTTCCCGAGCCAGCTTCGCCTCCTGCAGGTTGGTCATGCCGATCACATCCATCCCCAACCCGCGATACACCTGCGATTCAGCCTTGGTCGAAAACTGCGGACCTTCCATGCACAAGTAAGTCCCGCCACGCTTCCCAGCCACGCCCGCCTTCTTGCAAGCGGCCTCGACCACGCCGGCCAGTTCACCACAAACCGGATCGGCAAAAGCAATGTGCGCCACCACACCGCCACCGAAAAAAGTATCCACGCGATGCCGCGTGCGATCGAAAAACTGGTCTGGGATCACAAAATCCAGAGGCCTGTGTTCTTCCTTCAGCGACCCCACCGCGGAAACTGAAACAATCCTCTCGGCCCCAAGCTGCTTGAACCCATGAATATTCGCGCGGAAATTGAGTTCGGTCGGCAGAATGCGGTGTCCCCGCCCGTGCCGCGCCAGGAACGCCACCTTGCGCCCCTCCAGTGTGCCGCAAACGTAAGCGTCAGAAGGTGCGCCAAACGGCGTATTCATCCGCACTTCCTTCACCTTGCTCAGGCCCCGCATGGCATAGAGCCCGCTGCCGCCGATAATCCCAATCTCCGCCTGTGCCACTCTCCCTCCAAAGTGCGCGTCTATAGCAATCTCCGGCGCGGGGCAGTCAAACCCGTGATTATACAAGAGCGCTCTTGAACCTCCGTGCCGTCTGTGGTTCAAGGTTTTCCAACCCGCTACAATCTCCGTATGCGATCTGGGGCTCTCGTCGTTCTCATTCTCGGCATCACCGCCCTCGCACAAGACTCCCCCAAGCTTGGGTCTCACTCCGAAACCAAGTCCGTCACAGTACCCATCACCGTCGACCACAACCGCGTCCTCATCGACGTGGACCTCCCGCTCCCCGACGGCTCGACCAAACGTATCCACGGCTGGGTCGACAATGGCAATCCCGATCTCCACCTCTCCCGCCGTGCAGCTGCGCTGATGGAACTCGCCGTCACTTGCGACGACCATGCCTGCTCCGCTCCGCCGCCGCATGAGATCACGATTGGTGGCATGAAAATATCTCTCGCCGCGGTGAAGAAAGCGATAATCCCACTGCCGGTCGCCGCCGTGGCTGTTATGTTCCCTGGCCTGAGTGCCGAGATCAACGTCCCTTCAGCCGTCCTGCGCAATTATGATGTGCTCATCAATCTCCCCGACCGTGAACTCACCATCGCTCAACCCGGCACTCTGCAGTTCAAGGGCGTGAAGACGAAAGTAATCGTGAACCGCGGGAACGGCCTCATCCAGGTCCCCAGCCAAGTCGAAAACAAGAAATACAATCTCGCCCTGGACCTGGGATCGTCCATCAGCTTTCTCTCGGAGGAATTATTCGACAAGCTCTCCATTGCTCACCCTTACTGGCCGCACATGATCGGCGCCATCGGCCCCGCCAACCTGTGGGGCACGGATGATGAACCGAAGTGGAACCTGATGCGCGTAGATCGCGTGCAATACGGTCCACTCTTCCTCACTGAGGTGGCTGTAGTCGATATTTCCAAGGATCGGATGACATTCTTCGAAAAGCGCGCCGGCGTTTCCACTGCCGGTCTGCTCGGTGCGAATGCCCTGGTGAATTACCGGGTGGGCCTCGACTACAGCCACTCCGTCGTCTATTTCGACATCGGACGCCTGTTCAACTTCCCCGAATTCGACGTCATCGGCCTCATCCTTCGCCCTGAAGACGACGGCCGCTTCACCGTCCTCGGTGTCGCCGACTATGACGGCAAACCCACCGCTTCCCAGGGCCAGGACGACGTCCAGGCAGGCGACCACCTCGTCGCGGTCGGCGGCATTCCCGTCCTCGGCTATACCATGGGACAAGTCTGGTCGATGCTCGGAGGCTCGCCCGGCATGGAACGCCAGTTAACCGTTGAGCGAGGCGGCAAACAGTTCACCGTTGTCACAAAGGTGCAACACTTCTTGGGTGATGCGCCGGAGGAAAATCAAGCTCAGAAGGGATCTGGAAAGAAAGACTGAGTTCGTTGGATTCCCGGCGACTGTTAATCACTTTCGATTCCCATTCGACTGGGAGTAGGTGATGAAATCGGAGTAGGTCTTGAAGATTGGCACCGGCAATCACAAATGGCAACTACTTCCCAAAAACTTCCTTCTCCAGCGTCTCCGTGGTGGCTGAGTCCAAACTCTCACTCACCAGCACGGTGTCGCCCTGCTCTTCAATCACCACCGTGCCTTCTTCCGTAGCCCATGTGTGCCGCCCCTTCAGAACATCGCCCTTGTCCTCGGGACTCTTCGCCTCCGATTTGCCGGACGAAGGATCTCCCATCTCCTCTGCCTTCTTGTACCTCTTCCCGAGCGACCGCGCATAAATCCCGGCAAACTCAGCCGCCTTCTCCGGGCTCGACCAGCGCGACACATAGAGCAGTCCGAGCGGCGCCGTTGCGGCGCTTTTCGGACGCGCCGCGTAGTAATACCCGCCCCGCCACTCTGGATACATCTGCTTCGATAATTCTTTCCCCGCGTATTGCTCGATCAGCACCGCGACATCGAACTCACCCATTGCGCCAATGTCGAACTTCAAGTAATCCTTAAAGTCGCGCTTGAATGCCGGCACGCGCATGGGCTCAATCTTCTCGCCCGACAAGTAAGTCTCAGGCTGCATGATCTGCCGCGTAGTGTGCGGAGGACTCGCCAGCACTTCGGCAAATGCCTTCTCCTTTCCGCCCTTTTCCAGCAGCTTCACCACGAACTGCATGCCATAGCTGTAGGGAAACGTCAGCGACTCCTTCATGAAAATGGGGGCGTCATTGAATACCGAGGTGTTCGCCGTCCCGGTCACCGTTTCTGCCTCCATCGATTCCACCAGGTCCGGCGAGTCCGCGATCGAGCGCCCCGCCGGAGCCAGAGCATATTGAAACATCATGGCTTGCGCTTGACCTTCGACCACAGCCTCGCGCGCGTCGTCCATCTCGTCGTTCTCGATATCCTCGGAAGTGGGATCTCTTTTAAGCTCACCCAAGTCCCGGTCGCCCTTCTTCATCCACTTGTCGAGGCCGATTGACTGATCCTGGAGCGCGTGCGTCAGTTCATGCGCCAGCACTGGCTCCTGCTCTTCCATCGGAACCCAGTCCAGCAGGTTCACCGTCTTTGTTTTCGGATCGTAGTAGCCCGCCACTTCTTCGCGCAGCAGATCGACCAGCAGCTTTTCCATATCGAACTCGCGCGGCACCAGCCCAAATTTCTTCAGGACCAGTTCCGACCGCTGCAGCCTCTTCACGTCTTCGTCCTTCATATGTTTTGTCAGATACGCGACCACCTCATCGCGGCTGGTCAGCCGGCGTTTGACCTGCTTCTTGATCGGCAGTCCAGTCTGTTTGCTATCAAACGCCAGAATCTCGTCGACCGAATGAAAAAGTTCCTCCGCCTCCCGCGGTGTGATCTTGACTTCTTCTTTTTGCGTGGAAGGCGCCTGTATGGGAGATGCTTGCGTGGGGCGGACACTCTTGTCCGCCTGGTTTTGACTTTGATCTTGATTTTGCTGCCCCTGTGCCGGAGCCTGCGCAGCCTGATCCTGCGGCTGCGCCCAGACCACGCCCATCCCCAGAAAAATCAAAACGGCAAAAAGAGGGCTAGGCAACCTGCAGCAAAGTAGCTTAAGGATATTCATAAGGGACGAGTCTACCTTGTATGCCTATACTCTCTTCAAGGACAAACATGGCCCGCAAGACTGCCGCGAACCTGTGGACTTCCACCGATCACGCCCGCGACTACCTCGGACGCGCCCGATTCCATCTTCCACCGCACCCAGGGTGAATAGCGATATACACATGCCGTCGCCGGTGTGCAAGGAGGATCAGGTTCGCCTGGTCGATTCCCTTAGCTCCGAGAGCCTGCCTTACTATGGTGTTCGGCGCATCAACAGGTCCGACTGTGCCTCGACGCTCCGTTTGTGCGTATAGCCAACGATGTCGAGAAAGACGTATGCGCTACAACGGTTTCCGCCTCAGGCATATTGCACCTCAAGAAGAAAACACTGCTCAGACCCCGGCTCCGAACATCCTTCCAGGACAGAACCCTTGAGCGATCCCGGCCCCTCCATCCCGCCTCATGCACTTGCGACCCCCTCTGCAACCCACTCCCCGGCTTCCCGGGTCCCAAGCGTGCCACCAATATCCCGCGTAGTCTTTTTCTGCCGCACCGCATCGAGCACGGCAGCGTTAATCTTCCCGGCTTCGCGCGTCAGCCCCAAATGCCCCAGCATCATGGCCGCAGTCAGAATCGCGCCAAAGGGATTCGCCACGTTCTTGCCCGCCATTGGGGGCGCCGAACCATGCACCGGCTCGAACATGGACGTCTTCTCGGGATGAATATTCCCGCTGGCGGCCATCCCCAGCCCGCCCTGCAGTCCGGCGGCGAGGTCGGTGATGATGTCGCCAAACATGTTATTGGTGACGATCACGTCGAACGGCCGCGGGTCGCGCACCATCTGCATGCACAGCGCGTCCACATACATGTGCTGTGTCGCGATCTGGGGATGTTCGCCGCTCACTTCCTTGAACACGCGCTGCCACAAACCGCCGGCATGCGTCATGGCATTCGACTTGTCGCACATGAGCACGCGCCCGCGCGGCGAGCCGTCGAGTTTTGTGTTGCGCTCGCAATACTCGAACGCATAACGAATGATGCGCTCCACGCCTTTTCGCGTGTTGATATCTTCCTGAATCGCAATCTCATCCGGCGTGCCCTGCTTGAAGACTCCGCCCGCATCGGTGTAGACACCTTCAGTGTTTTCCCGAATGACGACAAAATCCACATCCTTAGGCTCGATGCTCTTCAACGGACACAGTGTCGTATCCAGCAGCCGCACCGGCCGCACGTTGGCGTAGAGGTCCATCTTGAAGCGCATGCCGAGAAGGATTTCCTTGGCGTGGAGGTTGGTGGGGACGCGGGGATCGCCGAAGGCGCCGGCGAGGATGGCGTCGAAGTCGCGCCCAAGCATGGCGAAGCCATCGGGAGGGACGGTTGTCCCATCCCTCAGATAACGGTCGGCGCTCCAGTCAAATTCGCTCAACTCAACGTCGGCTCCCGACGCCCGGATGACTTTGAGAGCTTGAGGGATTACGTCTTGGCCAATCCCATCCCCTGGGATGACCGCAATGCGTTTCCTGGAAGTCTTTTGCGGGTCCACGGCAGAAAACTACCACAAGCCGAGCAGAATAAGTAGGTTGTCGATCGGCGATCGGCGATGAATCACTTGCCGGTTCGCTATAATCAATACCTCCATGTTCCACACTCCACTCCAGGATGCATTTCGAACGCAGGCGGGGAGCGAACCTCGACCGGTGCGCGCCAGCGATTACCGTGGAGCCGAGATGGCGGGAAGCTTTGCCGATCCTCAACAGGAGTTCTCTGTCCTACTCACAGGTTGCGGACTCTATGACCTGGGTTTCCGCGCCTGGATTTCCCTGACTGGCGGCGACCGCACACGCTGGCTGAACGGCATGGTCACGAATAACATTCGCGATCTCGCTGTCGGACATGGCGTCTATTCGTTCCTGCTCAACCCGCAGGGCCGCATCCTGGGGGACATGTTCGTCCACAACCTGGGCGAGGTGCTCATGGTCGAGACGGATCGCAGCCAGGCTGAGAAAATTGTTGCCACCTTCGACCATTACATCATCATGGACGACGTGGAAGTAGCGGATATCAACGAGAAACAGACCTCCCTAGGGCTAGGGGGGCCGAAATCCCGCGCCATTCTGAATGCTGCGGGGATTGAAGTTCCGGAACTGCAACCGTTGCAGAGGATTACTCCGCAGTGCAACTGCGACTGCGGCTGCGTGAATTGCACGGTGGTGCGCGGTGAGGATGGACCGCAGGAATCCTACGAAATCTGGCTGGCGCCTCAAGATGTTTACAAAACCTGGCGTGCGCTGCTCGCCGCCGGAGCAACGCCGGTGGGCAGCGAGGCTCTGGAGATGCAACGCGTCGCAGCCGGCATTCCGTTGTATGGAGTGGATATTCGGGAGCGCGACCTGCCCCAGGAAACTGAGCAGATGCGGGCGCTCAACTTCAACAAAGGCTGCTACGTGGGGCAGGAAATCGTGGAACGTATTCGCTCGCGGGGCAACGTGCATCGCAAGTTTACGGGCTTTCTAGCGGAAGGCGTGGCGGCAATCGCGGCCGGAGCGAAGATTGTCTCGGGCGAAAAGGAAGTGGGCGAAATCACTAGCGTCGCGGCGCTGCGCACGTCATCCGGCGAGCGCATGGTCGCGCTGGGATACATCCGGCGTGAGGTGGGGGTGCCAGGGCGCGAGGTGATGATTGCGACAACCAAGGCTACCGTAGTTCAGTTGCCGCTGGAGAGCGTTGCGCCGGCCGAGAATTCGCTGCTGCATCATGCTTAGAGGCAGAGTTCTTAGCCGCAAAGCGAGCACGACTTGCGCTAAGAATGCGAGGAAAAGCTTTATCGAGGTTTTGGCGAGAGAGACTTACTAAGGACAAGAGCTATGGCTGAGAAGAGACAGGAGTCAGGCTTCACCGTAACCGACCGTCGCTTGTTCACAGAAGACGGAGAGTTGCGCAAAGATGTTCGTGAGGAAGTTGAGCCGGCGAAGCCGGCAGCGCCACCCGCTTCGGTTGCACCGGCGGCCGAGGAAGCCGCGTCCGCTGTCAACTCTGCGCCAGTGTTTCCCGCGGAGGACGGAATTGTGGGGCAACGCCTGCCTGCGGCTCCTACGGCGGCCGAGCAACAAGCGCAGGCCGATGCCTACCGGGAGTCGTCGCAAGAACTGGACTCGCGGGTTGAACTCAGCGGGCGCTCCGCCAAAGAGTTTGAAATGACCTTCGAACGCTTCCTGGCGTCGCTGTACATGACGGCGATGCTGCAGTTGGGATTGATGCATGAGCAGGGCGGCCAGCCGCGCCTTGACATTATCGGAGCGCGCCAGACTATCGACACGCTCTCCCTGCTCGCGGAAAAAACCAAGGACAACCTGACGCCGACGGAAGAAACATTTCTGCAGAACAGCCTCTACGAGGTGCGAATGGCCTACGTCGAAGTGACCAACGCACTGTCACGTCCACCACAGCCCGGAGCTGCCACAGGGACCAGCGGACGGTGAGGGTACGGCACAAAACAGCAATTAGCAATTAGCACTTCGCATTCGGCACGAAAGGGTCTTGCCGTGAAACGGCAAGGTTCAGAACGGACGAATGCTAATTGCTAATTACCAAGTGCTAAGAAAACGGAAAGTTCGCGCATGAAAGCCATGCTCACGGTGCTGGGCAGTGGCACGTCGATGGGTGTGCCTACGCTCGGCTGCGACTGTCCGGTCTGCCACTCCAGCGATCCGCACGACCGCCGCACCCGTCCCTCGGTGATGGTCGAGTACGGAGGCAAGGTCGTGCTCATCGACACCTCGCCTGATTTTACGGGCAAGCCATCCGCGAGCGCATTACACGCGTGGATGCCGTTCTCTACACGCACACCCACGCCGATCACATCCTGGGCATTGATGATCTGCGCCCTCTCAGTTACCGCCACAAGCCGGCGAAGCTGCCACTTTATGCGCGTCCGGACGCGGCGGGGTTTCTGCGCAAGATGTTCGGCTACATCTTTGACGCCGATTACAAGTATGGCAGCCTGCCGCAACTCGAGTTGCGGCCAATTGACGGTCCGGTGGAGCTCTTTGGGGCGCGCTTCGAGCCGGTGCGCCTCATTCATGGCGAGACGGAGATTTACGGCTTTCGTTTTGGAACAGCGGCGTATCTCACCGACCACAGCGAAATTCCGGAGGCGTCGTTCCAACAGTTGGAAGGCCTGGATATTCTTTTCCTGGATGCGCTGCGGCACAAGCCCCATCCCACGCACTCGACGGTGGAGAATTCGCTGCGCATTGTGGAACGGGTGAAGGCGAAGCGGGCGTTCTTCACGCACATTTGTCACGATCTTTCGCATGAGGCAACCAACGCCACCCTGCCGCCCCATGTACGGCTGGCGTATGACGGGATGAAGCTGGAGTTTGAAATCTAAACTTCAGTGGCCAGTGATCGGTGGTCAGTGAAAACCTTTCGGAACACTGGCTTTCTGACCCACTGGCCACCGATCACTGACCACTGCTATGCAGGTTTTTCGCAAACTCGAGGACGTTCCGACGGGATTCGGCCCGGCGCTGGTGAGCGTGGGTAACTTTGACGGAGTGCACCGTGCCCACGCGCACGTGCTGGATGAAATTGTGCAGCGGGCTCGGCAAAGCGGGGCAAAGGCCGTGGCGGTGACGTTTGAGCCGCATCCGGCGCGCATCTTGCGGCCGGACTCGGGACTGAGGCTGCTCACTCCGGTGCCCGAAAAACTGCGCCTGCTCGAAGCCACCGGCATTGACGCGGTGTTGATGCTACCTTTTGGGCGCGATCTATCGCTGATGACACCGCGGCAGTTTGCCGAACGGATTCTCAAGAAGAAGCTGCGTGCGCGCGAGGTGCACGAAGGCTACAACTTCCACTTCGGGCACAAGGCCGCCGGCGACGTGAATCTCCTGGCGCAACTGGGGCAGGAGATGGGCTTTGAAGTAAAGGTCTATTCCGAGCAGAAGTTGCGCGGCGAACCGGTTTCCAGCAGTCACATCCGGAAGCTGATTGGCGAGGGGCGAGTGAGCCGGGCACGGCACCTGCTGGCGCGTCCGTTCTGTATCCTGGGTACGCCGGGACGCGGACGCGGTCTGGGCTCGAAGTACACGGTTCCCACCATCAATCTGGCGCGCTATGAGGAACTTGTTCCCAAGGATGGCGTCTACATCACATGGACGCGCGTAGGGAGCGAGCGCTTTGATTCGGTCACGAACGTGGGGAATCGTCCGACATTTGGAGCAGATTCATACGCCATCGAGACGCACCTGCTGAACTTTCATCCCATCGACCTGGCGCCGGAGAGCGAAGTCGAAATCTGCTTCCTCGAGCGGGTGCGCGACGAGATCAAATTTCCGTCAGTGGAGGCGTTGCGCGAGCAGATCGCGCGCGATGTGAAGAAGGCGCGGAGATATTTTCATTTGCTGGGGCTCCGATGACTTAGCGTCGTGCCTTCTCTGGCCGAACTAATGCGGCAGGTAGCCAGCTTCCATGGGCAATTTGCCGTCGACCCGCACGACGTTGATGGTGTTGTCGACGGAGCGGACATCCACGAGGCCGATGGCGCCGGGCATGGACTGCACAATCCTGAGCACGTCCGCATCGGAATCCGCCAGCGTGATGGAATCCTTGTGAGCGGCGATCAGCGCCTTCCATTCGGCCGGAGTGACCTTGATCAGGCGCTCCAGCGTTTCCGTTTCGCCGGCGGAGTCTTTGTGCAGAACCAGAATAAGGGCCTTACCGTCGGGCCACTTCTTTATCTCGGAACGGAAGATCTTGGTCAGGTGAACGGCGGTGACGTTTTCCACGTTGTTGTCCTTGTTGACGACAACGGCCATATGGTGGGCGAAACAAGGGGTGAGGAACGTCAAGAGAAAAGCAAGAAGAGTGGTAACCCGCTGACATCTCATAGGCACATCCATTTCGAGCTTCAACTCTTAAGGTTACACGACAAGCCTAACCAAGAATCGCGACCCGAGAAGTAAAAACATTGTAAAACACGAGGTGAAGGTACCCAGGATGCAAACATCGAGATGCGCTGCGGAATTGGGAATTGCCATGCCCAAAATCGGAAATTGACAATTCCGGATCGCGCCTTACAATCCGCGCTGCATGGCGATTGGCCCCATTCAACTGATTCGGCAGACAACGCCTGGGCAGCGGCGAACGCTGCTGGCGGCGGCGCTGGGCTGGGCACTGGACGCCTTCGATGCGATGCTTTATGCGCTGGTGCTCACGCTGCTGATGCGCGACCTCGGCATGAGCAAGACGACGGCGGGGCTCCTGGGCACGCTCACACTCCTAGCTTCCGGCATGGGCGGCGTGCTGTTCGGCTTTCTTGCCGACCGCATCGGGCGCAAGCAGGCACTGATGGCGAGCATCTTGACGTATTCGGTATGCTCGTTCGCTTCCGCCTGGCGACGAGCATTGCGATGCTGGAGGCGGCGCGCTTCGTTCTAGGCCTGGGCATGGGCGGAGAATGGGATACGGGGGCGGCGCTGGTGGCGGAGAGCTGGCCGACGGAAGTCCGCGCCAAGGCAATTTCCGTGGTGCAGAGTTCGTGGGCCCTGGGCTTTGCCGCTGCGGCGCTGGTAGCGGGGCCGGTGGCGCGGTATTTCGGATGGAGGGCGGTGTTCTTTGTGGGGATTCTGCCGGCGCTGCTGACGCTGTGGATTCGGCGCGGAGTGCCGGAGTCAGAGATGTGGGAGGAGCGAGAGTCGAGGGGACGACGCAACTCGATCGACAACAGCCTTGGCGACGGTGGCCGAGACCCAACCAGTTACACGTCGTTGACTGGAAACGTGAAATTCTCGGTGATCTTTCATGCGCCCTATGCAAGGCATACGTTTGTTTTGCTGCTTTTCAACTTTTGCGGCATGTTTGCCTGGTGGGGTCTGTTTACCTGGCTGCCGCCTTTTTTGTCGCTTCCCGTGTCGCAGGGCGGGCGCGGGTTTGGCGTGATGGGGACAACTACTCTTCTGGTGGTGCTGAATCTGTTTGGAATGTTTCCTGGTTACGCCAGTTTTGGGTGGGTGGCGGATCATCTTGGACGGCGTAAGGCATTTTGCCTCTATAGCTTAACGGCAGCATTTCTGATTCCACTTTATGCGGCGGCGCGCTCGTCTGTCGTGCTGATGATGCTCGGGACCGCAGTGGCATTTTTCGGCACCTGGCTCTTCTCGGTTCTGGGATCATGGGCAGCGAGATTTTCCCAACCAGCGTGCGGGCTGGCGGGCTGGATTCACTTACAACGGCGCGTGGGCGATGAGTTCAGTCGCGCCGCTAGTGATTGGGCGAGTGGGCCAGATGAAAGGTCTGAGCTGGGCGTTCTATTTGTGCGCAGCGGGATATCTGCTGGCCGCATTGATGACGACACAATTGCCAGAGACGCGAGGCAAAAGTCTGGAATAGCAGTGGCCAGTCCGGGCTGCGGAGCGTTCAGATAGTCTCGAAGGGCTTTCCCTTTACTCCCTACTCCATCGGTTCCACGACGACGGACTCGTTTCCTTCAGTTACACTCCCCGGTCGCTGTACGATTACGATGGCGGCGAGCACGAAGACGATTCCTATCGTCTGGATTGGGAGCAACACTTCGCCTAAGAACAGGGCGGCGAGAAGAATCGAGAATACCGGCTCCAGGCAACTGGCGATGATGGCGCGAGTGGGCTCGAGGTGCTGCAAGCCGAGGAAGTAGAGCGAGAATGCTCCCAGCACCGAGATCATCGAGAACACGAACAGGAACAGCCATTGCGCGGGGGCGTAGTGGGCGGCGGCGATTTTCCAGGGCGGGTTGACGACGAGCCAGAAGGCGGCGGCCGCGGTCAGCGTCCAGACCAGGACGCGCCAGCGGTCGTAACTGGCGAGGATGCGGTGTCCGCCGACGTTGTAGAAGGCGAAAGAGAACGAGGCCAGCAGCGCGGCAATCAGACCGTAGGAATCAAGGCGAAGGCCTCGTCCATTACTTGGCATTTTTCCGACTATACCGATCACCAGGGCGATTCCTGTAACCGCCAGTGCTACGGCAACCACTTTTTGCAGCGAAAGTTTCTGCTGGCCGCGGGCCACTACATAGAGCAAAACCCACACTGGGGCGGTGTATTGCACGATGATGGCGGTGGCGACGTCGGTTCGTTGGATGGCGACGTAATAAAAGTAATTTGAAACCGCCACGCCGAGCGTGCCCAGAATGAAGCAGTATGCGAGATCGCGCGCGGGCAGCTTGATCCGCTGCCAGCCCTTTGGCAAAACGAGAATGGGAAGCAGCACGAGCAGGGAGAATGTAGTGCGGGTCTGCGAAAGGATGAGTGGATCAATGGGACGCAGAGATGCGAGAAAGGGCAAGCGTCCGGTGAAGGCGGCGCGGCCCAGGGCGGCGGAAACTCCCCAAAGAAACGCCGCCGAGGCGATGAAAAAATAGCCGCGCAAAGGATGCGGGCGCGAGCCCTGCTGATTTAGGTTCGAGATGGTGAGCCTCGTGAATCGTTTCGATGATCAGGCAGTGGAGAGGGACTGGTCAAGGTGGGCGGGATCGAAGCCTTCGATCACTACGCACGAGAGGCAACCGGGCTGGGCGACGAGGAGAATGCAGGAGTCTGCGTCAGTCTTCGTCGGTGTCAGTCTTGCGATTTGGCGCCGAAAGGGCTCGCACATGCGCCAGGGCAACACCCAGACACATCCCGGTTGCGATCAGGGGCCAGAATCTGCACCGCTCGGACGTTTTCCGAACGGACGGTTCGCACGAACGCGGAAAAGCCAGAGCGGCAAAGAACAAGGGGAAGAAAACAAACGCTTCTTCAATCGTCAACTCGAATTCGATACTTGCCGTTTTCAGCTTCGAGTCTCAGCGTCCAGATATTCGATCGCGGTGGTGATCTTCGCAGTTTTCTCGAGCATGGCTGAGACCGAACAGTACTTTTCTTTGGAGAGACGGACCGCGTCCTCGACCGCCTTGCGAGACACTTTACCCCCGAGGCGATAGATCAGTTTGATTTCCTTATAGACGGAGGGCGGATCGGGGGCGCGCTCAGCTTGAGCGCGGACTTCGAGGCTGGTGAACGGCTCGCGCTTCTTTTGCAGGATGGAAACGACATCATAGCCGGTGCAGCCGCAGAGGCCGATGAGAACGAGTTCCATGGGACTATTGCCAGCGGCTTTGTCGCCATCGACGACGATCACGTGGCCACTGTCAGCGACTCCGTTGAAACGTTGCTTTTCTAACCACGTAGTCTTCGCTTCGGTCATGCACTTTCGCCTCACTGCGTTTTATCTGCGGTTGTCCGTGCTCGGTTCGGGATGGATTAACACCCGAAAAAGCTCGGGCGCGGCCTGCTTGAAGCGGATTTCGAGTTCGGTCTGGATGTCGTGGACGCGGGCGAGCGAGAGATCATCGGAGAGCGTGCAGTGGCAGGAAACATAGAGGCGTCCGCGCACTTTCTTGATCTGCACGTCGTGCATGTCGACGATTTCCGGGAACTGGCCGGCGAGTGTCTTCAGACGGCGTTCGAGGTCGGCGTCGCGGACCAGTTCGTCCCCGGTTTCGATGGTGGCGGGCTCGCTTTCGATATGGGTCAGGATATCGTCGATCTCCAGTACGTCGCGGCGCATGTCGGCTTCCAGTTCCGTGACCTGATCGTGGGCGCTCTTGAGAGTCATGCGCTCATCGAGTTCGACGTGTTGCTCGACGTGGAGCCGGCCGGCGAGGTCCTGCACGCTTATGTCGTGGACGTTAAGGTTGTGACGGGTGGCAACGGCGCGAATGCGATCGAAGATATTTTCCGAGCGCTGGGCGCGGGGGAGGGATTGAACCGTGACGTCGGCGTCGGGAAGAATGCCGTGGACGGCGGCGGTCACGGCTTCCACCAACTGCTCGGACCGCTGGAAAGTGACGGTGCGGGCGAGGCCGACGGCGAGATCGGCGAAATAGCGGTTGCCGGCGCGGCGGATGCGCACGCGCCCGACTTCGAGCACGCCATCCACACGCGAGACCGCATCGGTGATCTGAGCGAGCACTCCGGGGGGAGCGGCATCCAGCAGAGCATCAACGGTGCGTCGCGCCAGGCGCCAACTGACGGAAATAATCACGCCGGCGACAAACAGGGCGGCGATGGGATCAGCGTTGCGGAGCCAATCCAACTGATAAATGCGTCCCAGCAGGATGAGCGCAAGGCCGAGCACGACTACGCCCGCGGACCAGATATCGGTGGAAAAGTGCAGCGCGTCGGCTTCGAGAGCCTGGCTCTCGTACTTGGTGGCGATGCGGCCGAGAGCGCGGGAGCGCCACCAATCCACGGCCATGGAGACCAGCATCACCGCGAATGCCCACATGGAAGGTTCTACTTCGACGTGCCGGTAGAACAAGCGCACGATGGCTTCGTAGATGACCCAAATGCAGGTCACCAGGAGCAGGCCGGTTTCGACGAAGGCCGAGAAATTCTCGACCTTGCCGTGGCCATATTGGTGGTCCGCATCGGCGGGCTTGTCGGAGACTCCGACGGAGAGATAGGTGAGCACGGCAGCGATCAGGTCCAAGGCTGAGTGCGCGGCTTCGGAGAGGATGCCGAGGCTGCCCGTGGTAACGCCGACGACAACCTTTCCGCCGGTGATGAGCAGGGCGGCGAGCACGGAATTTCCAGCCACCGCGCGTTTCTCAGCGCGCATGGCGTTGGGCGAGTAAAGGGCCGGCGTCCCCGACATGATTGGATTATCGCTGCTCAGGCGGGATTCCGCCAAGGGAATCCACGTGGAATGGTCGAGCGTACCCGGTTTCGGCCGTTCAACCCCGAGGCTGGGATCAGACAGCCGGATTTCGCTGGGGGCGCATCCCGGGACACTGCGGGAAACGGCCTCTGTGCTAGGATGCTAGGTTCGGGTTTTCCAACTTCCTGATCTACCAATCCTGGAGGAATCCTGTATGCGTAAGAGTTGGTTGCTGTGTGTGCTGTTGGGAACGCTGGCCTGGGGACAGGCCCAACCGGGCATGACGCCGGCACAGCCGAGCCCCGCCCAGGCTCCGAGCCCCGCCGCTAAGGCGCCGGAACCGCCTGCTGCGGAAGTGCCGGAGAATGCGGTTGTACTCACGATCAAGGGCGTATGTCCGGCGACACCGAAGACGACTATGGCGTCCAAGACCGGCGCCGGCAAGACGGCGCCGGCGAAGAAACCGGCAGACTGCAAAACGGAAATCACCCGGGCGCAGTTCGAGAAGATGGCCGGCTCGCTTTCGGCGACTCCGACGATCACGCCGCAGTTGAAGCGTCAACTGGAGATGGCGCTTCCTGGGTTCATGGCAATGTCGGAAGCTGCGAAAGCGAAGGGCCTGGACAAGAGTGCGCGATTCATGGAGACGATGAGGATTTACCGGATGCAGATTCTGACGACGGAACTGAAGCACACGGTGCAGGAAGAGGCGGACAAGATTCCGCCGGAGAAAATCGCGGAATACTACAAGAGTAATCCTGAAGCGTACGAGCAGTTCTCTCTCGATCGGCTGTTTATCCCGCGCTACAAGCAGGCGGAGGCAGAGGACAAGGAAGACGCGAAAGAGCCGGAGAAGCTGACGGAAGAACAACAGAAGGCCAAAGAGGCTGCGGACAAGGCCAAACAGGAGAAAGGCGAACAGGAGTTGAACAAGTTGGCCGACAGCCTGCGGGAACGGGCAGCGGCGGGTGAGGACTTCGCAAAGCTGCAGAAGGAAGCGTTCGAAGCGGCCGGGGTGAAAGTCGACAACCCGACCGTAAACCTGCCGAAAGTACGGCGCACGGGACTGCCTCCGGCACACGTCGCGGTGTTTGATCTGAAAGCGGGTGAGCTTTCGGCGGTCATCAGCGACAATGGCGGCCATTACGTGTACAAGGTGGTGAGCAAAGAAGTTCTGCCGCTGGACCAGGTGAAGGATGATATCCATAACAAGCTGAAGGCCGACCGCTTGAAGGAAATGATGGACAAGTACACGAACTCGTACCAGGCAATACCCAACGAGGCGTACTTTGGGCCGGCAGCAGCCGCTGGGCCGGGAGGGCGTCCGATGCCGCCGCGTGGTCCGCATCCGCAGATGACCCCGCCACCGACGCAGCCGCAGGCACAGCCGCAAGGCACGCCACCGGCGACGAACCCACCAGCGCAGCCCCCAGCAACACCGGCTCCCCCATCGAAGCCGAACTGATGGTGAGCGCAAAACCTGTCGTCGTGGTCACCGGCATTGCGGGAAACCTGGGATCCAGGCTGCTCCCGCTGCTCGGGGACTACTCAGTGATTGGGGTGGACCTGAGTCCACCCCAAACCAATTTTCCGCTGCAGTTCGAGCGCCTGGACCTGGGTGAGGAGTCGTGCACGCGGGTGCTTTACGAACTGCTGCGCGACACGCGGCCGGTCGCGGTGGTTCATCTTGCGTTCGTGATCGACCCGGTTCGGACGGGCGTACTCGATGCCGAGCGCATGTGGCAGATCAACGTGGCCGGCACGGCCCGGGTGATGGAGGCTGTCACTGAGGCGAATCGCACAGGGGATTTCGGGATCAAGCAATTTCTCTTTCCCAGCAGCGTCTCCGTGTATGGACCCAGCTTGCCGGAACCGGCGACGGAAGATGCCGCAATGGCGGCACACACGCTGCCCTACGCGATTCATAAGAAGCAGTCCGACGAGGTGGTGCAGCAGCGCGCGCCAGCGCTGCGAGGATGCAGCGTGTATATTCTGCGTCCCCATATTTTTGCCGGCGCCAGCGTGGAAAATTACCTGCTGGGAGCGTTTCGCGGCACGCCCAACGGCAAGAGCGCACGGGCCGAGAAAATGCGGAGCGAGGGCAAACGGCTGCCCTGCATGATGCCGCGGGGACAGCAGTATCTCGACAACAGGATTCAGTTTGTACACGTCGATGACATGGCGCGGCTGATCGCGCACATTCTGCACCGTGATCCGGAGGCGCAACGGCTGACCATTCTGAATGTAGCTGGACGCGGCGAGCCGCTTACCTTCGGCCGCTGCATTGCAATGGCACAGGCGAAGCTGGTGCGCGTTCCTGGAAAGTGGGCGATGCGGCTGGTGCTGCAATTTCTGTGGAAGCGGCAGATTTCAGCGATTCCCCCGGAGGCGCTCCCCTACATGACCGGCGAATACATCATGAACACGGACCGGCTACAGAACTTCCTGGGCGGGGAATATGAGAAAGTGATGCGTTACACGATTGCCGATGCGTTCGCCGACAGCTTCAAGACCGGGGCGGTCGCATCGCAGCCGGCGGGCACGAGTTAAAGTACTCTAGAAAAAGACAGTGTGCGAGGCTCACGAGCGACCCGCATTGGGCCGCTCGTTGTTCTTGGAGTCTCAGTGTTCTTGAATCGCGACTTGTGCAAGTGCGGCCCTAACTGGGGACCGCACTTGCGGTTTGTGGTCTGGCGCCTGCTGCCCGGACGTGGCCTGGTTCCGTCGCCCTGCGAAAGAGTGCATCCAGCGACCACTTTCCAGGGCCATTGATCAGCAGGAACGCGACGACGAGCGCCTGGGCGTACTCGGAACGGACCTCATGCAAAACCGCCCAGACTCCCATCTGGGGGGGAGCCGGGGGCCGCGGCAGTGGCGAGGTTCCGAGATAAAGCGAGATTTTGGTGGAGAGTATCGCCACGATCATTTCAATGATGAAGGGGACGGCAATCCAGCGAGTCAGGAAGCCGAAGAGCAGGAGCAGGCCTCCGCCGATCTCAAGCAATGCAACGAAGTCGGCGGTGAAATGAGGGACGGGCATCCCCAATTTCATGAAACGACCGACTCCCTGGTTCACATAGACAAATTTCAGGATGCCTTCCCACAAGAAAACTCCGCCCGCCATCACCCTTAAGAGCAAGGTAGACTCCGGCCCCAGGATGGGCGGATGGTTTAGCCAAGACAAAATATTTTTCATGCGTTCTCCTTTCGTTACTGCGCGGCTCGGGCACCTTGGGTGTGGCGTCCGGTTCCGGCTCGCACAGTAGATAACGGATATGGCCAGGTTTTTATTCCACGGAATATTTTCAAAGGTGGAGGGAATAAATCCGGGCCTGGCTGGTTTACTCTAAGCGGGTGCCCGATGACAGGCTTAGTACGGTGTCGTTTGAAGACCTAGCCTTGCCCTTGTTCGACCAGCTTTACAACTTTGCGCACTGGCTGACGCAGGATAAGACCGAAGCCGAGGATTTAGTGCAAGAAACCTACGCGAAAGCGTTGCGCGGCTTCTCCTCATTTCAGGCAGGTACGAACTTTCGGGCGTGGATTTACCGGATTCTGCGGAACTCGTTTCTGAGTTCGCGGACGGGGCTGAAAACCACAGTTGTGCTGGAGGAGGAAGGCGGCGAAGGGCTCCCGGCGGTGAATACCACACCCGAGAGTCTGCTGATCGAGCAGGCCAACCGCGAGATGGTGCAGCAGGCTTTGGCGGAGTTACCTCTGCCGTTCCGGGAGATATTGCTGCTCTGTGAAGTGGAGGAAATGTCGTATCAGGAGATTGCGGAAACGCTGGCGATTCCCATGGGCACGGTGATGTCGCGGCTGTTTCGTGCGCGCCAGGCGATGCGAAGTGTGCTGCGCGAGAAGATCGACGGAGGGCGGCATGGCGTGTGAGGAGTGGCGCAAGAAGTTGGACGGTTACGTCGACGGCGAACTCCCTCCGGCTGAGGCCGCGATGTTGGGCGCGCACCTGCGAGGGTGCGCAGGGTGCGCCGCCGATGTTTTGGAGCGGGTACAGCTCAAGCGGTCCGTGCATGTGGCGGGAAAACGATATGAGCCGAGCGTAGAACTGCGGAGCAAGATCACGAAGAGCATTGCGGCGAGGTCGCCGGGCAGAATCGCCAGGCGGTGGGAATTTGTCTTGATCCCGGCGCTGGTACTGCTGGTTGCGGCGTTCCTGCTGAATTCATACTTGGAGCGCGAGCAGGCGTCGCGGCAACGCGTCTATAGCGAGTTGGCCGACCTGCATGTGACGACCATGGCCAGTGCGACCTTGGTGGATGTGGTTTCGTCCGATCGCCACACGGTGAAGCCGTGGTTCCAGGGCAAGATTCCGTTCACCTTCAATCTTCCCGAGCTGCCGGGGTCGGAGTTCAGTCTGGTGGGAGGGCGGGTTGCGTATCTTGAGCAAACCCCCGGCGCACATCTGATTTATCAGATTCGGAAGCACGAGATTTCCGTCTTCATTTTTCCGGATCGCGATGGAGAGATGCGGAGCCTGCCGACGGAAGTGTCGCACGCGGTATCGTTCAACGTGGAGACGTGGACGCAAAATGGGCTGCGGTATTTCGTAGTGGGCGATGCGAGCGTGGAAGACATTGTGGCGCTGAGTAAGCTGCTACGAGACGCGGGGTAATCGGACAACTCTCTCACCTTCTTCCGCGATACAAGCCGGCAATGCCGAATGTGTATGGCTTCCAACTGGCTTCGCGGAATCCGGCGCGGCGCATGCGGGCGAGCATTTCCTGCGGTTCGGGAAATCGTTCGACGGAAGTGGGTAGATAGGCGTAGGGTCCGCGCACGCCGGAAACTATGGCACCGATGCGCGGCAGAACCTGCTTGAAGTAGATCCGATACAGATGACCGATGACTCCCTTGGGTTCGCTGAAATCGAGGATGCCGCACTCCCCCCCGGGGCGTAAGACGCGTGCGATCTCGCGCAGGCCAGCATCGTAATCCGCGAGATTGCGGAAGCCGAAGGCCGAGCTCACAAGAGCGAAGTGCTGGTCGGGAAATGGGAGGCAGAGGGCGTCGGCTTCGATCCAGTGCGGGATTGCAGCTTCGCCGTTTTGTGAAGCCTTGTCGAGAGATTTCGAGCGGGCACGCTGCAGCATGGCGTGGGAGAAATCGGCGCCGAAAATCTGCGGACTGCAATTCCCTGCCTGCTTGCGCAGGGCGAAGGTCATGTCCCCGGTGCCACAGCAGAGATCCAGAACGCGGGAGTCAGGCTGGGCGAGAATCTGCGCGAAGGAGCGCGCGGTGCGGCGCCACCACAGGCGATCGACGTTGAACGACAGCACGTGGTTGAGCAGGTCGTAGCGCGGGGCGATCGAGGTGAACATCTCGCGAACGGAGCGCGCCGCAGCACGAGTGTCACTGGCACCTTCGGGAGCGGCGCCGACCACGAGTTTGCGGGTTTCAGACATTGGGGCAGAATGGCTGATTGTGGATTAGAAGCTCACGCATCGACTTCTTGATTCTTTGCTCATCAATCAACAATCAATCTTCAGCAATCAACAATTCCTATTTTCTCCGCCGCGTGACAGGCGGAGCACGTCTTCGACGGCGCCGAGCGCGACGCCATCGGGCACATCGGCGGCGATTTCGACCTTCCCAATTTCCCGGGGCAGCACGAAATGCACTACGCCGCCTTGCGTCTTCTTGTCAGCCTGCAGGCGCGCGAGAATCTTGCGGGCGCTCACTTTGAGTTCAGGCAGGCGGCCCAGGCTAAGAACGGCGTCGGCGATGCGGCCTGCGGTTATGCTATCCGTGCGCCCCACGGTGAGGGCAATGTTGGTAGCGGCGATCAGGCCCCAGGCAACGGCCTCGCCGTGAAGCAGGCGGCGATAGCCCGTCTCCGCCTCCAGCGCGTGTCCGATGGTATGCCCGAGGTTGAGAACGCGGCGCAGCCCGCCTTCGCGTTCGTCGGCCGAAACGACTTCAGCCTTCAACTTCACGGACTGGGCGATGAGACCTTCGAGCTCCACCGGATCGCGTTTAAGGATTTGGACCCGTTTCTGTTCGAAGCGAAGAAAAAGATCAAGATCCCCGATGATGCCGCACTTGAGGGCCTCGTACAGACCGGCGCGAAACTCGCGGTTGGGAAGCGTGCGAAGGACTTCGGGATCGATCAGGACCACGCGTGGATGATGGAACGTTCCCAGCAAGTTCTTCCCTGCCCCGAGGTTCACGGCGGTCTTGCCGCCAACCGACGCATCCACCTGGGCCAGGACGGTGGTTGGAATCTGCACCAGCTCGACGCCACGCATGTAAAGAGAGGCCAGCAGTCCAGTAACGTCGCCGACCACGCCTCCGCCAAGAGCGATCAGAACGGCTTTGCGATCGGCACCCAGGCGGGACAGTTTTTCGGCCAGCGTTTCAATCGTCTTCAGCTTCTTGGCAGGCTCTCCGTCGGGCATTTGGATCACCTGAGGTTTGAAACCCGCTGTGACCAGAGAGCGAACCAGCTTCGCGCCCCAGCGCCGGCGAACGGGCGGAACCGTTACCACGAAGACGTTGCTGGCTTGAGGCAGCAACTCCGCCAGCAGAGTTCCGGACCGCGCCAGCAAGCCGTTCTCAATCCGAGCCTGATAGGGCCGCGGCGGGACATGGATGGTGACCTGCGCCATGGGACATCTATCATAGCCTATCGAACCCGGCGGCTTTGATCGCACGGACCCGGGGAAGTGGTACCATTTGCGGTTTATGAAGGGTCTTCCACCTGAGACTGATTTCATCGTGATTGGTGCCGGGGTTGCGGGGTTGCGGGCCGCGATCGAACTGGCCGCGGCGGGACGCGTGTTGGTGCTGGAAAAGGAAAGAAGAGAGGCTCTGAATTCCAGCCCACAGTCCAGGCAGGGCGTGGTCGCGACCGCACTTAGCGATGAAGATGAGGTCCTCCTGCACCAGCAAGACACCTTACTTGCCGGCGACGGCCTGTGCCGTCTGGAAGCCGTAAAGACTCTGGTAGAAGAAGGTCCTGAGCGGATTGAGGAGGCGATCGCCTGGGGCACACAGCTCGACCGGAATAGAACGAGCCTGGTGTTTGAGACCGAAGCCTCATACAGGGGCAGCCGCATTCTGCACGCGCGGAGCGATTCGACGGGAGGCGAAATCCTGCGTGCTCTGCATGCCAAGGTTCAGACGAGCAAGAACATTTCCGTGCTGGAGATCGAGTTCTCCACCGGGCTTCTGACCGAAGACCGGCGAGTGACCGGCGTTTCGCTCATCAGCGAGAAGGGACTACCAGAAGAAGTGGCCGGCTCGGCGGTTCTGCTGGCCACAGGAGGCATGGGGCAACTCTATCGCAACACAACCAATCCCGAGGCCGCCACCGGTGACGGCGTGGCCATGGCTTTCCGGGCGGGGGCGGAAGTGAGCGACATGGAGTTCATTCAGTTTCATCCCACTGCGCTGTACTTGAAGAAGGCGCCGCGTTTCCTGTTGTCGGAGGCGCTGCGCACCGAAGGCGCCTATCTGCGGAATATTGAGATGGATCGCTTCATGGCGAAATACCATCCTCTCGCGGAACAGGCGCCGGGCGACGTGGTGGCGCGGGCCATCATGCATGAAATGGAAGTCAGCCGAGCTAAAGATCCGTTCGTGTATCTTGACCTGACACGCCTGAACGCCGCCAAAGTGCAGAAACGCTTCCCGCGCATCTACGCGACTTGCATGAAGCACAACATTGATATCACGGAGGACGTGATTCCGGTCGTTCCCGCGGCGCACTTCGCGATGGGTGGGGTGCACACCGACTTGCAGGGCAAGACCAGTTTGGCAGGGCTGTATGCCGCAGGCGAAGCGGCCGCGACCGGCGTGCATGGCGCCAACCGGCTCGCCAGCAACTCTCTGCTCGAGGGCCTGGTGTATGGAGCGCGCGCGGGAAAAGCAATGCGCGAAGAATTGAAGTCCGCCGGCAAGCCCGCGATCGGACAGAAGAAGGCTGCGTCGCAGAATGGGCCCGTGGATGCGGGGATCGAAGAGTTCATTGGCCTGATGCAGGACATTATGTGGAAGGATGCCGGAATTGTGCGCACGAGGACTGGCATGCAAGAGGCGATTAAAGAGATGGAGGGGCTGTCGCCGCGAGTAGCGCATCCCCGCACGCGGCGGGCGTATGAGGCGGCAAATCTCCATTTGGCGGGGCTGCTGGTGGCACGTTCGGCGCTGGCACGCGAGGAAAGCCGCGGCGCGCATTACCGCACCGACTATCCCGGCCACGATGACAAGAAGTTCTTACGACACTCTGTGATTAAGGATGAGAGCCTGCGGTTTGTCTGAGCGAGAATTACTGATTCCTGATTGTTGATTCAGAAGCCGCTGGAGTCTGGAGTTTCATCACTGTGATTTTTCAGGAAAGGCCAGCGAAGCCGCGATCGAAACCAGCAACACCAGGGCCACTATACCCAGGGTCACCAGTGTCGGGACCGGGAAATAATCCGCGGTAATCATCTTCAGGCCAACCAGGATCAGCACCAGCGCCAGGCCCGTGTGAAGGAAGCGGAAGACTTTCATCAATCCGGAGACCGCGAAGTACATCGAACGCAGGCCGAGGATGGCGAATACGTTCGAGGTGTAAACGATGAAAGCGTTGAGCGTGACGGCGAGGACGGCCGGGATAGAATCGACGGCAAATAGCACATCCGTGGTTTCGATGACCGCCAGAACGACGAGCAACGGCGTGGCGTAGAGCCCCGGATTCCCTTTCCATCCGCGGACAAAGAAACGGCCACCCTGGAAGTCATCCGTGACCGGCATCCAGCGGCGCAGAGCTTTCACGGCCGGGTTCGTGGCTGGATTGACCTGATGTTCCCCGGTGAATCCAAGCCGGATGCCGCTGTAAATCAGCAGCGCTCCCAGCAGGTAGAGAATCCAGTGGAAGCGGTGAATAAGACCGACGCCGGCAAGAATGAAGAAGCCGCGCATGAGGAGCGCACCAAGAATTCCCCAAAACAGCACGCGGTGCTGGTTCCGCTCGGGTACCGAGAAATAGCGGAAGATCACGAGGAAAAGGAAGAGATTGTCCACGCTCAGGGAGAGTTCGAGCACGTAGCCGGTGACGAATTCAAGTGCGACCTGGCGACCTTGCCAGAAGAAGACTAGTCCGGCAAAGGCCGCGGCGAGGCCAATCCACATGGCGCTCCAGGCCAGGGCCTCGCGCGAGCGCACAACGCGGCCGCTGCGGTGGAAGACGAGGAGGTCCAGCACCAGCATGCCCAGCGCGAACAGGTTGAAGAGAATCCAGAAGTAAGGCAACGGATTTCCCTGAGGGAATCAAGAATTGATGATTGTCAATTGATGATTGTTAATTGTTGACTGCTGATTAAGACTCATTCGTTTTGCATCAGCAAATTGACGATCGACAATCAGAAATCAACAGCAGCTATTACTTCTGCCGGCCCAGTTGCCCGCTCTCCCACGCGTCCCAGAGGCCGTCAGCCTTAAGCATTTCGTCGCTATGCGTTTCGCGCAGGGACTGCTCGATCTGCGCACGAGTGAAGCGTGGGCCGATCTTTTCCGGGAGATTAGCCAGCGCGAAACTGAACTCGGCGGCTTCGGCTACTTGTTTCTTGAGTTGTGTGAAGTCCACCTTGTCGTAGGTGTCGGAGACGGCATGGTAGTTTTCCAGATAGTTCGCCTCCTCCTGATCGGCAACAAATGTGGGGACGCCTTCCAGCATGAAATCAAAGTGGTCAGTACCCCATTCCATGTCGATTTTCATTTCTGTCAAGCCAAACTGTTGCAGCGGGGTGATGAGACGTTTGGCGGTATCGAGCACGTCGTTTCGGCCGCCGTCCGAGAAACCTGTGGTCTTGCCCGTGCCGGAATCATAGATGACGACTCCGGCCGCCTTATCGAGTTCGGGCCGGTGCGCCCTGGAGTATGCTCGCGAGCCCAGCAAGCCTTCCTCTTCGCCGGAGAACAGAATGAAGCGGATCGAGCGGCGGGGTTTCAATCCAGATGCCTTAATCGCGCGCAGCGCGTCCACCACCATCGCCGCGTTGCAGCCGTTATCGAGCGCGCCGGTGCCCAGTTCCCATGAATCCAGATGGGCTCCGAGAATCACGAATTCGTCGGGCTTCTCGCTGCCTTTGATTTCCGCAATCACGTTAGAGGTCTTGATTGGCCCGCCGAGTTGATTGGGGATGCTCAGATCCGCCCAAACGGGATGCCCGGTGGCTAGCAGACGCGCGATGCGCTCGCCATCCTCGCGCGCCACCAGCACCTGCGGGATGCGGTCGATTTCTCCCTCGGAAGAATTGGTATGCCGGTAGAGGATGTCGTGCTCGCGCGTGGCGATGAACGCGATCGCTTTGGCTTTTCCCTTCACCGCAGCGTCGATCACCGGCGGAGCCTTCGAATATTCGGCGAAGAGATCGTCCCACGTCTTCAGGACCGTAGTGTGCACCAGGAGAAGCTTGCCGGAGATATTGCCTGCTTTCTGGAAATCAGCTTCCTTGCCTTCGCCGACGTCGACGATCGGTATGTGCTTGGTTGCAGCCAGCGCGGGCGCCCATGCCACCGACACCGCACGCGCGCGGAAAATAGCGGGCAGCAGCCCGCCCACCTTGGCATCGCCCACATCATAGAACGCAGTCACCGTCATTTCGGTCGCGCCCTCGGACCAGGAGTTCGGGATGGTGAAGCTTTCGGTATGAACGCTGTCGGCCCCGGCAACGGTAAGGGCTTTCACCCCCCACTCCACGGCGTGTTGCATGGCGGGAGTGCCGGGCACGCGGCCGCCGATTTCATCGGTCAGATGCTGCAGGTTGCTTTCGAGCTGGGAGGGTTGCAGGGCGGCCTGAATGATGCGAGCCGCATCGTCACTCTCCGTCGGAGGAGTGGCGGCAATGCAGATGGCGCTCAGGATGAAGCACAACCACAAAGCTTTCACGTTTCGCATATCGGGTGCATTAGAAATTAAATCATGAAAAAGAGCAAAAGCTCATCGCAGAGCGCACAGAAGCGACCGCGGAAACGACAGTGGAGAACGGCCGCGTAGATCGCGCAGAATACCCGGCTCGTTGATGCACGTCACTTCGGCGGGAGTGTATCCATTTTGTCGAGAATACCGACCGTCTCCAGAACGGTACTCCCTACAATTTCCAGACTCTTGGGGCTGAGCTTATCGACGGTGTCTTGCGGCGTGTGCCAGAACACATTGTTGTAGCCGTAATCGAAATCGATCAGGTCGGCACAGGCAACACCTTTTTGCATAAATGGGATGTGATCGTCGGTTACCTGATTCTGCCGCGCAAAAAAATGAGACTGGTATCCCAATCGAGTCGCCGCCTGGTATACGACCTCCTCAAGCCAGGGTGTTGAGTTCAAATCGCGGTCGATGTTGAGATCGGCGTCTCCAATCATATCCGCCAATAAAAAGCCCTTGATCGTTTTCAGGGTACCGTCATCTTGCCACTTCTGTGCCAGGTGACGAATCCCGTACAAACTATCATCGATGAAGGCAACCTCGCTTTCGGGCTTCATGCCCTCTTCCGCGTCGTCCCACACCAGCCAAACGCTGTAGCCGTCGCGCGTCTTGCCACGCAACTGATTCGCCAGTTCAAGCAGGAGCGCACTGGAAGAGCCCCCATCGTTCGCTCCGACGTAGGAGGTTTCGCGCAGCGGGTAGTTCGTATCGTAATGGCTGGCGATGACGATGATGCCGTCTTTGGTCCCGGGAAACTTGGCAATGATGTTGTGGGCGGGGAATTTGCCTTCGGGGGTGTCGGCGGTGAACATGTCGCTTTCAACCGTGTCGCCCTTCAGATGGGACGTGATGTAGTCCTCGACTTTCTTATGGTTTGCACTGCCCATGGGACGCGGGCCGAAGGCGACAATCTCTTTCACGTACTGCATGGCACGGGCCGAATCGATCGCCGGCGGCGGACCGCTGTCAGGTGGAAGCGAAAGCTTGGGCAGCGTTGTGTCTGCGTGAGTTGGAGCCGGGGGTTGTGCTCCCGCTGCGCTCGCATCCTTGTCGTGGCCGCAACTGACGAAGCCCAGCGCGAACGAGAGGAACAGGATCGGAATAGAGATTATCTTGATCAATGTCAACGCGTGAACCTCGAAATCAACCTCAGCCTAAACCTCAAGCGAAGCCGGAATCTTAGGTTGCCTGTTTTTCCGCTCGCGCCCGGCGCTGCTTGGGATGAACCACCCATGCGATGCCAATACTGATCCCGTACAGCGCGACCATGGGAGCGGCAAAGATGCACATACTCAAGATGTCAGGAGTCGGTGTGACGATGGCCGCTACTATGAAAATAAGCAGAATGGCGTAGCGGAAGTTCTTCCACATGAAACCGGCGGTCACCATGCCCATCAGCGCCAGGAAAAAGACAAGAATCGGCATCTCGAAGATCAAGCCCATACCGAGGATAATGCTGAGAAACAGCGATGTATATTCGGAGATGGTAATCATGGGCGTGAACTGTCTGCCAAAATGAACCAGGAACCCGAGCGCCTGCGGGTACACGACTTTGAAACCGAAGTACCCACCGGTCGTGAATAGTGCAATAGTCGAGACCATGAAAGGCACGACGTAGCGCTTTTCGTTGCGATAAAGCCCCGGCGAGATGAACATCCATACCTGATAGAGCACGAACGGTGAAGTAAGGAACAGACCAGCCAGCGCGGCAATCTTCAAGTAAAGGTTGAAGGGTTCGGTGGGATTCAGGTAGACCAGTTTTTCTGACAGGCCGTTGGCTCTGAGCACGTCCATGATGGGGCGCTGCATGACGTCGTAGATGCGCTCTACCTTCCACCAGCAGACGAAGAAGCCCACAGCCACCGCCGCAATGGAGTAAACCAGGCGGCGACGCAGCTCCTCCAGGTGATCGAGAAAACCCATGGTAGGCATAGCGTCGGGCTTCTGCTCGTCGCCGGAAGCCTCGGTTGCGGTATCAAACATGCGACTCCTGCGAGCCCGAGGCTGGGGGCTCACTGACGGACTCAGCCTGGGCAGTCGAACTCGATGACTCGACTGGATTCGAACTGGCGGAGCTAACTTCCGCCGTTGACGTATCCGGGCTCGCGGGCGCTTCGAGCTGGTGCGGGACGGAATCGCTGGCCGCCGAGCTCGGATTCAGGCTGGCCACGGCTCCTTGCGGCGGAGCGCTGGGTGGAAGGACGGTCTGCTTGTTCTGGACTTCCAGATGGGCGATTTCGGTTTCGATCTGCGACTTGAACTCGTTCGAGGCGCGCCGAAGTTCGGCGAGCAGGCGTCCGGCTTGACGAGCCATCTCCGGCAACTTCTTCGGCCCAAACAGAATGAGGGCCAGGAAGAACAGGAAGACCGTGTCGGAGAAACTCATGGTTTCATCATAATGTGGAAGCGCTAAGGCGGCAACGCGGCGCTGGAGTGCCACGCAGTTTGTCGGCTATTTCGGGCAGTTCTGTCCCGAGGTAAGGCCGTTAAGGAGCTGGCTTGAGGACCACCGTGTTTCGTTCATCGCCGGCGATGATGCGGTAGAACTTTCTGAGGTCCTCGGCTTTATCGACGGGTACGCTCAACTCCTTTATCTCAAAAGTGCGGGTATAGCCGACAACGTTGCCATTCGCCACCGTTTTGGAGTGATAGCTGGCAAAACTGTAGTCGGCGTCGGCGGCTGGCGGCAAGTCGTCCACGGTGTAGCCAGCCGGTATCGTGATTTCAAATGTATCCGTATCACTCGCTGGTCCCTCGAATTCGATAGGGAATTTCCGGGGTTCTTTGGTCTCCAGAAAGCCCGAAGCCTTGTTTCCGCGAGGTTCGCCCGTTGTCATCCCGGTCGACCTGGCGGTAAAGGATGATCGCCGGCGCCCCAGGAGCGAGCGGTTCGTTCGTCATCTTCAATTCTTCAGGAGAAATCGGCTGAAAGCCATCGCCCGCCGCGATCGCAGAACACTCGCCCGCGGTCAGGACCAGGAATACTGCGCAGCATGCAAGGAGGACTACTCGACGAAATGGCACGTTCCGCTCCCCGAGCGATTGCGTTCACCAGAACGGGCCCCCCGGACGTTTGGTGAGACACAATATAGCGGTATGGTCGCGGCGTCAATAGCGGCTTTCCAACCGCGGGACGCCCGCGCTCCCTTGGAGCCTTTTAAGTCGGTTTCGGCAGGTCAGGAACCCCAACCGCTTCCGGCGGCATCTCACAATTAAGGACGGTTCGGGCGTGGTTACCATGGTGACTATCCCGGTCCGGGCCAGTCTAACGCGGTGATATAATGCGTGTATTCAGCGCGCTAGCTGGGGTGGTTCGACAACCCTCAACTGAAGGAAAAATCAAGATGGCACGTAGTTCTCGCCGATCACTCTTCCTGGTAGTTTTGTTTCTCCTTGCCTGCGGCTTTCTGGGAATTCTTTTCGCCCAGCGCACGGGACAGCAGTCGTCGCTTGCTGGCGACTCCGACGTCAAGGACAGCCTGAAACAGTTCACCGACGTCTACTCCATCGTCGAGGATAACTACGCCGAGCCGGTCAACCCGGATAAGGCCATCTATAACGGCGCCATTCCGGGAATGCTGCACGCGCTCGATCCGCACTCGAATTTCTTCGATCCTAAGTCGTACGCTCTGATGCGCGAGGATCAGCGTGGCAAGTACTACGGTGTGGGCATGACGGTCGGACCGCGCAATAACCAGGTCATTGTCATGTTCCCCTTCACCGGAACACCCGCCTACAAGGCAGGCATTCATCCCGGAGATGTGATCATCGCGGTCGATGGCAAGTCCACCGAGAATATGAACACGAGCGACGTCGCCGATATGCTCAAAGGGCCGAAAGGCACCACGGTCCACATCAGCATCTCGCGCGAAGGCGTGGAGAAGCCGATGGAGTTTACGCTGGTGCGCGACGAGATCCCGCGCTACAGCGTGGACGTGCACTTCCTCATCCGGCCGGGGATTGGTTACCTGCATGTGACCGGGTTCAATGAGACCACCGAAGAGGAAGTCTCGAAAGCCCTGGATGAGTTTGGCGACCTGAAGGGTCTGATTCTTGATCTGCGGGGAAATCCCGGAGGCCTGCTCAGCGAAGGCGTTGGCGTAGCCGACAAGTTCCTGAAGAAAAACCAACTCATCGTTTCACACCATGGCCGCGCTTCGGCGGAGAAGCGTTACGTCGCGCAGCACGGCAATGGAGGCAAGGATTATCCTCTCGTGGTGCTGGTAAACCGGTTGACCGCGTCCGCTGCTGAAATTGTTTCCGGAGCCATTCAGGATCACGATCGAGGGTTGATCGTGGGTGAAGTCACGTTTGGCAAGGGTCTGGTCCAGACCGTGTACCCGCTGTCGGAAAATACCGGACTGGCTCTCACTACGGCGCACTACTACACCCCCAGCGGCCGTCTGATCCAGCGCGACTACAGCAACATTTCGCTTTACGATTATTACTACAACCGCGAGGCCGACTCCGGCAGTAATGCCAACCGCGAAGTGAAACTGACCGACATGGGGCGCACCGTCTATGGTGGAGGCGGTATCACTCCGGATGTCGTGATTCCTCCGCTGAAGAGCAACCATTTTCAGGACACGCTGTTGCAACCTCCCAACTACGCGTTCTTCAATTTCGCCAAACGCTACGTCGTAACCCACCATCCCTCGAAGAATTTTGAAGTGGATGACGCCACCGTGCAGGAGTTTCGCAAGTCACTTGACGAGGCGAATATCCCTTACACCCAGGCGGATCTGGTCGATAACAACGACTGGATCAGGTCCAACATCAAGACCGAGATCTTCGTGGATGCTTTCGGTCAGGATGAGGGCCTGAAGGTGCGCGCGGAATCGGATCCGGAAGTGCTGAAAGGGTTGGACCTTCTTCCGCAAGCCAAAGCGCTGGCCGACAGTGCCAAACGCATCGTCGCTGAGCACAATGGCGCGGGAGCGTTCAACCGGTAGGATTATGTGATTTCCCGGAGGCCCGGACAGGTTCCGGGCCTTCGCTTTTGGCAAGCAACGGGCGAATTTACGCCTTGGCGGTCTTGATTGACTTCGGCATTCGGCTATGTGAAAATCCGCGGCAGATGGGCATGTAATCGCCTTTTTTGCGCCCAGGAGCAGCCTATCTCTTCTCCGCCTGGTCGAGAGTTGCCCGAACTGGATCGGTTGCAACCACCTGGGCACACCATGGCACGGAGATGGTCGCTTTGAAGGCGATCGTGCTCGGGTTGGCGGTCGCGTTGGCGGTGATCGCCGGGTGGACGGACTGGCGCAGCCGCCGCATCCCAAACTGGCTCACTGTGCCGGGATTCCTGGTCGGAGTTTCAGTGAATGTGCTGGCCGGCGGATGGGCGGGGCTGAAAACTTCCCTGCTGGGTGCGGGGCTGGGGTTGTTATTGCTTTTGCCGTTTGTTTTTCTGCGCAGCCTGGGCGCAGGCGATTGGAAGCTGGCCGGGGCTTTGGGAGCGTTCGTTGGTTGGTCAGATCTGGTCAATTTGCTCATGGGCTCTGTCTTCGTGGCTGGCATCATGGCCTTGGGGTTGGTGATTTACAAGCGGAGATTCAAGGAAACGCTGCGCAACATTGGGAGGCTGCTGGCATCGATGTTAACTTTTCGTATGCCGGGAGCGGAGGTTTCACTGGATAATCCGCAATCGCTCAAGGTCCCCTATGGCGTAGCATTGGCCTTAACCACTTTGCTTTTCAGCATCGGAAAGATGTGGGGAGCGCGATAGCGATGAAGACGCTTAGATGGAGAACATGGGGCGTTGTGGCGCGCGATACGCGCGGCGCCGAAATCGCGGAAACCGCCATGGTGCTGCCCCTGGTCTTCATGATGTTATTGGCGATCTTCTGGTTCGGACAAGCCTTTCGCACCTACGGCACGCTGACGCACGCGGCACGGCAGGGAGCGCGTGCGGCGGTTGCTCCGGTCTGCGCGACTTGCGCGGCGGCGTCATCCAGCAATGGCAACACGCCCGCCCAGAACGCTCAAACCGCGGTTCAAAACGCGCTCGTGGCCGCGCACTTAGCCCCAGATCAGCTGGTCCCCTGGGGACCAAAGTGGACCGCGCCCCAACTGTGCGCTTGCATGCTCAATAACCCGAGCCCTTCGTGCACAACCGGCGCGGTCTCCTGCGACGGCAGCGTACTGAACGTCTGTGTCCAGGAGAACGTCCAGTTGTCTTACCCGAGTCAAGGCGGGGCGGGTACCTGCGGCACGTCGGTGAGCATGCGGTATCAATATTCGTCGTATCACTTCTACATTCCATTGACCACGTTGGACTTCGGGAACCTGCTGCTTCCGGGACAAGCCGAGATGAGGGTAGAGACGCAATGATGCGACTGGCAAATCCGCTCTCTGGGCTGCTGGCCGCTCCCAAGCGGGTCTTTGTGGACGACCGGGCAGCACAGATTGCGGAATTCGCGGTTTCGTTGCCCTTGCTGGTGGTATTCGTGGTGGGGATTTTTGACTTCAGCGGAGCGCTGTCGCTTAAGCAGAAACTAACCAATGCGGCGCGGGAAGGTGCGCGCGTGGCTGCCTCCGATCCCGCCGACGATCTCAGCAATGCCTCGGCTCTGCCCGTCTCCGTGGCCGATGCATTCTACGTGGTGGATAACTACCTGCTTTCCGAACAGATCAATGATTGCGCCCTCAGCGGCGCCAAGCCGGCGCGCACCACCGGCCTTACGTGGGTCTCGACCGCAACCGGCTGTCCCACCGTAACCTCCAACGGGATCGTGCTGACCATCAACCGCGGTTTCCTGACGCCACAGACCATAGACGCAGCGCTCACCGACGTGGTTAGCACCCAGGTCACTATCCAATACGCATACAAATGGCGCTTCAATAGTGTGATTACGGTGCTGGTGCCGGGCGCGACCTACGCCAGCGTGAGCTACATCACGACTGCCGCTACCGTGTTCAACGAGAATTGAGGAACCGCTCATGCTGCCACCGCTGATCCAACGTCCACGACGAAGCCCCCCGAACCGGCGGCGGGAGCGGGGCATCACGTTGGCGCTGGTGGCTGTAGCGATTTTCAGCATCGTCGCGATGGCAGGTCTGTCGATTGACGTCGGCACCTTGTATCAGGCCAGCGCCGAGGCGCAGCGGGCCGCCGATACCGCTGCACTGGCCGGTGCCAGGATGATTTCGATGTCGGGACTCACCGGCGACCCGAACAACCCCTCTACCTGGCAGCAGATTTGCGGAGGAACCAGCAGCCCGGCCACCCTGGCTGCGGCCGCAGTCGCTCAGCAGAATACCGTCGGCGGTTCGTCCCTGCCGATTACTGCGATCACGGTTACCTACTCCGCCGGCAGTTCCATCGGCAGCACCTTCACGGACTGCTCGCTGTTGGCCCCACTCTCGGGATTCGGAGTGAACCCGGTGGTCACCGTGCAAGTCGTGCAATCGAACCTGCCGACGTATTTCTCCCGCATCTGGGGCCGCACCGGCAGCAGCGTGGGCGCCACCGCTTCGGCGGAAGCCTTCAATCCCTCAAACTCCTCCAGCTACGCTTCGGGCGGGACGGTAGTGCCAGTACAACCGCGATGCGTGAAGCCCTGGATGGTGCCTAACTTTGATCCGGTCGGCGGTTGTACAACCAACTGCAACTCTTTCGTCGTCCCGGCCACCGGAGTGATCCAGAGCCCTGGAATCCTCGCCGACAGTGGTTTTGGAGTGATCGGTGAGAAATTCTGGCTGCTGCCGGATTGCAAACCCACGGGACCGCCGTGCACCTTGCTCTCAACAATAACCCCGATCCAAGCCAACGTTGGTTCCCCAAGAATGCCCAATCTCGAATATCTCCCCGGCCAGGCTTCGTATCCTTCGACGGCGGTGCCATCGGACGGAACCGATGCCTGCTCGGCGGCTACGGCCGATTACTATGCCGAGGCAATCGCGGGCTGCGACCAGTCTACCCAATACCAGTGCGGCAAGACCCTGCAGAATGTGGTGGACTTGAGTGAAAATCCCGAACTGGCCGACACCACCAACGGGGCGCAATGCCTGATCCACGAAGGAAACACAACCAGCCCGGTGCCCAGCGGTCAGGACACGCTCCTGCCGGTAGGGTCAAAGACGCCGACCTTTCCATTTCAAATTCAAGTCGGGTCGAGCAACCCGCTGCTCAGCGCCGGAGTGGGGAGCACCGACCTGATAACAAGCAGCACTTCAATCGTCTCGCTGCCGATCTATGACAGCAATGCCGTCACAAGCTTTCCCCCTGGCAATACGAGCGTCACGGTCATCGGGTTTCTGCAGGTCTTTATCAATCGCGTGCACTCGAACGGAGAGGTGCAGGTGACGGTGATGAACGTCTCCGGCTGCGGCAATGCCGCCTCGGGCACAGCCCTGACCGGAACTTCTCCCGTACCGGTGCGCCTGATTACGCCCCCGTGATCGGAGCCGTTGTGACGAATGCGTTCGGAACGATCACCACCTCGGACCAGACTCCAAGCGCCACTATCGGGCTAGCGGAGTGAGCAGGATGCTGAGAAGGTCGCTCTCCCCGGAGACACGTTCCAGATGAGGATTCCTGTCACCCTCGTGATAGGGGATCGAATAGGTTTGAAAGAACTGAGCATTTTCGACCAGCAACTCGATGGGCGCCGTGGTGCCCTGCGCCGCCTTGATCGCAGCATGGAGAACGTCGGGCTTCCACTTGCGGCCGTTCACCGCCACTAGTTTCATTCCTGGGCCAAGCCCTGACTGGTAAGCCGGAGACCCCACGAGGACGTCATTCAGTTTTCCATCCTTGGCCACGCCGACCCCCAAGGAATACGAGAAGTCAGCGAATTCCCCCACCTTTTCTAACGCTTGGGTAAAGGCATTCGGCTTGTCAGTGTAAACCAGCTTCCAGCCATCACGCTCGATGCCGCCCAGCGGCGCATGCGTGCTGGTCGCACCGGTGCGCTCCCGCAGCAGACTCGCCCAATCGTAAGGAGCAACGTCATTGAGAGCATGCACAACGTCGTCAAACGTATAAGGCACCACCATCGGAGGCCCGCTTTCGCCTCCGTGGAAGCGGCGGCAGAAATCATCCAGCGAACGCTGGCCGTGCGTCTGCTGGCGGATGATGGAGTCGACTTCAAGCCAGATCAATTCGCCTTCGGGATAGTAATCCAGACCACGTCGCCAGTTCGACCACTGCGGTCCCATCAGGCGCAGGATCTGCACCGAGCGTGCGGTATCTTCCAATGGCCGCCAGCTGCGCCCGGGACGGTAGTCAAGACCAGCGGCGGTTTCTGCCAGGACTTCGCGATACTGTTCCGCCGTCAAAAGCCCGCTGCGCTCCGCCAGCAGGAAACCCAAATAATGGGTAAGTCCTTCGTAAACCCATAGCAGATCACCGACCATGGGTTCTTGATAGTTTCGCGTGGCCAGCCCCGCGGGCCGGCGATACTTGCCATTCCAGGAGTGCGCAAACTCGTGCGGAACAAGATCGGCATACAGCAGGCGCAGATCAGGATCGAGCAGCGTGCGCTCGGACGCGACACTGTCATTCGATTCGTGATGTTCCAATCCATGCTCGCCGACCTGGTCGCTGAGCGTGTACAGAAAGTGATACTGCCGGTAATGGCGCGCTCCGAACAGCGCTCCGGTTTCCGCAACCAACTTCCGGTAGGCTGCCAGGTCCTCGGGTTTCATCGCCAGATCGGCTTCGCTGTCGGCGACCACATCCATTTCGTGTGCGGGTGAACCCGCCCCAGTGCTTAAGTCGATGCGCCGGTAGTGCACCCCGGCGATCAGGGGTGAATCCACCAGGGTCGTGAGCGAGACCGCGGCGAACTCCACTTCATCGCCGGAGGTACGCGTCGACACCAGGGCTGTTCCAAACTGCCAACCTGCCGGAAGTTTGACGGAAGGCACGAATTCGACCGCGTCGGAATCGGCGCCCTGAGGATACAGAACGACTGCATTCCAATTCAAATCAAGCAGATTGCTCGAGGCCGCCGGCCCTCCTGAGCCCGCGCTGTCGCTGGAAGTGATCGCGTCCAGCGATACATCAATGGCGTGCGCCGCCTCGGGAACGGTGACGTGAAAGGCGTACATATCAACATCGTCGCGCTGCCAGGCCAGAGGCTTGCCTGCGGCCTCCATGCGAATGCCGGTGAGAGCCCCAATCGGGCCGCTGGGACGGTGATTGCCGGGAATCCACTTCGGAAATACCAGGGTCATCGCGCCCGGCTTGGCGGGGATGTTTAACTTTGCGTGATAAAGATTCCGCGGGGCGTCGGTGAGATCCACATGCAGACGAATGGATTGAGCGAGCATGCGCGGGTTCGCTACATCTAGCGCTCCCCATGCCAGCAGAACGGCAAAGCAAAAAGCAAGACGTGGCAAGCGCAAACCAAACCTCCCGCGCACCTTGAAACCGAGAGTTACGAAGAAAATCAAGAAGTAAGAAGCAGGAAGGAATAGCCTACCGAAAGAGGATGCATGTTCGCAAGTGAGGATGCAGAAGACTTGAAGGGTTGAAAACACCGCGACGTTGCGAACCCCTGGCTCGGTCGAGAAGCTCACACGCGGGAAAGCTTGCGGCGGGCTTGCCAGAAGATGGCGGCCAAACCAGAGGCAAACAATACCCATGTGCCGGGTTCAGGTATGGTTCCTGTCGATCCGCTACCGCAAGGGCCTACTTTTTTCTTCTTTTCACCGACGTCGCCAACGTCACTCCCGGTGGCGCCCTTCTTCTTCACCGGTCCGCAAACGCCAACCGGCAATGGCGGAGGCGAGATGGGGATCCAGTTTCCGCCCCCAAAAGGACTGTTCGAATTCAGCGGCGGGACCGGTTCAAGACCGGGCGGTGGTCCATTGAGCAGCGCCGACTGGAAGGGCACGGGAGGAGCTTGCATCGCCGTGCCTTGGCCGGTTGTAACCGGTTGATCAAATTTTTCCGCGGTCGGCTCGGCGGGGGAAGCCTCCTGCTGCGGCTTCTCTTCCACGCGGTTGGCGCAGCGCGCGCGCGCCGTCATTCTTCCGTCAGTGATTAGTTTCTCACCCTTGTGCAGTTTCACTCTTCGACGGGTCCAGTAGATCCGGTTACCGATGCGATAGGATACGAAGACCGTCCGCGCCAGCTCAACCCGCACCACCTGCGCGTGATTGTAGTCAAACCCCGCATAGTGAGCTCCCACGATCGGATCGTGCTCCGCCACCCACTTCAATTCTTGCGCATTCTCAACTCCGCCCGGCACCACTGAATAGGGATACACCGGACGCCCCGGCTGGGCATGCGAACCCATCTGCTTGATCGCTGCTGCGCGATTGCGGCTCCGCTCGCTCTGATCGACGGTTGAAACCGCCGACCGCGCACGAAATAAGGACGGACTGAAATACCTCAACGCGAGGGTCGACACGCTGGCAGTAAAAACCGTGAGGACCGCCGCCGCCAGCCAGCGGCGGACGCGTCGATTCCGGCGGTGACGACGGGTTCGCCGCCGCCTCACCACCACCTGGATGTTCCCGTTCTCGGGCAAAAACTACTCCTGCCTGCGGCGACCGTCCCGCCATTCTGGACCAGACACACTCCACCGCAGAATAATCTGTGCAGTTTGAGTGCCATACCGCGCCATGCGAATCCTACAAACTAAAGGAGATCCGCCCTTTTCTGGCGATCATGGTAGCAGACAACGAAACCGTTTGCACAGAATACCCTGCGCATTTCTCCGGGCCCTCTGCAATCGTCAGGATGCCTGCGGCCTTCTTCTGTAATCGCTTAAGCCAGACGCAGAGTCAGGGACGGCAGAGGGAGTCCCTCGACCTCAACTGTCCAAAGATCACCTCGAGTAGCCGGATGTCCGGCGGTGAGCGTGCCTGAGCTGACAATTTCTCCAGCGCTCAACGGCTCGGCTGGGAAACGCCGCGCGACTGCCGCGCCGAGTTCCGCCAGGCACAGAGCCGGACTCTTCAGAGAGTTCCTGCCGAATCCTTCTTCGACAAACTCTCCGCTCTTCGATATTCGGACTTTGAACCGCGGCAGTTCGTCCACCAGTGTCGGGATGAGGTCCGGCCGCACTTGTATCCTCTCCCCGATCACCAGCGCCGCGTGAAGTCCAAAGGATGCGACGAAGTCGCTGGGCTGAAACTTCCACTCCGGAAAGGGACAATCAATGATTTCAAATCCCACCGCCAGCCAATCCGTGCACGCGAGTGCAGCAGCGGCATCGGACCCGTCAGACCCGGCCGGCTGTTTCAAACCGAAAACAATCTCGGGTTCGATCTTCAATGAACGGGGATGTGCGAGCGCCACCTTGGCGGAACTTGCGTCACTGTAATGCACGGTGTCGTCGTACATATGGGCCCAAACCAGGGTCTCAAGTTTGAGCACACGCCACATGGCCTTGTTCGCATAACCAACTTTGCGGCCGACCGCTCTGTGTCCAGCAGCTTCACGGAACTGCTTGAGGGTTGCTTCAACCTCATAAGCTGTGTTGAGGTCGAAGCCGGCGCGCCCAGAGGGAGGGACAGCAACCATCTGGCCCGTCTCATACGCCGACAGCAGTTCCCGGGCTAAGCTTTCGATTTCACCGTGCGACATAAGATGATCCGGCATAAGATCGCGGGAGATTGGGTCGCAGCGCGTCGCAGCAACCAGGTTCCGAACTCCAGGCCTCACCGGCAACGCCCATCGAGCCCGGCCGTTCCAAGTGTGACAACAGCCGCCAGCCAGTCGCCGGTTGCCTTCCCTCAAAACGATGATAACGTACGATTGTCAGCTTTAATCCCCGGGGGCTAATGGATAGATTCTCTTGACGTAATGCAGTCGTGATGGGAGAGACACGATGAAAGCAACGGCAAGATTTTCAATGCCAAATATTGCCCGCTACTCTAGCCGCATTTCACTCTGTATCCAGCTGTTGTCCCTTTTTGTTCTCGGGCTGCACGGCGCCCCTGGCAGGGCCCAAAACGCGGTGGTCCTGGTTGGGTCCGGATCGACTGTCCCGGCGCCTCTCTACAACCGATTAGCCCAGGAGTACAGCAAACGCAACCCCGACATTCAGATGCACTACCTGCCGGTCGGCACTGGCGAAGGCATCAAGCAGATCTCTCATGGCGTGGGCGATTTTGCCGCCGGAGAAGCTCAGCTTAGCGATAAGGAGCGAAAAGACGGCAGTTTGGTCGAACTCCCGCTCGTGCTCATCGGGATTGTTCCCATCTACAACCTTCCCGAGATCAACTCGGAACTTCGGCTTTCGGGGGAAGTGCTGGCCGAGATCTTCCTCGGCGACCTGAAGACCTGGAATGCGCCACAAATCGCCAGGCTCAATCCTGACATCACCTTGCCGAGTCTTCCGATCAAGGTGATCAACCGCCCTGAAGGAAAGGGCTCCAACTACGTCTTCACTGGCTTTCTCTCCAAGACGAGCTCCAAGTTTCGAACCCAAGTCGGAACCAGCGCTTCACCGAAGTGGCCCGTCGGCGAGCCGGCAGAACGCAGTTCCGATATGGTAGACAAAGTGAAGAGCAACCCCGGCTCCATAGGCTACGTCGAATATCAATATGCGGCGAAAAGCAATGTTTCCCAGGCGGCGGTGCTGAATCCATCCGGTAAGTTTGTTAAGGTTTCCGCTGAAAGTATAACTGCGGCGTGCCAGGCGGCAGAAGCGCCGCGCTGGAATAGCTTGACCGCATCGCTGTCCAACTCCCCCGGAGCTGATTCTTTTCCTATTACCAGTTTCAGCTGGATTTACTTGCGAACCTCCCCATCTGATTCCGCTCGCGCAGTGGCGTTAGCCGATTTCTTGAATTGGATGTACACGGGTGGCCAGCAATATGCGTCCCAGGAAGGCTACTCCGAATTGCCCCCGGCGCTGCTCGCCGTCGTGAGAGAGAAACTCAAAGACTTGCGAGAGGCTCCCGTGGCGCGAAAGCAGCCTTGAACGCATCCGCTGCGGGCACTCTATCCTTCCCGTTGCCCCCAGACCCGACCAACCCCTGTTAAAGCCGTTCCACAACCAGCATGCGGCATTTTTGCGATAGGATAATCGCAGCATTGGAACTGCGAAAGCGCAGGTTGAAGGATCTCATCCCATGGCAGTGCACACGGACAATGCCACGCCGCAATCCATGAACTACGCGCCGCCGGACTTGAATCCGCAAAAAGATCTTCCCAGGGGATTCTTCGATTTCCTGTTGCCGCTTCACAAACACTTCACCCCCTGGCAGCAGAAGCTGGTCGCCAAGCGTGCCGAGGTGTTGCAGTCCTCGCATCGCGGAGAGCCGCCAACCTATTTGCCGGCATCCGAGGCAACCTCTTCCGACTGGCGCATCGAAGTGCCCGCCTGGTGCGCCGATCAGCGCAACCAGATGACCGGCCCGGCCGACGACGCTGAGTTGACCGTAAAGCTGCTCAACTCCGGATCTCCCGCCGTCATGCTCGACCTGGAAGATTCCACCGCCAACATCTGGGAGCGCATCATGGTGGCGGTTCAGAACACTATCGCTGCCTACAAGTATGAACTCAGCTACGAAGATAAGAAGCGGCAGAAGAACGTCACAGTCCAACGCTCGAAAACCGTGACCTGGGTGCGCCCCCGCGGTCTGCACCTCAGCCAGGGTGGCGTCGTCAAGAACCAGATCATGTCCGCTTCCCTGTTCGATCTGGCTCTGATCTGGTACCAGATCGATCCCGCATCGCTACCCCACAACTTCTCCGTGTACATCCCCAAAAGCGAGTCTGCCGAGGAAGCCTTGTGGTGGCGCGAACTCTTCCAGACGTTCGCCAAACACAAAGGCCTGCCCCACGACTACATCAAGTGCATGGCGCTGGTGGAAGCTCACCCGCTGGCTTATCAGATGGAGGAATTCCTATTCAATCTTCGCGAGCACTGCCTGGGATTGAACCTCGGCCGCTGGGATTACATGGCCTCCCTGATCGATTTCATGATCGAAGATCCCAACTGGATCTTGCCCGATCGCAACACCATCCCGCATGACGTTGCATTTTTCCAGAACTTCCGCACGCTGATGCCCGAAATCTGCCACAAGCACGGAGCCCACGCCATCGGCGGCATGACCGCGCTTTTTCCCAGCCGCACCGATAAGGAATTGAACGAGCGTGCTTTGAAAGTCCTTAAGCAAGACAAAAAGAACGAGGCCGACTGCCTGATGGATGGAGCCTGGACTGGCCATCCCGATCAGAACGAGATCGCAGTCGCCCAGTTCCCGTATCCCAATCAGATTGCAAAACGGCCCAAGCTGCCGAATTCACATCCCGATCTGCGCCCGGTCCCCAAGGGCGTTGGCGCAACTACTCTTGCTGGAACGCGAGCCGCCGTCCGCACCGTGATTCGTTATCGCAACGGCGTGCTCAACGGAAAAGGCGCCAGCCTGCTCGATGGTTACATGGAGGATCTGGCTACCGACCGCATCTACCGCCTGATGATCGCGCAGCGCGTACGCCACAAAGTGAAAGTAACCGGCGACGACGGCAAGCCCCTCGAACATAGTTCCAGCTTGATAACAAGCCTGTTCAACGAGGAACTGGCAAAGATTCAACAGAACCTGCCGGCGGAGATCGATCAGAAAGCGGCAACGACCCTCCCCGAAGCCCGCCGCATCGCCGAGCAGATGATCGTGCGCCACCACTCGCCGATTTAAGTAAGGACAGGCTTTGCGGGAATCACCCCCGTCCAGGCCAGTAAACGAGCCAACTCGCCTGCCTCTACTCCGCGCCCAGTTTCTTCAATGCCCCCAGCCCATTTTCGTTCGCCGGGTTCAGCTCAACGGATTTCCGATAACTCTTCACCGCGAGTTCCTTGTCGCCGTTATTCATATAAGCCTCGCCCAGGCTGTCGTACACATTCCACGACTCAGGATGGAGTTCAACATTCCTGCGGAATAACAGAATTGCATCCCCAATCTTCTTGCTTCCCATCAGGCTATATCCCGCCGTATTCACGGTTCCCTCCGTGATTGCTCCACTCACTAGCTGTTTAGAAAACTCCTCAAGCGCCGCAGCCGCGCCTTTCTGCAACGCAGCCCGTGTGAAAGACAGCCCGGGAGAGTCGTAGTTGTCGTACTTAAGCCAGTCAAACGCAGGCTGCTCACCGCCCAGCGTCTCCGCCAAAATCTGCCGCCCGATCGATAGCCCATTCTCGCTGTTGGTCAGGTAAACCACTCCCGACTTCGTCGCCGGCCGCACCACGAAAAATGCTTTGAACACACCATTGTCGCCCCAGTGCCACAGCGACTCACCCTCCGCCGTTTTCTCGATGCCAAATCCCAGACCCCAGAATATCGTCGTAGACAGTTTGCCGGATGGCGTCCCCTCCACGCAGTTGGCGCAACCGGTGTCTACCGCGATCTCCGGAGTCTCCATCTCCCGCCGCGTCGCCGGCCGTAAACCTTTCCCCTGCAGAACCGCGTCCAGAAAAATTGCGTAGTCTTCCGCTGTGGTTTCAAGACTCGCCGCCGCGTTGGCTTGCTCCGCCTTGAACAATTCCACCGGAGATCCACTCACGTCATGTCCAATGGCTACCTCATTCTCGAACACCGGATTCCACACATAGCTGCTGTGCTTCATGCCCAGAGGCCCAAACACTGCCTCCTGCATATAGTCGTTGAGCGCCTTGCCCGTGATTTTCTCCACCGCTTTCTGTAGAAACACCATGCCGGAACCGGAATAGCTGAACCGCTCTCCGGGAGTGAAGTGGATGGTGAGCGGCTTCCCATCTCCCGGCCAATTAGGGAATCCGGTGCGATGGCTCAACACAAAGCGCGCCGTGATTTGGTCAAATCGCGGGTCGGCTCCGGCAAATTCCTTGGGCACATACGGTGCCAGCGGCTCGTCCAGTTTCAGCTTGCCCGCGTCCACCAGCTTCAGTACGCCATAAGCAAACACCGGCTTACTCAGCGAACCCACGTTGAACCGCGTGTCGTTCGTCACCGGCTTTCTTGTCTCTTCGCTTCGAACCCCAAAGCTCCTCGCCCAAACCGTCTTCCCGCCCCGGATTGCGGCAATCGAAAGCCCAGGCACACCAGCTTTCTCCATCAGTGCCGGAATGTCGCTTTCCAGCCGTACCTCCGTCGCAGCATTCATCCGAACGGGTGCAATCGAGTGCTGGGCAGCACACACCGCCCCGCTCAGCAGGAAAGACGTCGCGATTAACCGCAAGCTCGCCATCGTGCTCCTAATTAGTGACACAAGTCTCTGCCTTAGACGCGTACTCGCCCGGTCAGTGAGCTTCAGAACAGGTCGGATGGCGCTTTCCACACGGCGAGAAAGGTTCAGATGGCTTTCCCTACTGCGGCAGCCCCACCTTCCGCACCAACTCGGCAAACCGTGGGTCGGAGCGTATGGGGTCGAGTGAGTAGTCAGTCTTTAAACCCATCAGACCCTGATCGTGTTCCTGAAACGCCGTGTCGAGCCACTGGAAAGCCTGATCCTTTTCTCCCAAGTCGGCATAGGCCTCCGCGATATTGTAGGAAGACGGATAGCCTGCTTTGCGTTGAGCTTTCAGGGTTTCGATGCTCTCGCTGAGAGCTCCCTTCCATCCCCCTGAACGAAATCCCTCTTCCAGAGCCGCGGCGTAATCAGCATCGATTCGCTCACCTGAAAGCTTGCCGTAGGTCTTCCATTCTGCAATGACCTGCGGGTACATCTTCTTTCCCCCATAGGCATTGGCTAAACACTCATGCGCCACGGCGAATGTCGGATTCTCATCGGCCAACTTCTGGCACACGGCAATGGCCTCGTCGTATTGTCGCGCAAAGGTGTGATCGGCTCCGAGGTCACGCCTGATCACCAGTGACTGCGGATCGAGCTGGTGGGCACGATTGATTTCAGCAAGGCCTTCCTGCTCTCTGCCCCCCAGCATGACCAAACTCTCTGCGTACCACTGGTGCGCAGTAGCGTCGTTGGGGTCGAGTTCGATCGCCTTTTTGAACTCAGCCTCTCCTCCCGCAAAATCCCATTCGTACCCCATCTTGTTGCTACCCAGAACGGCGTGGGGACGGGCCAAGGTCGCGTCCAACTCCAAAGCCTTGCGGGCGGCGACATTCGACTTAGGGATGTCTTCGCTGGGACGGCCACCATAGTCAGGCATTAGGGAATAGGCATCGGCGAGCCCCGCATACGCCAAGGCGTAGCCGGGGTCTTTGGCGATGGCCTGATCAAAATAAGAGACTGCCGTCTCAAGGTCCGAAAGGGTTCGCTTGCTCCAGTAGGAGCGTCCCTTCAGGTACAACGCATAGGCCCCTGGATTTTGCGTTCCCTGTTTGCTGACTTGTTGCTTCTCTGAAGTGCTGAGTTGTTGGCCGCTCGGGTGGGCGGCGTAGAGCGTGCTGGCAGAGGTGCAGAGTGCAACGAAAAGGCAAGCAAAGTGACGCATCTTTGGTCCTCTGGGAACGAGCGCAATCGGTCAGAATTCTACTCCGCCCATGATGCGGAAGGCTCGACGGACGAAATACGCGTCTCTCCCGTAAGTCTATGGAATCAGCACTCGCCGCTGCCGACTGCCAGCCTCGTAACCCGATTTTAACCGCTTTTTCTTCGCCCTGTGGTTTTTCTACCACTTTCCCGGACCTCGCTCTAACCCAAACCATTCCAGCCACTTGCCGACCACTCACTATAGCTTTAAGGTGGTTTTCCGAGTTTTCCGAGATTTCCACAGTGTTCCGGGAAAACCGCACTTATGTTCCGACTGGAACATTCAACCGGAACATTTGTACATACAACGTTCGGGGAACATCAGCCCCCGTAGCATCTGTCTGCTCCATCCCGTAATATCTAAACTATCTCTCAACAGGAACGAGGACATGAGCGCCATCGAACAGCCCACCGCACTTCAATTCCCTGCCCTGCAACCGCCTCGCCGCTACCTGTTCGGGCCCGGACCCAGCATGGTTCATCCGCGCGTCTACGAAGCGCTGTCGAAACCAATCGTCGGGCACCTCGACCCCTACTTCATCCAGGTCATGGGAGACGTCCAGCAATTACTCAAGACTGCCTACGGGACAACCGACGGCGCCACGCTCGTGATCTCCGGCACGGGCAGCGCGGGCATGGAAGCCGCCGTCGCCAACTTCGTAGAGCCCGGAGTCAAGCTCGCCGTGTTTGCCAATGGATATTTTTCCGACCGGCTCACCGAGATGGCGAAGCGCCATGGCGCAAACGTCGTACGCTTTGAGAAGCCCTGGGGCGAGACTTTCACCGACGAAGAAGCCAGAGAGTTCATCCGCCGCGAGAAGCCCAAGGTCGTGGCTTATGTTCATGCCGAGACCTCGACGGGAGCGTTGCAATCGGGCGTGGCGATCTGTGCCGCGGCTCATGACGCGGACGCCCTGATAATCGCCGATTGTGTCACGTCGCTTGGCGGAGTGCCGGTTGAGTTCGACCTGACCGGCATCGACGTGGCCTACAGTTGCACGCAAAAAGGGCTGAGCTGTCCTCCGGGCTTGTCACCGATGGCCATGTCGCCGCGGGCCATGGACTGGCTGCGCGCCCGCACTACTCCTTCGCGCAGCTGGTATCTGGATCTCAAGCTGATTCACGACTACTCCACCGTGTCGCACCGCTATCATCACACCGCTCCGATTTCCATGTTCTACGCTTTACGCGAGGCGCTGCTGGTCATCGCCGAGGAAGGAATCGAGAACCGATGGGAGCGGCATCGCCGCTGCCACAGATCGTTTGTCAGCGGAATCGAAGCCATGGGTCTGAGCATGCACGTGCCCGGCCCGCATCGAATTGCGACGCTGAACACGGTGTGTGTGCCCGAAGGAGTTGACGAGGCGAAGCTGCGCAGACGCCTCTTGAACGGCCCGGGCATTGAAATCGCCGGCGGCCTGGGACCGCTCGCGGGCAAAGTCTTCCGCATCGGCGTGATGGGCCCGTTGGCCACCGAAGATAACGTCCAGTTTCTGCTGCAGGAGTTCAAGAAGGCCCTGCTCGCAGAAGGCTACTCGAACAACTAAAAACTTAAGGACCGCCCGGAGTAAAGGCGACACCGAATGACACTGAACTCCGTAGCCACTCTTCTTGACGTCTTACATTTCGCGGATAGTCATACAGCCATTATCGTTCCCGAGCTCGGAGTCCATGTCACGTACGATTCTCTGCGGCAGCAGGTGCTGGCCATGGCGAACGCGTTGGCTTCCGCGGGCATTCGCCGCGGCGATGCAGTAGCGATCGCACTGCCCAATGGATTGCCTGGAATCGTGAGCTTTCTGGCCGCCTCGATCGCCGGAACCGCAGCCCCCTTGAACCCGGCCTACCCGTATGAGGAGTTTCATTTTTTTCTCGGAGACACCAATGCCCGCGTTTTGCTTTGCCCTCCGGCAGGCGCGGAATTCGCGCGCAGCGCCGCCGCCGACCGCAAGATTCCGGTGTTCTCGGTGGAAATGGGCGCGAATGGCAACGTCACTCTGATCGACGCTCCCACGGGAGCTACGGCAACCGCGCCCACGGCCGATGATATTGCCCTGATCCTCCACACCAGCGGCAGCACAGGCCGGCCCAAGCGTGTGCCGTTGCGGCATTTCAACCTGGCAGTTTCCTCGGCAAATATTGCGAACACGTACGCGCTTTCCGAGGAGGACGTTTCGCTGTGCATCATGCCGTTGTTCCACATTCATGGGTTGGTTGGCTCAACCATGGCCACGTTGCTTTCCGGAGGCGCCGTGGTGGTTCCCAGCAAATTCAACGCGCTCTCTTTCTGGCGGACGGTGGGGGAACATCGCGTGACCTGGTTTTCGGGAGTGCCCACCATGCATCAGCTACTCATAGCCCGTGCTCACCACAAGCCCGCCGAAGCTGCCTCTCTGCGCTTCATCCGTTCCTGCAGCGCGCCCTCGTCGACAGAACTCATTCACAAGATCGAGGCGCTGTTGGAAGTGCCCTTCGTCGAAGCCTATGGAATGACTGAAGCTGCCCACCAGATGACCTCGAATCCTCTGCCCCCGCGGCAGCGCAAAGCAGGTTCCGTCGGAGTGGGCACGGGACCTCGCATGAGCATCATGGACAAGGAGGGCAATCACCTCGGAACCAACCAGCGCGGCGAAGTCGTCATTCAAGGTGCCAACGTGTTTCGTGGATATGAGAACAATCCCGAAGCCAACGCCAGCGCTTTTGTGAATGGATGGTTTCGTACCGGCGACGAGGGAATGCTGGACGAAGACTGCTATTTGCATTTGACCGGGCGACTCAAAGACATCATCCTCCGTGGCGGCGAGAATGTTGCCCCTCATGAAGTCGATGAGATTCTGCTGAAGCATCCCGCGGTCGCGGGGGCGGTCACGTTTGGCTATGCACATCCCACGCTGGGGGAAGAAGTGGCTGCGGCCGTGGTCTTGCACGAACTCAATGGCGCCACTGAATCGGCTCTCATCAAGCACTGCCGCGACTCGTTGGCGGAATATAAATGTCCCAAGAAGATTTATCTGGTGAAGAGTATTCCAACCACCGCGACTGGGAAGATTCGCCGGCGCGCGGTGGCCGCTGCGCTGGCGGATGATCGACGTGGGTAACCAGATTGGATAACCAAAGATGAGATTTCTGATCGCGGGGGCGGGCGCCATTGGAGCCTACCTGGGTGCGCGCATGGCGCACGCAGGGTTCGATGTGACGCTCTTCGCGCGCGGGCCGCACCTTCGCGCCATGCAAGAGCATGGCGTGCAGGTCAGGAGTGCCGACGGAGACTTCGTGGCACGGCCCACAGTCGCGGGTTCCCTTGAAGAAGTAGGGCCGGTGGATGTCGTCTTTCTGGCAGTGAAGGCGCACGCCTTGCCGCAACTCGCGCCGCAATTGAGGCCGGTGCTGGGGCCGGATACCACAGTGGTCAGCACCCAGAATGGAATTCCGTGGTGGTACTTCCAGGGTTTCGGGGGTGAATGGGAAGGCTTGCGTCTTGAGCGGATCGACCCCGCCGGCGTTATTTCGGCAGCGATAGAACCGCATCGCGTGGTCGGCTCCATCGTTTACTTCGCGACCGAGATTGCCGCACCGGGAGTGATCCGGCACATTGAGGGCAACCGCATTACTCTCGGCGAACCGGACGGCACACGCTCCGAACGCGTCCGCCGAATTGCAGAGGCGCTCGTCGCCTCCGGCCTGCGCTGCCCGGTCACCACGCGCATCCGGCATGAGATTTGGGTGAAGTTTCTGGGCAACGCATCTTTCAATCCGGTCAGCGTGCTCACTCGCGCCACTCTGGCTCAGATGGCCCGCGACCCAGGAGTCTCTTCGGTGATCCGGAGCATCATGCAGGAAGTGGAAGCGGTCTCCCACAAGCTGGGCATGGAGTTACCCATCACCATCGATCAGCGAATCGCGGGCGCGGAGAAAGTTGGGGAGCACAAGACCTCGATGCTGCAAGATCTCGAAGCGGGCCGGCCGATGGAACTGGAGGCGCTGGTGGGCGCAGTCGTGGAGTTAGGGGAGCGTGTGGGGCTTCCCATGACCTGCACCCGCACGGTGTACAACTGCACCAAGCTATTGGCACAGGGCAACTCGCAGCAACCGAGAGTGAACGCAGCCGGCTAGATGTTTTAGCCGCAGCAGAAGCGGATTCGCCGCTCCGTCCCTGGTGGCGGACAGTTTCCGTGGTGCCGACTATGCATATTCGATCAGCACACATTGGCTTGGCAGCTGTTCGCTTGCGGGTCTTAGTTTGCCGGCCCAGCAAACAGCAGCAGATTCCCATCCGGATCCTTGACGACGAAATTCCTGGCGCCCCAAGGCTGCTTTTCCAGCGTCTGGTGAAAGGCGACGCCAGCGGACCGAAACTCAAGAAATAACAGCTTGATCTCGTTCGCAGTAGCGACGGTCATCGATACCGACAACAGTTCCTCCCCATCGCGGACCGCCGACTCGATTACCGGCCGCTCGACGCACCGTAGATTTAGACGCGCCGCGTCGCGACCCACCTGGGCATAGTAGGGAGGCCGGCCATAACTGAATACAAGCGAGAAGCCTAACTTCGCACGGAAAAATTCGCATGATCTCTTGATATCGGTGACGAACAGTTGCGGCTCGGCACCGACAATCGTTGCTTTGGATGGCGATGATTTCACCTTTTTGAGCGATGTGGTCGAAAGTCCAGTTTTCAAGGCTTGCCAGCTATCGAAGCCCTGCTGTCTTGCGACCATTTCCTGCGCATCGCTGAGCTTAAAGCTTGCCGCAAGAATCTCGGAGTCGGGCATGTTCAGGAAACGAGGCGAATGCTCGCGGATTTGAGCGGCGACGGGATAGTGGCGTTCGCGATGCCACCGCAATATAAGCTTGGCTTGCTTTTTGAGGTTCTCTAGATTGGGCATGTGGGCCTCCACGATGAGATCGTAGGTGGGCATTGCCCTTCGGCGAGCTGCCGTTGCATCCTACATGCGCAATGGCAGTATCTGCGACGATGTCAGCAGTTGTCAATTGAGAACGACGCCGGGTGGTGGCTCAGTTTGAAAACTGAGCCACTACCGGCCGATCGTTCCACTGGATAAAATCGATGAGATGTGGGAGAAGTGGCTGGTTCCCGGTGTGATCATTCCGGATGGATGTGGAGGCTGACGTCCCACGATCGAGTTAGGGTACGGCGGGAAGGTTCGTCAGCAATCACAATTTCGGCGGAACAAAGTCGCAGGGAACCGGCGGTTGTGGCAGTGCGCTGTTAACGTCTAACGCTCTGTCGTGGAGATACACCTATGGCTGCACCTTCAGCCTCCCTGATTCACCCCTCGCGCATTCCGAATCGTTGGGTGCAGTTGATGGCCGGCATCATCGCGATGATGGCGGTCGCCAATCTGCAATATGCGTGGACAGTTTTCACCAAGCCCATTCAGGCGCATATGCACGCCACGCTGGTGGACGTGCAGTGGACCATTACGTTGTTCATCGCCCTCGAGACCTGGCTGGTGCCGTTTGAAGGCTACCTGGTCGACCGCATCGGGCCGCGTTTCATGCTGGGAGTCGGCGCGTTCGCCGTGGGTATGGGCTGGATAGGCTCGGGGGAAGCCGAGACGCTCCGTGCCTTGTACTTCTGGTACGGATTGGGTGGAGTTGGCGCGGGCATGGTGTATGGGGGCACGATCGGCAATGCCCTGAAGTGGTTTCCCGATCATCGCGGCCTGTGCGTCGGCCTGACCGCGGGCGCGTATGGCATCGGCACGGCTCTGACGATTCTTCCAGTTTCCAACATGCTGAGGATCTCCGGTTACCAGCATACTTTCATCGTCTGGGGAATCATCCAGGGCGTTGTTGTCTTAGGCGCTGCGCTCTTCCTCGCCCGGCCGCCCATGGGATGGACGCCGCCGGGATGGAAGGAGAAAGAAGCGGAAATAAGAACCCGCGTGCGCACCTCGGCGGTCGACATGACGCCTTGGCAGATGCTGCGCCAGCCTTCGTTCTACCTCATCTATCTGATGATGACAATGCTGGCCTTCGGCGGCATCGTGGTCACGGTGCAGCTCAGCCCCATGGCCATGGCTTACAACGTGGATAAAGTGATCGTGGCGTTCGGCATGAGCGCGCTGGTGCTCGCGATTGAGATTGATCGCATCTTGAACGGCCTGACCCGACCGTTTTGGGGATGGATATCCGATCACATTGGACGGGAAAACGCCTTGTTCATCTCATTCGTCCTGGAAGCGGCTGCCGTCTTCGCTCTGCTCCAGTTGATCAGCCATCCGATCTGGTTTATCGCGCTCTCCGGCCTGTGTTTCTTCGCGTGGGGCAACATTTACTCGCTGTTCCCCTCGATTACGGCTGACTTGTACGGCAAAAAATGGGCCACGACTAACTATGGCGTGGTCTACACCGCCAAGGGTGTGGCTACGCTGTTCGCGGCTCCGGGCGCTGCCTGGTTGTTTGAGAAGACTGGTTCCTGGACGAAGGTGTTCTGGGCCATGATCATATGCGATCTCATCGCCGCCTTTATGGCTCTTCTCTGGCTGAAACCGCTCGCGACTCGCACGGTGGAGGAATCCGAGAGCGGACTCGACTTCCCCAGCCTGCCGACGGAGGGCAAGGCGAGACCGGGGGCGTTGCAGATAATCGCCGCGCCGCAAGAATAGCCTCTTTCATTGATTCGTGGAAAGCGCATGACTTGCTCGGGCCCCGGTCGCTGCCCAAGTCGCGCTACCTAGCCCGGCAGGCGCTGGCCGCGGGTTTCCGCGCCCAAGGGAATCAGCAGCAGTCCCAGGGCAAACGCAATCGAAGTCATCGCGACCGGCGTGCCGAGCGACCCGTAATGTCGCACGCCGCTTCCCACCAAGAACGTAATTCCTGCGCCGCCGAATCTGGCGAACGAAGTGGAAAAAGCGAAGGCGCTGGCGCGGCACTCCGTGGGATATTGCTCGGGAAGCCACAGAGTGTAGACGGCGAAGTTCGCCCCTCCCAAACCCAGAAAGAACAGACAAACGAAAAACCAGGGCAGCGCATTTGCTCCCAGGTAGAAGACTTTGCCGAACGTAAGCGCGATGAACACCATCATCAGCGCGAAATAAACGGCCAGCGCTCCGCGACGCCCAAGCCGTTCTGCCAGCCACGGCATTGCCAGGCAGCCGAGAATCGTGGCGAACGAAACAAGCATGACTCCCCAGGAGGCCAACTGCGCGGCTTGCGGACCGATGCGCCCACGCGCTTCTGCGAGCGCCGTAATGGCAGATGGAACATACACGGTCCCGGCCCACAGACCACAGATGGAAGCCAACATAAATAAAGAATTCAGAATGGTGCGACGACGCCAGGCCGAGGAAAACAACGTGGCGAACGGACGCCACACCGCCCACGACCGGACCATATTTTCCTTCTTCCTCCAGGCAGCAGGCTCGGTAACCCCGTGTCGAAGCCAGGCCAGCAATAATGCTGGCGCCCCTCCCACGATAAACATGGCGCGCCAGCCATAGTGGCTGCCGATGCCGTAGTTCGCCAGCGCAGCTAGAAATATTCCGACGTAGTACCCGGTATGCATGAAGCCAGCGCCCATGCGGCGGCGATGCTCTGGCCACTCCTCCGCGACGAAGGTGCCGCCCATGGCCCACTCGCCGCCAATGCCCACTCCGGCCAGCAAGCGCAGAATTGCCAGTTGCCAGACGCTGGTGACGAAGGCGCTTAAGAACGTGAACACCGAATACCACACGATGGTCAGCATGAGCGTGCGCACGCGGCCGAACTTGTCTCCGATTGGCCCCCATAAAAACGCCAGCCCCCAGCCGACCAGAAACAGCGCGAACAGCAAACCTCCGTAGTGGCCGATGTTGCCTTTAGTGGGCTCGATGCCGGAGCGCGGCAGCAATTCGCGCAGCGAGGGGACGAGGACGAGGGCATAAACGAAGGAATCCATGCCGTCGAGGGTCCATCCTCCCCAAGAAGCCCAGAAGCCGCGGATTTGATTGCGGGTGAGCGAAGCAGGTAAGGTCGAGGCAGGAGGATTCGCTTGGTTCGCAGCGGGACCGGGCATGACAGTCGGGAACTATATCAAAAAGACGCCGGGCCGCGAGGAAAAAGCGGGGCGGCGATGGGGCCGACTCTGTGTGAATTCCTCGTCAAAATAAATCTTACGAGGCTGGATGGTTCGGGGCTCGTGTCGGTGTGCTTTAGAACCTGTTCGCGATACCCCCCTCCCCCCTGGGGTCTATTGGAGTCATCGAGTTAGCAGAAAATTCCTTGTAAAATCCGGATGTCAAAGAGCTTTAGATACTAAAATCCGTGAATGATCGGAGAGTGTTGACGATAGCCGTTCGCGCCGACTGAAAGCCCCACTTCTCGCAAAGGACGCGAGAAATGGGGCACCCCTGCCGCCGGTGCGCTTCCTGATGTATAGGTCCTTCTGCACGCAAAGAACGCGGGCCTCAGGATGACAGAGTGGGGATGGCGGATGGACTGGTTGCCTACTCCGTTACTTTGACTCCGTTACTTTGACTCCGCTACTTCGCCGCTTGCAGCCGGCTTTCTAGATTCTTTACTTCAAGGTTCAGGCCTTCGGGAAGGTGGCTGCCGAACCTGGCGAAGTGCTCCTTGATGGACGGCAACTCGGCCAGCCAGCCCTGGATATCGACGCTGAGCAACTCCGTTAGGTTCGCGGGCGACATGTTTAATCCATTGGTGTCGAGATCGGCCGGCTCGGGGATTCGACCGATCGGAGTATCTTTGGCATGCACGTTGCCGTCGCAGCGCTCAAAGATCCACTTCAGGACGCGACTATTTTCGCCATAACCTGGCCACAGGAACTTGCCATTCTGGTCTTTATCCTGATTTTGGCGAAACCAGTTGACGTAGAAGATCCTGGGCAGCTTCGAGGCGCTGGAGAGTGCTCCCATCTTGAGCCAGTGCGCGAAGTAGTCGCCCATGTGGTAGCCGCAAAACGGAAGCATGGCCATGGGGTCGCGGCGCAAGCGGCCTTCTTTGCCGGTGATCGCAGCGGTGGTCTCGCTGCTGATGGTTGCTCCAAGGAAAGTTCCGTGCTGCCAGTCGAAGGCTTCGGTGACCAGGGGAACAATACCCGCCCGCCTTCCGCCGAACAGGATGGCATCGATGGGCACGCCTTTCGGATCTTCCCATTCGGGTGCGATCACGGGACACTGCTTGGCGGGAGCGGTAAACCGCGAATTGGGGTGAGCCGCTTTCCTGCCGGAGTCCGGGGTCCAGCGCCGGCGGAGCCAATCCACGGCGTGGGAGGGCTTCTCGTCCGTCATTCCCTCCCACCAAATGTCGCCGTCCAGCGTCATGGCGCAATTGGTGAAGATGGAATTCCTGGTAATGCTGAGCATGGCGTTGGCATTCGACTTCATGCTGGTGCCCGGAGCCACTCCGAAGAAGCCATACTCGGGATTGATGGCGTAGAGCCGGCCGTCACTGCCGAATTTCATCCAGGCGATGTCATCGCCGATGGTCTCTACTTTCCAACCAGGAATGGTCGGGATCAGCATCGACAAATTGGTCTTGCCGCACGCGGAAGGAAAAGCGCCGGTCATGTACTTCACCTGACCCGCCGGGCTGATCAGCTTCAGAATCAGCATGTGCTCGGCCATCCAGCCTTCATCGCGCGCCTGTACTGAGGCAATGCGCAGGGCGTGGCACTTCTTTGCCAGCAATGCATTGCCGCCGTAACCGGAACCGTAGGACCAGATCTCGCGCGTTTCCGGAAAATGACAGATGTATTTGTTTTCCGCGTTACAACGCCAGGTCGAATCGGCTTGATTCGGACCAAGCGGCGCTCCTACGGAGTGCATTGCCCGAACAAATTCACCATCTTCTCCAAGAGCTTCCAGCACCTGGCTACCGATGCGAGACATGATGTGCATGCTGGCGACGACGTAGGTCGAATCGGTAATCTCCACTCCGATCTTGGCGATTGGCGAGCCGATCGGACCCAGGCTGTAAGGAACCACGTACATGGTGCGGCCCACCATCGAACCCGCGAAGAATCCCTTCAGCGTCTGCTTCATCTTGGCGGGATCTTCCCAGTTGTTGGTGGGGCCGGCCTCGTCCCTGGTGAGGGAACAGATGAAGGTCTGATCTTCGACACGAGCCACATCCGCGGGGTCGGACCGGACCAGCACGCTATTGGGGCGCTTCGCCGGATTGAGCGGAATCGCAATTCCGCTGAGGGTCAAGAACCGCACCAGCGCCTGATATTCCTCCGGCGAACCATCGCACCAGTAAACCCGGTCGGGTTTGCACATGCGGGCGACTTCTTCGACCCACTGCTCCAGCCTGGCATGCCGATGGTTACCCGCGGTTGCCTCAACCTCTATCGTGGTGGTGGCCATGGTAAATGTCTCCCCGTAGGACGACGGCGGATTGAAGTACACCGTGTTGAACCCGGTTCAGGCCGACAAACGTCGCCTGCGTGTGAAGGCAGACTCCCTCGGCATCACGCAGGCTCTGGACTGCCGTAACAGCTCCCCGCTGCCAGGACCGGCTTATCCGCTCGGCGGTACATTGCCGCGGAGATAGTGTCCTCGCGCCAGACACAGGCATAATATTCTCTCTTACTTGTCGACATTATTCCAGTGGACTCTATGGGGAATGCTTGAGGCCCTGCAAGGCGGGGATGAAAGTTTAATATGGTGGAGCTAGTCGGGATCGAACCGACGGCCTCGTCGTTGCGAACGACGCGCTCTCCCAGCTGAGCTATAGCCCCACGAGGCAGATGGATTCTTGGCCTGCCAAGTTATTTTATCAGCGTTCGTTCTTCCGCACCACGACTCAGGCTGATTCCGGACGACCGGTTCCGCCGTGGTTACCGAGGTGAAATCGACTCAGCAAAAGAGCCTTGACGAAAGCCCCCTCCACCCGTCTAACCTAACATCTAGAGCAGTGGGTCAGGAGTGATCAGAGATGTTTGCGCAACTGAACTCCGGGGCATCGGGAAATCAGCGCCGATTGCTGGCGGCCTCGCTCGTCCTGCATGGCCTGCTATTGGCCTGGCTGTTGCATTCCCCGGAGCCTCAATTGTTGACCCCGGCCTCGATTGCGCTTGGACGTAATGGCAAAGTGCTCACCCAACTTTACTGGCCTACGCAGTCTCCCGACGACAGCACTACCAGTTCATCGGACAGCGCCAGCGAGCGCTATCGTCATCAGAGGCTGGGACACGAAAAGCTGGCCTGGAAGCGAACCGTAACGCAGGCGAAGCTGCCCATGCCAGCCGCCCCGCTGCCTCCATCCGCGGTTGAAGACAGCTCGAAGATGGCGACGCTCTCAAAATTGGGTCATGGAGCGCCTGCCGGACTTCCCTACGGAAGCCTGCCCGGGGGACCGGTGTATGGCGACGAGATTCGTCCGGCTCTGCCCATTACGACATCCGATCCTGTGGTCTACCCCTGGCAACGGCCGGAGTCCGAGGGCAAAGTCATCATCGAAATCACGATCGACGAAAGAGGAGAAATCGTCCGCAAAACTGTGTT